>Ga0308160_10000134_pt1 | contig 191921 bp, 167 predicted proteins | sample PhyFR1_FD_201036 | JGI IMG/M metagenome (GOLD analysis project Ga0308160, IMG submission 201036) | Phyllosphere microbial communities from UC Gill Tract Community Farm, Albany, California, United States - DLSLF.R1 | ecosystem: Host-associated > Plants > Phyllosphere > Unclassified | place...
ACTCGGTTTTAAAAGAAAGTAGCGCACTAAACCTAAAGGATCAGCACGCTACACTGGCTAGTTCTTGACCGCCCATGAAACAAAAATAAAATATTTTATTTGCAAATTAACACAGAATCTATCGGATTTATTTCAGGGTCTTTACATCAAGAAAGACGCTGAAAAATTAAATTCAGCATGACGGTAGCGAAGCAAGCAAGAAATTAAATCCCCACAATATCTTTTTTCTTTTTTTGCTTCATCGCTTTTGGGATAATGACTAAAATCTCATCTTTTAAAGCGTTAAGCATCCGTTTCTTAATAAAGTTTTTATGGGTCACCAAACTAATCTCTCGTACAGGCTCTGGTGATTTAAAATGGCGTACCTTGTTGGTTTGCTTCGCATCCAGTTGTGCGATGGCCAATTCGGGTAATAGTGTTGCACCCCCATTTAAATCAACCATACGCACGAGGGTTTCTACACTACCTGTATTGTATTCGAGTCCCTGTAGCCTGTTGTTTTTTGTAGAACGGCAAATGTTCAATACCTGGTTTCGCATACAATGACCTTCATTTAAGAGCCAGATATTTTCGTCGTTCAGGTCTTCGGCATCAAGTGCTTTCTTTTTGTACAGCTTGCTGTTTTTACTGATGTAACTTACAAAATTTTCATAGTATAGGGGAGTTTCTGTAATGTTTGGATCGGTGAGCGGCGTAGCTAAAATACCGCAATCCAGCACACCGGTTTTTAAGTGATGAATGATGTCTTCGGTGGTATATTCCCAGATTAAAAGCTTTAATTCGGGGTATTTATCCAGCATGGCCGAAATCACCTCTGGCAATAAGTATGGGGCAATAGTTGGGATCACCCCGATTTTCAGTTCGCCCATTACATCTTGCTGCTGACTGCTGATCAACTCTTTAATTTTTCCGCTTTCCTGTAAGATAATTCTTGCCTGGGCAATAATCTGCGCACCAATTTCTGTCGGACTTACAGGCTGTTTGCTCCTGTCGAAAATTTTAACACTGATTAATTCCTCCAATTTTTGTACCTGCATACTTAAGGTAGGCTGGGTTACAAAACACTTTTCGGCTGCAGTTACGAAACTTCTATAAGTATCTACGGCAACAATATATTCGAGCTGAACTAAAGTCATATAGGCAAAATTGATTGATCATTTCAAATATATCAATTTTAACTATAATTAAAAATGATTGGCATTTTGTAGCATGATTTCAACCAAAATAATCGAATTATATAATTCTTTAAACAAAAAGTTGAAGAGCGATTTTAATCTGGTTAATTTAATTTCAGGTAATTATACTATTACCAGCTTAGCGGATTAATTAGTATTTTAGTATGATGAACAGAACCATTTTGCGCTTATTCCTTTTTGTCATTTTTCTTCCGCTAGCCTTTGCGGTAAATGCCCAGGATAAACTCCCAGATTGGGCACTTGGGCCGTTTCTGAGGCCAGAAAATGTAAATCCCATTATTTCGCCAAAAGCAGAAAGTTTTTTTATGGATCCTATACTCAGGCAAAAAATACCCTGGGAGGCCGGAGATGTCTTTAATCCCGCTGCCGCTGTACATAAAAATAAGATCTATGTATTATACCGTAGTGAAGATCGTTCTGGCAATGGAATAGGTATGCGTACTTCCAGGATAGGAATGGCAGAAAGCAGTGACGGCATTAAAATGAAACGTAGTCCGGAGCCGGTGTTCTATCCGGGTGAAGATGAGCAGAAAGCAAACGAATGGCCGGGTGGTTGCGAAGATCCACGTATTGCTGTTACTGCAGAGGGTATATATGTAATGTTATATACACAATGGAACCGCAAGATATTCCGCCTTGCTGTGGCCACTTCCAAAGATTTAAAACACTGGACCAAACACGGTCCTGCGTTTGGTAAAGCCTATAATGGTAAATTTAAAGACCTTAAATGTAAATCTGGTTCAATTGTTACGAAGTTAGGAAACGGTAAACAGGTAATTGCCAAAATAAACGGTAAATACATGATGTACTGGGGCGAACGTTTTATGAATATTGCAACCTCAACTGACCTTGTTAACTGGGAGCCTGCATTAAACGCAAAGGATGAACTGGATATGATTGTGAAGCCCAGGGAACACTATTTCGATAGCGATTTAACAGAATGTGGTCCGCCGGCGATTGTTACCGACCAGGGCATATTGGTACTTTATAATGGCAAAAACAGGGGCGATGCCAGAAGGAATACCAATTATGTAGCCAATACCTATTCGGCCGGGCAGGTATTATTCGATCTTAAAAATCCTTCAAAAGTGATTGCGCGGCTCGATCAACCTTTTTTTGTGCCTACAGCCCCTTTCGAAAAAAGTGGGCAATACCCTTCGGGTACGGTTTTTATGGAGGGGTTGGTCTATTTCAAAAAGAAGTGGTTTTTATATTATGGCTGTGCAGATAGCCGGGTAGCAGTAGCCGTTTATAATCCTGCTTCCCCAAAATAAAGTGCAAAACACAAGGGCGCAACGGTATGTTAAACGCCCTTGTAAATTTATTTAATATCGGCTTTCGAAATCCTGATAAGCCAGGGCAATACCTTCTTTAAGCTCGGTCGTATGTTTCCAGCCTAAACGATGAAGTTTACTAACATCCATTAATTTGCGTGGGGTGCCATCTGGTTTTGTGGCATCGAATACCAGTTCCCCATCAAATCCCAGAACATCTTTGATTAGCAAAGCCAGGTCTTTGATGGTTAGATCCTGTCCGGTACCAATGTTGATCAAGTGTGGCTCGTTATAGTTTTGCATTAAGAAATAGCAGGCATCAGCTAAATCATCTGCAAATAAAAATTCGCGCATGGGTGAACCCGAACCCCAAACCACAACTTCTTTTTCATCGTTAACTTTTGCCTCATGTACCTTACGGATCAAAGCGGGCAAAACATGTGAGTTTTGAGGATGATAGTTATCATTAAAGCCATATAAATTTGTGGGCATTACGGAGATGAAATTACAGCCGTACTGATCGCGATAGGCATCGCACATTTTAATCCCTGCAATTTTGGCAATGGCATAAGGCTCGTTGGTGTGTTCTAGAGTGCCTGTTAAAAGGTAATCTTCTTTGAGAGGTTGCGGAGCCATTTTTGGGTAAATACAGCTCGAACCCAAAAACATCAGTTTCTTAACGTTATTTAAGTACGCGTTATGGATAACATTATTCTGGATGGCTAAATTTTCATAAAGAAAATCGGCTCTGTAAGTGTTGTTGGCTACGATACCACCAACTTTTGCTGCTGCAAGAAAGACATAATCCGGTTTTTCTTCAGTAAAGAAATCAGTAACCGCCTGTTGGCTGCGCAGATCAAGCTCTGATGAAGTTCTGGTAATGATGTTTTCGTAACCCTCTTTTTGCAGTTTGCGGTAAATGGCCGAGCCAACCATACCACGATGGCCTGCAACATATATTTTTGCGTTTTTTTCCACGGTAATTTTTATAAGGCACAAAAATACGATTCCTAAATAAAATTGGCACCAATCTTTGCGGCAAAAGAAACCCCGATTATTGATTTAATTGTATTTTTGCAGAAAAAAAACTTTTGGGTAAAGATAAACTTAGGCGTTTTGCAGAAATAGAAACATTTGCAAACGTATATCAATTAGAACAAGGAAAAGCTTTAAAGGGCAATTGGGCTTCAGCGCATTTTAAAAATGCAAACCCTATTGTGCTGGAACTGGCCTGTGGAAAGGGTGAATACTCGGTAAATCTGGCGAGGCTTTTTCCGGAAAAGAACTTTATTGGGGTGGATTACAAGGGCAACCGCATCTGGCGCGGAGCCAAAACGGCTATTGAAGATGGAATAGATAATGTTGCTTTTTTAAGGATACAGATTGAAAACATACTGGATTATTTTAATGAAGGAGAAATCGACGAAGTCTGGATCACCTTTCCGGATCCACAGCCTCAGGATAGCCGTGAGAAAAAACGTTTAACTTTTCCGGCATTTTTGAACCGTTATAAATTGGTGTTAAAACCAGGTGGATATGTTAATCTGAAAACAGATAATGATCAGTTATATGCTTACACTTGCGAGAAGGTTGCAGAATTAAACCTGCCTGTACATAAAAAAACCGATCATTTGTATACTTCAGATCTGGTTGATGAGGTACTGTCTATCAAAACCTATTACGAGAAGAAATACCTACTACACGATAAAAATATTAATTATATTCAGTTTTCTTTTGAATAATGAATACCAACTTTTATGAACAGGTTTTTGAGATTGCCCGGTTAATTCCGAAAGGAAGGGTAACTTCTTATGGAGCCATCGCGAAAAGTTTAGGTGCAGCAAAATCATCAAGAATGGTAGGGCATGCCATGCTTTATGCCGGCGCCGCCCATCCCCAGGTACCTGCACATCGGGTAGTAAACAGCAGTGGACTGCTTACCGGAAAGTTCCATTTTAATCCACCGGAACTAATGGAAGAATTGTTGAAACAAGAAGGCATTGAAGTGAAGAACGATAAAGTGGTAAACTTTAAAAAAGTATTCTGGAATCCGCTGGAAGAAATCAACTTTGATTGAATAAAATTAACGTCATGCGCTCACTCAAAAAATCATTCATTCAATAATTAATTATTTATGGGAAAGCTTGTAGAAGAGTTTAACGGCTATCGTGAAAAAATGAACGATAGGATTATGGAAACGGCAAATACAAATATCAAACGTTTTTTTGCACTTGATACAACCACTTATGCCGATGGAGCTTTAGATGTTAAAACGAAAGAGATGTTGGGTCTGGTGGCCTCAATGGTTTTGCGTTGCGATGATTGTATTAAATACCACCTGGGCAAATGTTTCGATGCCGGTGTAAACCATGATGAAATGAACGAAATTTTCATGATCGCCAATCTGGTAGGTGGTAGCATTGTAATACCGCATTACCGGAGAGCTGTAGAGTATTGGGATGAGTTGAATTCTAGTCCGGAGTCTTAAGTCCTAAGTCTATAGTCTTTTTCTCTTCCCAAATTATTATATTGGTTAAAAAAATATGGGAAAGTTTAGAGAATTAATCGCTTATAAAAAAGGATTCGCTCTTTTGATGGACATCTTTAATTTGACGAAAGATTTCCCAAAGTCAGAGCAATACAGTTTAGTAGATCAGATGCGTAGATCTTCAAGGTCTGTTTGTAGCAGTATCGGTGAAGCATACAAAAAGAGAAGATACCCAAATCACTTTATTAGTAAACTTTCAGATGCAGATATGGAAAATGGTGAAACGCAAGTTTGGTTAGATGTAGCGCTAGCCTGTAATTATATCACTGAAGAAAAATTCAATTATTTGGATGCTCAGTGTGAAGAAATAAGCAAATTATTAAATTTCATGATCAGCCATCCTTCAAAATTCGCTTAGTATGACTCACGACTCCGGACTCACGACTAAGGACTCAGTAGCACGTTGCTCCTGGGCCGGTTCCGATCCGCTTTATATTAAATACCATGATGAAGAATGGGGAAAACCTGTTTACGATGATCAGATTTTATTCGAATTTTTGATACTCGAAGGCGCTCAGGCTGGCTTAAGCTGGATTACCATCCTCAGAAGACGCGAAAACTACCGTAAGGCCTTTGCAGATTTTGATATAAAGAAGGTAGCGGCTTTTACTGAAAAAGACGTAGAGAGACTGATGAACGATGAAGGCATTATCCGTAACCGTTTAAAAGTGACTGGTGCCATTACCAATGCCAAATTGTTTATGGAAATCCAGAAAGAATTTGGTAGCTTTTCTAAATATATATGGAGTTTTGTTCCGGAAAGCAAGCCCATCATAAACCATATTGAGAAGATGAGCGATGTTCCGCCTAGAACGGAACTGTCCGACCAAATCAGTAAAGACATGAAAAAACGTGGCTTCAAGTTTTTCGGCACCACCATTTGTTATGCATTTATGCAGGCAACCGGGATGGTGAACGATCATTTATTAAATTGTTGTGCAAGATGATTTATGCAAAACGATCCTATAATCCTAAAAATCTATTATTAATCCTGGCTTTATTTTTTTGCCGCATTATATTCCTTAACCCATTCAATAACATCCCTGCTATTAAAATCTGTTCCCGCTTCAACTTTGGCTTTTAATTCCGGCTGATCCCCTATTTTCTGCAGCAGGATATTTTTAACCTCTAACTTTTTAGCCTCCTCAGTTATTGCTTTCATCGGTACTTCCTGTAAAGGCCCCGCGCCGGGTTTTTCAATAAAATAGCGGACAGCAGGTGCTCCTGCAGGTCTTTCGGGAGCTGAGTTTCGCCCGCCGCCAATACTGATACCGCCACCCATACCCATGCCTCCAAAACCACCGGTTCCTGTTCCGATCCCAATTGATGGCCTGAATTTTACCTTTTTCTCTTTCACTTGTGGCACGAGTGTACCTCCGCCAAAAGAGTAAAGATTAACCGTTCCCATTTCAATTACCTTTACAAAACGATATTCGAAATTGCGGCCATTGGCAAATCCTTTGCTCACAAAGCTATCGCCATTCCAGAAGAAGTTTTTTACATCCTTTGCCGGCAAAATTACATCTGCTTCATCGTTGGCACTGATGAAAACAGAAAAATAATCCGTGCCTTTTATCGTTCCACGGATGACTTCATCATTGTTTTTAACGATAAAATCTTGTGCAAAAATTGTAGATGCCGATGCAAAAATCAGTAATAACAGGGCTATGGCTTTTTTCATATCTATGCGATTTTAAAAACAACGCAATTTAATTGGTTTTAAGATACAGTTCATAAAATTTCGTGTTATAGTTCCGTAGATTATTAACTTTGATTAATTTATCAGAGATTTCATCTTTTCGATGTAATCATTAAATCAGTGTAATCACATGAATAAAAAACTCTTTCTCCTCGATGGTATGGCGCTTATGTACAGGGCGCATTTTGCACTCAGTAAAAATCCGCGTTTTACCTCAACAGGCATCAATACATCTGCAGTAATGGGCTTTACTAATACCTTACTGGATGTTTTGAAGAAAGAAAAACCGACACATATTGCCGTAGTTTTCGATACGGAGGCACCTACTGAAAGGCATACTTCTTTCGAAGCCTATAAAGCACACCGCCAGGCCATGCCTGAAGACCTGGCTGCAGCAATGCCTTATGTACTTAAATTAATTACAGGTTTTAATATTCCGGTAATTACTTCTGATGGTTACGAAGCTGATGATATTATAGGTACACTGGCTAAAAAAGCGGAACAAAAAGGTTATCAGGTTTATTGTATGACACCTGACAAGGATTTTGCCCAGTTGGTTTCTGAAAATATCTTTATTTATAAACCAGCCCGCATGGGCAACGATATGGAAATATTGGGTGTAAAAGAAGTATTGGCTAAGTGGGAAGTCGAAAATGTACTACAGGTTATTGATATTCTGGGATTATGGGGCGATGCTGTAGATAATATTCCGGGTATTCCGGGGATTGGGGAGAAAACTGCAAAAGCGCTGATCAAGCAATACGGTTCTATGGAGAACATTATTGCCCATTCACATGAGCTAAAAGGAAAACAACGTGAGAACGTAGAAAATTTTGCAGAACAGGGATTAATATCCAAAAAACTAGCCACCATTCTGTTAGATGTTCCGGTTGAACTGGACGAAGCCAGTTTAGAACTTTGCGATCCAAGCCGCGATTTGTTGGAGCCATTATTCACCGAATTGGAATTCAGGACTTTAGGGCGCAGGGTATTTGGTGATGAATTCTCGGTAACCACAGCCCGCTTCCAGGAAGGTACTCAAACCGATTTGTTTGGCAATCAATCTGGAGAAACCATTCAATATACCAATACGCTGGAGGAAGAACCAGCAGAAAAATTACCAGCTAAAACCATTGAAAACACGGAACATGATTACCAATTGGTTGATTCTGCCGAACAGCGTGCTGACCTGATTAAGTTGTTGCTTGCCGAAAAGCGGATATCATTCGATACTGAGACTACAGGTACCGATGCAAACATGGCCGATTTGGTGGGTCTATCGTTTTCCATTAAACCTGGAACAGGTTATTATATTCCGGTTCCTGCCGAAAGAGCAGCGGCACAGTCAATTATTGATGAATTTAGAGCCGTATTGGAAAATGAAGCTATTGAGAAAATCGGTCAGAATACCAAATACGATATCCTGGTATTAAAATGGTATGGCGTAGAAGTAAAAGGAAAAGTTTTTGATACCATGCTGGCGCATTACCTGATTGATCCCGATACACGCCATGGAATGGACGTTCTATCGGAAAACTATCTTGGTTACTCACCGATCTCGATTACCAAACTGATCGGGGCAAAAGGTAAAAACCAGCTTACGATGCGAGATGTTCCTGTGGCAGATGTAGTAGATTATGCCGCTGAAGATGCCGATGTAACTTTGCAGCTGGCACACATCTTTGAACCCAAATTAAAAGAACTAAATGCAGCCAAACTTGCCGAAGAAATTGAAAACCCTTTGGTTTATGTATTGGCAGATATAGAGAAAGAAGGTGTTCGGATTGATATTGAAACCTTAAAGGCTTATTCCAAAGAGCTGGAGACTGAAATTATCAAATTCGAACAGAATGTGTACGACAAAGCCGGAATTAAATTTAACCTCGCATCACCAAAGCAATTGGGAGAGGTTTTATTTGATAAACTTCAGCTCGATCCGAAAGCCAAAAAAACAAAAACCGGTCAGTACCAAACCGGAGAAGATATTTTAATGGCCTTAGCCAGTAAAAGTGATATTGTACAGGATATTTTAGATTTCCGTCAGTTACAAAAACTTAAATCAACCTATGTGGATGCATTGCCACTTATGGTTAATCCTAAAACCGGAAGGGTGCATACTTCTTATAATCAGGCGGTTGCTGCAACCGGAAGATTGAGTTCCAATAATCCCAATTTACAGAATATCCCGATCCGTACCGAGCGGGGAAGAGAAGTGCGTAAAGCTTTTATTGCAAGAGATGAAAACCACATTTTGTTATCAGCCGATTATTCGCAGATAGAGTTGCGCATTATTGCAGAGATAAGCAAGGAAGAAAACATGCTTGATGCTTTTAGCAAAGGGATTGATATCCACACAGCAACAGCAGCCAAAGTATATGGCGTTAGTATTGAAGAAGTGGATGGAACGCAACGCAGAAATGCCAAGGCGGTTAACTTTGGGATCATTTATGGCCAATCTGCCTTTGGTTTATCGCAGAACTTAGGTATTCCGCGTAAAGAAGCGGCTGAGATCATTGAGCAGTATTTTGCCCAGTACCCTGGTATTAAACGTTACATGAGCGATACCATGAATTTTGCACGAGAGAATGGTTATGTAGAAACCATAATGGGTAGAAGACGTTATTTGAGAGATATTAATTCGGCTAACCAAACCGTAAGGGGTTTTGCTGAACGAAATGCCATCAACGCACCTATACAGGGCTCTGCGGCAGATATGATTAAGATTGCGATGATCAATATTCATAAAGAGATGAAAGCACAAAATCTGCAATCAACCATGACCATGCAGGTACATGACGAGTTGGTTTTTGATGTGCTTAAATCGGAAAAAGAGGCAATGAAGGCAATTATCCAGGACAAGATGGCCAATGCCATTAAATTAACTGTACCGATTGTGGTAGAAATTGGTGAGGGCAATAATTGGCTTGAGGCACATTAAATTCATAATGAATTGGTGTAGACCTACCTTAAATCAAAATGTTTATTATCTTCATTAAAACTTCATATCGATTTTAGAATTTTATATCAACAAAATAAACGAGTAAAATAAAAAATCAGAAATTATGAAACCTCGGAGTGAAACGAAGAAGCTTCATAACAATTAAAAAAAATCTAAAAATTATGAAAAAGTTATTGAGTTTAATCGCAATCGCAGCATTTGGTTTAACAACAGCATTTGCTCAAACACCAGCAACAGCCACTCCAGCTAAAGCTAAAACCGTTGTAAAAAAAGAAGTTAAAACAACAACAGCACCAGTTAAAGCAGGAGCAAAACAGGAAGCTAAAAAAGTAGAGACTAAAACGACTACTACGGCTGCTAAAGTAAAAGCAGACGGTACACCAGATATGCGTTTTAAAGAAAATAAAGCCAAAGCAGTAACCAAAGTTGCCGGCCCAACTAAAAAAGACGGTACAGCAGATATGCGTTACAAAGCAAATAAAGCTGCCGCTAAAAAAAATTAGGTTCAGGTTTATAATTTGAAAGGTCTCCAATGAAAACTGGAGGCCTTTTTTTGTTTAAGATAATTTAATCTTAGTGGCGTCACCCTGAAAAAAATCGTCATCCCGACCGGAACGCAGTGTAGCGGAGAAATCTACCTTGAGATAGATTTCTCTCCCGAACATTCGGGATTGCACTTCAGTCGAAATGACGGTTCGGCGAAACTATAAACTTATGGTTTCATCAATTTCTGGTAGTAATAAGGTTTTCTGCTCGCATGCAAATTTATCTAACGCGGTCTGGGTATCAATTTCGATCACCGGAAAAGTATTATAGTGAACGCCAATTACTTTATCGCAATCGAAATATTTTGTTGCAATCAAAGCATCATCAACATCCATGGTATAATTTCCACCAATCGGTAAGATGGCATAATCCAGGTTATAAATATCCGCTAAAACTTTCATCTCGATGGTTAAACCGGTATCGCCTGCAAAATAAATTTGTTTACCGTCAACCTCAAGCACAAAACCAGCAGGATTTCCGCCATAACTTCCGTCAGGTAGGCTAGATGAATGTGTGGCAGGTACCATGCGTACGGTTCCCCAATCGAAGGTGAATTTGCCAAAATTCATTCCGTGTACTTTCTCTATGCCCTGTTTAGAAACCCAATCGATAATCTCCGGCATTGCAATAACCGTAGCCTGAGTTTGTTTAGCCAGCTCAACCAAGTCTGCTACGTGGTCGGCATGACCATGGCTTACCAAAATATAATCAGCCTCAATCGCCTTAGTATCTACGTTTTTCGCTAACGGGTTGTGCGATATAAACGGATCGAATAATAATTTTTTACCAGCTGTTTCCAACAGGAAACAGGATTGGCCGTAATAAGTATATTTCATAGTTTCGTATCAAGTAGGTTGATTTGAGTATCAAGATTAATTTGATGATATATTATTGGCCAAACATGCCACCTAAGCCACCCAGCATATCTTGTGCTGATGCCTGCATTTCGGCTGCGCTTACTTGTTCTGCACTTGCCATTGCTTTGTTAATAGCGGTTAGCAACAGTTCTTCCAATTCTTCTTTATCAGCACCTTTTAAAAATTCTTCATCAATGGCAACCGCAGTGATGGCCTTGTTTGCCGTTGCAGTAATTCTGATGGCACCATTTTCAACTTCGCCGTACACGGATATGGTATCCAGGCGTTTTTTAATTTCTTCGGCTTTTTGTTGTGCCGCAAATAATTTATCGAACATAATCGTTTTCTTTTATAATAAAACTAAATCCGGCCTAAAATGGTATTGGCCTCATCGAGGAAGCGCTCAATCTTTTTAGTGCCTATAAAGCTTTTAAGGTTTAAGACGGTTGTTTTGTTTTTAGCAGGCAAAAAAATCTCTGCCCTAACTTCGGTGCCAGAATAAATAAAATTAGTAGTTTTACGGATCACCTGAAAGCGGATTAGTTCATCAAAGGAATATTCTTTATTAAAACGACCGGCAAAGGTTGAGCGGATAATCTTCTTCTGGTTTTTATCAAAGCGGATATTGGAGGTTGCCGCGAAAAGTAAAGCAAAGCCAATTATCGCTGGGAAATATGTCAACAGTATTTTTTGAAAGGATTCTTCTCCTGAAAGAAAATCAGGACTAAACAATATGGCAACGGTAGCACCGATGAAAATCAATCCAAAAATAAAACTTCCTGTTTTGTTATCGCGCAATTGGTAAACACCACTTTCTTCTCTGAAAAATTTAAAGTCGTAAATAGCCTGTTTAGGAATTATGGGCGCATTAGCGAAAACGAGTTCATCAATTTTTGGCAATACCTCCTGCTGAAAAGCAATTAGGTTGACATCAGTAGGTTTACTATATCCGGCAGAAACCAATAAACCACTGCCGTGCCGGTTACTTTTTCTAAACAGTTTATAATTAAAGCCGCTCCCTAATACTTCGTATGGTTCAACAGAAGCAATATCATCGAAAGGGATTGATCCGATGGGCAAAAAAGCAATCTTTTTATATAAAACCCTGCTGCTTCCGTCAAAAATTACTTTTGTTTCGGCAGCAAAAATCAACATCAGAGGAATCAACAAAAAGATGGCATAATATCCCAAGGTAAAACCCGTAGAATAACCCGGCATTGATCTGAACAAAAAGAAAATGAAGGACGCAAAAAGTACAAAAAAAATAATGCCAATAACCCTTAAATTTCTTTTAGGATAGATGGTTAATGTATCCGGTCCGATTATCCATTTTGTTTTCGCCATAATTTTAGTCTTCGTCTGATCCAGGTAAACTGCCGTTGCCGTGGTATGCACCTTTACGGATAATGGGCATATTTAAATGCTTGTAAAGGTCATCCAAATGCATTAAACTACCGTTTGTTAAGTTACCTAAAAATATAACCAGAATATTTTTGCTTAAGTCTCTTACATAAATATGGCGGAAACCGTGCCACCATCCCGTGTGGTATACTACTTTGTCCATATTCTCGCCATCAAACATTCTCCAGCCATAACCATAATTAAAGTGGCCATTTACAGGCTTGTTACGACCCAGATAAGCAGAATCGAGGCTCTTTTTAGTTAGTAATCTACCATTCTTTAAATATTTATCAAATAATACCAAATCATGTACTGTACTATAAATGCCCTTATCTCCAACGGGTCCGTCCAAAAAGTTCTGTGCTACGGAATAGCGCCAGGTACGGTCGTGACCTACTACATCAACCGGGATTTTTTCATATTCGGTTGTACTATATACGTGCGTATGTTTTAATCCGGCTGGTTTAAATACATGCTCCATCATATATTGCGAATAACGCTGGCCGGTTACCTTCTCTATAATAGCCCCCAATACCATAAAATTTGAATTGTTATAATGGAATCGGTTATCTGGTTTGGTATATGGATTAGGTTTGCGCTCGGCAATAACGTTCATTACTTCCTGGTTGGTAACGCCTTTTTTCATGTTGCGTTTTTCTTTACGCCAGATATCATCAATAAAATAAACGTAGTTCATCATGCCACTGCGGTGCGAAAGTAACAGCTTTACCGTAATGCCATCGTAAGGGAAATTCGGATAGAATTTTTTTACATCATCGTTTAACGAAAGTTTTCCGGCTTCTACCAGCTGCATAATGGCTGTGCCGGTAAATGTTTTGGTAATAGAGGCCAGTTCGAACTCCGAATTGATGTTTAAGCTATCACGATGGAGATAATCGGCCCAGCCGATTGCTTTTTCATAAAGAATTTTTCCATCTTTTGCCACCAGCATATTTCCGTTGAAACCATATTTTTTATGCAGGTTATCTACAAAGTCAGCGATCCACTTGTCGCCTTTTTGCGGGTTGTAAACCAGCAAGAGGCTATCTGCCTTATCATCTTCTTTGGTACGGACTTTTTTATCAGCTTCCTTTTTTTCTTCAGATTTTTTACCGGAGCAGGCAGTTAGTAAAGTTGCAGAGAGGGCTAATGCTGAACATATATATCGAAAATTCATTTATACTGGGGATAGTGTATTTAAAACCCGAAAATTAAAGAATTTTAGACGGTTGCAACAAAAGAGTTTTACACATTTTCGCAATTTTGGCCATACCAGCACTCAAATAAATGTCCTTTGCTTCCGTAAACCGGGTCGCTATCTGGATTTTTTACCATAGAAATGGTTTTATCTGCTTCAGGGCGCTCCTCTGCCTGGCCATATTTAATATCATAATCTGAGCCATTCGGATATGCACCAACAACTGTAAAGTCATCACTTGAGTTCAGCTTTTTATGGGCTACACCTGCTGGAATAATCACGACATCACCTTTATCCAATTCGATGCAAACACCGTGTTGGCCGCCAAATTGTACATCTGCTTTACCGCAAAATACCCCCATTACTTCGTGTGTATTGCTATGGTAGTGATGATAATCGAAGATGCCATCTACCCAGGAGTTGGTATAACCGTTTTGCGCAAAAACCCTTTTTATTACCTCTGCAGTATCATCAGGATGCAACCTGAATGTACCTTTGTATATCATCAATGGCAAATTGGGATTGTTGGGGAAATTGCCATTTTCTTCAATTTTATGTGCAACCAGATAAGCTTCTTGTATCAGTTTTTCTTTGTCCATGATTTTAGGGTGTTTCAATAGTTAACAATGTAATTGGAAAAGGGTTTCGAGATTTGATGAATAGCTTTTAATTACCCTGCAGGTTATATGCATACAGTCTTCGTCTCTATTGAAGCAATGCGAAATGGAGAGATCTTCCGTGCCAGTGAGTTTTACTATAAAGACTGCTTCTCCAAAAGCTCGCACAGGAGTTGATGGGCGATACAATCGCTGATCTCGTTCATCCCCGTTAATACCTATCATGTGGACACATCTTTATTAAGAATGGTTGGGCATCCTGTTAGCTGGCTTTAATAACCCTCAGTCTTTACCGAAGGACGCCGTCAATCCCAAGTGGCGGGAGAATCAAAAAACGGGTGCACAATGGCTCAAATTGCACTGCCAAACCTGAAACGCAGTGGTTTTGTGTTCATTATTAGATTGAATTTAAAATTTAACATAAATTGAACACAAAACAAAGTGCCACTGTTTTTTGATGAGCGTGGGCGGTGTGTAGCCACATTGCTGGATTGACAAGGCGCTTTGGGTACTTTGGCGCTCCAAAGTACCATGCCCCGCGGCAAAGAGCGGAAAAAATCAACATTTATCCTCAAAACTATTGCTTCTTTAGGAATGGGTACCAGTTAATGGCGGGAAAGATGCTGAAATAAATTCAGCATGACGATCGCCTTAGGAATATGTGCTATAAAAAACAAATGCAGCTAATGGAAATGTGTCCATACGATAGGTTACAAACGGGGACTATAAAGAATGGCGAAAAGTGAATGGACTTTGATAAATGTTTCTCGCTGATTGCTTAGAAATGAAATAATTAAATATCTGCGTTATTTGCGAAATCTGCGGGAATTTTTTATTCAAAACTTAAACGCAAAAAAGCCACCCCAAAGGATGGCTTTTAATATGTAGTCAGTATAAACTGAAAACTGTAAATTGTTAACTGGGTTATGCTAATAACCTGATCGGTTCTTCCAATAAACCTTTTAATGTTTGCAAGAACGCTGCTCCGGTTGCACCATCCACTACACGGTGATCGCAACCTAAAGTTAGTTTCATAACATTGCCAGGAACAACAGCACCATTTTTAACCACAGGTACTTGTTGAATCGCACCTACTGATAAAATTGCACCATCAGGCGAGTTGATAATGGAAGTAAACTCATCTATACCGAACATACCTAAGTTAGAAACAGTAAAGGTAGAACCTTCCCAATCAGCTGGTTGTAATTTTTTGGCTTTTGCTTTAGCACCGTATTCTTTCACCTCAGCAGAGATGTGGGATAAAGATTTGCCATCAGCAAAACGCACTACCGGTACCAATAAGCCATCTTCAACGGCCATGGCTACACCAATATTAGTGTGCTCGTTAAAACGGATTTTATCGCCACCCCACGATGAGTTAACAGCAGGATGTTGTTTTAGGGCAACAGCAACTGCTTTGATTACGATATCATTGAATGAAACTTTAACCGGGGCAACGGTGTTGATTGCAGTACGTGCAGCCATTGCGTTGTCCATATCAATGCTGATGGTTAAATAGAAATGTGGTGCTGTAAATAAACTTTCTGCCAAACGTTTTGCAATTACTTTACGCATTTGCGAAACTGGTTGTTCAGTAAATTTGACTTCACCTACAAATTGTGGAATAACTGGTGCTGGTGCAGCAGATTTCTCAGCAGCCGGAGCTGATGCAGATTCTGTTTTTGCTGGCGCTGCAGCTGGTTTAAAGTTTTCGATATCTTTTTTAATGATACGGCCACCTTCTGCACTCCCTGCAACCTGAGCTAAATCGATTCCTTTATCTTTAGCAATTTTCTTAGCTAAAGGAGATGCTTTAACGCGGCTATCTGAAGAACTTTCGGCAACAGGAGCAGATGAACTTGAATCAGCAGTTGCAGCTTGTTTTTCTTCTTTTGGTGCTTCGCTTTCAGCTTTGGGCGCTGGAGCTGAACCACCTGCCAAAATTCCGCTTACATCAGTACCTTCAGGACCAACGATAGCGATAATTCCATTTACTTTGGCAGCCTGGCCTTTTTCTACACCGATGTGCAATAAAGTTCCGGTTGCATAACCCATTACTTCCATTGTAGCCTTATCGGTTTCTACATCAGCAAGTACATCGTCATCCTTAACTTTATCACCCACTTTTTTATGCCACTCGGCAATTACGCCTTCGGTCATGGTATCGCTCAATAAAGGCATGCGGATTACCGTAACACCTTTAGCAGCCAATTCTTCTTCACTTAAGCCTCCGCCTTGGGTAGCGGCAGCTTCTTCTTTTTTATCTTCTGCTTTCGGAGCATCGTCTTTGCTTTCAGCTTTCGGACTTGCCGAATCCTGACTTCCTGACTTTTCTGCTTCTAAAGCCGCTTTATAATCTTCGCCTTCTTTACCAATCACGGCCATGATGGCATCAACAGGAACAGCCTGACCTTCTTCTACGCCAACGTATAAAAGGGTACCATCCCAATAAGATTCCATATCCATTGTTGCCTTGTCAGTTTCTACTTCTGCCAAAACATCGCCGCTTTTCACTTTATCGCCCACCTTTTTATGCCACTTCGCCAAAACCCCTTCGGTCATGGTGTCGCTCATTTTGGGCATTTTAATTACATCAGCCATTATATCTAATTAATTGAAATCTTATTAATATTAGTCCATTACGTAAGGATAGTCCTCTTGCATATATACATCTTTGTATAACTCAGATGCATCAGGCCAAGGAGATTCTTCAGCAAATTTTACTGCCTGATCTACAATTCCTTTTACTTTAGCTTCTACTTCTTCAATCCAGGCCTGATCTGCATATTTTTCTTTCAAAATAGTTTCTCTGGCCAATTCAACAGGATCTTTTGCTTTATAATCTTCTAATTCTTCTTTAGTACGGTATTTTGCCGGATCTGACATCGAGTGACCACGGTAGCGGTATGTTCTCATTTCTAAGAAAGTAGGTCCTTCGCCTTTACGTGCGCGCTGGATGGCCTCGTCCATAGCATTATGTACCGCAACAGGATCCATACCATCAACTGGTGCACATGGCATGTCGAAACCTAAACCTATTTTATAGATATCAGTCATGTTAGTGGTACGTTGTACTGAAGTACCCATTGCATAACCATTATTTTCGCAAACAAAAACAACAGGCAATTTCCAAAGCATAGCCATGTTAAAAGTTTCGTTTAATGCACCCTGGCGCACTGCACCATCGCCCATATAACAAATGTTTACGTTGTCAGTTCCTTTGTATTTTTCTGCAAAAGCAACACCGGCGCCTAGCGGAATCTGACCACCAACAATTGCATGGCCACCGTAGAAGTTATGCTCTTTACTGAACATGTGCATTGAACCACCTTTACCTTTAGAGCAACCTGTAGCTTTACCGTACATTTCTGCCATAATACTATCAGCACTAACTCCTAAAGCTAAGGCGTGAGCATGATCACGATATGTTGTAATCATTGAATCACCTTTTTGCATTGCAGATATTGCACCTGCAACTACAGCTTCTTGTCCAATGTATAAATGACAAAAGCCACGTATTTTTTGTTGTCCGTATAACTGGCCAGTTTTTTCTTCGAATTTGCGCATCAGCAACATCGACTCGAACCACTTTAACCAGGTATCTTTATTTATTTCTACTGCACTCATTTTAGGGTATTTGTTTTTTTGCGACAGCAAATCTAATTTTTTTATTGTAATTTTTGACACTTTTTAGTGTAAAAACATCATAGTATTAGGGTTATAATCAGATTTAACAGTTGTTTTACAATTAAATGTAAAGCCCTATTTTCAATATTGCGTTAACATCGATTTTTTATAAGTAAATCAATTCCCTTTATCGTAATATGGAATCAATTTATTCTGAAATTTAATTCTGTGAATCTGCTTATATCCGTAATTTAAAAATAAAGTATTTTCATTGAATAGTGCGTAACTAAGAGAAAACTTTTTTTGGAAGAAAGCCCGTTTTTTATGGGAATCTGGATCAAAAAAGGTGGATAAAAAACAGAAATGTTGATAACTTTCACTTTTTCTAAGATTACATTTGGATAACATTTGTATAATTAATACTTTTGGCAACCGACAATAAGCCCATGTGGTGTACGTTAATGTGTAAGTGAATACCCAAACATAACTGTATAACATGATTAAAAAATTTTTGTTTTCTACTCTAATTGCTATCTGTTCGCTCTCAGCCGCATTTGCGCAGACAAAAACAAAAGAATCTGGTAAAGAATTAAATGATCCCGACAACCTGGCGTCGCAATATTTTTCGCAGGTAATGGGTGTGGCGGTAGATGCAACATCAAATTTAAAACTTTACAAGTTTATTTACGAATGGATCGGAACGCCATATAGTTACGGTGGAAACACGAAAAGAGGCATCGATTGTTCGGCATTCACTAAAGCCATTTACGATAAAGTTTTCAACACGACCATCAGAAGAAATTCACGCGATATTTTCAGCATGGTAGATCCATTATCAAAAGAAGATTTAAAAGAAGGCGATCTGGTTTTCTTCAAAATTAAAAGCAGAAGCATTTCACATGTAGGTATTTACCTGGGCGATAACCGCTTTGCACATGCGTCAAGTTCTCGCGGTGTAGTTATCAGCAACCTTAACGAGCCTTATTACAGCCGTTACTTTTACAAGGGCGGCCGTGTTTTAGAATCTTTTAAGAAAGAATTTACAGTAGAATAGTTCAGTTGGCAGTTAACATTTACGATATCAGTTAACAGTTCCCTAAATAAAAAATACAATCCTCCTAAAGAAATTTGGAGGATTTTTTGTTTAATCTTCGTTTTAAAAACCATTCATTTCCTTTAAGTATCATCATCCTGAATTTATTTCAGGATCTTCTTGCGATAAAAGCGATCAATAAAATAGCCTCCAAGACATACCTTATGAAGCTCATCAACACCCTCTTAACCTTACCCTTCGTTGTTATAATTCTGATCAGTTGCACGAACAATAATGCACAGGTTACAATACCGGTAACCAGGCAGGATACCTTAATCAGGAAAATTAAAGATACCATATCCATTACCGCTGTTGGCGACATCATGCTGGGCTCTGCTTTCCCCACCAAAGCCAACCTCCCTCCTGACGATGCGGTAAACAGTTTCCAGGCAGTTGATGGTTTATTGAAAGGAGATATTGTTTTTGGCAACTTAGAAGGCTGCTTTCTGAACTCAGGTCATTCGAACAAATGTAATGGCATTAATCCAAATAACTGTTACGCCTTTAGAATGCCGGAGCGCTATGCCGGGATATATAAGAGTGCAGGATTTAATGTGTTGAGTATTGCCAATAACCATGTTGGTGATTTTGATACGAAGGGAAGGAAAAACACCGCCAGGATTTTAGATTCCCTTCAGATCCATTACGCCGGACAGCTAAACAAACCTTTTGAAGTTTTTGAAAAGGATAGCGTAAAGTATGCATTCTGTGCCTTTGCCCCCAATGAAAATACAGTATCGATCAATAAAATTGATAGCGCGAAAGCACTTGTGGCCCGATTAAAGCAAATGGCTGATATCGTAATCGTTTCTTTTCACGGAGGAGGTGAAGGTGCTAGGTTTGAACACGTTCCCCGTAAGAATGAAATATTTTATAAAGAGAACAGGGGAAATGTTTATGCCTTTGCACATGCAGTGATCGATGCTGGTGCAGATGTGGTGCTGGGACACGGTCCGCATGTAACCCGGGCTGTTGAAGTTTATAAAAATAAATTCATAGCCTACAGTTTAGGAAATTTTTGTACCTACGGGATGTTCAGCTTAAAAGGCAATAACGGCATTGCACCCCTGCTTCAGCTAAAAATAAATGCGAAAGGCGATTTTCTCTATGCCGATGTGGTATCTGTTAAACAGGATAAAATTAATCGTTTAACCCTGGATGATGACCATAAGGCATTTAAACGCATTAAAGAACTGACGGATGTTGATTTTATTGGTCATCAACTGAAATTTGCTGATAACAGGATCAGTTTAAAAGATTAATCTTCTGCGACATCAATTTCAAATTATTTCAAATTATTTCAGAATATTTGTCGTATGAAAACAGGGTTAATACTTCATTATATTATAGGTATTGCAGCTGCAATTTTAGTATTGGCAGCCGCTTACTACATCAACCAGAATCCGAAAAATCTGTTATCTGCAGGGATTATTATCCTGGCCGGTTGCTTGGTTGCATTTAGCCAGTACCAGATCATCAAACAGAAGAAAAAGCAGTAATGTTACTGAGATTGGATGCTAAACAGCTGAAATTAAAAATTTTGATAGGCCATCATTCAGGATGAAAGCCTGGTTAGCTTTCATCCTTTGTGTTTTTTACCAGACCAATTCCAGATACAAAAAATATCAGGCCGATGACACCGTATACCATCAATCCCCTTGTATTTTCACTGTGGTTTACAAATCCATAGCCTGCGTAAATTAAACCGATTATTCCAAGAATGGTTAATACAGTCCCAAAAGTGCGTTTTACGTTCATGCGGTTATAATTTTAATAAGAGTAAGACAAAATATTTTCCCTTTTGTTTTAAACCAATAAAGAAGCCCACTCCGAATGACGAAATGGGCTTCCTTAATAAGTATTCTAATCATTTCATTTACCAAACACCTAACCTGTCTGTTGGCGCGATATACATTTTTGCGGTAACAGGAATGTTAAATGCTTTATAAAAAGCTTCCATGTTATATACGGGGCCATTCACACGGAACATTTCCGGGCTATGCGGATCTGTTTTCAACCTTACGCGCATACTTTCATCGCGGGTTTTGATTCGCCATACCTGGGCAAAACTTAAAAAGAAACGCTGATCAGGCGTAAAACCATCAATCTTTTTATCACCTTTTCCTTGTTCTGTTAATTTAAAAGCATCATATGCAATGTTCAACCCACCAATATCGGCCAGGTTTTCGCCCAATGTTAATGAACCGTTTACGTGCTGATTGTCTAATAGCGAGAAGTTGTCGTAAAATTTTTCTACTTTACCGGCCTTTGCTTTAAATTGATCCGCATCGGCTTTTGTCCACCATTCTTTTAAATTACCCATTGCATCATACTGGCGGCCCTGATCGTCGAAACCATGTGTCATTTCGTGACCAATTACTGCACCGATTGCACCATAATTAATGGCATCATCTGCGCTGAAATCAAAGAAAGGAAACTGTAAAATTCCGGCGGGGAAAACAATTTCGTTGAAGGATGGATTATAATAGGCATTAACAGTAGGTGGTGTCATGCCCCATTCTGTTTTATCTACATTTTTACCCAGCTTATCCATCATTTCTTTATAAGCATGTTTGCTTGCCGACTGAAGATTGGCATAATAGGTGTTTTTAGAAATCTCTACGTCATCGTATTTTTTCCATTTATCAGGATAACCGATTTTTTTAATGAAAGCATTTAGTTTTTCCAGAGCTTTCTTTTTGGTATCTGGTGTCATCCAGTCTACCTTCTGGATTCTTTCTGCATATACTTTCTGTAAATTATTCACCAGGGTTAGCATACGCTGTTTAGCTTCTGGCTTGAAATACTTCTCGGCATATAACTGGCCTAAAAGTTCGCCTAAATTGCGATCGGTAGCATTCACAATTGCTTTCCATCTTTCTGTAGGTGCTTGCTGACCAAACAGTGTTTTAGAGAAAAAGTCAAACCTGGCATCTCTGAATTTTTTGGTAAAAGCATTTGCCGATTCGTTCAGTGCATCAAATTTTAACTTTTCTTTCCAGATTTCTATAGGCTGACTTTTCAGAAGAGCTGATAGTGTCTGATAATATTTCGGCTGTCTGACAATAACGGTATCCGTACTTGCACCTAGTTTGTTTAGAACAGATTTCCACTCCATATTTGGGGTCAGTTTTTGAAAATCAGCAACCGTCATTTTGTGATAGTTTTTCTGTGGATCGCGCAGTTCAACAGGTGTTGAATGGGACTGGGCAATAGCTGTTTCCAGTTTTAAGATATCAGCAGCATATTTAGCTGCGTTTGCCGAATCGCCTGAAAGGGTAAAGATTTTTGTGATGTATTTGATGTACTCTGATCTGATTTTTTTTGCCTTATCATCCTGTTCGAGATAATAACTGCGATCTGGTAAGGTAATGCCAGCCTGGGTAAATGACAGTGCATTTTTAACGCTTAATTTATCATCTGGTTCAACACCAAAGCCTAATAAATCACCTTCACCATTTCTATAGCCTTCGACAATGAAATTAATTAAATCCTGATCATTTTTAATTCTATCTATTTTACTTAAAAGCGGCTTTATAGGTTCGATACCCAATTTTTCAATAGTAAGCGTGTCCATGCCGCTGGTGTAAAAATCGCCAACTTTCTGTTCGGTACTTCCTTTGGCTGCGTTTGCTTTGGACGCATTTTCAAGAATGTTTTTCAGGTTCTTCAGGTTATCATTATATAAGGTGTAAAAAGAACCCCACCCTGTTTCGGTTTTAGGTATTTCCGTGTTTTTCATCCATTTTCCATTGGCATAAAGGAAAAAGTTATCACCTGGTTTTACAGTGGTGTCCATGCCAGCCTTATCAAAAAAAACGGTACGTATATTTGCCATATCTGTTTCCTGATGGCTTTTATTCTGACATGCCGCACATAGCAAAATGCCTGCCGCTGGAAGAAATAATTTAATTTTCATCTGTATAAATTTTGTTTTTTAAGTTATCATATTTATTCATACCACTGCAGGGTTTGAAAAATCCTGATGTTTTCGATTGATATAAGTTAGTTTGAAAAAACTTAAAGCTACGAAATGCCTGGTGTAGTTTGTATGAATTTTTATACCTTCATGAAAAAATCTAATTATGCAATACACCGTTTATATTTTAGTAGTAATAGGAGTTATAATACTGCTAAGTTCATTCGTAACCGTTAAACAAGGCACTATTGCGGTTGTTACCGTTTTTGGTAAGTACCAAAGGCTTTTAAGACCAGGTTTAAATTTTAAAATTCCTTTAATAGAACAGATTTATTCGCGGATATCGATCCAAAACCGCTCGGTTGAACTGTCTTTCCAGGCGGTTACGCAGGACCAGGCCAATGTTTACTTTAAAGCCATGCTGCTTTACTCGGTAATTAACCAGGATGAAGAAACCATCAAAAATGTGGCCTTTAAATTTGTTGATGCCACTAATCTGATGCAGGCATTGATCAGAACGATTGAAGGTTCGATCAGGGCATATGTAGCTACGCAAAAGCAGGCAAATGTGTTGGCGCAGCGAAATGAAATTGTGCTGCATGTTAAAGAGCAGATTGATCAGGTTTTAGATGGATGGGGTTACCACCTTCAGGATCTTCAGTTGAACGATATCACTTTTGATGAGGAGATTATGCGCTCCATGAGCCGGGTGGTAGCATCAAACAACTTAAAGGCTGCTGCCGAAAACGAAGGACAGGCTTTATTGATTACCAAAACCAAAGCTGCAGAGGCTGATGGTAATGCTATTAAAATTGCTGCCACGGCGGAGCGCGAAGCTGCACAATTACGCGGTCAGGGTATCGCATTGTTTAGGGAAGAGGTGGCAAAAGGTATGACAAATGCTGCGCACGAAATGCAACAGGCAAATCTGGATACTTCGGTAATCTTATTTACCATGTGGACAGAGGCCATTAAACAATTTGCAGAATATGGCGATGGTAATATCATTTTCCTAGATGGCAGTACCGAGGGCATGAATAAAACCATGAAAGAAATGATGGCTATGCAGCTAGGGCAGAATCCTCCGAAGAAGGGCTAGCGTATTTTCTTGTACCGGAAGACTGTTGCAAAGCGTAACAGTCTTTTTTTTTGGCCTTAATTATTCGTTTTGGCTAAATGAAGAATTGATTAGCCTAAATTGTTACCATTAAATTAATTGAATTTTGAGTGATCATGAAATGCGATTGATATCAATCGGAACGTAATTATTGTACACTATTTAAAAATTAAATTAATCACGATGAAAGTTTTTGTCACAGGTGCAACCGGATTTGTCGGTTCTGCAGTAGTAAAAGAGTTAATTAGTGCAGGTTATGAGGTTTTAGGTTTAGCGAGGAATGAGGTAGCTGAAAAGGCGCTTGTACTTGCCGGAGCCGAAGTACACAAAGGGGATTTGGAAGATTTACAGCGTTTACAGGAGGGTGCAAAATTGGCTGACGGTGTTATTCACACTGGCTTTATACATGATTTTTCACGATTCGAAGCGGTTTGCGAAATCGATAGACTTGCCATAGAAGCTATTGGAAGCTCGCTTGCAGGAACCAATAAACCCTTTATTGTAACTTCCGGAACGCTTTTGGTTAATCCCGGCATATTGGCCACGGAAGATATGATACCTGATTATAATGGTCGAAATCCCAGGCTAGCTTCTGAGAAGGCTGTTGATACACTTGCGGCGAAAGATATTCGTGTATCGGTTGTTCGTTTATCGCCATCTGTGCATGGTGAAGGTGATCATCATGGCTTCGTACCCATGCTGATCGATATTGCCCGAAAAACGGGTTTATCAGCTTATATTGGTGACGGAGAAAATAGGTGGACAGGTATCCACCGGCTTGATGCCGCGAAACTTTATAGGTTGGCGTTAGAACAAGCTACGCCAGGAACACGTTTTCACGGGGTAGCTGAAGAATCAATCCCCCTTAAAGCAATAGCAGAGGCCATTGGTGAACAGCTAGGTTTACCGGTTGTTTCTATACCTAAAAACGAGGCAGCCGCACATTTTGGTTGGTTTGAGCATTTTGCAGCGGTAGATGGGCCGGCTTCCGGGCGTTTAACCAGCGAACTTTTAAATTGGGAACCTCAATGTTCCGGTTTGCTTGAAGATTTGGAACGTGGCATTTATTTTAAGTAAATTGTATCATGGAAATTTCGAACCGTTACCATTTTAAAACAATATCAGCTTATCATAAACTTGCAGGGTTGCCTCAACCTGGTCATCCGTTAGTTAGTGTTGTGAATATGGAAGAGGTTAATATGCCATCTGCTGGCCGATTAAAAACGATAATTTTTGATTTCTACTCCATAGCGCTTAAACGAGTTCCTGATGCGAAAATTAAATATGGACAAAAAATCAGTGATTTTGACAACGGTGTTTTATTTTTCATGGCTCCGGGGCAGGTGTTTACGGTCGAAACTGATCAGAATAAAACCCATCGCCCGACGGGCTGGATGATACTTTTTCATTCGGATTTACTTTGGCACACTCATTTAGCCAAAGCAATTAAGAATTATGATTTCTTTAGCTACTCGCTGTCTGAGGCTTTACATGTTTCTGAAAATGAAGAAGCATTACTTAATTCGATCGCCAAATTGGTGGAAAATGAAACCAATAACAATATCGATCATTTTACTCAAAATGTTATAATAGCACAAATAGAGCTTCTTCTTAACTACGCACAACGCTTTTATGGCCGACAGTTTATAACGCGTAAAGCGGTTAATCACCAGCTGCTTGATCGACTGGAACATGTTGTTAAAGGCTATTTTGCAGACGATCATTATGGTAACAGGGGATTACCAACAGTAACTTACATTGCCCAAAGGCTCAATGTTTCGCCGGGATATCTATCTGGAATGTTGAAAACGCTTGTTGGACAAAATACCCAACAATATTTACATCAGAAAGTGATTGATTTAGCAAAAGAAAAGCTTTCTACAACAGATCTTTCGGTTAGTGAAATTGCTTATGCACTCGGTTTCGAACATTTACAATCTTTTACAAAACTGTTCAAATCGAAAACAAACCTTACCCCTTCAGCATTCAGACAATCATTTAATTGAAATGATAAAAAAAAGCGAGCTACCTCAATGAGATAGCTCGCTCTGTATAAATCCTGTTTATTAAAGTTTTGACGGTGTTATACCCAGATTCATCACATAATTCCCTGATTGTTGCATGAAATCGCCCATTACTTTTAGCGATTCATCTTCAATGAAATCGAATGCATCCTGCTTGGTAACTTTAGCGCCCTTTTTAAGCGCTGGCAATCCTCTTAATGCCCTTAATTCGTTTTGTCTGGCAAGGGTTTTAGCTTCCTGTGCATCGCGCTCTGCTTTAAGTTTGGCCTCGTTCAACGTCACAGAAACTTCGCTATCGCGTTTTTTAAGGTCTGCAACATCTTGTTTCAGGTATTTAAAATCCAATGAGTTTGCAATACGCTGCTCGCTGTTTTTGATCAATTGCGCTTTAACAGCATTCAAATTGGCAACTGCTTTGAAGTTCGAACTAGGAATAACATCCCATGGCAAAGCCGATGATTCAGTATCTTCTCCGATTTTATCCATTGGATAAACAGAAGGGAAAACAACATCAGGAGTTACACCCTTGTGCTGTGTACTGCTACCGGCCACACGATAAAATTTCGCCATGGTTAAATTAATCTGACCTAAATTAATATCTGCAGGGTTGGTACTGTTAGGAGAAGTTCCAATGGTTTTATCTTTGGCAATTAATCCTGCTAATCTTTGCAGCATGCCAGGGTTAACCAGTTTATTTAAATCGATTGAAGATTGCACGGTACCTTTACCATAGGTTTGGCTGCCCATAATAATTCCACGCCCATAATCCTGTATAGCTCCTGCAAAAATTTCTGATGCCGATGCACTTAAACGGTCAACCATTACGCCAAAGGGACCATCCCAGGCCACACCACTATTTTCATCTTCATCTACCTCGATTTTGCCACGTAAATCTTTTACCTGTACAACAGGACCCCGATCGATAAATAATCCCGTTAACGAAATAGCTTCAACCAATGAACCCCCACCGTTTCCACGTAAGTCCATTACGATTGCATTTACCTTATCGAAGGTCTTTAATGAGTCGATTAATTTTTTAACATCACGGGTGGTGCTTTTGTAATTTTTATCGCCTGCATTTGCAGCTTTAAAATCTGCGTAAAATGCAGGTAAGGTAATAATCCCGATTTTATATTCTTTACCGTTACTGTTGATGGTTTTAACTTTCTTTTTGGCAGATGTTTCTTCCAAAACGATTCGATCACGAACCAATTCAATAATTACCGGTTTGGATGACATTTCTTTACCTACCGGTATCACTTTTAACCGCACTTTTGTCCCTTTCGGACCTTTGATTTTCGAAACGGTGTTATCTAATCTCCATCCCACAACATCCACAAACTCACCATCGCCCTGCGCCACCGCAATAATACGGTCGCCTGCACTTAGTTGTTTGCCTTTAAATGCAGGTCCGCCAGCAATAATTTCAGAAATTTTAACTACCTCATTTTCCAATTGTAAGCGGGCACCAATACCTTCAAAAGAGCGTGACATGTCTTCGTTAAATGCTGCGGCATTGGTTGGGTTAAAATAATTGGTATGTGGATCAATGGATTCGGTAAAAGCATCCATCAAAATTTGAAAAACATCCTGATTATTGGTTTTTGAAGTTTGTGATTGTAAATTTTTATAACGTTTGGTTAATGTCTCTACATTCTTTGCTTCAGCAGTACCGGCCAGATTCAAATTAATCAATTCGTATTTTACCCGTTTTTTCCAGTTATCATTTAATGCTGTGGAGGAAGTTGCCCATGGCTGTTTCTCCCTGTCGTAAACATAAGTGTCGTTTTGGTTAAAATCAAATTTGGTTTTAATCTGTGCCAGTGAATAATTAAAATATTCATTAAGGCGCTTAGCATAAACGTTATAGATAAAAAATGGACCACTTAAGTCGCCGTTTTTAAAATCATCATCTAAGGTATATCTGTATTTCTCAAAATCCTTGATATCCGAGGCCAGGAAATAATTTTTACCCGGATCTAAAGATTTGATATACTTATCTAAAACAATCGAGGAAATAGAATCGTTGATCTTAACTTTTTTATAATTGTAGCTTTCAATCAAATTTACAACCTCTTTAATAACAAGTTGCTGCTGCTCATCAGGTTTCACATTGGTAACCCCCTCAACCATTGGCTGAGTTTTAGGGGCAGCATGACAAGCAAGTACTGCCGCAGTAAAAATTACAAAAAATATCCTCTTTAACATTTCTTTAAATGATTTAAAATCCATTTCCAATTCTATATAGCCAATATGATACCATTTTAGCAAAAAAACAAAAAAGAGACAGCATTATTACCGTCTCTTGTTAAAATTTTATCAAATCTAACTAAAAGCTCTTTATTTAACAATTTCTTATGTAGAACGTTGACTATTATTTTTTGTTTTAACCCAAACACAAAATTTATTTGATTACAGCCGCTTCTGGCTATCTTAAAACAAATGGAGGTGAATTAATGGAATATGTTGCTTATTTAGCTTGGATTTACCTTTTTGCCGGTTTTATTGGCAATCATTTCCCTTGCATCTTTAATCTGTGCTTTATATTGGGTGGTTTTGATGGAATTAGCCAGCCATTCGGCCGATTTTAGATCTCTCAGCGCGAGTGTAAAGTCTTTCTTTTTAATTTTTACCTGAACAATGCCTAAAATAGATTCGATATAGGCATTGTTGCTTTTTAACTGTTTTGCCAGGATGCCTTGCTGGGTATAGAACCACATCGATTGTGTATATTTTGTATTGGCCAGGTAAACTTTGCCTAAAAGGTTATAGGTGTTCATTATTCCTGCCCTGTTCCCGGTTTTGGAATAATTTTTTAGCGCCACGTTCAAGAGAATTTGCTCTGCATCGGCAAAACGGCCAAGTTGATAGTGCATATTGCTCATCTTGATAACGGCCAGCCCATACCTGTTGAAGTTTTTTACGGAATTATATTCAAAAGCTGCTTTGCCAAATAAGGTGAGCGCTTCATTGTAGTCGCCTTTTCGCTCAAAATCTTCGGCTTCCTCGAAAAAGGAATTCCCATCCTCCAGCTCAAATTTAGAAACTGCTATTCTGATCGCACTACCATTAGGTTCCTGGATCTCAGATTTATCTAGATTTTGAGCTTGTAGTTGTAATGATGCAAAAAGGCCAAATAAAGCCAATACAATTTTGGTCATGCAACAAAAATAATACTTTAAATCTAATTTTAGCTAAATACCTGTAAATTAACATCAAAAGATGCCCAAACCATGTAGGGGTGTGAGTCGCAGTGGTAAACTTCTCCTGTTGCAGAGATACCTACAATACCTGCAAAGCCATCAAAAGCCTTAAGCTCTGCAAAAGATTTATCAGATGCTTCTTTTAAAGAAAAACCATCGGTAACGCGGGTTACAATTTTTGCAGCCAAAGCGCCACTTACAATATCTTCTCCTACTCCGGTACAGGTAATACCCGCGTGCTGATTGGCATAGTTGCCAGCTACGGTTGCTGAATCGCTCACCCGGCAAGGAATTTCAAATCCTTTTCCCCCGGTTGAGGTTGCTGCGGCTAAGTTTCCGTCTGCATCAAGTGCTACGCAACCCACTGTCCCTTTGTTGTTCTTCTGGTTTAATTTAGCTTCGTATTCTAACTGGCGCTGCGGGGTAACCGGATTGAAGTATTCAAATCCATTTGTTCTGGCAAACTGCCGGGCACCGTCACCACTCAATACCCGGTCATCATACGTGAGTAGTTTTTGTGCAACCTGTATAGGGTTTTTAATCTCTTCAACATTAATTACACCACTAAATTTCTCCGTTTTACCATCCATCAGGGCTGCACTTAGCCTTACTTTTCCATCACTTTGGATCTGTGAACCTATACCTGCGTTAAACAGTTCGTTATCTTCTAACAGCGCAACAGTATAAACAACGGTTTCTAAAGCTGTATGTGTTTTTAGATATTCATGTCCGAGCGTAACAATTGATGCTAAAGCATCTTGTTTAGCTTTTTTCGTTTCCTGATTGGTAGACGATTCGCTGAAGAAACCGCCATGTATAATTAGTTTCATGAGTTAGATTTGAGTATTGCGATGTGTGATAAAGATATGAGAGAATAGAGATGAGACCTTAAGCTAACCTCAATGAATTTTACAGGGTAAGTAAGATCTTGAACGCTAAACCATACACCCTAAGCCCTCCACCTTAACCTCTCTAGGCTACAGGCACAACCTTTGGATGATGGATTACCAGGCTATGGTCTGTTAAATCGTATACATCTCCATCACACATTACATGGACAACCATGTTTTTAATGGAAACAGGTTGTCCCATTTCTACATCGGTTAAATTGGTATCGGCCATGGTGCGGCCATCTACTAAAATTACCATTCCAGATCCAATGGCTTCCATTTTATGGCCATCAGAAATGAAAAGCCCGGTGTCTTCACCGAGTCCGATCCCTAAAATGCCAGGATTACTGGCGGCAGCATACAACAAACGGCCAATTCTGCCGCGTTGAACAAAATGTGTGTCTACAATTACATCGTCAATAAAGCCTAATCCTCCGGTAATTTTAACCTCTCCTTTTAGTAAGGCATCTTTACTGCTGCCCTGATAAATCATATTTTTGGAACTTGCAGCAGCTCCGGCCGAAGTTCCTGCAATAACTACAGGTTCGTTTCTATATTTTTCCAATAGAATCTGATGGGTTTTGGTTCCGCCAAAGATGGAAGAAAGACGGAGCTGATCGCCACCGGTAAAGATAATTACGTCTGCAGCTTTGATACGCTCGTAATTTTCATCAGAATTGGCTTCTTCGCGGTTGGTAATATTAAGAACGCCAACATTATGCACCTCTAGTTGTGCGTAAGCTTTTATATATTCCTCACCAACTTTTTCTGGCATTAACGATGCCGTGGTAATAATCTCGAAACGGGATTGAATATCTCTTAATGATTCTGTAGTAATCCGTTTTAAGATTCCACGCTCGAAGAAATTCATATTTTCAGGTAACCCAAACTGAGTCTCTGCAAAACTACCTGTATTTATTGCGCCACCAATGATGATGAGTTTACCTTTCGGAACCATTCTTTGTGTATTATAATTGTATCGAAAAACCCAAATATATAGGCTTAAGATAAAAAACACGACTTTTTTTGTAAAGAATATTCAATTTATTAACAAAAGTTGAAATATTTTAATCTAAAATTAACAGGATTGCCCTTGAAAATAAAACAAATACGCCTTAAAATTGATTTAGCTAAATGAAACGTCTGTTTTCAAAATAAATGCATAATTTACAGTCATCAATTTCATTCTTGATATGGAGTATAAAGAGCGATTCTTAAAATTCCTCTTTGCCAAAAAAAACGAACAAAACATTACATGAAGATATTAAATATACAAGTATTAAGAGGACCAAACATATGGTCCATTAACAGGAAGAAATTGATCCAGATGCGACTGGACCTGGAAGATTTAGAGCAAAAACCAACCAACGTAATTGAAGGGTTTAGCGAAAGGATGGAGAAACTGCTGCCAAGCATGTTTACGCATCGTTGTTCAAAGGGTGTTGAAGGCGGCTTTTTTACCCGTGTAAAGGAAGGAACCTGGATGGGACATGTGATAGAACACATTGCGCTCGAAATTCAGACACTTGCCGGTATGGAAACTGGCTTTGGCAGAACACGTATGACCAAAACTGAAGGCATTTATAATGTGGTTTTTAGTTATCTGGAGGAAAAGGTAGGGGTTTACTCGGCCGAAGCAGCAGTAAGGATTGCCGAAGCTTTGATCAACGATGAAGAGTATGATCTGGAACACGATATCCGACGGATGAAGGAAATACGTGAACTCGAAGCTTTAGGCCCAAGTACAGGTTCGATTGTAGAGGAAGCAGTAAAAAGAAGCATTCCATGGATACGATTGAACAAAAGTTCTCTGGTACAGTTGGGATATGGTAAAAATCAGGTGCGTTTTAGGGCTACCATGACGGAGAAAACCAGCAGTATTGCCGTGGATATTGCCAGTAATAAGGAAGAAACGAAACGGTTGCTTACAGAAGCTGCCATTCCGGTAGCCTCAGGAGTAACGATTTCAAATCCTGACGATCTGGAAGCTTCTGTAAAAAAAGTTGGCTTTCCTCTTGTTTTCAAACCACTTGATGGTAACCATGGTAAAGGTGCAACCATTAATGTTAAAACAATGGAAGATGCGGTGGCGGCTTTTGAATATGCCAAAACGTATTCTAGAAGAGTTATTATTGAAAAATACATTACCGGATTTGACTTCCGTGTACTGGTTATCGATCATAAAGTGGTTGCTGCGGCTCAACGCGATCCGGCACATGTAAAAGGAAACGGGATCCATACCATCCAGGAATTAATTGACAAGGAAAATGAAGATCCGCGCCGTGGTTACGGCCATGAGAATGTGTTAACCGAAATAGCTGTTGATCGCGATACGTTGGATTTATTGGCTAAAAAAGAATATACTTTAGAAACCGTTCCGGAAAAAGGAGAGGTGGTTTATTTAAAATCGACCGCTAATTTAAGTACAGGAGGAACATCTATTGATGTTACAGACATTGTTCACCCACAGAATATTTTTATCTGTGAGCGGATTTCGAGGGTAATCGGATTGGATATCTGCGGTATTGATATCATGGCACAGAACCTTACTCAACCATTAACCGAAAATGGCGGTGTGGTATTGGAAGTTAATGCAGCTCCTGGTTTTAGAATGCACCTGGCGCCAAGCGAAGGCTTGCCGCGTAACGTTGCGGCACCGGTAATTGATATGCTTTATCCGCAGGGTAAATTGTCGCAGATTCCGATCATTGCCGTAACCGGAACCAATGGAAAAACCACCACCACCCGTTTAATCGCGCACATTATCCGCAGTAATGGCAAACGTGTAGGGTTTACAACCAGTGATGGGGTATATGTACACAATACCATGCTGATGAAAGGTGATACCACCGGACCGGTGAGCGCGGAGTTTATTTTAAAAGATCCGACAGTAGAATTTGCCGTATTGGAAACTGCTCGCGGCGGAATTTTACGGGCAGGTTTAGGATTTAATGCCTGCGATATCGGTGTGGTTACCAACATACAGGAAGATCACCTGGGGCTTTCTGATATCCATAATCTTGACGATTTAACACGGGTAAAGGCCGTTGTGATTGGGGCGGTACGCCGCAAAGGCTGGGCCGTATTAAATGCCGATAACGGTTATTGTGTCCGTATTGCTAAAGATGCCCGTTGCAATGTTGCTTATTTTAGTATGGATGAAAATAATCCTGTTGTGAAAGAACATTGTAAAAAAGGTGGAATTGCTGCCATCTATGAAAATGGGTACATCACCATTAAAACCGGTGATTGGAAATTAAGGGTAGATAAAGTGACACATATTCCTTTAACTTTCGGTGGTGCCGTAAATTTTATGATCCAAAATGTACTTGCTGCCACGTTAGCAACCTATTTATGGGGTTATAAACCAGAGGATATCCGTTTGTCTTTAGAAACCTTTATCCCTTCGGCAGCACATACGCCAGGCAGGATGAATATTTTCAGATTCAAAGATTTCAATGTACTGGTTGATTTTGCGCATAATCCTGATGGATTTAATGGTGTAAAAGCTTTCCTTCAAGGTGTTGAGGCGACGGAGCAGGTTGGGATTATTTCGGCAACAGGAGATAGAAGAGATGAGGATATTATGGAAACCGCCCGTATTTCTGCACAGATGTTTGATAAAATCTACATTTGCCAGGAAAAATATCTCCGCGGCAGACAGCAGCAGGAACTGGTTGATTTGTTAATCAAAGGCATCAAAGAAGTTGATCCTGATAAGGAAATTATTATAAACCATAAAAGTACCGCATGTTTACAGATGGCCATTGATGCGGCTAAAAAAGGTTCTTATCTAACCATTTTAAGTAATACGATTGATAATACGATTCAGCGTGTTACAGAGCATTTAGACCGGGAATTGGAATCGTAGTTTATTGACTGATTTATTCTGTCAGTGATCGTCATTCCCAACTCGATTGGAAATCGTGACCCAATAAGTTTATAGATTCCCACCTGCGCGGAAATGGCGGCTGTAATAAAAAAACTCCTTCGATATGTTCGAAGGAGTTTTTCATTTTCATATTTAAATTACTTAAGCCTGAGCATCACGTAATCTTTTGATTTCATCGTGCGACACTCTTAAAGCTGCTTTCTGGTCTGAAATTAATTCTCTGATATTTGATGGGATATCGTCTGCCTCTAAAGCCATTTTATATGCATTTTGTGCTGCATCCTCACCAAACTCACAATTGTTTAAAACTGTTTTGCGGTCATGGCCGGTAAATAGTGCTTTTACATCCATCCAGGCCCTGTAAATTTTACCGGAATTGGTGGTTCCTGTTTCAATATCTTCACCCAGAGCCGATACTTCTGTTGCCAGCGCCATTTTATATTTTTGGCTTTCGCCTATCATATTTAAAAATAATGTCTTCAAATCGGCATCTTCATCTTTTAATTCCTGACGTGCTTTTTCATAACCTTCAATACGATCGTTATTAATCTGGATCAGATCGTTCAATACCTCTGCTGTTTCTGTTGTCGTTTTCATGTCTTTATTTTTTATAGTTTCGATGTTATAAAATCAACATGAGCAATTAAAAAAGGTTTGTCATTTTTTTAATTGCTTACAACAGTGAACGATTTTAACTAAAAGAGTAACAGTTGAACTGTTATTATTTTTTGGAGAAATATTGTGTAAGCTTTTCCTTAACAAAGCGTCTCACCCGTGTAACCATATTGCCTTTTCGCTTAGTTAAGAAGCGTTTGATGGCTTGATATGCAATTGGGTCTTCAGCTATTGTGGTTGGGAATTCAACAATTTGTTTAGGATTGATAATGACGTTATAAATATCATTGATTCCGGAATGCACGCCCGTGCCATCGTGGCCAATGTTGTTCACGAGTGATTGCGACGGGTTAAGTGTTATACCGCCTTTTAAAAAGATCGAGGCATACCATCTTATGGCCCAGCTATTATTTTTGCCTCTTTTAAATTCCTGCATCTGTTTCCAGAAATTCATTTTATGATCAATAGAAAATGCAGCGCTCTTCTTTTTATCAAACTGTTTAAGAAGAACATCAATATTCGGTTCGAAATTTTTCCATGCCCTTCCCCAGGTTGCCCAACCCCAACTTGTTGCTGCCCTGTAGAAAAAGGACTGAGGAAGATCATCTGCTTTTAAAGGGTACATATAAGCGCCAATATGCATCACTTTTTCCTCTTCCCGGTAATGGTTTAAGGCATTGTTGAAATAGGCCAGCGTATGTGGAGAAGTAATGAGATCATCTTCAAATACGATTACCTGATCGTACTCTTCAATTAATTGGGTAACTCCTGTAATTACGGCATTGGCTAAGCCTGCATTAATCTTACTCTCAATTACTTTAACAGATTTAAAGCCATCAGCTTTTTTAATGATTTTTCTTACTTCGGCAACTTTTTCTTTATCGGTATCGGTTTTTGCACCATCAGAGAAAATATACAAATGGCTTTCTGCTGCCAGCTCATTTTGCTGCAGAAATTGTAATGTTCGCTCAGTATGTTGCGGACGGTTGTATACGAAAAGTGCGATCGGAGCAAGGTTTTGCATGTTGTTTTATTTCTATTAAGCTTACAATAAACTGGCCAGTTATACTTTCAATACGTCATTTCGACTGGAGCACCGCGGAATGGAGAAATCTTTTATAAGGTTTAGCTTCGCTGAGCTTACTGCATCACATCTTGGGTTCACTTTTTTATACGATTAACATACGATAACCCAATGATCGTCATCCTAATAGCTGTCGGATGCATAGGGGAACAGCTTGTTCAAATCGTTGAGAAAGTAACATTTCAGGCTAGTGATTCTTGTTTTAAAGATTGCTTCGTCGGCTGAAAAAGCCTTCTCGCAATGACGATTTCATGAAGGTTAATTCTACTGTCAATCATATTGAATTTTAAAAAAATACTTTTCGAAAGTACGGCAAACTTAAATAATATGCTTTACCTACTAAAATATATGCAGATCTTGATCTGATTTTTGAGTTAACACGGTATAAGCATTGGCAAACTGTTCCTGCTTTTTCCTCCCTAACAAATTACCTAAGGTTTTCTTTATCCGGTATTCGAGCTCTATTTTTAGCATTTTAGTAAACGTTTTGGGTGCTTTTCTATTTACAAACTCATTAAATTTTACGGTTTCAGTAGCTGTCATTGATACCTTATCTGCTAAAATTTCCAGCCCCTCGCTTCGCAGTAAAAACCTGAGCGAAGTTGGAGTGTACATATTAATGTGTCCATAATCAAGAAAGTGTTTCATGCGCTTGTCTACATCAAAACGGTAGTCTTTGGGTACTTCTACTACAATGTATTTTGCTACGCGTTTTAATTCCCTGATGAGTAACCTTTCGTGTTCTACATGCTCCAGAACGTGCGCAAGAATAACCAGGTCAAATGTATTGTCTTGATAAGGAATTTCGTAACCGTCAAAGGTTTGGGCTTCTTTTAAACTGGAAAGTTTACGGCTTTTTATAAGGTCAACACCGCTTTGGGCAATTTCTAAGGCATAAAGTTCTGGCGCGAAATGCCATTCATTTAAAAAATGTAAAATGCTGCCGTCTCCAGCACCAACTTCCAGTACTTTTTTAGGTTTTAGTCCTTTGCATACGTCGACAATGTTTTGGGCTTTATATTTTGCGCCGAGCATTCTCCATGCTACATCGCTATTGGTATAAAAATTATCGTAGGCTGTTTTTACTTCTTCGCTTAACATGGTCCTGATGGGTTAAATACCTAGGCAATTATCCTGTTTATAAAAAACAGAGGTCGCTTTTTCATAGAAAAGCCCTGGCGAAATGCCGCTAAAGCTGATCTCTTTAAAACCCTTGGCTTTTAATAAGTTGCGGGCAGGCTGATAAACCTCACGCTCACTATCATCCAGAACGAGTACGCCATTTGCTGAGAGGGCATCAACGCTATATTTGCAACAGTTTACACGGTCGCGTCCATCAACAATAATAATATCGAATTTTTTGCCAATCAGCGTTGCTTTTTTCGCGTATTCTCCATCTTTCTCCAGCTGGCAGAATATCATTTCAGCATTTCCCGGACTTGTGTTTTTTACTTTATCAAACCAACCTTTATCGTGCTCAACCGAAGTTACAGAGCCAGCTCTTTCAGCATAAAAAATGGTTGAACTGCCAGAGCCATATTCGAAAATATGCTGTGATTTGTTTATCCGTTCTTTAATAAAATCGATAAAAGAATAGGTTACCCAAGGTAAAGCCTTCCCTTTTCCGTCTACAGCTTGTTTTTTATCGAAGGCCGTAAACCAGCCAATGCTGTTCAGGTAGCCCTTGTGTCCGTATGATAATAGTGCCTTAAGCCTGCTTGGCTTTGCAATTAATGTGCTTAATGCTTTAAGAGTACTCAACGTTTAAATATTTTTTGAAATGCGGTGACCAAAAATAGTGATTTTAACATCATTATACCTTGTTGCCGAGTTTTTGGAATTAATAAAAGATAAAATGTGGATACAAAGCATGCTATAAGGGTTGCAACTGATGCGCCTATGCCACCGTATTTGGGTATTAACCAGAGATTTAGAAGGATATTTGCAACTGCGCCCGCAGCAGTTCTGTAAAATGATATTTTGGTGAAGCCTTCTGCAACTAAATATTGGGAACTTGCTGTGCCAAGAAACACGAAAATACCCGACCAGATGTGAATAGAAAGCATAGGACCAGCTCCATCATATTTCCCCCTGTAAATTAAATGGATAATGTCTGCCGCAAAAAAGCTGATGAATAATGCAACTGGCAGGCTTATAAAAACAAGTAGATCATAGAGATTTTTAAGACGTTTTTGATAACGATTTAAATCTGTTTTTCTGGCATTTAATAATGCGGGGAATACGGATGTGACAATGGCAACGGGGATGAAATACCAGGCTTCACTCAAATTCTGGGCAGAACTATAGATCCCGATCGCCTTACTACCTATGCTTTTTAGCATTACCACATCGATTTTCATATAGATGGAGACCATCACAGCTGAAAGGATCAATGGAGAAGATTTTTTTAACAAAGATTTTGCCCGTTCTTTATTAAAGCTCCAATCGAAAATACTAAACCCTCTTTTTTGATAAATGATAACCAAGCCTGCTGCCAGAATTAAGCCGTCTAATACATAAGCAAAAACAATATAAATTAAAGGCAGACCTAATACAATAATGGTTATTTTGACAAGAGAGATGATAATAAGACTTATATTCTGGACCTGTACAACATATTTTGACTGTACCTGCGATTGAAAATAGGCATCAATAACATTAAAAGATTTAAAAAAGGATGCAAAAGCAAGTAAACCAACCAATAAGGTTAAAGGTTGCCCTGGCTTGGATGAAAAATGGTGGCTGATGAGATAAATTCCAATAGCTATGGGAATAAGCAGTGCATTTGTGGTTATTCTAAGCCATAGCGATGTACCAAGAATTTCGTCACGCTTATTGGGTTCCTGAATAATTTCACGGATAATGAAAGTATCGAGGCCTAAAGCGCCCACCGCCGCAAGTATGGCAACCAAAGACAGTCCAAAACTTAAATCTCCAAATAAAATTGGACCGAGATAACGCGTAATTAAAACATTTACGATCAAACTTAAGCCTTTGCCGAAAATTACCCACCCGGTATTCTTTAAATACTTGTTAAATGCTTCTTCGTCAAAACCTTTTATGATGGGTAATTTCATTAACGCAAAGATGTGAAAAAATGTGCGTTAAGTAAGGTGCTGAAAATTCAAAATATTTTATGGTCGGTAGAACTATCCGCTCTTCTGTTTCTAGTGCCTTTGTCTCAGTAGTTTTTGGTATCAGTCGTAGGAATAACAACCTAACCACTTCTTTTTGTTGCTACCATTACAGGCAAAAAGTATAGCAGGCATCGGGGGGTAAAAAACGTATTTATGGTCACAGATTTTAGGATTAGCCAGGTATTAATTTAAGTCTGAAAGCTCTTTTCTATTCTTTCTAACTGTTTTAAATGATGCTTTAAATGTATTTCTATAAACCTAAGCCATTGTTTAGCGTTTAAATACCCTAATCTTGGGTGTTTTGTTTTGCTGGTGGATTTTGAATGTGCAAGCAAATGGTAATTATCGTCCAAAGCTTTTTCAAATTCTAAAATAAAATCGAGTGCTTCTGTTTTACTGATTTTTTTTACCCGCTCTTCCAACCGTTTAGGCACTTTATACTTTTGTGCCGGAGGTAATGCACCCAATAATAATATCAGCTTTACTATAAAATGAGTGGGTTTGCTTTCTCCTTTGCCGTTTGCCGCATTTTCCAGGGCGATTAGCGAAAGCAGGCTCGAATCAAAGATATGTGAATATACTTCGCTATAACTCCACCCGGAAATTGGTGGAATAGTCTGGAAAATATTTTCAGGGTAATGCGATAATTTCGATTTATAGGCATCGACCGCCCGATGGATCGATGCCTTAACTTTTGCAGCCGTCATTTAATAAAGGTAAGCCGAATTACGGTTTCTCCAAATACTTTAAAAATTCATCTTTATAATAAGAAAATTCAAATATCTCGGCAATCGTAAAATAATTTTGCGGATCTACAACGGTTTGATAGAGGCTTTTGGCAATTTTTAACCGTTCTTCATCAAATGTGAATGTTTTAAGAATAAGTTTGCTCTGACTGCTGGAAAATGAAGCATTTTTACTGACCGCATTGATCAATCTTACCCTTTCGCTGTCAAAATTGGATTTTTTATAACTGGTATAAAATTCCTGAAAAGCCTCCGGAGATAATAAACGGTAGTACGGATCAGGTTGTGGCGGCATTGCCGGAACAATGCCTGTATTAAAAGCTCCCGTGTAACCGTCAAAATCATCAAGTGCGTATTGCCTGTTTCGAAAGATATTGAGCTGTTTCAGCGTAATTAAACTTCTATTATCCAGGCTTAAAACAAGTCTTTGTTCCGGGGTCACGCTGATCTGCTGTTTTAAGATTACCGTATCGCCCTGAATAATAGATAGCATGGGTGCAGAATTATAGACATCGTAAAAACGGAACCTGCCGGTAGTAGAGGAAACGAGTTCTTCGTCCAGATATACGGTATACCTGCCCGGATTAACGATTTCCAGGAAAACTTCGGCTGATCTGCGGTTGTTTTGTGCGAAACTTAGGGTAGCAAAAAGCATTGCCACTCCTAAAAAGATGGTTATTTTCATTTTAATTGAGGTTTCACTTGTGTGTGTTTTGAATTAATGCGAAACAAATGCCAAAACCAAAACAAAAAAAGAGCAGGATTCAAAAAATTGTTAATAACTCTTCCAAATGAACAATTTGCTGTTTTACATCTTCAGGTTTTTCTTTTTGCAAAGGATTAAAAAAGATGGCTTCCATGCCAAAGTTGAGCGCACCGTAAATATCGGCTTCAAGGCTATCACCTATCATGATGCTTTCTGCCTTAATCGCTTGTGCTTTATCCAAGGCATATTCAAAAATGATGGGATTCGGTTTGTTTACACCTACATCTTCTGAAATAATCACATTTTCGAAATATGGATTAAGGTTTGAAAGGTTCATTTTGGTTAAAGTTGTTTCCTTAAAACCATTTGAAATAATATGAAGGGTATATTTTTGCTGTAGATAACTTAAAACATTTTCTGCACCTTCAAATAAATTGGTTTTGGTAGGTGAAATACTAACGTAGTCATCTTCAAACTGATGCGGCACTGCGTCAGGATGGATACCCAGTTGAATAAAAGTTTTGCTAAAGCGTTCTGACCTTAAAAAATCCTTGGTGATTTTACCGAGATGATAATCAGCCCATAACTGATGGTTATTTTGGGTGTAAGTACTGATGAAATCGGCACAGGATTTAAGTCCAAGTGTGTCTAACTGATAAGTATGATAAAGTTCATTTAGTGTTTCTTCTGCATTGCGGTCAAAGTCCCAAATGGTATGGTCGAGGTCGAAGAAGATGTGTTTTTTCATTTATGATGTTTTCACAAAGGTAACTTAATGATCTCTGATTTATAGATAATCGGAGTTCGATTATTTATTGCCGTTTTTCATTTTTCTCCTAATGTGATGCAGCAGCCTTTGTTGCCAAGCCCGATTGAAGCGAACACGAAGTGCAACGGAGTAAAGCGAAAAGCGGGGCTATCCACTGCCAGGGATTACTGCATGCTTATTTCCAAATCCTATTTCAGTTCGGTGAGAGACCATCCCATAGTATAATATTCTTATTGAAAGGAGCGCAGGTTTAGTACAAAACACTGAGTTTCCTCCCGTCTTCCGCTTGTACGCTTCGCTGCCTCGTACCTCGTTGCTGCAGGGTACCGCTGCAACCGGGGCTAGATGGCTACACCTGCATTTCATTTTCGGGGTTTTGGGTGCAGCAGCCTTTGTGGCTAAACCCGATTGCAGCGAAAACGAAGTGAAACGGAGTAAAGCGAAAAGCGGGGCTATCCACTGCCAGGGATTACTGCATGCTCATTTCCAAAGCCTATTTCGGTCGGTGCGGCACCAGCTCATAGTAAAATATTCTTATTGAAAGGAGCGCAGAGCCAGTATTTCACATTAAATTTCCTCCCGTCTTCCGCTTGTACGTTTCGCTGCCTCGTGCCTCGTTGCTGCAGGGTCCCGCTGCAACCGGGGCTAGATGGCTACATCTGCATTTCATTTTCGGGGTTTTGGGTGCAGCAGCCTTTGTTGCTAAACCCGGATTGAAGCGAACACGAAGTGCAACGGAGTAAAGCGAAAAGCGGGGCTATCCACCGCCAAGGATTACTGCATGCTCATTTCCAAACCCTATTTCGGTCGGTGCGATACCAACCGATAGTATGATCATCCACATTCGGCTAAATAATGGGCAACTTTTAAATCAATTTCTTCTATAAGTGCCTCATCCATGTACTTATAATCATCTGGAATATTCAAAGTGATTATTTGTTTTTCATAAACTTCCTGAGGGAAACGTTCCGTAATTCTTTGTTTGTGTTTTTTCTCCATCACAAAAATCAGATCAGCCCAGACAATTAGTTTTGCATTGATTTTAATTCTTGCTGATGGTTCCGTTCCGGCTGATTTTACCTGATGCTCGGGGTGATTTTTATACATGGTTTCGGCAGTTGCACTACGCCATTTGTTTCTGCTGCAAACAAAGAGGATATTCATTTATATTGAACGTTACAGACTCCGGACTAAAGACTCTAGACTGAGGACTAACCTAAACCTTCTCTCCATAAGCTAAATCGCCCGCGTCGCCAAGGCCTGGCACAATGTAAGATTTACTGGTCATTTCCTGGTCTATTGCCCCAAGCCAGAGTTTGGCTTTAGGCAGGTTGGCACGTACGTGGGCAACACCTTCGGCGCTCGCTATTGCAGCAACAATATGAAGCTCGGCAATTTTATAGCGGTTAATCAGCTCTTTACAGCACATCACCATGCTTTGTCCCGTTGCCAGCATCGGATCGGCCATAATCAATACTTTTCCATCCAGATCCGGAGTAGAAATATAATCCATTTGAATGATAAAATCTTCTCCTTGATCCATTTTACGATAAGCAGAGATAAAACAGCATTCGGCTTTGTCGAAGATGTTGAGCAGTCCCTGCTGAAGCGGAAGTCCGGCCCTGAGTATAGTAGCCAGGACGGGCTGTTCGGCCAAAACACCACAAGTTGATACACCTAAGGGAGTTACGATATCCTGGTCGGTATATTTCAATGATTTGCTGATCTCATAGGCGAAAAATTCGCCAAGCCGCTCCATGTTTTTGCGAAAACGCATCGAATCTTTCTGGATGTGCTCGTCGCGGAGTTCTGCAATGAAAGTATTGGCAATAGATTTTGTCTTGCTGATATCGAAAATCATGGTGTTACGTAAATATTATAGATTTGCGGCAAATTGTTTAATCACTAAATGTAGCAATTCCCGGCTAAATAATGTTTCATTAAAGTCAATTCCCCGCATAATGAAGCATTTCTTCGAAAAGTGATTTCAACTTCCTGTATTTGGGATGATCTGACAAGCTTTTCAAGTTCCAGCTACTGTAAAAAGCTCCATTTACCACCTTAACCGCATCAATATATTGATGTATTTCTTTTACTGCCGCCGGTTGGGTTAGAAATTGCAGGATATGATCAGTTAAGCAGTATGAATTGACTACCAGTGGTGTTACCTTCTCCAACTGAAGGTCATACCAGTTAAATGGTGTACATGTTCCTGCCCTAAACCCCATCACATGATCGTAACCCATAGAATAATCAGAAGTGATGCCGGAGTTAAGGAGATTTAAATAGCATATTGGGAATTTTAACGCATCCAGCTGCTGGCTGGTTAGCTTGATGAGGTTTGGATTTATCTTTTTTAGCTTCACCAAACCTTCTTTAATTTCAGTCATTTTCTGCTTGTCGCTGGCGCAGGGCCTCAACAAACCAAGCGATTGGTTATTCAAGGTTTTAGAAATATCATTTGTTCTGATGTAATCGATTGGAACATCAGGGAAATCGACGAAATAAAGGGGACTACTTTTTTTTGAAGCAAACATTTCGTTTACCTGCTCAAGTACTTGTTCGTTGTTGATTCCGATTCCTGTTAACCTGTCAAATTTAGCATTCAGGTAATTATTTTCCTTTTTAAAAAGCGCACTGAAAATAAATTTGGTCCTGTTCAAGAAGCCTTCAGGCAAATGGGTTAACATACTAAAATGGATGGTGGGCCAGTGCTGAAATTTCTTTTCCTGAAATTTAAAGTCCGGATGCTTTTTCCTGATGATACTTTTAATCATTAATGCCCACTCATCGATAATCGGCTTATCCAACACCCGCCATTTGTGCTGGTAACTTTTTGATGCCTTAAAGGCATCTTCCGTATTTCGATGATGAAGGTATTCTTCGTACCGGCTGATTATGAAAAAGGAAGCAGCAAAAACATCGAATGGTAAGGCAGACTGATCGACAGGAAACGGTACCTGATATTCACCAAATGATAAGGTTTTAGGTTTAATATCCTCTAATTTGTTGGAGAAAAGCAAAGGTGTGCTTTTAAAGAAAAGTTCTTCACCCAAAGGCTCATCGCCATAACTGATTTTGATGTGAGTACTTTGCAAAAAATATTGGCTGTTGCCTGTAAATTCTATTTCTGCTTTAAGAACATCTTTAAAAATGAAATTGAAGATATATTTAATTCTGGGCGTTAATATGTCGGAAAAGATGATCAGATGCATAACTTTATTTTAACAACGCGGTATTTAAAAAAAGAGTACAAGAAATATATCTTAGCCTAATATTAACCTAAAAATATTGACCATTAAAAATTAACGGTAATTTAACACCGGAACACTATCTAATACAAAAATTACAGTTAAAAGTTTGCCGTGAATTTCTTTTCAGGATAAAGGATTTTGGTGCTTTTACGGTTATTACCCTTTACTATATGAACTATACTCATCTGATCATCGAACATATCGTATAAAATACTGTCATTAACTTCAACAGATTTTAACGTAGGCACTTTTTCAACTTCCAGGTAAATATTGGTGGCTTCATGATCGATCTCAAATCCGATATAATTCATGGCAACAGCCTTGCCATTGGCCTTGAGCTGTAAATGAGCAAGCAGGTATTTTTTTACCAGCACATCCATGGCACTTTTCATATTCGGATTACTCAGATCGGTTTTTTGTTTGTATAATCTGGCCAAAATGGCCTCGAAGTCATCAGAAAAGATTCTGCAGCTTACTTCTAAGGTCTTATCCTTTGCGTTAAAGTTAACTTCGGTTGTGCTTACGTGCAAGGGATGTTTCGTTCCCGCTTTAACAGAAAAAAAAGCACAGCACAAAAACAGCAGGATATATTTTAATTTATGCATCGGTTTTTTTTAAGAAGTACAAAGTTAGGGCTTAAAATTAAGGAAGATAATAGATTTAAATAGCTAAGACAGTAACAAATTTAGTATTTATGCTTTTGTTTAACGGATATTTGGGGTTTTATCATTAAAAAATCTAATTTTAACTGTTGTAAACTATTTTAGTTCCAATAGTTAGCTTATTATTCATGCCCTTACAAGATTTTATTTTTTATTTTAAATTGGGTTGGGCGCACATTATCAGTGCCGATGCTTTAGATCACCAGCTATTTATTTTAGCCCTGGCGGCTATTTATAGTTATGTTAATTTAAAACAGGTGCTGATATTGGTTACGGCCTTTACCATCGGCCATTCATTCACCTTACTTTTAAGCGTTTTGGATGTCATCAGGTTTGATAGTAAATGGGTAGAATTCCTGATTCCCTGTACCATCGTCATTACGGCCATCAGCAACCTGTTCAGGAAAAATTTCTCTTTGAAATCAATCAAGATCAATTACTTTTTGGCATTGGGTTTCGGGCTTATCCATGGAATGGGTTTTGCAAATTCCATCCGAATCATGCTGGCCAAAGATCAGCAAATTGGCTGGGGCCTGTTTGGTTTTAACTTAGGTTTAGAGGCCGGGCAGGTTTTTATGGTGATTATTATTCTTTTAATTACCTTTTTAATTTTTAATTATACCCGCATAAAACGAATGAGTTGGGTTTTATTTATATCAGCAGCCGTATTTAGCCTGGCTTTAAAAATGGCTTTAGAGCGAATTCCTTTTTAATGAACTATAACAATGAATAAACTATTTACTTTAACCGGCCTGCTTATCTTCTCCGGAGGTTTGGCTATGGCGCAAAATATTCAGAATAACCCTGGCAGCAACCATGGGAATAAGTTTGAGCAGCTGGGTACGATTTTACCTACCCCTAACGAACAGCGTACAGCCAGCGGGGCACCCGGTGTTAAATATTGGCAGCAGCGTGCCGATTATAATATCAAATGTGAGCTGGACGAAAAAAACCTGCTGTTAACAGGAACTGAAACCATCACCTACACCAACAATTCTCCTGACCCTTTAACTTATATCTGGCTGCAGCTTGATGAAAATGAGCATAGCACAGATAGAAATGCAAACTATCAGGATGCGACAAAGATGCCTGCAATAGGCACCACTAAAATGTTAGACCAGTTAAGTACAACCGGTAACAATGGCTATGGTATCAATATTACGAAATTAACCGATGCGGCCGGTAAAAACTTACCTTACACCGTTAACAAAACGATGATGAGGGTTGATTTGCCGGTAGCATTGAGAACCGGGCAGAAATTTATCTTCAACATCAACTGGAATTATAAAATTTCCGACCGGATGAGTGTTGGTGGACGTGGTGGTTATGAATTTTTCCCGGGAGATGGAAACTACCTGTTTACCATGACCCAGTGGTACCCACGTTTATGTGTGTACAGCGATTTTCAGGGATGGCAAAACCACCAGTTTACTGGTAGGGGCGAGTTTGCTTTAACCTTTGGCGATTTTAAAGTACAAATGACTGTTCCGGCAGATCACCTAGTGGGTTCAACAGGAGAGTGTATTAATTACAGTGCCGTTTTAAGCCCAACACAGTTGAGCCGATATAATGCAGCGAAAACGGCTGCCGCGCCCGTGGAAATTCAAACCCTGGCCGAAGCTAAACTGGCAGAAACCAAAAAATCTACAGCTAAAAAAACCTGGGTTTTTAACGCTAATAATGTCCGTGATTTTGCCTGGACATCTTCCCGCAAATTTATCTGGGATGCCATGCCTCAAAAAATTCAGGCCAACAACAATACCGTAATGTGCATGAGTTTTTATGGAAAAGAAGCTTATAACCTATACAGTAAATTTTCCACACGTGCAGTAGCGCACACCATTAAAACCTATTCAGATTTCACCATTCCATATCCTTATCCCGTTGCGCAAAGTATCGAGGCAGCAAATGGAATGGAGTATCCGATGATCTGTTTTAACTATGGCCGTACCGATGCAGACGGAACATATAGCGAAAGCACTAAAAATGGCATGTTAGGGGTTATTATTCATGAAGTTGGGCACAACTTTTTCCCAATGATTGTAAATAGCGACGAGCGCCAATGGACCTGGATGGATGAAGGTTTGAATTCATTTGTAGAGTATTTAACCGAAGAACTTTGGGATAATAAATTTCCAAGTAAAAAAGGACCGGCCTATACCATTGTTGATTATATGAAACTGCCTAAGGATGAGCTGGAGCCCATTATGACCAATTCCGAAAATATTGCACGTTTTGGTCCAAATGCCTATTCAAAACCAGCTACAGGATTAAATATTCTGCGCGAAACCATTATGGGCAGAGAACTTTTTGATTATGCATTTAAGGAATACTCAAGAAGATGGGCATTTAAACATCCTCAGCCTGCTGATCTTTTCCGTACCATGGAAGATGCCAGTGGCGAAGATTTAGATTGGTTTTGGAGGGGATGGTTTTACGGAACCGATCCATGTGATATATCTTTAGACAGCGTGAAATTTGCAAAAGCCGATTTTCCTAAAGAAGTTCCTGCTGCCAGATCGAGAATGGTTAAAATTGATAGTCCTGCCGTAAATGCTTTTGAGGATATTTCTAAAATCAGAAACCGCGAAGACAAAAAAATCAGCTTCTACGTAGATAAAAACACAGCGGCTCAGGATTTTTATTATAAATACGATAGAGGATTGGTTACTGTTGATACAACTGTTGCCACGAAAATGGATATGACACCGCCTATAGAAGCGGTTGCAGAAGCTGATCAAAGTAAATATGCCAACCAGTTTTTATACGAATTGAGTTTTAGCAATAAAGGTGGTTTGGTGATGCCTATTATTGTAGAGTTTACCTATAAAGATGGAACAAAAGAAATAGACCGTATCCCTGCGCAGATCTGGAGACACAATGAACTTAAAACTTCTAAATTCTATGTGAAAAACAAAGAAGTGGCTTCAATTTTAATTGATCCGTTACGCGAAACCGCTGATATTGACACATCTAACAATACGTGGGGCGGTAAAGCCAAAGAAAGTAAATTTAAAGTATATAAAGCAAAAGCTGGCGGGGCTGTAAGAGGCCAGTCAGTTGGCAAAAATCCAATGCAGGCTGCTGCTGGGAAATAATGTATCATTATTTCTCCGATCGTCATTCCCAACTTGATTGGGAATCTTAAAGCTTTAGGATGAAGAAACTCTTTTGAAACTCCTCGTTGAACAAAATTCAACGGGGAGTTTTTATTGAATCTGAGGCAAAATATTCAACAGAAAATTTTTCAGGTTAGTTACTGTTATATCATTTGAAGACGGGTAAGTTTCGCTTTTGGGCGTGATGATGTATTTGTACTTCGGTTCCAGGTCATTTATACAGCTAATAAAACCTTTTGATACTGATGGGCCATTAGATAGTTTAATTTCAATGCATGCGATTGGTGTAATACCCTGAACGAGGATTAAATCACATTCTGCTCCAGTTTGTGTCCTGTAAAAGAAAAGCTCAGTCTGTTTGGCTTTCATCTGATAAATCTGCTCAATTACATAACCCTCCCAAGAGGCACCCACAGCAGGGTGGCCAAAAAGATCGTTATAGCCTGAAATATTTAATAAACGATGTAGAATTCCCGTATCCCTTATATATGTTTTAGGCGACTTAATTAGCCGTTTTTTGGCATTAATAAACCAGGGCTGCAATCGCCTGATCAGGAAGCCCCCCTCTAAAAAATCTAAATACCGGTTTACCGTAGGTGCGCTAACGCCTAACGATCTGGCAAAAGATTCGCCATTAAATAAATTTCCATTCAAATGAGCAAGCATACTCCAGAAGTTTCTGAGCAGCATTGGCGCTAAATCTACACCAAACATTTTCGCTAAGTCTCTTTCTACATAACTGACGATAAAATCATCGAGCCATTCTTTGCTAAGCGAGTCGTTTTCTGATAGTAGGGATTCTGGGAATCCGCCCCGAAACCAATGTTGTTCGAAACCTATGTTATCCGGTAGTTCATTTAATCCGATAGGACATAATTCGTTGTAAGAAATCCTACCAGCCAGTGTTTCAGCAACTCCTTTAACCAATTCTGGAGAAGCAGATCCTAACAATATAAATCTTCCCGGTGTTCTTTTAGCATCAATTAAGGGGCGTAATATGGAAAATAATGAGGGTAATAGTTGTACCTCATCTATAATTACGGTATGATCCTGGAGGCTTTCCAAAAAAGTATAAGCATCTTGTAATTTCGCAACATCCCGAGGGTTTTCTATATCCAGGTATATATAATCACTACTTAAATCTTTGGCAAGTGTCGTTTTTCCAACCTGACGTGGTCCGAGAATAGCAATAGCCGGAGACTTTTTAAGCTTGTTTCTTAATTGAACTGCGAAATTTCTGATAATCAACATATACAAATATATGAACAAACATAGTAAATCGAAAATTAAACTTTTGATTTACTATGTTTGTATTCGTTTAAAAGCTATAAATGCCATATTGAATTTTTAGGTTCCCTTAAATATCAATTTTCAACTTTCCTGACTTTCGTCTGTTACCTTTTAATGTTAAGTCTTATAATTTCCTCGATTTATCTTTAATAAACGGAGGAAAGAACACAATAATGATTTTAACATCAATTTTTATTAAGTTTGATATACTCATGAAATTTAAAATCACTTCAGAATATAAACCTACCGGAGATCAGCCAAATGCGATAAAACAACTAGTAGATGGTGTAAATGCTAATGAACACTACCAAACCCTATTGGGTGTAACCGGATCAGGAAAAACGTTCACGATAGCCAATGTAATTGAGCAGACCCAAAAGCCTACTTTAATTTTAAGTCATAATAAAACCCTGGCTGCACAACTCTATGGGGAGTTCAAGAATTTCTTTCCGGAAAATTCGGTGAATTACTTTGTTTCTTATTATGATTATTACCAGCCGGAAGCCTTTATTGCTTCGAGCAATACCTATATCGAAAAAGACCTGAGCATTAATGAGGAGATTGAAAAATTGCGCTTACGCACCACCTCATCATTAATGAGTGGCCGGCGCGATATTATCGTAGTATCATCCATATCCTGTATTTATGGTATGGGGAATCCCGAAGATTTTTCCCGGATGGTTTTTCGCTTTGGTGTAGGGCTTCGGATTTCGCGAAATGCATTTTTGCATAGTTTGGTAGAAATTTTATATTCCAGGACAACTACAGACTTTAAACGCGGAACATTTAGGGTTAAAGGCGATACTGTTGATGTTTATCCGGCATATCTGGATCATGCTTACCGCATTTCTTTTTTCGGCGATGATATCGAAGAACTTTCAGCAATTGATCCCGTTTCAGGTAAAACCCTCGAAAAACTGGAAGATATGGCCATCTATCCGGCCAACCTTTTCGTTACGCCAAAAGACCGGTTTAATCAATCCATTTGGGGTATACAGGAAGAATTGGAGATCCGAAAAAACCAATTGATTGCCGATAGGCACCTACTGGAAGCAAAGAGATTGGAGGAACGGACCAATTTCGATATCGAAATGATGAAAGAACTGGGTTATTGCTCTGGTATTGAAAATTATTCCAGGTTCTTTGATGGAAGACAGCCAGGGATGCGCCCTTTCTGTTTGCTGGATTATTTTCCTGATGATTATTTAATGGTCATTGATGAAAGCCACGTAACTGTTCCGCAGATCAGGGCCATGTACGGCGGAGACCGGTCAAGGAAATTATCTTTGGTTGAATATGGGTTCCGTTTGCCGGCCGCATTGGATAACCGGCCTTTAAATTTCAACGAATTCGAAGCCCTTGCGCCACAAACCATTTATGTGAGTGCTACCCCTGCCGAATACGAGCTGGAAAAATCAGAAGGGGTGGTAGTAGAGCAGGTCATCAGACCTACCGGATTACTAGATCCTGTTATAGAGGTGAGGCCTGCCATTAACCAGGTTGATGATCTTTTGGATGAAATAGACGTTACGATAAAAGATGGCGGCCGTGTGCTGGTTACTACGCTAACCAAACGTATGGCTGAAGAGTTAACGAAATATCTTGATCGTTTAAATATCAAAACCAGGTATATCCATTCCGAAATTAAAACTTTGGAAAGGGTAGAGATTCTGCGTGGTTTACGCCTGGGCGAATTTGATGTTTTGGTGGGTATTAACCTGTTAAGGGAAGGTTTAGATTTACCAGAAGTTACCCTGGTAGCGATTTTAGATGCGGATAAAGAAGGATTTTTAAGATCAGAAAAATCGCTTATTCAAACCATTGGCCGTGCTGCCCGTAATGATCGTGGCCGGGTAATAATGTATGCAGATGGCATTACGGAAAGTATGGAAAAAACCATTTCAGAAACGAACAGGCGCAGGGACATACAGATTGCCTATAATCTTGAAAATGGCATTGTACCCAAAACGGTCGGCAAATCGAGAGAAGCAATTTTAGAACAGACCTCTGTACTCGATTTCTCGCAAAAAGCAAGCGATAATAAAGCAAAAGCCTATGTAGAAAATGCTGAAATCAGTATTGCGGCAGATCCAATTGTACAGTATATGGGTAAGGCCGAACTTCAGAGGGCAATTGATAACACCCGTAAGGATATGCAGAAAGCCGCAAAAGATATGGACTTTTTACAAGCTGCGAAGCTACGTGATGAAATGTTTGCGCTGGAAAAGATGTTTAACGAAAAATTCAGCAAGTAACGATTTGGTTTTAAAGATTGATTTTTAGATAATTTGAGTTAGAATTGCTTTCAATAAAATTATCTAAAATCATCAAATGAGATTTCTAAAGTGGGTGGTGCTAATCTTAATGGGCGTTCCGGGGCTTAAAAGTCACGCCCAAAATGCTGGGGCAATTTATCTTCCTCTTGGGGGCAATGCTTACAGTTCTTTACATGAAGATGCTGAAAAAAGCTTGTCTGACCGTGGAATTGTTAACTGGTCTAACCCAGGTGAATATTTTACAGCCTATCTAAGGGTTTCAAAGCCAGGTACGCTGTTCATTTCTCTTAAAGATAAACCTGCCGTTGAAGGACAATCTACTTTAGAATTTTCTATTAACAATCAATCCAAAAAAGTAAGTTTTGATGAAGCCAAACCTTTTGATGGTAAAATTGGCGACTGGATAATCAAAGATACCGGCTATGTTTCCATCACCATAAAAGGGATAAACAAAAGTGGCGCTCAATTTCCTTTCATCCAAACGTTAAGTATTAGCGGAACGGCAGTAGAGGGAAAAACTGCTTACGTAAAAAACAATGAAGGCAATTTCTTTTACTGGGGCCGGCGCGGACCATCGGTTCATTTAAATTATCAACAGCCTGAAAATATAAATGCAGAATGGTACTATAACGAAGTAACCGTGCCAAAAGGAGAAGATAAGTTAGGTTCCTATTTTATGGCTTGTGGTTTTGGTGAAGGTTATTTTGGTATGCAGGTGAACAGCCCGACGGAAAGACATATCTTATTTTCGGTATGGAGTCCTTTCCATACAGATGATCCTAAAAGCATTCCCGAAGCGCATAAGATCAAAATGCTAAAGAAAGGCGAAGGTGTATACACAGGAGAATTTGGGAACGAAGGTGCCGGGGGCCAGAGCTACCTGAATTATATATGGAAAGCAGGAAAAACCTATAAGTTTTTGCTGCATGGGGCGCCCGGAAAAGATAGCGTAAACACATATACTGCTTATTTCTTTATTCCCGAAACCAATAAATGGCAGTTGATAGCCAGCTTTTCCAGGCCGAAGACTAATGCTTATTTAAAACATTTCCATTCCTTTTTAGAAAACTTCTCACCAGTGCAGGGAGATTTATCACGAAAAGTTTTGTTTGATAACCAATGGATCTGCGATGATAAGGGAACATGGACCGAATTAAAGGTTGCGCGCTTCACTACCGATAATACCGGAGCAAAAGGCTATCGGATGGACTATCAGGCAGGGATCAATAATGGTGCTTTCTATTTAAAAAATGGAGGTTTTTTTAATGATTATACCATTTCGGGAAAAATCTTTAGCAGAAGCACTAGAGGTAAAAAACCTGAAATAGATTTTAGTAAATTACCTTAACATTCAAAATAATTATAGATTTTTGAAGTTTTCATCATCAACTTATTATAGCACAATGGACGGGCAAAACAGAAAAGACATTTATCCGGGTTTGGAAGTCGGAATCATACTGAAGAAAGATCAGCGATCGGGTAACATCACTTATGGTGTGGTGAAAGATCTACTTACTTCATCCGCATTTCACTCCAGAGGGATAAAGGTTAGGCTCGAAGATGGTCAGGTTGGCCGTGTAGCTGAAATTGTTGAAGATTAAAGGCAATATTTAAACTTTTATCGCCCTATTTGCGTATTATATTTGTAATCAGATTGCAATTAAAGGCCTAAAAAGTAACAAAATAAAAGTTAGGTCGTCTATATTTGTAACAACAGTAATTTAAAGCATGGCATTAGTAAAATTCATTTTTATTACAATATTGGTACTTTGGCTGATCAGAATGTTGATCAGGCTAATTTTACCTATGCTGTTTAATAACCTGGCCAGCAAAATGCAAAGTCAGGCTACAGGACAGCAGCAACAGCGGCGACAGAAACCTGAAGGTTCTATTTCTATCGACTATATGCCGCCAAAACCCGATCAAAGTAAAACAGATAAACTTGGCGATTTCGTAGACTACGAAGAAGTAAAATAAACTAAACCCCGAACCTGTTTCGGGGTTTTTTGTTAATGTCGTTCCGTTGTTAGTCTCCCTGCGTCATCGTCACCCTGATCCGATAGGAGCCATCGGATTTATTTTAGGGTCTTATCAAAAGTGTATCATCGCATATTACAATTCAGCTTGAAATTTGATTACCTCGTTTCTTTTCTCAATTAGTTTCAGCAAATATTTTTTAAGAAATACTTTTTCTGCCAACCATCCTGCTATTCCAAAAGGCGCTTCAAATTCAAAAATATCAGTCATCTCTGTTTGAGAACCTATTGTTTTAAACAGGTGTTGGTGATGGAGTTTTTTAAAAGGCCCCATAACCATCTCGTCTATAAAGAACGTTGGATATTCCAAAGTACTAATCCTGTTGGTCATTTTAAACAAAATGCCAAAGTGTTTTGCTTGCCAGGTTACAGATTCATTTATACTGATCAATCCACTTTTCTTTCCAGCGATGGCTTTCTCACCAGAACTTTGCATCGACTGTACATGAAGGTCAATACTTCTGGCCAGGTCGAAACAGCGCGCGATGGGTGCATTAATCACTGTTTTTAAGATAATGGTTGGCATACTTTCCGGTTTTAATTACTACTACTTTTGGTGCTGACTGCTTAGCTCGGCCATTGCTTCATCAATCTTTCCGTATCTGAAATCAAATCCATTACTTAGCAATATTGTTGGTTTAACCCACCTGCTTTTTAAAATCAGTTCCGTTTCCGTACCGATAATTTTTGCGCCCATGGCCAGCAGCCAGGCTGGAGCAGGCAAACCGAAACTGCGGCCAAAAGCCTTTCTGATGCTGCGCATGAAAACATGATTTTTAATCACATCTGGTGCCGTGCAATTTACAACTCCTTCGATTTCGGGACGATTTAGTAACCATTCGATACTGCGTACAGCGTCCTCTTCGTGGACCCAGCTCATGTATTGTTCGCCATTGCCCTGTTTGCCGCCCATACCCAATTTCACCAGGTTAAGTAAGCGTGGGAATGCCCCATCTTTCAGACCTAAAACAATACCCATTCTAAGTGCTATTTTTCGGGTGTTGGGCGTGTTGGTTTTAAAAAAACAGTTTTCCCAGGCTTTGCATACCTCAACAGAGAAGCCGTTGCCAATTTCGCCTGTAAATTCATCCTGTGGTCGGTCTTCTGCATGGCGGTAAATGGTTGCAGAAGTAATGTTGATCCAAAGTTTGGGTGGATTTTTTATTTCTTCAATGGCTTTACCAAGTAAATGAGTGGGAATCAACCGGGAATCAAAAATTTCTTTTTTGTTTTTCTCCGTGTACCTGCAGTTTACATTTTTACCACAAAGGTTAACCATGAGATCTGCCCCTTGCAAACTGTATACCCAATCACCCATGGTTTTGCCATTCCAAACCAGTGTTTTAATGTTGCCTTGTTCAGCTTGTGGCTTTCTCGCCAGAATGATTACTTCATCGGCCATGCCGCTAAAATATTTCGTCAATACGCCACCCAGATAACCATTTCCGCCAGCCAGTATAATTTTTCCGTATTTCATGATCTTTATAAAATGAAGATTAAACCCAAAACAATTAAACGATACAATGCCCAGGTAATGCTCATCACCCAGCCCAGCTTTAATAATTTACTTCTACGGATATGCTCTAAAAACATTAATCCAGCAACCATTAAAAAGTAAAATAGGAAAAACGATGGCTGAAAGTCGAAATATTCTGCAAGTATCTTAATGGGTAAAAGCAGAAGAGAACCCGCGAAAGATATGGTCATCATGTTCCCTAAGTAATCCCAAAGTTTTTCTTTTCTATAAAAGCTGATAATAATACCCTGAAAAAATAGCTGCCCGCCACAGATTAAATATTCGCGGTATTTACTGCCTAATGGGACAAAATCTGTCAGAAGATGTGCATAGTCTGTCAAAATATAGGCGGTAATGGCCCAGGTTAAAAATAAATATGCAATACGATAGCGCCGGTTAAAACTGGGTTGTAAGGTATTTTCTTTAACTGCTACCGGAATAATCACTTTGCGGTTGTAAGAAATAAATGCATAGAGCTTACGCATTAGATGAACAAATGGACTAAATGCAAATAAAGGACTAAAGAAGGGCATGGCATAGGCAATAATTTTGAATAAACTTTGGATGCCGTAAGTAACTTCGCCGGTTTCGGTATTCACCAGGGCAATTTCATTAGCCGCCCTTTGATGGTCTACCAGCGGGCAAATATCTGATGGCATTTCCTGGTAAGCCTCCCTGCCATCTTGTGCTAACATGCCTGTTTTGACAAAAGCCTTAGTATAGACATAACACATTGGGCACTCATTGTCAAATAATATTAAATGGTTTTTAAGCGTTTTCATTTATTTAAATTTTGGTGTTTTCAGTAAAAAATGAAAGTTTGAATTAAAAAATAAAGCCGAACAATTGGTCAGGCCTTTTGGGTGAGGTTTAGGGTGTAAGGTTTAGGGTGGATGGTTTAAGGCGTAAGGTTAAGGTTTCAAGTAAACTTGTCTTGCTGCTCTCATCTTGATACTTGATACTTTAATCTTGATACCAAATTCCTACATCCCCCCCAATTTATTTAAACACTTTCAATATCGAGCCCCAAAACCAACTTTCTTCGGCTTTAAGCATCGTTTCTAGAGTTTTGTCAACGTTTACCGCAAGTTTGTTAATATCGTTTACTGATTTTTTAAACGTTTTATACTCCGGATCTTTTTCGTCGCCCACCACAGTTGATAGTTCATTTAAAACTTTTAAAACAGGTTCCAGTTCTCTTTTTTTGCGTTCTTTGGCTACCTGGCGTGCAATGTTCCAAACATCCTTATCCGCAAAAAAATATTCCTTACGTTCGCCCGCTTTATGTTGTTTTTCAATCAAACCCCATCCAATTAAATCGCGGAGGGTCATGTTTGCATTTCCCCTTGAAATGCTGAGTGCATCCATAATTTCTTCCGTCGTAAGTGCTTCAGGAGAAATTAACAATAAGGCATGTACCTGGGCCATGGTGCGGTTAATTCCCCATTCGGAGCCTAGTTTTCCCCAGGCTTCTATAAATTTTAATTTCGCTGCTGCCAATTCCATAAACAAATATAAATATTGTTTTTTAACTTTCAAAAATTATTGAAAGTTTATTTATTTTGTAAGTTTGCTTTCGCGCTTAATTTCGTCCAGTATGGTTTGCCAGTCGTTACGATTGTTAATGAGCTTTTTTAAGAGATCAGCCTGTTTCACATCAAAATACACAGCTAGTTTTAGTACCGGTAAAGCTAAATCCGGTTTGAACATTGTACCAGGCGCAAATCCGGCCTCATTGTTTTTGGCCCGGTCTCGATCAAATTTCACAGTCGTGTGTACATATTCTTCATGTTGTTTTTCGCCATTGATATATGGAATCAGCCACTCTACAGATTTTTTGATGGAAGATCCTTTTGGCGACTGATAAGTGTAGAAGTCTGGCCCCTTTGCCCTGTCGATCATAATGGCTAATTTTAGCATCGGTTCCAGGTCATAAATGTGGTAATGCATGGCATCACGTTCTTTAAAATCCAAACTTGTTCCATCGGGAAATAAATTGATGTTAATGTGGCTTTTTAAATTTTCGATTGTCCATTTAATAAACTCCTGATTATTTAAAACATAACCAATTTCACCAACTTCCTTTAACCGGTGCGCGTTCCAGTTGTTAATGGCGGTGGCTCTTCCCGTTTTCATTCGTTTGCTGTTTATTTCTGCCCATGCTGTTTCCATTAGCCATTGTTCAATCTGTTGTTTATCTTTACCGGCTAGGTCTCTTCTGATCAGATCATAAGCCTCAATGGCTTTATCCAGATTGGTATCGTCAATAGGATCGCCACCTGGTTTATTGATTTTTGCCCATGCACCAAGAAATTCTGCACATTTGTTTAAATATTTCCGGTCATCAGTAATCCGGTATTGCAAGGCCAGTGCAAACATTTTGTTCATATCTGCCAGGGCTGATCTGGTTTTCTCTTTTTTTGGATTGCCCTTTAATAATCCTTCCGTTCGGATGGTATCAATTGGGTTCGGTGTTTCATTGAGATAGTTTAATGCCGCTTTTTCAAAGCCCTGGTATAATTTTTTAGTTTGCCCGTCATTTTTGATCTGCGCTTTTAGCTTTTTGATCTCGTCGTTATTTAAACTTACAATCTGAGCAAACGAAGAAAAAGTTAAGGCGGCGAGCGCAATCGTAACAACAAACTTTCTCATAATAAATAGGTTGAATTTTTATTCTTGATCACAAATCTAATTTTTTATTCAGCATGCATTTCATTTATTGCTTTTTTATACCGGCCAATTTTTTATTTTTGACGTTCGTTTAAAACTTAAACAAACCTTAATGAATAACTGGTTTAATAAAAATGGCATTCACTTGGCCATTATTGCATTTTTTGTAGTCATTACTTTTGCCTACTTCAGTCCTGTTTTACAAGGCAAGGCGCCACAGCAAGGCGATGTTTTGCAGGCTAAAGCCATGCAGAAAGAAATTATGGATATTAAGGCAAAAGATGGTAAAGGACCACTTTGGACCAACCAGATGTTTGGTGGTATGCCCGCTTATCAGATCTGGGTACAGTATCCGCTTAACATTACTACCTATGGTATCGATGTAATTAAAGGGATATTTCCCGACCCGGTTGGAACGGTTTTATTGTACCTTTTAGGCGCGTATTTATTGTTCTGTGTATTGAAGATAAATCCATGGCTTGCAGCTGCAGGCGCAATCGCTTTTGCTTTTACCTCTTATAATTTTATCATTATAGCTGCAGGGCACAGTAATAAAGCTTTGGCTATTGGTTTCTTTGCCCCTATTTTAGCGGCCATCATTCTCACCCTAAGGGGAAGATACCTGGTCGGTGCAAGTTTATTGGCATTGTTTATGGCTTTGGAGATTCGTTCGAACCACATCCAAATGACCTATTATTTATTTATAGCCTTGTTTATTTTAGGTTGTATCGAGCTCTATCATGCCATCAAAGCAAAGCAGCTTCAAACTTTTGGTAAATCAATCGCTTATATTGTTGCTGGTATTTTCCTGTCAGTGTTAGTAAATGCAGGTACTTTATGGACTACTTATGAGTATGGTAAAGAAACCATTCGTGGAAAATCTAATTTAACAACTGATAAAGCCGAACCTGCAAATGGTTTGGATAAAGCATATGCCTACCAGTGGAGCCAGGGTGTTGGCGAGAGTTTCTCGTTCCTGATTCCAAATATTTATGGCGGTGCCAGCAGTATTGATGAAATGATCAAACCTGAAAGCAATACCTATAAAGCGGTAGAGAAAAGTCTTCAGGGCGTAGATCCCCGTCAGGCCATTGGCTATGTTGCACAAAATTTGGGCACTAACCAGTATTGGGGCAATAAGCCAGGTACATCTGGTCCATATTATTTTGGAGCAATTATCTGTTTCTTGTTCGTTTTTGGCTTATTTATTGTAAAACACCGCTGGAAATGGTGGATCCTGGGAACCAGTGTTTTGCTATTGTTCCTGTCATTCGGACAAAACCTTCCCTTCATCTCTGATCTGTTTTTTGATTACCTGCCAGGTTACAACAAATTCAGGGCAGTTGAATCTATTTTGGCTGTTGTTGGCTTGCTGGTTCCTTTATTGGCAATACTGGCAATTAAGGAAGCACAGGACGGTAAATACGATCAAAAATATTTAGTACAGCGTTTAACATGGTCTGCAGGTATAACCGGTGGTTTCGCCTTAATTATTGCCGTAATCCCAACTGCATTTTTCAGCTTCACACAGACTAACCAACCACAGGTTTTGGAAGCTTTAACACAAACCTTACAAAATAACCGTGCTGCGGCTATGGAGATTTTAAATGGCGTTGTTGCTGATCGTGTATCTTTGGCGCGTACCGATGCTTTACGTTCTTTATTGTTTATCGCCGTTGGTTTTGGTATTACCTGGGCTTTCATCACCAAAAAGATGAATATGCAATTGGCCTTTGGTTTATTGGCTTTATTTGTGCTGATCGATTTATGGCAGGTAGACCGTAGATATTTAAATAACCAGAACTTTGTAAGCAAATCAGAACTGGAGAATCACTATCAGCCCAGAGATGTAGATAATTTTATATCCGCCGATAAAGATCCAAACTTCAGGGTTTTCGACATGTCTTTGGGTGATCCGTTCAAAAGCGCAGAAACCTCATATTTTCATAAAACTGTTGGTGGTTTTCACTCGGCAAGGTTAAAACGTTTCCAGGAACTGGTAGATAACCAAATGACCAAAAGCATTAATCAGGATGTGCTGGATATGTTAAATACCAAGTACATCATTACACAAGATCAGCAAAACGGATCGTATAAAATGCAGCGTAACCCAACAGCTGCAGGTAATGCCTGGTTTGTACAAAGTGTACAGTTTGCTAAAAACGCCGACGAAGAAATGAAGGCAATCAGCAGTTTCGACGCAAAAAAAGAGGCTATTGTTGATGAAAGATATAAAAACCTGATTGATACCAAGCGTTTAGGCACTGGTCAGGAAGGGTTTATCAAATTGACCAGTTACAATCCTGATCATTTAACTTACGAATACTCAACGGCTAAAGATGCAATTGCAGTGTTTTCAGAGATCTATTACGATAAGGGCTGGAAAATGTATGTGGATGGAGTAGAAAAGCCATACTTCAGGGCCGATTACGTTTTACGTGCAGCACAATTAGAGGCCGGTAACCATAAGCTTGAGTTTATTTTCCATCCAACATCATATTACACGGGAGAGAAAATCTCTTTGGCTGGATCAATCTTGTTATTGGCCGGATTAGGTTTTGGCTTTTATTCAGAAGAAAAGAAGAAAAAGAAAGCTGTTAAAGCTTAAAATCTTTTTAGATAATTTATAACCCCGTAGGATTTGATCTTACGGGGTTTTTTCTTTCGCAACTTTTTTCAATGATTTCTAGCCACGAAAACGCAGAAGTACGGAGTATCTCCTCGTTTTGTCATCCTGCTTGATAATTTATAGCATGAAAATCAATGAATGAGGTTTTATCTTTGGTTCAATTCCCGCATCAGCTCGCCACCTGCAACGGGCAGGGGCGATTGAGCAAGAAAAGCATCCCATCTTCAGGGTTGCAGATGCACCAAACCTTTGTTTCTAAACCCGATAGAGCGGAATAGCCCGGAGCGCAGCGAGGACTATAAGCGATAGCGGGACTGTAATTGCCAAGAAAGATGAACCGCTCATTTTCGAAATCTAACCTGCAATTACCTTTAGTTTAACCTACAAACCACTATTTCTAATAATCCGAATTCCAATATTTCCTAGGTAAATGATAAACCGAAAGCGTTTGACCAATTAAGCACCCTTACTCATTTTAACAATCTTTATCAAATGGCATAATAATTTAACAGTGTCGTAACATTTGTTTGATATCCAGCGTCTTATCTTTGTAATGAAAATCAGGTAATATGTTAGAGTCATTCTTTGCCGTATGCTTATTAATTGTTGTAATTTATTTCTTTAGCCCGTTTGAGGTAAAACTCGATGAGGAAGAAGAGTGGTAACACGTTTAATTTAACTCTAAACTGCTTAAACCGGGCGGTATTAATATCCTTTCCCCTGAACTTTCCTTTTTATGGATAAAAGAAATCTCGATGTAGTCGTAATCTCTGATGTACACCTGGGTACTTATGGCTGCCATGCTAAAGAACTTTTAAAGTATCTTAAAAGTATTAAACCCAAAACATTAATCTTAAATGGAGATATTATCGATATCTGGCAGTTTAGCAAAAGTTACTGGCCCGAATCGCATATGAAGGTCATCCGTAAGCTGATGAAATTCGTTTCAGAAGGGGTGCAGGTTCACTATCTTACCGGAAACCATGATGAGATGCTTCGCAAATTCGACGGCATGGAAATGGGTACTTTTCATTTACAGAATAAGTTGATTTTAGAACTGGACGGGAAGAAGGCCTGGTTTTTCCATGGTGATGTTTTTGATGTGACTATGCAGCATTCCAAGTGGCTGGCTAAATTGGGAGCTGTTGGTTACGATACGCTGATCCTGATCAACAGTTTTGTAAATTGGGTATTAACGGCCTTTGGAAAGGAAAAAATGAGCTTTTCAAAAAAAATCAAAGCCAGGTTTAAAGATGCCGTTAAATTCGTCAACAGTTTTGAACAAACGGCAGCAGAACTGGCTATTGAAAAAGGTTACGAGTATGTGGTGTGTGGCCATATTCACCAGGCCGAGCAACGCGAAATGGCAACTGCTGCCGGAAAAGTAACGTATCTGAACAGCGGTGATTGGGTAGAAAGTTTAACGGCCTTAGAATACCAGGATAAAAAATGGACGGTGTTTAAGTATGAACACCAGCATTTTACGAAAGATCAACTGGAGGAAGGAATGCTCTCAGATGCAGAAGATTTAAAAAGTAAACTGGACATCAATATTCTTTTGCAGAATATAAAATATGAAATTGCCCAATAATTTTAGATATTCGGGCATAAATGAAGATACTTTACGCAATACAGGGAACAGGTAACGGTCATATCAGCAGGGCACGGGAGATTATTCCTTTGCTTCAAAAATATGGCGAACTGGATATTTTGGTAAGTGGTACGCAGGCCGATGTAAAACTAAGTCAGCCTGTAAAGTACCAATTACATGGTTTCAGTTTCATCTTTGGTAAAAAAGGCGGGGTAGATCATTATAAAACGTGGTTGAATATGAATCTTTTCCGTTTTAGGAAAGATATGAAACAGCTGCCGCTTAAAGAATACAATTTAATCGTTAACGATTTCGAACCCGTAAGTGCTTGGGCCTGTAAATTGCAGGGTATAGAATGTGTATCATTAAGTCATCAGGCAGCATTTAAATCGAAAAAAGTACCCCGCCCCAGAACTTTAGATTGGGGTAAGCTTATTTTGAGCCGCTATGCACCTACCAAACACCACATTGGCTTCCACTTCGACCGTTACGATAGCTTTATCCATACGCCGGTAATCAGGGCAGAGATCCGAAACCTGAAAAATGAAAATTTAGGACACTATACGGTCTATCTCCCGGCCATTGACGATAAACGCCTGGTTAAGCTTTTTACACAACTCCCTGAGGTTACCTGGCAGGTTTTCTCCAAACACAGCAAAATTGCTTATCGCGAAGGGAATGTTTTTGTAGAGCCGGTTAACAACGAAAAATTTAACAAAAGCCTGGCTACCTGCGAAGGTTTATTTACGGGCGGAGGTTTTGAGGGGCCTGCAGAAGCGCTTTATTTAAAGAAAAAACTACTGGTTGCACCCATGCGTTTCCAGTTTGAACAGCAATGTAATGCCTATGCCTTAAAACAGTTTGGCTTGCCTGTTATCTGGGGAAGTACCCGTAACTGGCTGCCAATTATTAAAAACTGGGTAGAAAATCCTCAGCAACATGAGTTCGATTTTCCGGATGAAACCGCCCGGATTATTGATGATATGGTGAAGAAATACGCGAGAGTTTAGGTTATAGTCCTTAGTCTGGAGTCCTGAGTCTGTAGTCCAAAGTAGATAGCCAGCAGGTCAAATTAAAATGTCATTATAAGGAGGCTTTTTCAGCTGACGAAGCAATCTCTTATTACAATGTTTAATTCCAATGGACAATTATGTACATCTCTATGTTTTGGCTTTTCTGCTTAGGTTCAGTCGCAATGTATGAAGTAATCTAAACCTAAGGGACAGGAGCGGGCATCCCGATTTTTCATCTGTATAAAGCGTATGGCAGGGCTACCTTAACCGAAAAGAACAGAAACCTGCTTTCCAAAAAAAAATAACACATTCGCTCTTCAGTATATACTTTTTTTCTTACCCCACTGTCTCCTACTCCGCTCAGACTAACCATTCTATAGTTCCTGGCTTTAAGCTTTGTTCTTTCCGCTCTAATCTTCTTCCCGCTTTAATCTTTCTTCCCCTACTCTAAAATTATTTTCTTTACTTTGCCTACTCTTTTAAAGGCATGATTAATCAGTTTAGAAAACTAAATCCAGTTAACCTCGTATTCTTGCTGGCGTACACGTTCTTTTTGCGTATTGCCATTTTTCAGGAAACGCATGATCAACTGAACTTTGATTTTTTGGAGCCTTTTGCGCGTTTACTGATCAATATTGACTTAGATCATGCTTTTACTCCTTATACCAATATTTTTATTGCGGCACTTTTAGTGTATGTACAGGCATTAATTTTCAACCGGGTGGTAAATAACCATAATTTATTAGCCAAACCCAATTTTCTGCCAGGGCTGATGTTTATTACGGGAACAAGCCTGTTTATGCCTTTTATGATCCTGAGTCCGGCACTATTATGTAACTTTCTGTTGATCTGGATCATTGATAAATTTTTAAAACTGGGCAAAAGTGCAAATTCCATCACTACCATTTTCGATATCGGGATGATTATTGGAGTTGGAACCTTAATCTATTTTCCGTTTATGGCCATGTTGCTGATGATCTTTTTAGCGTTGTTGCTTTTTAGATCTTTTAACTGGCGCGAATGGGTGGCTGGCTTAATCGGCTTTATCACGGTTTTCTTTTTTCTGGCAGTGTTTTATTACTGGAATGATAATTTAAGCTCGTTTTATCAGATTTGGAGGCCCTTGGGGAATAAGTTTCCCTCGGTTTTTAAAATCAACTATAACGATTATCTGGTGCTGATTCCCGTAACGGTAATTATGATACTGGCATCGCTACAGCTGCGCGAAAATTTTTTCAGAAGTTTCATCAGTACAAGGAAAAGTTTTCAGCTGTTGTTTTTCATGTTTATTATTTCTGCAGCCAGTTTTTACCTTAAACCTAATTTCAGGACCTGGCATTTTTTGCTTTGCGTGCCACCCGGATCGGTACTGCTGGCCTACTATTTCAGCAATGCCAAAAAGCGTTGGTTTTACGAGACATTATTCGTTTTATTTGTGCTTTCCATACAGTATTTTCTTTTTGTTTAACCTTTTTTAACAAATAACTAGAATGAAACTTAACAAAGATTGATAGCTTTGTGAACGATTTTATAATTGAAGCTTTTTAGTTTTAATTAAGATGGATAAAAAAATGGGGACATTGGAATTTCTAAGAACATATTATTTGCAACGGGAGATTTTAAATGCGTAGTTTAAGCATCGATATTGGAAATTCTGCTGTTAAAGTTGGTGTTTTTGAAAATAAAGAAATTGTTCACCATCAGCGTTTTAATAAGATCGGGATACTCGATCTAGCTCAATTGATTGAGAAGTTTTCGCCAACAAAATCTATCATTAGCAGTGTTAACCAGGAAATCGGGCCGTTAGAGGTATTTTTGAAAAAGCATACAGCGTATATCCGTTTTTCATCCCTGTTAACAAACGGTGTGCAGAACAGATATAAAACGCCGGTTACACTGGGTTTAGATAGGTGGGCTGCTATTCTGGGTGCCAACGGTTTACATCCGTCAAATGCCAGTTTAGTGGTTGATGCGGGTACCTGCATCACCTATGATGTTTTAAGCAGCTCCAGAGAATATTTCGGAGGCAGTATAAGTCCGGGTATAAGAATGCGCTTTAAGGCAGTGCACGAATTTACGGGGCGCTTGCCATTGGTAGACTGGAATGAACATGATGAGGTACCGGAAGGAACCGACACTTTATCGGCCATTAAAAACGGTGTTTTACAAGGGATAATAAATGAAATTGAAGGCTTTATTGCCATAAATAATAAAAAAGAAAGTGCTCTGAAGGTAATTATAACAGGGGGAGATGCTAATTTTTTGTATAAACAATTACAAAACAGCATCTTTGCGCCTCAAATTATAAAAGATCCTTACTTAGTATTAAAAGGATTAAATGAAGCTATTGCAGATTAAAATGTACAAAAGAATAAATTATATTGCAACCATACTCGTTCTTGTTTGTGGTTTAAATGCTCAGGCACAGGTTACCACTTCATCACCATATTCAAGATATGGGCTCGGAAATATAAAAGGATCTTTATTGCCTCAGTTTAGGGCAATGGGCGGAATTTCTACCGCTGTAAGCAAAGTCACCGGCTTCAATAATATTAATATGCAGAATCCCGCATCATATGCTGGTATTTCGCTAACCACTATTGATATTGGTATGAGTGCAAGTGTAACCAACCTTACGCGCAACAATTTAAGCGAATCAAGTTTTAACTCTACTTTCAGTCACCTGGCCTTTGCCGCTCCTGTTACCAGAAGATCGGCATTGAGTTTTGGTATTTTACCTTATTCCGATCTGGGTTATAACTACAGGAATACGGTGAAAGTTGATACTACAACCTTAAATCAGCTTTATGAAGGAGAAGGCGGTTTATCAAAAGCCTATTTAGGCTATGGTTACCGTTTTGGCGACCATTTAAGAATTGGCGGTAACCTGGAATACATTTTCGGTAACCTTCAGAACACCCGTGCTACGGAGTTTAATAGTGCAGGTTCTTACAATGCGAAACTTCAGACCAAAAATAGTGTTGCCGGCTTAAGCTATTCTTATGGTATTCAGTACGATTTTACATTAGGTAAAAAAACAATCGTTACCCTGGGGTACTCGGGAAGCACTTCCGGAAAGGTTAACTCTACCCTTACTTCATATGCTACTTTGTATACAAGAGATCAGGATGGGAATGAGAGTACTGCTGCAGACACTTTAAATACGGTAAATAACGGAAAATCAAATCTTACTTTACCCTTAATCCATAATTTTGGGATCGCCATCCAGCAGAATGATAAATGGTTAATTGGCGCCGATTTTAGAATGGGTAAATGGTCTAAAACCAGTATCAATGGTGTAAACCAGGGTTTGCAGGATAGCTGGGGAGCTTCTTTAGGTGGGCAATGGACACCAGATGCATTTTCTTACAATAGCTACCTGAAGCGTATAGATTATCGTATCGGTTTTAATTACGATAAGACTTATATTAAAATCGGTAATCAGGATATTAAGCAAATGGGTGCATCTTTAGGTTTTGGGTTCCCGTTACCTACTGCAAATGGTGGTACTGCATTTTATAAAATCAATTTTACAACAGAACTCGGACAAAGAGGAACATTAAACAATAATCTGGTTAAAGAGCAGTATATTAATTTCCACCTGGGTTTTACCCTGAACGATACCTGGTTTCGTAAGTACCGCGTAGATTAATGAAATTAAAAGCATTTTTATATGGTCTGTTTCTGGTATTGCCTTTTTTTCTGGCTTCCTGTGGAGACGACGATCTAAAAAAAGCAGATGCTGTTTCGATAAATAAGACCATTCTCTCCCGCGACCGAACTTTAGGTGTAGATATTATTTACAGCGATTCTGCCAGGATCAAGGCAAAAGGTGTTGCCCCTATCCTTGATAAGGTTACGCCTGCTAATGGGAGCACTTATCAGGAGATGATTAAAGGAGTCAATATCGACTTTTATAACCCGAACGGCACCATTGATGGAAACCTGGTGTGCGATTATGCCATTAGAAGAGATAATGAGCTCAAAACGGAATTCAGGAAAAATGTAGTAGTGAAAAGCAGTAAGGGTGATACCTTCTCCTCTCAGGAATTAATCTGGGATGAATCGAAGAAAATTTTCTACTCCAACCAGCGGGTATACGTAAAGGGAATTGATGGAAGCGTGGGTGAAGGAATAAATTTCAAGGCACCACAGGATTTTAGTACCTACGAAATGGATAGCGGAAATGGCGAATTGAATATGAAAGAAGGCGTAGCACCCTAAGCAATGTAAAATGTGAGATGTAAGATTTGAGATGTGAGATATGAGATGTGAGATTTGAGATGGGTGAGGTAATCGAAAACCTTCGAAATATTTATAGATTCAAAGCCAAATTTCTTTTCTTCCATCCTCCATTTTTACATCTCCCGTCCTCCATTCTTACCTCTTCCATCCCCCTAATAATTAGGTGCTTGATAAATAAAATTTTGTATTTTCTTTTTTAAGGCAAATTTGTATCTTGCGCCCTCTTAAAAAAGAACTAAATAAATTATAAATACAATATGGGATTAATGACATTTTTGCGCAACCGTGCGGGCTACATTCTGGTCTTTGCAATCGGTTTTGCAATTGTTGCATTTTTAGTAGGTGATGCAATTAACGTGGGTAAACCTTTTTGGTCCGCAAATCAAAAAGTGGTAGGAACTATTGATGGTAACGACATCAATATCGATGAGTTTGGGCCAAAGGTTGATCAGGGGGTAAACCAGATGAAACAGCAATACGGTGGTAGTGCCAATGCCCAGATGACGGCTATGGCTGTTGATCAGGCCTGGAATGCAGAGTTAGCAAAAGTTTTGTTAACTAAAGAGTATGATCGCTTAGGTTTAACCATATCAGAAGACGAGTTGTTGGATCTGTTACAAGGTCAAAACCCTAGCCCTTTGATCAAACAATATTTTTCTAATCCACAAACCGGACAGTTGGACCGTGCTACCTTGATGAATTTTTTGAAATCAAAAGATCCTCAGGCTTTGCAACAATCTAATATGTTACAGGAGGAAATTAAAAACCAGGCATTACAAACCAAATATTCCAACTTAATCCGTAACTCGGTTTATGTAACTTCATTAGAAGCTACAGATGAATATAACAACCGTAACAAACTGGCTAATTTCAAATATGTAAGTTTAGATTATGCTTCAGTTCCTGATAAATCGGTTAAATTAACGGATGCTGATTATTCAGAATACTATGATCAGAATAAAGCGCGTTTCAACAATCCGCAGGAAACACGTGCTTTTGAGTATGTTACTTTCAGTATCAGTCCTAATAAAGCCGATTCAATGGCCATCAAAGCTCAGGTAGATAAAATTGCTGCTGATTTCCAGGTGGCTAAAAATGATTCACTTTTTGCAGCGATCAATTCTGACGTAAAAGTTCCTTTCACCTATATTACAAAAGGTAAATTGGATCCTGCAGTTGATTCAGCAGTATTTGCTTTACCTGCGGGCAGTTTCTACGGTCCGAAATTAAGCGGCAACTCCTACAAAATTGTAAAAGTAGTGGCTACCCGTATATCTCCTGATTCGGTAAAAGCAAGCCATATCTTAATCGACCCGGCTAAAGTTGGCGGCGAAGATAAAGCACTTAAATTAGCTGATTCATTAAAAGGATTAGTTTTGAAAGGTGGCAATTTTGCTGAACTGGCCAAAAACTACAGTGTAGATGGTTCAAAGGATAAAGGTGGCGAGTTAGGGACGTTTGCGCGTGGTGCAATGGTTCCTGAATTTGAAAACGCTGCTTTTGATGGCAAAACCGGTGATATTAAAGTGGTAAAATCGCAGTTTGGTTACCATGTGATTAAAATCGAAAAGCAAATCGGTTCTTCTAAAGTAGCTAAATTAGCGTATGTAGAAAAAGCACTGGCCGCGAGCAGCAAAACCCAGGCTGCCGCTTATAAAGCCGCGAGCAGTTTCTTAACTGATGTAAAAGGTAACGACTTTAATAAATTTGCAGCTCAAAAGGGCCTAAAAGTAGGTGTAGCAGATAGAGTTACAGCAACACAAGGGTTTGCGGCAGGTTTAGATAATCCACGTAAACTGATCCAGGATGCTTACGCTGCAGATAAAGGTGATGTTTTACCAGAAATTTATACCATGAGCAATGCTTATGTAGTAGCACGCTTAACCAACATTAGTCCTAAAGGCATTTTATCATTAGCTGATGTGAAAAAAGAAATCGAGCCAATGGTACTCAATGCAGTTAAAGCAAAACAATTGAAAGAGAAATTAGCTAATGCAGGTAAGGGAAGTATCGATCAGGTAGCGGCTAAAGTTGCCCGTCCGGTTAATCCAGTACAGAACGTAGTATTTGCCAATCCGGTAATTCCAGGTGTTGCTCAGGAAAATGCATTGGTGGGAAGTGTATTTGGTTCACAGCCGGGCAAATTGTCTGCTCCTGTTCAGGGTGAGCGTGGTGTATATGTATTTACCGTTGATGGATTTACAAATCCTGCTCCAATTGCAAATATGTTTAAACAAAAAGAAAGCATGTTGTTAAGTTTAGGTCAGCGTTCATTAGGATCAGCTTTCCAGGCTTTGCAGGATAATGCCAAGATAAAAGACAATCGCGTGAAATTCTATTAATTAGAAAATATGTAATTTTGTAACCGTTCCGATGATTAGTCGGAACGGTTTTTTTATTTAAGGCCATGGAAATTCAGGAAAACATTATAAATAAAGTTGCCAATAGTGGTTTAATTACTTTAAACCTTGAAGATTTTTATCATAAGGGCGAAAGAGTTGTGTATGATATTGCAGATAATCTGTTTCACGGCTTAATGCTTAGGGAAAAGGATTTTCGTGCATTTATAAAGGATCACGATTGGGCGCAATATCAGGATAAAAATGTAGCCATTACCTGTTCTGCAGATGCTATTGTACCAACCTGGGCCTATATGCTGCTGGCCAATAAGCTAAAGCCCTATGCAAACGAAGTGGTATTCGGCGATTTAAATACTTTAGAAGCCGTTTTGTTTACCAAGGCATTGGCTAAAATCAATCCCGGTGATTATGCAAATGAACGTGTGGTGGTAAAAGGATGTGGCGACATCGAGGTGCCGGTTGCAGCGTATGTAGAAGTTACAAATTTGCTTACTCCGGTAGTGAAAAGCATTATGTTTGGCGAACCTTGCTCTACCGTACCTGTTTATAAAAGGAAAGATTAAAATTTAAGCTTCCTTGCCTTAATCAATCTTCATGCTGATCCGATGGCTATCTAATTTATTTTACAAGTAGAAATCGTATTTTCAATTGTCTTGTAGCTGATAGGTAGTCAGCATCTTTTGAAAATAGACTCTGATCCTGATTTTCGTGGTTAGGTTACCTTGAAATTAAATTCCGGAATTACGGCTCAAAAGGGATAATATTAATCGATCTGTGCTCCGTAGTTGAACATGAATATAAGAAAGATTAAATTTGGTTGGCTTTTTGTATATCTTCATAGAGGGGAAATTTGACCATACGATTAAACATGGTTTTTTCTCACAACACACACACAAATGAGTACAAAAGCAATGAAAAAAATATTAATAACGGTTACAGCCGGTCTGTGTAGTCTACTCTCGGTAGCACAACAACTCCCTTTAAAGAAAGAGGCTGTATTTCAGGAGGGCGAAGTATTACAGTATAAACTGAGGTATGGATTTATTACTGCGGCAGAAGCCACGATTAAAGTAACCAATTCTGATTTGAAGTTTGATAACAAACCAACATATAAACTCACGGTTGATGCACAGACTTCGGGTACATTTGATATCTTTTATAAGATCAGGGATCATTACGATTCATATATTGATAAAACTGATCTTTTACCTTATTTCTATCAGGAGAACATTCGTGAGGCCAGTTATAGACGACAGGATAAGGCGCGTTTCAATCAGGATGGAAAGAAAGTTGTTTCCAACAGGGGTACCTTTACCACACCAACCAATCAAACATTTGATCTCGTTTCAGCATATTATTTTGCGCGAAGCCTGGATATGAGTAAAATCAAAGTTGGAGATAAGTTTAAGTTGAACTATTTCTTGGGCGATGAAATTTCAGCATTGGAGGTAGAGTATATCGGTAAAGAAACGGTAAAGAGTAAGTTAGGCAATATCCGCTGTTTGAAATTCAGCCCATCTATTAAGCCCGGGCGTATATTTAAAAAAGATAGCAGGTTATACCTTTGGGTAACCGATGATGGGAACCGGGTGCCGGTAAAGGCGCAGGTTGAGATATTGGTTGGTGCAGTTACAATGGAATTAAAATCAGCCGATGGGCTGAAATATGCTTTAGCAAAAGAATAATGATGATAGAAGTTGAACAGGTGCTGGTGCACGAAGATGTATTGAAAGAAAACTTTGTTTGTAATTTAAGCAAATGCAAAGGAATCTGTTGTGTGGAAGGCGATTCCGGAGCGCCTCTAGATCATGACGAAAAAGCCGTTTTAGAAGAAATTTATCCGAAAATAAAACACCTGTTAAACGAAAAGGGTATTAAAGCGATTGAAGAACAAGGCGTTTATGTAGTGGATGAAGATGGCGATTTAACTACCCCTTGTGTCGATAAAAATAAAGAATGTGCCTATGTGTTGTTCGAAGGCGGTATTACCAAATGTGCGATAGAAAAAGCCTATGAGCAAGGTATCGTTGAGTGGCAGAAGCCGATTTCCTGCCACTTGTATCCTATCCGGATTACCAAATATCCGGAATTTGAAGTGTTAAACTATGATCGTTGGCATATCTGCCATGATGCCTGTACTTTTGGCCGCGAACTCAAAGTGCCGGTATACAGTTTTCTAAAGGGGCCGCTAATCCGAAAGTATGGTGAGGACTGGTACAAAGAATTGGAGAGTTCTGTGGCGGCATTATAGCGATCAACACTGTGCTCCGGATTGTGCCGGTTAAGTTCTCTATGATGGGTTCATTATCTTAAACAATGGTTCGCTACAATGATGCTATATCAAGGTTAACTATAGCTGTATTTCAGTAATATTGGGGTTAAGGTTGCTTTATATATAGGTTTTAAGCCTTTTTCTAACCAGTAATTTGAGTGTTCAGCTAAGATTTCGCCTTTTGGTGTTAAGTAATTGTTAAAAAATTAACATTCTTACGAGATGAAAATTAATTTTATCAATAATTGGTGTGGAATAAAGTGCTAATATAGTAAATATTTAATAAAATTAGCATTAAATTGTAGCTTAAATGAGCTAATTACTAATTTCTCTGCTGGTTATTTAAATGGTGGTTGATTTTTAACAAGTCATGTGCTAATAATGTCAAATTAAGTTGTTTGTTGGTTAAAAAACATTTAATTTAGCACGACCGAAAATCAATTTATAACGTGAAGAAAATCTTAATTACTGGTGGTGCGGGCTTCATTGGTTCCCATGTAGTTCGTCGTTTTGTTAATAACTATCCTCAATACGAAATTGTCAATTTAGATAAGCTTACTTACGCAGGTAATCTGGCTAATTTAACTGATATTGAAAATAAACCGAATTATAGATTTGTAAAGGAAGATATTGCTGATGCCAATGCAATGTTCGATCTATTTAAAGCGGAAAACTTTGATGCAGTAATTCACCTTGCAGCTGAAAGTCACGTAGACCGTTCTATTTCAGATCCGACTGCTTTTGTGATTACCAATGTAATCGGTACGGTAAATTTATTAAATGCTGCCCGTGAATATTGGAAAGGTGATTACGATAAAAAACGTTTTTACCATGTAAGTACGGATGAAGTTTATGGTGCTTTAGGCGAAGAAGGCATGTTTACTGAAACTACAGCTTACGATCCGCATAGTCCATATTCGGCATCAAAGGCTAGCTCCGATCATTTTGTAAGGGCTTATCACGATACTTATGGCATCGATTGTGTAATTTCTAACTGCTCAAACAACTACGGATCTCATCATTTTCCTGAAAAGCTGATTCCATTAGCCATTAATAATATTAAAAATAACAAACCTGTACCGGTTTATGGTAAGGGTGAAAATGTACGCGATTGGTTATGGGTAGAAGATCATGCCCGGGCAATTGATGTAATTTTCCACAACGCTAAAACAGGCGATACGTATAATATTGGCGGACATAACGAGTGGAAAAATATTGATCTGATCAACTTGCTTTGTACAATTATGGATCAAAAATTAGGTCGCGAAGCAGGTGAATCAGCTAAATTGATTACTTATGTAACTGATCGCGCTGGCCACGATTTACGTTATGCTATTGATTCTACCAAACTGCAAAAGGAATTAGATTGGGTGCCGAGCTTACAATTTGAAGAAGGCTTGGCAAAAACAGTAGACTGGTATCTTCAAAATGAAGAGTGGTTAAACAATGTTACTTCTGGTAACTATCAATCTTATTACGAACAACAGTACAGCGGTAAATAAATGGAAATTGAACAAACAGGCTTAAAAGACTGTCTGATAATAAAACCAAGGGTATTTGAAGATGCCAGAGGTTATTTCTTCGAAAGTTTTAATCAAAATACCTTTGAAGAAAAAACTGGTTTGTCAGGAAGATTTGTTCAGGATAATCAATCTTATTCTTCTTATGGCGTTATACGGGGCTTACATGCGCAAACCGGTGAATTTGCGCAAGCTAAATTGGTGCGTGTAACCAAGGGCGAAGTATTGGATGTTGCCGTAGATGTACGTCCAGGTTCGCCAACCTACGGTAAGCATGTTGCTGTGCGTTTAAGCGCAGAAAACAAATTACAGTTGTACATTCCGAGAGGATTTGTACATGGTTTTTCAGTGTTGAGCGAAACCGCCGAATTTTTATATAAATGCGATAACTTTTTCAATAAGGCTTCAGAAACCGGCGTTATTTATAACGATTCTGACCTGGATATCGATTGGTTAATTCCTGAGGAACATCAGGCTGTTTCTGATAAAGACTTACTTTTAAAACCATTTGCTGAACTTCAACATATATGAGCAAGATATTAGTAATTGGCGCTGGTGGACAGTTGGGCCAGTGTTTAAAGGTAGTTGCGGAGCGCAGAGGGATTACAGAAATTGTTTTTCCGGCAGAGCAAGATGCAAATATCTTAAATGAAAGTGGTTTAAATGACCTTTTAGCTAAAGAACAACCGGGCTTTGTAGTTAATTGTGCAGCTTATACTGCTGTTGATAAAGCAGAAGATGAAGCTGATCTTTCCAAATCAATCAATGAAACGGGTGCTGCTTATTTAGCTTCAAGTTGCCTGGCAAATGGTGCCACGTTAATCCACGTTTCTACAGATTTTGTTTTTGAAGGTAATGATGTTAAGTTGCTAAAGGAAGACGATGAGGCAAAACCGATCAATGTTTACGGTGTAACTAAATTAGATGGTGAAAAAGCGGTGGCCTCAATATTACCGGCCCATTTCATCATTCGTACCAGTTGGTTATATTCTGAATATGCAAATAACTTTGTGAAAACCATGCTTAAACTTGGTGCAGAACGTGATGAACTGAATATCATTGCCGATCAGGTGGGTACGCCGACTTATGCTATCGATCTGGCCAATGCAATATATGATATCATCGAATCCGGAGAAACCAGCTATGGCATTTACCATTATAGTAATGAAGGTGTAACTTCATGGTTCGACTTTGCAAAGGCTATTTTTTATGTTAGCCAAACGCAGGTCAAAGTAAATCCTATTCCTGGTTCTGCTTATCCGACCAAAGCTTTGCGACCGGCATTTTCAGTTATGGATAAAACTAAAATTAAAGAAACTTTTAATATAGAGATTCCTTATTGGAGAGATAGTTTGGTAGCGTGTATAAAACAAATTAATAAATAAAGTAATACGGATATTGAGATCAGTGCTTTCATCTCAATCTAAATTCTTAAATCTCAAATCGAATAGTAATGAAAGGTATAATCTTAGCTGGTGGTAGCGGAACGCGTTTGCATCCTTTAACTTTGGCTTGTAGTAAACAAATGATGCCGGTTTATGATAAACCGATGATTTATTATCCTCTATCTACATTGATGTTAGCAGGGATAAAAGAAATCTTAATCATTTCTACACCGCATGATCTCCCAAATTTTGAGAAATTATTAGGTGATGGCGCAAATTTAGGCTGCAAATTTAGTTATGCTGTGCAGGCAGAACCAAATGGTTTAGCTCAGGCTTTTGTTATTGGTGAAGAATTTATTGGTACAGATAAAGTGGCTTTGGTTTTAGGTGACAATATTTTCCATGGTGATGGGATGGCCAAATTATTACAGGCCAGTTCTGATCCGGATGGAGGAGTGGTGTTTGCTTATCAGGTATCAGACCCTGAACGCTATGGCGTAGTAGAGTTTGATGCAAATAAAAAGGCCATATCTATCGAAGAAAAACCTACTCAACCTAAATCTGATTATGCCGTACCTGGCTTGTATTTTTATGATAATGAGGTAGTGCAAATTGCAAAGAATGTTAAGCCTTCTCCGCGTGGTGAATATGAAATTACCGATGTGAACAAAGTTTACCTGGAGCGAGGAAAATTAAAAGTTGGCGTATTGAGCCGTGGAACGGCCTGGTTAGATACCGGAACCTTTACCTCATTAATGCAGGCAGGGCAATTTGTACAAATTATCGAAGAACGCCAGGGCTTAAAAATAGGGTGTATTGAAGAAATTGCTTATCGTATGGGTTTCATCGATGCAGAACAGCTTAGAGCCATTGCTACTCCACTGGTAAAAAGCGGTTACGGAAGCTATTTGCTTAAACAGATTAAGTAGTTTATTATCTTATTATTATAGTTGATCGCTGATGAATTGGAAAGCATTCATCAGCGATTTTATTTTTACTCCCATATCATCCTGAATTTTTATCAGATCCGAAATAATGTATCCCGGGCTACTATAAATGGCGCTTTCTTCCTGATGTTTTTGTTGGTTCCCGATTTTCAGCATTAATTAAGCCGCAATTAAAGCTTTCGCGATTTATCTTATCTTTGTCCCGGTCACCAAAGAAAAAATGAATATAAAAAAGCGAATTGCGATTATAGGTTTAGGTTATGTTGGGCTCCCGCTGGCTATCGAATTTGCAAAGAAATATAAAGTAATTGGTTTTGATATTAACGAGAGTCGTGTTGAAGATCTAAAGCAACTGAAAGACCACACTCACGAAGCAAATTTAGATGATCTGAAAGCTGTACTTTCCTCATCAGAATTTGGCTTAACATTAAGTGCAAGCCTGGAAGATTTGACCGCTTGTACTGTTTTTATCGTCACTGTACCAACACCTATAGATCACCTCAAACGGCCGGATCTACAGCCATTACTTGGGGCCAGTAAAATGTTGGGTAAAATTCTCAAAGAAGGTGATATTGTAATTTATGAGTCGACCGTTTATCCGGGTTGTACCGAAGAAGACTGCGTACCGGTTTTAGAAGAGCAATCAGGATTAAAATTTAATATTAATTTTTTCTGTGGTTATTCGCCAGAGCGGATAAATCCTGGTGATAAAGTCAATACCCTTACGAAGATAAAAAAAGTTACCTCGGGTTCTACCCCGGCAATTGCTGCTGAAATTGATCAGCTTTACACTTCTATCATTACTGCCGGTACGCATCTTGCGCCTAGCATTAAGGTTGCAGAAGCTTCAAAAGCCATAGAAAATGCACAACGGGATGTCAATATTTCATTTGTCAATGAACTGGCCTTGATTTTCGACCGCATGGAGATTGATACGGCTGATGTATTGGCTGCTGCTGCTACCAAATGGAATTTTCTTAACTATAAACCAGGTTTAGTAGGCGGTCATTGTATTGGTGTTGATCCATATTATTTGGTGCATAAGTCAGAAGCGTTGGGGTATAAGCCAGAAGTAATTCTGTCCGGACGCAGAGTAAACGACAATATGGGCATGTTTGTTGCCAACAAAGTGATTAAAATGTTAGTGGCAAGAAATAAAGTAATTAACGCAGCCAAAGCCCTCATATTAGGTTTCGCTTTTAAAGAGAATTGCCCGGATACCAGAAATACGAGGGTGATTGACATTTATAAAGAACTCAGATCTTTTAGTATGGAGGTGGATGTATATGATCCATGGGCCAATGTAGCTGAAGTGAAGACTGAGTATAATATCCAGCTGATTCAATCTGATGATTTCAATCACTATGATGCAATTATTTTAGCTGTGGCGCATCAACAATTTCTGCAGATTGATTATGCTGCTTTAAAGGTAAAAGGATCAATTATTTTCGATACCAAATCGTTTATCAGTCGCGATTTGGTTGACGGCAGATTATAATTTGTATTTGATCGGATTATTGCCGTATAAAATAGCAATATTCTCGTCAAAAGGTAATCAAATTTACTTCCCAAAGCAGAATTACTTCCATATTTTCCGATTAATTTGATGACTGAATATGTTAACGAATTAATAAATTAACGTCCTTTTCAAATTTTCATTCAGGAATCGGATATTCTTTTTGATCTATGTCAAAAAATGTGAAAAATCACGAAAAATGTATTTTTTCTTCTACAGGTTCTGGTTAGATTTGTTTTAATCTAGACTAACAACATGGAACTAAAGAAAATTTTGGTGATTGATACAGAAATTCACATGCTAAACCTTTTAGGGGTGATTTTAAAAGGTCGTTATGATCTTTCGATGCAGTCGGGACCTGTTGAAGCCATGCAATGGTTGCATAAGGGAAATATGCCAGATATCATTATCTCAGAAATCAATATGCCGTATATGAGCGGGTCCGAACTCATCAGTAATCTTAAGATCAGTGGGCTCTACAGGCATATACCGATTATCGTTCTTTCCGGAATCAAAGATCTCTCGACGCAAATAAGCGCCATACCTTTTAAAGTTGATGCATACTTTTCCAAGCCCTTCAATCCGCTCGATCTGGAAATGGCTATGAGTAATATACTAGCAAGCCATGCAGTCAACTGATGATAAAGGAAATGGGATAGTTGTTAATGATTACACGCGCATTATTTATGCTGGGAAGGAATTTCTCACCCAACTCCTTCCAGAATTGCAACGCCATTTTAAAGTGGAAACGCATAAAGATATTGCGACTCTTGGAGAGTATATTTCAAAGCAGACCCTGCTGAGTCTACCGGATGCGATATTGATAGAAGTGGATGAGGACGGTGAATGTTTTAGGTTTGTAGAGAAACTAAAGCTAAACACGTTGCTTAGGGAGATCGTGATTATATTTTTATCGGCCACAGCCAGTCCAAAGTTATCACAGATTGCTTTGAGGCTTAATGTTGGTGATCTCTATATTGCGCCAATTCCGGTTAATGATCTTTGCAACAGGATTAAATTCCTGATCAGGTTGCGTGCTTTTCAGCCCCGGGTAAGCGATTCAGCTGCAATCAGAGTAACAGCGCAATTCCCGGTAAAAAAACGGATTTTCGACCTGTGTATATCATGCTTTGTTTTTCTATTGCTGATTCCTGTATTTAGCTTAATCGCGCTTCTAATCCGCATAGAATCCAGAGGACCGATCATATACAGGAGCAAACGCGTGGGGGCGGGTTATAAAATATTCGATTTTTTTAAATTCCGCTCTATGCGTCACGAAAGTAGCAACGATTTGGCCAACCTTTCAGCACTTAACCAGTACGTACCTACTGAGGGTACTTCGCCTACTTTTATTAAGATAAAGAACGATCCGAGGGTTACAAAGGTTGGGGCCTTTTTACGCAGATACAGTTTAGATGAGTTACCCCAGCTTTTCAATGTAATCAAAGGAGATATGTCTCTTGTAGGAAACAGGCCTTTGCCACTTTACGAAGCAAAGTCGCTGACATCCGATGAATGGGCTTTACGTTTCCTGGCGCCGGCAGGGCTTACGGGTTTATGGCAGGTGAGCAGAAGGGGTAAAGGAGAAATGTCTGAACGGGAGCGTAAAAAACTTGATAATTTTTATGCCAGAAAATATTCTTTAAGACTAGATCTGGCCATCCTTATTGCAACATTCGCTGCGATGAAGCAAAAGGAAAATGTATAAGCCTTCCAAACCGGTCGCAATTGTTGTTAAACTAAAAAAGCATATCATTTCTGATATACTTTTTTAACTAATTTAATATTTACCGGTAAGCAACCTGCCTCATTTCTATCTGTCCGAACAGTTCTCCCTGGTGATATTAACGCCATTTAGAATCACGTCAAATTCTGTCCGTCTGTTAAGTTGCTGGTCTTCCTCTGAACAGTTAACGCCATCGTAACAGCGATTAACTAACCGGGTTTTTCCATAGTATTCCACCTTGATCCGATCCGATTGGATACCACGCGCAACCAGGTATTGTTTGGCCGCTTCACCACGTCTCAATGACAGGTTTCTGTTGTATTCTTCTGATGCCCTGCTATCGCAATGGCTGGAAGTTATGATCGTAATTTCAGGGTATTTTCTCATCAGTTCTACCAGTTCGTTCAGCGCGCCCTTAGCATCAGGCCTTATTTCCGATCTATCTAAATCATAATATATATTTTTTACGGAGAAAACTTTTTTCAATGAATCGCAATGGTTTAGCACATACTGTTGAGCGCTTTCTGTTCTGTTCAATCTGATGTCGAGATTGATTACAGAATCCTTTTGTATCCCTACTGACGTGGTAAACTGGATATTGTTGATATAGCCAAGTTTTTGAGCTGTAACCTCATAGTCTGTCTCTGCAGGTAACTCTCTTTTAAACCGTCCCTGGTTATCTGTTTTGATGGTATCAGTGCCATCAAGGTGGTGCATAAGGATCCGGCCTCCGGCCAGGGGAATCCGGGTTCTTGCATCTGTAAGGGTTCCTTGCAAAATAATTTTGTAAGTAGATCTTCTAAACTCGTAAATATTGTCGTTTCCTTCCCGGTTAGAGCTGAAATAGCCTTTCTTGCCGTCTGGAGTTAAAATAAGTGCGAAGTCATCTTTAGATGAGTTTATAGGAGCACCCATGTTAACCGGTGCGGTTGTCGGTTTCATTTCTTTAAGCGGTACCTGGAATAGGTCCAGTCCTCCAAAACCGGCAAGTCCGGTTGATGAGAAAATCAAATTCCCGTCATGATCAAAACTTGGGAACATTTCATTCCCTTCCGTATTGATCAGCTTACCCATGTTAATGGGGCTGGTCCATTCGCCACGGCCAGATTTTACACAGTAATATAAATCTGTACCCCCAAAGCCGCCGGGACGGTCAGAAGCAAAAACAAGAATATTCCCGTCAGGAGTTAATGCCGGGTGGCCGGTAGAATACTCATTGCTATTATAAGGAAATTCTTTGGTTGCACTAAGATTAGGTCCATAAGCTGTGTAAAGCTTCAGTTTGATGGTTCCATCACTGCTCTTGGAGGTTTTTCCGTTTAAATAGTTATTACCCGTAAAAATGATGGAACCGTCAGGAAACACAGCTGCTGCCGCAGTGTGATATTTGTTGTTAAATACTCCACCTAGTTTTTTGACCATTTTATGCTGACCATAAATCAGGTTTAAGGTATCTCTTTCTATCGCACTGGTATAGGCAGACAACACGTTGTTATCATTACTGGTTTCTGGTGTATCATCATCATTATACCTGATTTTCTGTTTATCTGCAGAACTTTGCGAATTAATTAAACTGTCCTGGTTAATTACCTTTAAATCTGAAAGTTTATTAACATAATAGAGCTTGCTAAAAGGCGTATTGTCCCATTTAAAAATATGTTTCGAAAAATTTTCCGATTGCCGGTTACTGGTAAACATCAGACCTTCTTTGTAGAAAGTCGGAGCATATTCGGAAGCCTGCGTATTAATATTTAAAAAACCTATCTTCCAGTGATTTGAATTTTTATTGATCTTGGCCAGGTTTGTAGATGCAAAAGCCGCTGCTCTTTTATCTGCAGGTACTAATGAGAGGTATTTTCTATACCACCGTTCTGATTCTTCATACTGTTGGTTGTTGGCTAAGCTTTCGGCATAATATAACGCCCACTCATTCTTCATAGCCGGTTGTGAGGTCAACTTCCGGTATGTTTTCAACGCTCCGGGGTAATTTTTAATCATTTTGTAGCTATAGGCCAGCATGTCCAGCGCCTCTAAATTGGTTGAATCTTTTGCCAGTACCCTTTTAACCTTATTGATTGTAGAGACATATTCAAGCCCATTAAAACTCTTGCGTGCCGCATTTAAATCATTCTGGATGTTTGGATTGTTTTGCGCATATGTGGAGGTACAGAGGGCGAGAGTAAGGCCTAGGTATATTAACAACGTTACTTTAAAATCAAATTTCATAACTTAGAAAAATCTTGGTGATAATATTTTGTTTTTTTCAAACCCAAATTCGTACCTCAACATAATCTCATGACTGCCTGAATTAAAGTTTTGCAGTTCAGTGGTGCTTCTGTCATAACTATAACCAATACGTATCTGAGGACTAACCTGCACTTCAAGCAGCGCACTGATGTCTGCATTTGTCCGGTAACCGGCCCCGATGGCCAGTGTATTTTTAATCCATAGTGACGCATTAAAATCAGCTTCCACAGGGGCACCTTTTACGCCTTTAACCAAAAATGAGGGTTTCAGCTTGAAGTCTTCAGCGAGAGGAAAGACATAACCTGCGGTAACGAAAAGATGCGGCACCTGCCTGGCTTGTAAGTTGTTTCCGTTAGCGTTGCTGTTAAGGCTATTGCCCAGTAAATCTTGCACAGCCAGGCCAAGGTAGAATTTATCCGAATTGTAATATACTCCTGTTCCGAAGTTAAACAGCGTTTTACTCGCATCATTCATAAATGCAGGATCGTAGCCAGGATTTGAACTTAATGAAACACTGCTAAGTCGAGCAGTGTAATGGCTAATGGAACCTTGCAGACCAAAGCTCAGGCTTCCTTTTTCCATTCTTATCCGGTAGGCTGCGCTTGCAGAACCACCTGTGGTTTGGGTAACACCTAGTTTATCGCTAAAAACCTGCAGGCCTACACCAAATCTTTTATTTAATACAGGAGCATCGATAGTGAATGTTCCTGTTCTGGGTGCCCCTTCTATTCCTGTCCACTGGTTACGGTAAAGTGCAGTTGCCGATACCAGGTTCCTGCTCCCGGCATACGCAGGATTTATGGCAAGCGTATTGAACATGTATTGCGTATACATAGCGTCCTGCTGGCCCCAGCTTTTAGTAAAAAGCAGGCACATGGTTAAAATTATAATATATCTTTTCATCTTATCTGTTAATTGTAATATAGCCCACACGTCTGTCCGTTCCATCAATGGTCAAAATATAATAATAGGTTCCTGCCGGAACTTCTTCTCCCACATGGACACCTTCCGTCGTTTTTCCATTCCAGTCGTTCTGATAACTTTTCGATTGGTAAATCAGATTTCCCCAGCGGTTAAAAATGCTTAAGTTGATCTTTTTTCCGTTGGTATTGCCAACTACAAAATAATCGTTAATGCCATCATTGTTTGGAGAAAAACCTCCCGGGATGAAAAGATCTTCCTTGATCAGGTTAACTACGGTTGGTTGCGATGGACTGACGTCTCCCGCGGTGATCGGGTCTGGTTTAGTTCCATCCGTAGAAACGTCTGTAGTTTTGCTGTTGTCACTTACCGAAACGCCTTCAGCAGTAGCCGAGTTGCTAAAACTACCGTCATACTTATCTAAAGAGACCTTAACTTCAATATCAATCGTGCCGGAAGCAGATTTAGCTAATGTATTGCTCCCTGTAAGCATGTTTTTGTCAGCTAAACCATTGAAACCGTTATTTGCGGAAAAGCCACCTGTTGCGCTGATTTTTAATACTTCAAAAGTGTTTCCTCTAAAAGTTGCAAACAGATCGTCAGTTACATTAATATCTCTTATCGCTATTTGGCCAAAGTTGGTCAGCACGAATGAATAGCTAACCGTATAGCTTCCGTCCTGATTTCGAACCGGTGTTGATTTTAATCGTTTTGCCAATCCGATTTTACCAGGAATAAGTACCGTAATCGTAACCTTACCCGGAGTAGACGGGGTACCATCTTTATCTACAATGATATAGGTAAACTCATCAGGGCCTGAATAGCCCGGGTTGGGTGTATAAATCGGCTGACCAGTAGTGGGATCAAAAGTTATTGTACCATGTTTAGGCGGATCAGTTATCGTAACCTTTCCTCCGGAAGCAATTGGAACATTGATTAATTTCGGTCCATTTACCGGGGTTTCTACGCTGATATTTGGCGCATTGATCACAACCGGCGGGTTCACGGTTACTGTTACGGCAATTGGGTCAGAATCAATGCCGTCAACAGTTCTTAAGATGTAAGTAAAAACATCCTGGCCGCTAAAGCCTGCATTAGGCGTGTAAATAGGTAGTCCGGTGGTGGTGCTTACGCTTACATTGCCATTTTTAGGGGCTGTTACCCATACCACGCTGGTGCCGCTTTTGCTGGGATCATTATCCTTTACCGGCATTTCAACTGAGCGGTTAAAAGGTGTGGTATAGGCATCTGCGGAACCTAAAGGTTTTACAGAAACCGTTACACTGATGGGATCTGACGAAAGTCCGTCAACAGTTTTAAGCGTATAGGTCAAGTTGTCTTTTCCCGAAAAGCCCGGATTTGGGGTGTAAATCGGGTTCCCTGAGGCATCAAAACTGATACTGCCATTTGTTGGCGGAGTCTGTATAGGTGTTGTGGTACCCGTTTTAGAGGGGTCATTTTCCTTTACCGCTATAGTGATGGGAGTTCCCGTAACAGTAGATGCCGCATCAGGATTACCCAAGGGTTTCACATTTACCGTTACCGTGATCGGATCAGACTGTAACCCGTCTTTGTTCTGTAAAATGTAAGTAAAGCTGTCTTTTCCACTAAAGCCGGCATTAGGTGAATAAGTGAAAGTTCCATCAGTATTGAGTACCACAGTGCCTTTCAGGGGATCAGTTTTTTTGATGACAATTGATCCTGCTTTACCAGGGTCATTATCCATTACATGTATAACTACAGGCAAATCAGTTGTGGTATTAGCAATATCTGCCGTACCAACGGGTTTGATGTTTACTGCTATAGTTACGATTGCGGTATTGGATTCGGCACCATAATTATCTTTTACAGTATATACAAATGAATCATAGCCGCTATAATTTGCCGCAGGCCTGTAGTTTACAATGCCGCTCACCGGATCAACAACAAGTGTTCCATGTAAAGGCTGGCTTTTAATGCTGATGGATGAGGCATTGATCGTGTAATTGCCATCGGCATCAGTGTCATTGCTAAGTATGCTTATCGGTATATTCGTATCTTTACTTGTGGTTACCGTATCATTAACGGCTACAGGTATACGGTTAACAATCAGCTTAACTTCATCTGAACGTTGACATCCTCCGGGTGAAGTAAAGGTCCATTTGAATGTGTAAATGCCACCGGTTAAGTTGTTGATAATTGCATTTGGCTGTTGTGCATTTACCAGCGATGCCCCTGCTGGTCCTGAAGACTGCGTCCATAACCCACTGTTGATACCGCTACTATTACCCTGCAGTACATATGTTGTGGTAGGAGTAGAAATATTAAGCAGCTGGTCAACTCCGGCATCTGGCTGACTTGGTGCAGCAACATAGGTTAATGAAATGGTGGCCGGATTAGATGTTTTTCCGTACGAATCCTGCACCGTATAAGAGCCGGATACCGTACCGAAGAGATTTGGTTCAGGTATGAACTGGATACTACCCTGAGAATTTACCGAAAAAGTTCCTTTTCCGGAAACGGTATAGCTGTTTTGTATCCCATTCTGGTTAGGATCAAGGTCTATTGATGATTTATTTAATACAGCACCATTGTTCGTTGTGGTGTCGTTAGCGGTTACGTCTATCACGGCCTGATTACCCTGACATAGCGTTAAGGCATCATTTTTAGCCAGGGGATTTGTTAAACCAACCTGATTATGCACATCGATACTTACCTGTCTGATCTCGTGAAAATTAGTCAGGTCGCCTGTAGATGATGCGAATCCATAACGGAGATTATCCGGAGCAGCTTCAGCGTAATAAAAGTTATCAATCACCGTTGTCGTAATCGGCTTAGCGCCTCCGCGGGTAATTTTTACTGTAACATTAAAGCCTCCGGCAGGTTGCGGTGCCAGATCCATAGAAACTCTCCTATATCCCATATTGGTTGAATCAGGCTGGCGTTGTCCGCCGTCTCCTACAAGCGGGAAATTGAATTGTTTCATTTGGGCACTGGTCAGATAGCTGTAATTACCTGAGGTCAGTGCAGCACCATTTCCACGGCCCCTAAGGGTTATTGAGCCGGGCTCAAATCCTATGCCTCCCTGTCGGCCTTCAGTTGGATTGGAAAAATTTCCGTATTCATCAAGTCCGATGGCCAGGTAGCCATTACTCACTCCGGGAGAGATCGGGGTAGTTGTCGTAATCTGTGCATATCCAAGAGAACCGCCGAATCCGCCGATAACAAAGGGATTTGCATTTGCATCAAAAAGAAAGAAACTGATTCCATCGGCACCTGTCCCACCATAAATATAATATTCAAAGGTAACCGTCAGGCCGTTAGCTGAAGGAAAATTGGTGGTATTGATGACGTAGCCTTTCTGGTTCTGAACATTGTTAGTCAGCCTCAGGTATCCATCTCCATTTGCATCCAGGGGGGTACCTGTATGGCTTGAGGTAGCCGTATTGTAAGCACTACCGGCAGCCGTTAGAAAAGCAGATGGGGCACCGCCAAAAATTATTCCTTTTGAGGTGGAGTTACGGAAACTTTCTACATAAGGGAACTGGGCAAAAGCATTTTTAAAGATAAAAAGAGATAATACGACGATTATCTGAAAACGTAACATTTTTATCATAAACTTGGATTAATAGTTTGTTGATTTTTAACTTGCAAAGTTAAAGGCTAATTTCCAAACTATTATATATTTAGCTCAAATTATTGATAATTCTCAAATTAATAACACCGGCAACCTCCTGGTTTTCGGTCAGCCGGGATTTAGCGCCATCACAATAGGGCTGATAGCTTAACTTATTCTGGACCATAACCCGGTTTCGGGATGGTATTTCTTGATCACTTTGGCCGGATTACCTGCTGCCACACAAAAATCCGGAACATCTTTGGTCACCACTGCACCTGCCGCAATTACTACATGTGCGCCTATCGTCACTCCGGCTGTTATAACCGCATTGGCTGCAATCCAGCTGCCATTGCCAATTTTAACTGACGATGTAACTACGGGTTGTTTAGAGATAGGAAGATCAATGTCCTGGTAGGAATGATTAAGGCCGCTGATCACTACATTTTGGGCGATAATGACATCATCACCAACGTGTACCGGTCCGATAATTACGTTACTCATTCCGATCAGCGTCCTGTTGCCGATGTAGACCGCGCCAACCCCGTTGTTGATTGTACAAAAATCCTCTATTATGGAGTCATCGCCCATTTCAAAACTGTTAAAGGGTAAAACATCCAGCCTTGTTCTAGATCTGATGCGGCTATTCTTACCTTTTTTATGAAAGAAAGGATTTAAAAAAAGGCTTACCCATATTCTTGGACGGGCCTCACCGGTAGGGATCATCATCCAGTGCACAATTTTTTTTAGCTTTTCATTACCCTTTACTACTTTTAAGAGTGATTTCATTACAGATCTTAATTATGGTTATCTTTACAATATTAGCATAATTTAAATCATAACCATATATTTGATCTTTACTGCAATCGTTTTATGATTAGAAACCAACTCAAGCCGTTAATGGTGTTTTTTATCTGCACCCTGCTTAAGTTAAACAGCGTTCTCGCTCAAGAAAGTATTTTAAGCGAAGTTTCTTATTTATATATGGAGAAGCTTGTTGCGGCGGCTAAAGCCAACTATCCAAGGGTGGGTGCTCTTAATAACCAGATCAATATAGCCAAAAGCGATCTTTCCGGGGCGCGACTTTCGTGGCTGGAGCCTTTGTCCTTTCAGTACGTTGCCCGCTCAAACCAGGCAACAGCCAATACCGTGGTAGATCTGCAGACTGCTGATCTGCTTACAGGATATCAGTTTGGTATTTCCATCAACCCCGGCTCTCTGTTAACCAAGCCGAGCCAGATTAAAAAAGCAAAAGAGCAGTTAAGAATTGCCCAGTCTAACCAGGCAGAATATTTTCTTGAGCTGGAGGCACAGGTAAAATCCAGATATGTTACACTTCTTCAGTTTCAAAAATCGCTGGCACCGGTTAACGATATGTATCTCACGGCACAGAGTAATTTTGAAAACATGAAAATCAAGTATCAAAAAGCCGAGATAACCTTTGCAGAATACAACAGTGCGTCGAATTCCTTGAGCAATGCCCTGCAGGCCAAACTGCAGATGGAAGCCAGCTACCTCAATGCAAAAATTTCACTCGAAGAATTAACGGTTAAAAAGTTGGAAGAAATAAAATAATGGCTGAAGGATATAAATTTTTGAAACTTGTCAAACGCTACCGTCTGGCATTGATATTGGTCCCTTTGATTACCATTATCATCACTACATTTTTAGTGCGCAACCTAAAGAGTTCGTATATATCCCAGGCCCAGATCTCAACCGGGATTGTGGATGAAACACAGCAACAGTCGGTAATTATTGAGGCGGTCCAGGGTGAACAGGTACGTCAGCAGTTTAGCAATCTCATTGAGATGATCCGTATGAAAAGGGTACTCAATCAGGTATCCTACTTGTTAATGATACACGATCTAACCACCAATAAACCTTTTAAACCCAAAAGTGACCTGGTTGAAACGCTGAATAAAGACGCTGTTGCCCATGCCATTGAGGTATATCGTAAAAAATACGAAAATAATGAGGAACTTGATATCAACGTTCCGGATGAGGAGGGGCTTACAAGGGTGCTCAAATCAATGAATTACGATGCCGATGCCCTTAAAAGCAAAATATCTGTATTCCGTTCCGGAGAAAGCGATTTCATTACCGTACAATCTGAAGCTGAAAGCCCGGAGCTGGCGGCGTATATTGTAAATACCCTGTCTTCAGAATTCATTAAAGGTTATACTTCGCTCACCAAAGCTTCGCAGGGTAAGGCAAACAATTTTTTGAGAAGTATGCTCAGGGAAAAAACGGATACCCTTGCCGCACGAATGGCCAGACTGAAGAATTATAAAATCAAAAACAAGGTCTTAAATCTCACCGAACAGTCTAAGCAGTTGTATTCTTTAATCCTGGATTATGATACCAAAAAGCAGGAAGCCATTGAGAAGACTGCTGCATACGCCGGTGCGCTTAATGAGATTGATGCAAAGTTCAATCCCAAAGAACGGAGCTATATCGAATCCAGGCTCTCTAAAGTAAACCAGGGATTGGTGGAAACTAAGGCAGAACTAAGCAGCCTTTACGACCTCTACCTTAAAAACGACCTTGACGAAAGGTATAAAAACAGTTATGATTCCCTTAGAAATAAGCTGACTGAACAAATTAACAAATCTTCCGATCAGTACATCAACAATCCCCTGAGTGCTAAACAGGAACTGGTCAGTCAAAAAATCAATCTGGAAATACAGATGGATATATCCCGGTACGGAATAAATTCTCTTGAAAATAAAATTAATTCACTGACCAGGGATTTTGAGAATTTAGTTCCACAGGAAGCAGAGGTACAGACCCTGGAAATGAGTGTGGATATCGCCAGCAAGGAGTATCTGGATATCCTGAACAAATATAATCAGAGTAACCTCGAATCCGGGGTTGAATCTAAGATGAATATTGTCCAGATGGGGGTTGGCGGACTGGCACAGCCTTCGAAAAAACTTCCGCTGATGGTGCTCAGTGGTTTTGTGAGTCTTGTTTTCTGTCTTTTGGCATTATTTATCATTTTCATTACCGATAACCGAATACTTGATGCGAAAACACTGGCCGCGAAAACTTCGGTGCCTGTACTCGGTACGATACCAAAACTCCCGGCTCCGCTTGAATCGCTGAATAGCTCATGGGAGGATCCGGCCCAGCATGATTTTTGGGCCAGCATACGTTCCATCCGATATGAGCTGGAGTCGGCCATGCAGGATAAGGTGATCGTTATTTCCAGCTTTGGGCCTTCTGAAGGGAAAAGCTTTTTTGCCAGGTGCCTTGCAAGGTCATGGGAAAAAACAAATAGAAAGGTATTGTTGATAGATGGGAATTTTACACATCCCTCGCTAGGTCAGGCACGGGCTGGACAATATGTGGAGGATTTTTTACAGGGAAGAGAACAAATTGGGCAGCAGGAACCGATAGAAATGATTTCGGTGTTAAGCAACCGTGGCAAAGAAGGATCTCTTTTGGAACTTTCCAGTGCTCAGCAGATCAATCAACAGCTGGATAGGGCAAAAACAATATACGACCTGATTATTATCGATGTTGCCGCGATCAATGATAGCAGCCTCGTGAGAGAATGGCTTTCCTTTACCCATAACGCCGTAGCGGTGTTCAAATCAGGAGAATCAATCAATGAAGATAAAAAGGCATATCTTGCTATGCTTAAAGAAACCGGGATTTTTAGGGGATGGATACTTAATATGGCCGAAACGGGTTCGGGCGAACTGGAGTTTTTTAAGACAAAAGGATAATGGACGCGTTTGTGATCTGGCATTGGATATTATACATTCTGGGAATCATTATTTGCTTCCATCTTCTTTTTCCGATGGTGCTGTTTTTATGCTGGAAGTTTTCCGCCAAACCCGTAAAATCTTTAAATCCGGGTACAATCAACAGGGATTATGGAATTATTTTAACGGCTTATGAGCAGGTAGATTTTGTAGCCGATGCGGTCAAATCCCTGCTGGATATGGACTATTTAAATTTTCATATTTATGTGGTTGCGGATAACTGTAAACCATCTGAAGCGCTTATTTTTACCGATGATCGTGTTGACGTTTTGTTTCCCGAGAATGTTTTAGCCAGCAATACGGCCTCTCACTTTTATGCCATTGAGCATTTCAGGCGTCAACATCAAACAATATTGATCATGGATAGCGATAACCTCGCTCATCCGCAATTGATTAATGAGCTGAACAAGTATTTCGAGCTGGGGTTCCATGCTGTACAGGGACTTAGATCAGCTAAAAACCTTGAGACTACAATTGCCTGCCTGGACGCTGCAAGGGATATTTATTACCATTTTTATGACGGGAAAGTGATCTTTGAACTTGGATCATCTGCAACGCTTGCAGGCTCAGGTATGGCGTTTGATTCGCAGCTCTACATACGAATGCTAAAAGATATTGATATCAAGGGCGCCGGATTTGATAAAGTGCTTCAGGCCCGTTTGATTGCTGGTGGCGAAAGAATTGCTTTTGCCCAGGACGCCATTGTTTATGATCAGAAAACCTCCGCTCCGAAGCAGTTGGTCAGCCAACGGTCGCGTTGGATTGCTACCTGGTTTAAGTACTTCAAATTTGGGTTTGGAATTCTTTATCAAGGTGTGGCAGGCGCTAATCTTAATCAGCTTATCTTTGGTACAGTGCTGCTAAGGCCGCCACTGTTTATATTCTTGTCACTGGCTGTTTTGTTAATGGTCATTAGCCTGTTTACCACCCAGCTATTGGCACTGGTAATTTTCTTTTCCCTGATTATTTATGTAATTAGCTTTTTGATTCCGGTTTTAAGCAAAACAACCGATAAAAAAATTCGCAGGGCGCTGGTTTTTATTCCTAAATTTATATTTTATCAATTTGTATCCTTAGCCAAATCTGTCTTCTCTAGCAAGCCAAATGTGGCAACCAGGCACAGCCTCAAAAATAACAGCAGATGATGTGGTCCAACCTATCATATGAGATGAAAAAAAAGCTGGTAATTCTTATTGCTATGCTATCATTTGCTGTCGGCTCAGCTTTACTCACCGTTAAGCTCGAATATTATGCCGTTTTCCTGGCACTGCTTTTTGCAGGAGGCATTGTATTTACGATTGCATTATTTTCCAATCCAAAAGTTGGTTTTCTCGTTTATCTCGTATACTGTTTCTTTATTGCGGGCCTGCTGAAAAATACGGGATTGCCTTTTGGGCCCCTAATGGAAGTTCTGCTCGGCGCTACCTGGCTTTCGCTGCTGGTTAATTATAAGAAAATCGACTGGAAAGAGATCCATAATGATCATATTATCATCGCGCTCATCTGGTTTTCAATTAACATTCTGGAATTGGTTAATCCCGAAGGGGCCAGTTTGCTGGGTTGGCTAAATGAAGTACGTTTTACAGCTTTCAACTGGTTGCTAATTGCCCCTATTGGCTTCTTATTGTTTAAGAGTAAACGCGACCTTGATGTTTTTTTTATAATCATCATCTCCCTGTCGGTTTTAGGTACGCTTTATGGAATCAAACAATATTATATAGGGGTTTCTGCCGGTGAGCAACGGTGGCTTGATGAAGGAGGGGCAACCACCCATATTATTGATGGCAGGCTCCGGGTATTTTCATTTTATACCGATGCAGGCCAGTTTGGTGCTTCTCAGGCCGCAATGTCGGCAATCACAATAGTGATGGCCTTAGGCCCTTTTAAAAGATGGAAGAAGATCTTACTATGGATTTCCGGATTAATACTCTTTTACGGAATGCTAATTTCCGGCACCAGGGGAGCATTTTTTGCATTTGTGGTGGCCAGCATCTTTGCCATGTCACTGAGTAAAAATTTTAAGGTGCTCTTTGCGGGGCTTTTCTTCGTTGTTGCCATGTTTGGCTTTCTCAAATACACCACTATCGGAAGTGGGAATTACCAGATTGTTCGGCTACGTACCGCTGTTGACCCTGAAAACGATTCCTTTAATGCCAGGCTGATCAATCAGGCCACGCTGAAAGAGTTGATGAAGAACAAACCCTTCGGTGCAGGGGTGGGAAGTATCGGATTGAACGGGATTAAATTTAATTCAGAAAAATATTTATCAAATATTCCGCCAGATAGTTATTGGGTTAAGATTTGGGTAATGTACGGACCTGTGGGGCTTGTGATATGGTTTTCACTGATTATGTATATGCTTGGAAAGTGTTGCGGAACAGTGTGGAACATTCAGGATAAGGGACTCAAAGTAAAATGCATTGCGCTAACATCCGGTACCGCCGGTCTGTTTTTTTGTAGTTATGGCAATGAAGTTATGAATGGTTTTCCATCAGTAATCATTCTATACATGTCGTGGTCATTTGTACTGATGGCCAATAACCTGGATGTAAAAAATGTAGCAATCTCAAAAAATAACTAATTTCAATATGCCACTAGGACTCTTGGTCATACCTGCAGCTGTATTTTTTGTATTTGGTTTTATCAAAGGATATAAGAAAAGTAAGAATAATGTATAAATTTCTGCAATCCATACCCGATAAACTGGCCAGGGTCACCTCTGGAAGGAAGCTCATCAGCGAGATTGATGGACTTAGATTTTTTGCGATCCTTCCGGTGCTTATACAGCATTTGAACGAGCGTTTTGAGCGGAATACCACGATCGATTTTATCCATCCCAAAGCAGATACATTTGCCTATTTTCTGGCTTACAGGGGGTTCTTAGGTGTTTACATTTTTTTTGTAATCAGCGGGTTTATCCTGGCGCTCCCATTTGCTTCGTACCACCTGGCCAGCGGAAAGAAAATAGGTATCAGGCAATATTTCTGGAGAAGGCTTACCCGGCTTGAACCGCCTTATATTTTCTGGATCAGTATTTTCTTTCTGGTTTATGTATTTCAGCGCCATGTGTCTTTTTTTGAATATCTTCCGCATTATTTTGCCAATATCACCTATACCCATGCTATTTTTTATGGTGTCTGGTCTCCCTTTAATCCCCCAACCTGGACCCTCGAAATTGAAATCCAGTTTTATATTCTTGCGCCATTTCTTTCCTATTTTTTCTTTAAAATACCTAAAAAAGGTATCAGACGTGGTCTGAACATTGGCTTTATCCTGGTGCTGATGTTGCTCCAGCAATATTTTAAGTGGTACCTGCCACCGTTTAGTCTTTCAATCTTAGGTCATCTTCACTATTTTCTAATCGGCTTTATGCTGGCTGATCTTTATATCTGTGATTGGGCTTCAATTAAAAAAAGCAAATTTTATGATATTGTAGCCGTACTCGCTCTTGCAGGGCTTATTGGTTTATGGAGCTGGGGTTTTGAGTTCATTAACAGACTGGCGGTGGTAATTTGTCTTTTTGTCTTTTTTATTGCTGCATTTAAAGGAAACCTGATTAACCGGCTGATTACCAACAGGTGGGTGATGGCCATTGGTGGAATGTGTTATACCATATACCTTATTCATCTTCCCTTTGCCGAGTTTTTTATCCGGTTAAGCAAATATGTAACCTTCACTCGCGATTATACCATTAATCTGCTCTTGCAGCTGTCCCTGTTTCTTCCGGTTGTACTCGCCTTGAGTGCCGTATTTTTTCTATGTTTCGAAAAGCCTTTTATGGATAAAGACTGGCCTTCCAGGGTTGCAAAACGGGTTTCATCTATTTGGAAAAGGCAATAACTTTTGCGAAGAATACATACTATGGAACTAAAGGAAAAGGTAATCGTAATATTGGGTGCCACCAGGTTTGATTGGAAATTCGAATCCACCAGTTATCATACCGCCAAATTTTTGGCAGAAAACAACGAAGTATATTATGTTGATTTTCCGTATACGCTTAAAGATTACTTCAAAAGAAATCAGCAATCAGACATTGCTTTAAGAATTCCACATTTTAAGAAAGGCGCAAAAGGAATTCTTGATACAGGATTTCCGGGTTTAAAGATTTTAATCTTGCCATTGTTACTTTCTCTTAACTTTTTGCCCGAAGGGCGTATTTATCGTTGGTTATTGCGGTGGAACGAACACATGATTTCGGCCAGGATTAATCGGGTTATGGCAGAAAGGGGCGTTGATGAATTTATTTTTATCAATTCGTTTAATTTCCACTATCCCGGTGTTTCTAAAATGCTTTCCGGGGCAATACTGAAGATCTACCACTGTGTAGACCCTATTATTACGGGTTATGATGAGCGTCATGGATTTGTATCCGAAGATTTGCTCATCAAAAACAGCGATCTTGTGATCTGCACAAGCAAAGCACTTTATCGCGACAAAATTAAAAAGAAAAAGCAGACCTTTTTTATTCCTAATGCAGCCGATTTGACGGTTTCCTCACGGGCACTGGATCCAAACCTGCTCATCCACCCTTCCGTATCTGATATCCCGAAACCGGTTATCGGTTACTTAGGTGCAATAGAACGCCGTATCGATTTTGATCTGTTGATAAAGGTTGCCAAGATGAACCCGGATAAAAGCTTTGTACTGGTTGGGCCTACCGCCCGGGAATTTGTTCCTCAGGAGTTTGAAGAAATGCATAACGTTTATTTTCGCGAAAGTGTACGCTATGATGAGATGCCGGCAGTGGTAAAAGGATTCGATATTGCAATGGTTCCGTTTAAAAAGGATGAAGTGAGTGCAACCATCTTTCCGCTTAAATTATTTGAATACCTGGGAACCGGTAAACCAGTGGTGTCTACAGATTTTAATATGGATCTTCTGGAGTTTACCTTTGATTCTGTCCGCTATTGCCACAATGCTGATGAGTTTTCTTCAGCCATTTCTTTTTATCTTGAAAATGATAACGGGGAAGCTAAAGCATTCAGGTTGTCAATTGCTGCCGATAATACCTGGGCAAGGCGTATGTCAGAACTGGGCAGTCTGATCGCTGAGTTTTATCCCGAAAAAAAAGGTAAAAATTAACTTTTTTAACGTGAATTATGGGTCTTAATTTTGCCGATAGGCGTGGACGTTTGGCTAAGCCAAAGTACAAAATCTTCGTTCTCGGCATCACCGGCCTAACAAATTTTTCGGGAAGCAAAGTCAAAGCCCACTCCCTGCCTTTAATAGAAAAATTTTCAGCCGGACGGGCTTCTTTCTTTTTGACGTCAAAAAGAAAGAAGCCCGTCCGGCCAGGACAGAAAGAATGCTCAAGTAATATAAAAATACAGTTTTTAGTACCACAAGTAATCTCTTAGATCCGTAATTGACGTTTTTTTAAGACAACATTTCCTTGTACAGATTGATATGTTTACTGATGGGATCATTGCGTTCGTACCACTCAAGAAGGCGCTCTCTGCAGCTGTTTAAAGTTGCCGCTTTTTCTTTTTTTGAAATAATTGCCTGTCTGATCAGTTTCCGCAGTTCAGCTACATCACCCGGATCAAATAAATAGCCACTTACGCCAGGCTCAATATAATCAATCATTCCCCCTGTTGCTGATGCAATCAGCGGTGTGCCACATAGTATAGCTTCGGTGCCGGTAAGCCCAAATGTTTCCTCCAGTGAGGGATTAATGAAAAAATCCATTGCACTGTAAATCAATGAGTGAAATCTTTTATCGTGCACAGGTTCAAAGCGGATGATATTGATGGCGCGCTCATTGTTCGTGGTAACTTTTGCCCTGATTGCCCCAAAAGTTAAAATGGTAATAAACTTTTTCTCATCGGCTTCTAAACTCCCAATGGCCTCAAGTAAAAGCCAATAACCTTTTCTGTAATTTTCAAGATCATCAGCACCCGTTCCAAGTATCAGTGAGTCTGCCGGGATATTAAGGGCTTCCCTGGAAATAGTCTTGTCAATTCGTCTGAAACCGGCAATATCAAGCACACAGGGAATCTGATCGCATTTTACGCCAGGAAGATATTGTTGGATTTTTTGCAGCGTAAGCGTACTGCTCGCAATAAACCTGATGCCGGATGAACGAATGCTTTCATGTTTTGTTCTCTGAAGCAAATCTTCTGCATTTTTGAAATTGGGATTACGTAACACATCCTGTTCATAATGAAAACCACCTAAAATCGGGTTTAGGTCGTGAGCGGTCCAAACCATCGGTTTTTTTATGGCTTTAAAAAAGGTCGGGACATCTACAAAGTCCGATATCCAGTGAAGGTGGATAAGGTCAGCACGTTTTACCCGGTCATCCTGTTCCAATCGGTAATGCGAAAAAGGAAAGCTAAAGATTTCATACTTTCCTGTTTGTCCTTCTGTAATTCTCGTATTTCTGTCTATGCCCAGTTTCCTGGTTACCCGGTTGGTAAACGGCCTTTTTTGATCGGTCTTGTATACACCAGGTAAAAGATTTTCATTGAGGGCATGCATACAAAGCACTTCAGATTCGATGCCCTGTTCCAAAAGCGCCTGATGAAGACGCATAACAGCAATTCCTGCCCCACCGGTAATATAAGCTGTAATATGAAGTATCCTCATCCGTTATGGTTAAAATTAGGGCTGATCAAAAACGTCGCACCATATAAATTTATCTGTCATCACCCTTTTTGGATGCTCCTTCCCAATGCGGAAACCTAACCAGTTTTTTGGTGCGTATACCGTATTGTTTTTATCTGAGAGATAAGCGGCCCACCACGCAAAACTACTGTTTGAAATAATGGCGATATCAGCATTTTTTATAATCTGAAAATCAGTTATCTCATTATTTGATGAGAATATATAGTTTGGCTGTTCACCAAAGTAGGCCTTTACATACTCAATATCATCACTCACAAAATAAACGATACCGTCTTTAGTATCGCCAAGGGCATCCAGTCTGGTTTTGAAATAAGACATCGGCAGGGAGATGTCTCTTTTGCCATAGTTCAGGTAATCCGTTCGCCGGATATGGACAACAATCGTTTTATTCGTCCGGAAAACAGGTCCGAATTCCGCTTCAAAAAGATCGGTGAATTGCTTTTTAAGCTTGATGTTGAATCCTCCTGGAATATTCCTGACATAAAAATCGGTTTGGAAGAAGCCCTTGTAGATGGTGCGTTCTTTCACTTCTACCGGCCGCGGAACCTGGATACTTTCAATGTAAATCTCGTTAAATTTCAATACTTTGGGCAACATGCGGGTATATACCGAATAGAGCTTTGAAGATAAGGTCAGGTTATCGAATGTCCCCAGGTCAAAATATTTGGTCAGGTAGGCATGATGCGGATTTACAAAAAAAAACGATTTTCCTTTGTTGTTTGCTTTTAAATACTGAAAGAAAGCATATTGGAAAATCTGGTTTCCAAGCCTCCCGATAAATTTAACTCCGATCATAAATCTGCCTTTTTTAAAATATATTTATTGATGAATTCAGGGTAAAAGCGATAGGCATATACAAATGCATTGAGTGCATTTACCTTGAGTTCTCTCCACAAAATAACCTGTGATATGCTAAAACCGAAAATGTTGGCAATAAGGGTAGCATATGCCGCACCGATTACCCCGTACCGGTGGATGAGGAAATAATTCAGCGTCAGAATTACGCAGGTATTAACAATTACAATGATAAAAGTAACCCTTGTTTTTCCGATGGAATCGATAATTACCCCAAATTGTCGCCCAAACGGACCGAATATGCAGTAAAGCAAGGTGATGTTGAGTATAGGAACAGTGTCGGCATACTTATCTCCGGCCAAAAGCTTAATAATCAGCCCATCAAACAGATAGATGAAAATGATTGCGGGAATTACCATGGCCAGGATGGTGCCAACCGACTTCTCATACAGGTATTTAATGGCTTCCTTTCCTTCCGTTTCTATGCGTTTAGAACTTTGCGGAAACACAATAGTGGCTACCGCATTAGTGGGGATATCGATCAGATTGCCAATTCTCACTGCAATATTGAATGAGCCGGAGGCAGCCGGGGAAATGATGCCTGCAAGCATCCACTGATCTATCGTACCAGAAAGAATGGAACTAACCGAGGTAGCAAATGCATATTTGCCATAATGGAATATCCGGCTGATCCAGTTTTTACTAAACCGGTAAGAGAAGCTGATGAAGTTTTTTACATAGGCCCAGGAGATGGCGATGCTGACCAGTACAGCTAAAATCTGTACATACACCAGTGTCATCAGGTTGGTCTTGATGCCGAAAAAAAGGCATACGAACAAGAATAAGCATAACACTGACTGTCTTGCCAAACCGCTGAAAAGCACACCTGTGTACTTAAAGTTGGCCTGCTCAATGCAATTGAACTGGGTTAGGATTCCGGAAAAAATAAATACAATATTATACAGGTGAAACATGGGCTCAAGTTCCGGTGCTTTGAGCAATCTGGAAAGATAACCTGCGAAAATCAGGTTTAACAAAATGCAAAGAACCGTAAGGCTTCCACTAATGGTAAGGGTTGCAGAAAAGATATCTGAATGTTCTTTTTTTTCAGACCCCGACATAAATTTGATCAATGCGCTCTGAATAAGTCCGTTACGGATAATTTCAAGGATCGTTACCGTTTGCAAAAAAATTCCCCATACACCATAATCATTTTTTGTAAGAAGTCTTACCAGTACGAAGAATATCGCAAGGTTGATCAGCGTGCCGGAAAAGTTCTGCAGGATGTTGATGATCCCGGATTTAATCCAATAGTTATTTTTTGTTCCGCTCATTTAAGCCTGATTTGGGGATAATGGTTTTCTTTTCAGATGTGTTGCTGCCAGTTCCAGTACGTCCTGATCACTTTTGGCATGGTATATCGCTGCATTTGAGAATTTAGGGTAGAGTTTTGTAAAGCAACCAAAATAGTGTTCCGGGCCTTTTTTAGATAAAAGGATATTTACGCCGCCAAAATAGCTGGCCAATGCACCTGTTCCGCCGTGTGTGGATATAAAATGTTCCGCATTGGCATATACCATCAGCTGGAAATGGTTAAAGTTTCTCGCTTTGCCCAGATTCTGTTTAAACATGTTTTCCATTAACAGCACTTCAGGGTGCTGCTGCTCAATCCAGTCGTATTCATTTAAATCGTAAATATCGCTGTTGTCATTCGTAATATTTTCAGGTCTGGGTCTGTTGTAAATAATCTGGTATTCAGCTTTATAGCTGTTGATCAGTTCATCTAAAAGTGCAATGCTTAAAAAACTGATCGGCGGACCGTCCCATTCCATATTATAGCGGTTGGCAATAATCAGGATAGGTTTGTTATAACGATAAATGTCATTGCCATACACCTCTTTTAATGGAACTTGTGCCCACTTGCGCATGTTGTAGTTTTGGCTGTAAAGAATCCGGGGTGTTTCAAAATTATAGTTTCCCGGCGTAGTTCTCGAATCAAATGTTTCAAGGTGTTCAGGCGAAAAAAAATACAGCTCGGAGGTATATTTTGCTCCTTCGGTTTGCAATAGGGTACCGTTTTTGAAATGCCAGTAGGCGAATGGCAGTGCAAAGGCCAGATCAGGTGTAAACTCCCCGCTAAAGGATATTTTTTTATAGGGTTTTTTAATTACATAATCGCTGATCAGGTATTTCCACTGGATGACCTGGCATAGATAGGTGTCCCTGAAAAAATAGCGGTAATTCGCAGGAACGTTATAATGCCTGATTTTTGTATATAAGCCTAAAATTTTAACAATTAATTTCCTTAGCATGTCACAGGTTATTTGTAGCTATTTTCATTTTTTATGCTGATGCCAGCCAGGGGTTTTGTGGTAATTTAGTCGTAAAGTCGCGTTAATCAAAAGCTAAGCGCTGCGCAACTTTAAAAATAATAGTTCAGGTTAAATTTTATGTGCCTGTAAAGGTGCCTGGCCACCCTGATCATCATATTGGTGGGATGCCGCTTCCAGTTCCGTTTAAAGGTACTGGGTTCTTCACTCGAGTTTCTTTGATCAAAAAGACCCTGAAAGTCTTCATAGAACAATCCTTTACCCTTACGTTTAAGAAACGACATCATCATGCTGTATTCTGCCTTTTCTACATTAACCCCTTCCTTATAATCGCCAAACTTGATTAAAAAATCACTTCTCCTCAGGTGTGGATGGTCACTGTACAGGTAGAATTTATTATAGGTACTCAGAATATCTTTAGGGTTAAAATGCATTTCAGAGAAACCTTCAGCAAATGGTTTCAGAAAAGGAAAACGCTGATAGGCATAAAACCGAACGATATCCAGGGTGGGGTCATTCTGCATAAAACCGATTGATGCAGAAAGTTTCTCCGGAAACAGTTCGAGTGGAACAAAATCTTCCTGTACATAAAGCGTAAGGGGAAGTGTTGCGTTTCGCTGTCCTTTATTAATATTATTTCCTAGTCCGGCATTTTTTGGCGTAGTAATGAGCTTAAAACCAAATTCAGGCTGGAGTTTTTTAACCAGCACCAGGTTTTCGGCTGTACTACAATCATCAGACACAACAATTTCACCAAATTTGCAACCCAGCGACGCGAAAGAGGAAAGTAATCTGGCAAGGGAGGCAGGCCTGTTAAAATGGGTAACCAGCAAGGTTACCTCTGGAAAATTGAACGCTTTTGACTGCATGTATTGATAAATTGTTAGCTGGAAAAGATTTCCACTGCTGGTCTTAACCTTTTGGGGCTACAGCTTACAGAAGCGGATCTGAACATGTATAAATTTATTATTTTATTTCAAAGCAAAAATTTTTTTGACTGTTTTTTTTACTTTGTAAAACCCTTTTCTGAAAACCCTGACATAATTGGGTACAATTTTGAAGTCTGCCCAGGGGGTCATTTTCAGATACCGGAAAAACTCGTTTTTGTAAAACTGGCTGCCATTATACGATGAATAGATCGGTTTAATATCAATAAAATGCATAATAAAGGGATCCTTTACATCTACCCCGGCCTTGCAGTTCCAACGGTGGTCGAGTTCTTTCCAGCTATTGGCAAAAACTACGTTAAGGGCATATTGATCTGCTAAAAGCAGCGAATCTTTATTCTCCTCTACGCAAGTCAGTATTTTTTGAGGTATATTTTCGTTTTTCCATTTTTCAATATCGATTACCAGCAAACCTGCATTGAAATATTTCGTCTCCGGATCAAGCCCAAGTTCACGGTAATTAGGTATTCCTGCCCATTCGCAACTTACTGTTGCCGAATGGTCCTGTACGCAACCTACGGTTCTACCGTCCAGTTCCACCGACCATAACTCCGATATATCCCTGTTCACAATCATGTCTACATCCAGATAAATGACCCGTTTTGCGGCATTACCTACAATATAAGGCGCAAACATTCGCATATAGGTAATCTGTGGCATCCCGGTACCGTCAATGGGGAGGTGCATATCCCTGGGCAGAACCGATTCCATCTCATGAAAGCTGAGGGTATAATCATTACCATCAACCATTGATCGTAGCTTCTGAATGTTCAGTTTGGAAATTCCATTATCAATAATCGCGAAGGCAATCTGCTCGCCGGTTTTATGATTGGCCTGTACCGATTTGATCAGGGGGGCCAGTAAAATGGCATAGTGGTTATCCGTTGCGATAACAATATGGATAGTTTCTCTTTGTTTGGACATTCGTTTGAAATAGAGGCTTTTTGTTTCGGTAGAACATACAAATTTAGGGAATTAAAATTATTATTCATCTTTTTAAACCTTATCGATCTAAATTTGAAGTTTTGACCCGCTTACCCATTCAAATATATTGCAAACCTTAAAATTATTGAAGTATTTATTTAATATTGTGTTTTAAAACATCAGTCATGTGGCCAATCAAAGTTCCTGAACATATTAAACAGTTTATCGATAAACGGTTCACCTCCGAAGAGTTGGGCGCTAAGGCCAGGGCCTCCTATAAAACGATCTCTAATGGTGTTCCGGAAGTATCTGTAGTGATGCCGGCATTCAACGAGCAGGATAATATCATACCTACCCTCGCCTCTTTGACTGCCAATAAAACAAAAAGGGTGGTAGAAATTATTGTGGTAAACAACAATTCTACCGATCATACTGAAGCCCTTGTTAAAAGTACTGGTGTACAATGTATCCTGGAAAGCAGGCAGGGAATTACTTTTGCCCGTAACGCCGGCCTTTCGGTTGCCCGCGGTAAATACATATTAAATGCTGATGCTGATACCATTTATCCTGCAGACTGGATCGAACAGATGACTGTGCCGCTGGAGAACCCCGGCATTGCCCTTACTTATGGTAGATTCGCTTTTTTGCCTATTGCAGAAACAGGTCGCGCAACCTATTTTTTTTATGAACACCTGGCAAGGCTTTCGCGGTGGATGAATAAGGTTTTTAAGGAGGAGGCCGTAAATGTATATGGATTCAATTCAGGCTTCAGGCGCGAACAGGGAATCGCCGTAGATGGTTTTAACCATCCACCGGGAACCAATGAAGATGGCTGGCTCGCACTAAAATTGCGCAATAAGGGCTTTGGAAAACTCCATCTGGTTACCGCCATCAGTGCGCTAACCTGGACCACCGACAGAAGAATACAGCTTGACGGCGGATTAATAAAGGGTTCGTTAAAAAGGATAAAACGGGTACTGGGGGGATAATTTCCCAAAATCTGAGTTTGATCATCATGAAAAAAATGCTGACACAAGCTAACATCGACAGACTCCTAAAAAAACGTCTTCTCGACTGTAGCGAAGCGAAATGGAGAGATCTTTAAACTGAGTTCTTGAGATCTGGTTTAAAAGATTTCTCCCCGCATATACTGGCGAATAGCTTTAAAAGCCACATTATTTATTGAATTCAAATTAAAAGGTTAATGGGTGGAGCCGAAAGCTAACAAAGATGATTACCTTGCAAAAACCGGCATCATACGCCTGGTGAAATCTTCTGCACCCTTTTGGTTGATGTGGATTTCGTTATAAAAAAAGGTTGGGTCGTGCTGATAAATATCGCCAAAATTTAAATATTCAACCCCTTTATCCCTTTTCATCTGCTGGGTAAATTCAGCTATGTTCTGTTTATACTGCTCATCAATTTTAATGTCGGCCACTGGTGCAGTGAATAAAATAAGTTCGATTTTATTGGCTTTACAAAGCGAAATGATGTCATTCAGGAATTTATATTTGCCTTTCAAATCAAAAGTCAGGTCTCTCAGTTTTGCCGGCCCTTTATAGGCCACATCAGGATAAAAGAAATCACCATAGCTATCAAAGTCTTGCGGCAGTATATTAAATCCATCATTAATTACCTCGTGTATTCCCCATAGGGTGTTGTATTTGGCATACCGGTAAAAAGGTATATACCTGTATGCATACCACTCATATCCAAACTGTTTGAAGTGATCAAATACCACAGGCTCTTTAAGGTATGGAAAAAATTTAGGCACGGCAAAATCAAAAATTTCTTCTGTATTAGAAGAGAAGGGATCAATCTGCAGGTATAATTTTTTGATTTTATTATTTTTCAATATAAATAGCTTCAGCATCAGGTACTGATCGGTAATCGAACTGCCGTCTACGGAGATGTTAATCCCTTTCTTTTTTGTCTGCTGCTCAATCATTTTTAGGTCCAGCGATGTATATGCCCTTGAATTTCCATGAACGGCAAAATCAAACTTCTGGTTACTAACCTTGTCCAGCCACTGGATTTTGGTATAATTTCCTTTCTGAAATACATAGGTGAAACCTTCATCCAGCAACCAGAACAGGAGATAACAGATCAGAAGTAGTTTAAATAGCTGAATAAAAAAATTCTTCATGGCTAGAATTGAAAATAAATGAAACTGCTTTGTGATACCAGTACTCCGAATAAGGCAATAAGTAGGATTAAAGTGAGGTAGCTTAAAAAACGTACCGATTGATAGGCATAGAAATAATATTGCACCCTTTGGTTGCCCCAAAAACCTTCAAAGATGAGCAATAACAAAATCAGTGGAAAGCCTACGGCGAAGTTGTAAAGATCGGCCCCTGTAGATTGCCTGATCTCAGCAATAAAGGAATGACCATAATCAAAAAGGTTTTTGATAATCGTAAAAGAATCATGAAGGTTATTTGCCCTGAAAAAAATCCATGCAAAACATACCGCTGAGAATGTCCAGAATGTACCCAGCCATCGCGGGAGTTTAAAATTGAAAAACTTTTTTCGCTGATTTAACGATTCAAGTGAGATCAACAAACCGTGAAGCGCTCCCCAGATAATAAAATTTACGCTTGCGCCATGCCATACCCCTGATACCAGGAAAGTAATGAATAAGTTAAATATCCAGCGGCCCATTCCCACCTTGTTTCCTCCAAGCGGAATATAAAGATAATCTCTGAACCAGGTAGAAAGGGAAATGTGCCATTTGCTCCAGAATTCGCGTATTGATGATGAGAAGTAAGGCTTGTTGAAATTTCTCATCAGGTCAACTCCCATCATTTTAGCTACGCCTATGGCAATATCAGAATAGCCCGAAAAATCGCAGTAAATCTGAAAAGCAAAAAATATGGTGGCACAAAGAACAGATAAGCCATGGTATGATTCGGGATTGTTGTAAACCAGGTTGACAAAAAATGCCAGCCGGTCTGCCACCACTACTTTTTTAAACAGCCCCCATAATATTCGCCTGGCGCCGATAATCAGGTTGTCAGCCTCAAGCGGCTTTAAGTTATTAACCTGTGGAAGAAGTACCTGCGGGCGGTTGATGGGGCCTGCTACCAGTTGTGGGAAAAAGGACACAAAAAGCGCAAACCTGCCAAAATTCTTTTCAGCAATCATATTTCCACGGTAAACCTCTACGGTATAGCTTATGCTCTGAAAGGTATAGAAAGAAATCCCTACAGGAAGAAGAATTTTTGCACTATGCAATAAGAGTGGTGATCCAAGCCATGCAGATGTGGTATTGATACTGTCGAGAAAAAAGTTAAAATACTTAAAGTAGAAGAGAAGCCCGAGATTGGTGATGATACTGATGCAAAGGAGCATTTTTTTTCGCCGTTGCGCTACCGTTTTCTCTATCTGCCTGGCTACGAAAAAATCTATGGTTGCAGGGAAAAAGAGCAGAAAGATGTATTCCCACTTCCAGCACATGTAAAAAAACAGGCTGGCAGCCAGCAACATCATCCACACATATTTTTTTGGCAAAAAATAATAAAGTAAGAGAACCGTAGAAAAAAACAGAAAGAAACTGAGGGAATTAAAGAGCATGCAGGTCTGAATTTCGAAACATCTAAGATATAAATAGAACCCTCATAAATGCAATTTTTTATTAAATAATCAGTCCTTTTCTTTAGCATGCTCAGTTGTAAAGCGGTATTCAGAAATCCGATTTTATAGATAACAGGAATATAGATCAGATGCATTTGCTTAATCTGATCAGCTTTTCCTTAAATTTTAAGCCTTATTTAGTGTTATTATTATAAATTTGATCACGCATAGCAGTAGCTGGAACCGGGCCGAAACTGGGTAAACGGTTAGCTGCTACCCAAAACCTGCAGATGAAAAGCATTAAAATGGACCCACAATTTTTTAAATCCGTAAGCAACCGATGATGAATCTGACTGAAAATCTGCAGGGCAAAAAAATTTCAGTGATCAGTGTAAATTATAATCAGCCAGCGGTAACCCAACAATTACTCGACTCCCTTTTTACAACAAACACTTATCCCAACATCGAGATCATAATTGTGGATAACGGCAGCAAGGAGCATTTTATTCCTGTTTGGAAGGAGCGGTATCCTCAGGTTAAATTTATTCAATCGGAGCTCAATCTCGGGTTTGCAGGAGGAAACAACCTGGGGATCGCAGCAGCAGATGGCGATTACCTTTTTCTGGTAAATAATGATACCGAGTTTACTCCCGGCCTGTTGGAAACGCTTAGTGCAACTTTTCAGGATTTTCCTGATACCGGGGTAGTCTGCCCAAAGATCAGGTATTTTGAGCATCCGCGGAAGATCCAGTACGTTGGTTTTACAGAACTTACCTCGATTACGGCCAGAAACCATTGTTTGGGTCAGTTTGAAGATGATCAGGGGCAGTACGACAACAAAGTCTTTATTACCGCTTTTGCGCATGGTGCAGCAATGATGGTTTCGCGCGAAGTTTGCGGGCAGGCAGGATTAATGGCAGAGAATTTCTTCCTCTATTATGAAGAGATGGATTGGAGCCTGAACATCCGGAAAGCCGGGTTTAAAATCCGGGTGAATACGTTTGCCCAGATTTACCATAAAGAATCCGTTTCGGTCGGGGCAGATAGTCCGCTTAAAGTTTATTACATGAACAGGAACCGGATATTGCTGGTGAGAAAGCATTACGCTTTTTATAAACGGGCGCTGTTCTGCCTTTATTTTGGCCTGATTGTATTTCCGAGAAACTTCCTGAAATTCCTGATCAGAGGTAAGCTTAAACATATTAATGCCTTGTTCAGAGCAGTCTGTTGGAATCTTAGCCACAATACCCACTCATTTTAACCCTCAAAAACATATACCAATACATTATTTTATGCAAGTTTTCTTCATTATCGCTATTCTGCTGGTGTTTTATACGTATATCGGCTATGGGATTGTACTATACTTTCTGATTTTGGTTAAACGTGTATTTGCTCCGGCCGTTCCTAAAGTTTTTGGTGATCAGGAGCTGCCAACCTGTACACTTATTGTTGCAGCTTTCAATGAGCAGGATTTTATTGAAGAGAAGATTAATAATACGCTGGCCCTTAATTATCCTGCCGGGAAGCTTCAGCTCATTTTTGTTACCGATGGCTCAACAGACCTTACGCCGGAAATTGTTTCGCGTTATCAGCAGATTCACCTCATGCATTCTGCAGATCGTAAAGGGAAAATCGCAGCGGTGCACCGCGTCATGGAAATTGTTGACACTGATCTTGTTGTTTTTACTGATGCGAACACCTTCCTTAATGCAGATGCCCTGTTCCATCTTTGTAAACATTATGCAGATGAACGCGTGGGTGGGGTTGCAGGCGAGAAAAAAGTATATACTGACAAGCACGCAGATGCAACTGCCGGAGAAGGGATTTACTGGAAGTATGAATCGAAGCTGAAGGAATGGGATTCAGAACTGCATACTGTTGTAGGTGCGGCAGGCGAATTATATAGCATCAGGAGGTCACTTTATCAGCCCGTGCCGAAAAATAGTATCCTTGACGACTTTATGATCTCGATGCGGATTGCAGAGAAGGGTTACCGCATCAAATATGAGCCGGATGCTTTCGCCCAGGAAACTTCCTCTGCAAATATCAGTGAGGAACTCAAACGGAAGGTCAGGATTGGAGCTGGAGGCATCCAGTCGGTTATCTGGTTAAAATCGCTGATGAACCCTTTCAGGCATCCCGTACTTACCTTTCAGTACATCAGCCACCGTGTGCTGAGGTGGACACTGACGCCGCTGGCGCTCATTGCTGCCTACCTCACTAATGTGCTTATTATAGCGCAGTACGGCGGCAATATATATTATACCCTGTTTTTACTGCAAACCCTTTTTTACCTGATGGCACTTTGCGGTTTCTGGCTGGAAAAGCGGAAAATCAGACTTAAGATTTTATTCATTCCCTATTATTTCTGTATGATGAATTATGCGGTAGTGGCAGGTACTTTGAGGTTTTTTAAAGGAAAGCAATCAGCGGTATGGGAAAAGGCAATCAGGAAATAAATCCAGTGATATTAGGCAATATTTAAATTTAAAGCCTAAGTGTATGTTCCAGCACCAAAGCCATCGTATAGACAAATCTTTTGTTAATTCTATATTTGTTTTTCACACATTAAGGCGGTCGTCATGCTGAATTTATTTTACAAGAGGAAAGTAGTTTGTTCTATGGCCTTGTAGCTACTTCTTGGTCAGCATCTTTCCAGCTACTAAAAGGCATTTATTTCTAAAAAACATTTAATACTCAAACATTGTCTAATCCTTCTTCCATTTAAAGCTAGTTTCTTCTACTGATGTTAAACTGAATTCCTGCAGAGAAGAGGTTGAGCAGAAACTCTGATTTTTGATAGGTATTTACCGTCCTCGAAGTTCCGTTTGCATCTGTTAAATCCTGGCGTTCATACGAATAAAAATAATCAAGACTACTTTCTGCAAATAAATTCATGTAAGGGAGTAAATTGAGCTTCACACCAATTACAGGCGACACAACCAGTCCGTTTTTGGATGACTCCGCATACCTTGCCGTAGCCGCAAACATGGTAGTGCCCGGGTAAGTATTTCCGCTAAACCGATTGGAGCGGTAGCCCAGGTCTATTCCAAAATAGGGTTGAATCCGGGAATAGGTAAAGTTCTTTTCAAAGCCCACTTTAAAGGCAAAATCGGTCACTGTACCCACAGCAGTTTCACAGTTTGCGCAGGTATTGTTAAATGTGATGTCTTTTCTGTAAAAATTCCCCCCAACCCGATAGCTGATCTGGTTATCGTTAAATTTCATCAATAGTGCATTCGCGTAGGTATGGTTAAAATCCTGGTAGTTGGTCTGGTTGAGTATTTTGGGCAGTTGCATGATGCTGTAGGCTCTTAAACCGATGGAATAATTGTAATCTGCACTGGTTTGAGAAAAAATGAAAGGCGAGTGTGCCAAAAGAATTAAAAGGAGTATAATTTTTTTCATTTGAAAAGGATATCAACATCAAAAGTAAAGATATTTATCAGAAGTAGATTACTGATATGCATTTATATTTTAGATATTGACAGTCAATAGGGTATGCGATAGAAAATATCTTTTTCAATTTATTGTCGGTTGAGCTGGCCCTGTTTATCATTTAGCTAAAAAAAATACGTATGTTTGCTCGCTTAAAAGGTTATCAAATAAAGTATATGAGAGTTGCGCTAATAACAGGTGTTACAGGCCAGGATGGGGCTTATCTTGCAGAATTTCTGCTCAAAAAAGGATATAAGGTTCATGGTTTGAAGAGGCGGTCGTCGTTATTTAATACCGATCGGATCGATCACCTGTACCAGGATCAGCATGAAAGCAATGTTAATTTCAAACTTCATTTTGGTGACCTTACGGACTCCACAAATCTGATCAGGATTATTCAGGAGACACAACCTGACGAAATTTATAATCTGGCAGCCATGAGCCATGTGCACGTGAGTTTTGAGATGCCTGAATATACCGCTAATGCAGATGGAATAGGTACGCTTAGGCTTTTAGAAGCCATCAGGATACTTGGATTAACCAAAACCAAGATTTATCAGGCCTCTACTTCAGAATTATATGGACTGGTACAGGCGGTGCCACAAAGCGAAACCACACCTTTTTATCCGCGATCACCCTATGCTGTGGCGAAAATGTATGCTTATTGGATTACGGTAAATTACCGTGAAGCTTATGGTATCTACGCCTGCAACGGCATTCTCTTTAACCACGAAAGCCCCTTAAGAGGAGAAACTTTTGTAACCCGCAAAATCACCCGGGCTACGGCTAAAATTGCCCTTGGTTTACAGCAATGTCTTTTTTTGGGTAACCTGTCTGCCCAGCGGGATTGGGGACATGCAAAAGATTACATTGAAGCCATGTGGCTGATTTTGCAGCAGGAAAAACCCGAAGATTATGTAATTGCAACCGGTGTGACCACAACGGTTAGGGATTTTGTAAGAATGAGTTTTGCCGAACTGGGAATAGAGGTAGAATTCAGCGGAAAAGATGAGTACGAAAAAGGGGTCGTAATCGGCGTTGACGAAGAAAAGATGTCCGGTTTGGGATTAAATGTAGATACTTTGAAACCAGGTCAAACGGTGATCCAGGTTGATGCCAAATACTTCAGGCCAACGGAGGTTGATCTGCTGCTTGGTGATCCTACAAAATCAAAAACCCAATTGGGCTGGACACCAAAATACGATCTTCCTGCGTTAGTAAAAGAAATGGTGCATTCAGATTTGCAAGTCATGAAAAAAGACCAGTATTTAAAAGAAGGCGGGTTCAACACACTGAACTATTTCGAATAATCAATAATTAATATTACTTCCTATACCTGATAAAGTTGAAAAACATATTTACAACCTTACTATTTCTGATCATGCTCACTGTTTTCCAGCAGTCAATGGCTCAGACAAATTATGCAAATGTAAAGGTCGACGACCTGAATGATACGCAAGTGAGGCAATTGATACAGCGTGCAGAATCTATCGGTTATAATGATGCACAGTTGGAGCAGATGGCCGCTGCACAAGGGATGAAAGCTGAGGAAATCCAAAAACTGCGGATAAGGGTAGAGAAAATCCGAAAGCAGGATGGAACAGCCAGTGGTGCTGCGCAGGGCAATATCACGTCGAATAGTGGTGCAGCAGAAAGCGATGAACGGTCAAGAACAGCAGTCAGAATTAACCGCGATTCAACCAATAGTATACAGGGAAACAATAATATATTCGAAGGTTTAAAGCCTAAAATCTTCGGGAAAGAACTTTTTTCCAGCAGTGGCCTTACGTTCGAGCCCAATCTTAGAATGGCCACTCCTAAAGGCTATGTCATTGGGCCGGATGATGAACTTTTGATCGATTTAAGTGGCGATAACGAAGCCAGTTATAAGCTGAAGGTTAGTCCTGATGGAATTATACGGTTACAGTATGTCGGGAACATTTCTGTTGGTGGCCTTACCATTGAACAGGCGATCAGTAAAATACGGAACAGTCTTGGCTCCACATATCCTTCATTAAAAACAGGCAGGACAAGTGTGGCGGTCAATCTGGGGAATATCCGGACGATCAAAATCACCCTGGTTGGTGAAGTGGTAAAGCCAGGTTCTTACTCTCTATCGTCGCTGTCAACCGTGTTTAATGCTTTAAATGCTTCGGGTGGACCAAATGAAAACGGATCATTCCGTAAAATTCAGGTCATCAGAGGTAATAAAGTGGTAACCACTATTGATGTTTACGACTTCTTGCTCAATGGTGTCCAGAAAGGAAATATCCGTTTGCAGGATCAGGATGTGATTAATATCCCGGTTTACGAAAAACGCGTTGAAATGTCTGGCGAAGTGAAAAGACCGGCCTTGTTTGAGGTCGTATCAGGTGAAAGCCTGGCTGACGTGCTGCGTTTTGCCGGAGGCTTTTCAACCGAAGCTTATAGCGCCAACATTAAAGTATTGCAAAATACCAGCAGAGAACGCAGGATAGTTGATGTTGCGAAAACACAATTCAATAGCTATACGCCTCAGAATGGAGATAAATTTATTGTAGATGCCATTTTAGACCGTTTTGCCAATAAGGTAGAAATCAACGGGGCTGTATTTCGTCCCGGGATATATGCTCTGGAAGATGGTGCTACTTTAAAAAGCCTGATTACGAAAGCCGAAGGCTTGAAAGAAGATGCCTTTTTAAACAGAGGTTATATTAACCGTTTGAATTTCGACAATACCGCCAGTTTAATTTCTTTTGATGTGGCGAAGATTATGTCTGGCGCACAAGCCGACATTCCACTTCAGCGAGAGGATAAAGTAACGATATCATCTTTGTTTGACCTGAGAGACGAATACAAGCTGAGTATCCAGGGCGAGGTAAGGCAGCCAGGTACCTTTGACTATGCAGATAACACCAGTGTTCAGGATCTAATCCAAATGGCAGGCGGATTTAAAGAAGGTGCTACGCCTAGCCGGATTGAAATCTCCAGAAGGGTTAAAAGTGCAGATACTGTAGGTAAAACTTCCCGTACAGCAGAAATATTTACGCTTTCAGTTGACCGTAACCTGAAAATTGAGGGGCCGACTTTTGTGCTACAGCCTTTTGATATTGTATCGGTAAGAAATGCTGAAGGTTATTCCGATCAGAAACAGGTCAAACTAGAGGGGGAGGTTCTGTATCCGGGAGTATATACCATTACCAACAAAAATGAACGTATTTCTGATGTGATCAAAAGAGCCGGTGGGCTCACTTCTTATGCTTATGCTGAAGGGGCCAGTCTGAAACGCCCGGGTGCCGAAAAAGTAAATCCAACAGATAAGAATGCGATTAATAATAAAGAAGAGGAAGACAAAAAATACCTGAACTTAAAACGTGCTCAGGAAGCCGGTACAAAAGATACTTTATCGGCTGAAATCGAGCAGAAACTCATTCAAAGTGATTTGGTTGGCATTAATCTGGAACGCATCATTGAAAAACCATTAGGCAAATATGATTTGATTGTGGAAGACGGGGATGTGATCCGTATTCCGCGTACCTTACAAACCGTTAAGATTACCGGAGAAGTGCTTAATCCAAATAGTATCGTTTATCTGCCAGGAAAAAGCCTGAGGCAATATATCAATGGTGCGGGTGGTTTTACTTCGAATGCGAGAAAAGGCGGTACCTATATTAAATATGCGAACGGATCTGCAGCAGCAGTGAGTAGGTTTTTGTTTTTTAATAATTATCCTGTTGTTAAGCCTGGTGCAGAGATATTGGTTCCGAAAAGAGCAGAAAGAGAACGGTTAAGTGCCCAGAGTTGGATTGGGATTGGCACGGCTGTTGCCTCTTTAGGAGCAATTTTAGTTAGCATACTTAGGTAATTGCTTTAAGGGTAAAATATCTATCATATTAAAATTACAATGGCAGTTAGCAATCTGAAAACCGATAATGAAGATAAAGTTACTATCACTGGGATTCTTCTCAGAATTGTTGAATGGTATCAATACTTAAAGTCCAAATGGTTATTAATATTTCTTTTCGGTTTTCTGGGAGCACTCATCGGTGTGGGCTACGCGTTTCTTAAAAAACCGGTCTACACGGCAACGACAACTTTTGTGCTTGAGGAGGGCGAAAAATCCGGTGGATTTGGGGGGCTGGGAGGACTTGCGTCAATGGCTGGGATCGATCTCGGTAGTGGAGGAGGTGGGATATTTCAAGGTGAGAACATACTGGCGCTCTACAAATCTAGAACTATGCTGGAAAAAACACTGTTGAGCCGGGTCAGCATAAGCGGAAAACCACAACTGTTAGTAGAAAGATATATAGAAGCCAATAAATTAAGGGAAACATGGAAAAAAAATCCCGGGCTTTTAGCTATAGACTTCAACAGGGTGGATACATTGAGGTCCGCTTCAGAGATCAGGCTCAAAGATAGTCTAATGAGTACTATCGTTGCAGATATAAACATGGCCTATTTGACTATATTCAAACCAGATAAAAAACTCAATACCTTACAAGTTGACGTTAAGGCGAAAGATGAGGTATTTGCGAAACTCTTTAATGAACGTCTGGTTAAAAATGTAAATGATTTCTACATATCAACCATTACAAAAAAATCAGTTAGAAATATCAGTATACTTCAGCATAAAACCGACTCAGTCAGGGCTGTAATGAACGGCGCAATATTTTCGTCGGCAGCTGTAGCAGACGCCACCCCTAATTTAAATCCTACAAGGCAGATCCGCAGAGTTGTTCCCATGCAGCAGTCACAGTTTACTGCAGAAACTAACAAAGCTGTGCTAAGCACGCTATTGCAGAATCTGGAACTTGCGAAGATGTCTTTGTTAAAAGAGCAGCCCTTGATACAGGTAATTGACGAACCAATTTACCCTCTTTATAAAAAACGGACGAGTAAAACGATATTTTTGGTATTGGGTGGGATTTTGGGTGCCTTAGCTACAACAATAGTTCTAATCGGTAAAAGAGTGATCCGTAATTTGACAGCAGACGCCTGATCAATATGAAGCTAATTAAAACTTCCATATTCTCTGGGATAATCACTTTTATAAAGATTGGCTCTGGCTTTGTAGCTTCCAAGGTTATCGCAATGATTACCGGCCCCACAGGTGTCGCTATCTTGGGTCAGTTTGTCAGTTTTCTTGCAGTCATCCTCACCGTAGCTAATGGGGCGATCAGTAATGGAGTAGTAAAATATACGGCGGAATATGAAAATGATCCAGAACGGCTCAAAATCATCTTCAGTACAGCATTTAAAATTTCAGTTTATTCTGCACTTTCCTGTGGGATTATTGTCGGATTGTTTGCCACATTTTTCTCTAAATGGATTCTTTATAGTGATGACTATGCTAATGTTTTTAGGGCGCTTGCGCTTACCTTGGTTTTTTTTTCGGTAAATACCCTCATCATTTCAATACTTAATGGTAAGAAAGAGATTAGGATATATACTTTTGTAAATACCGCAGGTGCATTGTTTGGGCTGCTTGTTACTGTCGTTTTCGTTTATTTTTTTAAAATAAGCGGTGCACTTTACGCAATGGTTGTAGGCCAGACACTAGTCTTTCTCTTAAGTATATTCTTCATCCGAAAAGTAGATTGGTTTAAATTATCCTTTTTTACCGCGAGCTTTGATATGTTCTTTGCAAAGAAGCTGGCTGGTTATGGACTGATTGCCTTGGTTTCAGCGCTTACCGTACCGGTTTCGCAAATTCTCCTCCGTAACATCATAATAGATAAGCTGGGAATTGCTAGTGCTGGTTATTGGCAGGGGATGATGAGGGTTTCTGATGGCTACCTATTAATGATTACCACCTCGATCAATATCTACTACCTTCCAAAACTCTCTTCTCTCAAGACAGATGCGGAAATCAGGAAGGAGATAAAATATGGCTTCAAGATCATTGTTCCTTTCACAATGCTTGGGTGTGCTATGATATATTTCCTGCGTTTTTTTATCATTAGAACGTTATATACTCCCGAGTTTTTAGCAATGGAGCATTTGTTTTTATTTCAGTTGCTTGGCGATGTAATGAAAGTCGCCTCCTTAATGCTCGGTTACCTCTTGATTGCTAAGTCAATGTTAAAGACAGCAATGTTCACTGAAACTATTTTTTCAATATTGTGGGTTGTATTAGGATACTTTTTTATAACTTATTTCGGATTGCAAGGGATATCGATTGCATTTTTTATCAACTACGTTATTTACTTTTTGATGATGGTTTTTCTATTTAGAAAACTCTTTTTTCCGTCCTCTTAATAATTTTATAATCGAAAATGAAAAACATTTTATTAATTTTTGGAACTCGGCCAGAGGCAATTAAGATGGCGCCCCTGGTCAAGGTTTTAAAAAGCGATGGTTTAAGTTTCTGCACCAAGGTCTGCGTAACGGCCCAGCATAGGGAGATGTTAGATCAGGTACTGGATTTCTTTGAGGTCGTGCCAGACTTCGATCTGAATCTTATGAGACCAGGACAAAATCTTTTCCAGTTAACCGCTGACCTGATAACGGGGTTAAAACCTGTAATGGAAAATTTCAAGCCAGATTATGTTTTGGTACATGGGGATACCACTACATCTATGGTCTCTGCTTTAGCTGCATTCTATAGTGGAGCTAAAGTATGTCACGTAGAGGCCGGCTTACGCACGCATGATAAATGGTCGCCTTTTCCCGAAGAGATAAATCGCCAGCTTACCGGCCGCTTAGCAGATATACATTTCGCGCCTACTGAGGTTTCCCAACAAAATTTGCTTGATGAAGGATGTAAAAAAGATTCAATAAAGGTTGTGGGAAATACTGTTATTGATGCGCTCCTTTGGGCCGTTGATAAATTAAAAGACTATACGGACAATGAAATAGATTCTCTTAAGAAAATTTTATCGGTAGAGAAAAAGGTGATTTTAGTAACAGGCCATAGGCGCGAAAATTTTGGGGAAGGATTTATTAATATCTGTAAGGCAATCAAAAAATTATCGTTTAGGCCTGATGTTCAGATCATTTATCCTGTGCATCTGAATCCAAATGTACAAGGGCCGGTACATGAAATCCTCAAAGACATTCCGAACGTCAAATTGATCAGTCCGCTTGGATATCCTGCATTTGTTTGGCTAATGGAAAAAAGCTATTTGATACTCACCGACAGTGGGGGGGTTCAGGAGGAAGCACCCAGTTTGGGAAAGCCCGTACTGGTAATGAGAGATAATACTGAAAGGCCAGAAGCTTTGCAGGCAGGTACGGTTAAGTTGGTGGGAACCGTCAAGGAGCAGATTACCGGGGCTGCATTTCAGCTGCTTGATGATCAGCATGAGTATTCTTTGATGAGTAAGGCACATAATCCTTATGGTGACGGCAAAAGCTCAATACGGATTTTAGAAGTATTGAAGAATGGATAGGTCAATTCTATTTATGGCAGAATACCCAAATCAGGAAACTGCCAAAGAGGGGATGTCTCAGCGTATGATTGCTGTGGATCGACAGTTTGCCGATGATAAGCGCGCTTATCTTTTTGTCTCGCACCGGCTTTATGCGAAAAAAGAACAAAAGGAGATTTTCCCAGGTGTTATACAATATAGATGTAATCTTTTTGTCCACTTTTTCTTTATTTTACGTCTTTTCAGGAGCAGCAAACTAATCTATTTTCATTCAATCCAAAATGCCCTGCCGATCCTGCCAATACTATTGATTCTTACCCAGTCAAAGTACATTCTTGATGTTCATGGCATTGTGCCTGAGGAGCACCTCTTAGCCGGTTATGCAAGCAAGTCAAAATTGTATGCCTTAACAGAACGTGTGTTGTTTAAAAGGCTTTTTTTAGCCATTTCTGTTACGGAATCCATGGCAAATCATTTTAAGAAAAAGTATCTTGGTTTGAACTACAAGAATCTGATCTACCCAATTATGCCCAACAATATCCAAAATGGTGTCAATCAGCAACCTATTGAGGAGTCAGATATGATAAATGTAGTATATAGCGGCAATCTACAGAAATGGCAAAATGTTGATCTGATGTTGGATATAATCGCTGATAATTTAAGCCCAAAAATCACGTATACCCTGCTTACGGGCAGCCCTGAAGAAATGAAAGCCAAAGCTGCTTCCAAAGGATTAGATGAGAAAAAGAATGTTTTCATCTATTCCGTAGCACCCGATGAGCTGGTCGGATATTATAACCGCGCTAATTACGGATTTATTCTAAGAGATGATATCCCTGTCAATAATGTAGCCTGCCCGACCAAGCTCGTTGAATATATGTACTACGGGATCGTACCGATAGTTAAATCGCCGAATATAGGCGATTTTGGAGCTTATGGTTTTGAATATCTTAAGGTAAATGATTTTTCATTAAATGCGCTTAAAGCGGTCAAAAGTAAAAAAAACAAGTCAATAATATCAGAAATGCTGGTCAATAGCCAGGAGACTGATATTAGGGAGTATTTAGTTAGTTTAGAACAACTGTAGCAGATGTTGATATATTATATGATCTTTTCAGTAGCTTTTACTTGCACAATCTTCGATTATGTGCAGGGTAAGCTTCTCAAATCGATTATATTTTTGCTTTTTTGTTCGATAGTGATCTGCTTCCCTGCATTTCGTACAGTTGGTGTAGATAACGATAGTATTAACTATGTCGAAATATTTAATTCAACGATAAACTATTCCTTATCAGATATCCTTGCCGGTAACTACTGGGAGAATACTGAAAGAGGGTACATGTTGCTGAACAAAGTGATTTCGATGGCCGGTGGGGACATAAATTGGGTGTTTTTTATTATGGCCGTTGCTACAGGTCTTTTCACTTATTCTTTTATCTATAAAGTAAGCCCCTTGCCCTTCACTTCAGTTTTATTTTATCTGAGTTTCTTCTATCTATATCGGGATTTTACCCAAATAAGATATGCATTAAGTGCTTCTATAGCATTTTATGCGATATATTTTTTAGCAAATAGACGATTCATACTGTTTTTGTTAAGTTTCATATCTGCCATGCTGTTCCATAATGCATCAGTGGTAATTTTATTAATTGCCCCATTTGTATTTTTGGTTAAAAACAAATATGTTTACCTGATCATGCCTGTTTTTTGTACGATTGGATTGTTTGTGAATTTTTTCCCTTTGCTTCTTTCCCTCGCAGGTGTACCTCAATACATGTCCGTATATCTGGAGGAATCAGGGGGAGCTGGGTTGGTCGTTACGGTTTTTGGTTTAGCTATTATGGCGATCTATACGCTGTTTTACAAGCGTTTGCAGGACAATGATCTTGATCTCTCATTCTATTACAGGGTTTTTGCTCTGGGAGTGTCTCTGAATATGCTTTTTTTTCAGTCTCCTATATTTCAGCGGTTTACCTATCTGTTGTTTCAGTTCGGTGTGATACTTTTACCTACTATGCTTGCGCAATTACAGAAAGGGAAAGATAAGTACTATTTTGTCCTCTTGCATTTTTTGTTTCTTTGCTTCCTTTTATATTATTCATATAAGCTGATAGACCCTCATTTGATAAGACCTTATTTTGAAATATAATGAAGAGAGTAGATATCTTAATGGCCACCTATAACGGTGCAAAATATATTGAAGAACAAATTCTATCGTTGATAAACCAGTCCTATCAAGATTGGACCCTGCTTATCCATGATGACGGTTCCCAAGATGGGACAGTCGATATTCTTGAGATGTTTGTGCAGAAGGACAATCGTATAAATTTTATCCAGGATGGTATCAGATGCGGTGGAGCTGCAAATAATTTTATTCATCTTTTCAAATATTCTACCGCCGATATGATCATTTTCTGCGATCAAGATGACATTTGGCTAGAACTCAAACTTGAAAAACTGGTTGCTCTGATTGCAGACGAGGAAATGCCCTGTGCAGGCTATTGTAATGCGTTTGCTTATCGCGAAGGTAGAGTAACGGCTGAAAAAGTGAATCTGTTTGATAGGCATGATCTGAGGGATAGTTTGTTCTTAAATAGCGGTGCACAAGGTTCTTCTTTGATTTTCAATAGGGCTCTCTTAAACGAGATTATCGATCCTCCCCAGTATGTTTTCATGCATGATCATCTTGTTACCATTGCAGCAGTAACATTCGGGAAGCTTAAGTGCTTGGATGAATCGCTAATGTTGTACAGGCAACATGATAACAATGTCACTGGTAATGTTTCGGTCAAATATACCTCGAGAATCCGGACATTTTTGGATCGAAACAATCCGGTCCTGGATAGAAAACATTATCAGGCTAACTTATCTTTTTTTGATCATTATTCGGATAAAATGCCCAAAGAATCACATAGGCTGTTCAAAGCTTATCTGGAATTTCCAAAATTGGATTTGGCAGGTAGGATCATGACAATCATTCGTAACTCCTTTAGAATAGGATCGAATAGTTGGGTTCTTTTGACCAAGACGATAATTAGAAAACCAATTTAATTGATGGTAACAATATTTACTCCTACCTATAATCGGGCGAAACTTTTGCCGCGGCTCTTTGAAAGTTTGAAGAATCAGTCAGTTTCAACCTTTGAATGGATTGTTGTGGATGACGGGAGTACGGATGAAACTCAGGCATTTTTCGAGAGTATCCAATCATCAAAACTTCCTTTTAAATTGAAGTATGAGAAGCAGGAAAATGCCGGCAAACACATTGCGATCAACAGAGGTGTTCAGCTTGCGGAGACAGATATTTTTTTTATTGTGGATAGTGACGATTTTCTGGTACCTGACACGGTGGAGGTAATTAAAAAGGAATGGCTAAGGATTGATCGGGACGATTCCTTTGCAGGAATAGCGTTCAATAGATGTTTTCCCTCTGGTGAGGCTATAGGCGCTCCACAATATGAAGAGCTTAACTGCAGTCCGTTGGAATTCCGATATAAATACAAGGAGATTGGAGATAAAGCAGAAATTATACGGACCTCACTATTTAAAAAGTATCCATTTCCGCTCACGAAAGGTGAAAAGTTCTGCCCGGAAGCACTCTTTTTTAACCGTTTGAAAGATTTCAATTTGATGTATCTCAACATGAACAAATATGTATGCGATTATCAGCCAGATGGACTAACCGCTAAAATATTTTCAATAAGAATGAAAAGCCCTGTGAATACCTGCTTATGCTATGCTGAACTCGCCTCAATGCCAATCCCTCTTTTCCAAAAGTTTCGAGCACTGGTTAATTTTTACAGGTTTAAAAGGTATACTGGAAAAAGCTTAAGTTTAGACAAAACATTGCTTTTAATGAAACCTTTCGCAAAAGTGGCAGCTTCTGTGATCTATGAACTAAAAGATAAAAAATCTGTAAATGTTGAACTTTAATTTCAGCCGAAATAAAATATACCTGCTGTTATTCTTAATACTTTATATTAGTACCGGATGTGCACAACAATCAAGTACTAAGGTTCTCAATGTTAAAGATTATGGGGCCAAGGGAGATGGTAAAAGTGAAGATTATGCAGCTATACAGAAATGCCTAACAGAGGCTAAAAAATTTTCTAAAGTAAAGGTAATTGTTCCGTTTGGAACTTATAAGATTGGAAAAATGCTTGTGATGGATTTTCTTAGAGGAGACGTGAGCATCCTGGGACGGCAAAAGGGAGGGCTAAACCCAACCTTTTTATCACAATCGCAAGATCATATGTTTGTGGTGGTTGGATATCTATTTGATGAGTCTTCAGGAAATTTCCGGATTTCCAATTTAAACCTAGTCGGTAACAATACCCCGTTTAATGCACAGCACCCCAAGATTAATCAACTTAAATGGTCTGCTGGTTTAGCAATTTTCGATAAACGAGAAGCATATATTGACAATGTTACGATCAGGGATTTTTATGGCGAGGGAATTTACATCAGTACAACAAAACAGGAGGGCATTGCTGCAACTTCATGTTTTCAACGTGTGGAGATTTCCAATTCAAAGATTATCAACGTTTGGGGTTTCAATCCCAAAACTGATAATTATGGGGATGGTATTTATGTTTCCAATGCACGCTCAGGTATAATAAAAAACAATTTTGTAGAAAATAATACCCAAAAAACGCGTCAGCTTGGCCGTGCTGGCATTGTTATTGAGTATATGTGTCGCAGTTTAACTTTACAGAATAATAAGGTAATTGAGGGATATGATCGTGCATTACATGTTGAACAGACCGATGGTGGTCACAAAATATTTAATAATACATTCAATGGTAGCGATCTGGGGATGATACTTTCTGAAGATAATGCCCGGGGTGAGTACCAATCTGTATACATTGAAGGCAACTCATTCTCAAATAAAAATTTTAAAAAAAATGTGGGTCTTAGAAAAAGCTTTGCAAAGGATAGCCCTCAAGACAGGGCACTGATGTATATCACCACCAAAAATATATCCCCTACAAAAGGGATATTTATAAATGGTAATATATTCGAGATAGACGGAAATTTCACCTATGATTCTAATGCTATAATTAACAACCGCTCAGATAATTTAACACTCTCTAACAATATCATCAAAGTTATCAATACATCAAAAAAACTTTTTCTTAAGAATTTCTCAAACATTTCGAGGGGGAATGACTGGTCTAAACCTGATTATAGATAGTTTGCTTGTGAAACATATTCGTGAATTATATTCTTAGATGATAAATAGATTACCCTTATAATGATTCCGCAATGAAAGTGCTTCACATCATAAATTCACTCTATATCGGAGGGGCAGAAAAACTCATTGTGGATGCTTTGCCCATTTTTAAAGAAAAAGGCATTGAGATTTCCCTTTTAACTATTGGGTCGAGTAGAACATTTTTGGATGAGACGGTTAATCGCTATGGCATACCTTTCCATAGTTTAAATTCCCATAATGTTTACAACCCTTTAAATGCAATAAGACTGATGCGGTATCTCAAAGACTATGATCTTATCCATGTCCACCTGTTCCCGGCACAATATTGGGTTGCCATGGCGTCCTTTCTCAAACAATCAAGTGTTCCTTTAGTTTTTACAGAACATAACACTGAAAACCGCAGGTGGAACAATAGCGTGTTCAAACTTCCGGAGAAATTTGTATATAATCGCTATAATACTATCGTCTGTATAACCGAACAGGTTAAGGCTGCTCTAATTAAACATTTGCCACAGCTAAAGGGGAAAGCGATTACCATAGAGAATGGCATTGATATTTCCGTCTATACTAATGCGGGTACTGCTGACCGGAAACTTTTCCCTGGGATTGAACAAAGAGATTATCTTATCTTAATGGTTGCGGCCTTTCGAGCACAAAAGGATCATGATACATTAATAAGAGCTGCAAAGATGTTGCCTAACCATGTTAAAATACTTTTTGTAGGTACAGGAGAACGGCTGAGTTTGTGTAAAGATATGGTAAGAGCGGAAGGGTTGGAAAATAGAATTTTATTCCTAGGTAATCGGAGTGATGTTCCAAGTCTCTTAAAGATGGTCGATCTTTCAGTGTTGAGTTCCCATTGGGAGGGCTTTGGTTTGTTTGCCGCAGAAAGCATGGCGGCAGGAACCCCTATTTTAGCTTCAAAAGTTGCAGGATTGTCTGAAGTTGTAGATGATGATAGGCTATTATTTGATCCCGGCAATGAAACGGAGCTTGCAGGAAAAATTTTACAGCTGATCACCGATAAGTATTTATTTAACGAAGTAAAGAAACGAGGGTTATCTAGAGCGAAAATTTATGATATTTCAAGGATGGTAGATCGTGAAATTGAATTGTATAAAGAAATAATAAATAGAAAAAAAGTTGTCCATGTATAAAATAGTAAGAACCTCAACAATACCAGCATCGCTTGCTGTTCTACTAAATGGCCAATTAAAATTCCTTAATGAACATTTTGAGGTTGTTGCTGTATCTGGAGAAGGTCCTGACTTAGAAAGAGTGCAATCAAGAGAGGGTGTTCGTGTAATTAGTGTTAATATGGAGCGAAAAATATCTCCCTTCAAAGACTTAATTTCTTTAATTAATCTCTATCGTGTTTTACTGAAGGAAAAACCTTTGATCGTACATTCAATAACACCTAAAGCCGGTCTTTTAACTATGGCAGCAGGGTATTTTGCTGGAATCCCTATTCGTATGCATACATTCACAGGGCTGATCTTTCCTACTCGAAAAGGAAAAATGCAAAAACTTCTTATCGCCATGGATCGGCTTTTGTGCAAATTCGCAACTCACATCTATCCGGAAGGGCAAGGGGTAATGAATGATTTGCACAGGTTCAATATTACAACCAAGCCTTTAAGTGTAATTGGAAATGGAAATGTTAATGGAATCGATGAGAATTATTTCGATCCAGCCATGATAGGCAATGCCCAAAAGGAAGCGTTGCGCTCTAAATTGGGCATTGGATCAGATGACTTTGTTTTTGTTTTTGTAGGCCGTCTGGTTGGTGATAAAGGTATAAATGAATTGATAATTGCGTTTCAGGAGTTTTCCAAGGATACGCCCAATGCCAGGCTTTTGTTAGTTGGTGAACCCGAGCCTTTGCTCGATCCGCTGCGTAAGGAAACCATTCAGGAGATCAAGATGAACCACTTGATAATCAGTGTAGGATTTCAAGATGACGTCCGACCCTATTATGCTATTTCTCAGGTACTAATTCTTCCGAGCTGGCGCGAGGGATTCCCCAATGTTGTACTTCAGGGCGGAGCAATGGGCCTTCCTTGCATTGTTACCGATATTAATGGTAGTAATGAAATTATCAGCAATAATGAGAATGGACTAATTGTGGAAGTAAATGATCCGATTGGCTTGAAGAGGGCAATGGACATGTTTATAAATGATCAGAATTTTTATCAAAAAGCAGCATCAAAGGCACGGATTAACATTGTTGAAAATTACCGACGAGATTTAGTTTGGAATGCTTTATTGAATGAATATAATTTATTGATTGAAAATGTATAAAACTATAATAAAAAGGGTGTTAGATTTTTTAATTTCAGTTGTAGCTTTCGCGCTTCTTTCGCCTATTTTTTTAATTGTAACGATACTCCTTCTTTTTGCTAACAATGGTAAGCCCTTCTTTTTTCAGGTAAGGCCAGGCAAAAACGAAAAGCTGTTCAGGATTATCAAATTCAAAACAATGAACGACAGGTTAGATATCAAGGGACAACTATTACCAGACCATTTACGGCTTACTGCCGTTGGCAGATTTGTTAGAAACAGTTCTCTTGATGAGCTGCCGCAATTGCTGAATGTGATCATAGGCGACATGAGCCTAATTGGTCCCAGACCCCTTTTACCGCAATATCTACCGCTTTATAGTGAGGACCAAAAAAAAAGACATGCTGTACGTCCGGGTATAACAGGTTGGGCGCAGGTCAACGGAAGGAATGCGATCTCTTGGAAAGAAAAATTCTTACTTGATTGCTATTATGTAGATCACATCTCTTTCGGTTTAGATTTACATATTCTTTACCTTACTTTTGTCAAGGTTTTCAAAAGGGAGGGAGTGAATGCGTCCGAGAACACCACTATGGAAGCTTTTAACGGAAATAACTGATCAATGAGAAATATTATAATTTATGGTGCCGGGGGATTTGGGCGAGAGGTACACGTACTTTTGAAGCAAATTAATTTACATGAGCCGACATTCAATATCCTGGGGTTTGTTGATGATAATCCAGCTTTGGGAGAAGGTGAGATTAATGGTTTGCCTGTTTTAGGAAACATTGAGTATTTAAAAGGCTATGAAAGGCAGGTGGAAGTTGTCGTAGCATTGGTTCACCTGACCAAGAACCAGCTTGTTGACAAGCTAAAGTCAAACTCCAATCTCATTTTTCCAAATGTTATTCATCCTGGTATTTACTGGGATGATACCAATCAAATCGGAGAAGGCAATATATTATGTCATGGTATGAATCTAACCTGCAATATAAAGATCGGAAATTTTAATGTGTTCAATGGAAGAGTTGGTCTCGGTCACGATGTCTCCCTTGGAAGCTATAATCTGTTCGGCCCCAATTCATTCATTGCAGGTACCGTTACTATAGGAGATTTTAATATCTTTGCAATGAACTCTTCAGTTATACAGCAGAAAAAAGTTGGAGATTTTAACAAAATAAATTTAAATTCTGTCATAATCAGAAATACTGGAAACCATGGTGTATACTTTGGTGTTCCTGCAACAAAACAATCATTTTAATAAAAAATGCACTATGGATATTAACGATTTTATAAAAAACTTTGCAGACCAATTTGATGAAACGCCGTTAGAACAATTTTCATCATCTACCAACTTTAGAGATCTTGACGAATGGGATTCATTGACTTCATTATCTATTATTGCGATGGTAGATGAGGAATATGGTGTTAAACTGACAGGTGAGGACTTCAGGAATTCAAATACAATTGAAGACATTTTCAATTTAGTGAGTTCTAGGGTATAACTATTATGGCCTGTTTTACAATACCCAATGTTAAATTAGTCGGAATCTCAGCCTGCGTTCCTGAAAAGGTGATTTCCAATCTGGATCACCCCTATTTTTCAACTGAGCAGATGACTCCTTTTGTCAATAGTACCGGAGTGAATCAAAGGTATATTGCAACAGAAGAACAAACAACTGCCGATCTGTGCTACAAAGCTGCAGAAGATCTGATAGCAAAGTTAGGTTGGGAAAAGTCTGAAATTGATTTACTGATATTGGTCACCCAAACTGCCGACTATAAACTACCTGTTACATCCGCTATACTTCAGGATCGGTTAAATTTGCCAACAACTTGTCTAGCTATGGACATTCCCCTGGGGTGTTCTGGATATGTCTATGGTGTATCTACCATTGCATCTTTAATTAATGCTGGTGCGGCACGCAAAGGGTTGCTCCTTGTTGGCGAAACGAACTCAAAAGTAGTTTCTCCGTTTGATAAAAGTACTGAGCCACTTTTTGGTGATGCAGGAACAGCATCAGCATTTGAGTTTGATGCCAATGCTGTCCCAATACCTTTTTCTTTAGGTACTGATGGTAGTGGTTATAAGGCGATTATCATCCCTGCCGGAGGAGCAAGGACTAAAACTGATGAAACATCACTAAAATTTGAGCAAGTAGAAGATGGGATAAACAGGAACCAATGTTCGCTTGTAATGGATGGAATGGATGTGTTTTCTTTCGGAATTTCAAGAGCGCCATCGGCAGTCAGGGAATTATTGGAATATACGAATAAGGAAACCGAAGAGATTGATTATTTTGTTTTTCACCAGGCTAATCTTTTTATGAATAAAAAGATCGTAAAAAAACTGAAGATACCAGAAGAAAAGGTTCCGTATACTTTAGATAAGTATGGGAATACGAGCTCAGCAACCATTCCTCTTACAATTGTCTCTGAATTGAAGGATAAACTTTCTTCCGGAAGGCATCAGACGCTTTGCTGCGGTTTCGGAGTTGGGCTATCTTGGGGTACAATGGTATTGAATACAGAAAATCTTATTGTAACAGATATTACCCAAATTTAAATTGATATGCTGAAAAAGTCATATTATTATTCTGAGGATCATCTGCAGATAGAAAATGAAAAGATATTCTCCAATACATGGATATTTGCATGTTTAACTGAGGAAATCAAAGTAAATAGCGATTTTGTAACCTTGGAGATTGGTGGCAATCCGATAGTAATTCAAAATTTCAAGGGCGAACTCAGGGCATTCCAGAATATTTGTACGCATCGTTTCAATAAGATTCAAACACAGGAGTTTGGCCGCAGGGCTTTAACATGCGGGTATCACTGCTGGTCTTTTGATAAGGAAGGCGCTCCATCGTTTATGCCTAAAAAGGAAACTTTTAGTGCCTTTAAGGGAATACAAGCAATTCCCAGTGAATTTTGTTTAAAAAAATACCAGGTTGAAGTGTGCGGGCATTTTGTGTTTGTCCTTCTCAATGAAAACCTGACTATTGATCTTAGGTCACACCTGGGTGAATTTTATAATAAGCTGGAAGAACTTTCCGCTAATATCGGCAGCCGTACCCACATAGCTGATCTACCGCACAAAGCGAACTGGAAAATGCTAATTGAAAACGTACTCGAATGTTACCATTGCTCGGTTGTTCATAAAGAAACTATATATGGAAAATTAGGTATAGGGGGGCTCGCAATTTCTGATATTGAGCACTATCAAGCTCATTCAAGTTGCCACTTTCCAAAGACGGTAAAAAAAATAGACGCTAAAAAAAACAAAATCCTTGCTTTTTTAGAGGATAGAGCATACAAACATCAGTCTTTCTATCACTTATTTATCTTTCCCAATCTGGTTATTTCTTCCACGGAGGGAGCCAGTTTTTACGTTGGCCAGTTATTTCCGTTAACAGCTACCGAAACCAATTTAAAAATCAGATTTTTAGAGCCGAACATCAGTTATGACAGTGTTAATCCGAGCCTGAGGGCTGCATTAGCTGATGAATCCGTAAGGCTGGGCATCGAAATTCTACAAGAGGATAGACAGATACTGGAAAATATCCAAAAAGGTATTAGCCATTCAAGTAGTCCAGGTATAATAAGTGATGAGGAAGTTAGAATACAATATTTTTTTGACGCATATAACAAAGCGATAGCAGAGTAATGGAAGATATTTTCTCTTTACAAGGTTTGAGGATTCTAGTGACCGGAGGGTCTTCTGGGATAGGTTATCAAACATGTAAAACAATTGCCCAAATGGGTGCCACAGTCATTGCCTCAGGCAGAAATGAGGATAATTTAAGGAAACTTATTGGTGAGCTTAAAGCGGGTGACCATAGTTATATCCGAGCTGATATCACACAGGCTTCAGACAGAAGCAAGATTCTGGACTCTATTCCTTCAATTGATGGGTTTGTACATTCTGCCGGAGTGGTGATGCTTGCACCATTGAAGTTTATCAAAGAGGAAACCATGGATACAATCTACAATGTAAATTATAAGTCGGTCGTATTGTTACTTCAAGGTATGGTGAAAGCCAAAAAGATTAACAAAGGTGCCTCTTTGGTATTGGTTTCTTCGGTGGCAGGATTATTTGGAATGAAGGGAAACGGAATGTATGCCGGAACGAAAGGCGCATTGATTTCTGCAACAAAGGTTTTTGCAAATGAGCTTGCGGCTCAAAAGATCAGAGTAAACTGCATTGCGCCGGGAATGGTGAGAACAGCGATCACAGAAGAGACGATCAATACCCTATCTGCAGAAGTTGTTGCTATGGACGAAGCTAAATATCCGCTAGGTTATGGTGAGCCAGAGGATGTGGCAAGCCCCATCGCGTTTCTGTTATCCCCGGCAAGTAAATGGATTACAGGTCAAACCATTGTTCTTGACGGTGGCAGAACAGCCATAATTTAATATGATGAAAGCATACTTGAAGGCCATTTCCTACTATTTGCCACCTCAGGGTTTAGGTAACGAAAAAATCAATGAAATGTTTCCTGAATGGTCGGCAGACAAGATATCATCTAAGACTGGAATATATAACAGATATATAGCAGATGAAACCACCTTTTCGTCTGATTTGGGTGTTTATGCAGCCAAGAAATTATTTGCAGAACACCAGATCTCACCGGGTGAGATAGATTATATACTATTCTGTACCCAGAGCCCCGACTATTTTTTGCCTACAACGGCGTGTCTGGTGCAGGAAAGACTAGGCATTCCGATCAGCGCTGGTGCACTTGATTTTAATTTGGGATGCTCCGGATACATATACGGTTTGAGTTTAGCGAAAGGTTTGATTTCCTCAGGAGATGCATCAAATGTATTGCTTATCACCGCAGAAACATATAGCAAGTTTATTCATCCAAGGGATAAGAGTAACAGGACTATTTTTGGTGATGCCGCATCTGCTACGTTAATCTCCGCTACTGAAGGCTTAGCTGAAATTGGAAAAACTGTTGTTGGCACCGATGGCAGTGGAGCGGAAAATCTGATTGTTAAAAGAGGAGGAATGCGGTTTCCAAAGGATACAGACGAAAAAGTATCTGTGGATGAATACGGGAATTCCCGTAACGAGAATTACTTGCTGATGAATGGATCTGAAATCTTCAATTTCACCTCTGAAATGGTGCCTGGTCTGGTAGATAATACCATTTCGAAAAATCAGCTTACAAAAGATGAAGTTGATCTGTTTGTTTTTCATCAGGCGAATAAATTTATGCTGAATCACCTGAGAAAGAAAATTTCAATTCCAGAGGAGAAGTTCTTTTACTTTTTACAGCATTGTGGAAATACCGTTTCCTCAACCATTCCGATTGCGCTTTACCATGCAATTAAGGAAAACAAGTTTTTAGGAAATGTTTTATTGGCTGGTTTCGGAGTAGGTTACTCTTGGGGCGCTACTGTTTTGACTGTTACTAAATGATCTAGATAAATTGAAAAATAAGATATGGTTATCCTCTCCACACATGGGGGGACGTGAACAAAGTTATATAAATGAGGCGTTCTCTGAAAATTGGATTGCTCCCCTAGGCCCGAATGTTGATGGATTTGAAGCAGACCTGCAAGCCTATGTAGGAGTAAAGTATGCTGCAGCATTAAGCTCAGGTACAGCCGCTATACATCTTGCTTTAATCCTGCTGGGAGTAGGATATGGCGATGAAGTTATTTGTCAAAGTCTAACTTTTTCGGCCTCAGCCAATCCAATTGTTTATTGTGGAGCAGATCCTGTATTTGTAGATAGCGAGCCAGAAACCTGGAACATGAGCCCTGAGTATTTGGAAGAAGCAATAAAAGATAGAGTCGCCAAAGGAAAAACAGTAAAAGCAATTATCGTCGTTCATCTCTATGGCATGCCGGCAAAGATGTCTGAGCTAACTAAGATTGCTGACAAATACAATATTGCTATTATTGAAGATGCAGCAGAAGGCTTAGGATCTAAATATAAGGGCAAACCTCTTGGTTCTTACGGGGATTTTGGCGTTCTTTCATTCAATGGAAACAAGATCATCACCACCAGTGGAGGTGGCGCATTATTGGGTAATAATGAAAATGCCATTAAAAAAGCAAGATTCCTTGCTACCCAGGCCAGAGATGATGCACCTCATTATGAACATAGTCAGATTGGTTACAACTATAGAATGAGTAATATTGCGGCAGGTATTGGAAGAGGACAGATGGAGGTACTTGATGATAGGATCAGTCAGCGGCGGGCTAACTTTAAATATTATGTTGATCATCTCAAAGATATTCCAGCAATAAGCTTTCTGGAAGAACCTTCCGGTTTTTATTCCAACAGGTGGTTAACCTGTATTTTGATTGATCCATCTCAAGGCGTTAGTCCGGAGATGATCAGGGTAGCATTAACCAATGAAAATATTGAGTGCCGTCCCCTTTGGAAACCGATGCATATGCAGCCGGTTTTTAGTAAATATTCTTTTTATGGCAACGGGACTGCGCAAGGTCTGTTTGAAAAAGGTCTGTGCCTTCCCTCCGGATCAAATCTCTCTAAAGCAGATCTTGATAGGGTGATTACATCCATTCGTGAAGCGTTTCAAGTATAAGAAAGTTTTTGAAATAATAGCATGTATCTACTAAATATCCGGCAAGGTATTCTCATGTGTTATTAAAAACTGCTTGTCGCTGTTTTTTAAGAGATTGTAATAGATGAAAGATATGGCCTGTTCTTGAAATAGTTGGATGTTTATGTAGATTTGTAAATGAGCATAGCCATTTCAATTGTATTGTATGATAACGGTGATGAACTTATTGAGTCCATCGAATCGGTACTTGCGATAGAGGCTGATTTTCAACTATATTTAATTGATAACTCTAAAACAAACGTACTCAAAAAATATGCTGTCGATCCGCGTATTACCTACATCTTTAATGCTACAAACCTTGGCTACGGCGCCGCGCATAATATTGCCTTGAGAAAATCCATTGAGCAACGCATCAAATATCATTTAATCATGAATCCCGATGTCAGTTTTGAGAAGGGAACAATGGAGAAAATAACGGGTTTTATGGATGATCATCCGGATATCGGGGCGCTGATGCCAAAAATCTACTATCCACAAGGGCATCTTCAGCGGCTTTGTAAGTTGCTGCCCACCCCTTTTGACCTGATCGGAAGAAGGTTTTTGAATAATACTCAATGGGCTGCACATCAGAATGCAAAATACGAACTTGATCAATTCGGTTATAATAAGATACTAAACACACCCGCTTTATCCGGGTGCTTTATGCTTTTAAGAACTGCTGCACTGGAGAAAACAGGTTTGTTTGATGAGCGTTTTTTTATGTATCTTGAGGACTATGACCTGGCAAGAAGGATCAATCGGTTTTACCGGACTGTTTTTTTTCCGGGTGTCAGCATTGTGCATGGTTTTAAGAAAGGTTCCTATCAGGATCCAAAATTATTAAGGTTTCATATACAGTCTGCCGTCCGCTACTTCAATAAATGGGGCTGGTTCTTTGACCAGGAAAGACAGCGGTTAAATGACTATGTTTTAAAACAGATTTCAGCACCATATTGAGAAAACAGGCGAGCTTTATATTTGGCATCCGTGTGGTCAGACTGGCTTTTGCCATTCTGAACCTTTCTTTTTCGGCCAGGTATTTTGGGGTCAGCCTCCAGCGCGATGTCTGGCTCCTGGCCTTAAATGCTATTGTTATACTGGATATTGCCGTTTGGGCCCCGTTGAATGATACGTTCAGGGCTAAGTTTTTATTCATTAAAGCAAAGGATGGGGAAGCGAAGGCATTATTGCATACCAAGTCATTATTGTTGGTTATTAACCTGATTACCTGTGTACTTGTTGTGTTAATTATGCTTTTTCCTGGGGTAATAGGCCAGCTTCTTGCTCCGGATTATGGAGAGCATGAGCAAATCACTTTAAAGTTTATGATCCGCATAGTAGCGCCGTCTTTTCTGATTAATCAAATCACAAAAATCCTGATCAGTATTCTCAATACCTATAATTCATTTATCATTCCAGAGATTACCGGATTCATTACACAGGTATTTACGCTGGTGGTCATCATTACCCTGGCCCCATCAATAGGTATTATTTCTCTAGCCATTTCCTATTATGCTGGTTTAATCCTTTTACTCATCATGCTGCTTGTGCAGTTGAAAAAAAGAAATATAAACCTGTTCGCAGGAATTTTTTCGGCAAATCTCCGTATAGCCTTGCCATTTTTCGCCTTTTCCCTCCCTTTTTTCTTACCTCATTTTACTTCTCAGATTAATGTGATTGCAGAGAAATCCTTAGCTACATCTGCTGCTATCGGTTCAGTTTCCATTTTAGATTATGCCCGTAAGTTTTCCGATATTCCTCTGGATGTACTCATTGGTATTCTGGTTTCACTCCTGGTGCCTGTGCTTAGCCTTAAATTTTCCACCGGAATGATGAAGGATTTTTTTGAAGCCTTCAAAAAGATTTATCAGTTTGGCTTCCTCATTCTGGCCCTGATTATCGGGTTGTTTACAGGCTGTTCAGGTGCTATTGTAGATTTTTTGTATAAGAAAGGAAATATCAGTACACTGTCGCTATCCAAAATCAGCGAATTAACAATGGGCTATAGCTGGGCGGCTTTCGGAATTTTTTTGTACCATATTTATGGTTTGTCTCTCCTCTCCTCTGGCAAAGGAAAGTTATTTGCCCTTTACGGTACGATGGCTCAGCTGGTGATGATTGGCATGAATTTTTATTTTTTTAAAGATTACAGCCTCTATATTTTTCCTTTTTCACTGGGGAGTTCCCACCTGATTGCGGCCATCGTTATGGCTTTTTACTTTCCGGTCAGAAACAGCGGTTTATTAATCATTACCGTTAAATATAGTTTCGTGGTTTTAGTAACTGGTTTTTTGATGTACCTCCTGCATATTTATCTAAGTGATTTCGGAACGCCAATCTTGGTCATCATTTTTAATGTTATCGCGTTAAAACTTATCTTAGTGGCTATGATATTTATTGCCCGGTTAGAGGAACGCACTATTATTCTAAAATATCTGAAAAAAATTGTTCCCTAGCCTGTTGAATGCCTTAAACTATGGATCTTTCCTTTATTATCGTCAATTACAACACAACGGCTCTTACTTTAGCTTGTATAGGATCGGTTTACCGGTTTACAAAAGATAATACATTTGAGGTTATACTTATTGATAATGCTTCTGCCGACCGATCGATTCTTGAGGTGAAGGCTTTATATCCGGATGTGATCTTTCTGGAGTTATCAAAAAATGTTGGTTTTGGAGGTGCGAATAATCTGGGGATCGCACATGCGAACGGTAAATACCTTTTTTTGCTCAATTCTGATACCCTGCTCACCAGTGATGCCGCAAGTGTCTTTTTTAAATTTATGGAAGAAGAAAGGCATAAGCAGGTGGGCTGCTGTGGTGCTGCTTTAGTTGATGGCGATGGCCATGACCAGATTTCGTATGGCAACTTTCCATCCTTAAAAGAAGCTTTTTCTGCTTTAGGCTTCTTGAGGTTGTATCCCGGTTATTATAGAACAAAACTGAGCAGTGGGGTAAAGAACCACTCTGAAGAGACCAGGACTGTGGATTACATCTGTGGTGCAGATATGTTCCTGCGAAAGGCTGTTTTGGAGACAACAGGTTGTTTTGATCCGGATTTTTTTCTTTATTTTGAAGAGGTTGAACTCTCGTTGAGAATAAAAAAAGCAGGCTATCTTTCCGTAATCTTACCAAAAGTGAAAATTATACACTATGAAAGTGCTTCCTTGGGAACTAGCGTGCTGAATATTCAAAAAGCAAAATACCTGGCCAGGAGCAGGTATCTTTATTTTAAAAAAAGCCGGGGTATGCTTTCCGCTATGTTGATTAACAAAGTATATGCCTTGCAGGCACTGGTATTTTTTATAGTAAAGAAAAAACTGTCGTATCTGAAAATAGCAGGCATTCTGTTTAGAGCTTAACAACGTTACCATGGAAAAAATACTATTGGTCTGTACAGTTCCGGCGCTTGAGTCTTATAATATAGGGATCGTGAGTGCAGCCCTTGCTGATAAAAATATGGATTTTTATGCGGTTGTTTTTTTAAATGGTCAGGATAAGCGGAGCAATGCAGAATTGATGGCAGACTATGCTGTTGCTATAGATCGGCGTAACAGGATAAAATTTTACCACCTGCATAAGAATAAGGTAATCAGAATTCTTTCTGGTGGTAGATACCTGGACCTTGTTGCGGAGTTTGCCTGCAGGGAGCTCATTTCCAAAATTCATTTTATATCACAGGATGTGATGCTTTCTGCTCATCTTGCTAAATTCAAAAACTTCGAATTGTACTATACCGTCCATGATTTTATAGCACATCCGGCAAAACTCAACCTGCTTCAGCGGGCCAAACACTATTATTTCAGGATCAGGAAAGACAAATTGTTAATTAAACAGATCAATAACCTGGTTACCAATAGCCGCTCCCAGCATCAGGCTTTGCTAGCGCATTATCCGGCAAAAAAAATATCATGGCACCGAATGCCGGGTATGGTCACCAGGAAAATCCTAAATGGAAATCAGGACATTCCCGAACTTAAGGATGTGAAAGACTATGTCCTTTTTTTTGGAAGGATTGAGGTGTACAAAGGGGTCGAAACTTTATATCACCTATTTTTAACCCGATCTGAATTACGCGGAACAAACCTCGTTATTGCCGGTAAGGGGGATGTTTATTTTAAACGCAACCCGGAAAAGGAAGATCATATTATATTCCTCAACCGGTTCATCGCCGAAGAAGAGGTAGCTGCTTTATTCAGAAAAGCAAAATTCCTGGTTCTCCCCTATCTGAGTGCAACACAATCTGCAATCAGTTCGATCAGCTATCATTTTAGAAAACCGGTTATTGCCTCCTGCGTTGAAGGCCTTGCCGAAAGCGTGGATCATGAACGGACAGGGCTTTTATATTCGATTAAAGAACCTGATCAACTATTAGCTGCTATTTTGAGGTTATGTTCTGATGTGTCATTAATTGAAAATATCTCTGAAAATTTAAATAACGGCAATCAGCTATATGATGTATGTAAGTTGCAGGAGGAGCTGGCCCTGGTTTATCAAAATAATGCGTTATGAGAGTTGCGTTTTTAATTACCTCACTTGCCAATAAGGGGCCGGTGATTATGTTGCGTGCATTGGTACGGCATCTGGTGCAGCATGCAGGCTATCATTGCAAGGTTTATTATTTTGATGACCTGATCGATCTGGAATTTGATTGTGAGGTAAAACAAATCAGTTTTTCTGATCCCATTGAATTTCACTCTTTTGATATCATCCATTCCCACCTGTTCAGGCCCGATCTATATTGTTTGTTTCACCATCAAAAAATAAAAAAATCTAATGTAAAACTGGTGTCTACAATTCACACGGCCATTTATGATGATCTGGCATTTACCTATGGAAGATTTACAGCGAATCTTCTCATCCCTGCCTGGAAGTTGGCCTGGAAAAAAATGGATCATGTGGTGGTGTTGACCCAGGCTGCAAAAGATTACTACCGCAAAACTAAATTCAAGGCGCTGAGTGTAATCAGTAATGGAATAAATATTCCCTCGCCCGCAGAAAAAATTCCCGAAGCAGATCTTGCGGAACTGCTTGCGTTTAGAAGAAATCATATCCTTTTAGGTACGGTCTGTAGTATGGATAAGAGAAAAGGGCTGGAGCAAATAATCAAATTGCTGGCCATTAAACAGGAGTATGCTTTTCTTGTTATCGGTGATGGTATGGAAAGGGCAGGTTTAATGGAACTGGCCATAGCATATAAGGTTTCTGACCGGTTTAAAATCATGGGCTTTAGAGCAGACGGCTATCGTTACATCCCCCATTTTGATATGTATGTTTTACCTTCCAGATCAGAAGGAATGCCATTGGCATTGCTCGAAGTAATGGCTTTAAACGTTCCTTTGGTTTGTTCAGCTATTCCTTCGCTGGCAGAACAGTTTGGGGAAGATTTTTTTTATTATTTTAAACTTGATGATATCGCTGAGTTAAAACTTGCATGTGAATCAGCAGAAAAAGATGCAGGGTTTAGAAGCGGGATGGCGCTTAAATTTTATAGCATTAACTTCACAAGTGAAAAAATGGGTACAAATTATTCGAATTTATACAACTCTCTGCTTAATATACCTTAATTTGCAGATAAATAGTCTTTAATGCGTTGTTTTTTTATATTCCTGAGTAGTTTTTTGGTTGTATTTACCATTATTCCCCCGCTTATCAAGGTAACAGGCAGAAGCAGATTGTTTGATGCACCTTCCGAACTGAGAAAGATTCATACCAGTGCTGTACCAAATGCAGGTGGAATCGCCATTTTTATTGGGTTCTTGTTTTCCTGTTTGATATTTATACCATTAAATCTGTTGCCTCAGGCCAATGTTTTGATGGCCTCAGCTATGCTTATTTTTATAATGGGCCTAAAAGATGATATCGATAGCCTCGAACCTTATAAAAAGTTTGTGGCCCAGTTTGCGGCAGCGCTCATGATCGTGTTTTTGGCTGATATCCGGATTACCAGTCTATACGGAACATTTGGAATCAATGAATTGTCTTATCAGGTTAGTGCGGGATTAACTGTTTTTTCATTTGTGGGGGTGGTAAATGCCTATAACCTAATTGATGGTATTGATGGTCTTGCCAGTTCCTTAGGCATATTACTCTGTACACTGTATGCCTATCTTTTTTTTCAGGTAGAACAACTTGGCTATGCTTATCTTGCAGCCTCTTTTGCAGGTGCATTAATTGGCTTTCTCTTTTTTAATTTTTCGCCGGCAAAATTATTTCTGGGCGATTCCGGTTCTTTATTACTGGGTTTTATAGCCGCCATTCTTAGTATTAAAGTATTAAATACAGATCTTGCCGGGCGTTTTGTTTCAGTGGAACCGCATATAGCGTCTATCCCTGGTTTGGTGGCCGCGATATTAATTATCCCTGTTTTCGATACATTGAGGGTTTTTACGATACGTATCCGAAAGGGATTATCGCCGTTTACAGCAGACAGTAACCATTTACATCACCGCCTGCTTTCTTTAGGACTTAATCATATGCAGGCCACTGCGATTTTACTGCTAATCAATCTGCTATTTATTATTTTAGCCTTTTTGCTACAGGAATTGGGGAACAACCTGCTTATCATCGTGATTGCTCTTATCATGCTGATCATCAACAGTCTGTTGTCACTAATGATTTATCGTGCAAAAAAAAATATTTAGTGCTATGGTTTCTTGTCTATCGGTAACAAAAAATGAGTTAAAAGAATATGGGTTTTTTAAATGCCAGAACAGATCTTTTGCAATGGGCAAAAGCAAATAAGGCCGCTTATCAGCGTGCCCTTCCTTTTCCAAATATCGTTTTTACTGATTTCTTTGATGAAAAAATGCTCAGTCATGTATTGCGTGAATTTCCGGATCTGGCGAAAGCAAAAGAAGTTCAGCATTACGATAATCATAACGAGAAAAAATACCAGGCAAAAGGAGAAGCTGTATTTGGCGACACCATGAGGCAACTTATGCATTATTTGAATTCACAGCCCATGCTTGAATTTTTACAAGAGCTCACCGGGATCAAAGAGGTTTTATTACCAGACCCTTATTTTGTTGGCGGCGGATGTCATGAAATCAAACCCGGCGGGCTGTTAAAAGTACATGCAGATTTTAATAAACACGAGCTTACCGGACTGGACCGGAGGATCAATTTATTGATTTATTTAAATAAAGACTGGGAAGAATCTTTTGGGGGACATTTTGAGTTATGGAACCAGGAGATGACACAGGCGGAAAAACGTGTTTTGCCGGTTTTTAATACCGTAGCAATTTTTTCTACAACTTCCTTTGCTTACCATGGCCATCCCAATCCCTTAACATGCCCGCCCGGGCGCAGCCGCAAATCACTTGCGCTATATTACTATACAAATGGCCGACCAGCGGAAGAGGTAAATCCGGATATTAAAGCGCATAGCACTATTTTTGTAGGCAGAAAGGATATCGCTGATGACGTAAAAAAAATAAAAAGACCCTTTAAAACCATTTTATTAGACTATATTCCTCCAATTGTTGTTAAATTGATGAAAAAAACACGGTAACTACCTATCAGCTACGTATATTTGCCGACAAAGTCGTGTATATATGAATAAAATTTTCCTCTTTTTATCGGTCGTACTCATTTCCGCAGGCGCAAAAACCTTTGCGCAAACACTACCTGTTGGTTTGTTAGACCATGTTGAAGACAACCTGAGGAGGCAACAGCTGCTGGGCAACGATACTTCGAAAAGTTCATTTATGGCTCGGCCACTAAATATTTCATCCGGAAATAACTTTCTTCTTGATGCTGCCGATGGGATTTATTTAGATAACTTCCGCAAAAAGATACTTTCCACTCCGAATAACATTTTCGCGCTATATGTTTTGCCGGTAACATGGCAGCAGCAAATCAATACCGATCACCCCTATGGCTGGAATGACGGGTCAATGGTTCAGGCCAGAGGCTACCAGACTCAGGTTTCTGCAGGTTTTTTTGCAAAACTAGGTCCTTTAAGTATCCAGCTTAAGCCAGAATATGTATACGCGCAAAATAAAGCCTTTACTGAGCTCTATCAGGCAGATAATGGCCCTGATTTTTTAAAAAAATATGCCCAGATGGCGAATTGGATTGATAATCCAGACCGTTTTGGCACAGGAACTTACTCGAAACTTACATGGGGTCAGAGTAACGTTCGCTTAACATTTGATCCGGTTTCCATAGGCCTGTCAAATGAAAATCTATGGTGGGGGCCAGGCGTTAGAAATTCTCTTTTAATGAGCAATACCGCAAGTGGATTTAAACACCTTACGCTGAATACAACACGGCCCGTAAATACCCCTATCGGCTCATTTGAAACTCAAATTATTGCAGGGAGATTAGAAAGTTCAAAAATAATTCCAAATAATCCTCTTTTTGTTTCCAAGCCTGATGACTGGCGATATTTATCCGGAATGGTCTTTACGTATCAACCCAAATGGATTCCTAACCTGTTCCTGGGTTTCGACCGGAGTTTTATCGTGTATAGAAAAGATATGGGAAATTCTTTTGGCGATTATTTTCCACTTTTTGCACCTGTGGAAAAAGTTAGTGTCATAAATGGATCAAACGATGAAGACAATAGGAAACGTGATCAGTACGCGTCCTTTTTTGCCAGATGGGTAATGCCTGAAAGCCATTCAGAGGTTTATTTGCAATACGGTAGAAATGATCATCCCTATAATCTACGCGATGCCCTGCAAGAGCCCGAACATTCACGTGCATATATTGCCGGTTTCCGGAAACTCATTCCATTGAGAAAAGATGATGAATTTGTTCAGGTGGGTATAGAATTAACTCAATTGGAAGGTGCACGTACAGGAGTGGGGCGTGAACAACCAACATGGTATGTTCATCATCAGGTAAAAGATGGTTATACCAATATGGGGCAGGTTCTTGGCGCAGGAATTGGCCCGGGCAGTAACCTGCAGTCTTTAGATGTAAGCTGGGTAAAAGGCATGAAAAGAATAGGTTTACAAATTGAAAGGCTGGTGAATAACAACGATCTCTATTACGCTGCCATCACGACAGATAATAGAAGGAAATGGATTGACCTGTCTTTTTCGGGTAAGTTTGATTGGACTTATAAAAACTTTATACTGAATTCAGAACTGGGTTATATCCGTTCACATAATTATCAATATGTAATCAAGGGTGACTCATTTGAAAGGGATAAATTTTGGAATTGGGACCAACAGGATCGGGGAAACTTAAATTTGAAGGTTGGTTTGGCCTATATTTTTCAAAATTGATTGTTGTCGACTAAATTACCTTATACAGTGTAATTTTTATATCAGCACCAGTATACAGTAAATGCTCCCTTGTAGTTTAAAGGGAGCATTTTTATATTCAGGTCAATCATCGTTTTTTCATCAGCCGGTGGTAGCCTAATGTCAGGCAAAATACCACTCCCAGTCCGGCCCAAAAAAATAGTGACAGGCTTTTTCTTGTTTTTTCGGTATACTGTACCTTCGTTTTTAATGCCGTACTTTTCACCCTGGTTTTTTGTTGGGCCAGCTGATGTCCTTTTTGCTGTTGCCCCTGCAGCATGCGCCTGTTGTTGGCCTTTCCTTTAATCACCAGCTTCCCGGCCATCCCTTCAAAACCTTTTTCCGCACTGTAGAAAAATTTCCCCAATGGCGTAATTTGCACCACATATTCGCTGTTACTGGTATCAAGCAAAAGGGTATTGCTTTTTGCCCAGCTTTGCTCACTGCTGCTTTCCCGGCTGTCATGTTTTACCTCAAGATCCTGTTCATGCAACATTTTTTTGCTTTTTAGTGTTGCACATGCCGAAAGCAAGAGCGTACAGGCCGCCAGGCATTTGATCAATTCAGTTTTCATTATCCGCTCCTTTCCTTTTCGCCCAGTCGGCAAAGTATTTAACGGCTTTTAAATGCCTGCGTTTACGGTACACCCCATCTCCTTCCCTGTTTCCTGCCGGGTTGGTATTGCCCTCAATGGTAACTATCCAGTCACCGTCCTGCCGTTCAACCAGGCCACAATGGGCAATGCGTTTTAAGTGGCTAAAGTAAATGCCAAACACTACGGCCGGCATGATCTCTTTGGTGCGCTTGCTTAGCGGGAATAAGGCGGGGCTCCAGGCGGTGCGTGGTACCGGGTAACCGGCCTGGCCAAAAACCCAGCTCACAAAAGCTGCACACCAGGCACTGCCCTCCGGTACATTTACATAACTGACGTATCCGGCAACCCGCGGGCCATCGTTTTTGCCCGAACGTTCGCGCACGCCCAGTTCCTTTTCAGCCACCTGCAACAGTCTTTTCCTATCGGCAAGCGCGGGGTCTTGCCGCAGGTTTATACTATTGCCGCCAGGCAGGCTATCGCTGCCAGCAAGAGCAAGGCAAACGATGCCCAGAAAAAACTTAACTGTTGCCATGAGGTTAACTGTTTAAATAGTGAAACCATATCTGTTAATTTATACAGGCCGAGGCTTTGCCAAAAGCGTTGCAACAGCCACCACGATAGCTGCAACAGGGCAGCATAACAGAGCAGGGCCAGCAAGATCAGCTGCCATATGCCTGCATCAAGCAGGGCCGCGGTGGGCTCAATGGTTCTTAACACTTTTGGGAGGGTATGCCAGCCCAGCACCAGTATTACGGCCAGCATCAGTTTTTCGAGGATCTGCTTTTTCGGCAACAGCGCCGTTAAAGCCGGTTTTAATGTTTTCATATCTTTTTAGTTTAATAGCCCAAACCTGGCATGGCTGGGTTTGGGCTTGTTCATATTAGTTAAGGAATGGTATAGGTACCCAGGTATTGGCTGTTTGCAACCGCAGTGGCATCGCGGTTTACCGCAAAGGCCCAGGCGTGGAAAACATCGCCGCTAAAGTTTGTACCGATTACCGCCGTGTAGGTCAGCGCAGCGCGCTGGGCTTCCTCGTACACCATATACATGTTTTTGGTAGCATTAAACAGCACAACCGTCAGCACATCATCCGCAAAGGCATTATAGCGGTTTATAATGCTCTGCCAGTTCAACAGCAGATCTGACCCCTGCAGGCTTCCGTTCAGGCCGTGCATTACCGAAAGCGAACCCTTGCTCAGCACCACCTTCGAAAAATCGATCGCAAAATCAGGGTAGTCGCCTGTAACGGCCTGGTTTAAGAAAATTTTTACCGCGGCATTGTAACCGGTAATCTTGTTCAGTTGTTTATCCTTAAAGCCGATATTTAAAATATCCTTGATGGGGCTCAGGTACCGGGCCGCAAGGGCAAACCTGGTTCGCTGCGCCAATTGAGGTTCGGTACTGGCTTTACTGCTTTTTTTAGGGAGTCCCCTCAGGTAATCTACACTGCGCCAGCTGCTGCCGATTACACTGCCTACCTTGCCCGAGAATGCGCCGTTGGCGCCTTTTGAATACGTTGCCATAATTTTTGTTTTTTAAGTGAAAAAATGTTTAATTCATCGGATTTCTGCTATACCGGTATGTTCAAATCCATGATCAAACCTAGGCGCTTTGAAGTAATGGCACCTCATTTTGGACTCAAATGAGCTAAATTGAGCTGATTATGGGCCATAATGAGCTAAAATGAGCCATGCTAATGCCGGCCATCCAGGCAAAGGAGCAACCGTAAACAACCTGCCTGCCCCCGGGCAGCATGGCCATAACCCCCGTAAATGTTTACCCTGAAAAAACCCATTGTTTACCTTTTAGGTAAGCCATGGGTAAACAATAGGTAAAGAATAGGTAACCAACAGGTAAGCAAAAGGTAAACAACAGGTAAGCAAAGGGTAAGCCAGGGGTAAGCCTGGTACCAGGAAAGGGTAAACAACAGGTGGCCTATACCGGAATAAGTTTACAGTAAAAAGTCTTATTACTGATTTGTGTTTACTATCGAATTTGTTTTTACTGTATTGGGTTTACAATGTTATGTTTTCTTCCTGATACTTGTGTACTATACTGGAATAAGTTCACAGTAAAAATCAGATACGGCCTTTTCGCTGGCTCTCCAGGTAGGCAGCCAGCAGGTCTTTCAGGTAAAAACGATCGCCGCCGGGCAGTTTGATGGGCTTTAAGGTGCCATCTTTCACTTTACGTTTGTAGGTACTTTCGCTGATGTTGAGATAATCTTTTACCTGCTGCCGGGTGAGCTGCGTTTCAGGGTCGCCGAAGAGATCGATAAAGGTAAATTTTAACTGTTCTTTGTTCAGTACAAGGTATATGTTGTACAAGATCTGTACCAGTGCATCAAGGTTATTCATAGGGCGTAAAGTTTAAAAACAAAAACATATTGCAGCATGCTGATGGGGCATGCTGCAACCATATCTGGAAAATGTTCCTGTGCCGTTATCAGGGCGGCTAACCGATGGTGCCGGAGCGACTAAAATTGGTTAGAAAATTTGGGTCTATCTTAAAATTTTAGCGTCAAACAGCGCCAAAAACTGTTCAACATTCCCAATAATATGGAGGTTAATTAATCGGTATATAGATGATCATGAATGTACAGGGCACACAATGGCCAAAGCAATGGGTCGCCCCGGCTGGGGCACACCAGCCGGGGGTTAAACAGGCTACAAGCCATCCTTTGAGGGAAGCTTTGCTCTGCATGTGCGAACGTTCCATGCACCGGGGTAAATACCAAAATGATTAGGGATGAAAAAGCAAACAGGTAAGGTTTTTTCATCTTCTGTAAACTTAATCAGTAAATAAATTAGTATTATGGTTACATCTTATACCCTGTATAACGACAATTTATCTCAAATCGTATATCAATTAGCATGTGCTACCGTAACCAGCAGCTTTAAATCGCCTCAGCAAAGTAAGGTTGAAAACCTCCGCTCGGACAATAAAACCACCTGTGCAGGCAGATAAAACAATTTAGCTAAAGCCTATGTATGTGCCTCAAAATGGTCTGTCAGCGCATCGATATTGCGTAAAAAAAAAATTTCGATCAGGCTCACCCGGCAGGCAAAACAGGCATTTTTATGCAAAAAAACGATCCAAAATTTCATTTTCATTCATGAGAAGGCGCCACCGGACAACGGCCTGCCGCATGAAGCTGATGATCATCCGAAAGTGCAATGTAGATGAGCAGGCAGCATCGTGCTCAGCAGCCTTGGTCATCACCCACCATGATTCGGTTTTTCTGCGCCCCAGGTATTCCAATAATCAAAATCAGGTTAATATTTTTTAACATTAGTTCATATCTGCTTAACTTTAGGTATTTAACACAAATTATTTCGGTTAATAAATGAGAATTGTCAATATTTCCTGTTAAGAAATAATTAAAAAACAGACCGGTTTAAATATTTCTGCAAAAAAACTGTTAACTTGCGGCGGATTTATTCCTTGATTTATTATTTGCATGCTTCTAGCTTAATTGATGTTCAGCTTTTTCAAAAATAAAAAACCTATCGTTAAAGATTTGAAGTGGTTGGGAGTTGATATTCACTCACATCTTTTGCCGGGAATTGATGATGGATCACCGGATGTTGACGAGTCGATATCGTTGATTTCTAAACTCACTTCGTTAGGGATTGATCAGTTCATCTGTACACCCCATATCTTTAAAGAACTCTATCCCAATACTGCCGAAACGATAAATAATGCTTTGGAGCGCACCAAAGCAGCATTAAAACAGGCTAATCTGCAAGTGGGGATTGCTGCAGCTGCAGAGTATATGTTGGATGAAAACTTCGAAATTAGCGATGTGATGATGTCTTTGCCCAATAAGCATATCCTTGTGGAGATGTCTTACCTGAATGAAACACCCAATATCGAGCAGATGATCTTCAATCTCCAGATTAAAGGATACACGGTTATTTTAGCCCATCCCGAAAGGTATAATTTTTACCATCAAGCTTATGAAAAGATTCACCGCTTTCATGATATGGGGGTATTGCTGCAATTGAATTTACTTTCAGTAACAGGCTATTATGGCAGGGAAGTAAAGATTGCCTCCGATTACCTGCTTAAAAATAAGCTGTATAGGTTAGCGGGAACGGATCTACATCATCAAAAACACTACAATGCATTAAAGTATCATGTAGAAAACGGCTATTTGTTTGATAAATTGGGAAAATATCCTTTTGAAAATAATAGATTTTTACATTTAATATAAATATAGTACAACCATATATGTTTTCAATGTTTAAAATGTTAAGTTTGGCCATCCAACAAACACAGTTTATCAATCTTAAAAACTTTCTCCATAGCCTATGAAAATGCCAATATATAAAGCGAGTTTTGTTAAAGCATGCTTTTTGATAGCCATCGTATTTTTAACCTCTTGTGCAAGTACCAAAAATGTGGCTTACTTTCAGGATATCAGTGCATTGGGGCAATCAGAACTGGCCAATACGGCTAAGTTTACTGATCCGGTTATTCAGGCAGATGATATTTTATCCATATCAATTTTCACGATCGATCCAACGACTAATATGGTGGTCAACCAGGTTGGTAGTCAGGCCATCAGCACTAGTGTGGGGCCAGTTGCTTCATTAGGTGCAACCCCGCCAACAGCTGGTTTCCTGGTTGATAAAAATGGAGAGATTGATTTATCTGTGGTGGGGAAAGTAAAAGTACTGGGATTAACTACGTTTCAAGCCAGGGAGTTGATTAAAGAAAAAGCCGCTGTTGTATATACAAATCCTAACGTACAGGTACGTTTTGCTAATTTTAAGGTTACGGTTTTAGGGGAGGTAAACAGACCGGCATCATATGTGGTTCCAAATGAGAAGGTAAGTGTATTGGATGCCTTGGGTCTGGCCGGCGACCTGACCATTTTTGGGAAGCGGGAAAATGTTACCCTGATCCGTGATAATGGTGGTAAGAAAGAGTTTGCCAGGCTTGACTTAAACTCTAAGGAGATATTCAATAGTCCTTATTATTATTTAAAGCAAAATGATGTACTTTATGTGGAGCCAAATAAAGGGAAGGCAGCTTCCTTAAATCAATCCAGAACGCAGACTTACGCACTCATTGGCTCGTTGACTTCTGTACTTATCATACTATTTACCAGACTTTAATTTTTCTCTAAAAGATGACCGACAATCGCACAACAGAAGATAATTTTTTTGAAGAGCAAGAGGAAAGTATAGATTTCAAAAAGATAGCGTATATACTCATTTCTAAATGGTATTGGGTGGCTGTTTCTATGTTTATTTGTACTTTGATAGCCTTTTTATATTTAAGGTATAAAACACCTAGTTACAACATATCAGCACGCGTTTTAGTAAATGATGAAAAGAAGGGAGGTGGAATGCTGGGAGGGGCAGATATGTTGGGAGACTTAGGTAGTTTGCTCGGTACTAAAAGTACGGTAGATAATGAAGCTGAAATTTTAAAGACCCGTTACCTCATGGAAAAGGTCGTTAGACAGCTTGACTTAAATGTTACCTATTATCGCACAGGTAGAATAAAAGACATTGAGCTTTATAACCCTCCGTTTAAGGTTGAAATTGTGAAAGGAGTTGATACCATTAAGGCTACTGATGTTAGGGTTAGTTTTTTAAATGCTAACTCACTACTTGTGAGTACACCTACTTTCGAAAAGAAAGTGCCTTTAGGCGCCATTTTTAAAATTCCGAAAGTTGGGGATTTAAGAATTACATCAACACCTGGTGTAAAGGCTAACCAAAAGGATTATATTTTTAACATTACTTCTATCGACTCAAAGGTAGCAGATTTACAACAGGCATTAACCGTTGAGGTGAAGAATAAGCTTATTACCATTATTGATTTAAATTTCAAATACCCAATCCCTAGAAAAGGTGAAGACATATTGCGTGAACTGCTGAAAAAATATGTTGAGGGCAATTTAAATGACAAAAATGAAGTAGCAGACAGCACGGTAAAATTTATTCAGAATCGTCTTGCCTATATTGGTGGTGAATTAGGTGATCTGGAAGGTAATATCCAGGGTTTTAAGCAGCGAAACAGCCTGGCAGATATGTCAGAACAGTCTAAGCAACTGGTGCAGGTAACCAGCGATTATGTTAAACAGCTGGCGCAGGTAGAGACACAGATTTCAATTATGGAAAGTTTACAGCAGTATTTGAAAGATGCTGATAATAAACGAATCTTACCAAGTTCTTTGATCCCCGCTGATTTAGTGTTTAGTGGTGCGATAGATAAATACAACCAGTTAACTTTAGAGCGCGCAAGAAAGCTAATTGGCATGACGGAGAATAACCCCAGTATCATTCTCATTGATAAAGAAATACAAAATGCCCGTGAAGATATCGAATCAAACTTAGCCACTACACTGGATGGTTTTCTGATTACCAAACGGAAAATCAAAGCACAGATGCAACAGGCAGAAAACCAGGTTAAGGATGTGCCAAAAATTGAACGCAGTTATCTAAACCTGGCAAGGCAGCAGCAGATTAAACAGGAATTGTATATCTTCCTGATGCAAAAGGCTGAAGAAACAGCCATTTCCAAAACTTCCAACATAGCCAATTCGAAAACAATTGATCCTCCCAAATCAGAAGTTAAACCATTTGCACCCAACAGGAAATTAATATTAGGTCTGGGTTTAATTATAGGAATTATTATTCCTATTGGATTGGTTTATATAAAAGAATTGTTAAACGATAAGATTCAGTCGCAAGAGGACATAACGAAAGCGACCCAGGTGCCGATAATAGGTGAGATCAGCCATAATGAGGATAGTGATAATTTGGTAGTGGCCAATAGTTCCAGATCCGCTATTTCTGAGCAATTCAGGGCCCTGAGAACAAATCTTTCTTTTTTCTTTAATGATCAAAGTAGTCGCGTTTTATTGTTAACATCAAGTATGTCTGGTGAGGGCAAATCTTTTACGGCTATTAATCTTGGGAATATTTTAGCGCTTTCTAATAAAAAGGTACTGTTGATGGAATTAGATTTGCGGAAGCCTGGACTTTCTACAAAATTAGGGGTGAGCAATAACCAGGGTTTTACCAATTATATTGTGAACAGTAGTTTAGTTATAAAAGATCTCATAAAGCCGCTTAAAATTAATGATAATTTATCGTTATTAAGCTCCGGACCGGTTCCCCCTAATCCTGCTGAAATGCTATTAAGTGAGAAAACCAGTGAGCTAATTGAAAAACTGAAGACCGAGTATGACTATATTATTATAGATGCGCCACCAGTAGGGTTAGTTACAGACGCGCAACTATTATCTGGTACGGCCGATATGTGTATGTATTTGGTACGACAAAGTTATACCTTTAAAAAGCAATTGGCCATTCCTCAGGATTTACATGAGAATGGCAAAATGAAAAAAATTGGTATCGTAGTAAATGACATTCAGGCTTCCAACGGTTATGGTTATGGCTATGGTTATGGCTATGGCTATGGTTATGGCTACGGTTATGGAACTTATGGCCACCAAGTTGACAAACCAAAAAGCAAATGGCAGTTTTGGAAATAAGTCATAAGGACATTCTAAATATTAATGTACCCGTAAAGGAATATCAATCAAAATTTGGATACTATTAACAACAGCCGTTTAGCAAAAAACACCCTACTCCTATATTTTAGAATGTTGCTCACTATGGGAGTAACGTTGTACACGGTCCGTGTTATTTTAAATGTTTTGGGTGTAGTCGACTATGGTATATACAACGTAGTAGGTGGGGTAGTCACGTCTTTTTCTTTCCTAAGTTCTACAATGGCGTCTGCAACACAAAGGTTTTTTTCATTTGAAATAGGTAAGCGAGATTATATAAAGCTAGGAAATCTTTTCAGTTTAAGCATGTCCATTTATGCTGGTATTGCATTGGCTATACTAATTCTGGCTGAGACATTGGGTTTATGGTTTTTAAATACAAAATTAAATTTACCACAAGGTAGAATAGAAGCAGCAAATTGGGTATATCAGCTCTCGATATTAAGCTTCATAGCAACGGTTATGAAGATACCTTATGACGCGCTAATAATCGCTCGTGAAAGGATGGCTATGTATGCCTATGTAAGTATAATTGAAGTAGTTTTGAAATTAGCTGTTGTTTATCTTTTATTATTTATCAATATTGATAAGCTAAAACTGTACTCGATTTTAAGCTTTTTAGTTGCCGTGTCCATTACGATGGCGTATAAGGTCTATTGTAATAGAAGATTCCTTGAATCAAAATTCTCGTGGTATTGGAATAAATCTATTTTTAATGAACTAATTTCTTATTCTGGATGGAACCTCTTTGGTACTTTAACTGCTGTATCGTTTGAACAAGGCATAAACTTTCTTTTAAATATATTTTTTGGTCCCATTATCAATGCTGCAAGGGCTGTAGCTTTTCAAGTTAATAATGCTGTGGGGGCGTTTTCTTCTAATTTCTATACCGCTATTAGACCTCAAATAATTAAATCTTACGCAGAAAACAATATAAAATATTTAATGGATTTAGTATTTAAGAGCACTAAGTATAGCTATTATTTATTGTTGATAATTTCCATACCAGTTTTGCTTGAAACTAATTTTTTACTTTCATTGTGGCTAAAGAATCCACCTTCAGGGGCAGTTCTTTTTGTTCAACTAACTGTCGTCTTCAATTTAATCAATTCTTTACAAATTCCTCTGACAACAGCTGTACAAGCAACGGGCAAAATTAGGAACTATCAGATATTTGTTGGTGTGGCGATGTTAGCTTGCTTGCCTATAACATATTATTTTTTCAGCAAAAAATATCCCCCAGAAGTCGCTTATTATATTATAATAGCTGTTTCCTCTATCGTGCTGTTCTTCAGGTTGATAGTTTTAAAAGGCTTGATTTATTTTGAATATAGCAGTTATTTATATAAGGTAGTATTAAGGATAATACCTGTTACTATTACATCTGTAATTATTCCTGTTGTTATAATAAATAAGTTTCATGAGGGTTTTTTTAGGTTTATAATTACATCTACAGCATTTATTACAGCAGCAATACTATCAATATATTTGCTTGGACTTGATGGAAATGAGAGAAGTTATTGTAGATCTATATTAAATAAAATACTTGTGAGGAAAAGAAATTAGTTCAATGATAATAATTGGTAGCTTTAGATAAATTTCATGAGATTTTTTAGGATTTTAATTTATACATTTAACTTCATTCGTTTCACTCCTCATTTTTTGATATTTTTTCTAAATAGAAAAGAGAGTATTCTTAGGTATGAAAGAAATTTGTGGATTAGGACAATCATGCATGTAGAGGAGGATTCCTTTAAAAATTTTACATGGTTATTGTTTAACCTTCCTGAATATAGAAGTGTGTTCTACTATAGAATTGGTAAAATTTCTAAACTGTTTTCTTTCTTAGCAAATGGTAGGGAATCCCTCTATTTTGATACTCCTTCAAGCGAAATTGGTAAGGGATTAATTATTCAACATGGCTTTTCAACAATTGTAAATGCGAAGAAAATTGGTATAGATGTTCAAATTTGGCATAATGTTACCATAGGGAAAAGTGAATCCGGTACCTCTAAGAAACCTACAATCGGAAATAATGTAAAGATATGTGCAAATGCGATTGTCTTAGGGGATATTAATGTAGGTAACAATGTGGTTATTGGAGCAGGTTCTGTAGTCACGAAAAATGTACCTGATAACTGTGTAATAGTTGGAAATCCAGGATATATTATTAAACGGAATGGCTTCAGGGTTAATGAGAAATTATAATTTTCATTATAATTCAAGATAGAAATCGGTATTTCTATTTAACCATTCATTTCTAAGTTAATAGTATTATGAATTTAAAAGTTAGCAAAAACAATTAAAAGATGAAAAAAATAGTTCGCAATGCCTATTTGTTTGTTCTCTTCTTCATGTTTTTACGCTCTTTAAATGCCTGGTTCACCTGGGATATGAATAATTTAGTAACAATTGCTTTTGTGTTTGTTACAACGTTCTATATTGTATTTTTTAGAAATGAACTCAATTTAAGTGCAAATTTACTGCCTATTTTAGTCTTTTTGGTAGCAATCTTTGGTTTGGGATTTGCAAAAGATTTAAGTAATGCACTAGGATTGATCTGTAATTTTTTCCCCATATTGGTCTTCCTTACTACGCCAAGGGCATTCAAAATTTATGCCCTGAATGTTATTACGCGTTGGTGGCTATTTATTTTGATTCCATCACTGGGATTATTTTTGCTTTCATTTTTTATTGATCTTCCCAATCTTGGACAGATTGAGAACAAAACCTGGGAAATGTATGTTTATACAAATTACGTCTTTTTTATTAAAGGCCAGTTCTATGATATACGCTTTAACTCGATTTTTTTAGAGCCAGGTCATTTGGGGATGATATTGGCATTTTTCCTCTATGCTTTTAAATTTGACTTGACTAAATGGCAGGTTTGGGTAATGTTAATCGTAGAATTTTTTACTCTTTCACTTGCTGGTTATGTTTTAGTCGCGATTGCTTATGTATTTTCATTAATTGCTCAAAGAAAATCTTTTCTAAAATTCATCCTCTATGTTTCTTTGTTTTTAGGTTCAGTTTTCGCTGGTGCCAGGTTATATAATAACGGCGATAATTTATTGAATGTATTAATTGTAGATAGGCTGCAACTTGATGATGAAAAGGGTATTGTTGGAAACAATAGGACATCGACAGCTGCCGATGATCTATTTGAGGAAATGGTTACAAGTAACAAGATATGGTGGGGGTGGCCTGCGGGAAAGTACAAAGATGAGGATCTCGGTGCGGGTTGGCAGGTGTTTACCATTAAATTTGGTTTAATACCTTTAATCTTATTTGCTATCTTTTATTTCCTACTAGCAAACAAGAGACCATTAGATCGAAGATATAATATGTTATTTCTTGCATTACTTGCTATCGCGTTTGTACAAAGAGCATATCCTTTTTGGGAAAGCTGGATTATTCCATTTGTTTGTGGTATGAGTTTTAAATTTTTAAGAGAGGCTGATCTCAGATTAGATAATAATCGAGCGAAGGAGCAGCGTTCGAAATTAAAAAGGATTTAGTTAAAGTGGTTTATCGATTTACTGCATTTTCTAAATAGTAAAAGAGTCGACTGAAAAGTTGCAAACAATAAATATATATTTAAATGAAAATCCTCACAGTAACCCATCTTTCGACATTATATGGAGCGAATCGGTCTCTATTAAATCTTATCCAGGGTACAAAAGGAACATTGGATTGGATCGTTATTTGTCGAGGTTATAAGTATGAAAACCCTTCATTGAAATCAGAATTGAAGGAAATGGGAGTGAAATGTTATAATATCCCTTATCGATTAGATGTTCATGCTCACAGTTCGAAGTTGATTAAAACAAAGGCTTTTTTTGTGCTTGAGTTCATTTATAATTTTATTATCGCATCAATGATAGCTGTTTTTGCGATATTAAATAGAGTTAAAATCATACATTCGAATTCGTCTTGTATGTGTTTGGGCGCATATATCAGTTTTATTATTAGAAAGCCTCACGTCTGGCATTTTCGTGAGTTTCTTTATGATGACTACCGACTTGAATATAATTTTGGTGTTAAGTATTTAAGGTATTGGGCGAATAAATCTTTTAAAATAATCGCCATTTCCAAGGCAATCCACCAAGCATGCATAGTGGATCGTAATATTTCTGCTAACACAACCATATTATATAACGGTGTCGTTCATGAAAAAGATGTGACCACTGTGAGCCTAGTGAAAATGAAACCCCCAGTAAGGCTGTTAATTATGGGTGTTTTAGATGAAACTAAGAACCAAATTGATGCCATCAAAGCAGTTGATTTATTGATAAGTGAGGGATATGAAATCGTTCTTAATGTAGCAGGTGGTAAAAGTGGGCCCTATTTTAATTTTCTTGAAGATTACGTATATTCAAGGAATCTTCAAGATAGTGTGGTTTTTACAGGATACATACCCTCGCCAAGGAAGCTGTTTGAAGAGTCTGACATCGTTCTTGTTTGTTCTAAAAATGAAGGTATGGGACGCGTTACACTTGAAAGTATGGCTTTTGGAACACCAGTAATTGGCTATGATGCAGCGGGGACAAGCGAGCTAATTAATCATATGGAAAATGGCCTATTGTATTTAGGTGATTTTGAATCTCTTGCAGATAAAATATTAATGCTAATTAAAGACCCATCGTTATATCATTCTTTACTAATAGGTGGACAAAAGAGCATTTTGACGAAATATACAGTTGAGAAATATGCGGAAAATTTTTTAAGCAATTTGCCCAGGAGAGGCGATTAAAAACTATTTCATTGCTTAATCCAATGCGCTCTTAACTCAAACTAAAACTTAATGCAAACTTTCTAATGAAGAAAATATCTATAGTTACCGCAACCTACAACGCAGCCAGCCATCTCGAGAGTTTAATCCTTTCCATAGGTGCTCAAAAGACGGACGAGGTTGAATTTATCATCATTGATGGTGGCTCAACTGATGGGACCATCGATATTATTAAAAGGCATAATGTTTATGTTGACTATTGGATTAGCGAACGGGACAAAGGAATTTACGATGCCTGGAATAAAGGAATTGCTGTAGCTAAAGGCCAGTGGATAATGTTCCTCGGTGCCGACGATTCTCTATTACCGGATGCTTTATCCAATTTTCTTAAATTTTTGAGTTCTGAAAATTCATCATCTTATGATTACATCTCTGCACATAATCATTTTGTGAATAGTGAAGGCGTAGTATTAAAATTACTGGGCAAGGGCGCGGAATGGAAACTGATGAGACGAATGAATTCAGCAGCACATGTAGGATCACTTCATAACAAGCAGACCTTATTTGAAACCGTTGGTTATTACAATCTGGAGTATAAAATATGTGCTGATTATGAATTACTACTTAGAAAAGGACCAAACCTAAGAAGTTATTTTTTGCCCAAAGTTATAGCAAAAATGGAAGTTGGCGGAATGAGTTTTTCATTAAAAGCTATTAAAGAAACTTATAGAATAAGAAAGCAACACAAAACTGTACCAACACTATTTAACCTGTTTTTATTCTTTAGAGATTACATGGGATATACGCTTTTCAAATTAAGAAAACCAATATGACCGAAAGCTATCGGCATAACCGATTTTCATATCGCATAGTCAAATACATTAATTTATGATCAGTAATTAAAAAAAATTAATATGATGAATATCCTTTTCATAGGAGGTGCAGGTTTTATTGGTAGTAATCTGATAAGTACTTTTGTTGATAACCCAGAATATAAGGTTTATGTATATGAACCCGCTATGGCTAATTTATCTCGTTTAGACAAATACGAGAATAAAGTGATCATTTTAAGAGGTGGGTTATCAGATAGTGATTTACTGAGTGCGGTACTAAATGAGCATCATATCGACATCGTTGTTCATTTAGTATCCACACTGATACCAGGAAGTCGCTATGAGGATTATAAGAAGGAATTTGAAAGTGTTATTTTTCCAACAATTATGCTCATGAAGTTATGTGCAGAACGGAAAACTAAATTTGTTTATTTTTCATCAGGAGGCACTATTTATGGGAATGATATAAATTCAGCATTTAACGAATCGGATCCGCTTGCGCCTATCTCATACTATGGATTATCTAAACAGATCATAGAAAATAGTATTTTGTTTGAAAACCGTGTAGAGAATCTTAATTATTTGATAGTCCGTCCGTCAAACCCTTATGGACCTGGTCAAATGTTATATGCAAACCAAGGCCTGATTGCGGTGATGATTGGTAAGATCTTAGCTCAGGAAGAAATTGTGATATGGGGTGATGGAAATAGTGTGCGTGATTATATTTACATTGATGACCTGGTAGATGCTTTTTACCAGCTCATAAACAACCATGTGATTAATGAGGTTGTTAATATTGGCAGTGGTGAGGGAATATCGGTTAATAACGTTATTGACCATCTGAAACAAGCTGTTGGTCGAGAAATAAATGTAAGATACGAAAATAGCAGGTCGGTTGACGTTGCAAGAATGGTTTTAGATATTTCAAAATTGAATACGCTTATAAAAGTAAAACACACCCCCTTAGAAATTGGGATGGAAAAATTTTTAAACTATATAGAAAAAACTGTAAAAAGAGATGCTTAACAAACCTTATATTTCTTTTTGTATCCCTACATTCAACAGGCTGGAAATTTTACAAAAAACGATTGAGAGCATTTATGCCGACAAAGAAGTGGATTTAGATGATTTTGAAGTTGTCATTTCTGATAACGAGCCCAATCAAAGTGCCAGGGGAATTATTGAGAAGTTTTCATATAAGAATTTGTACTATTATCCAACTAACACAACGGGGTTTTTAAATTCTTTTAACGTGTTGAAATTCGGAAACGGTCATTTTTTAAAGTTGCATAATAATTATACAATGCTGAAGAGAAATTCTCTTAAAGAAATGATTGAGGAAGTAAAGGAAAATTTAACCAGTAAGCCTATAATTTTCTATACCGATGGCCTAAAACAGTACAATGCCGTTAGGAAATATGATTCATATGATAAATTTATGCATGCGCTATCTTATTTTTCTTCATGGAGTACGGGGTTTGGCATTTGGAAAGATGATTTTGATAAAGTACAGGGGTCATTAAAAATAAATGAATATTTTCCTCAAACATCTTTATTAGTGACGCAATCTAATAAGGTTAATTTTATTATTAATGACCTAAATGTTTTTGATAATCAACACATACCCAAAAAAGGTGGCTATAATATTTTTAAAGTTTTTGCCGTTGATTTTGTTAGTTTAATTAAAGTTGAATATGATGCGGGGAAGATTAGTCATAAAACATTTGACAAAATAAAAAATGACTTACTTCTAAATTATATAGCAGTCCGATACTTTAAAACGGTTATCGCAAGACTTGACAATTTTGAGAAAAGTGATATTAAAAAAAGTATAGGTGTTTATTATTCTCCAACAGCTTACTACCTAATGATTATAACATCGCTTTTTTCTCCATTAAAACATTTAAAAAGGAAATTTAATATTTAATGATTTATGGTGAATTGAAAATTAAAATAAATATTCCTTTGTTTGTGTATTATAAGACAGTGAATTCCATTAATGTAGGTTTAAATTTACTATGAAGTTTTTAATAATAATTAGTATTATTTTTTGCAGTACGGCGCTATATGCTCAAAAAAGTCCCGTTACCCTAGGTGCATATTATTTTGATGGATGGAACGGAAAGAGCACAAACATGGTGACCGATAGTTTAAAAATTCGGTATTTGGAACGGGAGCCGAAATGGGGCTGGATTACAAGTACAGCATCTATTATGGATCAGCAAATTCAGCTGGCAGATCGCAATGGAATAGATTTTTTTAGTTTTTGTTGGTATTTGCCTCGTGAAAAATCAGCCGGCGATGAACCCTTAAATAATGCTCTTGCGCTTTTCATGAAATCACAGCTCAAGAGTAAAATGAAGTTTTCAATCCTGGTTGCCAATCATCCACCTTATTTAATAACGCCGAAGAACTGGAATACCGCTACTGCTGAATGGATTAGGCTGTTTAAAAATAAACGCTATTTACAAACAAATCAAAAACCATTATTGACTTTTTTTACGTTTAGAACACTATTACAGGAATTTGGTTCGGTCAAAGCACTTGCTGATTCGATAACGAATTTCAGAGCCAAAGCGAAAGCAGCCGGTTTTGCGGGTATATCGCTTGCGGTAAACCTATCTGATCCAAATGATAATGTTTTGTCGGCTAACGCTAAAGCTGCAGGATTCGATATTTTTACGGGTTATAATTATCATGATTCGGGTTTAAAAACAAATGATACGATAACGCCAATTACTGCTATGATTGATGCAGAGCATAAGGTTTGGGATTTAACTAAAGTTAAAACAAATCAGTTCATACCCGTTACTACACTGAATTGGGATCCAAGACCGTGGCGTCCGGGGAACGAAAATAAAATTAAAAGATTTACTGGCTTTTCAGGTCATAGTGTTGAAATGTCTGTTTCCGCAATGCTTAGTTGGATGAGTGTAAATCAGATGTATTTAACAAAAGAACGGATAGCACTGATTTATGCATGGAATGAATATGGCGAAGGGGGCTGGCTAACGCCGTCTAAACTCTTTGGCAATCAGCTTCTTGAAGGGCTTAGAAAAGCTAAACAAAAAATACAAACTAAATGAAAGTTGCAATTTTAGGAACGCGTGGTATCCCAAATCATTATGGCGGATTTGAACAATGTGCTGAATATTTAGCCTTAGGTTTGGTTAAAAAGGGGTTTGACGTGATTGTCTACAATAGTCATAACCACCCTTATCAGGAAAAGGAATGGAATAATGTAAAGATAGTTCATTGTTATGATCCCGAGGATAAAATAGGCACCGCCGGCCAATTTATATATGACCTTAATTGCATTTTAGATGTGCGAAAACAGCAATGTGATGTGATCTTACAATTAGGTTATACCAGCAGTTCTGTATGGGGGAAACTGATGCCAAAAAATAGTGTGGTTACCACGAACATGGATGGATTAGAGTGGAAACGAACAAAGTACTCCAGTAAGGTTAAAAAATTTCTGCGCTGGGCTGAAAAACTGGGTGTAAAGTATAGCGATCATTTGATTTCAGATTCAATCGGCATACAGAATTATCTGAAAGATAAATATCAGAAAGATTCTACATTTATTGCATACGGCGCAACACTATTTGAAAAACCAAATATTGAACAGTTAAAGCCATATGGGCTAAGCCCATATCTCTATGATATGCTAATTGCCAGGTTAGAACCTGAGAATAGCATCGAAACCATCCTTGATGGTGTAGTGTTAGCCAATTTGCAACGGCCATTTTTAGTTGTGGGCAAGCATAACACGAAATATGGCGCTTTTCTAAAAGAAAAATATTCTTTGCAACCTCAAATTCAGTTTGTTGGTGGTATTTATGATATTGAAGTGTTGAACAATTTGAGATATTACTCGAACCTTTACTTTCATGGCCATACGGTGGGCGGAACCAATCCATCGCTGTTAGAAGCGATGGCATCTAACAGTTTGATTTGTGCTAATGATAATCCCTTCAATCGATATATTTTAGAAGACGATGCCATTTACTTCAATGAAGCAACAGAGGTAAAACAACACTTAGAGCGAGTGGTTTGCCAGGAGCCGTTGTATCAGCTAAAAACTAAAAATAACGCTGATAAAATTGTTAATATCTACGACTGGAATATCATCGTTGATCAATATGCTCAACATTTGGAAGCGGTTGAAGCTAAGTTTAACAGGTTTAAATAGCGCTTACGATTTTAGCTGATCAGTCCGATCATGATTTTATCATGCCGATATAAAATGTGCTATGCAATAAAAGTTATTCTGGCTAACGTTGATTTTTTTGATATGGCCAGCAGGCTTATAAAAAAAGCAAGTCTAATATCTAGACTTGCTTTTTTTATTTCTGCAAATTGTTTGAATAAACAGCTTTAGCTTAAAAGCTATTTTTAATTGAAGCGGTCGCCATGTATTAACCCCAGGTTCTTAACTACCTCTTTAATTTCTTGCTCATTAGACTTTGGATAAATTAATAATGCATTACCCTCATCAACTATGATAAAATCATCCAACCCCCTGATCACGGCCAATTTCTCCCCGTTAATATGGATGATGCTATTTGTGGTCTCCCTAATGTCAATCTGACTTGCGGCAATTACATTGTTTTCTTCATTTTTGTTTGCTGCCTCGTAAAGGGAGGCCCAGGTACCTAAGTCAGACCATCCAAACTCTGCCGGTATCGTATAAACATTTTCTGCGCGTTCCATAATTGCGTAATCAATAGAAATGTTTGGGCAATTTGGATAATGAGTATCTATAAATGCACGTTCATTTACGGTATTATAAAGATTGTTACCTGCTTCGAATATGTTATAGATTTCGACAGAATGTTGTTTAAGGGCTTTTAAAATGGAGCTGACCTTCCAAATAAAAATGCCGGCATTCCATACATAGTTTCCTTCAGATAGAAATTCCCGTGCTTTTGATGCAGATGGCTTTTCTTTAAATTCGGTAACTTTATGCACACCTCCTGCTTCATCAGTTTCATATTTGATATAACCATAACCTGTGTCGGGCCTGGTGGGGGTTATCCCGAGGGTAAGTAGCGCTTCATTTTTATCCGTGAACGCTAAAGCCTGCCTGATTTTTTCAATAAAGATATCTTCGTATAAAATAAAATGATCAGAAGGAGCCACCACTATGTTTGCGTCAGGATTCAGTGAATTTACCTTAAAGGAGGCATAAGCAATACAGGGCGCAGTATTATTGCGGCTTGGTTCACAGATAATCTGGTCTGGGCTTATTCCTTCCAGCTGTTGCAAAATAATATCCTGATACTGACTGTTTGTGACAATGAAAATGTTCTTTGCCGGACATAGCTTAAGAAAGCGCTCATAGGTTAGTTGCAGCAAAGACTTGCCGATGCCTAAGATATCCAAAAATTGTTTAGGAAAATCATTACGGCTTTTAGGCCAAAAGCGGCTTCCAACGCCGCCGGCCATAATTAACACAAAATTATTTTTATCCACGTGCGTTAATTCCAGTTTAAGTCTTTTACATCATTATAAACATTTCGGATTCCCGACTCTAAAGATATTTTAGCCTTCCAACCCTTTTCATTCAATTTCTGAACATCCATGAGTTTACGGGGTGTTCCGTCAGGTTTAGTTTGGTCGGTAACAATTTCACCAGTATAGCCAACCACCTTGGCGATTAATTGTGCGAGTTCTAAAATGGTAATATCCTCTCCTACACCGATATTAACCAATCCAGGTTCATCATAGGTTTGCATTAGAAAAAAGCATGCATCAGCTAAATCATCGACATGCAAAAACTCTCTTCTTGGCGTACCAGTACCCCAAATGGTTACGTTTGAGTCATTATTGTTCTTTGCTGAAATTACTTTTCTAATCAGGGCCGGCAAAACGTGAGAATTATTTAAATCATAATTGTCGTTAGGGCCATAAAGATTAGTTGGCATCACTGAGATATAATTACAACCGTATTGGGCACGGTAGGCATCACATAACTTAATCCCTGCAATTTTAGCTATAGCATAAGGTTCATTTGTGGGTTCCAACTCACCTGTTAAAAGATAATCTTCTTTAAGAGGCTGTGGCGCCATTTTAGGGTAAATGCAAGACGAACCTAAAAACATCAACTTGGTCACTTTATTCAGATATGAGGAGTGGATGATGTTATTCTGAATCATCAGGTTTTCATATAGAAAGTCGGCACGATAGGTGTTGTTCGCCAATATACCCCCAACTTTAGCGGCTGCAAGGAAAACATATTGCGGTTTCTCCATTTCAAAAAAGCTTGCAACCGCTTGCTGATCTCTTAAATCCAAATCTTTTGAGGAACGAACAATGATATTGCTAAATCCTTCAGCCTTTAATTTCCTTACAATTGCAGAACCCACCATTCCATTATGCCCTGCAATGTAAACTTTAGCAGATTGCTCCATTTTATTCAAATTGATTTTTAACAGAATATCCGGCTTCTTTTAACATTCTTTCTTTCTGGAAGTGTTTTACATCAGATGTCATCATATCATTCACTAACCCGGCAAGATCATATTTAGGTGACCAGTTTAGTTTTTCTTTACATTTAGCCGGATCGCCGATTAATAACTCCACTTCTGTAGGGCGGAAATAACGTGGATCTACCGCTACCACTTCTTTGCCAATCTCTACCTGAAAATCCTGATTATTACAAGAAACTACGTAAGCTTTTTCATCTACACCTTCGCCCTTGAATTCTAGAGTAATGCCCACTTCGTTAAAAGCCATTCTAATAAAGTCTCTTACTGTAGTGGTCACACCGGTTGCAATTACAAAATCTTCTGGTTTTTCTTGTTGCAGGATTAGCCACATGGCCTCTACATAATCTTTTGCGTGGCCCCAGTCTCTTCTTGCATCCAGATTCCCCAAGTGTAACTTGTCTTGCATGCCTAATGCAATTTTTGCCGTGCCTCTCGTTATTTTACGCGTTACGAAGGTTTCGCCCCGTAGCGGGCTTTCGTGATTGAATAAAATGCCGTTACAAGCATAGATTCCATAAGCTTCCCGGTAGTTTACCGTAATCCAGTAAGCATACATTTTTGCCACTGCATATGGCGAACGTGGGTAAAATGGGGTGGTTTCAGATTGTGGTACCGCTTGTACCAATCCATAGAGTTCAGAAGTAGATGCCTGGTAAACTTTAGTTTTCTCAACCAATCCCAGGATTCGGATTGCTTCAAGAATTCTTAACGTTCCAATTCCATCTGCATTCGCGGTATACTCCGGTGTTTCGAAGCTTACCTGTACGTGACTCATTGCACCCAGATTGTAAATTTCATCTGGCTGAACTTGTTGAATAATGCGGATGAGGTTCGTTGAATCACTTAAATCTCCGTAATGCAATATAAAACGTACATTACTTTCATGAGGGTCTTGATACAGATGATCAATCCTGTCGGTGTTGAATAATGAGCTGCGACGTTTAATTCCGTGTACTTCATAGCCTTTTTTAAGTAATAAATCGGCTAAATAAGATCCGTCCTGACCAGTAATTCCAGTAATAAGGGCTTTTTTCATTAATTTGTTTTTATTGAGAGTTTTCTGTGTTTGCAAGGAGATATTTCACATTTAAACACTTGTAGTTATGTATTCTTGAAACAATGTAAAATATTCGCTGTAAATATATTCATTTCAATTTAAAATTTATACATCGTGTATATCTTACACTAAGTTTTTTAAAAAAAAGTTTACTAAGCTTAAAAAAGAGATTACCTTTACATATCTATTCCAATTCAATCTAATAAACCATTAAATGAGAAAAATTACAAATATTTGTTGCATAGGTGCAGGCTATGTTGGTGGCCCTACTATGGCTGTGGTAGCAAAACAGTGTCCGGATATTAAAGTGACGATTGTAGACCTGAACGAAGCACGTATTGCCGCCTGGAACGATCCTGATGTGAATAATATTCCGGTTTATGAACCGGGCTTAAGTGAGGTTGTTGCTGAAGCCAGGGGAAGGAACCTGTTTTTTTCAACAGATGTAGATCAGGCCATTGCTGAAGCGGAGATGGTATTTATCTCGGTAAACACACCCACCAAAACCTATGGTTCTGGTAAGGGAATGGGCGCTGATTTAAAATGGATAGAGCTTTGTGCCAGACAAATTGCAAGGGTATCTACTTCCGATAAAATTATTGTAGAAAAATCAACTTTACCTGTTCGTACGGCTGAAGCGGTACGTGATATTCTTCATAACACGGGCAGTGGCGTTAAATTCCAGGTTTTATCTAACCCCGAATTTTTAGCGGAAGGTACGGCAGTGGAAGACCTGTTGAGTCCTGATCGCGTATTAATCGGCGGTGATGATTCTGAAGAAGGCCAGGAGGCCATTGCTGCGCTTGTAGATGTTTACGCCAACTGGATCCCAAGGGAACGGATCCTCACCACCAATGTGTGGTCCTCAGAGCTTTCCAAGCTGGTGGCCAATGCGTTTTTAGCCCAGAGAATATCCTCCATCAATGCGATATCTGAATTGTGTGAAAAAACGGAGGCCAATATCAATGAAGTTTCAAGGGCGATTGGTACAGATAGCCGCATCGGGCCAAAATTCTTAAAGGCTTCTGTAGGTTTTGGCGGTTCGTGTTTTCAAAAGGATATCCTCAATTTAGTCTATATTTCCAGGTCATTTGGTTTACAGGAAGTAGCCGACTACTGGGAACAGGTGATTATTATGAACAATCACCAGCGAAAACGTTTTGCTTTAAACATTGTAAAGAGCCTTTACAATACCGTTTCTGGTAAAAAAATTGCTTTTCTGGGCTGGGCCTTTAAAAAAGATACCAACGATACAAGGGAATCTGCTGCAATATATGTAGCCGATGAACTGTTGAACGAACAGGCGTTTATTCAGGTGTATGATCCTAAGGTACAAACAGAGCAGATCTACCATGATCTGGAATATCTGGAAACCCGGTCGGTTGAATCAAACCGGAATGGCGTAAGCGTATATCAGGATCCTTATGAGGCCTGTGATGGCGCACATGCCATAGCCGTCTTAACCGAGTGGGATGAGTTTAAAAACTACGATTGGCAAAAAATCTACGCTAAAATGCTGAAACCGGCGAAGATTTTTGACGGTAGAAATGTGCTGGATCATAAAGCGCTTAGGGAAATCGGTTTTCAGGTAAACGGAATTGGCGTGTAGCCATTCCGTTTACCTTGAGATTAAAAATAGCAGCTGTTGGTTTTTACACATCAATTTCCAGTTGCGGAGCGTGCGATTATTTATGTTACAAATATCAATTAGTTTTTATTTCTAATTGCGCTTAGTCCTGAAGATTTGTTTAAATTTGAATTTGTCTAATCCCATTCCTTAAGTATGACCCCAACGCGATACTTATACCTGCTAAAGTATATTTTGCCAGTTACTGACTTAATTATGCTTAATGTAGTGTACTTTGCTGCTTATCATGTTACACCTTTATTAGGTAAAAATGTACACAATGAAATGGATAAACACCATGTGGTGGTTTACAATTTGATCTGGCTTTTCGGTTCTGCCATATTCGGGCTTTATTCTTCTTATGGGGCACGAAAACTGGAGCGCATTTACAGGGGTACTTACCGTACCTTAGCGCTGCATTTTGTGTTATACCTTTCCTACCTGTTGTTTTCGGCAGAATATGAGTTTTCAAGAACTTTTTTAATTGTTTTTTATATCGGATTGGTTAGCGCATTTATTCTTAACCGGTTTATAGGCACGTTTATTCAATACGTGGTGATCAACAAATTTAATGCTGCCAAGAAAGTGGCCGTTATGGGGTCGAATGCAACGGCAATCAGGTTATCAGACTATATTCATAAGCAGAGAAGTTTAAATTTGTTTGGATTTGTGGGCGATGATGAGGATATATACGATTCGATGGATGGCAACGACAGGATATCGGCAAAAATACAAACAGCGGTAGAGTCTGGCGTGAAAGAGATTTATGTGGCTATCGCACCGCACCGGATGAATGATGTAAGCAGATTGGTAGCTGTTGCAGATCAGCAGTGTGTGCGGTTAAAGTTTGTGCCCGATATTGGTGGCGCTTTGGCGGCCCCTTATACCATATCGTATATGGGGGGAGAATTTCCGATGATTACCCTGAGAAATGAACCCCTGGAGATCATGGGTAACCGCTTCAAAAAACGTGCTTTTGATGTGATATTCAGCGCTTTTGTGATTGTATTTGTCATGAGCTGGTTATATCCGATCATAGCGATATTGATTAAAATGCAAAGCCCCGGGCCAGTGCTGTTCAAGCAGCTGCGCAGTGGCAGAAATGACGAGCCTTTTTGGTGCTGGAAGTTCAGGAGCATGAAAGTAAACAAGGACAGTGACAAAAAACAGGCCACCAAAGATGATGACCGGATTACCAAAATCGGGCACTTCCTGCGTAAAACCAGCCTGGATGAAATGCCCCAGTTTTTTAATGTTTTTTTCGGTTCCATGAGTGTGGTTGGCCCCAGGCCGCACATGTTGAAACATACAGAAGAATATAAGAAGATCATTAACCAGTTTATGGTTCGCCACTTTTTAAAACCAGGAATAACCGGCTGGGCGCAGGTGAACGGATTCAGGGGCGAAACCAAGGAGAATGATGCCATGGAAAACAGGGTGAAATTTGATATTTTTTACCTCGAAAACTGGACAGCCATGCTTGATGTGAAAATCATTTTTATGACCATTATCAATGTGTTCAGGGGTGAAGACAATGCTTATTAAATTTTCACTTAAAAGCTAAGGGCTCAGGATATTGCTTTTAAAGACGTGCAAAAATTAATTCGCCACAGAAACACAGAAATCACGGAAGAGATTAAAATTTTTCCGTGTTTTTTCGCGCTTCCGTGGCAAACATAACGCTTAGGCATATGCAGAAAGAGCTGGAAATAACAGAGAAAAGTTAAAAGCGATTTCCCTTTCTAAGGGCTAATCCTGCCTCAAATTTCAATATTTTTTCGCCTACCGGTGTTCATCAAATCTGCCCGGTAAACCTTTCTTTAGATTTTATTTTACTTCCGGTCATCAACTTATGGTTTTTGAATAACTCTTGATGGCTACATGCCTTACGCACCACAGGCTGCTTAAAATCAATGATGAGGTGGATTCAGTATTTACGGTCCATTTATCGTTTCCCTGATCCGATATCCATCGGATTTATTTCAGGGAATGTTGCACGAAGTAAAACCGTTTAAATCACGTTGAATAATACTAAAAATTGGTATTTTATCCTTACCAGTATGAATGATAACATTTTCACTTAAAAGCTAAGGGCTCAGGATATTGCTTTTAAAGACGTGCAAAAATTAATTAGCCACAGAAACACAGAAATCACGGAGGAGATTAAAATTTTTCGTGTTTTTCGCGCTTCCGTGGCAAACATAACGCTTAGGCATATGCAGTAAGAGCTGGAATTAACGGAGAAACGTTAAAAGCGATTCCCTTGCTAAGGGCTAATCCTGCCTCAAATTTCAATATTTTTTCGCTTACCAGTGTTCAGCAAATTTGCCCGGTGAGTCTTTCTTTAGATTTATTTTACTTCCGATCATCAACTTAAGGGTTTTGAGTAAGGCTTATGGCTACCTGCCTTACACATCACAGGCTGCTTAAAATCAATGATGAGGTGGATTCAGTATTTACGGTCCATTTATCGTTTCCCTGATCCGATATCCATCGGATTTATTTCAGGGAATGTTGCACGAAGTAAAACCGTTTAAATCACGTTGAATAATACTAAAAATTGGTATTTTATCCTTACCAGTATGAATGATAACATTTTCACTTAAAAGCTAGGGGCTCAGGATATTGCTTTTAAAGACGTTCAAAAATTAATTGGCCACAGAAACACAGAAATCACGGAAGAGATTAAAATTTTTCCGTGTTTTTCGCGCTTCCGTGGCAAACCTAACGCTTAGGCATGCGCAGAAAGAGCTGGAAATAACAGAGAAAAGTTAAAAGCGATTTCCCTTGCTAAGGGCTGACCCTGCCTTACTTCCGGTCACCAACTTATGGTTTTTGACTAACTCTTGATGGCTACCTGCCTTACACATCACAGGCTGCTTAAAATCAATGATGAGGTGGATTCAGCATTTACTGTCCGTTTATCGTTTCCCTGATCCGATATCCATCGGATTTATTTCAGGGGATGTCGCACGAAGTCAAACCGTTTAACTCAAGTTGAATAATACTAAAAATTGGTATTTTATCCTTACCAGTATGAATGGATAACATTTTCACTTAAAAGCTAAGGGCTCAGGATATTGCTTTTAAAGACGTGCAACAATTAATTAGCCACAGAAACACAGAAACACAGAAATCACGGAGGAGATTAAAATTTTTCCGTGCTTTTCGCGCTTCCGTGGCAAACATAACGCTCAGGCATATGCAGAAAGAGCTGGAAATAACAGAGAAACGTTAAAAGCGGTTTCCCTTGCTAAGCGCTAATCCTTCCCTCAGATTTCAATACTTTTTCGCTTACCGGTGTTCAGCAAATCTGCCTGGTAAGCTTTTCTTTAGATTTTATTTTACTTCCGATCACCAACACAAGGTTTTTGAGTAACTCTTGATGGCTACCTGCCTTATACATCACAGGCTGCTTAAAATCAATGATGAGGTGGATTCAGTATTTCTGTCCATTGATCGTTTCCCTGATCCGATATCCATCGGATTTATTTCAGGGAATGTTGCACGAAGTAAAACCGTTTAACTCACAGTGAATAATACTAAAAATTGGTATTTCATTTTTACCGGTGTGAGTGGATAACGCTTGGGGTTAATTGTATCAGTTTTTTTTAGGGAGCGACTGAGTGGGGTGATTCGGCGGATGAACGATTCGGATTGCGGAACCGGGTAAAAATCGATTCGTTAGGTTGGAGTTATTATTTATGTTTTACTGAAACGTTTTAGTAAATTTTAGGCGATTGATGTCGAGCATTTTGATCAGAGTTGCCCGGGATGAGGTTTAACTGGTAGTTAAATGATATGAATAGACGGATCCTAAAAAGCGGTTTTTTAATTTTAAGAACCGATCCTATAAAATTTTCGTTTGCACCGGTAACAGATGTAATGTTTAACGGGAATGAAAGGAAGTATTTTTTTAAAAATGAAATTTCTCGGAATTCGGTTCAGCTCGCTCTTGCACTTGGGACATTGGTGCTCTTTTTTAACCACTTCTGCTATTGCCATGATGATAAGAATAGTTTTGTTTGACAAACAATTGGTAACGACATAAATATACTGCGAAGATACCAAAATTAAAGGTCTTTTTCAGGAAAATTGAAGGTTAAATAATTGTGTTTTTTATGGTTTTTTAGATTCTTGATGACTTTAGTCAAGTGTTTTTTTAAATTTTCTCGGGGAAAGGCTTTTAATATTAAATTATTGTTAATAATTTGTTTTTTTTAATCGTTAATACAGGAGAAATGCAACTTTTTTAAGATATAAGCCCTTAAATTTTGTTTAATTTGTTATTTTTGCGTTATATTTTTAAAAAAAGCTAAATGAATCATCTCAACCCTTCTTTGGTCATTCTTGCAGCCGGCATGGCAAGTCGTTATGGTGGCGCTAAACAAACAGAATCTTTTGGTCCGTCAGGCGAAACCATTATGGAATATTCTATTTTCGATGCCATTAAAGCCGGGTTTGACAAGGTTGTTTTTATCATCAGGGAAGAGTTTGCCGAATCCTTTAAAGCGGTAATGGAGCCGAAGCTTCAGGGTAAAGTGAAAACCGAATATGTTTACCAGAGCCTGGACCAATTCAGGAACGGCCGGGCTTTGCCTGTAGGCCGGGTTAAGCCTTATGGAACGCAGCATGCCCTATTGTGTTGCAAAAATGTGCTCGATGCGCCCTTCGCCGTCATTAATGCTGATGATTTTTACGGCTTTGACGCATTTAAAAAGGCATATGAATTTTTAACTGAAGCGGTTCAGGATGGTAAATACGCCTGCCTGGGTTACCAGTTAAAAAATACACTCAGTGAACACGGCGCAGTTACACGTGGTGAAATAAAAGTAGATGAAGCGGGTTATATTACAGGGATTACCGAGCGGAAAGAGATTTTTAAACGTGATGGTAAGGCGTTTAGGGTAAGTGAGGGGGATGAGTTGGAGATGGATTTACTGACGCCGGTGAGTATGAATTTTTTCTGTTTTACCCCCTCATTTGTGAGATGGAGCGAAGGTGAATACGATAAATTCCTGGATCAGCATGACGGCGATTTAAAGTCGGAATTTTTGATCCCGGAAGTGGTGGATAAACTGATCAGTGGTGGTGAAGGCGTGGTAAGCCTGGTTAAAACCGAAGCCAGGTGGTTCGGCGTAACTTTTAAAGAAGATGCTGAAATTGTACGGGCTGAACTTGAACAATTGACCACAGGCGGGGAGTATCCAAAAAACCTTTGGGCATAAGTTGCAAATTAACCTCGATCAAGGCCTTAAACTTTTTAGGTGCCTTGAGCCGGTACAAACACTTATTGATAAATGGCAGGATTATTGCTGTTGGGTGTTTATCTTTAAAATGCACACTTAGCCTATAAAAAATTGTTTACGCAAATTAATATCGTTCCCCGTTGGATTATTTTTAGTCTTGATCTGACTTGTTGTTCGCTGGCGATGATTTTCGCCTATATGTTAAAGTTTAATTTAAACTTAACATCTGTTGATATCTACCAATTGTCAAGTAATTTACTGCTGTTGCTGTTGATTAATTCGGTAGTATTCCTATGTACCAAGAGCTATTCCGGTATCATCAGGTATACAAGCGCACAAGACTCCATTCGGATATTATCCTCAGTTTTGATCTCCACCGGCGCGTTTTTCATATTCAATTTAGCCGCGATTAGTTTTTTAAAAAAGCCGCTGATCCCCAATACGGTACTGATTATTGGAGGTTTATTCAGTTTTCTTTTCCTGATTACCTACCGGGTTTTTATCAAGTACTTTTTTATGTACATCAAAAATCTGAAACTGGACAAAAAAAAGGTCATCATTTATGGTGCGGGTGAAGCGGGTATGGCGACCAAAAGAACTTTTGACCATGATGATAAGGTTAATAAGAATATCGTTGCCTTTGTAGATGACGATCAACGTAAAATTGGTAAGGCCATTGATGGTGTAGGTATCCTTGATGCCCGAAATCTTGGGAATTTAATTGCCAAACATGAGATAGATGAAATTATTTTCGCATCTTATACCATACCTGCCGAAAAAAGAGATGCGATTGTAGACCTGTGTTTGGAGCATGACATTAAGGTATTGAATATCCCTCCTGCTGATGCCTGGACCAATGGAAAATTACAGCCGGCGCAGATCCAAAAATTAAATATTGAGGATTTGCTGAACAGGAAACCGATCAGGATAGATATTGAAGGAATCGGAAAGATGTTGCACAAAAAACGCATTCTGATTACCGGTGCTGCGGGTTCCATCGGGAGTGAAATCGTCAGGCAGTTATCAAAATTTGATGTCGGCCTGATCATCTTATGCGATCAGTCTGAAACCGCGCTGCACGAACTTTACCTCGAACTGGATGAAAGCGACCGCACTAAAAATTACCAGGCTTTTGTAGGCGATGTACGGGATGAACAGCGCATGGACAAACTGTTTAACATGTACAGGCCGGATTACGTTTATCATGCGGCTGCATACAAACATGTCCCTTTGATGGAGGATAATCCTGCAGAAGCAATAAAGGCAAATGTACTGGGTACAAAAACGGTTGCCGATAAAGCCGTTAAATACGGGGTTCAGAAGTTCGTTATGATCTCAACCGATAAAGCGGTAAATCCGACCAACATTATGGGCGCATCCAAAAGAATTGCGGAGATTTATGTTCAGTCACTCAATAACTCACTCGGACAGCGGGATTTTCTTTTCAGCAACGGACTCAGTTATATTAACCGGCTTGAAAAAAGGCCTGTAACCAAGTTCATCACCACCAGGTTTGGAAATGTACTTGGGTCTAACGGATCGGTGATTCCGCGTTTCAGGCAGCAGATTGAAAAAGGTGGGCCGGTAACGGTTACCCATCCTGATATCACCCGGTATTTTATGACCATTCCGGAAGCCTGCCGATTGGTGCTTGAAGCCGGCTGTATGGGCAATGGTGGAGAAATATTTGTTTTTGATATGGGTAAATCTGTACGGATTTTTGACCTTGCCAAAAAAATGATCAAGCTGGCCGGACTTGAGCCGAACGTAGATGTTAAAATAGAGTTTTCAGGTCTTCGTCCCGGAGAAAAACTTTATGAAGAACTGCTAAACGATAACGAAAATACAATGCCTACCCATCATGAGAAGATTATGATTGGTAAGGTGAGGGAATATGTATTTGATGAAGTGGCCAGCAATATCGCCGAACTGATCAAATCTGCTAAGCAGGATGATGATATGCAGGTGGTAACCAATATGAAAAAAATGGTACCGGAGTTTAAGAGTATGAATTCGATATTCGAAGAACTGGACCATTTGATTAATGAATAAAATGAAGAAATTTTTTGTTCTGGCTGTAATGGCCTTTTCTGTGATGCATGCATGGAGTCAATCTACTCCAAACGTTAATATCCCTTATGACTACCAGTTTTACCAGAAATTAAATCAGCAGATTTATAGTCAGGATAATAAGTTCCATTCTTCTATCAAGGGGATTTATTCAGATGGAACTGAAATTGCCACACACTACGATTCGTTAATGAAAGTAGGTGTAGATACGCTAAACCGACGATCATGGGTACATAGAAAGCTATTTAGTGAACATTTATTAGAATTTAATGGTGAGGATTATAAAGTTTATGCTGATTTTCTGCCCGATTTCCAAGTCGGTAGGGATTTTAGTGGTAAGCGAAGTACCTGGTTAAACACCAGGGGTTTCCAGGTTGGCGGGACCGTAGGTAAACAGTTTTCGTTTTATCTGAACGGATTTGAGAACCAGGGTAAATTTGTCGATTATGTCAATAGATACATCGTCGCCAATCAGGTTGTGCCGGGCCAGGGTTCCGGAAAATTAGGAACGGATAAACAAGACTGGTCATATGTAACGGCGTTATTATCGTATACCCCTAACGCACACCTTAACTTATCACTCGGCTACGACAAAAATTTTATTGGTGATGGTTACCGTTCCGTGCTCCTTTCGGATGTATCTTCCAATTATTCGTTTTTTAGGGTAAGGGCCACACTTGGTGCTGTGCAGTACCAGACCATTTTTGCCTATATGCTTGATCCAGGGGCACCAAAACTGACTACAGACCGCAGACTGGGTGACAGGGGAAAATGGATGGCCGCACATTATGTAGACTGGAATGTGACCAAAAAATTCTCGGTAGGTTTTTTTCAGGCCGTTACCTGGGCAGATGCTGAAGTAGAAGGCAAACGTGGCTTTGATTTTAATTACGTACATCCTTTTATATTTTTAAGACCGGTAGAAAGCACCAATACCACCTCACCCGATAAAATGAGGTTAGGTTTTAATGTAAAATATGAAGTTTTAAAAAATACCGCTCTTTACGGGCAGTTTATGTTTGATGAGTTTACCGCAAAGGAATTTTTTGCAGGAAACGGGTATTGGGCCAACAAATATGCCGTCCAATTGGGATTGCGCGGTTCAGATCTTTTCAGGGTTAAACGGCTTAATTATCTGGCAGAATTTAATACTGCCCGTCCTTATACATACGCCCATTTTGACAGGTTATCAAATTATGCCAACTACAACCAACCACTTGCACACCCTTATGGCGCTAATTTCAGGGAATTTTTAGGGATTTTGAACTACAGTTACAAGCGTTTTGATGTACAGGGAGAAGCACTTTACTCGAGGTATGGTAAAGATCCTGTCGGGCTAAATTATGGCGGTGATATTTTTAAAAGTTACAATACACGCGCTTTGGACTATGGCAGTAAAATTGGCCAGGGGATCAAAACCAATCTGTATTATGCCCGTGCCCAGGTTTCCTACCTTCTTAATCCAAAATACAACCTGCGCCTGGAACTGGCCGGAACACTCCGCAGGGAAAGTAATGTTACTGCTGTTGAGAATAGTAGTTTAGTCACGTTTGGCATCAGAAGCAGTTTTAGAAATATATACCACGATTTTTAACAGACAAAGTTCCTATTTTAACGGGAGTTTTGGCTCTTCACTTCGTCATTGCGAACTGAAGAAAGGACTTCGCCGGGGAGTGAAGCAATCTTTTTTGATCATAAATTACATGATAGATTGCTTCGGCTCGCGCATATCCCACCTTATAATGACGAATTATATTTGTAATAACCTGATAGTCAACTATAAACATCCATCACTCACGTTATTCACCTTAGAGAGAAAAAGATAAATGAGAGACTGTATCATCATTTGTATTTTATAGAATGGCCATCCTTTCTACCCTAACGGAGAAATCTATGGAGGCTATTTCGACTAAATTCATTGTTGTAGCGTTACGATGCAATCGTTAATTTATTGATGCACGCGTTAGAAACGCGCGCAAGCGTGGAATATATACCACGATTTTTAACAGACAAATTCCTATTTTAACGTGAGTTTTGGCTCTTCACTTCGTCATTGCGAACTGAAGAAAGGACTCCGCCCGGGAGTGAAGCAATCTTTTTTGATAAACTGTATCATCATTTGTATGTTAAACAATGGCCATTCTTTCGACATTAACGCGGAATCTATGCAGGCTATTTCGACTAAATATCATTGTTATACCGTTACGATGCAATCGTTAATTTATTGATGCACGCGTTAGAAACGCGCGCAAGCGTGGGAATATATACCACGATTTTTAACAGACAAAGTTCCTATTTTAACGTGAGTTTTGGCTCTTCACTTCGTCATTGCGAACTGAAGAAAGGACTTCGCCGGGGAGTGAAGCAATCTTTTTTGATCATAAATTACATGATAGATTGCTTCGGCTCTCGCATGTCCCACCTTATAATGACGAATTATATTTGTAATAACCTGATAGTCAACTATCAATATCCATCACTCACGTTATTCACCTTAGAGAGAAAAAGATAACTGAGGAGACTGTATCATCATTTTTATTTTATAGAATGGCCATCCTTTCTACCCTAACGGAGAAATCTATGGAGGCTATTTCGACTAAATTCATTGTTATAGCGTTACGATGCAATTGTTAATTTATTGATGCACGCGTTAGAAACGCGCGCAAGCGCGGAGTTTTAGAAATATATACCACGATTTTTAACAGACAAAGTTCCTATTTAACCTGAGTTTTGGCTCTTAGCTTCGTCATTGCGAACTGAAGAAAGGACTTCGCCGTGGAGTGAAGCAATCTTTTTTGATAAACTGTATCATCATTTGTATGTTAAACAATGGCCATCCTTTCGACATTAACGCGGAATCTATGCTGGCTATTTCGACTAAATATCATTGTTATAGCGTTACGATGCAATCGTTAATTTATTGATGCACGCGTTAGAAACGCGCGCAAGCGTGGAATGCACAAAACAACCCCAATTAAAGCACATTATTAATTGGACTCTGGTTAGTATTATTCTACTGATAATACAGCCTCCCGAAGCATTAATCAACCGCGTACCTTTTCTTTAATAATGGAATAAGGATTTCAATTTCCTGTTTCAGGAGTTCCACTTTGGTTTTCAGCGCGACGTGATCGGAAATATCCGGTTCCTGCATTCCGGAGCTGATTGCTGCAAGGTTGTTCAGTCCGGCTGAAGAGGCCATCCCATATACCTTGTGTGAAAGTGAGATCATGATTTCAGGGTCTAACTGTACAATCATTTCATCTACCTGAACCAATATCTGGTTCAGCTGATTGATGGTGATGCCAATTATTTTTTTTATCCTATTGAGATCATTGTCCAGGTAGGACTCCAGTTTCCTACTGTCAAAATGAACAGGTTTTATGGTTTCAGTGGCAGCTGCGTGATCCTTTTTACCCTGAAGCAGCCATTTTTTTAATATGGTTTCGATATTTTCTTCTAAAACCGGCTTGGTAATAAAATCATCCATACCTGCCTCCAGGCTTTTTTCCCGCTCACCCATCACATTTGCCGCAGTGAGGGCAACGATAGGCGTTCTTTTTCCTTGCTCAATCAGCCTGATTTCTCGGGTACATTGATACCCGTTCATTTCCGGCATCTGAATGTCCATGAAAATGAGGTCCGGTGATTCTCTTTTAAATACCTCCAGCGCTTTAACGCCGTTTTCAGCTTCGAGTATCACGCTTCCGGGATGAAGTTTTTCAATCAGCGCGCGGGCCAGGAATCTGTTTACTTCATTATCCTCAACTACCATGAATTTAAATTCATTTTCAATGGTTTCAGATGAAGCCGATTGATCCGTATCATCAAATGCAACTTCAGGCGCTTTAAGCCTTGATAAAACCTGGTAAAGCTCATGCATTTTGATCGGTTTTACCAACCGGTGTTCGATCTTCAGGTCTCTGCAGGCTTTGATGATTTTTTCATCATCTGAAGAACTGTGAAGAAGAATCAGCGGAAGTCTGTCCTGTTCAAGTGTAAAGCTTTCCCTGATTTTTGCTGAGGTTTCCAGTCCATCCATGTATGGCATGTGGTAATCCATCAGGATGGCATCGTACATTCTTCCTTCTGCCAGAAACTGTAATGCTTCAAAGCCGCTCCTGGCCTGGTCAGCCTGGATATTTTTAAGGGAGAGCATATTCACCAATATCTCCCTGTTATTGTCATTGTCATCAACCACAAGTACATTTGCGATGCTTTCTATCCCTCTCCATTCAATCGGTTCGCCCTGTTCACATTTAAGGTTTACTTCGAAGAAAAAGGTACTTCCTTCTCCCGGAGTACTTTTGAGTTCGAGATGGCTCCCCATCATGTTTAATAACTTATTGGAGATGGTCAGGCCTAAGCCGGTTCCGCCATATTTTTTGGTGGTTGAGGAATCTTCCTGAGAAAAAGCACCAAAAATCTTTTCCTGTTTGCTTTTTTCGATCCCTATACCGGTATCCCTTACGCTGAACCGGAAGGAACACTGATTTTCTGCTTTACCCAGCTGCTCTATTCTAAGTTCTATTTCTCCTTTGGTTGTAAACTTAGCGGCGTTTCCTAATAAATTTATTAAAACCTGTTTTAAGCGCAGCGCATCAGTCCACACAAATCTTGGCAGATCGGGAGGGAGGTTTAACAGCATCTCCAGGCTTCTGGACTGGATCTGGTAAGTGGTGATGTCACTTGCCTGCCAGGCAATATCATACAGGTCACATTTTTCGATGTCGAGCTCAAATTTACCGGCCTCGATTTTTGAGAAATCTAAAATATCATTGATAATACTCAACAAAGCGTTTGCAGATTGGTTGACAATGGTGAGGTATTGTTTCTGCGTATCGTTCAACTGCGTTTTTAACACCAGGTCGGTGAAACCGATCACCCCGTTTAACGGGGTTCTTATTTCATGGCTCATATTGGCCAGAAATTCGGATTTGGCCGAATTGGCATGGTCGGCACGTAACCGCGCAACAGTTATTTCCTGCCGGTGTTTTACTGATGCAGAGATGTCCTGTGTGCAAATCATCATTCCGCCAATCGAGGTGTCCAGATGATACCATGGACGCATTTCCCAGGAAATATGTTGTGGCATATTCGTGCGGACATCCACATAAACGTCTTCATCTTTTTTCAGCACCTCGCCGCGGAGTACTTTTTTATGGTTGTTTAAACGGTCTTCTGACAGGTGCGGGAATACATCATAATACCACAGTCCTTCTATATCGTTTGTAATCTGCGTGTAGTTCTCTTTCCATTTTCTGCTGGCCGCAAGAAAGCGCATGTCCTTATCAAGCATCGCTATCGAAGCAGGTGCATTTTCGATAAAGGCGAGCAAGATGGCTTTCTCACGGGCAAGCGCTTTTTCGGTTGCTTCCTTTTGCGTGACATCCGTAGATATATTGAGGTAGCCAATGATATTATTTTCCGAATCTCTGATGGAGGTAATGGATAGCGATACCCTTAAGCGTTTTCCGGATTTGGTGATGAAGGTAAAAAGCCGTTCTTTTTGCGGGCTGTCTGCACATTGTTTAAAAACATCAAAGCCTTTAACCGCATAACCAAGTGTTGAGGAGATGCTTGTACAGAGTTCGTCGACTTCTGTTTGATCATGAAGGATTTCTGGTGTTTGCTTGCCAATCATTTCTTCGGCAGTGTATTCCAGTAATAGTTCTGAAGCCCGGTTGAAGACGGTAATGATCCCGTTGGTATCAGTAGCGATAATACTCACCGCTGTGGACGCTGAGAGCACATCATCCAGTAACTTTTTGGATTCAATCAGGGCCAGTTGAGCCCGTTTCTGTTCATCAATATCCTGAAATGTTCCATAGATGCGTTGCTTGGCATTTTCAGGAGATTCGGCATCGCCTTTTGCCCTAACCCAGAGTTCTTTTCCGTTAAAATCCCTGATCTCAAGCTCAAGATCCCATCCTTTTCCGGTCTGCACACATTCCTGAATGGCATGTTGTATTTTTTTCCGGCTCTCCCCCTCTTTATAAAAATTAAGTCCGTTTTCCAATGTGGGTACGAAATCTTTTGGTACAGCATGTAATTCTCTCGTTGTAGCCGTCCAAAAAACCTTTCGCTCGTTCAGGTTAAGTTCCCATCCGCCTATTTTAGCCAGTTTACTGGTCTCCTCTAAAAGGTTTCGGGTATGGATGAGTTCATTTTCAAGCTTTTTCTGATCGGTGATATCAACGGCGTTGCCCACAATGTAAGGCTTGTTATCCAGGTCTGTTTGCATCACATTGGAATACAGCCAGATGGCTTGTTCTCCAGACTTCTTCTTCACCAGCATGTTGCCTTTTGAGTATCCATGTTTCGCGATATCAGACAGGTATTTACGCAAATTATCATGCCTTTCAACAGGAACAATATCAAAAAGACTTTTATTCTTTAACTCAGATTTTCTGAAACCGAGTATTTTCGCACCAGCGGAGTTAATGGAGATAAAGTTTCCATCCAGATCATGGGTACACATTAAGCCCTGAGAACTTTCAAAGAAAGCTTTAAACTTTTGTTCGCTAACCTTCAATGCCCTGTTTTTTTCAAATTCAGCGGTTACATCACGTCCGATGGCAAAAAAGTTTCCGTTTGTTTTTTCAGCTGTCGCGGTCCATTGAATCGTTTTGTATTGGCCATCTTTGGTGATGATGGGGTGTGTAAGCTCACCAGATGGCTGACCATTTTTTAGATTCCCCCAAATTTCACGAACCGCTTTTAAGCTTTGTGAAGGAATAAAGTCGAAGATTGATTTTTGCTTCAACTCCGTTTCATCATATCCCAGCTGTTTATTAAAGCCGGGATTTACCTTTTTAAATTTTCCATCCGGTGCCAGAATACAGATCAGATCTTCTGAATCGTTAAATAGTGTACCGAAATTTTTATATTCTTCTTTTTTGCGGCGTTCTATGATGAGTGATATGGCCTCTTCAGCAAGTAAAGAAAGGATCCGTTGCTGGCTGGCTGTTAATTTTTTGGGCGCTAAATCGGCTACACATATAGAACCCAGTGTAAATCCATTAGGATCTATTAAAGGATATCCGGCATAAAACCTTACCCTAACGCCATCTTCAGATAGCGCATGGTGCCTGAAACGATCATCTTCAAGTGTATCCTCTACAATAAATACCTCTTTGCCAAGCAGGGGATACTCACATATTGCAATGCCCCGGGGTACCTCATCTATATCGAGGCCGGTTGTGGATTTATACCAGATCCTGTCCTTTTCTGCGAAAGAAATCAATGATATTTCACATTCGCAGATCAATGAAGCGATCTCAGTGAGTCTGTCAAATCCCCGCTCTTTTCCGGAGTTTATGATTTCGTAATTATAAAGTGCTTCCAGACGAGCATTTTCATTTTGTTGCATTTCAATCTTTTTGTCAGGCAGAGCGTTGTTAACTAAATGATAACTTGCAATAGATACAAATTATTTTAAAGCCTGCTTTTTTTATTTTTCCAACTTTACGTTAACTGTTACCTCTTCTTTTGCTATCTTTTAATATTACGATTAGTTGATGAATATCAAAAACAAAATTTTAAATATGTGGTTTTTACGGAGTTTTTATTCCTGGTTTCATCTGATAAGCATTTTAAAGGATAGATTTTCTACCCGTTCAATAGCGATTAAAACAGGCATAAAATTTTGGTGGTCGGGTGGAAAGGAGTTGATAAACTAAACGCTTTCTTTTTGAAACAGGGCAGGTATTGTTTTTAAAATAAGCTTAATATCGTTCGTAAAACTTTGGTTCTTCGCATATTCATTGTCAAGTAGCAGGCGCTCTTCTTCACTCATTTCACCTTTCCCCCTTTTTTCCACCTGCCATAATCCGGTTATTCCTGCTGGCGCGGCAAACCGCAGTACATACCGGTCTGTAGTTAGTTTTTCGGCTTCATAAATGGGCAATGGCCGATTCCCCACAATGCTCATGTCTCCTTTAATTACATTCCATAGCTGGGGAAGTTCATCTATACTCGTATTTCTGATGAAATTGCCAACCCTGGTTATCCGTGGATCATTCGCGATTTTGAAGAAAGCAGAGCCACTATTCGTAGCAAAATAACCACCATCCTTTTCGCACCACTGCACACCATCTCCGTAAAGCGGATACTGGCATTTTCCGGCCGGTAAGCAATCCTGGCAAAGAACCGAATCGGGTGTTGTTGTTTTCTGTTCCTTCTTATCTATATCATACTGGTTGAGGTGTATCAGATCCTTAACTTTTTTATCTGCATCTACATACATCGAACGGAATTTATAAAATTTAAAAACTTTAAATCCTGTTCCTGCACGCAGCGAATAGTAAAAAACAGGGCCTTTGGATTCCATCCATATTGCCAGGGCAACGATCAATAGCAGCGGGAAAAGTATAATTAAGGCTGAGCTGGCAAAGAAAATATCAAAGGCTCTTTTTGCCAGGCCGATAGGGCGTATTACATTTGGCCTGATGGAAAGGCTTTTGGTTAATGCCTCCCAGTTTTTAACGAAAAAGGTAACCCGTTTCTCCACACGTTCTTTCTGCATGGGCAGCCTGAATACATCTGATATGCCCGCGGTTAGGGCGAGTATCCTTAAATTTGGATTAAAGTATTTAACAACCAGAAAAAAAGGCACGCTTGGCATCTGTATATTTTTGAGCGTTTCAATAAGCGTAAGCCCGCCGTTAGACAGGATTTCGCTGTTTGATATGATGGCTACAATTTTAAGGTGCTGTTCTGTCCATGCCTGTGAAAGCTTTAGTCCATTGTCAAAATACACAAGCCGCAACCCTTCGAAATTACAGCTTTCGAAAAAGGTACGTTCTGTATAATTCTCGAAACCGACCATGGCAATAATACCTGGTTCAACGGAGCCGTTGATCTGTTTCTCTACCATTAAAAATTGCTTTTTCCGGCACGTCTTAATACCATTTTTATTCTGGCTTCCAGTTCGGCAGGATTGAAAGGTTTAACCATAAAATCATCAGCGCCGGCTTCCAGGCATTTTATGCGTTTATTAGAACTTTCTTCTCCGGATAGAATCATAATGGGCAGGGAGCTGAAAAAGTCGCTGGTTTTTAGCTGTTCGATTAACTCAAGGCCACTCATATTAGGCGTATTCAAATCTGAAATAATCAGATCCGGAATATTCCCGTTCTGTAGAAACGTGAGCGCGTCTATGCCGTCAGGCCTGATATCGATGCGGTATCTCGGCTGCAATATTTCCTTCAGTATTGCCTGCATAAATTCGTCATCTTCAACAAGCAGGATATGTATTTTAGGATTATTCTGTTGATTCATTGGCGAAGAAGCGTTGATTGGGGAACTTCAAAGTGATTTTTTGTGCAATCTTTATATGAAAGTAGCTGCCAAGTATTTGAATGTACAATTGATTTTTAATGTTTATTAGGTCTGTTTAGCCGTTAATAAATCGGAAATTATTTAGAATTTAACAATAATAATTTAATTTAGTCACGGTTACATTTTAGTACAATAATAACAAAAAAAAAGGCAACTTTTTCATTATTCTTATGAGGAGTGTAAAAAAAATCTCTCCATAAGCTGGTAGGATACGTGATTAATTTTTCGCTTCAGGCAGAACTTTGATTTCTTGTTTATTGTTTCTGAAAATAAGGCGTAACTTTAATATCGGATATTAATGAGCGGCAGTACCCTAATAAAATTATTATAGTATCAAAATGATAAGCAGAAACCTTTTGTCCCTTGACAGTGCACAGCTAAACAGGCTATTCCCATTCTTCGTTATTGCTGACGCAGATATGAATATTGTGGAACTGGGGGATAAACTGAAGGAAATTTGTGGTAATAAGGTTGGTGAATCCATTTTCGATTATTTTACTGACCTGCATTTTGATGAAGACGTTGAGGATGGTGGTTTAAAGAACCGCTGGATCACCCTGAAACAGCAGCCTGTACGCTTAACCGGTAAATGGGAAAAGATTGCTGCACAAAATCTGCTTTTTTTTGCCGGATACGGGCAATCCTTACTTAATGAAATTCAACGAGCTGAACCTGGGCCAGGTTTAAATCCCGATAACAGTAATAACAATTCAGCGCAAAGGCAGCTATTTTCGGTGACTGAATACAGTTATCACCAGGTGATCGAAAATATGAGGATCGGTTTGGTAGAGCTTGACCTGGCAGGGCATATTGTTTATGCAAATAGCAGTTTCTGTGAAATCTGCGGCTATGATCTTATTGGTATTAAAGGCAAATTGCTGTCACAACTGTGGGCCGGCAGGATATTTTCGGAGGATGGTGATGCCATAGGTTACGATAACATCACATCAAAGGTAAGCGAAATACAGTTTTTAGATACAAAAGGTGAAAGGAAATGGTGGTTGGCGTGTAGCAGCTTAAGTTTTAACCATGAGCATGAACAAATCGGTTCTCTGCTGATTAATTTTGAGATTACCTATCATAAAGAACAGAAACTGGAGCTGATGGCCGCTAAATCAGAAGCTGAAAAAGCTGTCAGCAGTAAGGATATGTTTTTGGCAAATATGAGTCATGAGATCAGAACGCCCATGAATGCCATTATTACGATGGCCAACCAGCTGGCTAAAACCAATCCAACGGTTGAGCAGGATTATTGCGTTCAAACCATACAGACCGCATCGAAAAACCTGTTGGTCATCATTAATGATATCCTGGACCTTTCTAAAATTGAGGCAGGCAAAGTGAATCTCGAATCTATTGGACTCGATATTTCAAAAGTACTCAGGGAAGTGATCCAGGTGATTAAACATAAGGCGGAAAAGAAAGGCCTGATCATTGATTATTTCCAGCCTCATCATGATGAGATTGCTCCGGTATTAATAGGGGACCCCTACCGGATCAGCCAGATCGTGTTGAACCTGCTAAGCAACGCTGTAAAATTTACCGACAAAGGATCTGTGTCCCTTAAGCTGAGTCTTTTGGAAAATTTTGATGATGCCCAGGAAATTGAGATTATGGTGAAGGATACCGGGATAGGAATGCAGCCTGAATTTGTTAAACGTCTTTTTGACAACTTTAGCCAGGAATATGAATCTGTATCACGCAGGTATGGTGGAACCGGATTGGGTATGAGCATATCAAAAAAGCTTGTTGCCCAGATGGGGGGATATTTTAACATTAAAAGCGAAAAAGGAAAGGGCTCTGAAATTTCGTTTGTTATCCGGCTGATGAAAGGTGTTGGCGAGGATCTTCCGGTGGAGGAAAAACTGGTGCTGAGCGACGACCTGTTTTCGGGCAAAAGGATTCTTATTGTTGATGATAACGAAATGAACAGGCTGGTTGCTTCTACGGTATTATTGAACTACGGTTGTCAGATCATGATAGCTGAGAATGGCCAGATGGCCATTGATATGGTTGATAAGGATGATTTTGACCTGATTCTTATGGATATTCAGATGCCGGTTCTGAATGGTTATGATACCACAAAGCTGTTGCGTAAAGGCGGCTTTAAAGGCCCCATCATAGCGCTAACTGCTTCAGCAATAATAGGGGAAAGGGAAAAATGTATAGCGGCCGGCATGGATGATTATATTGCAAAGCCTATAAAAGAAGACCTTTTTATTAAGGTAATTGATAAATGGATGGTAAAAGGAGCTGTTGAAACCGTTCAGCCAGAGGTTGAGGTCCCGCTTTACAGCCTGGATGGTCTTTACGTAATCAGCAAAGGGCGGGAGGATTTTGTGACTAAAATGATTCAGATGTTTTGTGATCAGATGCCTTCTGCCGTTAGCGACCTGAACCAGGCTTTAGAAAATACTGATCTTCCAAAAATATCAACGCTGGCCCACAAACTTAAATCAACCATTGATCACCTGGGCATTGTCTCCATTCAGCGTGTGATCAGGGATATAGAAAGCCTGAGTGACGAAAATGCGCCCGTTTCAGAACTGATTCCTTTGATTGCACAGGTTAACGGTGTGATTGATCAGGTAGTTTCGGACCTCCAAACCGAAATAGCAAGAAGGAACCAGGATTTGGCTGGTTAGTCTGCATCAAAGTAACTGAAATGATTAAATAGGTCATTTTTGGCTGCTGGTAATGCTGACAGTTCGTTTTGCAGATTAAATATTTAAATGCAAATCGTTAGCCCCTAACCAGCAGGGATATTGCTTTTAAAACATTTGCAAAAATTAATTAGCCACGGAAACACAGAAATCACGGAAGAGATTAAAATTATTCTATGTTTTTCGTGGTTCCGTGGCAGACATAACGCTTAGGCAGTCGCAGAAAGATCTATAACTATTTAAATGCAAATCGTTAGCCCCTAACCAGCAGGGATATTGCTTTTAAAACATTTGCAAAACTTAATTAGCCACGGAAACACAGCAATCACGGAGGAGATTAAAATTTTTCCGTGTTTCCGTGGCAGACATAACGCTTAGGCATTCGCAGAAAGATCTGCAACTATTTAAATGCAGATCGTTAGCCCCTAACCAGCAGGGATATTGCTTTTAAAACATTTGCAAAAATTAATTAGCCACGGAAACACAGAAATCACGGAGGAGATTAAAATTATTCTATGTTTTTCGTGGTTCCGTGGCAGACATAACGCTTAGGCAGTCGCAGAAAGATCTATAACTATTTAAATGCAGATCGTTAGCCCCTAACCAGCAGGGATATTGCTTTTAAAACATTTGCAAAAATTAATTAGCCACGGAAACACAGAAATCACGGAGGAGATTAAAATTATTCTATGTTTTTCGTGGTTCCGTGGCAGACATAACGCTTAGGCATGCGCAGAAAGATCTAGAACTAACAGTGAAAAGTTAAAAGCGATTTCCTGCCCTAACCAGGCATCGTATTACCATTAATGCAAAATAGATTTAGCAGGATTATCCCGCCATTTTATCTGTAACACGTTTAACCGCAACATTTTTAACCGCTTTAACGATGGCATCTTTATCATAACCGCATTCTGCCCAAAGTTCAGGTTGTTCTCCGTGGTCAATAAATTTATCCGGGATTCCGAGTCTGACCACCTGGGCATTATAATGATTATCGGTCATAAATTCTATTACCGCCGAACCGGCACCTCCCGGTAATGAGCCGTCTTCAACCGTAATGATGTGTTTGTATTTAGCAAATACCTCGTGTAATAAAGCTTCGTCTAAAGGTTTTATGAAGCGTAGATCATAATGCGCCGGATAAAAACCCTCGCTATTTAATTCTATACATGCTTCAACAGCAAAATTACCAACGTGTCCGATGGTTAATAAGGCTACATCTTCTCCATCGCAGATTTTACGTCCTTTGCCAATCTCCAATGCCTTAAAAGGTCTCTTCCAGTCAGGCATTACCCCATTGCCGCGCGGGTAACGGATAACAAAGGGGCCTATATTTTCTTGTTGAGCCGTAAACATCAGGTTGCGAAGCTCTTCTTCATTCATAGGAGAAGACACAACTAAATTCGGGATACAACGCATGTAGGCAATATCATAAGCCCCGTGGTGTGTTGCTCCATCAGCACCTGCTAAACCTGCACGGTCTAAACAGAATACTACGTTCAGCTTTTGGATGGCCACATCATGGATTACCTGATCGTAGGCCCGCTGCATAAAGCTTGAATAAATATTACAGAAAGGAACCAGGCCCTGTACGGCCAGGCCAGCTGAGAAAGTTACCGCGTGCTGTTCTGCAATGCCTACATCAAATGCACGCTTTGGCATTGCTTTCATCATGATATTTAATGATGAGCCTGAGGGCATGGCCGGAGTGATGCCTACAATTTTTTCGTTAGCCTCGGCCAGTTCAACCATCGTATGCCCAAAAACATCCTGGTATTTGGGAGGCTGTGGTTTATCAGAAATGCTTTTTTTAATTTCGCCGGTAATCTTATCAAAAAGACCGGGTGCATGCCATTTGGTTTGGTCTTTTTCTGCCAAAGCAAAGCCTTTGCCTTTAACGGTAACGCAATGCAACAGTTTCGGGCCCGGAATGGCAGCAAGATCTTTAATAACCTGTGCCAGGCGTTTTACATCATGCCCGTCAACGGGGCCAAAATACCTGAAATTTAACGCTTCAAATAAATTGCTTTGTTTGAGTAAGGTGCCTTTAATGCTCTTCTCTATTTTCTTAACATACTTGTGTGCATTAGGGCCAAGTTTAGAGAGTCCGGTGAGTACATGAGAAATATCATCGCGGAAACGGTTGTATGATTTCGAAATGGTGATGCTGGTTAAATATTCTTTCAGCGCCCCGACGTTCGGATCGATAGACATGCAGTTATCATTCAGGATCACCAATACATTGCTGTTTTCAATGCCGGCATGGTTTAATCCTTCAAAAGCTAATCCGGCTGTCATGGCGCCATCGCCGATAACGGCTACGTGCTGCCTGTCGGTTTCACCCTTCAATTGCGAAGCCACCGCCATGCCCAAAGCGGCCGAAATGGAAGTAGATGAGTGGCCTACACCAAAGGTATCGTATTCGCTTTCTGAAATTTTTGGGAATCCGCTGATGCCACCGTATACCCGGTTGGTATGGAATAAATCCCTTCTTCCGGTTAATATTTTATGTCCGTATGCCTGATGGCCTACATCCCAAACCAACTTATCGTAGGGCGTATTTAACGCATAATGTAAGGCAACTGTTAGTTCTACAACACCTAAACTGGCACCAAAATGGCCGCCATTTACACTTACTACGTCAATGATATATTGTCGTAATTCCTGGCTTATTTGTTCTAAGTCAGATTCGCTATATTGCTTTAAATCAGCAGGATAGTTGATTTTAGATAATAGGGGGCCAGCTTTTACTTGCATTCGTAATTTATAGTGAAAAACAAGATACAAAGTAAGTTAAATTTGTTCTAATATAGAAGAGAAAAATAGCGCTTTATTATAGCCGGGTAAGCGGCTGGCAGTGAACGCTTAGCGTGGAGCGTTTGGCAGAGAGCGGACCGAAGATTGCGCATAGCCTTTTAAGTTAGAAGACCTGAAAATTTTCATTATGTTTGTTGCTACACATGCAGGCAGAGAATTTTGAGATAAAGCTTCCGGTATTTGAAGGTCCCTTCGATTTGTTGCTGTTCTTTATTGAACGCGATGAACTTAATATTCAGGATGTGGAGATCTCGAAAATCACCAACGATTTTTTGGCCTATATCCACCAGCTCCTGGCGCTAAATGTAGAAGTGGCGAGCGAATTTATTTTGGTTGCGGCTACCTTGATGCGTATTAAATCTAAAATGTTGCTGCCCAGGATTGAGGTAGACGAAACGGGCAGCGAAATCAACTCTGAGCAGGATCTTATTGCCAGGCTGATTGCCTACAAACAGTTTAAATCTGCAGCAGAAGAGATGAAGCGCTATGAAGAAGAGCGGTTAAAACAGAATCATAGAGGTAATATTGCATACGATCTTGCACTGGCTGCGGCATCTTCCGCCCATCAGGATGAACTCTTATCCCTTGATCTGTATAAGCTTTTGACCGTTTATCACCGCACCATGCAAAGGTATGAGTTGCGTAGTGAAGAAGTAAAGCATACGGTTGTACAATATCCATATACGATCGAACAGCAAAAACACTTTATCGCCAACTTGCTTGATATCAATAAACAGATTGATTTTGCTCTGGTGCTTAAAAATTCGGAAAATAAAGTGCATTTCGTTTATAACTTTCTGGCCATTTTGGAAATGCTGCAACAACAAATCGTTGAGATAACCATTGGGAGTGGCTTTAACAACTTTAATGTGAAAGCATTATCTTAAACAAGCGCGAATTAAATTTGAAATCCTTACTTTTGCCAAAAAAAATACAAACCTACATATACAATGACACGCGACAACCAGATTTTCGAACTTATCGATAAAGAGTTAAACCGCCAGGAACATGGTTTAGAGCTTATTGCATCAGAAAACTTTGTAAGCAAACAAGTGATGGAAGCTGCCGGATCGGTATTGACCAACAAATATGCAGAAGGCTTACCGGGAAAACGTTACTATGGCGGTTGCCAGGTGGTAGATGTGGTAGAGCAGATTGCGATCGATAGGGCAAAAGAATTGTTTGGAGCAGCGTGGGTAAATGTTCAACCGCATTCTGGTGCGCAGGCCAATGCCGCGGTAATGCTCGCTGTTTTGCAACCAGGTGATAAAATATTAGGATTTGACCTTTCTCATGGTGGACACTTAACACATGGTTCGCCGGTTAACTTCTCGGGTAAATTATATCAGCCTTTATTCTATGGCGTAGAAAAAGAAACCGGACTAATTGATTATAAAAAATTAGAGGAAGTTGCTTTGGCTGAAAAACCGAAACTGATTATCTGCGGTGCATCTGCTTATTCACGTGAGTGGGATTATGCTTTTATCCGTGCAGTAGCCGATAAAATCGGCGCTTTGGTTTTAGCTGATATTTCCCATCCGGCTGGTTTAATCGCTAAAGGGCTGCTGGCCAACCCGCTTCCACATTGCCATATTGTAACCACCACAACCCACAAAACTTTGCGTGGACCACGTGGCGGTATGATTATGATGGGGCAGGATTTCGAAAACCCATGGGGATTAAAAACACCAAAAGGCGAAACCCGTTTAATGAGCAATTTGCTTGATATGGCAGTTTTCCCAGGTACGCAGGGCGGTCCGTTAGAGCATATTATTGCAGCTAAAGCAATTGCTTTTGGCGAAGCTTTAAGCGAAGAGTACGGAACCTACATTAAACAGGTAGCGGCTAATGCACAGGCCATGGCGAAGGCATTTGTAGCAAAAGGATATGGCATTATTTCAGGGGGTACGGATAACCACCTGATGTTAATTGACCTGCGCAATAAAAACATCACAGGTAAGGTAGCCGAAAATGCTTTGGAAAAAGCAGAAATTACGGTAAACAAAAATATGGTTCCTTTTGATGATAAATCGCCGTTTGTAACTTCTGGTATCCGCGTAGGTACGGCTGCTGTTACCACACGTGGGTTAAAAGAAGCTGAAATGGAACAGATTGTTGAATTAATTGATCGGGTTTTAACCAATCCGGAAGACGAAACGAACCTAAATACAGTAAAAGCTGAAGTGATTAAATTGGTAAGCGCATTTCCACTTTATAAATAAGCTTAACTAATTCGATTTACTAATGATATAATGAAAGCAGCTACAAAAATGTAGCTGCTTTTTTGATTTAACTAAAACATCTTTAGCGCTTAATACCTGAAACAAACGTTTGTTTTATATATTTGGCAATTAAAATATAACTAGAATTTATGTGTGGAATAGTAGGCTATATTGGCTATAGAGAAGCCTGGCCGATTGTACTTAAAGGCCTTAAAAGATTGGAATACCGCGGTTATGACAGTGCTGGTATCGCAGTAATGAATGAAAGCGGTGAACATATTTATAAAAAAGCGGGTAAAGTAGCCGTATTAGAGGAGTTTGCTCAAGATCAGGATAAATCTGGTACGATTGCAATGGGCCATACCCGTTGGGCTACCCATGGAGTTCCCTCTGACCGCAACTCCCATCCACATACTTCAAATAATGGTAAGTTATCAATTATTCATAATGGTATTATAGAAAACTATGCTACTTTAAAAGAGGAGTTGATTAGCAGAGGTCATGAATTTAAAAGCGATACCGACACGGAGGTATTAATTCATCTTGTAGAAGAAATCCAGAAAATCGAAAATATTGATCTTCTGGAAGCTGTTCGTTTAGCCTTAAAGGAAGTAATTGGTGCTTATGCTATAGTGATTATGGACCAGGATCATCCAGATCGCCTAATTGTGGCCAGAAAGGGTAGCCCGATGGTCATTGGTGTGGGCCAGGGAGAGTACTTTATTGCTTCTGATGCTACACCGATTATTGAATACACCAAAAATGTAATCTATCTCAATGATAATGAAATTGCGTTAATCACCAAAGATGATCTGTTGGTTAAAAGGTTGGATAATGTAGTGCAAACGCCATTGATCCAGGAACTGCAGTTAAAGCTGGAAATGCTGGAGAAAGGTGGTTTCGATCACTTTATGCTCAAAGAAATTTATGAGCAACCGCGTTCCATTAAAGATTGTATGCGCGGCCGTATCTACCCGGAAGAGGGTAAGGTGCAGCTTGGCGGGATTAAAGAATTTGCAGAAAAATTAAAAAATATAGATCGCATCATCATTGTGGCCTGCGGAACATCCTGGCATGCAGGTTTGGTTGGCGAATACCTGATTGAAGAATATGCCCGCATTCCTGTTGAAGTTGAATATGCTTCAGAATTCAGGTACAGAAATCCGATTATTACCGAAAAGGATGTGGTGATTGCCATTTCGCAGTCTGGCGAAACAGCTGATACCATGGCGGCTATTGAGATGGCTAAAGAACGTGGTGCAACCATTTTCGGAATCTGCAATGTAGCAGGCGCTTCTATTCCACGTTTAACACATGCTGGTGTTTACACCCATGCCGGACCTGAAATCGGTGTGGCATCAACAAAAGCATTTACCGCACAGGTAACCGTTTTAACTTTAATGGCTTTTTACATGGCCCAGCAAAAGGGAACCATTACCACTTCAAAGTTAATTGAACTTTTAACCGAGCTTGACCATATTCCTGAAAAAATTCAGGTTGCTTTAGAGTCGAACAACCTGATTAAAGAGGTAGCGGAAAAGATTAAAGATTCTACCAATTGTTTGTTTTTAGGTAGAGGAAGTGGCTTCCCGGTAGCTTTAGAGGGAGCCTTAAAACTGAAGGAAATTTCTTATATCCATGCAGAAGGATATCCTGCTGCGGAGATGAAACATGGTCCGATTGCCTTAATTGATGAAGAAATGCCTGTAGTGTTTATCGCAACGCAAAACTCATCTTACGAAAAAGTAATCAGTAACATACAAGAGGTAAAAGCCAGAAAAGGAAAAGTAATTGCCATTGTGACCGAAGGGGACACCGAAGTGAAAAAAATGGCCGATTACTGCATCGAAATTCCTGATGCCAATGAAGCTTTTTTACCGCTCCTGGCAACCATACCGCTTCAGTTATTATCGTATCATATTGCGGTAATGCGTGGCTGTAACGTAGATCAGCCAAGAAACCTGGCCAAATCAGTAACAGTTGAATAATTTTACAACAAAACAGATAAACAGAGCAGTTGCATTAATTTGTAGCTGCTTTTTTGTTTACAGGCGTATTTAGATACACACTTTGTTAAATAAGCCCGATCCGATAAGGTATCGGATGTACGGATACCCTTTCTTAACAACATTTTCTTATATCAATAAATTGGAACGGCAGGAGGAAAAGCGGGGCGGGTGGCCGCCATTAGCACCAGTGTTCACTTTCTAAAAGAATAAAAAGTAAAACTGATCTTTAAAAAGGCCAAAAAAGTAAAGGGCCGATATTCTTCAGAAGAAATCGACCCTTACCATCTAAATTAACGCTCTCGGATATATAAACGCAACTTCATGCGGTTTGGTTTTGAGAAAATATAAAAAAACCTATTATTTCTCGTAACTTCCTAAGGTTGAGGGATAAAATCTTTCATTTTCCATTATATCTTTGTTAAGATAAATACTGAAATAAGGATCGGCAGTTAAATCAGCACCTTTTTTTCTGGCTGAACTGTTTGCAGCAGGTTCAAAATTGTACTGTTCCTGGTGAATAAAGGAAGGGTCGATGTTCAAAATGTTGCCATTGCCGTTATAAGCATTGTTGGTGGATCGGATCAAGTTATGTGATAGATTGAGCTGCAAATTTGCAGCAGTTTTCTGTTGTATATCCAATTCGTTGACTAAACTTCCCCAAATGATATTATTGGTTAAATCGACCTGAAGTTTATGGTAAACATTTGCTGATAAATAATCTGTAAAGCTCAGTGAGGCTGTTTTGCGCGGAAAGTTTAAATTGAAGCCCGCAAAGGTGTTCTGTTTCAGGTTATAATTACCTCCTCCAACAGCGTATATCAAATAATTTCCGCAATTATACATCAGATTATTAAAGGCTAACAGTTCTGAATGATAGCCAATATAGGCTGCCACCTGCATGTTTTTGATAATACTATTACTTAAAATTAATTTTGGGTTGCTGTTTAGCGATAAAGAATCGGAGGTAATGCCAACAGATGCGTTTTTAATGATCGCATTTTTAATCAGCCCTTGTCCGGTTCTTTTTAAGAAAATTCCCTTCCATTGTCCGGACTCATCAATATAAATGCTTTCAAGCCGGTCGCTGCAAAACAGTACAGGTTCGTTTATGCTGCCGTTAACGATCAGGTTTCCCTCGATGTTTAAACCGGCATCCTTATGGAAATAGATTTTAGTTCCCGGCTGGATGGTTAATACAGTGCCGCTTTTCAGGGTTAACGATCCGTTAATAATATAGGGCAGCGCTTTTGTCCAGATGGTATTTGTGCTGATGGAAGATTCATTAATGATTACCGCATTTTGCCCGTAAGCTAAAAGCTGAATGACCTGTTTATTCCCGTTTGTTTTTAAAATGATTGAATCTTGCACCAGAAAGGGCAGGCTATTGGCATTTGGGTTGATCGAAACCTTAACAAAAAGATTTATTGAATCCCGACCGTTTATGACAAGATCATTTTTATAAGTTGTTTGTTCTCCGTTAATATTGATGCCAAAAGCAGAAGTGTGTCCGCCAGCTAATTTAATTTCCGATACTTTAACCGCATCATTATTGTTGTTAATGATTTTGACTATTCTGACTGTTGAGCCTATTGAAGTAAAAATGGTATCGAATAATATTTCTTTACTGGAAAAGCTTAGCCTGGCATCTGGGTTTGTGCTAATGTTTTCATTCTTCCGGCAAGCCGAAGCAATGAATAAGATGAGTAGCAATAAACCAGTATTTAAACGCATAAATCAAACTTAAAAAATGTTTGGCTACTTGCAAGGGTATTTGCAGCGCATTCAATCATTATTCTGCGAAGGCAAGTGCTGCTATGCTTACTTTTCCTGCCTCAGCGGCAAATAGTGCATCTGCGCAGGCTTCAAGCGTTGAACCGGTGGTAATTACATCGTCAACCAATAAAACATGTTTGCCCATGATATCTTCCTGAAATTCTACCTGGAATACATCCTTCATATTTTCATAACGGTTATACCTGCTTTTTTTGGTTTGGCTTTCAGTAGAAGTACTTCTAATAAGGTGGTCCACGCTGATGCCGGTACCCATTTGTGCTGCAATTCCTTCTGCAATGAACATGCTTTGGTTATATCCCCTCATTTTGTATTTCTTGCGGTGTAAAGGAACCGGAATCACCAGGTCAATGTCCTGGTAAAGCGTTGCTGTTCTAAGCCTTTCCCCCAACATATTACCCAGCAGGATTCCAACATCAGTTCTTCCGTTGTATTTTAAATTGTGGATTAAGTTCTGAACTTTCGTTCCTTTTCTGAAATACAACATTGCCATTGCCGCATTAACTGGTAAGCGGCCCCAAAACTGCCTGGCAACCCTATTGTCTGCATATTCATGATAATCGGTAAAGGGGAGGTCGTACAGGCATTTCGTGCAGATTAAGTACTCGCTATGGTATAATGCTACACCGCAGGCGTTGCAGAGGTTTGGAAATAGCAAACCAATTAAATCATTACACCATTGTTTAACCTGTAGCATAAACTAATTTATAAAATTTTTATGAGGAATACACATGTTTTGAGTTTTCGGGTTTGTTTTTCTTTTTAGCAAAGCAGAGTCAGTGGTAATATATAAGCATGTTCCCGCTATTTGCTCCAAATCCTCGCTGCGCTGCGGGTTTTCCGCTGCTATCGGGTTTAGGTGGGCAGTTTCTTCCGAATTTTCAATTGGCCGGGCGCCGGGGAAATTTCGGAAGCTTTAATGGGTTTCTCCGGCCGATCCGTCATCCTGAGGGGTAATTTATGATATAAAAATCAATATGATTGACGTTTTTTCCTTCGCACAATTCTTGCCTCGGCTCGCCGCCGCCGAAGGGCTCTTACTTTTTGGCATCAAAAAGTAACAAAAAATGCCGGCTGAAAATTTATTCATTGTTTGATATGATTTTTATCGGTATTCATGAGGGCTTCGCCGTTTTCTTTCAAAGCCGGTGCTATGGCTAGAACAGTGCAGTCCGAAAAATTTATTAGGCCGGTTTTAAGTAGAACGGTGATACGGTGCTATGGCCTAGCTATACGGAAATGCATGATGCCGCATTCTGCTCATTAATAGATAATTACAAAATAACGTCAATGGTAGCGTAGCCGAAGGATCTTATCGTCGTCCCGGATTTCGGACCTTATCAGATCCTGGAACTGTTCAGGATGATGTTAAACAGTCAAAAGGCATAATTGTTTTGGTCCTGTCGAAAAATATTTCCCATTGAAAACCATGAACTTACGTTAAAATCTCTATTAATCGTTTCAAAATCTTTGTGGGGAATGATATTTTTCCTACTTTTGCATCCCGCTTCGGAGGAAGGGGTTTGTTGAAAAGATGGCTTAGAGAGATGGAGGGCGATATTATTTTAAAATAAATCTTGCGTAAGAGAAAAAGATTGCTACCTTTGCAGCCCGGTTCGGAAGAGCGGAAAGCTGGTGAGCACCGGCATATTGAAATAGAGGGAGAGAAGAAAAAGCAAACAGAAAAATAAAAATTATTTTATTTGGAAGTTCAAAAAAGATTCCTACCTTTGCACTCCCAACGGAAACGAAGGGAAAACAAAAAAAAGATCAGGTAGCGGATGTTACGGCGATCAACAGAAAAGATTGAAACAGAGGGAAACACGTTCAAGACAAACAAGACCTGGACGAACTGAAATCTGGAGATATATAAAGACGGGCCGCGAGG
>Ga0308160_10000135_pt1 | contig 190870 bp, 142 predicted proteins | sample PhyFR1_FD_201036 | JGI IMG/M metagenome (GOLD analysis project Ga0308160, IMG submission 201036) | Phyllosphere microbial communities from UC Gill Tract Community Farm, Albany, California, United States - DLSLF.R1 | ecosystem: Host-associated > Plants > Phyllosphere > Unclassified | place...
AAGTAGGCGTAGTGCGCGGGTCCGGCGCTACGACCTCAACCGTTCCAACCGCCCGGTGCGGACCCGCATGCCGGGTGGTGTGGGAGGGGACCCGTCAGTTAGACTGGCGGCCCCTATCCCGATTTGTCCACATCGACCTTGGGCCGAAAGCCCGTCCACACCGGGCAGGCCCGGCGGCTGCCGGCAACGCGGGCGGCATCACCCGCAGCGACCTGAGCGACAGCCGCCTGCACGCCGCGCAGCAACCTGTATTACGTCGACGGCGCCTACAAGCTGAACGGCGCGGTCACCCTGGATCGGCCACGTGGCCAACAAGGGCACCGCTGCGGTCGCGCTCAGCGCGGGCGGCAGTGTCGGCGCGGGCATGGCGCAGCACGGCTTCATCACCGGCATCAAGCATTCCTTCCGATACGTGGGCGATCCGGCCCACCTGCGAAGGAAGATCAAGCCAGCAGGCGGATCAGCAGGTAGCTGAACACGGCCAGCCCGGCCAGCGACAGCACCACGACGCCCGCGACCCGTCCCCCTGCACGCAGCACCGAACGCGCATCGACGCCCAAACCCAGGGCCGCCATCGACATCACGGTCAGCACGTCTGCAACGCGATGCAGGGGCGCCAGCATGAACGGTGGCAGTATCCCGGCAGAGCGCATGGCCAGCATCAGCAGGAAACCCACGATGAACCACGGCAGCAGCTGGGAAAGCGGCAGTTCGAGGCGGCTTTTCTGTCGGGCGCGGCCCAGCAGTGCCAGGGCAACCACGACGGGGCCAAGCATCAACACCCGCAGCAGCTTGACCAGCGTACCAACGTGCAGGCTGACCGCCGAGCTCGACGCTGTGGCCGCCAACACCTGAGGCACCGCATACACCGTCAGGCCCGCGAAGATGCCGAACTCCGTCGGCGTGAAGTGCAGCAGGGCGGCGCTCAGAGGCAGCAACAGCACGACGCCGACACCGAGCACGGCGGTAAAGGCAATTGCTGCGGCCACGTCTTCGCCATCGGCCTCGATGACTGGCGCGACTGCCGCAATCGCCGAATTGCCGCAGATTGAGTTGCCGCAGGCGATCAGGATCGCGATCTTTTTGGGCAGTCCCGCGAGCCGCCCGATGGTGTAGCTGAAGGCAACCGCCAGGGCCACGGTGAGGCCGATGCCGCCGATGAGGGGCAGCCCGTTCTCGAGCAGCGCGCCGGCGCTGACCGACGCCCCAAGCAGCACGACCGCCGTTTCCAACAGCACCCTGGCGCTGAACTGGACGCCCGGCTGGCAGCTGGGAGGCAGAGCGCGCCGGCTGCGGATGGCCACACCGAGCAGGATGGCAAGCACCAGGCTTTCCAGCCAGGCGCGCCCGAACAGGATGGATTCGAGACGTTCCAGGACGCTCGCTATGGCAGTGACGGCGGCACACAGGGCGACGCCCGGGCAGTAACAGCGTATGGTTGCAGTAATTGTTCGCATGACAGTTTCCTATTTCTCTTGCATTAAGGAATTGTCGATGCTTACAATCGTTCGGTCCATTGATCAATTTTGTAGAATTCGTTAAGGTGATCCGAACGATGATGACGCTTGAACAGCTGCGGATCTTTGTCGAAGTGGCCGAACGCCAGCATCTGACCCAGGCTGCGGCCGCGCTCTGCCTCACGCCGTCGGCGGTCAGCTCCTCGATCAGGGCGCTCGAGGAACGTTATGGAACGCCGCTGTTCGACCGGGTCGGCCGCCGCATCGAGACCAACCAGGCAGGGCACATTTTCCTTGCAGAGGCCCGGCGCACGCTGGCCAGCGCGCGGGCGGCCGAGTTGACGCTGGCGGAGCTGGGCAGCCTGCAGCGCGGCGCGCTGGCGATTCATGCCAGCCAGACCATCGCCAGCTATTGGCTGCCGCCCTTGCTGGTGCGCTTCCGGCAGATGTATCCCGCCGTCGCACTCGAACTACGGGTAGACAACACCGAGAAGGTTGCCGAGGCGGTGATGCAGGGCGAGGCGGACCTCGGCTTCGTCGAAGGCGGCGTGGATGAGGGCAAGCTGGAAATGACGCCGGTCGGGGAAGACCGCCTGGTGATTGTGGTCGGGCCCCAGCATCCGTGGGCGGACGGACGTCCGCTGGACAAGGAAGCCCTGCTGGGTGCGCGATGGATCATGCGCGAAGCCGGTTCGGGTACGCGCTCGGCCTTCGAGGGCGCGCTGGCTGCGCTGGACGTTCCGTCGCAGGCACTCATGGTCGCGCTTGCGCTACCTTCGAACGAGGCCGTGCGTAGCGCCATCATGGCGGGCACGTTCGCCGGCGCGCTGTCGGAGCTGGTCGTGGCCCCGCACCTGGAGGCGCGCATGCTGGTACAGGCCAGGCTTGCGCTTCCGGTGCGCAGCTTTACGATGCTGCGTCATGCGCAGCGGCACCAGAGCCGGGCAGCAGCGGCTTTCGTCGCCATGGCGCACGGCGTGACAAGCCTGCGCGGCGAACCGGCGGAACAGCGTCGCGCTATGTGAGGGTGTGCATGTCGCGTTGCCGTCCCGGCTCCTCCACGCCCCACCTGGCCAGCGCCGCTTCATCAGCCTCCCGCGCATCGACCCAATGCGTGCCCTCCGCGCTGCTCTCCTTTTTCCAGAACGGCGCACGCGTCTTCAGATAGTCCATGATGAATTCGCAAGCGGCAAACGCCTCGCCACGGTGGCGCGCGGCCACCGCTACCAGCACGATCTGCTCGCTGGCCTGCAGCGGGCCGATGCGATGCACCACCAGCACGTCGATCAGCGCCCAGCGGCTGCGCGCCTGGGATACGATGTCCGCGAGCGCGGACTCGGTCATGCCGGGATAGTGCTCCAGCTCGAGCAGCGAGACGGCGCCGCCACCGTTCATTTCCCTGACCGTGCCCACGAAGGCGACCGTGGCACCGGTGTCCGGGTGGCCTGCGCGCAGCGCGGCAAGTTCGGTGGAGAGGTCGAAATCGGCGTATTGCACCCGTACCGGCATCTCAACCTCCGGTGACAGGTGGGAAGAAGGCGACTTCGGCGCCGGGGTGCACCGGGCTGGCGAGGGTGCCCATGCGCTGGTCGACCGCGACGCGGAAGGCATTGCCGTCGGCGAGTGTCTCTGCCCAGGCGCCGCCGCGCTGACGCAGGAGGACCAGGACGTCGTGTACGTTTGCCGGCGTCCCGGCCGCGGTGATCTGTTCATGGGAGAGGCCCAGCGCTTCGCGCAGGCTGGCGAAATAGCGCAGTGTGAGTTGCATGCTTGCTCCGGAAGAGTAAAATGGATGGCCTGGATTCTAGTGAGGCCTTCGCGTCCGCGCTGTCGGCACGAGGGAGTAAAGCGCCTAGTCCTTCCGGCCTATTCCGGAATCGTACCGGTGGCCTCATCCTGTCAACATCCCCAATCTGCTCGAATCCGCCATGGACCCGGACCTTCTCCACCATATGACGGCGCGCCGTCACGTTTCCCTGCGGCGTCTGGCCGAACCCGGCCCGGACGACGCTGCGCTGCAGTCCATCCTGGCCGCCGCCGCCAGCGCGCCGGACCACGGCCGCCTGCGCCCCTGGCGCTTCATTCTGGTGCCGACGCACCGCCGCGCCGACCTCGGCGCCGCCTTCGTCGAGACCCTGGTGGCGCGCGATCCGGCCTGCAGCGAGGAAGCGCGCGCCGCGGCATGCGCCAAGGCCTTCCACGCGCCATGCCTGCTGGTGGCGGTGCTGCGCGACGACCCCGCAGCGGCTGCCATCCCGCGCGACGAAAAACTGGTCTCGCTCGGCTGTGCCATCCAGAACATGCTGGTCGCGGCGCAGGCGCGCTGTTTTGCCAGCGGCCTGGCCAGCGGCGCCGGCATGGGTGCCCCGGCGCTACGCAGGCTGCTGGGGCTGGAGCCGCACGAACAGGCGGTCTGCTTCATCGGCTTCGGCAGCGCCGAAGCGGGCGCGCCATCGCGCCCGCGCCCAGGCCCCGACACCTTCTTTTCCAGTCTCTGATCTTTAGCGCGGGCTTTCCAGCCCGGCGCCGAGCATGCCCAGGAAATCAGCGGCCAGCCCGCTGAAGTGCTTCGCCGCGGCGGATCGGTTGTCCGTCGCTGCATCGTCGCCCGATGCCAGCAGTTCGGCGCCGGCAGCATGCAGCGCGTCGCGCAGCGCCAGCAGCGGTCGCAGCCAGGCCGGGCAGTCGGGCGTAGTGGCACTCACCGCCGTCAGCCACTGCTCCATACGGGAATCCTGCATCGCATCCGGCACCCGATCCGGCGCCGGCGCGGCGGCCTGGTGCAGCACCGCCGCGGTCCAGGCGCGGTACTCGACGAGCGCCCCCAGCAGCAAGGCGTGTTCGCGGTCCAGTGCCGTGCAGCCGCGCAGCGAGGGCGGCAGGGTCCAGCCGGATGCCCACTCGACCAGCCGCTCGCCGGGCATCGGACGAGCGATGCCGAAGCCCTGCGCCAGGAAGCAGCCGAGCTGGATCAGCATTTTTGCGTGCGCCATGCTTTCGACGCCTTCGGCAACCAGTTCGCGCTTGAAGGCCGCCGCCATGCCGATCACGCCTTCCAGGATCGCCAGGTCGTCCGGGTCTTGCAGCATGTTCTTGACGAAGCTCTGGTCGATCTTGATGCGCCGCGCCGGCAGCTGCTTCAAGTAGCGCAGCGACGAGTAGCCGGTGCCGAAGTCGTCGAGGCTGAACGAGACCCCGAATTCCGCGCATTGCGAGATCGTCCGCGAGACATGGGCGATGTCGTGCAGGGCGCTGGTCTCCAGCACTTCCAGCTTGAGCCGGCGCGGATCGACGCGCGGCCGCGCTGCCAGCGCCGCGCGCAGGCGCTGGACGAAGTCGCGCTGGTGCAGCTGGGTGCCGCTCATGTTGACGCTGACCGCGATGTCCCAGCCGGCATCGAGCCAGCGCTGGTGCTGGTCCAGGGCCTCGCCCAGGATCCAGTTCTCCAGCGGGATCGTCAGCGGATGCCCCTCGATCAGCGGCAGGAATTCGCCAGGCCCGAGGCAGCCGCGTTCGGGGTGCATCCAGCGCACCAGGGCCTCGACCGAATTCAGGCGGCCGGTGCGCAGGTCGACGATGGGCTGGTAGTGCAGCACGAACTCGCGTCGATCGATGGCGCGCTCGATCTCTTCGAGCTGGCTGTTGCGGTCCAGCGCGGAGCGGTGCCCGGCGCTGTCGAACACGCAGTAGCGGTTCTTGCCGAGATCCTTGGCGCGGTACATTGCCTGGTCCGCCTGGCGCATCAGCTGGTCGGCATTGATGTCCTCGTCCTGTGGATAGAAGGAGACGCCGAGGCTACCGGTCACACGGACCTGGGCGTCCTCGATGAAGGCCGGCTCGCGCACGCACTCCAGCAGGCGCGCGATCAGGGACAGGCAATCCTCGGGTTGGCGGATGTCGCCGATCACGACCACGAATTCGTCGCCGCCGATGCGGGCCACGGTATCGAGTTCGCGCACCGCCAGCTGCATGCGCCTGCCGACCGCCACCAGCAGGCGGTCGCCGATTTCATGGCCGTGCTCGTCGTTGACCGCCTTGAAGCCGTCCAGGTCGACGTAGACCACCGCGACCCGTGTGCCATCGCGCCGCGAGCGCGCCATCGCCTGCTGCAGGCGGTCGGCCAGCAGGCGCCGGTTCGGCAGGCCGGTCAGCGGGTCGTAGTGCGCGATCTTGTCGAGGTGCTCGGCCTGGATCTTCTGGATCGTGATGTCGCTGAAGATGCCGACGTAGTTCGCGGGCTGGCCGGCGCCGTCGCGGATGGTGGTGATGGTCAGCCGTTCGACATAGGCCTCGCCGCTCTTCCTGCGATTGTAGATCTCGCCCTGCCAATAGTCGTGGGTGTCCAGGTTGCGCCACATGTCGGCATAAAAGGCGGCGTCCTGCCTGCCCGAGCTGAGCAGCTTGGGACTGCGTCCCAGCACCTCGGCGCGGGTGTAGCCGGTAATTGTCTCGAATGCCGCATTGACGTCGAGGATCAGGCCCGCGCTGGAGGTGATCATGATGCCTTCGCCGGCGTTGGTGAACACACTTGCCGCGAGGCGCAGCTGATCGTCCGCGGCCTTGCGCGCGCTGACGTCGGTCAGGGTGCCGGCAACGCCGGCCAGCCGGCCGTCCTCGTCCAGCGCGCAGCGGGCGAAGGCTTCGACCCAGCGATAGCTGTCGTCGCGGTGCCGGTAGCGCACTTCGTGGCGGCATTCGCCGGCCCGGCGGCTAATCAGGGACTGGAACAGCGCGCAGCATTCGGCCCTGTCGTCGGGGTGGACATCGTCGATGAAACGCTTGCCGAGGCTGTCGGCGGGGATGTGGCCGGTCAGTTGCAGCCAGGCCTGGTTCAGGAACACCCAGTTGCCGCCGCAGTCGATCTGGAACACCACTTCGACAAGGTTGTCCAGCACCGACTCGGCCAGCGCCATGCGCTTGCGGCCATGGACCGGGGACACGAGGGAAGGGCGCATCATGCGGCTCCGCGGCCCGGATAGCCGACCGACTGCACCAGCAGCAGGTATTCGTCCTGCGGCAGGCCGATCGCGCTGGCCAGCAGGCTGCGTTCCAGCCAGCCCCTGGCGACCGCCACCAGTCCCACGCCGGCGCAATACTGCGCCACTTCCTCGCACAGGGCGGCCGTGTTCAGCGACGACAGCACCGCCGTGCTCTCTTCGCGCCCCGGTTCGCCGGCGGCGGCGCGGCCGACGTAGAGCAGGTTCAGCGGCGCCGGCGGCAAGCCGTCCAGCAGCGCGAGCTGGGGCCGTATATCGAGCGCGGACATCATGTACAGCAGACAGGTATAGCGATCGTAGCGGTAGACGCCCGATTCGAGGGCGACATAGATGCCGACCCCTTCGCAGTCGCCGGCGTGCAGCGGCGCGCGTTCGAGCTGCGCGCCGCCGACCGCGCGGTTCAGAAGGCGGGCGGTGTCGCCGATCGGCAGCGCGGCCTGCGCGATGCGGCGCGTGGCCGGGTAACGGCGCAGGACGTCGATCAGGACCTTGGCGGCGACCACCTTCCGGTTGTGCAGCCCGAGCGGATCCTTGCGCGTGGCGGGGGAGCGAAGCGATTCCATGATCTTACTGCACCAGCGGCGACTGGCTGCCCTCGAGTACGATGCCTTCGATCTGCGCGCGGCCGACCAGGATCTGCAGATACTGGTGCACGCCGCGCTGCCAGGCCGCGGTGGTGAGGTAATCGGCGATCTGCGCGCGCACGGCGTCGAAGGGAAGCAGCACGCCTTCGATGCGGCGCACGACGTCCACGATATGCAGGCCGAAACGGGTTTCGACCAGCTTGCCGGCCAGCTCGCCGGCGCCGAGGCGGAACAATACCTCGTCGAATTCCGGCACGCAGGCGCCGCGCGCCAGCTGGCCGAGGCTGCCGCCCAGCGCGCCGGACGAGCAGTTCGAATACTGCGCAGCCAGCTCGCCGAAGCGCGCCGGCTCGGCCTTCAGGGCCGCCAGCACCGCCTCGGCGGTCTCGCGCACGAGCGCCAGCGGCACGCTGGGCGTCACCTGGAACAGGATGTGGCGTGCTTCGACCAGCTCGCCGCGGGTGAACCGGCGCGGATGCTTGCTGTAGTAGGTCAGGCAGGCTTCGTGGTCGGCCTGCGGGACCTTGACTTCGCGCGCCAGCAGCGCTTCGATGCGCGCATCGTCGTCTTCGCCCGGCACCGCCAGGCGCTCGGCTTCCTGCAGCAGCACGGTGCGCAGCACGACTTCGTGCACCGACTGCTTGAGCGGATTGGCGGCCTGCTGGTGGTGCGGCAGTTCCTGTTCGATCAGGGCGTCGTCGATGTCGATGCCGTTGACGGTGATACCCATGGTGTGCTCCTTGTGCTTTCGGATGTTCGGGATTAGCGCGGACGCACCAGCTGGAAGGCGCGGCCGAGATAGCTCACGGCGCCGAAACCGCTCCAGACGTGCACCAGGCGGGTGAACGGGAAGATCACGAACAGCGACATGCCCATGAACAGGTGCAGCTTGAACACCAGCGGCGCATCGACGATGAAGCCGGCGGCGTCGCCGCGGAAGGTGGCGATGTGCTGGGCCCACGACATCAGCAGCACCATCATGTGGCCGTCCATGTGACCGCTTGATACGAAGATCGACGACAGGCCCAGCAGCAGGGTGCCGAGGATCCACAGCAGCACGACCTTGTCCTTCAGGCTGGTGGCGGCGCGCAGGCGCTCGTTGCCGAGGCGGCGGGCCAGCAGCAGCAGGATGCCGATCAGGCACAGGCCGCCCATCACGCCGCCGGCGGCCATGGCGAACAGCTGCTTGGCGCCGTGGGTGACGCCCAGCGTGTCCCACACCCACACCGGGGTCAGCAGGCCGACGGCATGGCCGCCCAGCAGGCCGATGATGCCGATGTGGAACAGGATGCTGCCGAGGCGCAGGTTACCCTGGTGCAGCACCTGGGTCGATTCCGAGCGCCAGGTGTATTGTTCGCGGTCGAAGCGGATCAGGCTGCCGAGCAGGAAGACCGCCAGGGCGATGTAGGGATAGATCCCGAAAAGGAATTGGTGCAGATAGTTCATGATGCTCTCCTGGTCCGGTCAGGCGCGGGCCGGCTGTGCCGGACGCGTGCCCCTGGGGTAAAAATTGATCGGTTGGGTGCCGTTGGCGGCCGGCTTGAGCAGCGGCTCGACGCCGTCCGCGCCGGGGCCGAAGGTTTCCAGCGCCTCGTCCATGTCCTTGATCGGCGGTTCGCTGAGTTCTTCGGCCTGCACCGGCGACAGGCTTTCCAGCACCTGGAACACGGCGGCATACAGGCTGCCGTTGGCGGCCAGCTTGCGGCCGATGTGGGCCAGCACGTGGACCGCGTCGCCCAGCAGGTGGCCGGCGGCTTCCTCGTCGTCCAGCTGCGACAGGAATTCGAGGAACAGCGGCACGTAGTCGGGCAGTTCGTCCGGCGTCATCTCCAGGCCGTGCTTCTTGTATTCCTCCATCAGGTCGACCATGGCCTGGCCGCGGTCGCGCGATTCGCCGTGGATGTGCTCGAACAGGTGCAGCGAGTGCGTCGGCGTACGATCGAAGGTCTGCACATATTCCTGCTGCAGCACGATCAGCGCGTTGTCGGCCAGATGGCCGAACAGCGGGGCCAGGCGCGCCTGGATCTGCGGGCGATCGGCCAGCGCCGCCTGCAGTTCGGGCAGGGCGGCAAGCAGTTCCGGCTCCGGGTAGGTCAGCAGCGCCGACAGGATTTGGTAGTGTTGCATGCTAGACTCCTTCGGTTTCTTTTTTCTTGCGCGACTTCGGCATCGAGACGAAGAAGGTCGAACCCTGTTTCTTCTTGCCGAACAGGGAAGCGTCGCTGACGCCGTCCGAGCAGCCGTTACCGAACGAGAAGCCGCAGGAGCCTTTTTCGTTGAAGCTGTCCTCGGCCATTTCCTTGTGGCTGCTCGGGATCACGAAGCGGTCTTCGTAGTTCGCGATCGCCATGATGTGGTACATGTCCTCGACCACGGCCTTGGTCAGGCCGGTCTGCCGCAGCACATCGAGGTTCTCGACACCGTCGACCGACTTGCTGCGCATGTAGGCGCGCATCGCCAGCATGCGGTCCAGTGCATGCACGACCGGCTCTTCCTTGCCGGCGGTGAGCAGGTTGGCCAGGTAGCGCACCGGGATGCGCAGGCTCTTGGTATCCGGGATGATGCCGTTCATGCCCATCTTGCCCGACTCGGCCGCGGCCTGGATCGGCGACAGCGGCGGGATGTACCAGACCATCGGCAGCGTGCGGTATTCCGGGTGCAGCGGGAAGGCGATCTTCCACTCGACCGCCATCTTGTACACCGGCGAACGCCTGGCCGATTCCAGCCACGAATCCGGGATGCCCTGGCGTCGCGCTTCTTCGATCACCTTCGGATCGTGCGGATCCAGGAACAGGCCGAGCTGGGCTTCGTACAGGTCCTGCTCGTTGGCGACCGATGCCGCGGCCTCGATCTTGTCGGCGTCGTACAGCAGCACGCCGAGGTAGCGGATGCGGCCCACGCAGGTTTCCGAGCACACGGTCGGCTGGCCCGCTTCGATGCGCGGGTAGCAGAAGGTGCACTTCTCGGCCTTGCCCGAAGACCAGTTGTAATAGATCTTCTTGTACGGGCAGCCGGAGATGCACATGCGCCAGCCGCGGCACTTGTCCTGGTCGATAAGCACGATGCCGTCGTCCTCTCGCTTGTACACCGAGCCGGACGGGCAGGACGCCACGCAGGCCGGGTTCAGGCAGTGCTCGCACAGGCGCGGCAGGTACATCATGAAGGTGTTCTCGAAGGTCGAGTACATCTCTTTCTGCACGTTGTCGAACAGCTTGTCCTTGCTGCGCTTGGCGAATTCGCCGCCCAGGTCGTCTTCCCAGTTCGGACCCCATTCGATCTTGTCCATCTTCTTGCCGGTCAAAATCGACACCGGACGCGCGGTCGGCGGGGTCTCCGACAGCGGCGCGTTCTGCAGGCGCTCGTAGTCGTAGGTGAAGGGCTCGTAATACTCGTCGATGGCCGGCAGGTTCGGGTTGGCGAAGATGTTCGCCAGGATCTTCAGGCGGCTGCCCTGGCGCGGTTCGATCTTGCCGTTGGCGTTACGCTTCCAGCCGCCGTTCCACTTGTCCTGGTTTTCCCATTCCTTCGGGTAGCCGATGCCCGGCTTGGTCTCGACGTTGTTGAACCATGCGTACTCGACGCCGTCGCGGCTGGTCCAGACGTTCTTGCAGGTCACCGAGCAGGTGTGGCAGCCGATGCATTTGTCCAGGTTTAGCACCATGCCGATTTGTGCTCTGATTTTCATGTTGATTCCTCTTTATTCCTCAAGCGGCCGCTTCAAACAGCCTTCGGGGCCGGCGTCATGGCCAGTGCGGGTTCGCGCTCTTCCTGTTCGCGGGCGGGTTTCGGTGCGGGCGCCGGTTTCGCCGACGCAGGTCCCGTGCCACGCGTGATCTCGTCGCTGTTCGGGCGCGCTTCGTCGCGCGGGCCTTCCATCCATTCGACGTCGCGCATCTTGCGCACCACCACGAATTCATCGCGGTTCGAACCGACCGTGCCGTAGTAGTTGAAGCCGTACGACAGCTGGGCGTAGCCGCCGATCATGTGGGTCGGCTTGGTCACGGCGCGGGTCACCGAGTTGTGGATGCCGCCGCGTTTCTTCGACATCTCCGCGCCCGGCACGTTGACGATCTTTTCCTGGGCGTGGTACATGATCGTCATGCCTTCCGGGACGCGCTGGCTCACCACCGCACGGGCGGTCAGGGTGCCGTTCACGTTGAACACCTCGATCCAGTCGTTGTCCTCGATGCCGGCATCCCTGGCGTCGGTCTCCGACAGCCACACGTGGGGGCCGCCGCGCGACAGCGTCAGCATGCGCAGGTTGTCCGAGTAGGTCGAGTGGATGCCCCACTTCTGGTGCGGCGTGATGAAGTTCAGCGCCAGTTCCTTGTTGCCGTTCGGGCGACGGTTCATGATCGCCTCGGTGGTCTTGGTGTTGATCGCCGCCTTGTACACGCACAGGCCTTCGCCGAAGTCGCGCATCCACAGGTGGTCCTGATAGAACTGCTGGCGGCCGGTCAGGGTGCGGAACGGGATCAGCTCGTGCACGTTGGTGTAGCAGGCGTTGTAGCTGACCTCTTCGCTCTCCAGGCCCGACCAGGTCGGCGAGGAGATGATCTTGCGCGGCTGCGCCTGCACGTCGCGGAAGCGGATGCTGTCGTGCTCGCGCGGGATCGCCAGGTGGGTGTGGTCGCGGCCGGTGATCTTCGACAGCGCATCCCAGGCCTTGACCGCCACGTGGCCGTTGGTTTCCGGCGCCAGCGTCAGGATCATCTCGGCGGCGTCGATCGCAGTATCCAGGCGCGGCTGGCCCTGGGATACGCCTTCCTCCAGCACGGTGCGGTTGATGCCGCGCAGGACCTCGACTTCATGCCCGGTCTTCCACGAGATGCCCTTGCCGCCGTTGCCGACGTTTTCGAGCAGCGGACCGACCGAGGTGAACTTCTTGTGGATCTGGCGGTAGTCGCGCTCGATCACGGTCATGCTCGGCATGGTCTTGCCCGGCACCGGCTCGCATTCGCCGAGGCGCCAGTCTTTCGGGTCGAAGGGCTGGCCGAGTTCGCCCGGGGTGTCGTGCATCAGCGGGGTCAGCACCAGGTCCTTGCGGGTGCCCAGGTGGGCGCCGCCGATCTCGGAAAACTTGGCGGCGATGCCCTTGTAGATTTCCCAGTCCGACTTCGATTCCCACAGCGGCTGCACGGCTTCGGACAGCGGGTGGATGAAGGGGTGCATGTCGGACGTGTTCAGGTCGTCCTTCTCGTACCAGGTCGCGGTCGGCAGCACGATGTCGCCGTACAGGCAGGTGGTCGACATGCGGAAGTCGAGCACCACCAGCAGGTCGAGCTTGCCTTCGGCGGCCGGGCGCACCTTGACGTCGCGCGGCTTGATGCAGTCGGTCTCGTCGCTCAGCAGGGCATTCTGGGTGCCCAGCAGGTACTTCAGGAAGTACTCGTGGCCCTTGCCCGAGCTGCCCAGGATGTTCGAACGCCACACGAACATGTTGCGCGGGAAGTTCGCAGGATTGTCCGGGTCGTCGCAGGAGAAGTTCAGCTTGCCGGCCTTGATCTGCTCGACGGCGTACTTGGCCGGGTCCAGGCCGGCAGCTTCGGCGGCGCGGGTCACGTCCAGCGGATTGGTTTCCAGCTGCGGCGCGGACGGCAGCCAGCCCATGCGCTCGGCCTTGGCGTTGTAGTCGATCAGCGCCATCTCCTCGAGCTTGCCGTCGGCGGTCGGGCACAGGATCTCGGAGGTATGCAGCTTTTCGTGGCGCCACTGGCTGGTGTGGGCGTAGAAGAAGGAGGTCGAGTTCATCTGGCGCATCGGACGGTTCCAGTCCTGCGCGAAGGCGAGCGGGGTCCAGCCGGTCTGCGGACGCAGCTTTTCCTGGCCGACGTAGTGGGCCCAGCCGCCGCCGCTCTGGCCGATGCAACCGCACATCATCAGCATGTTGATGATGCCGCGGTAGGTCATGTCCATGTGGTACCAGTGGTTCAGCGCCGCGCCGACGATGACCATCGACTTGCCGCGGGTGCGGTCGGCGTTGTCGGCGAACTCGCGCGCCACGGTGATCACATCAGCCGCCTTGACGCCGGTGTGCTTGACCTGCCATACCGGGGTGTAGGGGACGTCGTCTTCGTAGCTCTTGGCGGCGTTCGGGCAAATGCCGCGGTCGACGCCGTAGTTCGCCATCGACAGGTCGAACACGGTGGTGACCAGCGCAGTGCTGCCGTCGGCCAGTTCGATCTGCTTGACCGGGACGTTACGCAGCAGCAGGTCGTCGGCATCCTTGCCGCCGAAGTAGGGGAAGCCGACCGGCACGATCCGGTCGTGGCCCTCGATCAGCGAGAGCTGCGGATCGATCGGGTTACGGCTGCCGCCTTCCTTCTGCTCGAGGTTCCACTTGCCCGACTCGCCCCAGCGGAAGCCGATCGAGCCGCTCGGGGCCACGATCTTGCCGGTGCTCTGGTCGATGACCAGGGTTTTCCATTCCGGGTTATTGGTCTCGTCGAGGCTGTTTTCCAGGTGCGAGGCGCGCAGGAAGTAGTCGGGCACCAGGGTGCCGTCGCGTTCCTTCAGCATGACCAGCATCGGGAAGTCGGTGTACTGCTTGGCGTATTCGGTGAAGTAGGCCGACTTGCCGGTGGCGTGGAACTCCTTCATGATCACGTGGCCCATGGCCATCGCCAGCGCGGCGTCGGTGCCCTGCTTGGGGGCCAGCCAGATGTCGCCGAACTTGGCCATCTCGCCGAAGTCGGAGGACACGGCCACGGTCTTGGTGCCCTTGTAGCGCACTTCGGTGTAGAAGTGAGCGTCCGGGGTGCGGGTCATGGGAACATTGGAGCCCCACACCATCAAATAGGTCGAGTTGTACCAGTCGGCCGATTCCGGCACGTCGGTCTGCTCGCCCCAGACCTGCGGGCTGGCCGGCGGCAAATCGCAGTACCAGTCGTAGAAGCTCATGGCGACGCCGCCGATCAGGCTCAGGTAGCGGGTGCCGGCGGCGTAGCTGACCATCGACATCGCGGGAATCGGCGAGAAGCCGATGATGCGGTCCGGGCCGAACTTGCCGATCGTGTAGGCGTTGGCGGCGGCGATGATCTCGTTCACTTCGTCCCATTTGGCGCGCACGAAGCCGCCCTGGCCGCGGATGGCCTTGTAGCTGGCGGCGCGCTCCGGGTCCTGGCTGATGTATTCCCAGGCGCCGATCGGATCGCGGGTGACGCGCGCTTCGCGCCACAGCTGCATCAGGCGGCCGCGCACCATCGGGTGCTTGACGCGCTGCGCCGAGTACACGTACCAGGAGTAGCTGGCGCCGCGCGGGCAGCCGCGCGGCTCGTGGTTCGGCAGGTCGGGGCGGGTGCGCGGGTAGTCGGTCTGTTGGGTTTCCCAGGTGATCAGGCCATTTTTGACGTACACCTTCCAGCTGCAGGAGCCGGTGCAGTTGACGCCGTGCGTGGAGCGCACGATCTTGTCATGCTGCCAGCGCTGGCGATAGGCCTTTTCCCAGGTGCGGTCTTCGTTGACCACTTCGCCGTGGCCGTTCGAGAAGGTTTGCTTGGGGCTGCCGAAAAATTTCAGTCGGTCCAAAAAGTGACTCATGATTCCTCCAGTGATCTTGGACACAGTCTACGGACGGGGAGGCCTATTGAATATTCGTAAGAAGGCGGTCGGGCGGCGGATTTGGGACTAGGCCGACTAGTCCTTTGGTACTAGTGCGCACCCGCGGCGCTGGGGCCAGGGCTGCCGGAAGCCGGAAAGACCAGCGGCCGCCACCGGTGTCCCGGATGGCGGCCGCTGGCCATGGGCTGACTTTGATTCAGGCGATCAGCAAGGCATGTCCGCGCCTTTGCGGGCGTAGTACCACCAGGTCACGGCGATGCAGCTGACGTAGAAGCCGATGAAGCACCACAGCGCGGCGTTGGCGCTGCCGGTCAGGGCGATCGAGGTGCCATAGCTCTTCGGGATGAAGAAGGCGCCGTAGGCGGCGATGGCCGAGGTGAAGCCGAGCACGGCGGCGGCTTCCTTGTTGGCGCTGGCGACGGCCTGGGCCTTGACGGCTTGCGACTGGCCGGCGCTGGCGCGCTGGTGCAGGGTCAGGAAGATCACGGGGATCATGCGGAAGGTCGAGGCATTGCCGACGCCGGTGCAGGCGAACAGCAGCAGGAACATGCCGAAGAAGCCCATGAAGCTGCCGGGGTTGCCGGCCGAAGGCAGGAAGTGCAGCACGCCCAGCACCGCGACGATCATGGCGGCGAAGGTCCAGACGGTGACGCGCGCGCCGCCCAGCTTGTCGGAGATGTAACCGCCGGCGACCCGCGCCAGGGCGCTCACCAGTGGGCCGACGAAGGCGTACTGCAGCGGGTTCACTTGCGGGAACAGGGTGCTGGTCAGCAGCGGGAAGGCCGCCGAGTAGCCGATGAAGGAGCCGAAGGTGCCCACGTACAGCCAGCACATCAGCCAGTTATGCTTGCGCTTGAAGATCACGGCCTGTTCCGAGAACGAGGCCTTGGCCGAGGCCAGGTCGTTCATGCCGAACCACGCGGCCAGCGCGCTCATGACGATGAAGGGCACCCAGATGAAGCCGGCGTTCTGCAGCCAGACCTGCTTGCTTTGCGCGGCCTTGACCCAGTCCTGCGGCTCGCCGCCGAACACGGCCGCGGTGATCACCAGCGGCACCACGAACTGCACCGCCGACACCCCGAGGTTGCCGAGGCCGGCGTTCATGCCCAGTGCATAACCTTTCTGGTCCTTCGGGTAGAAGAAGCTGATGTTGGCCATCGAGGAAGCGAAATTGCCGCCGCCGAAGCCGCACAGCAGCGACAGCACCAGCATGGTCGGGTAGCTGGTGCCCGGGTCCTGCACGGCGAAGCCGATGCCGAGCGCCGGGATCAGCAGCGAGGCGGTCGAGATCGCGGTCCACTTGCGGCCGCCGAAGATCGGCACCATGAACGAGTAGAAGATGCGCAGCGTGGCGCCGGACAGGCCGGGCACCGCGGCCAGCCAGAACAGCTGGTTGGTGCTGTACTTGAAGCCGATGCTCGGCAGGTTGACGACCACCACGCTCCACACCATCCAGATCGCGAAGGCCAGCATCAGGGCCGGGATCGAGATCCAGAGGTTGCGGGTGGCGGTTGGCTTGCCCTGGCTTTGCCAGAAGGCGGGAACCTCGGGTTCCCAGGTGGATATCAGGTGTCTGCTCACGATGTGCTCCTGCGGGTCAATGGGTAAGGAATAGGGTATGGTTCAGGCTGCCTTGCGGGCGGTGGGCTTCGCGGCTGCCGGCACGGCAGCGGGCACGGCCGGCTTGGCCTGCGGCTTGAACGAGAAGTGCATCCAGATCAGCGAGACGCAGACGGTGCCGTACAGCAGCATGAAGGAGCTGGAACGGATGCCGGTCAGGTCGACGATGGCGCCGAACATGATCGGCAGGATGAAGCCGCCGAGGCCGCCGGCCAGGCCGACCACGCCCGAGACCGCGCCGATGTTGTCGCTGAAGTCGTCGGCGATGAAGCGGAACACCGAAGCCTTGCCGATCGCCATCGCCACGCCGACCACGAACAGCAGGCAGGTGAACAGCACCGGGCCGAGGCCGAGATGCAGGTCCATGGCGCCGCCGACGGTCTTGACGCTCATCGTGGTCTGCGGATAGGACAGGATGAAGAAGCAGACCCAGCACACCCACATCACGGCCCAGGTGACCTTGTAGGCGCCGTACTTGTCCGAAATCCAGCCGCCGAGCGCGCGCAGCACGCCGCCGGGCAGCGAGAAGCAGGCGGCCAGCAGGGCGGCCAGCTTGAGGTCGAAGCCGTATTCGCCGACGTAGTATTTGGTCATCCACAGGGCCAGGCCGACGTAGCCGCCGAACACCACCGAGTAGTACTGGCAGTAGCGCCACACGCGCGGGTCTTTCAGCACCCGCATCTGCTGGGCGAAGCTTTCGCCGGAGGGCGCCTTGTGCGAGGGATCGGAATAGCTGCCGAACCAGAACAGCAGGGCGGTGACGATCATCGCCACCGCGTAGACCTTCGGCAGCGCCTGCCAGCCGGCGGCGGCGATGATGGCCGGCGCCACGAACTTGGTCAGGGCCGAGCCGGAGTTGCCGGCGCCGAACACGCCCATGGCGAAGCCGCGGCGCTCCTTGCCGAACCAGCGCGCGACATAGGGCGTGCCGACCGAGAACGAGCCGCCGGCCAGGCCGACGAACAGGCCCAGCACCAGGAAGTGCCAGTATTCGGTGGCATAGCCGATCAGCCAGATCGGCAGCGCACAGGCCATCATCAGCGTGAAGAACACGATGCGGCCGCCGAAGCGGTCGGTCCAGATGCCGAGCGGCACCCGGACCAGCGCACCGGACAGCACCGGCGTGGCGACCAGCAGGCCGAATTCGGTTTCGTTCAGGCCCAGCTTGGCCTTGATGGGAATGCCCAGGACCGCGAACATCATCCAGATCGCGAAACAAATGGTGAACGCGAAGGTACTGCTGGCCAGTACCGCGAGCGGTCTTCTATCGGTGCTCATTTTTTTCCTCCTTGGAACGCACTTCTCGATGGATGCAAGCTTACGCATGGGCCGCTCGTCCAACTATTGGCCGGAGGGGTGTTTAACAGGAGGCAATAGACCTAGGCACGGCAACCGGATGGGCTAGCCGGGCTAGTCACAATGGCGTAGGATGACGGCACTTTTCACCGCACGGATCCGACCGCATGCACCACCCCCTGAGCCCGGAACAGCTGGGCAGCATCATCGACATCGCCGAGAACGCGATCGTCTGTACCGACGAGCGGCACCGCATCATCTTCTTCAACCAGGGGGCAGAACGGGTGTTTGGCTGGACTGCCGAGGAGGTGACCGGGCGCGATCTAGCGCTGCTGCTGCCGGAACGTTTCCGGCCAGGGCACGCCGAGCGCGTGGCCGGCTTCGAGCACGGCGACCGCACCGCCAGGCGCATGGGCGAGCGCGGCACCATCTATGCGCTGCGACGCGACGGCACCGAATTCCCGGCCGAGGCGACGATCTCGAAGTCCTCGGCCGGCGGGCGGCTGATCCTGACTGCGATCCTGCAGGATATTTCGGAGCGCAAGGCCTACGAGCGTGAACTCGAGCTGGCCAAGGAAAAGGCCGAAGCGGCGATGCAGGCCAAGAGCATGTTTTTAGCCAACATGAGCCACGAGATCCGCACGCCGCTGAACGCGGTGATCGGCATGACCAGCCTGCTGCTGCACACCGCCATCGACGACGAGCAACGCGACTATACGGAAACCATCCGCGCCAGCGGCGAGTCGCTGCTGGCGATCATCAACGACCTGCTCGATTATTCCAAGCTCGAAGTGGGGCGCCTGGACCTCGAACGCCATGCCTTCGAGCTGCGCCGCTGCGTCGAGGAGGCGCTCGATCTGCTGGTGCCGAGCGCCAGCGAAAAGAGCCTGGACCTGGCCTACATGATCGATCCCGGGGTGCCGGCCACGATCCTGGCCGACGCTACGCGCCTGCGCCAGGTGCTGGTCAATCTGCTGTCGAACGCGATCAAGTTCACCCACCACGGCGAGGTCGTGGTCACGGTCTCAGCCACGCCGCAGGAGGGCGGCGGCTACCTGCTGGCCTTCGCGGTGCGCGACACCGGCATCGGCATCCCGCCGCACCGGCTGGACGACGTGTTCTCGTCCTTCACCCAGGTCGACGCCTCGACCACCCGCAAGTATGGCGGCACCGGCCTGGGCCTGACCATCAGCCGGCGCCTGGCCGAGATGATGGGCGGCAGCCTGACGGTCGAGAGCGAAGTCGGGCGCGGCTCGACCTTCACGCTCACCGTGCAGGCCGATGCCTTCGACGAGCAGCTGGCCGAGAACGTGCTGCGCGAGCGCGCGGCGGTGGTGCGCGGCCGGCGCATCCTGATCGTCGACGACAATGCCACCAACCGCCGCATCCTGATGAAGCAGGCCTTGCTGTGGGGAATGGAACCGCTGGCCTCGGCCTCGGCGATCGAGGCGATCGACCTGGTGCGCGACGGCCACCCCTTCGATGTTGCCGTGCTCGACATGCAGATGCCGGACATGGACGGCGCGCGCCTGGCGGCCGAGCTGCGCAAGCACCGCAACCGCGCCGCGCTGCCGCTGGTGCTGCTGACCTCGGTGGGCCAGCGCCAGCGCGCCGCCGGCGAGGCCGACGGCATGGGCGCGTTCTCGGCCTGGCTGAACAAGCCGATCAAGCCGGCGGCCCTGCTCGAGGCCTTGCAGCAAGTGCTGGGCGAGCGGCCCGCCGTCGCGCGGCCGGCGCCGGCGCCGGCACCGGCCGCGGCGGCCAACCCGGTCGCGATCCTGGTCGCCGAAGACAACACGATCAACCAGAAGGTGATCCGGCAGCTGCTGCGCCACCTCGGCTACCGCGCCGACGTGGTCGCGAACGGGCTGGAAGCGGTCGAGGCGCTCGAGCGCCAGGAATACCAGATCATCCTGATGGACATGCAGATGCCGGAGATGGACGGCCTGGAAGCCACGCGCCGCCTGCGCCAGCGCTTCCGCGGCGCCAACGCACCGTGGATCATCGCCATGACCGCGAATGCGATGCCGGGCGACCGCGAACGCTGCCTGAATGCCGGCATGAACGACTACGTGCCGAAACCGATCGAGCTGGAGGTGCTGGACAAGGCACTGGCCACCGCGATCGAGCGGGTGGCGGCACGCCGGCGCGACGATGTGGCGATCGATCCGGCCCGCATCGAGCAGTTGCGCGCGATCGACGACGAGGCATCGCTGCTGAACGAGGTGATCGCATCCTTCGTCGGCGAGGTGCCGCATCTGCTGCACAAGCTGGACCACGCGGTGCGCGAGCACGACGGCCAGCTATTGGCCTCGACCGCGCATTATCTGCGCTCGAGCATCGACTTCGTCGGCGCCAACCGCATGCGGCTGCCGTGCACCAACCTCGAACTGCTGGGCAAGGCGCAGAATTTCGAGGGCGCGCAGGAACAGCTGGCGGATCTGACGCGGGCTTATGAGGAAGCCAGCACGGTATTGCTGGCGCTTGTAACGTAGGGTGGGCGCGGCCGGCGTGGGCACCGAGTGCCCACCCTACCGTTCGGTGCTGCCGTTCAGGCCTTGTTCGACTGCGAACACCGCGGCCTGGACCCGGCTCGACAGGCCCAGCTTCTTGAGGATGTTCTGGACGTGGATCTTGACCGTGCTTTCGGCCAGGTCGAGCACGCGCGCGATCAGCTTGTTGCTTTCGCCGCGCGCCAGGCAGGCCAGGATCTCGCGCTCGCGCGGGGTCAGCTTGTCCAGTTCGGATGGCGGCGCGGCCGGTTTCGGTTCGCGCTGCTTTTGCAGCTGGGCGACCAGTTTGGCGGCCATCGATTCGGCCAGCACCGACTCGCCGGCGGCGGCGCGCTCGACGGCGCGGATCAGGTAGTCGGCATCGATGTTCTTGATCAGGTAGCCGCGCGCGCCGGCCTGCAGCGCAGTGGCGAGGTCTTCACCTTCTTCGGACACGGTCAGCATGATGACCGCGGCTTCCGGCCAGCCCTGCAGGATCACCTGCAGCGCTTCCACGCCGGTCATGCCGGGCATGTGCAGGTCGAGCAGGATGACGTCGGGCCGCAACTGCAGTGCGCGCTTGACGCCGTCCACGCCGTCGGACGCCTCGCCGACCACGGTGAAGCGCGGGTTGCGTTGTAACAGCGAGCGCACGCCACTGCGAAACAGGGTGTGGTCGTCGACGAGCAGGACACTGATCGTGTCGGTTGGTGCCTCCATGCATTACTCCATTGTGCTCAAACCGCCCGTCGCTGGCCGTGGGCAACGTGCAGGCGGATCGTGGTACCTAGTCCGGGCCGCGATTCGATCGCCAGCTCGGCATTGATATGCGCGGCCCGCTCCTGCATGATGTGCAGGCCGACCCGGCGGTCTTCTATGCCGGACTCGACAAAAGCGTCGAAGCCGACGCCATTATCGCTGATCGACAGCGAAAAGTCTTGCTCCTCGCTCACACGTACGCTCACACTGTCGGCCTGGGCGTGCTTGCGGATGTTCGACAATGCTTCCTGAACGATGAACAGAATCTGCAGTTGCTCTTCACGCGAGAATGGCAGCTTGCCGGTGCCCTCGGCCTGGAAGCAGGCCTCGATCCCGGTCTGGTCGCGGAACTTGCGCACCGCCTTGCGCAGCGCACTGTTGAGGTCGTCTTCCTCCAGGCGGCTGCGGAAGTTCTGCAAGAGCTCGCGCACGTCCTCGTAGCTTTCCTTGACCCCGGCGCGCAGGGCGGGGACGATGTCGGCGGCCTCTTGCTGCTGGCCTTGGCGCAGCGAGTCGTCCAGCATCTGTACCTGCAAATTGAGGAAATTCAGGCCCTGGGCGATGCTGTCGTGCAGGCCGCGGGCGACCATGTTGCGTTCCTCGGAAATCGCCATCTCGCGCTCGCGCGCGGCCAGGCGCATGTTCTCGATCGCCGTGCCGAGCAGGCGGCCGAGGGTTTCCAGCAGCGCCTGTTCGCGCTCGTCGAAGCGGCGCTCGCTGCGCAGGTGCAGGCTGAAGACGCCGAGATGTTGGTCCTGGGCGAAGATCTGGAAGACCGCCACGGTGCCGAAGCCGCTGCGCGCACATGGGCTGGCGTCGGCGCGGTCCGCGGCGTCGGGCTCCGGGCGCAGCCAGTGCACCACCGGCTGCTGGGCCAGCGCCGCCTCGCCGCACAAGCAGTCGCCGAGCGGCATGCAGTGCTCGGCCTGCACCATCTCTTCGGGCAGCCCGCGCTGGACCACCAGGTGCACTTTCTCGCCGGCCGGCTCGGTCAGGCGCACCGAGCCGCCATCCGCGCCGAAGTAGCGCAGGATGCGGTCGAGGAAGCCTTCGCACATCGGCTCCAGCGTCTGGCGCGCCTGCAGGAAGGCGGCGCTGTCGTAGAGCAGCGCCAGTTCGCGGTTCTTGTGTTCCAGTGCGGCGGTCTTGTCGCGCACTTTTTCCTCGAGGCTGCCGTACAGCCGTTCGAGCCGGTCCGCCATCTGGTTGAAGCCGGTGGCAAGTTGCCCGAATTCGTCCTTGCTGTCGACCTCGAGGCGCACGCCGAAGTCGGTGTCGGCCATGCTGCGCATGCCGGCGTGCAGGCGTTCGACCGGACGCACGATCAGGCTGAACATCAGGTACACCAGGGCGACGGTGCCGCCCATGGCGAGCGCCATCAGCGCCAGTTGCGAGGAACGCAGCCAGAAGGTGCGCACCTCGTTGTCGCTTTCGATCAGGCGCACGACGCCGTCGATGCGGTCGACGTAGGGATCGAGCACGCCCAGGAAGTGGCGCAGCACCAGCACGCGCTGCTCGCCGCGCGCCTCGAGTACGTGCAGGGCCAGCGGGCGTACCTCGCGCTGCCATTGGGCGGACATGGTGTCGAAGCTGTCGCGGATCGCGGCGGTGGGCGGCAGTCCGAGCGGGCGCTGCGGATCGCCCTGGGCCACCAGCGCCAGCGTGGCGTCAATCGCCGCGACCTGGGCGCGCGCGGCGCCGTCGAAGCCGGCGCCCGGTGTGTGGACTTCGCGTCCCAGCAGCATGGCGAGCCGGTATTCCTGTTTGCGCAGGCTGCCGGTCTCGTTGATCGCGGCGCCGGCGCCTTCGAGCTGCCAGGACAGCCACAGGGTGGCGCCGATGGCGGCCAGCGCCAGCAGCAGGAAACCGACCAGCGCCCCGGCGATGCGAGAGGAGAGGCGCAGGTGGCCGGGAATCGGCGGATAGGCGGGCACGGTGCCGGCGGTGGCGTTCATGCGGCGGCTTCCAGCGGCTGCACCAGGTTCAGGAACTCCTGTTTGCGCGGCGAGTAGGCCAGCAGAGAGCCGGTGTCGATGTCGAAGTACCAGCCGTGCAGGGCCAGCTTGCCCTCGTCGACGCGGCGCCGGATCCAGGGGTAGCTCATCAGGTTGTCCAGCGAATGCAGGATGCTGGCCTGCTCGGCGGCGCGGCAGCGGCCTTCTTCGTGCTTGTGCGGCAGCGCGCGCAGGACTTCCTCGCGCACCGGCGCGGCGATCTCCATCCAGCGCGCGACGAAATCGGTCTCGTCGGTCACGCGGGCGCCCTGCATCAGGGCGCGGATGCCGCCGCAGCGGGCGTGGCCGAGCACCACGATGCGCGCCACCTCGAGGCCGCAGACGGCGAACTCGATCGCGGAGCTGACCCCGGGCGGCGCCTCCGGCGTGCAGGGCGGCACCAGATTGGCGATATTGCGCACCACGAAGATGTCGCCCGGGTCACAGCCGGTCAGCAGGGCCGGGTCGACCCGCGAGTCGCAGCACCCGATCACCAGGGTGGCCGGGTGCTGGCCGCTGCGCAGGCTGTCGCGCGCCGAGGGTTCGCGCAGGTATTGCTGCTGGAAGCGGCCGAAGCCGCGAATGAAACGTTCGATATCCTGCATGTCAACCTCCGGTCTGGGCCATGAAACGCACGATCTTTTCCGGCCGCGCCGTGAAGTCGTGCTGGTGTGGCTTGAGTTCGATCGCCGCGCGAATCGCCGCTTCCAGCTCGGCGTCGCTGGCGCCGCCGCGCAGCAGCGGGCGGAATTCGAATTTCTCTTCCTGGCCGAGGCACAGGTAGAGGGTGCCGTCGACCGCCAGGCGCACCCGGTTGCAGGTGGCGCAGAAGTGCTGCGACATCGGCGTGATGAAGCCGATGCTGCTGCGGCCGTCGCGGGTGGCGAGGTAGCGCGCGGGGCCGCCGCCGAGCTCGGCCGCCTGCGGCACCAGGTCGAAGCGTTCCGTCAGGCGCGCCCGCACCGGACCCAGGTCGAGGTAAGCGGTATTGCGCCCGGTGTCGCCCATCGGCATCACCTCGATCAGGCGCAGCACGAAGCCGTTGGCGATGCAGAAGGCGGCCATCTGTTCGATCTCGCCGTCGTTCACGCCGCGCATGGCGACCATGTTGATCTTGATCGGCTCGAAGCCGGCGTCCTTGCCGGCCATGATGCCGTCCATGATCTGGCGGTAGCTGTCGTGCCCCGTGATGCTCTGCATGCAGGCGCGGTCCAGCGTATCGAGGCTGACGTTGATGCGGCCGACGCCGGCCTGGCGCAGCGCCTGCGCGTGGCGGCCCAGTTGGGTGGCGTTGGTCGACATCGACAGGTCGTCGATGCCGTCGATGGCCGCGAGGCGCCCGGCCAGCGCGCTGACGTTGCGGCGCAACAGCGGCTCGCCGCCGGTCAGGCGCACCCGGCGGGTGCCGAGGCGGGCGAAGGCGCCGACCAGGCGCTCGATCTCGTCGAAGCGCAGCCAGTGTTCGGGTTCCTCGAAACCCCTGAAGCCGGTCGGAATGCAATACGTGCAACGCAGGTCGCAGCGGTCGGTCACCGACAGGCGCAAATATTCGATCGATCGTCCAAAGCGGTCGCGCAGCATGCGGTGCTCCAATGGTGGTGAATGGCTGACATTCTAGGGGAGGGCCGCGCCCTTGACAGTCGGCATGAGGGATGACGCCGACTAGTCACTTCGGCGTATTCCGGGGCGGGGCGCAGCGGCGCTAAGCTTGTTTCTATGCGGCAACTTCGCCACGCTACGAATTAACATCATGACACTCCAGAATTTCAAGATAGGAACCCGCCTCGGCGTGGGTTTCGGCTTCGTGCTCCTGCTCCTCGCCCTGATCGTCGCCACCGGACTCAGGGGCTTCCAGACCGTGGGCGGTTCGACCGGCCGGCTGGTCGGCGAACACTGGGTCAAGGCCGAGGCCGCGAACACGATCGATACCATGACCCGCGCCAACGCGCGCCGTACCTTCGAATTGTTCCTGGCGCCGGACCGCGCCTACCGCGACGGCATCCGCGAGAAGATCGACGCCAACAAGGCGGAAATCGGCAAAGCGCTGGCCCTGCTGCAAGACCGCGCCAGTGCGCCGGACGAGCGCGCCCTGCTGGCGCAGCTCACCGAGCGCCGCCGCGCCTATGTCGACTCCTTCACCCAGGTTAACCAATTGATCGAGTCGGGCAAGACCGAGCAGGCCCGCACCCTGGTGCTGGGCGAGACCATGCGCCACCTGGACGTGCTGCAGGAAAGCGTGCGCGACATGAGCGCTTTGCAGAAGCGCCGCGCCGCTAGCGCCGGCCAGGACGTGCAGAATGAAATCGCCGGTGGCAGCAAGATCATGCTGGCGCTCGGCACGGCCGCGCTGGTCATCGGCACCCTGTTCACGGCGACGCTTGCGCGCTCGATCGTCCATCCTCTGCGCGCGGCCGTGGCGCTGGCACAACGCGTGGCGGACGGCGACCTGAGCGGCCGTATCCAGTCGTCCGCAAAGGACGAGCTGGGCGAGCTGCTGCGCGCCCTGGCGGTCATGAATGAAAATCTTGGCAATATGGTCAGGCAGGTACGCCAGGGCACCGAAACCATCGCCAGCGCCTCCACCCAGATCGCCAGCGGCAACCTCGACCTGGCAGCCCGCACCGAAATGCAGGCCAGCGCGCTGCAGCAGAGCGCTTCGTCGATGGAGGAACTGACCGGCGCGGTGCAGCAGAACGCCGCCAACGCCCAGCGCGCAAACGCGCTTGCCGGCAGCGCTTCGACCACCACCGCCGAGGGCAGCGCGGCGGTAGCGAAGGTGGCACTGACCATGACCGCCATCAGCGACAGCGCGCGCCGCATCGAAGACATCATCGCGATCATCGACGGCATCGCCTTCCAGACCAACATCCTGGCACTCAATGCGGCGGTCGAGGCGGCGCGTGCCGGCGAGCAGGGCAAGGGATTTGCCGTGGTCGCCAGCGAAGTGCGCTCGCTGGCCCAGCGCTCGGCGGTCGCGGCCAGGGAAATCAAGGCCCTGATCGTCGATTCCACGGCCAAGATCGGCGATGGCGCGCGGCTTGCCGGGCAGGCTGGCGACACCATGCAGCAGGTGCTGGCCGGCGTACGCGAAGTGGCCGCCATCATGGCCGAGATCACCGCCGCCAGCGACGAGCAGCGCGCCGGCATCGAACAGGTGAACATTGCCGTTGGCCAGATGGATGGCGCCACCCACCAGAATGCCGCCCTGGTCGAACAGGCCGCCGCCGCGGCGCAATCCCTGCAGGACCAGGCTGCCACGCTGAACGAGACGATCCGGATGTTCAAGATCGAGGAGAAGGTGCGGCCTCTGGCGCTCCAGTTGAGCTGACCAGCGTGTTTCAGGAGGCGCTCGGGGAAGATCGCGGGCGCTTGCAAAGGGCAATAAAAAACGGATTCAGCTTATGCGTGAATCCGTTTATTTTCGCCCTTGGATCGATGTCTTGCGCGACTGGCGAACAGGCGGACACCCCGCCCGTTCACCATCATCATCATCGTGATTTGCCGCTGCCGAGGCCGACCAGCGCGCTTGCCATGACCAGCGCCGCGCACAAGGCAGCCGTCCAGGCCAGCGGGCCGGAGGATGGGATCAGGCCCAGTTCGCCGGCGTAGAACAGGACCAGCGTGACCCCCATCGGGATCGCCAGCCGGACCGCGTCGCGGATATCGCGGCGTGCGCGCGACGCCGCGGCCATGCCTGCCTTAGCCACCACAGCAGCCTCCGCAGCAGCCGCCGGCGGGCGCGTTGCGCAGGTCGCTGTAGCCAGCCTGGGCGGCGGCATCGACGATGGCCTGCGCCGAGGTCTGGCGTTCGTCGAAGGCCACCTCGATCTGGCGGCTGCCGGGCGCCATGTCGAGACCGTGCACGCCGGGCAGGATGGCCAGGCAGTTGGTGATGCGCTCGACATCCGCAAAGGCGAGCGGCGTCGACAATTGGAAGCGTTGTTGCATGATGTTTCCTTTCCTTGAAGGGCGGGGCTGCTCAGCCGCAGGCCCCGATGTAATGGCATTCGGCGCAGCGGGTGCAGCCGTCGACTCTGGACAGGGCGCGCGCGCCGCATTCCGGGCAGGGGCGTCCGAGGGGACGCTGCGCCGGCGCGGATGGCGACGCTGAGGTTGGCGTGCTCGGGCGGAACTCGCGCGCGCCGCCGCCGCCGCGGGCCGCCAGTTCGCGGTCGAGCTGCGCGACCGGGACCTGGTTGCCGTAGGCGTCGAGGAAGCCGCGTGCGATCAGCATCCGCTGCAGCATGAAGGCGATCGCCGCGACTTCCGAATCGTGGTGGACCGGGACCTGCACACCATCGGCGCGGGTCAGCTGGCCGCAGCGCACCGGGCCCTTTTCCCAGACCACCTCGCGCATGTCGGCCAGCGCCTTGGCGATCGAACTGCCGGCGCGCGCGGCCAGCGACAGCAGGCGCATGGTCGAGGTGATCCACTGGTGGCCCTCGCTGCGCTGGTTGGCCGGCATGAAGAATTCGAAGGGGCGCTCGATCTCGACCGGGCGGCCGTCCAGCGTGCCCTGCACGCGGAGGAAGCTGACCGTCAGGTACAGCGCCTTCTTGCCCTCCTGGGTGCCGTATTCGACTTTCGAGGTGACCGAGTCGAGTTCGCCCAGCGGCCGGCTGTCGAAGCGCCGGTGCAGGGGATTGAGGTCGGCGGCAGGCGCCAGTGCCGGCGCCGGCTCGGGAGCGACGCTCAGCACGCTGCCGGTGACGCTGTTCGGACGGTAGGTCGCTAGCCCCTTCAGGCCGGCGCGCCAGGCGTCGAGGTAGAGGTCCTTGAAGTCCTCGTAGGGATAATCGGCCGCCACGTTGACGGTCTTCGAGATCGCCGTGTCCACGTAAGGCAGGACCGCCTCCATCATGCGCAGGTGGTCCTGCGCCGGCATCTGCAGGGCGGTGACGAACTGCGGCGGCAGCGCCGCCTCGTCGCCGGCTTCGTGGCCCAGGTGGCGGTACAGGCGCCAGGCATGGTCGGCCACTTCGTAGACGCGGGTGCTGTCGTCCGGCATGCGCTTCTTGCGCTGGTAGGTCCAGGAAAAGGGCGGCTCGATGCCGTTCGAGGCATTGTCGGCAAAGGCCAGCGAGATCGTGCCGGTGGGCGCAATCGACAACAGATGCGAGTTGCGGATGCCGTCGCGCGCGATTGACGCGCGCAGTTCGTCCGGCAGGCGCTGTACGAACCGGCCGGCCAGGTAAGCCTCGGCATCGAACAGCGGGAATGGCCCTTTTTCCCTGGCCAGGTCCACCGATGCGGCGTAGGCGCTGTCGCGCAGTTCGCGAGCGATACGCGTGGCCAGCGCACGCCCTTCGTCGGCGTCGTAGCGCAGGCCCAGCATCACCAGCGCGCTGCCCAGGCCCAGGAAGCCGAGGCCGACGCGGCGCTTGTCCCGGCCTTCGGCGGCCTGCTGCGGCAGCGGCCACTCGGTGGCGTCGAGCGCCAGGTCGAGCATGCGCACGCCGATGGCGGCAACTTCGCGGAAGGTCGCGAAGTCGAAGCAGGCATCGGCGGTGAAGGGATCGCGCACGAAGCGGGTCAGGTCGAGCGAACCGAGGTCGCAGCAGCCGTAGGGCGGCAGCGGCTGTTCGCCGCAGGGGTTGGTGGCGGCCAGGCGCTCGCAGTAATACAGGTTGTTCTCGGCGTTGATGCGGTCGATGAACAGTACGCCCGGTTCCGCGTGGTCGTAGGTCGAGCGCATCACCTTGTCCCACAGCGCGCGCGCCGCGACCCGGCGGTAGATCCACCAGCCGTCCTCGCGCCGGCAGGCGCCGGCGGCCCGGTCCTCGGCCGAAGGCTCGGCCGGGTGCGCGAGTTCGACCTCGGCGTCCGCAACCACCGCGTCCATGAAGGCATCGGTCACGCCGACCGACAGGTTGAAGTTGCTGAAGGCGCCGCCGTCCTTGGCGGCGATGAAGCGCTCGATGTCCGGATGGTCGATGCGCAGCACGCCCATCTGCGCGCCACGCCTGGCGCCGGCCGATTCCACCGTGCGGCAGGAGGCGTCGAACACTTCCATGTACGAGACCGGGCCGGAGGCGCGCGACTGCGTACCCCGGACCAGGCTGCCGGCCGGGCGGATGGGGCTGAAGTCGTAGCCGACGCCGCCGCCGCGCCGCATCGTCTCGGCGGCTTCGGCCACTGCGGTGTAGATGCCGGGCAGGCCGTCATGGTAGCCGCTGATGGCGTCGCCGACCGGCTGCACGAAGCAGTTCATCAGGGTCGCCTTGATGCCCAGGCCGGCGGCCGAGTTGATGCGGCCGGCCGCCACGAAGCCGTGATCCTGGGCCCACAGGAAGCGCTGCTCCATGTCGAGGCGCAGCGGCTCCGCCTCGTGGGCGGCGAGGGCGTGCGCCACGCGGGCACGGACCTGGCCGATGCTGGTCTCGTCGCCCCTGGCGTATTTTTCGCGCAGGACGTCGAGGGAGACTTCCTGTGCCGGCAGATGGCTGCCGAAGTGTTTTTCGTGCGCGTTCATTGATTGGCTTTCGGGATGTCGTGGGTCTGCTGTGACAGGACTATAGGCAACCGCTCCCCGGCCGTCCTTGAACCGGTTTAAGGTTCAGGAAAAATGCAGCGCATGACCGTCGCGGTCGAAGGCGATGAAGCGCTCGACCGCGCCGCGGTGCACGGCGCCGATCATCGAACGCAGTGCCTGTTCGACCTCCGCGTCCGACGGCTCGCGCCCGGAGGGGCCGGCCAGCGCGGCGGCGAACACCACGTCCCAGGGCTGGCCGGTGCTCTGCGATTCCTGTGCGAGCGCGGAAAAATCGGCCAGCTCCGTAATCGCCTTGTCGACGCACATCACCGGCGACAGCGCGCCGCCCCGACCTTCGCGGAAGCGTTTTTCCTGGCCCGGGCTGTGAGTTTGGGGAAGTTCGGCGACGCCGAACACGAACAGGAGGCGCTGGGATTCCGGCTGGGCGCGCGCGGCCGCAAGGAAGTCGTCGAAGCTGGAGAGGGTGGTGGTGGTCTGCATGTGTGCGGAGTAAGCGTGAAGGTGAGTCTTGCCATTCTAGAGAGCAGGGCTGCGCTTGCCTGTCTGCACGACGGCGTAAGCGGCCTAGTTCTTCCGGCCTATCCCGTGACGGACCTGGCAGGCGGACAATGCATGGGCTTACATCGAAAGGACACCCATGCACGCCATCGACCCGCGCAGATTCCTGCGCCAAATGCCGCTGTTCTCAAGCCTGGGCGACGAGGAGCTGGGCGCGATCGCCGCGGGGGCCAGCGAAGTGCACGTGCGGCGCGGGCGCACCGTCTTCGAGCGCGGCGACCCCTGTCACGGCTTCCATTCGGTGGTGTACGGCCAGGTCAAGCTGGGCTTCGTGTCGGCCCAGGGGCAGGAAAAGATCGTCGAGATCCTCGGGCCGGGACAGAGCTTCGGCGAGGCGGTGATGTTCATGGAAAAGCCCTACGTGGTCACCGCCACCGCGCTCGAAGACTGCATGCTGCTCCATGTCGGCAAGAAGGGGCTGTTCGAAGAGCTCGACCGCCACCCGGCGCTGGCACGGCGCATGCTGGCCGGTATCAGCCGCCGCATGCACGGCCTGATCGCCGACGTCGAAGCCTATACCCTGCATACCGGCGGCCAGCGCGTGGTCGGCTACCTGCTCAAGGATGGGCCGGAGAGCGGCGACCGGCTGACGCTGTCGGTCAGCAAGCGCGCGATCGCTTCCCGCCTGAACATCACGCCGGAGTACTTCTCTCGGGTGCTGCACGCGCTCTCGGCACGGCAGCTGATCCGGGTCGAGGCGCGCGCGATCGACATCCTCGACGCCGGCGGGCTGCGCAGCTACCAGGGCTGAGCAGGCCGCAGGCGGGCTAGTTCCTTTGGCGGATTGTGGCCGTGGCCGGGCGCAACTAAGATGCGTCCCATATGCCGCTCCAGGGAGAGTCCACATGTCGCTGATGTCCATCGAAGAGGCGCCCCGCGCGCCGGCGCCCGGCGCCAGGCCGGCGCTGTTCGCGCTTGGCTTTCGTCCCTTCTACCTGCTGGCCGCAGCCTTCGCCGCTGTCAGCGTACCGCTGTGGGTGGCGGCGCAGGCCGGCTGGCCGGTGCCGGCCCGCGTCGACATGCTGTGGCACATGCACGAGATGGTGTACGGCTTCGCGGTCGCCGTCATCGTCGGCTTCCTGTACACCGCCGGCTACAACTGGACCAGATTGTGGACCCCGCGCGGCTGGCGCCTGGCGGCGATCGCCGGGGTCTGGCTCGCCGGACGCGCTGCCATGCTGGCCGCGCCGCCGCTGGCCGCTGCCGCCGTCGATGCCATCTTCCTGCCGCTGGCGGCGTTGCCGCTGTACCGGGTGCTGAAGCAGTCGGGCAACCGCCGCAACATGTTCCTGGTGGCGCTGCTCGGCCTGCTGGCGCTGTCGAACCTGCTGTACCACGCCGCCACGCTGGGCTGGCTGCCGCTCGACCCGCTGGCGCCGGTGCACGCGGCCATCGTCCTGATCGTGGCCATCGAAGCCGTGATCGGCGGACGCGTGATTCCGATGTTTACCGCGAACGGCGCGCCCGGGACCAGGCCGGTGCAGGACGCGCGCGTCGACAGGACCGCGCTGTTCCTGACGGTGCTGGCCGGTGCGGCGTGGACGGCCGGCCTGGCGGCGCCGTTCACCGCGGCGCTGGCGATGGCCGCCGCCGTGGCGCAGGCGCTGCGCCTGGCGGGCTGGAAGCCGTGGCGCACCTTGCGCAACCCGCTGCTGTGGATACTCCACCTGTCGTATGCCTGGATTCCGCTGGGCTTCCTGGCGCTGGCGCTGGCCCAGTACAGCATCGTGACGCCCAGCGCCGCGCTGCACCTGCTGACCGTCGGCTCGCTCGCCGGCCTGGTGATCGGCATGATCACCCGCACCGCGCTGGGCCACACCGGCCGTCCTCTGAAGGCGGGCCGCGCCGAAACCCTGATGTACGTGCTGGCGCAGGGCGCCGTGCTGGCCCGTTTCGCGGCCGCGCTGGCACCTGCCGCACGCATGCCCTGGCTGGTGCTTGCCACCGTGTGCTGGAGCGGCGGCTTCCTGGCCTACCTGGCCGTCTACCTGCCACGCCTCGTCGCGCCGCGTCCCGATGGCCGCGAAGGCTGATGCATTCACAGGATTTACCATGCAACCCACCGTCCAATTCGACCCCGAACTGATCGCTCGCATGAGCCAGCGCGGGCCGCGCTACACCTCGTATCCGACCGCCGACCGTTTCACGGGCAGTTTCTCCGCGATCGACTTCGCCGCGGCGGCCTGGGGTGGCGCGCCGGGACGGCCGCTGTCGCTGTACGTGCACGTGCCGTTCTGCGAGTCGCTGTGCTACTACTGCGCCTGCAACAAGATCATCACCCACGACCGCAGCAAGGCCGCCAAATACCTCGGCTACCTGGTGCGCGAGATCGACATGCAGGCCAGTCTGTTCGCGGCCTGCGGCCCGGTGCAGCAGCTGCATTTCGGCGGCGGCACGCCGACCTACCTGAGCGACGCGCAGATGGGCGCCCTGATGGACCACCTGCGCAGCCGCTTCGCGTTCGCCGATGACGAAGAGGGCGAGTATTCGATCGAGATCGACCCGCGCACCGTCGACGCGCAGCGCATCCGCTCGCTGCGGCGCCAGGGCTTCAACCGCCTCAGCCTCGGCGTGCAGGACTTCGACGAGGACGTGCAGCGCGCCGTCAACCGCCTCCAGCCGGAAGCGATGACGGGCGACGCCATCGCGACCGCGCGCGCGGCCGGGTTCCGCTCGGTGAGCATCGACCTGATCTACGGCTTGCCGCTGCAGAGCATGGCCAGCATGGCGCAGACGCTGGACAAGGTGATCGCGCTGTCGCCGGACCGGATCTCGGTCTACAACTACGCGCACATGCCGCAGATGTTCAAGGCGCAGAAGCTGATCCGCGACGAGGACATGCCCGATCCCGCCACCAAGCTGGCCATGCTCGGTCTGTGCATCGAGCGCCTGTGCGCGGCCGGCTACGTCTACATCGGCATGGACCATTTCGCCAAGCCGGACGACGAACTGGCGCGCGCCCAGCGCGACGGCACGCTGCACCGCAACTTCCAGGGTTACTCGACCCATGCCGCGCTCGACACCATCGCCTGCGGCGTGTCGGCGATCAGCGCGGTGAACGGCACCTACAGCCAGAACGAGAAGACGCTCGAGGCCTATTACGCGCGCCTGGACGAAGGGGTATTGCCGGTGGCGCGCGGCCTGCGCCTGTCGAGCGACGACCTGGTCCGGCGCGACATCATCCAGCAGCTGATGTGCAATTTTGCGCTCGACTTCGACGCCCTGGAGGCGAGCTGGGGGATCGACTTCGCGGCCGATTTCGCGCCTGAGCTGGAAAAGCTGACGGCACTGGGCGCCGAAGGCCTGCTCGCCTTGCTGCCGGACCGGCTCGAGGTCAGCGCCAGGGGCCGGCTCTTGATCCGCAATATCTGCATGGTGTTCGACGCCTACTTCGGCATGCCGGAAGCGGTGCCGCTGCAGCGGGTGCGCTACTCGCGGACGATCTGAGCCGGCATACGCTGCACCAGCGCGCGCGTCTGGCGCGCGATCACCGCTTCCTCGTCGGCCGGCAGCACCCAGACCGCGACCGCGCTGTCCGGCGCGTGCAGACGCGGGCCGCCGGCGGCGTTGGCCTCGAGGTCCAGCTTGACGCCGAGCCAGGCCGCCTGGGCGCAGACGCGCGCGCGGATCTCGGCCGCGTGCTCGCCGATGCCGCCCGTGAAGACCAGCAGGTCGAGACCCCCCAGGGCCGCGGCCAGCGAGCCGAGTTCGCGCCCGATGCGGTAGACGAAAACCTCGACCGCCTCGCGCGCCGCCGCATCCTCGCTGGCCAGCAGGGTGCGCATGTCGCCGCTGATGCCGGACAGGCCGAACAGGCCCGAACCCTGGTACAGCAGCCGTTCCAGCGCCTTCGGCGCCATGTGTTTTTCCTGCAGCAGGTAGAGCAGCAGGCCGGCATCGATGCTGCCGCAGCGCCTTGCCATCGGCAAGCCGTCGAGCGCCGAAAATCCCATCGTGCTGGCGATGCTGCGCCCGTCCAGCATGGCGCACATGCTGGCGCCGCTGCCCAGGTGAGCAGCGACCACCCGGCCGCCGGCGCGCGGCTCCAGCGCCGGCAGCTTGGCAGCCAGGTGCTCGTAGGACAGGCCGTGGAAGCCGTAGCGCATCATCCCTTGCTCGGCGAATTCACGTGGCAGCGCGTACAAACGCGGCACGCGCGGACCGCCGAGGTGGAAGGCGGTATCGAAGCAGGCAACCTGCGGCAGGCCCGGATGCAGCCGCGCGATGGCCCGGATCGCGGCCAGGTTGTGCGGCTGGTGCAGCGGCGCCAGCGGCGCCAGCTCGGCCAATTCCTGCAGCAGCACGGGTGTCACCAGCGCCGGACCGGCATGCGCATTTCCTCCATGTACCACGCGATGGCCGACGCCGGCCAGCTGCGCCGGCGCCAGATGCGCTTCGATCCAGTCGATCGCCGCGGCCATCTCGGTCGCGTAGGCATTGTCCGCGGCCAGCAAGCGGTCCTCGATGAGCGCGCCCTCGGCCGACCAGGCCTGCAGGCGCGGCGTGGCGGCACCGTTGTCGATCTTGCCGTGGCTGGCGGGCACCAGCTCGCCCTCGCGTTCCAGGAAAACGGCGAACTTGATGCTGGACGAGCCCGCATTGAAACAGGCATAGGCTCTCATGGCATGGCGCTCCCGGCCGCAGCCGATTGGTGTTGCGCCAGCAGCGCCGCCAGCGCGCAGGAGGCGAGGCGCGCCAGCGGTCCGTCGGCGCGGCTGGTGAGGATGATGGGAACCCGTGCACCGAGCACGATCCCGGCCACCTGGGCTTCGGCCAGGTACTCGAGCTGCTTGGCGAGCATGTTGCCGGCCTCGAGATCGGGCACGACCAGGATGTCGGCGCAGCCGGCCACCGGCGAGACGAAGCCCTTGGTCGCCGCCGCCTCGCCGGACACCGCCAGGTCGAAGGCCATCGGGCCATCCACCAGGCCGCCGCCGATCTGGCCGCGCTCGGCCATCTTGCACAGCGCCGCCGCTTCGATGGTCGAGGCGATCTTCGGGTACACCGTCTCGACCGCCGACAGGATCGCCACGCGCGGCGCGGCGATCCCCAGCGCGTGCGCCAGGTCGATCGCGTTCTGGACGATGTCGCGCTTGTCCTCGAGGGTGGGGGTGACGTTGATCGCGGCATCGGTGATGAACAGCGGGCGCGGGTAGGTCGGCACGTCCATCGCGAACACGTGGCTGACGCGGCGCGCGGTGCGCAGGCCGCTTTCCTTGGCCACCACGGCATGCATCAATTCGTCGGTATGCAGCGCGCCTTTCATCAGGGCCTGGACCTCGCCAGCCCGGGCCAGCGCCACCGCGGCCTCGGCCGCTGCGTGACTGTGCTCGGTGGGCACGATGCGTATCCCCGCCAGGTCGACGCCGGCCTCGAGGGCGGCGCGCCTGATCTTCGCTTCCGGACCGACCAGCACCGGCTCGATCAGGTCCTGGCGCGCGGCTTCGAGGGCGCCCAGCAGCGAGACGGTATCGACCGGGTGTACCACCGCGGTGCGGATGCGCGGCGCGTCCTGGGCCGCCGCCAGCAGGGCGCGGTAGCGGCCGCCGCGCTCGCGCAGGCGCACCTCGGGCAGCGCCACGCGCGGGCGCACGATCTTCTCGGCGGGCGCGATGACGTCGGCGCTGCCGGCCACCACCTCTTCGTGCGCCTGGTTGGTCACCACGCAATCGAGCGTGACGCGGCGTTGTTCCGGATCGAGCCGGGCCACGCGCAGCGTCACGGTCACGCTGTCGCCCAGGCCGACCGGTTTCAGGAAGCGCAGCGACTGTCCAAGGTAGATCGTGCCCGGGCCGGGCAGCTGGGTGCCGAGCACGGTGGAGATCAGCGCGCCGCTCCACATGCCGTGCGCGATCACCTTGTGGAACATGTCGCTCCGGGCGTATTCGTCGTCGAGGTGGGCGGGGTTGACGTCGCCCGACATGACGGCGAACAGTTCGATGTCCTCGCGGGTGAGGGTGCGGGTCAGGCTGGCGCTGTCGCCGACCCGGAGTTCGTCGAAGGTGCGGTTCTGTATGGTGTCCATGGGGTCCTTTCGCTCAGCGCTCGAGCACGTAGTTGCCGGGTGCCGGGCCGAGGGCGGGGTAGCCGCGCGCGGGCGCACCCATCGCCGGCGGGGCGGCGCGCCTGCTGCCGGCGGCCTCGAGCCAGTCGGCCCAGGCCGGCCACCACGAGCCTTCCTGCGGCGGCGTGGCGGCGACCCAGTCGTCCGGCGCCAGGTAAATGTCGCCGTCGGCCTGGCGCCCGAGCCGGAAATGGCGCCTCGGGTGGCCCGGCTCGCTGACGATGCCAGCATTATGGCCGCCGCTGGTGAGCACGAAGCTGAGGTCGGCATCGGCCACCAGCCTGATCTTGTAGACCGACTTCCAGGGCGCCACGTGGTCGGTCTCGGTGGCGACGACGAACATCGGGACATGGATGTCGGTCAGCGCCACCGGCCGCCCATCGACCCGGTAGCGCCCTTCGAACAATTCGTTTTTCAGGAACAGCCGGCGCAGGTACTCGCTGTGCATGCGGTAGGGCATGCGCGTGGCGTCGGCGTTCCAGGCCATCAGGTCGTTCACCGGCTGGCGCTTGCCGAGCAGGTACGCGCTGACCACGCGCGACCCCACCAGGTCATTCGAGCGCAGCAGTTCGAAGGCGCCGGCCATCTGGTGGGTCTCCAGGTAGCCCTGGCGCCACATCATGGCATCGAGATAGTCCAGCTCGCTGTCGTCGATGAACAGGTTCAGTTCGCCCGCTTCCGTGAAGTCGGTCTGGGCAGCCAGCAAGGTCATCGAAGCGATGCGCGCGTCGCGCTGCCCGGCCAGCCAGGCGGCGGCGATGGCGAGCAGGGTGCCGCCCAGGCAGTAGCCGGCGGTGTGGATGCGGCGCTCAGGAACGATCGCCGCCACCGCGTCCAGCGCCGCCAGCACGCCCTGCTGCAGGTAGTCGTCCATGCCGAGGTCGCGGTCCGCTTCGACCGGGTTGTGCCAGGAGATCATGAACACGGTATGGCCGCGCTGGACCAGGTAGTTGACCAGCGAATTGTGGGGCGACAGATCGAGGATGTAGTACTTCATGATCCAGGCCGGCACGATCAGCACCGGTTCGGCGTGGACCTCGGCGGTAGCAGGCGCGTACTGGATCAGCTCGATCAGCCTGTTGCGCAGCACCACCTGGCCGGGCGTGACCGCGACGTTCTTGCCGGGAACGAAATTTTCAGTCCCGGCCGGCGGCTTGCCAAGCAGCATGCGTTGCCAGTCCTCAAGCAGGTGGGCAGCGCCACGGGCCAGGTTCATGCCGTTTTCCTCGCGCGTGGCCTGCAGCACTTCCGGGTTCGTCGCGAGGAAATTGACGGGGGAGAGCATGTCGAGGAATTGCCGCGCAGCGAAGGACACCACTTGTTCATGGTGCGGCGAAACTCCGCCGATCCCGGTGGTCGCGTTGTGCCACCACTGCTGGTTGAGCAGGAAGCCCTGCTGGATCACGTTGAAGGGCCAGCGCTGCCAGGCCTCGCCGTCGAAGCGGTGGTCCTGGGGCAGCGGTGCGATGCAGGGCGCGGGCGACCCGGCCACGGCGTGCGTCGCATAATCGGCGAAGCGTCCGCTCTTGCGCACCGCCTTCTCCAGCAGGCGCCCCCATTTGCCGGGCGACAGCGCCAGATGCAGGGCCCAGTCGGTCCAGGCCAGCGCCAGCGCGGCCGGCGAGATGCCGGCGGTCAGCCGCCCGAGCGCGGCATGCAGCAGGCGGTCGGTCCGGGTCGGGGTTTCGATGTCGGCGCTGGCGCCGACGGCAGGGGCGGCGGCCGGCAAATCCTGCGGCTCGGGCGCGAGCGTGACTGGGAAGTGCAGTATCGGTTTGTCCATTCGGCCACCTTAACGTTTTGTTGTCGATCAAATCGTTGATGTAAATCAAAACATGGGTGTTCTGATAAGGCTTCAGGAGGAAAGCCCGTGGTAGATCTCCTCTTCCTGGGCAAAATGCAGGCGCAGGATCGCGTCCAGCGCATACAGCGTGCGGCGCAGTTCGCGCACCGAGGCACCGGTCGCGCCGCCCTTCGATATCGTCGCGGCAAGGCGGTCGACGCTGCGGCTCAGGCGATAGATTTCGCGATGGGTACTGCTCATGGACGCCATCGGGTCCTCGCCGCCGATCAGCTGTGCCAGCTGCGGGTAGAGCACGGCATCGTCGTGTGCCTCGTGCGGCAGCAGCCGGCCGCGCAGCGCGGCGTTCAGCGATGCCAGTTCGGCCTGGATGGCAGCCGCCGGCAGTGTTTCGGCCCGGTCGGCCAGCGAGGCAAGTTGCTCGATGACGGGCAGCAGGTGGGCGTGCTCCCCCTTGAGCTTGGCGACCTCGTCGGCGCGGATCGTGGATCCGGCCCTGGCCCGCTCGAGACGCAGCACCCGCAGCGCGTTCAGGATCACGGCGACGTCGATGAGTTCCTGCAGCACGGCGCCGGCCACCGGCGGCAGATAGCCGCAGGCCGCCACGCTCATGGCCAGGATCGACAAGGCCATGCCGCCGATCACGCTCTGCAAGGCGATGGCCCGGGTGCGGCGGGCGATGCGCACTGCGAAGGCCAGGTGGTCGAGGCGGTCGACCAGCAGCACCACCTGGGCCGACTCCGCCGCCGCCGCGGCGCCGCGCGCGCCCATGGCGACCCCGACGTCGGCCGTGGCCAGGGCCGGGGCGTCGTTGATGCCGTCGCCGACCATCATCGTGACGCCATCCGTGCGCGTGGCGGCAATCGCCGCCAGCTTCGCGGCCGGGGTCTGCTCGGGCAGCACCGTATCGATGCCCAGCGAACCGGCGATCGCGCTGGCGACGTCGCGCCGGTCGCCGGTCAGCATGACGATCCGTTCGACACCCAGGGTCCGTAGCAGCCGCAGGGCGCGCGGGGTGTCCTTGCGGATCTCGTCCGCCATGTGCAGCGCGGCGTAGAAGCTGCGGTCGGCCGCGGTATAGACGCCGGCCGCGCCTTCGTCGCCGACCCGTGCCACGATATCCGCGGCCCAGGCCGGTGGCGGCGCCCGGCCGGCAATCGCTTCGTAGCTGCCGACCCGTACCGCCTTGCCGTCGACCTTGCCGCTCAGGCCGGCGCCGGGCTGCTCCTCGACCTGCTGCGGCAGCGACAGCGCCAGGCCGCGCTCGAGCGCCGCCGCGACCACCGCCTGCGCGATGGCGTGGGTGGACAACTGCTCCAGCGAGGCCGCCAGCCGGAGCGCTTCGGCAGGCTGGATCGAGGGCGCGGTCGCGATCGCCGTCAGCCTGGCCTGGCCGCTGGTGAGCGTGCCGGTCTTGTCGAAGAACAGGGTCTGGACCTGCGCCATCTTTTCGAGCGCGCCGTCATGCTTGACCAGCACGCCGCGCCGGGCACAGCGCGACATCGCACTGACGATGGCGACCGGCACCGCCAGGATCAGCGGGCAGGGCGTGGCCGCCACCACCACGGCCAGCGCCCGGTGCGGGTCGCCGCTCAGCAGCCAGGCCAGGCCGGCCATCCCCAGGGCCAGCGGCACGAACAGCAGGGCGTAGCGGTCGGCCAGACGCGCGGCCGGGGCCTTCGAAGCCCTGGCTTCCCGTACCAGGCGGACGATGCCGCTGAAGGTGCTGTCGCTGGCGCTGCTGGTGGCCAGCATGTCGAAAGCATTGCCGGCATTGACGGTGCCGCTGCGCACCGGCGCGCCCGCGCCGCAGGCGACCGGCACCGATTCCCCGGTCAGGCTCGATTCGTCGACCATGGCGGCGCAGACCAGGGTGCCGTCGACCGGCACCGTCTCGCCGGGCCGTACCGCGAGCCTGTCCCCCGGCCGGACCGCGTCCAGCGCCACCTGCACGATGGCGCCCTTCTCGTAGCGGTTGGCGGAGCGCGGGGCCTTGCCGAGCAGCGCCGACATATCCTGCTCGGCACGCTGTTCCGCATAGGCCTCGAGCGCCCGGCCGCTGGCGAACATCAGGGCGATGACCGCCGCGGTCAGGTGTTCGCCCAGAACCAGCGCACCGACGATCGACACCAGTGCAATCAGGTCGAGGCCGAACTGCCTGCGCCACAGCGCGGCGGCGGTGTCCAGCACCACCGCCGCCAGCACCAGGCCGGCGCCGGCGATCCAGCACCAGGCGGCGGCGTGCGGCATGCCGAGCAGTTGCAAGGCGCCGCCGACGGCCAGGGCGGCCGCGGACGCCGCAGCCTGGTACAGGCTTGGGCAATTCTTCCTCGGCATGAAGCCTCTCTCCCGATCGAATCCAGCCGCATGCCGCTGGCGTTGCCGGTCGCTGGCCCAGGCGCAGCGGCGAGCGCCACCACCCATTCGACCGTCACCGGCACCACCTAGTGCGCCATCAGCACCGGCAAGATGGCTTGCGCCAGCACCGTGCGGCTGGCCCCGCCCAGGCACAGTTCGCGAAAGCGGCTATGGCCAAAGCAGCCCATGACCAGCATGCCGCAGTCCAGCTCGGCGGCCAATGCCAGCAGATCCTGTCCGGTCGACTGGCGCGGCGCACGCACCAGCATGTTCGCCGGTACGTGGTGGCCTTCGAGGTGGCGCTCGAGGTAGGTGAACAGCTCAGGCTGCTGGGCACGGAAATCCTCTTCGCTGCCGTCCTGTCCGGCAATAGCGACTACCGTGACCCCGGCGGCGCGCCGCAGCAGGGGGATGGCAGTGCTCAGTGCGAACGAGGCTTCCTTGCTGCCGTCCCAGGCCACCAGCACCTGCTGGCTGTGGTAGGGCGCGGGATCGGTACGCGGCAGCACCAGCACGGGGCGTGCGCAGTTGAGGATCAGGTATTCCTGCAGCTGGACCGCCATCTCCGGCATCGATTCGTCCGGATCGTCCTGGCTGATGACGACCAGGTCGGCGAAGCGCGCCAGCCGCGCCAGCCCGTCATCCGACTGATCGCAAACGAAGCGCGTATCGTGTTCGGCCTGCATTTCGCTGGCGATCGCTTCGAAATGCGACAGCGCACGCCTGGCGTTATCTTCCAGCGGCTGGAAATAGCTGGCGCTGAGCGTACCCGGTTCTTCCTTGTAGCCGTCGGGAAGACCACCCGGGACACCCCGAACATGGCGGCGCCGGTCAGGTGCGCGCCGGTCGCATGCGCCAGCGCGGCGGCATAGCGCATGCGCGCAGGAGCGTGCTTCGACAGGTCGACGTGGACGAGAATGGATTTCAGCATGACCGTGTATGCCCTGAAGTCATCAGTGCGCGACCAGCAGCGGCAGCGGCGCGCGCGCCAGCAATTCGCGCGTCACGCCGCCCAGCACCCATTCGCGGTAGCGGCTGTGGCCATAGGCACCGCAGACCAGCAGCCCGGCGCCGCAATCGCGCGCCAGGGACATCAGCGCATGGCCGACCGTGGTTCGGGTGTACTCGACCACGACCTCGACCTCGACACCATGGCGGGCCAGGTAGAGCGCCATGTCGGCGCCGGGCTGTTCGCCGTGCAGTTCCGAAAGCGTGTCGGGATTGACCAGCACCAGCTTGACAGCGCTGGCGCTTTGCAGCAGCGGCAGGGCCGCGGTCAGCGCCCGCAAGGCCTGCATGCTGCCATCCCAGGCGGCCACGGCGATGCCGGGAATCGCCTCGTCGCGGTAGCTGTCCGGCACCACGAGGACCGGGCGTGCACCGCGCAGGGCCAGCTGCTCGGGCAGCCTGCGCAAATGGCCGGGCAGGACGGGGCCGGAATCGTCGGGGTTGCGGCTGAGGACCACCAGGTCGGCATAGCGCGACTGCAGCAGCAGGCCGTAGTCGGCATGGTCTTCGATGAGGCGCGTTTCCACCGAGGCGACCCCGAGCCGCCTGGCCTGTTCCGCGAACGCGTCCAGATGGGCCGTGCTCGACTCACGCAAGGCCACGAAGTCGCTGGGCGGTACTGGCGCGCCCAGCGAGCCCTCGATGAAGGCATACTCGACCGGCGAAAGACCGGTGGCGGCGCTGCCGACCAGGTGGGCGTCATGCGCATTGGCGAGGCAGGCGGCGGCGCGCAGACGGCTGTCCTGCAGAGGACTCCCGTCGACATGGACAACGATGGTCTTGAACATGGCATTCCTTTGCGGTGATCGGGTGCCGGAACCCCGGCGGGGCATGACATGGATTCACTCTAAGGCGAGGGGATTTCTGGCGCCAGTGGGCTTTTTGATGTGCGTCAAAATCGCCAGACATTGATCCTTGGCCTGGCGGAAGCGGCGGCGCGCTCGTCGCGCGGCACGAAAATTCGCGTATCCCGCATCTATGTGGGTGCGCTAACGTTGCGCCGCCAGCCGATCCGGTATCGTTCGAGCATCATGAAAGCGAAAGCGCATCGGACCCAGGTCTCGACTTCCCAGCTCGAACTGCCGCTCGGCCGTTCGGGCGCAGCGCATGACCTGGCCTATTACATCGGCATCGGCAAGGTGTTCGCCGCCTACCACAAGCGCTGGCCGACCGCCGATGCGACCCGCGAGGAATTCCGCGCGGCGCGGGTCAAGGACGTCGACGGCCGGCGTATCGAGCGCGAGCTGCGCTATCCGGCGCCGGTGCTCGAGGCCGATCCGGAGTACCAGGCCCTGCGCGAGCGCTGTTTGCTGGACGGCATGCCTGAAGGCGTCACCCTCGAAGCGCTCGATCCGCGCTACCGCACCGTATTGTCCGAAAGCGGCATTACCGGCCTGTTCGCCTCGATCGCGCTGCCGGTCAGGGCCGGGCCGGAGGCGGTACGCTATGCGACCGGCCTGCCGGCGCACGCCGCCGATGAGCTGACGCTGCGCGTCGGGCAGGGCATCGCCGTGCGGGCGCTGGCGGCGGCCGGTTTCGACGCGCAGGATCCGCGCGTGCTCGCGCGCAGCTTCTCGGTCCGGGTGCAGGCCAACGACGAGCTGAAAAGCGTCATCGAGCGCACCGGCATCCACCGCCCCACGCTAGACGCGCGCCTGGCCGACCATTACCTGCTGGATGCCGGCGAGGATGGCCGGCTCACGGTGCGCTACCAGCTGCTGGCCGGCGGACGCTATGCCGGCCGCTTCGATGTCGGCCAACTGAGCGACAGGCTCGCCGCGGTCTACGCGCGTGACCCGGAGCTGGCGCAATTGCGCGGCAGCGAGGCGCCCGCGATGCCCGAGATGCCCGCCGTCGCCGCCACCGCCGCGGCACCGACGCCGGGCAGCATCGAGGAACTGCGCGAGCAGCTGGCCATGCTCGAACCGGAAGGGCAGAGCCTCAAACTGCCGATCCAGGCGTTGAGCCGGTTCGCCGAGATCCGGCGCCTGCTGGAACGGGCGGGTGGCGACTACCGTGCCGCCACCCAGCGCTTCGAGTTCGAGGAAGACCTCGAGCCGGCGGCCGTGATCGAGAACCTGCTCAGGAGCGGCGGGTCCTAGCGCGGCGCTTGCCCGGCACGACGTCGGCGCCGCCGAACAGGTCGGGCTGGACCGGCGCCGGCTTCGGCTCCGGTTGCAGCATGGCCTGCGCGGGCTCCTCAGTGGCCGCAGCGGCTATCGGCTCGGCCGGCGCCAGCGGCTGCGGTTCCGGCGGCGGCACCGTCCCGAAAGGATCGATCACGGCCGCCACGCCATTGGTGTAGGCCAGTACGTCGTCGAGTACCTGGTATTTGTCGGGGTCGGCCGGCGTGCCCGCTGCCGCCAGCGCCTGCCGGCAACGGGCCACCGCCTCGCGCACCATCGCCACCGTGCGGCTGCGCCCATCGCCTTCGATCAGCTTGCGGAAGCGGTGCTCTTCCCACTTGTCTTCCTCGCGCGACGTCAGGGTCGCCGGGAAATGGCGCGCCTTGTAGCGCAGGAACAGCGCGTCGAGCCTGGGGTCGACAAAGCTTGGCTTCGCCGTCGCGAAGGTGGCCGGGTCCATGCTGCGCAGCTGGTCCAGCAGGCGCCGGTCGGGCGCCGCGACGAAGCCGGCGTACAGTGCTTCCTCGGGATCGCATTCGAGCGGTTCGCGCGCGAACACGACCTGCAGCAGCCGCGACAGCTCGACCGTCTGCATCACACCCAGCATCACCGGCACATTGGCCAGCGCCGCGCCGACGTCGATGCCCAGCTCGGCGGCGCGTTCGCGCGACAGCACGCCCAGGTTGCGGAACACCGCCGGCGACTTGTTGGCGGCGATGCTGAAGACCGGCATCGGCTCGAAGGCGTCGGGCTGCGCCTCCGGCCCGGTGAAGAGCCGCCTGCGCATGGTTTCGGCATCGATGTCCAGCAGCTGGCGCGGATCCTTGGCCAGGTCCCAGGCGATCACCTCGTTGCGGTTGGTCGGGTGCGCGGCCAGCGGCATCATGATGCGGACGCCGGCCGCCTGCGCGCTGCCGCCGCCAACGTGCAGGAAGGGACTGTGCGCGTTCACGTCCATTTCCTGCAGCGCCAGGTTCTTGTCCAGCATCGCCAGGCAATGCGCGAAAAGCTGGGGCTGGCGGTCGCGGATGCGCCGCGCCAGCGCGACGGTGGCCAGGACGTCGGACAGGGCGTCGTGTGCCGCCTCGTGCGCCAGGCCGTTGGCGGCACTGAGGCGCGCCAGCGCGAACGAGGGCTTGCCGGCTTCGTCGACGGGCCACTCCAGCGTTTCCGGCCGCAGCGCCCAGGTCGCGCGCACCAGGCCCAGCACATCCCAGCGCCCGCAGCCATCCTTCCATTCGCGGCCATACGGGTCGATCAGATTGCGCCACAACATGAAGCGCGTGACCTCCTCGTCGAAGGCGATCGAGTTGTAGCCGAAGGCGATCGTGCCCGGCGCCGCGAGCTGGCGATGGACCGCTTCGACGAACTGCAGCTCCGGCAAGCCGAGCGCCTGGCAGCGCTGGGGCGTGATCCCGGTCAGCAGGCAGGCCAGCGGGTCGGGCAGATGGTCGGGGGCGGGCTGGCAATACAGCGTGGTCGGGTTGCCGATCACGTTCAGGTCCATGTCCAGGCGCAGGCAGGCGAACTGGACGGGCCGGTCGCGGACCGGGTCCAGCCCGGTGGTTTCGTAGTCGTAGGCCAGCAGGCTGTTCATGGGCACATGCCGTGTCGATAGTCTTGTTCGAAGAATAACGGCAATGGCGGCAGGGCGGCGCACAGCGGCACGCGAGCGCCTGGCCCGCCGGCGCCAGGCGCTTGCAAGCGATCAGCCGCCGTGCGGCAGGCCGAGGTTCTGGTTGGCGGGCACCGCCACGTCGATCAGCTTCGGCCGCGGCAGATTCAGTTCCCCCATCAGCTTGACGAAGGCTTCGCGGCTGCGATCCGCGAGGCGGGCGTTGTGGCGCTTTTCCCAGCCGATCGTCGAGACCGACTGGCCCTTGTAGTCGTGGCCCGGCCACATGCGGGTGTCGTCGGGCAGCGTGAACAGCTTGCGCGTCACGCTGTCGTACAGCGCGTCGGCGCTGCCGCTCTGGAAATCGGTACGGCCGCAGCCGTCGATCAGCAGGGTGTCGCCGGTGAAGACATTGCCGCGCCAAACGTAGCACATACTGCCTGCCGTGTGGCCCGGCGTATGCAGGACCGCGATCGTCTCGCCATCGCCGAAGCGGATCGTGTCGCCGTCGTTGAGCTGGGTTTCCGCCGGGGCGATGCCGCAGCCGCTCGGCACCGCCGCCGTGGCGCCGGTCAGCTCGCGCAGCCTGCCGGCCGAGGTGACGTGGTCGGCGTGGGCGTGCGTCTCGAGCACATAGGCCAGCTTCAGGCCGAGCCGTTCGAGGTGGCGCAGGTCGCGTTCCCAGTGCCGGTCGACCGGGTCGATGATGACGGCCTCCGGGCTGCCCGGCGCGGCGAGGATGTAGGTGAAGGTCGAGGATTCGGTGTCGAACAGCTGGATCGGATTGAGGTGCATGGCGTGTTCCCGGGAGACGTGTGAAGTTTAGCGTAATGCCTTGACGATCATGCCGGCCGCGACGGCGGCGGAGACGGCGGCGAATGCGGTTTGCAGAAGAGGGCCGGACAGGCGCGCCGACAATGTGCGCCCGCCCAGCATGCCGGCCAGTGCGCCGGCCGAAAAGGGCAGGGCGATGCTCCAGGCGAGCGCGCCGCCGGCCGCACTGGTGGCGACGCCGGCCAGCGAAATCAGCGCGATCACCGCCAGCGAGGTCGCCACTGCGGATTGCATCGCCAGGTTGGTGTAGCGCTGCAGCGCGGGGACCATCACGAAGCCGCCGCCGACGCCCAGCAAACCGGACAGCAGGCCGGCAAACGAGCCGGACAGGGCGAGCACCCGTGCGCACGGCCGGGTCCAGATGAAGCGGCCGGTATCGAGCCCGCGCACGCAGGGCGGGCGCCGGTCCTCGGGGTCCGCCGCCGTACCCGTCCACCCGCGCGCCTTGCGCAGGGTGTTGAAGGCAACGTACAGCAGCACCAGGGCGAACAGCAGGCTGAGCCAGCGGTTGTCGATGCGGCGCGCCAGCCACAGGCCGGCCGGCGAGAGCAGCATGCCGGCAATGGCGATCAGCAGCGCCGCGCGGTAGCGCACCACGCCGGCACGCAGCCCGAGGATGGCGCCCAGCGCGGCCGCCATGCCGACCGCCATCAGGCCGATCGGGCCGGCCTGCGCCACGCCGATATGGGTGCCGAACACCAGCAGCGGCACGGCGAGGATGCCGCCGCCGGCCCCGGTGAGCGCCAGAATCAGGCCCACCGCGAGGCCGAGCATCAGCGAAGTCAGCATGCCGCGCTCGACCTTATGCTTTGCGTACGCGGGCGGCGGCCACGCGGCGCTCCAGGATCTCGAACACGAGCATGCCGGCCAGCATGGCGCCGCTGAACAGCAGAGCCTTGCTGCCGCCGGTGGTGAGCGAAGCCAGCGCCGGGCCCGGGCAGAAGCCGGCCAGTCCCCAGCCGGCGCCGAAGGCCAGGCCGCCCAGCACCAGGCTGCGGTCGATCTGCGTTGCGGTAGGCAGGCGCATGGCCTCGCCCAGCAGCGAGCGTTCGCGCTTGCCGGCAAAACGGAAGGCGACCAGGCCGACCAGGATGGCGCCGCCCATGACCAAGGCCAGCGACGGATCCCAGTTGCCTGCGAGGTCGAGGAAGCCCTGGACCTTGGCCGGATTCGTCATTCCGGCAACGATCAGGCCGATACCGAACAGCAGCCCGACGATCAATGCACTCACGATGGACATCTTCGACTCCTCAGGCGAACAGGTGGCGCAGCAGGTACACGGTCAGGAAACCGGCAGCCATGAACGCCGCCGTCGCCACCAGCGAACGCGGCGACAGGCGCGACAGGCCGCACACGCCGTGGCCGCTGGTGCAGCCGGCGCCATAGCGGGTGCCGAGCCCGACCAGCAGGCCAGCCACGACCAGCGTGCCTTCGCCGGCCTCGATGCGGGCCTCGGGCAGGGCCGCGAACAGGGCATGGACCAGCGGCGCCCCGACCAGGCCAGCCAGGAAGGCGACGCGCCAGGCGATATCGCCGCGCGCCGGGCGCAGCAGGCCGCCGAGGATGCCGCTGATGCCGGCGATCCGGCCGTTCAGCAGGACGAAAGCGGCCGCGGCGAGGCCGATCAGCAGGCCGCCGGCCAGCGCCGTCCAGGGCGTGAAGTGAATCCAGTCAATGCGCATCGTTGCCAGCCTGTGTCGGGGTACAGAATTGTTGATAAAGCACCTGCAGCACGGCGGACGCTTCCTTGCTGGCGAGGCTGTAATAGATCTGCTTGCCTTCGCGCCGCGTGTTGACCAGCTTTTCCTCGCGCAGCACGCCGAGCTGCTGCGAGAGCGTCGGCTGCTGGATGCCGAGCAGGGTTTCGAGCTCGCTGACGCAGAATTCGCCCTGGGTCAGCTGGCACAGCAGCATCAGGCGGTCGGGGTTGCCGAGCACCTTCAGCAGCGCACATGCGCGCGCCGCGGCGGCCTGCATTTCCGCCAAGTCGAATTTGTTCTGATCGTGTGCCATCGCATCGGCTCCCATGTCTTTCGACATTATACCGCAAGACGATATATCTTTTTGTAGACTGTTCCCGGCCAAAAGGGGAAAGAGGCGGCGCCACGCTTTTCGTTGCCGCTTGGCTTTTTGTAACATATACTGATTGCGCTAACATTTCAGGGCGATGGCCGACGCCATGCCGCTGAACGGCCAGAAACCTGCCGCTGTGCGGCGCGCGTGGAGAACTCCGAATGATGCGCAAGTCCCTGTTGATCCTGTCGGCGCTCCTGTGCGCGGGCAGCGCCGGCGCCGGCGAATACCGCAACCCGGTGCTGCCGGGCTTCCATCCCGATCCCAGCATCTGCCGCGATGGCAGCGACTACTACCTCGCCACCAGCACCTTCGAATACTATCCGGGCGTGCCGATCTTTCACAGCCGGGACCTGGTGCACTGGAAGCTCGTCGGCCACGCCTTGAGCACGCCGAAGCAGTTGCCGCTGGCCGGGCAGAAGAGCTCCGAAGGCATCTTCGCGCCGACCCTGCGCTGTGGTAACGGCCGCTTCACAATGATCACCACGAATATCGCGGGCGGCGGCAATTTCATCGTGCATGCGACCAGTCCGTCCGGGCCGTGGTCCGAGCCGATCCCGGTCAAGGTCGAGGGCATCGACCCCTCGCTGTTCTTCGACGACGACGGCAAGGTCTATCTGACGCACGAAGAGGGCGGCGAACATGGCTGCATCGCCCAGGTCGAGATCGACGTCGCGACCGGCCAGCCCAAGGGCGAGCACAAGCGCATCTGGAACGGCACGGGCGGCATCTGGCCGGAAGGGCCGCACCTGTACAAGATCAATGGCTGGTACTACCTGCTGCATGCGGAAGGCGGCACTTCCTACGGCCATACGGTGATCCTGGCGCGATCGAAGTCGCCGTGGGGGCCGTTCGAGGGCGCACCGGGCAACCCGATCCTGACCCACCGCGACCGCCCCGAACAGCCGCTGCAGGCCCTCGGCCACGCCGACCTGGTGCAGACCCTGGAGTGCAAGTGGTTCATGGTGATGCTGGGCGTGCGCGCCCTGAGCTTCAAGCACCACATCGGCCGCGAGACCATGCTGGCCCCGGTCGAATGGAGCGCGGACGGCTGGCTGAAGATCAACGGCGGCGCGCCGCTCGGCTTGAAGGTGCAGGCGGACGGGCTGCCGCCATCGCAGCCATGGCCGGCCGCGCCGGTCCGCGACGACTTCGACGGCGCCACGCTGGGGCTGGACTGGATCTTCCTGCGAGGTCCCGCCACGGAGCTGTGGTCGCTCACCGACAGGCCGGGCGTGCTGCGCCTGAAGGGCAGCACGCTGTCGCTGGCGGACATCGGCACGCCGGCCTTCGTCGGCCGGCGCCAGGAAGACCTGCAGATGCGCGCCGCCACGCTGCTCGACTTTGCGCCGCGCGCGAAGGGGCAGGAGGCCGGGCTGGCGCTGCGCATGAACGAAGATAACCACTACCAGCTGCTGGTCGTCGGCACCGGCAAGGGCCGCGTGCTGCGCTTGACCACCCGCGTCAAAGGCGTGAGCAAGGTCGTGCGCGAAACGGCGCTGGGCCCGGGCCAGGTCGAGCTGAGCGTGCGCGGCCAGCCGGACCGCTATGTGTTCGGCTACCGCATCGGCGGGCGCGAGGACGCGGCCTTTGGCAGCCTGCCCACGGCCCCGCTCAGTTCCGAGGAGGCCGGCGGATTCACCGGCGTGGTGATCGGCATGGTGGCGCACGCGCCCGACCGCGCCGCCATGCCGCCCGCCGATTTTGCGTGGTTCGATTACCAGCCGGCGGACGCCGGCAGGCAGCACTGACTTCCATAAAACACAAAAAGGAGACCCTTCATGCGCATTCGCCACCTGAGCGCGGCCCTGGCCGCCGCTTTCCCCCTGTTCGCCGTCAGCGCGCCGGCCACGCCGCCGGAGCCGGCCCAGAAGCCCTGGCTCGACCGCGCCCTGAGTGCCGACCGGCGCGCCGAACTGGCCGTCAAGGCCATGACCCAGGAGGAAAAGCTGCGCTGGGTGATGGCTTATTTCGGTCACGACTTCGGCAAGAGCAAGAAGATTCCGGAAGCGCTGCCGCAGTCGGCAGGCTACATCCCGGGCACGCCGCGGCTCGGCCTGCCGGCGCTGTTCGAGACCGATGCCGGGCTGGGCGTGGCCTCGCAGGCCGGACCGAACGTGCGCGAGCGGACCTCGCTGCCGTCGGGCCTGGCCACGGCCTCGAGCTGGGACCCGAAGCTGGCCTATGCCGGCGGCGCGATGATCGGCGCCGAGGCGCGCGCCTCGGGCTTCAATGTGATGCTGGCCGGCGGCGTGAACCTGATGCGCGAGCCGCGCAACGGCCGCAACTTCGAATACGCCGGCGAGGACCCGCTGCTGTCCGGCGTCATGGTCGGCAATGCGGTGAAGGGCATCGAATCGAACCAGATCATCGCGACCGTCAAGCACTATGTGCTGAACGACCAGGAGACCGGCCGCAACGAACTCGATGCGCGCATCGACAAGGCGGCCCTGCGCATGTCCGACCTGCTGGCGATGCAGCTGGCGATCGAACAGTCCGACGCCGGCTCGGTCATGTGTTCCTACAACCGCGTCAACGGCCCTTACGCCTGCGAGAACGACTACCTGCTGAACCAGGTGCTGAAGCGCGACTGGGGCTACCGCGGTTTCGTGATGTCCGACTGGGGTGCGACCCACAGCACGGTGGCCGCGGCGAACAACGGCCTGGACCAGCAGTCGGGCCATGAATTCGACAAGTCGCCATACTTCGGCGGCGCGCTCGAAGAAGCCATCAAGTCCGGCGCGGTGCCGCAGGCGCGCCTGGACGACATGGTCACCCGCATCGTGCGCAGCATGTTCGCCAAGGGCGTGGTCGACAATCCACTGAAGGAGGGCGGTACGATCGACTTCAAGGCCCATGCCGCGGTCAGCCGCGCTACCGCCGAAGAAGGCATCGTCTTGCTGCGCAACGAGGGCCGCGTGCTGCCGTTGGCGAAGAGCGTGCGCACCATCGCCGTGATCGGCGGCCACGCCGACGCCGGCGTGCCGGCGGGCGGCGGCTCGTCGCTGGTCTATCCGGTCGGCGGCAATGCGGTCAAGGGCCTGCTGCCCGCTACCTGGCCGGGGCCGGTGGTCTACCATCCGTCCTCGCCGCTGCGCGCGATCCGGGCCCAGGCGCCGGAGGCGAAGGTGGTCTACGACGACGGTACCGATCCGGTGCGCGCCGCGCGGGTGGCGAGCCAGGCCGACGTCGCCGTGGTCTTCGCCACCCAGTGGACCGGCGAATCGGTCGACGCCGAATCGCTGGCCCTGCCGGACCGCCAGGACGACCTGATCGGAGCGGTGGCCGATGCCAACCGGCGTACGGTGGTCGTGCTGGAGACCGGCGGCCCGGTCGCCATGCCCTGGCTGAACAAGGTGCCGGCCGTGCTGGAAGCCTGGTATCCGGGCACCAGCGGCGGCGAAGCGATCGCCAACGTGCTGTTCGGTGTCGTGAACCCCTCGGGCCACCTGCCGGCCACTTTCCCGGCCTCCGAACAGCAGCTGCCGCGCCCGAAAGTGGACGGCGATCCGAAGAACCCGCAACTGCAGTTCGCGGTCGACTACCACGAAGGCGCGGCGATCGGTTACAAGTGGTTCGACCTGAAGGGCCACAAGCCGCTGTTTCCCTTCGGCCACGGCCTGTCCTACACCAGCTTCGCGTATTCGGGCCTGAGCAGCCAGGTCAAGGATGGTCGCCTGCAGGTGCGCTTCAAGGTCACGAACACCGGCAACGTGGCCGGCAAGGACGTGCCCCAGGTCTACGTGTCGCCGCTGTCCGGCAAGTGGGAAGCGCCGAAGCGCCTGGCCGGCTGGGACAAGGTGCTGCTGCAGCCGGGCGAGGCGAAGGAGGTCGCGCTGACGGTGGAGCCGCGCGTGCTGGGCATGTTCGACGAGAAGTCGCGCACCTGGCGCATCGCCAAGGGCAAGGTGCGCGTGACCCTGGCCGAGGATGCCGCCGGCACGAACGCCAGCAGCGTGACGGTCGAACTGCCGGCGAGCACCCTGGATGTGCGGGGTGCAGGGAAGGCGAAATGAGGCGCGCGAGTGTACGCGCGCTGCCGGTGGGCGCGCTGCTGCTGGCCTTCGCGGGCTGGGGCAGCGCCTGGGCCGCCGCCGGCCCGGTGCCGGACGGCTTCGTCGCCGTCGAGGGCAGCCACTTCGTGCGCAGGGGCCAGCCCTGGTACGTGGCCGGCACCAACCTCTGGTACGGCGGCTACCTCGGCGCGCCATCGGCGGTCGGGCGGCGCCAGCGCCTGCTGCAGGAACTGGACCGCCTGAAGGCGCTCGGCATCAACAACGTGCGTGTGCTGGCGGTGTCGGAACAGAGCGCGATGCGCAGCGCGGTCAGCCCGGCCACGACGGCCGCGCCGGGCCGCTACGACGAGCAGCTGCTGCAGGGCCTGGACTTCCTGCTGGCCGAACTCGGCAAGCGCGACATGACGGCGGTGCTCTATCTGAACAACTTCTGGCAGTGGTCGGGCGGGATGACCCAGTACCTGAACTGGTTCACCGGCAGCCCGGCCCACGACCCGAACGCGAGCCGCGATTATGAGCGCTTCATGGCCGAGAACGCACGCTTCTACACCAACGACAAGGCGCAGGCCGAGTACCGCCGCGTGATCGCGCATCTGGTCCAGCGTACGAACACGGTCACCGGCAAGTCTTACCGCGACGACCCGGCCATCATGTCCTGGCAGTTGGCGAACGAGCCGCGCCCGGGCAACAGCAAAGCCACGGCGGCCGAGAAGGCCGCCTACGTGAAGTGGATCCGTGAAACCGCGCATTACATCCGCACGCTGGACGACCGGCACCTGGTCAGCAGCGGCAGCGAAGGCCTGGCCGGCTCCAGCGAAGACCGCCAGCTTCTCCTGGATGCGCACCGCACGCCGGACATCGCCTACCTGACCTACCACCTGTGGCCGGCCAACTGGGGCTGGTTCGATCCGAAGCGGGCCGCGCAGACCTGGGACGGCATGCTGGACAAGAGCCGGCGCTACCTGAACACCCACATCGACGATGCGAAAACCCTGGGCAAGCCCATCGTGCTCGAGGAATTCGGCCTGAACCGCGACGGCGCCGGTTTCGACCTCAAGACACCGACCACGGTGCGCGACCGCTTCTACGGCGAGGTGTTCGGCCTGCTGCAGCAGCGCGCGGCCGCGGGCGACCCCATCGCCGGCTGGAACTTCTGGGCCTGGGGCGGGGCTGGGCGCGCCGCGAATGCCGATTACTGGTGGCGGCCCGGGAACGATTTCGTCGGCGACCCGCCGCAGGAAGAGCAGGGCCTGTATTCGGTGTTCGACAGCGATGCTTCCACGCTCGAGGTGATCCGCCAGTCGGCGCAGCGCCTGCATGCGCTGGCCGGCGCCGGTGGCCAGCCCCGGCTGACACTGGACAGCCTGTTCGGCGACCACATGGTGCTGCCGCGCCGGCGCGCCGTGGTCTCGGGCCGGGCGGCGCCGCGCGAGCGCATCGTCGTCGCCGGTTTCGGCGGCAAATGGGAAGCGACGGCGGACGAAAACGGGCGCTTCAGCGTGGCGCTGCCCGACTTTGTCCCCGGCCGCAGCGGCACTCTGAGCGTCAGCGGCGCCGGCGGCCAGGGCGTGACGCTGGCCGACGTCGTCACCGGCGACGTCTACCTGTGCTCGGGCCAGTCCAACATGCAGCTGCCGATCACGCGTGCGCTGAACTCGGACGTCGTGATCGGCAATGCCGCCAACCCGGACCTGCGCATGGCGACGGTGGCGGTGGATCCGGTGCCGGCGCCGCGCGAGCGGCTGGCCAATCCGGCACCGTGGGAAGCGGCAGCGCCGCAGACGGTGCCAAAGTGGTCGGCCGCCTGCTATTTCTTCGGCCAGGAACTGCAGCAAAAGCACAAGCTGCCGATCGGCCTGGTGCATGCCTCGCTGGGCGGCTCGAACATCACGGCCTGGCTCTCGCCGGCGGCCTCGCTGCCGGACTACGCCAGGCAGCAGGACCTCCTGAAGCTCTACGCGACCGATCCGGCGCGCGCCAGCATCGCCTTCGGCCAGGAATTCGAGCAGTGGTGGCGCAGCGGCGGCGCAGCTGGGCAACCCTGGGCCGCCACGCCGGCCGAGCTGGCGCGCTGGCGCGCCGTGCCCGACGTCTCGAAGAACTGGGAAAAGTGGGAGGTGCCGGAACTCGCCGCCTACGATGGCAGCGTCTGGTACGGGGCCTCGGTGCGCTTGAGCCCGGCCCAGGCGGCGCAGGCCGCCACGCTGGAACTGGGCCTCATCGACGAGATCGACATCAGCTGGGTGAACGGCAAGCCGGTCGGCCTGACCTCGGGTGCGGGCACGCGCCGCGTCTACCCGCTGCCGGCCGGTACCCTCAAGGCCGGCGACAACACGGTGGTGGCCAACATCGTCGACCTGTGGAGCTTCGGCGGCATGTACGGCGCCGAGCCGCGCCAGCTGCGCCTGGCCGACGGCAGTGTCGTCCCGCTGGCGCAGTGGCGCTGGCAGCTCGCACCGTCGGCGCAGAAGTACCCGCCGCGCGCGCCCTGGGATGCGATGTCCGGCGTGAGCGTGCTGTACAACGGGATGATCGCACCGCTCGCCAACTTCCCCTTCAAAGGGACGCTGTGGTACCAGGGCGAGACGAATGTCGGCACACCTTACCAGGACCTGCTGGGCCGCCTGTTCGCGGACTGGCGCGGGCAGTTCGGCAAGGACATGCTGTTCGCGGTGGTGCAGTTGGCGAACTTCGGCGCGCGCCCGGCGCAGCCGGCCGAATCGGCGCTGGCCCGCCTGCGCGAAGACCAGCGCCTGGCGGTGCTGAAGGACCCGAACGCGGTGCTGGTGACGGCGGTCGATCTCGGCGAGCCCGGCGACATCCACCCCGCCAACAAGCAGGCCGTCGGCCAGCGCCTGGCGCGCGCGGTCGGGACCCGGCTGTACGGGGCGGCGGGCAGCACCGGGCCGATGATCCGCTCGGCGCTCGCCGGGGGCGGGCGTATCGTGCTCGACTTCGACGGCATCGAAGGGACGCTGCTGGCTTACGGCGCCAACCGGCCGATCGGCTTCGAGACCTGCGATGCCGCCGGCTGCCATTGGGCCGAGGCGCAGGTCAGCGGTTCGCAGGTGGTGCTGGCGGATGACGGCAAGGCGCGGAAGGTGCGCTACTGCTGGGCGGACGCCCCGACCTGTACGCTGTACGACGGTCGATCGGGACTGCCGGCCTTCCCCTTCGAGCAGGAAGTCCGGCGCTGAGGAGAACGCCGGTTCAGGCGACGGGACGGGACGAGGCGTCGGGCGGAAGTGCCGCCGGCGCCGGGTCCATCCCGTCGTCCTGGTGGAAGGGGGCGAACCAGGTCGCCAGGAAGGACGGGATGGTGGCCACCATCACGAACACGAAATAGCTGACGTAGCCCATCATCTCCTGCAGGTGGCCGCTGACCACGCCGGTCACCATATTGCACAGGCCCATCAGGCCGGTGCCGAAGGCATAGTGGGTGGTGGCGTACTTGCCGGGTGCGAGCTGCTGCATCAGGTAGATCATGAAGCCGACCGCGCCGAAGCCATAGAAGAACTTTTCGATGACCACGCCGGCGGTGATCACCAGCATGCTGGACGGCAGGGCGATGGCCATCGCCAGGAAGGTCAGATTCGGGATGTTGACCGCGCAGCACAGCACGAACAGTACGCGCTTCAGGCCGCGGCGCGCCACGAAGATCCCGCCGAGCAGGGAGCCGAGCAGCACCGCCGCCAGGCCGTAGGTGCCGTAGACGATGCCGAGCTGTTCGTTCGACATGCCGAGTCCGCCCTTGGCCGCCGCGTCGACCATGAAGAAGGGGCCGATCTTCTCCAGCAGGCCGATACTGGTGCGGAACAGGAAGGCGAAGGCGATCATCTTCCACACATCGCGCTTCTGGAAGAAGGTGACGAATGAATCCCACAGGATGCCGCCGGCGCCGCGCAGGCTGGTGGGCGTGTTTTCGGCGCGTGCGCCTTCCGGCATCACGCGCGCATGCCACAGCGCCATCAGGACGGTGACGCCGCCGACGATGAAGAAGATCACGCGCCAGGCCTCCATCCACGACATGCCGCCGGTGTGCAGCCGTCCGCTCACATACACCAGCAGGCCGGACGCGATGATCGGGCCGATGTTCCAGGACAGGCTCTGCACGCCGCAGTACAGCGACTGCGCGCGGGTGTCGAGCGAGGTCACGTAGACGCCGTCGCTGGCGATGTCCTGGGTCGCGCCGACGAAGGACATCAGCCAGAACAGCGGCAGCATCAGCGTCATGTAGTCCGGCAGGCCCATCGCCAGCGCCGCGCCGGCAAAGCCCAGGCCCACCAGCACCTGGGCGCACAGCACGAAGAATTTCTTGGTGCGGTACATCTCGACGATGGGGGCGAACAGCGGCTTGATCGTGTAGGCCAGGATCAGCATGCTCGAATAGGCCGCGGCGCGGCCGTTGTCCATGCCCAGGTTCTTGAACATGATCGCCGTGACGCTGGTGAGCATGGTGTAGCCGAGGGCCATCGTGAAGTAGCCGCTGGGTACCCACAGCAGCGGGTGGCGCGTGCGCGCGGTCGTCGTGCTCATGTGTCTCCTCCGTGTCCTTGTTTTTATATGGATCAGGCGGCGCGGCGCTGCAGGTGCTGGGCGGCGACGAAATCGCGGTACCACAGCGCGCTGGCTTTCGGAATGCGCTGCTGGGTCGCATAGTCGACGTAGACGATGCCGAAGCGCTTGGCGTAACCCGAGTTCCACTCGAAGTTGTCCATCAGGCTCCACAGGAAGTAGCCGCGCACGTCCACGCCCTGGTTGATAGCCGCCTGCAGGGCTGCGAGGTGCTGCTGCACGTAGCGGATGCGGATCGTGTCCGTCACCTGGCCCTGTTCGACGCTGTCCGGCGCCGCCATGCCGTTCTCGGTGATGTAAATCGGCGGCAGCGTGTATTCGCCGTTCAGCTTGACCAGCATCTCGGTCAGGCCCTGCGGGTAGATCTCCCAGCCCATGTCGGTGACGCCCAGCGCGGCCGGCGCGGTGCGCGGCGGGGTTTCGGCGCTGGCGTAGTGGCGGAAGTAGTAGTTCACGCCGAGGAAATCGAGCGGCTGGTGGATGATGTCGAAGTCGCCATCGAACACGGTCGGCGCGTTGGCGCCGTGTGCGCGCAACGCCAGTTCCGGATAGCGGCCCTTGAAGATCGGGTCCATGAACCACTGTACCGAGCGGGCCCATTCGAGTTCGGCCAGCGCGCGGTCGGCGGCGCTGTCGGTGGCGGGATCGGAGGTCCACTGGTTCAGCACGATGCCGAGTGCCGCCTTCGGGTTCTCGGCGCGCATCGCCTGCATCGCCAGGCCGTGCGACAGCAGCAGGTGGTGCGAAACCTGCACCGCCTGCTTCGCATCGGTGACGCCGGGCGCGAACTGCGCGTTACCGTAGCCGAGGTTGGCGGTGCACCAGGGTTCGTTGTGGGTGGCGATGCTGGCCAGGCGATTGCCGAAGCGGCGCGCCACTTCGCGGGCATAGTCGGCGAAGCGGTAGGCGGTGTCGCGCGACAGCCAGCCGCCCTCGTCCTGCAGGCCTTGCGGCAGGTCCCAGTGATAGAGGGTCAGGTGCGCGGCGATGCCTTTTTCTTCCAGCGCGTCCAGCAGGCGCGAGTAGAAATCGAAACCCTTCTCGTTCCAGGCGCCTTTGCCGGTCGGCTGCACGCGCGCCCAGGCCATCGAGAAGCGGTAGGCATCCACGCCCAGGCCGGCCATAATGCCGACGTCCTCGCGGTAGCGGTGGTAGTGGTCGCAGGCGACGTCGCCGTTGCTGGCATCCTTGATGTTGGCGGGATTGCGGCAGAAGGTGTCCCAGATCGATGGACCCTTGCCGTCGGCGGTGGAAGCACCTTCGATCTGGAACGCGCTGGTGGCGACGCCCCAGGTGAAGTCGGGGGAAAACTGGATGGAATCGGTCATGGAGTGAGAGGGCGCAAGCGGTTATGAAATCGATTTCATATTATGCTTGCGCCAACGCCGCTGTCAAATGATTTTTTGGCAGCGGCGGCCGGGTTCACGCCTGGCGTGCCGGCATGCTGCGCATGGCGTCGGCGATGGCCTGGCGCAGCGGCTTGGCGCGCAGCTGGGCGTCGTAAGGGCAGGGGCGCATCGGCAGTTTGTCGGTGCGCGGCGCCTCGTCCCAGGTCTGCAGCCAGCTGATGTGATCGGCCATGCCCCACAGCAGGAAGTCGCGCAGGCGCGGGTAGGACAGGGTCAGGTCGAGGTAGTCGCGGGCCGCCGCGGCGACGCCAAGGTCGCGCTGGGCGATATCGGCCGGCAGGCGGCGATCGTTGACGTCGAACTCGGTGATCAGGAGGTCGTAGCCCATGCCGGTCACTTCGTCCAGGAAGCGGCGCCACTGCAGCAGGTCTTCCTTGCCGCGGTCCGCGCTTTCGTCCCAGGAACCGATGTGGCTCTGCAGGCCAAGGGCGTGGACCGGGCTGCCGCGCCTCTTCAGTTCGGCGAGCATGGCCAGCACCCCGGCGCGATGCTTGGCGCTGCCGGTGTCGCCGCGCATGTAGTCGTTGTAGACCAACTGGGCATGCGGTGCGTATTCGCGCGCCAGGCGGAACGCCAGGTCGATCTGCTCGATCTCACCGGCCGCGCCGAAGGGCCGGGTGAGGGCGTTCTGGCGCAGCTTGCCGTCCGCCGGATCGACCGCCTCGTTGACCACGTCCCAGCTCTGGATGCGGGTGCCGTAATGGGCGCACACGGTCTGCACGTGCTTGCGCATCAGGCGTTCGGCGCCGCGCCGCGGCTCGCTGCCGAAATCTTCTTTCGCGATCCACGCCGGCAGCCATTTCTCGGCCTGCCAGAACAGGTTATGGCCGCGTATCGCCATGCCCTTGTCGCTGGCCCAGGCCAGCATCGCATCGGCCGGACCGAAACGCATGGCGTCGCGCGCCGGCTCCAGCGCCTGCCACTTCATCTCGTTCTCGGCCACGATAATGTTGCACTCGCGTTCGACGAGGGCGCGGTAGGCCGGGTCGCCGAACTGGTTCTTGCCGCTGCCGACGGCGGTGCCGAAACGCAGGCCCTTGCGTTTGGCGATGTCTTTCAGCGCTTCGTCGGCGCCGCCGGCCGTGCTGGCGGCGAAGGCCTGGAGTCCGGTGGGCAGCAGGGTGGCGCCGGCCAGGGCGCGGAGCAGGGTGCGTCGTGTGGTCATGGTTTCTTGTGTCTCCAGTTATATAGTGGTGCTTGGTGCTTGGTGCTTGGTGGTAGTGGTCAGCCGATGGTCAGCCGTGTCCCGGCGCGTAAGGGAAACGCAAGGACTGGTAGTAAGAGAGCGGATGGGCGGGCGGTGCGGCGCCCGGCGGCAACGGCAGGCCCGAGACATGCTGGAAATAGGCCACGCAGGCGTCGCGCCACCACTGTGCTTCGGTATGCTGGCGCGCCAGGCGCTGGGCCACGTCCGCGCCGCGGCGCGGGTCGACCAGCGGGCGAATCCGGGCCCATTGCGCCTGCATGGCGGCCGCTTCGGCCACGCCGCGGTCGTAGTGGGCGACCAGTTCTTCCCACAGCGTGCGACCGGACGGCATGCGGTAATCCCAGGGCAGGTGGTGGAACCAGAGCAGCAGTTCCGGCGGGGTGGTGGCCGGGTCCTGCAGGCGGCGCGCGATCTCGGGCGCGTACTGGGCGGCGGCATTGCTGCCGGAAGCGCTGCGGTCGAAGCCGATGCCGTCGCGGCCGGCGCGGTGATAATAAGTCGGATTCCAGTCAGGGCGTTCCAGATCGTCGACCCAGGGCGCGGGGCCGTGGTGGTGGCCGGTGCCCATCAGGTGGTGCAGGCCGAGCGGGGTCATGTAGTCGACCACCGCCTCGCGCGAGCGCATCATCAGCGCCACCACGGCATCGCGCACGCGCGGGTCCGCCGACCAGGTCTGGGCCGCCCATTCGCCTGCGATGGCGGCGCTGCCGAGCTTCGGATCCCAGGCCAGGCGGCCGAAGGCATACCAGTTGGCCTGGTCGAAGTCGGCACCGGTCCAGTTGCGGCTGCTGCCGATATTCGCCACCCCGGCGATGCCGCCCACGTGCCCGGCCTGGGCACCCGCCAGCACGTCGGCCACGCTGGTGCCCACGCCGCCGGCGCGGGTATCGAAGCGCAGCGCTTCCTCGAACAGCGGGCCGAGGTAGGCGAGGTGGGTGGCGAAGCCCAGGTACTCCTTGGTGACCTGGAATTCCATCATCAGCGCGGTGTCCGGCATCGCGCCGAACAGCGGATGCACCGGTTCGCGCGGCTGGAAGTCGATCGGGCCGTTCTTGACCTGGACGATGACGTTGCGCTCGAAGCGCCCGTCCAGCGGCTTGAACTGTTCCCAGGCCTGGGCGGCACGGTCCGCCATCTGCCCGGGGCGGGCCGGTGGGCTGTAGACGAAAGCGCGCCACATGACGATGCCGCCGTGCGGCGCCAGCGCGCGCGCCAGCATGTTGGCGCCATCCGCATGGCTGCGGCCGTAGTCCTGCGGCCCGGGCTGGCCTTCGGAATTGGCCTTGACCAGGAAGCCGCCGAAGTCGGGAATCGCGCGGTAGATCTCGTCGGCCTTGCGCTGCCACCAGGCTGCGACTGCCGGGTCGAGCGGGTCGGCGTTGCGGGTTTCGTGCAGTTCGAGCGGCGTCGACCAGCGTACCGACAGGTAGACCCGGATGCCGTAGGGACGCAGCACAGCGGCCAGGGCCGCCGCCTTGGCGATAAAGGCTGAGCCCAGCACCTCGGCCTTGGCGTTGACGTTATTCAGTACCGTGCCATTGATGCCGAGCGAGGCGTTGGCGCGGGCATAGTCGGTGTAGCGCGGGTCGAGGATGTCCGGCAGTTCCCACCAGTTCCAGATCGACTGGCCGGCATAGCCGCGCTCGACGCTGCGATCCAGATTGTCCCAGTGGTCCAGCAGGCGGCGCGGCAGCGCGGGGTGCGAGGCCAGCGCCGGGGCGTTGATCGCCGCAAGGCCGTCGGCAGCGCCGGCCTGCAGCGCGCGCAGCCAGGCGAAGCTGCCGTACAGCAGGCCGATGTCGGTGTTGGCGGCGATCAGCGTGACGTCGACGCCATGCAGGCGCGTGCGCTGCACCAGGTAGCCTTCCTGGCCGAGGCTGCGCAGCTGGGCCTCGCGCGCCGGGGAGGGCGGCAGATCGGCAGCGCGTGCCAGCACCACGCTGCCGGCGCGCGGCGCGACCGCCGGCGCCGGCGTGCGTCCGGCCAGGCCGCCCAGGCCGCGCTGCAGTTCCTGGCGTGCGGCGCGCAGGGTCGGGCTGTCGGCGCCGAGCTGCACGATGGTGGCGGCCCGCGCTTGCAGGCGTTCGCGCAGGCCGGCGGGGAGCGGGCTATAGCGCAGCCAGAGCTGGTAGCCGTCTTCCGCCGCCGCTTGTGCTTGTACCTGTGCCGGCGCCGGCGCCGGTACTGGTGCTTGCGCCCGGGCCTGTTCCGCCGGCAGCCAGGCCAGCACCAGGCTGCCCAGCACGATGGCCGGCAGCGCCCGCGCAAGCAGGGCAAACGGGCGTAGCATCGAATGCAGGGGCAAACGTGGCGGCGTGCGCGGCACGGTGGTCTCCGGATATTGTTTTCTCAATGTTAGCGCAATCTTTGTGGTATTGAAATCGATTTCTCTCTAACACCCAGGCTTTTGCGACGCCCCGGGAAAGCGGTTTTCGTCTCCGGACTTATGCTAAGATAGCGCAAACAACAAGCTTCATAGGGGTTCGTCAGAGATGAGTAAAGCCAAACACGAGGTCCAGGAAGACGCGGAACGCCGCGGCCAGCCGACCATGGCCGACGTCGCGAAGCTGGCCGGCGTCTCTCCGATGACGGTGTCGCGCGTCATGAACGGCAAAGGCCTGGTGCGCGAAAGCACGCGCCGCAAGGTTGCCGAAGCGGTCGCCGCACTGAACTACACCCCGAACCAGGAGGCGCGCAATCTGGCCGGCTCCAAGCCGATCCGCGTCGGCTTCCTGTACAGTAATCCCAGCGCAGGCTACCTCAGCGAATTCCTGGTCGGCCTGCTCAGCCAGTCCGGCCTCAACAACGTCCAGCTCTTCGTCGAAAAATGCGAGGCCGGGCAGCATGAGGAAGAGCAGACCCGGCACCTGATCGGCAACGGCCTGGACGGCATCATCCTGCCGCCGCCGCTGTGCGACAGCGAAGCCGTGATCGCCTGCGTGGCAGAAGCTGGTATCCCGGCCGTGGTGGTCGCCTGCGGCCTGCCGGACGAACGCGTCGGCTCGGTCAGCATCGACGACCGCAAGGCCGCCTACGAGATGACCCGCCACCTGATCGCCCTCGGCCACCAGCGCATCGGTTTCGTGGTCGGTCATCCGAACCAGACCGCCAGCGCCAAGCGCCTTGAGGGCTACCGCGCCGCGATCGAGGAGAAGGGCGCCGACAAGTCCGAAGAGCTGGTCGTGCCGGGCCTGTTCACCTACCGCTCCGGCCTCGATGCGGCGGAACTCCTGCTGGCGCTGGACGAGCGGCCGACCGCCATCTTCGCCAGCAACGACGACATGGCCGCGGCGGCGGTGGCGGTCGCGCACCGCCTCGGGCTGGACGTGCCGGGCGACCTCACCGTCACCGGCTTCGACGACACCGCCCTGGCCACCACGATCTGGCCGGAGCTGACCACGGTGCGCCAGCCGATTGCCGAGATGGCGCGCGAAGCCGTGCAGTCGCTGGTGCGCCGCGTGCGGGCGCAGCGCGAAGGCGAGGATGCCCAGCCCGAACGCGTCGGCATGGCCTTCGAACTGGTGCGCCGCCAGTCGGACGCCGCGCCGCGCATCCGTCCGCCGGCACGCCTGCCGGCGGTCAAATCCAGCGCCGCCGGCGCCGCCAAGCGCGCCCACGCCGCGCGCTGATTTTCCTCTCCCATCCGCGGGTGCCGCTCAGGGTGCCCGCGCGTTTCACCCGTCCCCGACAGCCCCGCCAGTACCTCCACGAAGGTCATGTCCGCGGCCGTTCGCGTGTGCCGTCGCGCCCACTTAACATTCCTCCAGTATTTAATTGACACGCCGCGATCTTGCCGTTTAGACTGGAATGGTTGCGATAACATTTCTGTTATAGGAATGTTTGACCTCGCCAGAACGACATAACAACAATCAGCGGAGACAGGATCCATGGTGATCAAACGCAGGGAGTTTTTGGCATCGGTGGGCGGCATGGCCGGCGTGGCAAGTCTGGGCGCCTTGCCTTCGATAGCGACAGCGGCGGCAGCCGCCGCGAACAAGGCCGGCACGCCGCTCTATAAACAGGCCGGCGCGCCGGTCGATGCACGGGTCGAGGATCTGCTCGGCCGCATGACGCTCGATGAAAAGATCGCGCAGATGCAGTGCGTGTGGCAGCTGAAGGCCGGCATCCAGAATGCCGACACCAGCTTCTCGCCCGAGAAGGCGGCCAGCACCTATCCGCACGGGATGGGCATGTTCGCGCGGCCGTCGGACCGCCAGCTGGGCGCGGCCAGCGCCGCCGGCGACGCCGGCGAAACGGCGCACCGCGGCCCGCGCGAGACCGCGGAATACGTCAATGCGGTGCAAAAGTGGGCGATGGAGCGCACCCGCCTCGGCATCCCGGTGCTGATGCACGAAGAGGCGCTGCACGGCTACGTGGCGCGCGAAGCGACCAGCTTCCCGCAGGCGATCGGCCTGGCGTCCAGCTTCGACCCGGCGCTGGCCACCCGCGTGTTCAGCGTGGCCGCGCGCGAGATGCGTGCCCGCGGTGCCAACCTGGCGCTGGCGCCGGTGGTGGACGTGGCGCGCGAACCGCGCTGGGGCCGCATCGAAGAAACCTATGGCGAAGACCCGCACCTGTGCGGCGCGATGGGCAAGGCGGCCGTGATCGGCTTCTCCGGCGACACGCTGCCGCTGGCGCAGGACAAGGTCTACGCCACCCTGAAGCACATGACCGGCCACGGCCAGCCCGAAAGCGGCACCAATATCGGCCCGGCCAACATCGGCGAGCGCGCCCTGCGCGAAGACTTCTTCCCGCCCTTCGAGAAGCTCATCCGCGAGACCAAGATCGCGGCGGTGATGCCCTCGTATAACGAGATCGACGGCCTGCCGTCGCACGCCAACCGCTGGCTGCTGACCGACGTGTTGCGCCGCGAGTGGGGCTTCCAGGGCGTGACCGTGTCGGACTACATGGCGGTCGACGAGCTGATCACCCGCCACCACCTGGCGGCCACGCCCAAGGAAGCGGCGCTGCGCGCGATCAAGGCCGGCGTCGACATCGAAACGCCCGACCCGAAGGGTTATGTGACGCTGGCGGCGCTGGTCCGCGAAGGCAAGATCTCGGTGAAGGAGATCGATGCCTCGGTGCGCCGCATCCTCAAGCTGAAATTCCTGGCCGGCCTGTTCGAGAATCCCTACGCCGATGCCGCCCAGGCCGACGCCCGCACCGCCACGCCGGATGCGATCGCGCTGGCGCGCGAAGCCGCCGTGCGCTCGGCCGTGCTGCTGAAAAACGACAAGGGCCTGCTGCCGCTGCAGCCGAACAAGGTCGGCAAGATGCTGCTGCTCGGTACCCACGCGAAGGACACGCCGATCGGCGGCTACTCCGACGTGCCGCGCCACGTGGTGTCGGTGTATGAAGGCTTGCAGAAGGAAGCCCAGGCGAACGGTTTCTCGCTGGCCTACGCGGAAGGCGTGCGCCTGACCGAAGGCCGGATCTGGGGCAAGGACGAAATCGTCTTCACCAAGCCCGAGGTCAATGCGCGCCTGATCGCCGAGGCGGTGGAAGCGGCCAGGTCGGCCGATACCATCGTCATGGTCCTGGGCGACAACGAGCAGACCGCGCGCGAAGCCTGGGCCGACAACCACCTGGGCGACCGCACCGGCCTCGACCTGATCGGCCAGCAGAACGACCTGGCGCGCGCCATCTTCGCGCTGAACAAGCCGACCGTGGTGCTGCTGCTGAACGGCCGTCCGCTGTCGGCGAACCTGCTGGCCGAACGCGCCGATGCGCTGCTCGAATGCTGGTACATGGGCCAGGAGACCGGTCACGCCGTGGCCGACCTGCTGTTCGGCCGCGCCAACCCGGGCGGCAAGCTGCCGGTGACGATCGCGCGCGATCCGGGCCAGCTGCCGATGTTCTACAACCGCAAGCCGAGTTCGCGCCGCGGCTACATCGATGGCGTCACCACGCCGCTGTACCCGTTCGGCTACGGCCTGTCCTACACCCGCTTCGAGATCGGCGAGCCGCGCCTGGAAAAGGCCAGCATCGGCGTGAAGGACAGCACCCGCGTGCAGGTCGAGGTGAGGAATACCGGCAGCCGCCGCGGCGACGAAGTGGTGCAGCTCTACATCCGCGACGATTTCAGCTCCGTGACCCGGCCGCTGCTCGAGCTGAAGGGCTTCCAGCGCGTGACGCTGGAGCCGGGCGAGCGCCGCACCCTCGGCTTCGACATCAAGCCGACCGACCTGTGGTTCTACAACGTCGACATGAAGCGCGTGGTCGAACCGGGCACCTTCACCATTTTCGTAGGACCGAACAGCGTCGACCTCAAGAAGACGACCCTGACGGTGGCATAAGCAGAGAGCACAGACATGACGACAGCAATCCAATTCAGCCCGCTGCCCGCAGACCTCGACACCGCGCTGCTGGTCGGCCGCGTGTGGCGCGACGAATCGGCCGACGCGGTCGGCGGCCCGGCGGTGGTGGCGGTGCGCCAAGGCCGCCTGGTCGATATCACGCGCCACGCGGCCACCGTGGCCGACCTGTTCGACCGCGCAGACCTGCTGGACATCGTGCGCGATGCCGAAGGCCAGGACCTGGGCGCCGCCCTCGACCTGGTCCAGGCCGGCGCGCAAGGGGCGAACGGCGTGCGCCTGCTCGCACCCTGCGACCTGCAGGCGATCAAGGCCTGCGGCGTGACCTTCGCGGTCAGCCTGCTCGAGCGCGTGATCGAGGAGCAGGCCAAGGGCGACCCGGCACGCGCCGGCGAGCTGCGCGCCCAGCTGCAGGCCTCGATCGGCACCAACCTGTCCGAGATCGAGCCCGGTTCCGAAGCCGCGCTGCGCCTGAAGGACGAACTCTCCGGCCGCGGCCTGTGGTCGCAGTACATGGAGGTCGGCATCGGCCCTTACGCCGAGGTCTTCACCAAGTCGCAGCCGATGTCGGCGGTCGGCCACGGCGTCGAGGTCGGCCTGCACCCGGCTTCGCACTGGAACAACCCGGAACCGGAGATCGTGCTGGCGGTGAACAGCCGCGGCGAGGTGGTCGGCGGCACGCTCGGCAACGACGTCAACCTGCGCGACATCGAAGGCCGCAGCGCGCTCCTGCTGGGCAAGGCCAAGGACAACAATGCGTCCTGCGCGATCGGTCCCTTCATCCGCCTGTTCGACGGCGGCTTCACGCTCGACACCCTGCGCGAAGCGGAAGTCGGCATGCTGATCGAAGGCGTCGACGACGGCTTCACGCTGGAAGGGCGCAGCCGCATGCGCGAGATCAGCCGCGACCCGCTCGACCTGGTCAGCCAGACCTGCGGCGCCCACCACCAGTATCCGGACGGCTTCATGCTCTTCCTCGGCACGATGTTCTCGCCGATCAAGGACCGCGACGCCCCCGGCAAAGGCTTCACCCACCATGCGGGCGACCGCGTCAGCATCTCGACGCCGTCGCTGGGCACCCTGGTCAACACGGTCCAGCGCAGCGACACGATCGCACCCTGGACCTTCGGCGTGCGCGCCCTCTACAAGAACCTGGCGCAACGCGGCCTCATTTAACGAGAGATTCATGTCTGACACCAAACAACAAGCCTTCGCCTACGCGACCTATCCGGACCTGGCAGGCAAGCGCGTGGTCATCACCGGCGGCGGCAGCGGCATCGGCGGCGAGCTGACCGCCGCTTTTGCCGGCCAGGGCGCGCGCGTGGTCTTCCTCGACATCGCCGAGGAAGCTTCGCGCCAGCTCGAAGAGACGCTGAGCGGCTCGCAGCACCCGCCGAAGTTCCTGAAGTGCGACCTGACCGACCTGGACGAGCTGAAGGCGGTGTTCGCCCGCATCGACGAAGAACTCGGCGGCGTGGATATCCTGCTCAACAACGCCGCCAACGACGACCGCCACGAGATTGAAGACGTCACCCCGGCCTATTGGGAAAGCCGGATCAACGTCAACCTGCGCCACATGTTCTTCTGCACCCAGGCCGTGCTGCCGGGGATGAAGCAGCGCGGCCAGGGCGCGATCCTGAACTTCGGCTCGATCTCCTGGCACATCCCGCACACCCAGCTGCACCTGTACATGACGGCCAAGGCCGGCATCGAGGGCATGACCCGGGCGCTGGCCCGCGAAGTGGGCAAATACGGCATCCGTGCCAACACCGTGATCCCGGGCGCCGTGCGCACCCCGCGCCAGCAGGCGCTCTGGCACAACCCGGAGGAAGAGGCCCGCATCCTGGCCGGCCAGTGCATGCCGGAGCGGGTCGAGATGCAGGACGTGGCGGCGCTGACCCTGTTCCTGGCTTCGAACAACGCGCGCCACTGCAGCGGCCGCGAATACTTCGTCGACGCCGGCTGGTACGGCGCATGAGCGCGATGAACGACATCACCCCGGTCCCGCTGTGGGAAGTCCAGGCCACGCTGGGCGAGGGCGTGCTGTGGGATGCCGCGCACGCGCGCGTCTGGTTCGTCGACATCAAGGGCCGGCGCATCCATCGCTGCGCCGCCGACGGCAGCGACCGGCGCAGCTGGGACGCGCCGGGGCAGGTGTGCTTCATCGTGCCGGCGGCGGACGGCAGCATGGTCTGCGGCCTGGACGACGGCCTGTACCGCTTCGACGATGAGGGTGGCCGCTTCCTGCCGCTGGCGAAGGTGGAAGCCGACGATACCGGCAACCGCTTCAACGACGGCCACGTCGACGCCAAGGGCGCGCTGTGGTTCGGTTCGATGCACGATGCCGAGGTCGAGCCGACCGGTGTCCTGTACCGTTTCGACGGCAGGCGGGTCGCCCGCATGGACGAGGGCTACGTCATCACCAACGGCCCGGCGCTGAGCCCCGACGGCCGCACCCTGTATCACACGGACACGCTGGACAAGCGCATCTACGCCTTCGACGTGGCGCCGGACGGCAGCCTGGCGAACAAGCGCACCTTCGTGGAGATCGCCGACGGCGGTCATCCGGACGGGATGGCGGTCGATGCCGAGGGCAATCTGTGGGTGGCGACTTTCGGCGGCTGGCGCATCGCCCGTTTCGATGCGGGCGGGCGCAAGCTGGGCGAAGTGCGCTTCCCCTGCGCGAACGTCACCAAGCTGGCCTTCGGCGGCGAAGACCTGCGCACCGTGTATGCGACCACCGCGCGCAAGGGGCTATCCAGCGAAGAGCTGGCCGCGCAGCCGCTCGCCGGCAGCCTGTTCACGTTCCGGGTCGAGACGCCGGGACTGCCGCAGCACAAGCTGCGCATCGAGGAATGAAACAGAGAGTCAGCAAATGAGTCAGGAAATGAACGAACAAAAGCGCCCCCGCCGCTTCCGGTCCCAGGACTGGTTCGACAACGAAGACCGCATCGACATGACCGCGCTGTATCTCGAGCGCTTCATGAACTACGGGATCACGCCGGACGAACTCCGCTCCGGCAAGCCGATCATCGGCATCGCCCAGAGCGGCAGCGACATCGCGCCCTGCAACCGCATCCACCTGGAACTGGCCAAGCGCGTGCGCGACGGCATCCGCGATGCCGGCGGCATTCCGATGGAATTCCCGCTGCACCCGATCTTCGAGAACTGCCGCCGCCCGACCGCGGCGCTGGACCGCAACCTGGCCTACCTGGGCCTGGTCGAGATCCTGCACGGCTACCCGATCGACGCCGTGGTGCTGACCACCGGCTGCGACAAGACCACCCCGGCGCAACTGATGGCCGCGGCCACGGTCGACATCCCGGCCATCGTGCTGTCCGGCGGGCCGATGCTCGACGGCTGGTTCGAGGGCGAACTGGTCGGCTCGGGGGCGGCGATCTGGAAGGGTCGCCGCCGGTTGGCCGCCGGCGAGATCGACGAGAAGAAATTCATCGACATCGCCACCGCCTCGGCGCCGTCCGCCGGTCACTGCAACACCATGGGCACGGCCTCGACGATGAACGCGGTGGCCGAGGCGCTCGGCATGTCGCTGACCGGTTGCTCGGCGATTCCGGCGCCTTACCGCGAGCGCGGCCAGATGGCCTACGACACCGGCCGCCGTATCGTCGGCATGGCCTTCGAAGACCTGCGGCCGTCGACGATCCTGACCCGCGAGGCCTTCCTCGACGCGATCGTGGTGAATGCGGCGATCGGCGGCTCCAGCAACGCCCAGCCGCACATCGTCGCGATGGCGCGCCATGCCGGGGTCGAGATCACGCCGGAAGACTGGATGGAATACGGCTACGACGTGCCGCTGCTGCTGAACATGCAGCCGGCCGGCAAATACCTGGGCGAGCGCTTCCACCGCGCCGGCGGCGTGCCGGCCATCATGTGGGAGCTGGAGCAGCAGGGCCTGTTGCGTTCGCAGCGCCCGACCGTCACCGGCGCCAGCATGGCCGAGAACCTGGCGGGCAAGGAGAGCTTCGACCGCGAGATGATCCGGCCGTTCGGCGATCCGCTCAAGCACAGCGCCGGCTTCATGGTCCTGAAGGGCAACCTGTTCGATTTCGCGATCATGAAGACCAGCGTGATTTCGCCAGCCTTCCGCGAGCGCTACCTGTCGACGCCGGGTTCGGAAAACGCCTTCGAGTGCCGCGTGGTCGTGTTCGACGGCTCGGACGACTACCACCACCGCATCAACGATCCAGCCCTGAACATCGACGAGCGCACCATGCTGGTGATCCGTGGTTCCGGCCCGGTGGGCTGGCCCGGCTCGGCCGAAGTGGTGAACATGCAGCCGCCGGATGCGCTGATCAAACGCGGCATCATGGCGCTGCCGACCCTGGGCGATGGCCGCCAGTCCGGCACCTCGGACAGCCCTTCGATCCTGAACGCTTCGCCGGAAAGCGCGGCGGGCGGCAACCTGGCGCTGTTGCGTACTGGCGACGTGGTGCGGGTGGATCTGAACACCGGCCGCTGCGACGTCCTGATTCCGGACGCGGAGCTCGAGGCGCGCCGCCAGGAGGCACCGCCGACGATTCCGCCGAACCAGACCCCGTGGCAGCAGATCTACCGCGCCACCGTCGGCCAGTTGCACACCGGCGCCTGCATGGAACTGGCGCTGCCTTATCGCGGCGTGGGACACGACATGCCGCGCCATAACCACTAGAATGGCTGGGCCGGCCGCAGAGCCGGACTGCAGCGGAAAATAGATACCAACAGGAGACAAGAGAATGAAAAAGATGATCAAGGCCGTCGGCCTGGCCTGCGCCCTGATGTTCACCGCCGGCGTCGGTACGGCGCACGCCGACGCCCAGCATCCGAAGATCGGCTTCTCGATCGACGACCTGCGCCTGGAGCGCTGGGCGCGCGACCGCGATTACTTCACGGCCGCCGCCGACAAGCTGGGCGCCAAGGTCTACGTGCAGTCGGCCGACGCCAGCGAGCAGCGCCAGATCGCCCAGATCGAGAACCTGATCTCGCGCGGCGTGGACGTGCTGGTCATCGTGCCCTACAACGCCACGGTGCTGAACAACGCCATCCGCGAAGCCAAGAAGGCCAAGATCAAGGTGGTGTCCTATGACCGCCTGATCCTGAACGCCGACGTCGACGCCTACGTCTCCTTCGACAACAAGGCGGTGGGCGAGCTGCAGGCGCAGTCGCTGGTCGCGCTCAAACCGAAGGGTAACTACTACCTGCTGGGCGGCGCGCCGACCGACAACAACGCCAAGATCCTGCGCGAAGGCCAGATGAAGGTGCTGCAGCCGCTGGTCGACAAGGGCGACATCAAGATCGTCGGCAAACAGTGGGTCAAGGACTGGAGCGCTTCGGAGGCAATGGCCATCGTCGAGAACGCGCTGACCGCCAACGGCAACAAGATCGACGCCGTGGTCGCATCCAACGACGGCACCGCCGGCGGCGCGATCCAGGCGCTGGCGGCCCAGAAGCTGACCGGCAAGGTGGCCGTTTCGGGCCAGGATGCCGACCTCGCCGCGGTGCGCCGCGTGATCGCCGGCACCCAGACCATGACCGTCTACAAGCCGCTGCGCGAGATCGCCTCGACCGCCGCCAGCGTAGCGGTGCAGCTGGTGCGCAACCAGAAGCCGGCCTACAACGCCCAGCTCGACAACGGCTTCAAGAAGGTCGACAGCGTCCTGCTCAAGCCGGTCATGCTGAACAAGGCCAACGTCGACCTGCTGGTCAAGGACGGGTTCTACACTCAGGCGCAGCTGGCCGGCAAATAAGCCAGTATCGTCGCCCCCGCGCAGGCGGGGGCCCAAGTTTGCATGCGCTGTCGAGACGCCGACAAACTTGGATCCCCGCCTTCGCGGGGGCGACGTTCATACGCACGTATCCCTTTCATACGTAGAACAGAGTCTTTCAATGTCCGGCTACCTCCTTGAAATGAAGGGCATCGCGAAGCGATTCGACGGTGTCCCCGCGCTCGCCGGGATCGATCTGGCGATCCGTCCCGGCGAGTGCATCGGACTGTGCGGCGAAAACGGCGCCGGCAAGTCCACCCTGATGAAAGTCCTGTCGGCGGTCTACCCGCACGGCACCTGGGACGGCGAGATCCTGCTCGACGGCCAGCCGCTGCGCGCGCAGTCGATCCGCGACACCGAAGACGCCGGCATCATCATCATCCACCAGGAACTGATGCTGGTGCCCGAACTGACGGTGGCCGAAAACATCTTCCTCGGGAACGAGCCGACCCTGCCGGGCGGCCGCCTGAACTACCCGGCCATGAACCGCCGCGCCGAGGAAATCCTGCGCGAGCTGAAGCTGCCCGATGTGAACGTGGTGCTGCCGGTGAAGAACTACGGCGGCGGCCACCAGCAGCTGATCGAGATCGGCAAGGCCCTGAACAAGAAGGCGCGCCTGCTGATCCTGGACGAGCCTTCGGCCTCGCTGACGGCGGCCGAGATCGAAGTCCTGCTCGAGATCATCCGCGACCTGAAGGCGAAGGGCGTGGCCTGCGTCTACATCTCGCACAAGCTGGAGGAAGTCGCCGCGATCTGCGACACCATCGTGGTGATCCGCGACGGCAAGCACATCGCCACCACGCCGATGCAGCAGATGAACGTCGACCGCATCATCGCCCAGATGTGCGGGCGCGAGATGAACCAGCTGTACCCGACCCTGCCGCACGAGATCGGCGAGGTCGTGATGGAAGCCCGCCATATCACCTGCTGGGACCCGGACCAGCCGCTGCGCAAGAAGGTCGACGACGTCTCCTTCCAGCTGCGGCGCGGCGAGATCCTCGGCATCGCCGGCCTGGTGGGCGCCGGGCGCACGGAACTGGTGACTGCCATCTACGGTGCCTACGAAGGCGCGTACGAGGGTGAGGTCTGGCTCGAGGGCCAGCGCGTGAACACGTCCACGCCGCTGAAGTCCATCGACGCCGGCTTCGCGCTGGTGCCCGAGGACCGCAAGCACCACGGCATCGTGCGCGACCTGTCGGTGGGCGAGAACATCACGCTGTCCGTGCTCGAGCGCTATTCGCGCCTGAGCCGCATCGACGGCAACCTCGAAGCGCGCGAGGTCGGCGAACAGATCAAGCGCCTGGCGCTGAAGACCGCCAGCCCGGGCCTGCCGATCACGGCACTCTCGGGCGGCAACCAGCAGAAGGCGGTGCTGGCCAAGATGCTGCTCACCGGGCCGAAGGTCCTGATTCTGGACGAGCCGACGCGCGGCGTCGACGTCGGCGCCAAGTTCGAGATCTACAAGCTGATGCTGGAACTGGCGGCGCAGGGCATCTCGATCATCATGGTGTCGTCCGAACTGGCCGAGGTGCTCGGCGTATCGGACCGCGTGCTGGTGATGGGGGAAGGGAAGCTGCGTGGGGATTTCGTGAATCAAGGGCTGACCCAGGAGATGGTGCTGGCGGCCGCAATCGGACAAGGAAACAATCATGGATAAAGTACAGGCACCCATGGGGCAAGCGCCAAATGGCGCCGCATCGATGCGCGCGGCACCGGCCACGGGCGGCACGATCAATTTCAAGCAGATCTTCACGCAATACAAAATCCTGGCGCTGCTGGTCGCGATCGCCCTGATCTGGGCTTTCTTCAGCTGGAAGACCGACGGCGGCTTCACCTCCGCGCGCAACCTGTCGAACCTGATGCGCCAGATGTCGATCACCGGCATCCTCGCCTGCGGCATGGTGTTCGTCATCATCGCCGGCGAAATCGACCTCTCGGTCGGCTCGCTGCTTGGCCTGCTGGGCGGGGCGGCGGCGGTGCTCGACGTCACCCACCACCTGCCGCTGCCGATATCGATGGCGATCGTGCTGGCCAGCGGTCTGCTGCTCGGCTTCCTGAACGGTTACCTGACAGCGTATGCGGGCATCCCATCCTTCATTGTCGGCCTGGGCGGCATGCTGGCCTACCGCGGCATCGTGCTGGGGATCACGGGCGGCTCGACCATCGCGCCGATCTCGCCTGAATTCGAACAGCTCGGCCAGGCCTACCTGCCGCCGACCCTCGGCATGGCGCTGGGCGTCGCGCTGTTCGTGCTGGCCGGCGTGCTGGCCTGGCGCCAGCGCGTGACCCAGGCGCAGCACAACCTGCCGCAAACTGCCACCTGGCGCCTGGCCTTCCGCGTGGCCCTGGTCGGCATCGTGCTGGCCGGCTTCATCTCGACCCTGAACAGCTACGAAGGCATCCCGCTGCCGGTGCTGGTGCTGCTGGCGCTGCTGGGCATCTTCAGCTACATCGCACGCCAGACCGTGTTCGGCCGCCGCATCTACGCGGTCGGCAGCAATATGGAAGCGACCCGCCTTTCGGGCATCAACGTGCGCGCCGTGAAGCTGTGGATCTTCGGCCTGATGGGCCTGATGTGCGCGCTGGCGGGCCTGATCAACACCGCCCGTCTGGCCGCCGGTTCGCCTTCGGCCGGCACCTCGGGCGAACTGGACGTGATCGCGGCCTGCTTCATCGGCGGCACCTCGATGCGCGGCGGCGCCGGCACCGTGCATGGCGCGCTGGTCGGGGCGCTGGTGATGGCCAGCCTGGACAACGGCATGTCGATGCTGGACGTGGATACCTACTGGCAGATGATCGTCAAGGGCCTGATCCTGACGCTGGCGGTTTGGCTGGATGTGGCGACCCGTACCGGCCGCCGCTAAGTAATAGTGACAGTAAATAGCCTGGCGCATCGTCGCGCCAGGCTTTTCTTTTAGCGGTTCCTGCGCATGCGTACGCTATACGGCGGCGCCAGCGGATCCAGGTCGATGGTCGCGGCCATCGCCAGGTAGCCGGCACGGTTGGGATGGAGATAATCGATGGCCGCGGTGCTGCTGTTCGGCTGGAACTCGGGTCGCAGCCGGCCGGTGGCCGGATCCACCGTCACGGCGTCGAAGTCGGCCACCGCATCGAAGATGCCGGCAGTGCGGATGAAGGTATTCACGGCCTGGCGGCGTGCATCGAGTTCGGGCGTGCCGTTGGTGCTGCCCAGGCTCGAGGTGATGGTCGCCTGGATGATCTTCAGGCCGGGGCGGCGCGCACGCAGCGTCGCCACACCGGTCCGGATGCCTTCGATCACCGACTCCGCCGATGCGCCCGCACTCAGATCGTTGATCCCTTCGAACCAGATCACGGCCGTCACGCCGGACAGGCCCAGGACGTCGCGCTCGAGCCGGCTCAGGGCAGGGGGGCCGCCGGCGCCGGCATCGGTCAGGATCCGGTTGCCGCCGATGCCGGCGTTGGCCACGGCGACCTGGTTGCCATAGGCTTCGCGCAGCCGGCGCGCGATGTCGTCGGGCCAGCGGTCGTCGCCGTTGAGCGTCGAGCCGGTGCCGTCGGTGATCGAATCGCCGAGCGTCACGACGGTGACCGCGTTGCGCACGCCGCGCGTATCCACGGCATCCAGGAAATACCAGGACGTGCTGGTGTAGGGGAAGGCTTCGTCGCTTTCATCCTCGCTGTGCGAGCCGGCGCCCGGCGCGGAGATGTAGTTGGTCTGCAGGGCCTTCGAGTGCCAGGTCATCGGGCCGCTGTTGCCGACCACATGGAAGCTGATCGCCAGCTTGCGGCCGAACAGCAGGCGCTTTCGGGATCGCCGGCGAAATCGACCGAGACCGGGTCGCTCCACAGCAGTTGACCCGCCGGGATGACGACCCTGCGCCGCCCGCCACGGAAGGAAACCCGCGTGTTGGTGTCCTCCTCGATCGTGCCGGCGCTGGCCTGCAAGCCCAGGTACACGTCGTCCAGCGTGAGCGGCTGGGTGCCGAACACATTGCTGAAGCGCAGCCGGAAAGTGTCGCCCCAGACAGTGGGCCGTACCATCAGACGAAAGCTCTGGTCATTCGCGCTGGTCGCCCCGTCGGGGAAGGCGAAGCTCAGGTTCGGCTGCAGGATGGCCGTGCCGGTCGGGTAGGTGCCGTGCGGGACCCCGGCCCATGTCGTGACCCAGTCGCCGCGGCCGTTGGCGCCTTGCCGGGCGCTGTCGCCGGCGGCGTAGGCCTGCTCGCTGGCCAGGCCCACGCCGCCGGCCAGTGCCGCGAGACCGGCAGCGGTATGCAAAAAGCGCCGGCGCGGGGGCGCGACACCATCCTGGTGCTGCTGCAATTCGTCCTTGTCGTTCATGACCCTCTCCTGTGGTGTGAGAAATGGCTGCGTACCGGTCTCCACCTCGCGGCGCGACGCGCCGGTATGCATGCCGGGTCATTTTAGGAGCTGCTCAGTTCGCTAGAAAAAATCCTGGCTTCCGCTTGAGGGCGCTCAATCGCATCGAGCTGATGTAGCCGGACGGCTACCACGCAGCCTTCGAAGGTGAAAAAAAACCGACCATGAACATGGTCGGCTTTTCAGAGGACGCGAGACTGCGGCGTCCAGCGTTGCTACAGGCGCATCACGCCGTGATCGTCAACTCGCCATCGACTACACGGGCCAGACCCAGCGGATTGTCATCCCGCAGCTCTTCCGGCAGCAGCTCCGACGGCACATCCTGATAGCACACAGGACGCAGGAAGCGCTCGATCGCGGTGGCGCCGACCGAGGTCGTGCGGCTGTCCGAGGTGGCCGGGAAGGGCCCGCCATGCACCATCGCGTGCGAGACCTCGACGCCAGTCGGGAAGCCGTTGAACAGGATGCGGCCGGCCTTGCGCTCCAAAGTCGGCAGCAGCTTGCCGGCGAGGGCACGGTCGTCTGCGGTGGCGTGGATGGACGCGGTCAGCTGGCCTTCCACGTGCTGGGCCACGGCCAGCATCTCGGCCTCGTCGCGGCAGCGCACCAGGATCGAGGCCGGGCCGAAGATCTCTTCTTCCAGCGCCGGGTTGGCCAGGAAGGTCGCGGCGTCGCACTGGTAGAGCGCGGCCTGGGCGGCGCAGCCGGCGCCTTGCTCGCCGCCGCGCGCCAGCAGCTGCACGCCCTCGATGCCGGCGCGGCGCTCGACGGCGTCGACGTAGGCCTTGTGGATGCCGGCGGTCAGCATGGTGCCGGCGGTTTTCGCCTGCAGCGCCTCGGCGGCGGCCACGCAGAAGGCGTTGAAGGCATCGCCTTCGAGGCCGATCACCAGGCCCGGGTTGGTGCAGAACTGGCCCACGCCCAGGGTCAGCGAATCGACGAAGCCGGCGGCCAGCTTCTGGGTGTTCGCGGCCAGTGCGCCCGGCAGCAGGAAGAAGGGGTTAATGCTGCTCATTTCGGAGTAGACCGGGACCGGTTCCTTGCGCGCGTTGGCGATGCGCATCAGCGCCAGGCCGCCGTTGCGCGAGCCGGTGAAGCCGACCGCCTTGATCGCGGGATGGCTGACCAGGTCGGCGCCGATCTGGTTGCCTTCGCCGATCAGCAGCGAGAACACGCCTTCCGGCATGCCGCATTCGATGGCGGCGGCGAGGATCGCCTTGCCCACCAGTTCCGAGGTGCCGAGGTGGGCGTTGTGGGCCTTGACCACGACCGGGCAGCCGGCCGCCAGGGCGGACGCGGTATCGCCGCCGGCCACTGAGAAGGCCAGCGGGAAGTTGGAGGCGCCAAATACGGCGACCGCGCCAAGCGGGATCTTGCGCATGCGCAGGTCCGGCCGCGGCGGGGTGCGCTGGGGCAGAGCGGAATCGAGGGTCGCTTCGAGGAAGTGACCGTCGCGGACCACCTTGGCGAACAGGCGCAGCTGGTTCACGGTGCGCATGCGCTCGCCCTCGAGGCGCGCCGTCGGCAGGCCGGATTCGGCGCACGCGCGCTCGATCAGGCGCGGGCCGATCGCCAGGATCTGCTCGGCGATGGTCTCCAGGAAGCGCGCGCGCTGCTCGAGCGGCACGGCGCGGTAGGCGTCAAGCGCCTGTTCGGCCAGGCCGCAGGCGCGGTCGAGGTCCGCTTCGGTGGCGGTGCCGAACGCGGGTTCCATCTCGGCATGCGTGGCCGGGTTATAGGCACGCAGCGCGCCGGCGCTGCCGCGCACGGCTTGCCTGCCGATGATCATGTCGCCTTGGATGTGCATGGGGGCTCCTTGTTGATGCGGTAAAAAAGCGCCGCCGCGGCCCGGAAAGGACGCGGCGGCGTGCATGGATCAGATCAGCGATTGTATCGAATCATGCGCTTAGAACGAGTACTGCGCCTGGATCGTGTAGCGCGGACCGCTCATGTACAGCTGGCGGGTGAACATGCCGGCATGCTGCTGCATCTGCTGGCGGGTCTTGGCGTTGTTCAGGTTCTGCGCTTCGAGGCCGACACGGAAGCGGTCCGTGAAGTCGTAGAAGATCGAACCGTCCAGCTGGCCGTAGGGTGCTTGCCACAGCGGCAGGCCATAAGCCTGGTCGCTGTTCGGCGTCGGGATCAGGAAGCGATCACCGGCGGCCGGGTTCGTGTTCAGGCCGTTGTTGCCGCGGCTGCCCCAGGTGTTGACGGCAACCAGGTAACGCGAGCGCCAGTTGTAGGCCAGGCGGGCCGACAGGCCGTGCTGTTCGTACATGACCGCGAAGTTGATCGTATGACGCGACAGGCCTTCCAGCGGCGTGTTGCCGAACGGACGTCCGTCGGTGTCGCAGCCGTTCATCGACAGGTTCATGTTCGACTGGTCGCTGCCCGCGCAGAACGCCGCCGGCACTTCCTGGTTCAGCTTGCGCTCGCTGGACACATAGGTCCAGCTGGCCTGGGTGCCGATACCGCGCAGCCAGTCGGGCACGAAGTCGTAGTACTGCTGGTGCGCGATCTCGAAGCCGCGGGCATAGCCGTGCGCGCCATTGATCGGGTGGGTCACCGCGAAGGTCTGGTCCTTGCCGTTGACATCCTTCACCGTGTAACCGTAGGTGGTGTTCACGATGATGTTCTTGATGTCCTTGTTGAACGCGGACACGGTCAGCGATCCGGCCTTGGCGAAGTACCACTCGGCGGTCAGGTCGATATTGGTCGCGGTGACTGGCTTGAGCAGCGGGTTGCCGTCGCTGGTACCGGTCAGGTTGTTACCACTGAAGACCACGCGCTGGTCGGCCAGCGTGACCGGGTCCTTGATCGTCAGCTGGTTGGCCGGCGAGCTCAGGGTGGTCAGCGACTGCAGCTGGTTGAAGTCCGGACGCGCCATGGCCTTGGCGGCAGCGAAGCGGAACTGCAGCTGGTCGTTGACCTTCATGCGCAGGTTCAGGCTCGGCAGCCAGTTGTTGTACGAGGTGTCGGTGGCGCGCGGGGTTTCGAACTTGGCGATATTGACCAGCGTGTCCACGCCTTCCACCGGCACGTCGCCCGGGATGCTGACGTTGGTCGGATCGTAGGCGATGTAGCCGTGCGTCGTGTTCGCCGTCCGCACGTAGCGGATGCCGACGTTACCGTCGATCGGATACTTGAGGTCGTCGAAGCCGAAGCGCAGCTGCGCATAGGCGGCGCGGGTCTTCTCGGTCTGGGTGTTCAGTGCCGACGGGGTGTCGAAGGTCGCCGGCTTCCACGCGTCGCAGGTGCCCCAGCCCTGGGCGGCCGCCTGCTCCTGGCACAGCAGGGTATGGTAGTCGTGCAGCTTGGTCCAGCCATTCGGGAAGTCGCGTGCCAGCGCATCGGTCGGGTACAGCATGGCCGGCACCGATACCTTGCCGTCGAAGAAGTTCGGAATCTGGGCCAGCTCGGTGCCGCCCGCGAAGCGCGGGTCGCTCAGGCGTGCGACGCCAGGAATCTGCCAGCCTTCCATCCAGGGGAAGGTAATCGACGACCAGTTGTAGAACTTCTGGGCCTTGTGGTTTTCGCCTTCGCGGTCGGCCATGCGCACGCCGAAGCGGATGTCGCGCAGCACCGGGTCGTCGAAGGCGAACTTGACGTCGCTGCGCCATGTCTTCTGGTTGGCCTTGGCGTAGTCGAGCGCTTCCTGGGTATAGGCCCAGTAGTAGTTCTTCGGATCCGCCATGAACTGCGCCGAGCCGAGGCCGACGTGCGGGATGTCGCCGGTGAGGTCCATCTGCTGGTTCGGCAGGATGAAGCCGGTCGACACGTCGGCGTCGAAGCCGCGGGTGTTGGAACGGACGTGCTGGATGTCGTTGGTCCAGGTCAGGGCCGGGGTCACGCGCCATTGCACGTTCAGCGCGAGGTCGCGGGTGTCGGACTGGCGCTGGTTGATGCGGCGCGAGCTGTAGAACGGCGAACCGCCATAGCTCGGGTTCGAGATCGTACCCGACTGGAAGGCGCCATTGCTGTCGTAGACGACGTCGGTGCCCGCCACCTGCTGGTACCACTTGTCTTCGGACGACGCCACCACGCGTTCGCTCAGGTCTTCCTTGTAGCGCGTCTTGAAGTAGGTGAGGGCGGTGGTGATGTCGCGGTTCGGACGCCATTGGAACGCGGCGTAGTCGCCGCGGCGGACGCGTTCGAACTCTTGCGAGCGCAAGCCGCCGCCCAGCGGCAGCCATTTGGTGGCGTCGCGGTTGTACTCGGCCGGGTTGCGCGAGTTCACGTGCGGGAAGTAAGGATCGATGCCGATGGCGTCGGTGCGGGTCGGGTTCTTCGCATGGGCGAAGTCGACCAGGGCGCCGAATTCACCGAAGGGCGTGTTCCAGCGGTTCGACAGCAGCAGGGTGCCGGTCGGGCCTTTTTTGCGGTTCAGCTCCGAATAGGTTTCCGACACGCCGAGCGAGCCCTTGAAACCCTTGAAGTCGAAAGGCATGGCGGTGCGCAGGTTGACCAGGCCGGCGAGTGCGCCTTCGATCTGCTCCGCGGACGGGTTCTTGTAGACGTCGACGCCGGCCATCAGCTCCGGCGCCACATCGGTGAAGCCGAGCGAGCGGCCGCCGCCGGCCGAGAACGCGTCGCGGCCGTTGACTTCCGAACGCACGTAGGTCAGGCCACGCACCGACACGCCGGAACCTTCGACGGCCTGGCGGTTCGGGTCGCCCGCCATGTTGCGGTCCATGGTGACGCCGGCGATACGCTGCAGCACCTCGGTGACCGAGCGGTCCGGCAGTTTGCCGATGTCTTCGGCGACGATCGAATCGACGACCTCGTCCGACTCCTGTTTGAGTTTTTGCGCGGATTGCAGAGCGGCGCGCTGGCCGCTGACGACCACGACGTTTTCCTTGGCCGGATTGGCTTGGGTGCTGGTGCTGTCTGCGGTCTGGGCCCATGCCGCGCCGCTGTACAGGACAACAACCTGCGCAACCGCGGCGGCGATTGCAGTCTTCTGGAACTTGCTCACTTTGTCTCCCTGATATAGGTGGTTTTTTTATATCTAACAGGTCGTAACACGCCAGTACTACTCTTCGGTGCTAACACTGGTTGTTATACGCTACCATAAAATTTCCATGGAAAGCTTACAACTCTGAAAGTTTTGTGATTACACAACACTTCATTGGGAAAAATGCACTCGAAAAGTGCGGCTTTTGTCTGGCCGCTGTGCCGTGCGCCAGCTGGAGAAACGGCCGGGCTCGTCTTAGCTTGTAGCAACATTAAGGAATGTATCCGCCATAGTCAAGAAATCGTTTTCATGGCGATCAAGGAAAATGCATCGGTGTTGCGCCTTGCATGGATGCCCACGAGCGGAAAACCGCCGTCTGCCGGCCCGGCGTGAGCCATGCTTTTGCTGCTTGAGCATTGAATGCGGCGCACCAAAAATGGGCAACTGCAAGGCAATCCGCATAAGTCTGAACACAAATGGCCATGTTAGCGTGAACATTTGCCTTGCCATGTTTCACATTCCTGGCTTAGGATGTTTGGATAAGCCGCTAACATTGCATAACAAGCCAGGAGACCCATGCTCAATCCGCCCCTGCGCTCCGGCGTGGTATTCAGTCAGGCGCGCAGTCTGGCGCTGCATCTGGCGCTGAATCTGGCCCTTTGCCTGGGCGCGGCCCCGGCCCCGCCGGCCGCCGCCGCCGAACTGCCTCGTATCGTCGAGCGCGACGGCCGCCACGCCTTATTGGTCGACGGTGCGCCTTTCCTGGTCCTGGGCGGCCAGGCCCACAATTCCAGCAACTACCCGGCCGCGCTGCCCAGGGTCTGGGCTGCGATCCGGGATGCGCACGCGAATACGCTGGCGATTCCGGTGGCCTGGGAACAGATCGAGCCGCGCGAGGGGCGCTTCGACTTCAGCTGGGTCGACACCTTGATAAAGGAAGCGCGCGGCAACAGGGTGCGGCTGGTACTGCTGTGGTTCGGCACCTGGAAGAACACCGGTCCGGCCTATGCGCCGGCCTGGGTCAAGCTGGACAACCGGCGTTTTCCGCGCATGCTCGACCAGGACGGCAAGCCGAGCTATTGCCTGTCGCCGTTCGGCGAAGCGACGCTGGCCGCGGACAGGAAGGCTTTCGTGGCGCTGATGGCGCACCTGCGCAGGATCGACGCCGACAAGCGCACCGTGATCATGGTGCAGGTGGAGAACGAAGTCGGGACCTATCGCCTGGCGCGCGACCACGCGCCCCGGGCTGAAGCCGCGTTCGCGCAGCAGGTGCCGGCCGCGGTGCTGGCGCGCCAGGCGCCGCCGGCCGGGCGGCCCGCGCAGGGGAGCTGGCGCGCAGTCTATGGCGAGCACGCCGAGCAGTACTTCCACAGCTGGGCCATCGCCAGCTATATCGAAGAGATCGCGAAGGCCGGGCGCGCCGTCTACGACCTGCCGATGTTCGTCAACAATGCGCTGCGCGAGCCCGGCACGCCGCCGCAAGCCGCGGCGCCATGGAAAGGCGACTTCGCCAGCGGCGGTCCGACCTGGGATGTGCTCGGCATCTACAAGGCGGCCGCGCCGCACATCGACTTTGCCGGTCCGGACATCTACATGCCGGAATCCGCCAAGGTGAGCGCCAACCTCGCACGCTTCCAGCGGCCGGACAATGCGCTGATGGTGCCGGAGATGGGCAACGCGGCCGGCTATGCGCGCTACGTGTACCAGATCCTCGGCCGCGGTGCGCTGGGCGTGGCGCCGTTCGGCATCGACTACGCCGCCTACAGCAACTATCCGCTCGGTTCCAGATACACGGACCGCCGCATGGTCGAGCCCTTCGCCAGGGTGTATGCCGCCTTCGCGCCGATGCAGCGCCTGTGGGCGCGCTGGGGCTTCGAAGGCCGCACCCACGGCGTGGCCGAAGGCGACGACCGCGCGCCGCAGACCCTGGCACTGGACGGCTGGCAGGCCACCGTTTCGTTCCGCGAATTCCAGTTCGGCGAGCGCGCCTGGCTGAAGGACCAGAACGACTACCCGGACGGCAGCGCCGCGCCGAACGGCGGCGTCGCCATCGCCCAGACCGGGCCCAACGAATTCGTGCTGGTGGGCCAGCGCGCGCGCATCAAGCTGTCCGGCGCGGGCGCCAACGCCGGCAAGATGACGATGCTGGTCCGGGCCGAGGAAGGGCGCTTCGACGGCGCCGGCAAATGGATCATGGAGCGCAACTGGAACGGCGACCAGACCGACTACGGCCTGAACCTGCCGGCCGAGCCGACCGTGCTCAAGCTCACGATGGGAAGCGTCGAACAATAACCAGAACGGAGACAAGAGAAACATGCAGATCACGAGAATCGCCACCGCAGTCCTGCTGCTGTCCGCGGGCGCCCAGGCCCTGGCCGGCAGCTGGCAGAAAACCGCCACCGGTATCGAGGTGAAGCCGGATCGCGGCGCCGCCAGGCTGGTGCGCCTGAATCTGATGAGCGACAACATCGTCCAGGTGCTCAAGCTCGACACACCCGGCAAGACGCTCACGCCCTCGCTGATGACGGTGGCGGCACCCTGCGCCTGCAGCTTCGAAGTGAGCGATACGCGGCTGGGCAAGGACAGTGCGGTGCTGCTCAAGGCCGGCAAAATCTCGGCCGCGGTCTCGCTCAAGGATGGACGGGTGTCCTTCTTCGATGCCGCCGGCAAGCCGATCCTGGTGCAGGACGCCGAGAGCATGCAGCCGGTGAGGGTGGGCGGCAAACCCTATTTCGCGATCAAGTCAGGCTTCAACCACGGCACCAGGGATGCCTTTTACGGCCTGGGCCAGCATCAAAACGCCCAGATGAACTACAACGGCGAAGACGTGCTGCTGGCCCAGCACAACATGATCGCCTCGGTGCCTTTCGTGGTCTCGGACAAGAACTACGGCCTGCTGTGGGATAACAACGCCATCTCGCGCTTCGGCGACGCCAAGCCCTATGCCTGGATGTCGCGCGACCTGGTGTTGCGTGACGACAGCGGCGCGAAGGGCGGCCTGACGGCGCGCTACTACAGCGGCGACAAGCTGCTGCTGACCCGCCGCGAGAAGGACATCGCCTACCAGTACCTGAAGGACGTGGCCGAAAACTGGCCCAGGGAGCTGCCGCCGCTGAAGGACATCAAGGATGCGAGGGTGGTCTGGGATGGCACGATGGAAAGCCCCAAGCCCGGCGTGCACAAGATGCAGCTGTACTCGTCCGACTACGCGACACTCAGCATCGACGGCAAGCAGGTGATGGACGTCTGGCGTCAGGGCTGGAACCCGTGGTACCACAACTTCGAGGTGCGCTTCGAGAAGAACAAGCCGGTCAAGCTGCGCCTGGAATGGAAGACCAGCGGCGGCATGGTGGCGATCACCCACAACGATCCGCTCCCGGCGGCGGAGCGCCATTCGCTGACCATGTCGTCGGAAATCGCCGAGGCGATCAACTACTACGTGATCAGCGCCGACAGCATGGACCGGGTCATCGCCGGCTACCGCAAGCTGACCGGCGCGCAGCCGATGATGCCGAAGTGGGCCTACGGCTTCTGGCAGTCGCGCCAGCGCTACGAGACCCAGCAGCAGCTGCTCGATACGGTGGCGGAGTACCGCAAGCGCGGCTGGCCGCTCGATAACATCGTGCAGGACTGGTTCTACTGGCCCGAGAACGGCTGGGGTTCGCACGACTTCGACAAGACCCGCTTCCCGGACCCGAAGGGCATGGTCGACGCCGTCCACAAGCAGCATGCGCGCATCATGATCTCCATCTGGGGCAAGTTCTACGCGAATACCGACAACTACAAGGAGCTGGCGTCCAAGGGCTATATGTGGACCAGGAATGTCGAGAACGGGGATCTCGACTGGGTGGGGCCGGGCTACAAGAACAGCCATTACGATCCCTACACCAGGGAAGCGCGCGAGATCTACTACCGCCAGATCAGGAAGCTGGTGGACCTCGGTTTCGACGCATGGTGGATGGACAACACCGAGCCCGACATCCTGTCGAACTCGCGTCCGGAAGACTTCAAGCAGCTGATCGGCCCCACCGTCTACGGCGCCGGCGAAGTGACCTTCAACCCCTACAGCCTGGTGCATTCGGGCGGCATGATCGAAGGCCTGCGCCGCGACCAGCCGGATACCCGCCAGTTCATCCTGTCGCGCTCGGGCTTCGCCGGCATCCAGCGCAATTCGGTGGCGGTGTGGAGCGGCGACACGGTCAGCCGCTGGAACAACCTGTACGACCAGATCGCCTCCGGCGTGAACGTGTCGATGTCGGGCATCCCGAACTGGACCCACGATATCGGCGGTTATGCGCAGGAGACGCGTTTCCAGGTCGGCGACGTCGGCTCGGCCCAGGAAAACCGCAGTACCGGTGCCGGCAAGGTCAACCCGGAAGACCTGAAGGAATGGCGCGAGCTGAACCTGCGCTGGTTCCAGTTCGGCGCCTTCTCGCCGCTGTTCCGCTCGCACGGCGAAGTGGTCAAGCGCGAGATCTACAACCTGGCGGCAGGCGACGACGCGATGCGCGACGCCATGGTCTGGTACCTGAAGCTGCGCTACCGCCTGATGCCCTATATTTACACGATGGCGGCGGATACCTACTACAACGACGGCACCATGATGCGCGGCCTGGTGATGGACTTCCCGCACGACGACAAGGTCAAGGCGATCCGCGACCAGTACATGTTCGGCCCCAGCCTGATGGTGGCCCCGGTGACCAGCTATGGCGCGCGTTCGCGCCAGGTCTACCTGCCGGCGGGCGCCGACTGGATCGACTTCCACACCGGCACGCGCTATCGGGGCGGCGCCGCCATCGCGGTCGAGGCACCGCTGAACCGCATCCCGCTGTTCGTCAAGGCGGGGGCGGTGCTGGCCACCGGGCCGGTCATGCAATATGTCGACGAGCAGCCGGACGCCCCGGTGCTGCTGCAGGTCTATGCCGGCGCAAACGGCGAAACCAGCCTGTACGAGGATGATGGCGTGACCAACGCCTATGCGCGCGGCGAATACAGCCGCATCCCGGTCCGTTATGACGAGCGCAGCGGGACGGTGGCGATCGGCGAGCGGGTCGGCCGCTACAAGGGCATGCCGGAGCAGCGCGAGTTCCGCATCCGCGTCTTGCGCCCGGGCGCCGCCGCGGCCGCCGATCTCGACGCCTACGACAAGAGCGTGCGCTACGAGGGCACGCCCATCACCGTCAAATTATGAGCCCAGCACCCATGAAAAAACCAATCCGCACCGGGGCCAGCGCCCTCGCAATGATCCTCGCCGGCCTGCTGGCCGCCGGCCCGGCCCTGGCCGAGGTCGAGATCGCGCCCGACAACGGCAAGCTCCTGTACACCGGCCGTATCGACTTCTCCAGGCCGGCCGCGCCGGTGCTGTCCTGGCCCGGCACGCAGATCGCCGCCAACTTCACCGGCAGCTCGCTGGCGATCGAACTGGACGACCAGAACGGTCAGAATTACTTCAACGTCTTCATCGACGGCGAACAGAAAGCGCCGCTGGTGCTGCAGGCCGAGAAGGGCGTCAAGCGCTACCAGGTAGCCCAGGGCCTGGCGCCCGGCGCGCACAGCTTCCTGCTAACCAAGCGCACCGAAGGCGCGGAAGGGGCAACCGTGTTCCGCGGCCTGGCGCTGGCCGATGGCGGCGCGCTGCTGCCGCCGCCTTCGCGGCCGAAGCACCGGATCGAGTTCTTCGGCGACTCGATCACCAGCGGCGCGGGCAACGAGGCGCCCTTCAACGGCCGCGACGACCTCCCGGCCGACAAGAACAGCTACATGGCCTATGCCCAGATCGCGGCGCGCCAGCTCGGCGCCGAAGCGCATGTGACCTCGCAGGGCGGCATCGGCGTGATGATCAGCTGGTTCCCGTTCACGATGCCGGACTTTTACGACCAGCTCAGCGCGGTCGGCGACAACGACAGCCGCTGGGACTTTTCGCGCTGGACACCGGAGGTGGTGGTCATCAACCTGATGCAGAACGACAGCTGGCTGATCGGCCGCGACCACAAGCTGCAGCCGGAGCCGGACGAGAATGCGCGCATCGAGGCTTACCGGACCTTCGTGCGGCGCATCCGCCAGCTGTATCCGAAAGCCTACATCGTGTGCGCGCTGGGCAGCATGGATGCGACCCGGCCGGGATCGCCGTGGCCGGGTTATGTGATGGCGGCGGTCGAGCGCATGCGCAAGGACGACGGCGACAAGCGCATCGACACCCTGTTCTTCGAGTTCACCGGCTATGGACAGCACCCGCGCGTGCGCCAGCACCAGGAGAACGCGGCGAAGCTGGCGGCTTTTATTCGCGCACGCATGGGCTGGTAGGCGGGGCTGTCCTTAGACTGTCCTTCAGGCCGCCCGCGGCGCCGCCTGCGCGGCGGCGGCTTGCGCAGCGGCGGCCTGGGCGGCCACGTAGGCGCGGTGCGAGGGCATCCGCGCCACCGCCTGCGCGATCATGTCGCGCAGTTCCGCAAAGTGGCCATGCACCACGCGGATGTCGACGCGGTCGGCCAGCGGGTCGTAGCGCTTCGGCACCACGCCCAGGCCCATCATCATCGCCACGAAGGAGGGCTCGGCAAAGCCGCCGCGGTCGATGATCGCCACGCGGCCGGTCTCGCGGAACAGCTCGATCTGGTGCCGCAGCGAGTCCGGGATCGCCATGTTCCTGCAATAGCGCCAGAATTCGGAGTCGTCGCGCGCGGTCAGCTTGTAGTGGAGGATGATGAAGTCGCGCACCGATTCGTAGCGCATCCCCATGATGCGGTTGAATTCGTCGGCCAGCGCCGGGCTGCAGTCGCGGTCCGGGAACAGTTCGAGCAGCTTGCCGACCGCGGTTTCGATCAGGTTGATGCTGGTCGATTCGAGCGGCTCGACGAAGCCGGCCGACAGGCCGATCGCGACCACGTTCTTGACCCAGGACTTGCGCCGGCGCCCGGTGACGAAGCGCAGCTGGCGCGGCTCGTCGAGGGCTTCGCCGTCGAGGGCATCGAGCAGGACCTGGCGCGCCTTGTCGTCGGTGGTGAAGGCATTGCTGTACACGTGGCCGTTGCCGGTCCGGTGCTGCAGCGGGATGCGCCAGAGCCAGCCCGCCTCCCTGCCCGTGGAGCGGGTGAAGGGCGTCAGTTCCGGCACGCCGGCGCAGGGCACGGCCTGGGCGCTGTTGCAGGGCAGGTAGTCGCTCCAGTCTTCGTAGCCGGCCTGCAGGGCGCCTTCGATCAGCAGGCCGCGAAAGCCCGAGCAGTCGACGAACAGATCGCCTTCGATGCGGCGGCCGTCGCGCAGCTTCACTGCGGTGACGAAGCCGCTCTCCGGATGCCGTTCGACGTCGACGATCATGCCTTCGATGCGCTGGGCGCCGTGCCGCAGCGCGTAGTCGCGCAGGTAATTGGCGTACAGGCCGGCGTCGAAATGGAAACCGTAGGAATAGGCATCGGTCATGCCCGGCGTTTCTTCGTTCGGCGGCACGAATTTGCCGTGGCGCGCCATCACCGAGGGCATCGACCAGTTCTCCATGGCCGGCATGCCGGTGAATTCCTGGGCCAGCCGCAGCCAGTGCATGTGCGCCGCGCTGCCGGCCAGCGGCGGGCCGAAATCGCCGAAGGCGTGGAAGAAGCGGTTGCCGACATGGCCCCAGTCCTTGAACTCGATGCCGAGCTTGAAGCTGGCCTGGGTCTTTTTGACGAAGTCGGCGCCGTCCAGGCCGAGCGCGTTGTTATAGAAGCGGATCGTCGGCAGCGTCGCCTCGCCGACGCCGATGGTGCCGATCTCGGGCGACTCCACCAGGATCACGTCGCAGGCCTGGGTCGGATGGCGCGCCAGGCGCTGGGCCAGCGGCGCGGCGGTCATCCAACCCGCGGTGCCGCCGCCCACGATCACGATCCTGCGGATGCTCTTGTCCATCATTTGTCTCCGTCCTTTGTTCTGGTCTGTCCTTACAGCCAGTGTATTGCAGGCGGACGGGGCTGGGCAACAAAAATGTTTGCGCCCAACATTCGATGATTTGCGTCAGCGCGACAGCGACTGCAGCGCCGCCGCCACATACACCAGCGGCGCGTTCCAGTTGATCGCGACCTCGTTGCTGGCGTAGCTGCAGACGTCGTCGAGCCAGGACAGGGCCGGCAGTGTCGACGGGTAGGCGCCGGCGCGGCAGCCGGCACGGTCCTGCTGGCCCGGATTCGGGCCGCCGACCAGCCAGCCCGGCACCGGCGCCGCCACGCCATCGGCCTCGGACGGGCGGTGGTGCGGATGCAGCGGCGAAACCGCGCCGAAGCCGGTGACGAAGGAGGCGCCGGGACCGTTGCGGCCGAGGACGTAGTCGAGCGCCGACTGCGCCGCGTTCAGGTAGTCCGGACGCGGCTCGATGCGGTAGGCGACTGCCAGCATCATGGCCTGGTTCAGGACCGCGGAGTTGCTGCCCCAGACGAAGTCCTCGCGCACCATGCCGACACGGTAGGGCGACGCCTTCCAGCGCGCGGCCAGGCGGTCCGCCAGCGCCAGCAGGCGCTTGCGCGCCGCGCCGGTATCGACGTCCTGCGGCAGGGCGCCGGTCCGGTTGAGCGACTGCTGGGCCAGCGAGATCCAGCCCAGCATGCCGACGTCGGCCCAGCCGGGGGCGGTCTGCGCCGGCGCGGCTTTGGCACCGTTCGCCGCCAGGGCGCGTGCGCGGTAGGCGTCCTTGCCGGTGGCGATCAGGAGTTCGGTGGCGGCCCAGGCGAATTCGTCGGAAACCGTCTTGTCGCCGTAGGCGCCGGTCAGGATGTCGGCCGGCTGCTCGTATAACACCTTCGGATGCGCCTCGGCCCAGCGCCAGGCCGCTTCGGCCGCCGCCAGGTAGCGCGCCGAACGGCCCGGTTGCTGGCTGTCGAAAGGCGCCAGGATGCGGCTGGCGGCGGCCATCGTCGCCGCGAAGTCGAGCGTGGCCGCGGTGGTCTTCTGCACCACGTAGCGTGGCGTCGTCGCCTTGTCGGGCATGACGAAGGGATCGAAGACCTTGTTGGTCAGCTTGTGATAGACCCCGCCGTCCGCCGGGTCCTGCATGCTGGCCATCCACTCCAGGTTCCACAGCGCCTCGTTGAGGATGTCGGGCAGGCCGTTGCCGGATTCGGGCAGGTTCAGCGCGAGCCTGTCGAACCAGGCCGGGAAGTGTTCGTAGGCGGCCAGCAGGGTATAGGTGCTGATGCCGGAATTGACGATGTACTTGTTGTAGTCGCCGGCGTCGTACCAGCCCTTTGGACTGGCGATGACGGTGCCGGCGGGACGGCCCGGCGAGGCGGCGGACGGATGGACGATCACCTCCGTATCCGGATGGCCGAGCGGGCGCGCCCAGGCACCGGCCACCGCGGGCGTCAGCTCGATGCCGGCGCGGTTCAGGGTAAAGCTGCGGATCGCGGCGGTGTCGAGCGCACGGTAGACGTCGAGGCTGACGTTGAAGAGCGCGGAGTCAGGCAGGCCGGCAACGCGGATGCGATAGCTGCCCGGCGTGCGCACGGCCGAGAAATCGGCCAGGCGGACGCGTTCGCCGGACAGGTTCCAGCTGGCCGCCGGCGCCAGGCTGCCGTCGAATACCGGCTTGCCGCTGGCGGCGTCGATCACGCTGAAGCGCGCCGGCGCCGTAGCCGGCATCATCGTAGGCACCGGCGCGGGCACCACCGCCAGCTTCTGCGCGGCCGGCAGGAAGCCGACCTGGTTGAGCTTGATGGCGAGCGGCGCGGCGCCTGCGCCGCCCGCCAGCAGGGAGCAGGCGGCGAGCAGGGCAAGCCGTGAGGTGTACGCAGGGTGGGGCATGCTGTCTCCTGATGATGTTGGGATAATGAAATCGATTTCATGTTACAGTGCAAGATGAAGCCAAGTCAACGCATATGCATGGAGTGCAGCCCCTTGAACCGACGTATCCTCAACTCTTTACTCGCACTCGCTGCGGGCGCCTTTGGCAGCGCCAGCGCCGCTTCCAGTGCCACCTCTGAACACATTGCGGCGCAGGGTTTCGAGCTCGCCGTCACGGTGGACGACCTCAGCGTCCACGGTTCGCTGCCGCAGGGGAGCAGCTGGCGCGCCATCGGCCAGTCGTATATCGCCACCCTGAAGGCGCACGGCGTGCCCCAGGCCTGGGGCTTCGTGAACGCCAAACGCATCGCCGAGCAGCCCGCCAGCGAAGCGGTGCTCGACGACTGGCGCCGGGCCGGCTACCCGCTCGGCAACCACACCTATAGCCACCTCGCCCTCAGCCAGGCGCCCTCGCTGCCGGCCTGGATCGACGATGCCAGGGCCGGCGAGCCGCCGATCGCCGCGCGCATGGCGGGCATGGATTGGCGGATGCTGCGCTTTCCCTTCCTCGACGGCGGCGCGGAGCGCGCGCGCCACGACGGCGCCGCCGCCTGGCTGAAGGCTCAGGGTTATCGCATCGCCGACGTCAGCATCAGCTTCGACGACTGGGCCTACACCGAGACCTACGCACGCTGCCTGGCGAAGGGCGACGGGGCGGCGATTGCGGGAATGAAGGCCAGCTACCTGCAGCGCGTGGATGCGGCGATCGCGCGCACGCGGGCGCTCTCGCAGCGCGTCTACGGGCGCATGGTGCCGCAGGTGCTGCTGACCCACCTGGGTGCGTGGAGCGCGGCGACCCTGCCCGATGTACTGGCCAGGCTGGACGCGGCCGGCGCGCGCTACGTGACGCTGGAACAGGCCCAGGCGGACGCCGCCTACCGCGAGCCCAGCCCGCGCGCCGGTACCGGCATGCTGATGGAGCGCCGGGCGCAGGACCTGGGCATCGATCTCGGCGGCGTGCCGACGGTGCCGCCGGCCGGCGACCTGGACGCGCTCTGCCGCTGAGGCGCTTCAGCGTCCGGGCTGGTCGGGTGCGTCGCCGGCCAGCAGCGCCGCCAGCCGCCGGCGGAAGGCGACGATCGCCCGGTCGGCCTCGATGAAGCGGTCGTCGGCGGCATCCAGGCTGTTGGCCGGCGTCTGGGTGACGACCACGCGCCGGTCCTGAGCGAGGATGTGGCGGTTGCTCCAGCCCAGCGCCAGTTCGAACAGCTGGGCCACGACCGGCAGCCGGACCCGGTGGTAGAAGCGCAGGTAGTAGCGCGTGTGCTTGTCGTCGATGGGCACGAAGGCCACCACGTTCCTGATCGACGGTGCGATGTGCAGCATCCAGGTGCCCGGAAACAGGAAGCGGATGCGCGGCGGCTGGCCCTGTGCCGCTTCGCGCAGCGCGGCCTGGCTGCGTTTGGGCTGGCCGGTGTCGCGCGCATTGCTGCTCCATATGCGGATGCCGTGGTCGTCGGCTTCGACCCAGGGGCCGTCGACGAAGCTGCGGCCGGCCTGTCCCATTGCCGCGCCGTGCACGAAGGCGAGGTGGGCGACGTCGAGCTGGTTCTCGATGGCGCGCGTGTAGTGCACCGGCCAGTCGACGATATCGGTGCGGCAGCGCCAGCCCTCCTCAAGCAGCTCCGGAAAGTAGGGCAGCTCGGGATAGCTGTCGCGCGCCTGGCCGTGCCACAGCCAGATGAAACCGTAGGCTTCGCGCAGCACGAAGCTGGTCAAGGCCATGCCTTTCGGGATCTTGCCGGCGCAGCCATTGGCGGGAATGTGCCGGCAGGCGCCGCCGCCGTCGAAGGCAAAGCCGTGGAAGGGGCAGACCAGGCGGCCGTCTTCGACCTTGCCCGCGCTCAGCGCCGCGCCCAGGTGGGGACAGCGGTCTTCGTGGGCGTGCGCCACATTCCCGGCATCGCGCCAGAACACCATGCGGCGGCCAAGGCGCTCGGCGCCGACCGGCTTGCGCCGCAGTTCGGCGCTGGACAGGACGACATACCAGTGGTTTTCCGGCAGATGCATGGGCGTATCGCGAGTGGAAAATCGTATTATCGCCGAGCATGCCGCGGCCTGCTGCGTCCGGGGCAGCGTGCACCTGCGTGCTTGAGCATGGCGCCGAGAAATGCCCTGAAAAAATCTTCTTGATCTGGCTCGTGTTTTGGCGATGTCGCCCGCCGCTTCCTGCTCGGGCTCTAGCCGGGTCCAGCCGCGAACGCTTAGCGTGGATGGACCCAACCGCTAGCAGCATCGTCAGGAGATTGCCATGTCAAAACGCAAGAATTTAGTTGCTTGGGCACTAGGAATTGCCGTCAGCGGCGCCGCCTCGGCCGGACCGGCGGCGCCGACCGCCACCCCAGCCTGGTCCGAGCAGGGGCCCGGCCCGACCCTGAACGGCCAGACCGAGGGCTTGCCCGGGAATCCGGTCGCCGGTGCCGTGAATGCCATCGCGGTCGACCTGGCGCATCCGGGCACGGTCTACCTCGGCACCGTCAACGGCGGCGTCTGGAAGACCACGAACGCGAATACCGCCGCGCCCAACTGGAAGCCCTTGACCGACCTGCAGCTGCCGGCGCTGTCGATCAGTTCGATTGCGATCAGTCCGCTCGATCCGAAGACCATCTTCGCCGGCACCGGCAGCACCAGCTCCGACGCCTTCGAGGGCAGTCCGGGCTTCGGCGTGATCCGCAGCACGGACGGCGGCGCGACCTGGTCGATTCTGGCCGGCGCCACCTTCGCCGGACGCCGCATCGTCAGCATCGCACCCTTGGCGCGCACCGGCGGGGGACTGGCCGGGCAGGTGGTGCTGGCCGCGACCCTGTTCGATGGCGGCGGCGTGTACCGCAGCACGAACGGCGGCAACAGCTTCGTGCGGGTGTCGGGGACGGGCGGCTTGCCGAGCGCCGGCGTCAGCAGCCTGGCGCCCGACCGGACCAACAGCAGCCGGGTCTACGCCGCGGTGCCGGCCTCGTACGCGGGCGGGGCGCCGGCCGGCGTGTTCCGCAGCGACGATGGCGGCCAGACCTGGGTCCGTGCCGACACCGGCCTGACCGGCCTGGGCAGCTCGCTGCGCGTGCTCCTGAGCGTCGGCCGCCATACCGGCGTCGTCTACGCGATGGTCATCGACAGCAACGGCGCCGCCTCGGGCGTGTTCCGCTCGGCCAACGGCGGCGCCAGCTGGACCGCGCTCGGTGTGCCCGCGCCGACCATCCATCCGGGCGGGCAGGGCATCATCCACGGCGCCATCGAAGCCGATCCCAGCGATCCGAACGTGGTCTACGTCAGCGGCGACCGCCAGGACTTTCCCTTCCCGAACACGAACGGCTGCAACGACTTCAGCGCCAACGTCTTCCGCGGCGACGCCTCGCTGGCCTCGCCCTGGCAATTGGCGGTCTGCAACGGCGCCCAGGGCACCTCGCCGCACGCCGATTCGCGCGACATGGAATTCGACGCCAACGGCAACCTGCTGCAGGCCAACGACGGCGGCTTCTACCGGCTCGACAACCCCAACCTGAGCAGCCGGCGCTGGGTCTCGGTGAACGGCGACCTGCGCCCGGCAGAGATGCATTCGGCGGTGTTCGACGCCATCACGCGCACGGCCTTCGGCGGCACCCAGGACACCGGTACGCCGATGCAGAACAGCCCCGGCAGCCGGACCTGGACCGACTTCCTGACCGGCGACGGCGGCGTGGTCGAGGTCGACGAGCTCACCGGCGGCGGCGCCTACTCGGTGCGCTATACCAGTTTCGAGGACCTGGAATTTTTCAACCGTTCGACCTGGAGCCCGTCCAACACCCTGATCAGCGGGCCCACCGAACTGGGGCTGCAGATCGTCGCCGGGCCGGGCGCGGGCCAGGACCTGCACAGCTACGATCCGAATATCGAGTTCTACAATCCGTATGTGCTGAACCGGATCGATCCGCGCCGCATGCTGATCGGCACCGCCAACATCTACGAATCGCGCGACCAGGGCGATACGCTGGTCGATCTCTACGCCACCGGGAAATTCATCAGCTCGCTGGCCTATGGTGGGCGGCTGAACGGCCAGCCGGCGCCGGACGTGTTCTATGTCGGCACCGCGGGCGCCGGCCAGCCGCTGCTGCTGCACCGCGGCGCCGGGACGCGGGCGGTCCAGACCCTCGGCGCCTACCCGGGCGGCGGCGTGGGCGACCTGGCGATGGACCCGCAGGACTACCGGCGCGTCTACGTGGTCGACGAACAGAGCCGGGTCTGGGCTTCGTTCGACGAGGGCCTGAGCTGGCGCAACCTGACCGGCAACCTGCCGACGCTGCTGGGCCAGGCGCGCACCATCGAGCTGGCGCGGCCTGCCGGCCGTGCGCAAAGCGTGCTGCTGGTGGGTGGCCTGGGCGGGGTGTTCCAGCTGCGCGAGCCGGGTACGGGCGCTGCCGCCTGGCGCCGCCTCGGCAGCAATCTGCCGCACGGGCTGGTGCTCGACCTGCGCTACAACGAACGGGCCAGGGTGCTGATCGCCGGCATTCTCGGACGCGGCGCCTGGACCCTGAACGGCTGGTCCGGCGGCGCCACGACGGCCAGCTGGCAGAGCGCCGCGGCGGCCACGGCCGGCGGGGCGGCGGCCACCGGGACGACCACAGCGCTGGCGCTGCCTGGCATCGTGCGCAAGGCGGCGCCGCGTTCGCGTGCGGCGGCCGGGCCGGCTGCGGTGCCGGTACGCTGATCCTGAGACGGCGCGCGATCCCGAGCGGCTGCGCGCGGCATGGCGTGTCCTTTCTGGCTCAGTCAGCCGGCAACGGCGCCGGCCCCGGCGCAGCAAGCACCGTGCGCCGGATCCGCTGCCAGTTGACCAGGAAGGCATCGACTTCGGCGGCCTCGCTCTCGCGGCGCTGCAGCATGCCGGCCATGGCGCGCGTGGTGCCGCCGTTCAGGAACCAGCTCAGCGGCGGCTGGCGGCCCTCCGCGGTCCAGGGATAGCGCAGCTCGATCACGCGGCCGCCGCCGCAGCCGCCCAGCAGGCGCGTGGTCTCTTCCTCGGCGGCCTGGGCGCGCGCGTTGCGGGTCTGGTAGAGGGCGAAGAAGGGCAGCGACAGCTCAGGCACCGGCGGCACGGCCCGGTCGCCGGGCCGCCGGGGCGGCTGCCAGGGCATGCGCAGCCCGACCGACAGCGGCCGCGGCGCCGGGCTGGCCACGGCATCGATCATCTGCGCGCGGGTCGGGCAGATCCATTGCGACTGCGAAGCCGGTTCGTTCTCGATCACCAGCACCACCAGCTGTTCCGGCTTGACGACGCCGAGCTTGAGGATCTCCGAGATCATCGCATTCAGGGTGGCGGCGCCCGAGTTCTCGAAGTAGCCGCCGTCGACCAGGTAGTTCCAGGCCTGGCCGTCGGTGCGCCGCACCAGCGCGGCCGGGCTGATGTAGGGGAAGCGCGCGCTGTTGTGGACCGCCTGCGCCAGGGTCAGGCGCGAGGTGTCCAGCGCCGGCTCGCCGGGCCCGGCGGCGAACAGGTCGTAGGCCTGGGGCGGCACGAAGGCCAGGCTGGACTGGACCACGCGCCGGCCCTCGCTGGCCGAGGTGGCGTTCAGCAGCAGGCGCGGCAGTGCCGCACTTTGCGGACCGGGTGCCAGCAGCGGGCGCGCGAACCAGTCGCGCGCCGGCGAATCCGGGAAGCGCTGCGCCCAGTCGCGCTGCCAGGCGCCTTCCAGGGCCAGCGAACGGTCGCAGCGCGGGCAGGGAATGGGCGAGAAGCGCGCCAGCAGGTCCGGGTAGAGCAGGTAGCCGACCAGCGGCGCCAGGTAATCCTGGCCAAGAAAGGCCGCCACCTGGTTCGCGGTGGCGCCGTAGTCGGCGCCGCCCACCGCCAGCGAGCCGGCAAAGGCGGCCAGGCCCAGGCTGCCGCCGGACACCCCGCTCATCGCATAGATGTTGGGGGCGAAGCGCCTGCCCTGGCTGCGCGCCTGGCGTTCGAGTTCGAGCAGCAGGGTGCCGGACCAGAACGCCGCGCGCGAGGCGCCGCCGGCCGCCGCCACCAGGTAGACCGGTTCAGCGCCGTGCGCGCCGCGCGCAGCCTGCCAGGCGCGGAAATCCTCGGCCAGGCCCGGGCGCCGCAGGTGCAGCGGCGGCCCGCCGTTCTGCGCGACCAGGTGGTTCTCGTTCGAGATCGAGGCCAGCAGGACCGCGAACAGCGGCAGCAGGGCCAGCGACGGCCAGCCGGCGCTTTTCGGCAGGTAGACCAGCACGATGCTGCCGAACACGGTCCAGGAACCGAAGGCGAACAGCAGCAGCGCCGGCGCCCCCAGCGCCCGCGCCGCCGCTTCCTGGCCGAAGCAGACCGCCGCCAGCACCAGCGCCGACACGCCGAACATCAACAGCACCGCCGCCACGCTGACGCGCGCGGTGCGCCGCGTGCGGGCCCAGGGCTGGCTGGCCAGCGCCTGGCGCCGCAGCCAGCGGTTCAGCAGGCGTCGGCGCAGCACCACCAGCAGCACGAAGCCGCCGGTGTAGAGTGCCGGGGCCAGCCAGGCGCCGGGCGGCGCGCCCGGCAGCGCGAACCAGACCGTGATCGGCACGCAGGACAGCAGGCCCAGCGCGCGCGGCAGCCAGGTATTCACGGCGGCGGCGAAGCGATGGTGCTCGCAGCGGCCGATATTGTCGACCGCGAAGCGCTTGGCCACCAGCAGGCGCGCGCAATACCAGGCGGTCAGCGACCAGTAGGCCAGCGCTGCGATGAAGATCCAGTAGCCCGGGTTGGCCCACAGGCTTTCGCGGGTCTCGGCAAAGTTGCCGAAGGCGCCCAGCGCTTCGCGCGCCTGCGGAACCCCGAGCAGGATGACATTGCCGGCGGCAACCGTCAGCACCGGGTAAAAGTTCAGCAGCAGGGTGCGGCGCAGGAAGGTGAAGCGCGTGATCTGGCCGGCATGCGATGGGGCGCGCCGCTGCCTGGCTGTCTGCGGCGAGTCCGGCGGCGGTTCGTGTGCCGCGCCGCGCTCGTCGATCTCGGTTGGTTCCGGCATCGCCTTCTCCCTTTCGTCACCCCTTCGCCATGATCATAAGGGCAAGCTTGGTGCCGTGGAGCAGCTCGGAAGCGGATTGTTGGCCGCGGATCAAGACGCCGCGGTGCAATTGATGTCAGGCGGAAAGGCGGGCCCGTGCCGGCGGCGCGGCCTGCTCGGGCGAGACCAGGGTCAGGGCTTCCTCGAAGGAGCGCAGCACCATGTCGACCTGCTTTTCCACCAGCGAGGCGCTCGGCACCGGCTCGGTCAGCGGCAGGCGGATCGTTACCAGCATCGCTTCCGGCAGGCCGGCGCGCAGGTTGGCGACCGCCGTCAGCCACTGGTCCAGCATCGCCTCGGTCGGATAATTGATGAACACGGTCGACACCAGGTCGGCCTTGTGCGGCCCCGGGTTCTCGGCCTCGCCGATGATCGAGAAGCTGCGCGCGTCGACCTCGTCTTCGCGCAGGGCGCGCACCAGCAGTTCGCTGAGCAGGTCGTCGCGCATCGACGCCAGGCCCACGCACAGCACCACCGAATGCGCCGGGACGTCGAGCGCGCCCTGCCAGCGCCCCAGGCGCGCTTCGCGCATCTGGCGCAGGTGGGCGCCGATGTTGGCGTCGAGCAGGGACATGTCGCGCCGGCGCCGCAGCTTGGGCGCACCGCCGGATTCCGGGGTCAGGGTCGCGGCGACGTCGGCGATCGCGCTGCGGATCCGGTCTTCCTGCGGCTTTTCGATCTTGCCGGAGCGGGCGTCGCTGGTGACCAGCACGATACCCGGCAGCAGGATGTGGTCGCAGTAGCGGGCGAAGCTGGAGCGCTCCAGGAAGGCCTGGGCGTCGTGGATGATGGCGGCGATGTCGCCGGCCAGGATGCGTTGGTAGAAACGCTGGGCGCCGGACACGGCCGGGGCATCGCCGAGCAGGATGGTCACCGGCTCCAGCGTGCGCACATGGCGGCCGGCCACCACCAGGCACAGGGTCAGCGGGGTCGACAGCAGCAGGCCGACCGGGCCCCACATCGCGCCCCAGAACAGCGCCGAGATGATCACCGCCAGCGGCGACAGGCCGGAACTGTGGCCATACACCTTCGGTTCGACGACGTTCGCAACCAGCAGTTCCAGCGCGACGAACAGCACCATGCAGGACAGCGCCAGGCTCCAGCCCGGGTCGATGGCGGCGACGAACAGCGCGATCACGGCGCCGGCCGCCATGATGCCGAGGTAGGGCACGAAGCGCAGCAGGCCGCTGAGCGCGCCCCACAGCGCCGCGTGCGGCACGTCGGCCGCCCACAGCACCACGGCGATCAGGGCACCGAAGGTGACGTTGACGATGAATTGCGAGAAGAAGAAGCGCGATACGCCCTGGGCGGCATCGGCCAGCGCCTGGATCGTGCGGCTGACCTCGGTCTGGCCGCCGAGCCGGATCAGTCGGTCGCGCAGGGATTCGTGCTCCAGCGACATGAAGACCAGCAGCACCAGCACCAGGCCGGCCTCGCCGATCGGACCCCAGGCCAGCGAGAACAGACGGGTCAGGGCGCCGGCGGTGGTCAGGCGCGGTGCCCGGATCTCGACCGGAATCGGCTGGGTCGGGCTGATGGTGATCGTGGTCATGCCGCGCTTGCCGGTGGCGGGCACGCTGCCGCTGGGCGCCACCGCGCTCAGTTCGGCCTCGAGGCGCTCGAAGGGGCGTTCGGCAAGTTCGCGCACGGCGGCGACCTTGGTGCGCATCGCCGCCCGGTACTTCGGCAGGTCGCGGGTCACGGCCACCAGCTGGAAGGCAAGGACGATGCCGATCCCGACCACGCAGGTGGTCGCCACCAGCACCGACAGGATGGTGGCGGGCATCTGCTGCAGGCCGGCGCGGCGCATGCTGCGGATCAAGGGCGCGATCACCAGGCTCAGGATGGACGCGAGGGCGATCGGCTCGAGGACGTCGCGGCCGAAATAGAGCAGACCCAGCCCGCAGGTGACGGTGACCAGCGAGCCGGCATTCAGGTGCTTGAACAGGGAAAGATCGCGCATTCGCGTGCTGCGGGCGGGATAGCAGCCTATCCCGTGGAAACGTAAAAACAGCAATGTATCGCAAAAACGTGAATACGATCAATTTTATGCAGATTTCTTTCCGCCCGCAGTCTTCTGCGCCGCCGTGATGGTCCACAAATAAATGGTCCTGCCATTGACGTCGACCGTGTCCTCGGGCGGCCAGTCCGGGCCCATGTCGAAGGCGTGCGAGACCACCCGCGCGCCCGGCTTGAGCTGGGACCACAGGCGTGGCCTGAGCTTGATGTTGATGTTCGGCAGCAGGTAGAGGCTGACCACCGAGGCCGGCGACAGGTCGGTCTCGAACAGGTCGGCCACCCGGAACCGGACCCGCTGCTCGACCCCGGCTTTTTTGGCATTGGCCTGGGCTTCGGCGATCCGTTCAGGATTCAGGTCGATGCCGACGCCGCGCGCGCCGAATTGCCTGGCGGCCGTGACCACGATGCGGCCGTCGCCGCAGCCGAGGTCGTACAGGGTGTCGCTTTTGCTCACCTTCGCCAGCGCCAGCATGCGGTCGACCACGTCCTGGGGCGTGGGGACGAAGGGCACGTCGAGTCTGGGCGGGGTGGCGAAGTCCTGGGCCCAGGCCAGGCCCAGGTTGGCGCCGGCGGCGGCGGCAGCGGACAGCAGCAGGGTACGGCGGCGTGCGTGCGGATTCATCGGCTCTCCTCATCGTGGTTGGCGTGGGACGGTTCGCGAAGCGCTTCGTCCTGGTGCAGGAAGGCGAGCAGCAGCAGGCCGGCGGCCAGCACCGCGATGCCGATCCAGGCGGCGTTCAGGCCGCCGAGCGTCTGGCTGCTGACATAGCTGAGGCTGGACCACAGCATGTAGGCGCAGCTGGCGCAGAACAGCAGCGGCAGCAGCGGAAACAGCGGCACCCGGTAAGGGCGGGCACGGCCGGGCTCGCGCCGGCGCAGCACGAACAGGGAGATGCCGCTCAGCAGGAAGAACAGCCAGAACACCGGCGCGGTGAATTCGACCATCGCGCGAAAGCCCCCGCCCAGGGTAGCGCCGATACCGACCAGCAGCAGGGCGGCGCCGCACTGCACCAGCATGGCCAGCGTGGGCGTGGCGCGCCGGCCGTCCCAGCGCGCCAGCCAGGCCAGCGGGCGCCAGTCGCGCCCCATCGCATAGCCGGTGCGGGCGCCGACGATCATGGTCGCGTTGATCGAGGTCAGGCTGGAGAGCGCGACCAGCAGGGCGATGCCTTGCTCGCCGGCGGCGCCAAAGGCACGGCGCATCAGCTCGGCGGCCGGCGCCTGGGAGGCGGCCAGCGCGTCCATGCCCAGGCCATGCCAGTAGCCCCAGGTGACCAGCAGGTAGAGACCGGTCACGATCAGCACCGCCAGCACCAGCGCGCGAACCATGTTGACGGCGCCGTCGCGGACCTCGGCGCTCAGGTAGGCGGCTTCGTTCCAGCCGCCGTAGGTCAGCAGCACGAAGACCATCGCCAGCCCGAAGGAAGCGTGGCCGGCGCCAGGCGCGGCTGCCGCGTCGACCGCAGCGGCAGAAGCTCCGGCGCCGGCAGGGGGCAGCAGCAGGGCCGCCACGGCCACCAGCAGCAGGCCGCCGACTTCGGCCAGGGTCAGCCAGGTCTGGGTGGCGCTGCCCGCGCGCAGCCCGTGCAGGTTGAGCAGGCCGAGCACCAGCACGGCGGCGCCGGCGTACAGGGCGCCGCTCCAGGCCGGCGCCAGGCCCGGCAGCGGCGCCACCTGGGCCAGGTAGTCGCCGAACACGAAGGCGAGCAGGGCGATCGAACCGGTGGTGATCACGGCGTAGCGGGCCCAGCCGAACAGGAAGGCCACCGCGCGGCCGTAGGCGCGCTGGAGGAAGTGGTAATCGCCGCCCGCATGCGCGTAGGCGGTGCTGAGTTCGGCGTAGCAGAGGGCGCCGGCCAGCGACACCGCGCCGCCCAGCAGCCAGGCCAGGAACATGCCGCCGGCGCCGCCGCTCATGCCGGCCACCAGTGCCGGCGCCTTGAAGATGCCGGCACCGACCACGATGCCGACGATCAGCGTGACCGCTTCGCGCAGGCCGAGCAGCGGCCGCGGCTGGGCCTGGGCATCGGCGGCGCTTTCATGGGCGGTGGTGGGCGAGATCGGCATGTCCATTAGGACGAGCCGACCCGCGCGAAGTTCCTGTGGCGCCGATCGGTGTGAGCGGGATCAAGCGCCCTGATCGACCTTCGCTGCCGCCAGCGGCACCAGGGCCGGGCCCTCCAGCACCCGGCCGTCGGGCGCGAAGCGGCTGCCATGGCAATCGCAGTCCCAGCTGGTCTCGGCACCGTTCCACTTGATCTCGCAGCCCATGTGCGAGCATTTGCCGGCCACCGCCTGCAGCCGGCCGTCCTCGGCGCGGTACACCGCCACCGGCTGGCCCTGGATCTCGATCTTGCGGCTCTGGCAGGGCGGCAGGTCCTGCAGCTGGTTCAACTCGGCCGCGCCGAGCTGGGCCGCGGCGTCGGGCTGGGCCGGGCCGGTACGCTCCTTCTCGAAGCCTTCCGGGCGCGGCGCCTGCGCCAGCCGGTCGACCGCGTACAGGTCGCGCCAGGGCGTGCCGCGGCCGAGGATCTCGTCGGCCAGCATCATCCCGGCCAGGGTGCCGTAGGTCAGGCCGTCGCCCGAAAAGCCGGTGGCGATATAGGTATTCTGCGCGTCGACGTTGCGGCCGATGTAGGGCAGCTTGTCCTTGGCGCGGTAGCGCTGGGCCGACCAGCGGTACTCGACCGGTCCGATCGGCCAGTGGTCGCGCGCGAACAGTTCCAGCTCCTGGAAGCGCTCGCCGCCGACTTCCTTCTCGCCCAGCTTGTGGGCGCTGCCGACCACCGCCAGGTAAGTGCGGCCGTGCGCGGCATAGGTGCGCACCGAATGGCGCTCCTGGCCGATGCACCAGTACACGCCCGGCTCGGGCACGCTGTCGTGCAGGGGCGCGGCGATGCCGTATTCGCGCACCACTTCCAGCTGCGACTGCACCAGGTGGATGCCGATCGGCGTGTGGGTGGCGATGACGATGTGCTGGCACTGGACCTTGCCGTGCTCGGTATGGACCACGGCCGGTTCGTCGTCGATCGCGGTGACGCGGGTGTTCTCGAAGATCAGGCAGTCCTCGCCGCCGATGCGCTGGGCCAGCTGGCGCACGTATTCCAGCGGCTGGAACTGGGCCTGGTCCTCGACCCGCAGGGTCTTCGCGGCGTCGAGCGGCAGCGGGGCATCGTCGCGCAGGTCGGCGTGCAGGCGCGCGCGCATCGCCGCCAGCGCTTCCTTCTCGACCTCGCCAACCTGGGCGGCATCGACGCCGATCAGGTGCCAGGGCACGCGCTGGAAGCCGCAATCGAGGTTCAGGCGCGCCACCGTGGCCTCGATCAGGTCGATGGCGGCGGCGCGCGACTCGACCACCCGGCGCATCACTTCCAGGCCGTGCTGCTCCTCGAGGGTGTGCAGGCCGAGGTCGACGGTCGCATACAGGTTGCCGGTCGAGTTGCCGGTGCTGGCGTCGCCGGCTTTATAGGCGTCGAGCACGGCCACGCGCTTGCCGGCCTGGACCAGCAGCATGGCGGCGGTCAGGCCGGTGATGCCGGCGCCGACGATGGCGACGTCGACCTTGAGGTCGGTTTGCAGGGTCGGCAGGCAAGCCGTCTTGGCCGCCGTGCCTTTCCAGAGCGAGGAAGTATCCATGGGAGCGCCTTTCTTTCGATGTCGGATAGCTGCAGGGCGGACAGGCTGTCGGGCTGGCCGCGTTCGCTCCGATCATCCCAAGATCCGTGCTGCCGCGGCGCAGCGTTGACACCGGAAAACAGCGTTACCGGGTGCCTGTTTGATAACGCCCGGTAAGGTGTTGGTGTCGAAAATTCACGGTGCTAAGCTGAGCCACCCTATCCCTGCCAGTTGACCGAAAGGAGCATGATGAAAGCCGTGGTATTCCATGACATCGGCGACATCCGCCTCGAGGATGTCCCCGAACCGAAGATCGAACAGGACAGCGACGCCATCGTGCGCATCACCACCAGCGCCATCTGCGGCACCGACCTGCACTTCGTGCGCGGCACTTTCAGCGGCATGCAAAAAGGCACCATCCTCGGCCACGAAGCGGTCGGGGTGGTCGAACAGATCGGCAGCAAGGTACGCAACCTGTCGGTAGGCGACCGCGTCGTGATTCCGTCGACGATCGCCTGCGGCTATTGCTCGTACTGCCGCGCCGGCTATTACGCGCAGTGCGACAACGCCAACCCGAACGGCCCCAGCGCCGGCACCGCCTTCTACGGCGGACCGAAGGACACCGGCCCCTTCAACGGCCTGCAGGCGGAAAAGGCGCGCGTGCCTTTCGCCAACATCAACCTGATCAAGCTGCCCGACGAGGTGACGGACGACCAGGCCATCCTGCTGTCCGACATCTTCCCGACCGCCTACTTCGGCGCCGACCTGGCCAACATCAAGCACGGCCACTCGGTGGCGGTGTTCGGCTGCGGCCCGGTGGGCCAGTTCGCCATCGCGTCCGCCAAGCTGATGGGCGCCGGCCGCGTGTTCGCCGTCGATAACCTGCCCGACCGTCTCGAGATGGCGCGCCGCCAGGGCGCCGAGGTCATCAACTTCGACGAGGAAGACCCGGTCCAGACCCTGAAGGATCTGACCGGCGGCATCGGTGTCGATTGCGTGATCGATGCCGTGGGCGTGGACGCCGAGTGCCCGCACCATGGCCCGGCGGCCAAGGATGCGGCGGAAAAGAAGGACGAATTCAAGCAGGAACTCGAGAAGATCGCGCCGGTGCAGCACCCGGACGGCGAGAACTGGGTGCCGGGCCAGGCGCCTTCCCAGGCCCAGCAGTGGGCGGTGCAGGCGCTGGCCAAGGCCGGCACCCTTTCGATCATCGGCGTCTATCCGCCGACCGACAATTTCTTCCCGATCGGCGCGGCGATGAACAAGAACTTGACGGTGCGCATGGGCAACTGCAACCACCGCAAGTACATCCCCGACCTGATCGAACTGGTGCGCAGCGGCGCTTTCGATCCGACCGCCATCATCACCAGGCGCGAGGGCATGGCGTCGGTGATCGACGCCTACAAGGAATTCGACCTGCGCCGGCCGGGCTGGCTGAAGGTGGAGCTGATTCCTTCGCGCGAAGGCGTGCCGCCGGCGACCGGCACCCCGACCTGAGAAGCCGGCGCTGGCGCTTCATGCCGCCAGGTCGACGTCGAAATGCGCCAGGATCTGGCGCTTCAGCGCCGCTGCGCCGGCCCCGCCGCGCGTGCGCGGGCGCGGCAGGCCGATCGGCAGCGAGGCGCGCGCCGGCCCTGGCTGGCGGTCGAGCAGCACCACGCGGTCGGACAGCTGCACCGCTTCGTCGACGTCGTGGGTCACCAGCAGCACGCTCAGGCCGCGCTCCGCGGCCACCCGCGCCAGCAGGTCCTGCAGCTTCATGCGGGTGATGGCGTCGACCGCTGAAAAGGGTTCGTCCAGCAGCAGCACGCGCGGCCGCGTGTACAGGCCGCGCGCGATCGCCACGCGCTGGGCCTGGCCGCCGGACAACTGCTTGGGCAGGGCTTGCGCATAGCCCGGCAGGCCGACTTCTTCCAGCAAGGCCTCGACCGCCTGCGCCGGCGCATTGCGCACGCCGGCGCCGAAGCTGATGTTGTCCGCCACCGACAGCCAGGGAAAGAGGCGCGGCTCCTGGAACACGAAGCCGATGCCGGCGTCCGGTCCGTGCAGTTCGCGCCCGTCGAGACCGACCCGCGCCGTGCATGCCCGGTCCAGGCCGGCAGCGATGGACAACAAGGTACTCTTGCCGCAGCCGCTGGCGCCCAGCAGGCTCACGATCTCGCCGGCCTGCACGGCCAGGCGCAGCTTGCGCAGCACCTGGCGCGTGCCGAAGCGCTTGTCCTCGACCTCGATCTCCAGAAAGCTCATGCGCGTGCTCCGGTATCGGGATGCGTGTCGCGCCAGGCCAGCAGCCGGCGTTCCAGCGCCAGCATCGCCATGTCGCTCAGCTTGCCGAGCAGCGCCAGCAGCACGATCGCGGCCAGGACGATGTCGGCGCGGCTGGTTTCGCGTCCGTCCGACAGCAGGTAGCCGAGGCCGCGCGATGCGGCGATCAGTTCGGCCGCGACCATGAACATCCAGGCCAGCGACAGGCCGTTGCGCAGTCCGGTCAGGATCGCCGGCAGGGCCGCCGGCAGCAGCACGCGGCCGACCAGTGCCGGCGGCGGCAGGCGGTACAGCAGGCCGACTTCGACCAGCTTGCGGTCGACGCCGGCAAAGCCCGAGGTGACGCCGGTATAGACCGGGAAGAAAGCGCCGATGCCGATCAGGACCAGCTTGGGCAGCTCGTCGATGCCGAACCAGAGCAGCAGCAGCGGCACCCAGGCCAGCGAGGGAATCGAACGCAGCGCCTGCAGGCTGGGGTCGAGCATGCCGCGCGCGCCGCGGTGCAGGGCGACCGCAGCGCCCAGCAGCAGGCCGGCACCGGCGCCGCCGAGGAAGCCCAGCAGCACGCGCAAGCTACTGGCCGTCGCATGGCCCGCCAGCCCATGGCCGGCCAGGTCGACGATCGTGCGCGCCACCTCGGACGGCGGCGGCATCAGGTTGGCCGGCACGGCGCCGGCGCGCACGGCCGCTTCGAGACCGGCCAGAACGACGGCCGGCAGCAGCAGCGCGGCCAGCCACGCCGGCAATAGCGGCGGCGGCAGGCGCCGGCCGCCGGCCGGATCGCACTTTGTTGCGCGCGTCAGATCGAGCACACGGGTCGTCATGGCTTCAGCCTCGCGCCACGATGGTTTGCGCGAAGCGCGTGTCGACCAGCTCCGCCACTACCCGGTTCAGGTCCGTGCCCGGCTTGACCAGGGCCTCGTCGTGCAGGATGGGCGCGGCGGCGCGCAGGGCGTTCACGTGCCCGGCGCCCGGCAGCGCCTGCGAGAAATCGCTGCGCAGCTTGATCTGCAGGAGTGCCACCGGCAGCGAGACTTTGGCTTCCTCGGCCAGGATGCTCGCCGCCTCGCTGGGGTTGGCGCGGACCCAGGCGCGTGCCCGTTCGTAGGCCTTGATCACCCGTGCCAGCTGCTGCGGGTGGCTGGCCAGGAAGGCTTCGCGTACGTTCAGGAACCCATAGGTGTTGAAGGCGACGTTCCGGTACAGCAGGCGCGATCCGCTTTCCAGTTCGCTGGCGGCCATGTGCGGGTCGAGCCCGGCCCAGGCGTCGACCCTGCCCTGTTCGAGGGCGACGCGGCCGTCGGCGTGCTGCAGGCTGACGTGCTCGATGTCGGCGCGTTTGAGGCCCGCCACCTGCAGGGCGCGCAGCAGGAACAGATAGGGATCGGTGCCCTTGGTGGCGGCGATCTTCTTGCCGCGCAGGTCGGCCAGGCCGCGGATCGGGGAATCCTTGCGCACCACCAGCGCCGTCCATTCGGGGCGCGAGTAGATGTAGGGCGTGCGGATCGGATTGCCGTTGGCGCGTGCCAGCAAGGCTGCCAGGCCGGCCGAGGAGCCGATGTCGATGCTGTTCCCGTTCAGGTACTCCAGCGCGCGGTTGCTGCCGGCGCTGAACACCCATTTGATGTTCGTACCGTCGGCCCTGAATTCCTGTTCCAGCCAGCCGAAGCGGCGCAGCACCAGGCTGGTGGGGGAGTAATAGGCGTAGTCGAGCCGCAGTTCCTCCAGCGGCGCGGCGGACTGGCCGGCAGCGGCGATGGCGGTACGAGGCAGTATGCCGGCGGCAGCCGCGCCGGCGGCGAGTTGGAGCAGGGTCCTGCGTTTCACGGTGATCCTTTCTGGTTTGTCGTTCTTCATGCGATGCGGACCTGGCGTCCGGCATGCGTGGCCGGCAGGCGGTCGCCGCGGCCCAGCAGCTGGTTGCGCAGGGTGCCGCCTTCGTAGTGCTTGCGGTAGCGCCCGCGCCGCTGCAGCTCGGGCACCACCAGTTCGACCACGTCGCGCATCGATTCGTGGGCGACGGCAAAGGCCAGGTTGAAGCCGTCGGCGCCGGTCTGCGCCTGCCAGGCTTCGAGCTGGTCGGCGACCTGGCCGGGGTCGCCCACCAGCACGGGCCCGCGTCCGCCCAGGCCGATGAAGCGGGCCGCCTCGCGCACGGTCCACTTGCGCTCCGGATCGGCGCTGGACAGCGAGGCCAGGGCGCTGCGGCCGGCTTCGGTTTCGATGTAGTCGACGGTGGCGTCCAGCGGCAGCTTCGAGAAGTCGACCCCGGTCCAGCCGGACAGCAGCGCCAGCGATGCTTCGATGTCGACGTGGTCCAGGTAGTCGCCGTATTTGGCGCGCGCGAGCGCCGCGGTGGGCGCGGTGACGATCAGGGCCTGGGCGTAGACCAGCAGCTCCTGCGGATCGCGGCCGGCGGCGCGCACCGCTTCGCGGGTCTGGTCGACGTAGCGCTTGACCACCTTTTTGCTCGGCCCGCAGACGAAGGTGGCTTCCGCATGGCGGGCGGCGAAGGCGAGGCCGCGCGGCGAGGTCCCGGCCTGGTAGAGGAAGGGCGTGCGCTGCGGCGAGGGTTCGCACAGGTGGATGCCCGGTACCGTGTAGTGGCGGCCCTCATGGCGGATCGGGTGCACGCGCGCCGGGTCGGCATACACGCCGCTGTCCTTGTCGGCGAGGACGGCGTCGTCATCCCAGCTTTTCTCCCACAGCTTGTAGACCACATCCAGGTACTCGTCGGCCAGGTCGTACCGATCGTCGTGGGCCAGCTGCTGCTTGAGGCCGAGGTTGCGCGCGGCGCTGTCGAGGTAGCCGGTGACGATATTCCAGCCGACCCGGCCGCCGCTCAGGTGGTCCAGCGTCGACATGCGCCGCGCGAAGGTGTAAGGATGCTCGTAGGTGAGGGCCGCCGTGACCCCGAAGCCCAGGTGGCGGGTGGCGTGGGCCAGCAGCGGGACCAGGGCCAGCGGGTCGTTCAGCGGCGCCTGCACCGCGTGGCGCAGCGCCGCCTCGGCGCTGCCGGCGTACACGTCGTACACCCCCAGCACGTCGGCCAGGAACAGGGCGTCGAAGCCGCCGCGCTCCAGCAGGCGCGCCAGCTCGACCCAGTGCTCGGCGCTCTTGTAGCGGTGGCCGGTGTCGCGCGGATGGGTCCAGAGCCCCGGCGACTGGTGGCTCACCGTGTTCATCTGGAAGGCGTTGAAGCGGATCTGACGGCTCATCGGGCCGCCTCCAGCTTGTTCGAGAGCAGCGCCAGCTGGTAATCGGTCTTGGCGTAGCCCGGGCAGTGCTGCACGGTCCAGGCCAGGAATTCGCGCGAGCGGTAGGCCGCGGCCAGGTCGCGTGCGAAGGGCTTGTCGCGGTCGGCCGTGCGCACCGCCACCAGGTTGACGTAGTTGCGCGAGATGTTTTCCGTGCGCAGGGCATCGGTCAGCTTCAGGCCCGAGGCCAGCGCATAGTTCCCGTTGACGAAGGCATAGTCGGCATCCTGCAGCGCGCGCGGCAGCTGGGCGGCTTCCAGCGGCAGCAGCTTCACGCCGCGCGGATTGGCAGCAATGTCGCGCTCCGAGGCCTTGACCGGATCGGTGTTCGGCTTCAGCCTGATCCAGCCCAGCTGCTCGAGCATGACCAGGGCGCGTGCCTGGTTGGTGGGGTCGTTCGGCAACGCCACGGTGCTGCCGGCGCGCGCTTCGTCGAGGCTGCGGTGGCGCCGGCTGTAGATGGCGATCGGCGCCGTCGGGATGGTTACGAGCTCGCTCAGGGCCAGCTTGTGATCGGCGGAGAATTTCCTGAGGTAGACGCTGTGCTGGAACACGTTGGCGTCCAGCGAACCCTCGGCCAGCGCGAAGTTCGGCTGGATGTAGTCGTTGAACTCGACCACCTTGACCTGGTAGCCCTGGCGTTCGAGGATGGGCTTGATGCCGTACTTGACCTGGTCGGCATAGGGGCCGGCGCTGGTGCCGATCACGATGGCGTTGGCGTCCCTGGCCTGGACGGTGGGCGCCAGGAGCAGCGGGATGGCGGCGAGTGCGGCGGCCAGCAGGCTGCGGCGTGCATGGAGCATGTTCATTCCTTCTTGTTGTCAGCGTTTATCCAGCCTGCGCGCGAGGCGGGCGCCGGTGAACTGGATGCTTTGCACCAGGACCACCAGCACCGCCACGGTCAGGATCATGACGTCGGTCTCGAAGCGGTAATAGCCGTAGCGGATCGCCAGGTCGCCGATGCCGCCGCCGCCGACCACGCCGGCCACCGCGGAGTAGGACAGGAAGCTGATCGCCAGTACCGTCAGCGCCAGCACCAGGCCGGAACGGGCCTCCACCAGCAGCACCCGCAGCACGATCTGCAGCGGCGACGCGCCCATCGCCTGCGCGGCCTCGATCACACCTTGCGGCACCTCGGCCAGGGTCTGCTCGACCAGGCGGGAGAAATACGGGATCGCGGCGATGGCCAGCGGCACCGCGGCGGCCAGCGGCCCGATCGAGGTGCCGGTCAGCAGCCGCGTGAAGGGCACCAGCGCCACCAGCAGCACGATGAAGGGGAAGGAGCGCAGCGTGTTCACGGCCCAGCCCAGCAGCCGGGCAAGCAGGCGCAGGCGCCCCGACGGATTGCGGCCGGCCTGGTACAGCAGCACGCCGAGCGGTCCGCCCAGCATGACTGCGGCCAGCAGCCCGATGCCCAGCATGACGAGGGTCTGGCCGAGGGCGCTCAAGAGCTCGGGCAAGAGCGCAGCGAAGCGTTCGTGCAGGGTCTCAGGCATGCAGGGCTCCTTGGTGCAGGGCGGCGGCGGCCTCGGCGCCGTGGAAGGCGAGTTCGCGCCCAAGTGCGGTGCTGCGCGGCGTGCTCAGGTCGGACAGCAGGAAGTCCTCGGCCACGCGGCCATCCTCGATCACGGCTACGCGCCGGCACAGTGCGCCCAGGGCCGGCAGCTCGTGGCTGACGATTACGATCGTCACGCCCAGCTCCGTGTTCACTGCCTGCAGGGTCTGCAGCAGTCCGCGCGTGGTCTCGGCGTCCAGCGCGGAGGTCGGCTCGTCGCATAGCAGGATAGCCGGCTGGTTGGCCAGCGCGCGTGCGATCGCCACCCTCTGCTTCTGGCCACCCGAGAGCTGGGCCGGGTAGCTGCGCGCCTTGCCGGTCAGGCCCACTAGTGCCAGGCATTCCTCGACCCGCTGACGCAGGCGCGGCGGGTTCAGGCGGCCGTGCAGACGCAGCGGGAAGGCGACGTTGTCGGCGACGTTCAGGTTCTGCAGCAGGTTATAGCCCTGGAAGATCATGCCGATCTCCTGGCGCGCCGCACGCAGCTCGCGCGGGGCCAGGCTGGTGAGCTCGCGCCCGGCCACTTCGACCGTGCCGCTGTCGGGCCGCTCCAGCAGGTTCATCATGCGCAGCAGGGTCGACTTGCCGGCGCCGCTGCGCCCGGCGATGCCGAGGATTTCGCCGCGCTCCACCTGCAGCGACACCTCGCGCAGCGCGGGCAGGCCGCTGCCGAAGGTTTTCGAGACGCGCTCGATGCGGATCAGGGGGCGCATGGCTCAGGAGTAGGCTGTCGGTTCGGGCAGGCGGCCATCCAGCGCGTGGCGGCCGAGGTCGCGCAGCTTGTAGTCGACCGGGTCGTGCAGGGTATGTACGCGGGCGTTGCGCCAGTAGCGATCCAGGCCATGGCGGCCGGAGGTCGAGCGCGCGCCGGTCAGCTCGAACAGCTGGCTGCCGATCTCGATGGCGGCGCGATGCGCCAGCACCTTGGCTTCGGCCACCGCCAGCGCGACGTCGCCGCGCTGCGCAGCCGTCAGCTCCGCGCCGCGGCGCCAGGCCGCGTCCAGCGCGCCGGCGGCGGCGTCGGCCAGCACCTGGGCCGGGCGCACCAGCAAGCGGAACTGGCCGAAGCGGTGCTGCACGAAGGGATCGTCGATGGCGTCCTCGACTTCGGGGCCGGACGCGAACCAGGGCCGCGCTTCTTCGAGCAGGTAGCGCCGGGCCGCCGCCATCGCGCCTTCGGCCAGGCCCAGGTAGAGATTCGCCATGATCAGCTGCGCCACCTGCGAGCGCAGCGTGCTGCGCGGCGTGGCGGCCTGGCCGGGTGCCTGCAGCACCAGGTCGTCCGGCAGCAGGACGCTGCTGAAGTGGACATTGCCGCTGTCGGTCTGGCGCTGGCCGAAAGCATCCCAGTCCGGCTGTACCGCGATGCCGGGCTGGCGCGTGGGCAGCACAGCGATCAGGGCGGCGCCCGCCAGCGGATTCCAGGCCGAGATCGTCAGCCAGTCGGAACCGACCGAGCCGGAGGCGAAGCTCTTGGTCCCGTTCAGCAGGTAGCCGCCGGCGGTGGGCGTCGCGACCAGGCGCTTGTCGAGTGGGTTCAGGGCATTGCCCCAGAAGATACGCTCCTCAATCGTCGCCGCGAGCAGGCGGCGCTGCTGGGCTGGGTTGCCGTAGAGCTGTAGCCCCGCCAATTGCAGGTGGTGGAAGCCCAGCAGGTGGGCGAGGGCGCTGTCGGCGCCGGCGACGATGCGTACCGTGCGCAGTACTGTCGCCCAATCGGCGCCCGGGCCGCCGTAAGCGCGCGGCACCGACAGGGCCAGCAGGCCCGAGGCCCGGATCAGCTCCCGTTCCGGTCCGGCGTGGCCGCCGGCACGGTCGCGCTCGACGGCGGTTTCGCTCAGGCGTTGGGCGAGTTCGCCGGCAGCGGCGATGGCATCGAAAGGGGCGGTAGAAGCGGCCTGGTCGGCCGGCGGCACACTGGTGAGTTGCATGATGGCTTGTCCTGTTCAGCGGTGCTGCCCAGTATTCCAAACCACGCGTCGGGTGTGAACGAAGATATTCGGCCTAGCATATGAACTAAACCTTAAAACGGAAACCGTCTATGCAAGTGCGCCCGCAGCGATGCTCAGCGCGCCACGATCAGGCGCAAACCCAGGCCGATGAAGATGACGCCGGCGATCCGGTCCAGCCACATGCCGGCGCGCGGACGCTGCTGCAGCCAGGCGCCGACCGCGCCGGAAAAGAAGCCCAGCAGGCCGAACAGGATGGCCGCCTGCGTCGTGAAGACCAGGCCGAGCAGGGCGATCTGCAGGTTGGCGTCGCCGCGCTGCGCCACCACGAATTGCGGCAGGAAAGACAGGAAGAACAGAACGACCTTGGGATTGATGGCATTCGCGAACACGCCGCGCAGGAACAGGGTGCGCGCCGATTCGCTCACCCCTTCGGCGCGGCTGGCGGCAGCGCCGCCGCGCGAGCGGATCGCGTTGAAACCCATCCAGGCCAGGTAGAGGCCGCCGCAAATCTTGAGCGTGGTGAAGGCCAGCGGCGAGGAGGCGATCAGGGCGCTGACGCCGATCGCGGCCAGCAGCGTGTGGCTCAGGCAGCCGAGCGCGCAGCCGAGGCCGAAGGCCATGCCGCGCAGCCGCCCCTTGGCCATGCCGATGCCGAGCACCATCATGTTGTCGGGGCCGGGGGAGAGCGTCAGCAGGATGGCGGCGGGCAGGAAGGCGAGCAATTGTTCAGGTGTCAGCATGGGCGCATCTTACATCGCGTTGATTCGCAGCACTAGTGCCCGGTCGTAGCCTGCGCCCTCGCTGCCGCCCGACGGTGTATAGTGGCAATTTTGCAACATCTGCCGTATAGTCGGCGCCGTATGAGACCTAGCAAGCACCACCGTCCTTTCCGCCATGCCACCGAACGGCTGCTCGACGTCCTGCTGCTGAAAGGCTGGGTCGCCGGCCTGAGCTGGCGGCTGGGCGGCCACGGCCGCCTGGGCGTCACGCGCCACGAGGTCGACCTGGGTCCCGAGCGGCGCCTGCCACGACCCTTGCGGATCGCCTTCGCCTCCGACTTCCACGCCGGCCCGACCACCGCGCCGGCCATCTTCGATGTCCTGCTGGAGCAGGTCCGGCGCGAACGTCCCGACGTGCTGCTGCTGGGCGGCGATTACATCTCCTTCGATGCCGCCAACATCCGCGCCCTGCGCACCTTTCTGGTGCAGGCGCGCACACCGCTCGGCACCTATGCGGTGCTGGGCAACCACGACGTCTGGAACGGCAGCGAAGAGGTGAGCGCGGCACTCGCGGCGGCCGGGGTCGAGGTGCTGGTCAACCGCAACGTGGCTTTGCCCGCGCCCTTCGGCGACGTCAGCATCTGCGGCATCGACGATCCCTGGACCGGCACGCCCGCGCTGGACGCCGCCTTCGCCGGCGCCGGGCCGGTGCGCGTCTACCTGATGCATTCGCCGGACGGCATGGCGCTGCTGGACGGGCAGCGCTTCGACCTGGCGCTGGCCGGCCATACCCACGGCGGCCAGATCGTCAGCCGCGACGGCACGCCGCTCAAGCGCCCCGGCGGACGCGGCTCGCGGCTCTACCCCCAGGGCCGCTTCGAAATCGCCGGCAACGGCCCGCTGTTTGTCGGGCGCGGCATCGGCTGCGCCGGTATTCCGCTGCGCCTGCACGCCGATCCGGAGCTTTTGATCTGCACCCTGCGCTGAAATTTTTTTCGGAATCAGCATTTTTCGGGCAAAGGCGTACTCTATCGATTGATTTTTGAGTAATAATGGCATGCCGCTTATGCTGCCGCCTGGCATTCTTTTTGCATGGAAACGCCGGACATACCAAGCCCGCAGAGGAGACATCCAACAGAACAGGGCTGGGGAACTATCTACTATCGATTGGAGAAACGCAGTGAGTCTTTTTAGAACCAAGAACCTCGACGCCATGGTCGCCCATGCCGGCAAGCCGGGCGGCCTGAAGAAGGTGCTCGGCCCGTTCGACCTGATCCTGATGGGCATCGGGGCCATCGTCGGCACCGGCATCTTCGTGCTGACCGGCACCGGCGCCCTGACCGCCGGCCCGGCGCTGACGCTGTCCTTCATCGTCGCCGCCATCGCTTGCGGCTTCGCGGCCATGTGTTACGCCGAGTTTGCCTCGACGGTGCCGATCGCCGGCTCGATCTACACCTACAGCTATGCGGTGCTGGGCGAACTGGTGGCCTGGATGATCGGTTGGGACCTGCTGCTCGAATATGGCTTGGCGACTTCGACCGTTGCGGTCGGCTGGTCCGGCTATTTCCAGTCGCTGCTGCACGGCTGGGGCGTGGACCTGCCGGCGGCCCTGACCGCCGCCCCGGGCGCGCGTCCGGGCGTCGACACCGTCATGAACCTGCCGGCCCTGGTCATCATGCTGCTCCTGACCTGGATGCTGTCGCTGGGTGTGCGCGAATCGGCGCGCGTCAACAACGTCATGGTCGTCATCAAGATTTCGGTGGTCGTGCTGTTCATCCTGTTCGGCTTCGGCCACGTCAACACCGACAACTGGGCGCCGTACGCTCCGTTCGGCGCCTCGGGCATCATGAGCGCCGCCGCACTGGTGTTCTTCGCCTTCATCGGCTTCGACGCCGTCACCTCGGCTGCCGAGGAAGTCAAGAATCCGAAGCGCGACCTGCCGATCGGCATCATCGGTTCGCTGGCCGTCTGCACCATCCTGTACGTGATCGTGTCGGCCATCATGACCGGCATCGTTCCCTTCGCGAAGTTCGAAGGCGTCGACCACCCGGTTTCGCTGGCCCTGCAGTACGCCGGCGTGAACTGGCTGTCCAAGCTGGTCGACCTCGGCGCCATCCTCGGCATGACCACCGTGATGCTGGTGATGGCCTACGGCCAGACCCGCATCCTGTTCGCGATGTCGCGCGACGGCCTGCTGCCGGCCAAGCTGTCGACCGTGCACCCGAAATACGGCACGCCTTACTTCGCCACCTGGCTGGTCGGCATCGTGTTCGGCGTGATCGCCGCCTTCGTGCCGCTGAACGTGCTGGCCGAGCTGGTCAATATCGGCACCCTGGCGGCGTTCTGCCTGGTGTCGGTGGCCGTGGTCGTGCTGCGCAAGAAGCGTCCGGACCTGAAGCGCGCCTTCCGCTGCCCGGGCGTGCCGGTGGTGCCGGCGATCGCCGTCATCTTCTGCCTGGCGCTGATGAGCTTCCTGAGCGCCATCACCTGGATCGCCTTCCTGATCTGGCTGGCGATCGGCCTGCTGGTGTACTTCGGTTATGCCCGCAGCCGTTCGCTGCTGCACGGCAGCGCGCAGTCGCAGTAAATTCAGTTAGATAAGACCCTTGGCGGGGCGCCCCGGTTTCGGCCGGCGCGCCCCGTCTGTTTTCTGGGATGTTTCCCAAAAACATGCAATTTTTGTAATCCCTGTCCGACATTCAGGTAAGCCGGCAACCGATTACGTGCGTCCAGGACAGACCGGATAATCGTGGTAGAACATTTACCAAAAGATTGTCTATGACTACCACCTACGCTATGGATACGCCTGAGCTGGAGACCGCGCCACAAGCGCATGCGCGCCAGGCGATCGCAAGCTCGAAAGCACTGTATTTTTCGCTGCTCGACAACCCGCAGGCCGCGCTCGCCGAGTCGCGCGAGTTCCTGCTGGCCCAGATCGAAGCTGCGCGCCAGGAACCCTGCGAGCTGCCCGAGGCGCTGTGGCAGCTGCCGGCCTGGATTCAAGGCCGCGCCGAAGCGGTCGGCATCTCCTACCGCGAATACCTGAGCGCCCGCAAGAACGGTGCGCCGCGCCGCTACTTCAGCAACAAGTCGCACGCGCTCTACTTCCTGAAGGGCGCCGCGCCGACCAAGCTGGTCGACGGCGCCTGGCTGTACGGCACGCTGCCGCGCTGGGAAAATCCGGACTTCCACCCACTCATCAAGACCTATCTCGAAGAGCTCGGCGACGGCGTGCCGGACAAGAACCACGTCACGCTCTACCGCCGCCTGCTGGCCGCGCACGGCTGCGAACACTGGGAAAGCCTGTCGGAGCCGCATTTCGTGCAGGGCGCGATCCAGCTGGCGCTGGCCTACAACGCCGATCAGTTCCTGCCCGAAGTCATCGGCTACAACCTGGGATACGAACAGCTGCCGCTGCACCTCCTGATCACGTCCTACGAGCTGAACGAACTGGGCATCGATCCCTACTATTTCACCCTGCACGTCACCGTCGACAATGCCGGCAGCGGCCACGCGCACAAGGCGGTGCAGGCGCTGCGCAACCTGATGGCGCAGTCGAGCGACCCGGCCGCCTTCTTCCAGCGCGTGCTGGACGGCTACCGCCTGAACGAGCTGGGCGCGTGCACGACCTCGATCATCGCCGCTTTCGACCTGGAAGCGGAACTGGTCGAAATCTTCACGAACAAGGCCGCGGTCGGCCGCAACATGCACTCCGATTACTGCCGCGTGGCCGGCCGTTCGATCAACGACTGGCTGGGCGAACCGGCGAAGATCCCCGAATTCATGGCGGCGATGGAAAGCGCCGGCTGGATCAAGCGCGGCGAAGAGGCTGAGAACAGCCGCTTCTGGCGCCTGATCCAGGGCGAGCGCGCCGAGATGTTCGGCGTCTTCTCGAGCTACGAACAGCAGGTGCTGCGCGACTGGATCCAGACCCCGCGCGAAGTCGGCGCCAGCCAGCGCACCACGCGCGTGCTGAGCCACCGCGCGCGCCAGCGTACGCTCGAGACCCTGAACCAGCACGCCGGCCGTGGCAGCCACCCCGAGCGCAGCCTGATCCGCCGCCATGCGGCCGGCAGCATGCAGGGCGACAGCGAGCTGCGCGAGCTGGAAGAGAAGGTCGCCGGCGCGGCGGGAAAAAGCGAGGCGATGGCGATGCTGGGCAAGCTGATGTCGCCTTCGCTGCACCACACGGCGATCGGGCTGATGGCGACCCGCCTGTATTCGCAACTGCTCGACGCTTGAGTTTTACGGTAACACCGCAGTAAATTGCAGCGGCGCGGGAGGCCTTCCTTCCGCGCCGCTGTGCGCATAGCCTCACGATCAAGGACTAACACGTGCAAATTCTCGAACAACGATTCCTGCGTGGCCCGAACATCCATGCGGATACCCCCTGCCTGCTTTCCGTCCTCGACCTCGGCGATCTGTACGGCGTGTCGACGCGCGAACTGCCGCAGTTCAACGAAGCCTTGCTGAACCTGCTGCCGTCATTGGCCGATTACCTGGTGCCGACCGGCCAGCCCGGCGGCTTCGCCCAGCGCCTGCGCGAAGGGACCTTTCTCGCGCGCGTGATCGAACACGTGACCCTGGGCCTGCAATGCCTGGCCGGCGCCCCGGCCAGTTTCGGCCGCACCCGCCCGGTGGCCGGTACCCCGGGCCAGTACCGCATCGTCTGCGCCTACCAGATCGAGAAGGTGGCGCAGCCGGCCTTCCAGCTGGCGGTGGAGATCGTCGATGCGCTGGCGCATGGCGCCGCCTCTTTCGACCTGGCGCCGCGCCTGGAAGAACTGCGCGAGCTGGCCGAACATTACGCGATCGGTACCTCTACCGCCGCAGTGCTGGCGGCGGCCCAGGAGCGCGGCATCCCGGTGCAGCGCATCACCGAGGATGCCAACCTGTTCCAGCTCGGCTGGGGCGTGAAGCAGAAGCGCATCCAGGCCACGATCACCGGCGAGACCAGCAACATCGCGGTGCGCATCGCCAGCGACAAGCAGCTGACCAAGACCCTGCTGCAGGAAGCCGGCGTGCCGGTGCCGGAAGGCGAAACGGTGACGAACATCGACGATGCGCTGCGCGTGGCGCGCAAGCTGAAGGTGCCGGTCACCGTCAAGCCGCTCGACGCCAACCAGGGCAAGGGCGTGACGGTCGATTGCCGCACGCCGGAAGAAGTCGAGCAGGCCTATGCCTTCGCCCGCAAGCATGGGCGCAAGATCATCGTCGAACGCCATGTCCAGGGACGCGATTACCGCGTGTTCGTGGCCGCCGGCCGGGTCGCCGCGGCATCCTGCCGCCGTCCGGCGCACGTGGTCGGCGACGGCCGCCACAGCATCCGCGAACTGGTTGCGATCGAGAACCGCAACCCGGCGCGCGGCGAAGGCCACACCAACATCCTGACCCAGATCGCGCTCGACGCCCATGCCGAAGACATCCTGCGCAAGCAGGGCTACGCGCCGGATGCGGTACCGGCCGAGGGCATCACCGTCGAGTTGCGCGGCAACGCCAACCTGTCGACCGGCGGCACCGCCGAAGACGTGACCGACCTGCTGCCGGAAACCACGCGCCAGATCTGCGTGCGCGCAGCCAGCAAGATCGGCCTCGACGTGGCCGGCATCGACATCGTCTGCCGCGACATCAGCCTGCCGCTGGCGGCCCAGGGCGGCGCCGTGATCGAAGTGAACGCGGCGCCCGGCATCCGCATGCACCAATATCCCAGCAGCGGCGAGCCGCGCGACGCCGGCGACGCCATCGTCGAGGGCCTGCTGGGCAACTCGGACGGCCGCATCCCGATCATCGCCTGCACCGGCACCAACGGCAAGACCACGACCACGCTGCTGATGGCCCACACGGTGCGCCTGGCGGGCCGCGTGACCGGCGCCACCACCACCCACGGCGTCTACGTCGACGGCAAGCAGATCACCAAGGGCGACTGCACCGGCTACTGGTCGGCGCGCACCGTGCTGGCTTCGCCCGACGTGGAAGTGGCGGTGCTGGAGACGGCGCGCGGCGGCATCCTCAAGCGCGGCCTGGCCTTCGACCGCTGCGACGTCGGCATCTGCCTGAACGTCTCGCCCGACCACCTGGGCCTGGACGGCATCGAGACCATCGAAGACCTGGCCCAGGTGAAAGCCGTGGTGCCGCTCTCGGCCAGCCGCGCCGCGGTGCTGAACGCGGAAGACCCGCTGTGCGTGGCGATGGCGCGCCGCGTGCGCCCGGACGTCGAGCTGGTCTACTTCTCGATGAACCCGGACGAGCCGGTGCTGCTGCGCCACCTGGAAGAGGGTGGCCGCGCCGCCTACCTGCAGGACAATGCGCTGGTGCTGGCCGACGGCAAGGTGCACCAGGAACTGCTGCGCGTGGAAAGCATGCCGATTTCGATGGGTGGCCGCGCGCGCTACAACATCGCCAACGGCCTGGCAGCGGCGGCCGCGTTGATGGCGGCCGGCTTCTCGAACCTGCAGATCGCCACCGGCCTGTCTACTTTTGTGAGCGATGGCAAGACCAACCCGCTGCGCACCAATGTGTTCGAGGTGCGCGGCGTGACGGTGATCGTCGACTACGCTCACAACCCGGCCGCCTACAAGGCCCTGGCCGAGATGGCGCGCTCGCTGCTGCCGGGGAACCTGGTCGGCATCGTCACCGCGCCCGGCGACCGCCGCGACGAAGACCTGGTCGAGGTCGGCCGTGTGTGCGCGTCGCGCTTCGACGAGCTGGTGATCTACGAATCGTCGAGCCGTGGGCGCGCCTATGGCGGCGCGGTCGACCTGATCGTGCAGGGCGCGGAAGAGGTGGTCGGCAAGACCGATACCCTGCACCGCGAACTGGAGGTGGGGGAGGCGATCCGCCTGGGCCTGTCCTTGTGCGAGCGTGGGGATGTGCTGGTGTTTGCCTGCGGGTCTTCGCTGCAGGTGTTTGTCGATGCGATCCGGGTGATGGATCCGGAGAGTGCGGAGCGGATTGCGGCGCAGGCGGGGTGAGGCTCTAGATCGCCAGGCTACACCGGAGGTTGGTCCTTGCCTGGTCTTCGAGCCGCGTGAAGATCGCCGGCGTCGTGTAGATGCGCGGGCGCGCGAGGAACCGGTGCAATACTTTCGCGCGCCCCTCTGCCCAGGCATCCTGCGGTACATGCGCGTATTCGGTACGGACCTGGTCCTCGTACTCGGCAAAGCGTACCCGCGGTGCGCCCAGGATGGCGAGGTCGGCGTCCAGCAGGATCGCCAGGTCGGGGTCGCTGGCTGCCTCGTGGTGACGGGTCGCCAAGATGAGCTCCCAGACCCGGCGCATCAGTGGCGGCGTAGCGCCCACAGCTGCCAGGCATGCCAGCGCTAGTTCTGCGCTGCGCTGCTCGTTGTCGTGACGTCGGACGTCGTGGATCGCATCGTGGAACCATAGAGCCAGGGCGAGCTCGCCCGGCTGGGCCGCCGTATGCAGCAGGCTATCGAGGACAGCAAAGGATTCGCCAAGGTGCTGCAGTGTGTGATAGTGGCGTTGCGGTTCGCGGTAGCGGGCCAGAAGGTCGGCGAGGCCCGACGCATGCTTCGACTCAGGTAAGGGCAGGGCAAGGTCCTGCCAGGTGCGGCGCCAGCGCGCGTCCCAATGTTCCATCTCAAACCTTTCCGGGTGAATCGTCGCTTGTTGGTTCGGCATCGATGAAGCGGTCGACAATTCGGAGTGCCATACCCGCCGCGTATTCCCTTGGCATCAATTCACGCGCGGCGCTGGCGAGCTGGAAGGCGCCCTCCATGAAAGCGAGCAAGGATGCGGCGAGGAGCGAGACGCGAGCCGTAGTCTTGCCCCGATCTGCGAGGCAGGCTGTGAGCAGCCCTTGTAGCTGCGCCAGCTCGGCGGCCAGCACCTGTTGGTAGGCCTGCCGCACCTGTGGCTGGCGCACGGCCTCCGCCCCGACCATGACCCAGGCAGCCACCGCCTGCGGATCGGCGCCTGCTCCTGTGCCGAGCCGCGCGTCGAGGAAGGCCTTCAGCCTTTCGTCCGGAGACCTTGCCTGCGCAGTCAGCTCGCTGTAGCGCGCCTGGGCAACATCGGCAAGCGTCTTGACCAGCTCCAGCAGGATTTCTTCCTTATTCTTGAAATGATAATGAATCAGTCCCGGCGCCAAGCCGGCCTGTCTTGCGATGGCCTGGATACTGGCCCTCTCATAGCCGTGTTCAGCCATGACAGCGTGCAGCGCAATCACGATCTGGCGGCGTCGTTCAGCGGTATTCGGCGTGCGGGGCATGTTAGTGAGAAATTTGGTTGATCATCCAAATATAGCTTGCTTTACTCCGGTTGCCAAGCTATCGTGATCAATATTGGTTGCGTGACCAACATGATCAATTCATCCTCTCAGGGGGAGAACAACATGGCACAACATGTACTCGTACTAGTGGGCATCCTGGCGTTCGTGGCCCTGGCGATTGCATCGCGCCATCGTGTACGGCAGGGCGCCGGTCGCGCCTCGGGGCGCGGAGCGCAAGTGGTCGTAAGTTTCGATGATGGGGGAATCTCGGCAGACTACCCGGATGGGCAGCGCCGCGCGATCTCTTGGGAGGATCTGAGCAGGGTCGGGGTGACCACGACTGATGAGGGACCGTTCGTCGACGACGTGTTCATCGGCCTCCATGACCGTGCCGGTGAGCTTGTGCTGGTGTACCCGCAGGGTGCGGCCGGGGATCAGGCCATACTGGTCGAGATGCAGCGCCGCCTGCCTGGCTTCGACAATCGCCTTTTCGTCAAGGCGATGGGTTCAACGTCGAATGCTCATTTCCTCCTGTGGGAGAAGCCGCAAGAAAAAGTGATGAAGTAAATGCTGGGCTTGCAATAATCTTTCATCAAGCGCCGCCTGATGAAAGATTATGTCCTCACACGGAAGCCGCCTCGGTCTCGATCCGCTTCGCCACCTCCGGCGACGTCGGCCGGATCGCCTCCAGCAGCTCGCTGATATCCGAGCCGCAGCCGAACAGCAGCACATCACCCTTCTCGCAGCGTGCCAGGCCGGCGCGGATCGCCTCGTGCACGTCCAGTTCCACGCGCAGGTGGTCTTCCTCGAACTTGGCCAGCCTGATCCCTTCGACCAGCTTGGCCGCCACCGAACCCGATTCACGCCCGCGGTTCTCGGTCTCATAGACCACCAGCTCGTCGAAGCCGGCCGCGCAGGTCGCGCCGATGTCGACCAGGTCGGCATCGCGGCGGTCGCCCGGCGCCGCTACCACGCCGACCAGGCGGCCAGGCGTCATCGCGCGCGCGGTCTCGGCCAGCGCGGCGTAGGCGGCGCTGTTGTGGGCGTAATCGACGATCACGGTCACGCCGTCGACGTCGAACAGGTTCGAGCGCAGCGGATTGTTCTTCCAGTCGGAGACGAAGCTGCGCAGGCCATCTTCGATCTCGGCGTTGCCGAAGCCGCTGGCGACCAGCGCGGCGGCGGCGGCCAGGCTGTTGGCGATGTTGTAGCGGGCCGCGCCCTTGAGCGTCACCGGCAGCTGGCGCACGTCGGCGATGGCTTGGTGACGGGTGCCGTCGGCCAGCACGATGGCGTTGTCTTCGAGGTAGACCGCGCGGCCGCCGTTGTCCAGGTGGCGCAGCAGGACCGGATTGTCGGCGTCCAGCGAGAAGTACAGCACCTCGACGCCGTCGGCCAGGCTGGCCGCCATCGCCACGCAATGGTCGTCCTCGGCATTCAGCACCACGGCGCGCGAGGCACGCTGGGCCACGACTGCCTTCACTTTGGCCAGCTCTTCGACCGTGTCGACGCCGTCCAGGCCCAGGTGGTCGGCCGATACATTCAGCACCACCGCCACGTCGCAGCGGTCGTAGGCCAGGCCGCGCTTGAGGATACCGCCGCGCGCCGTCTCCAGCACCGCGAAGTCGACGTCCGGCGAGGTCAGCACGCTGCGCGCCGAGCGATAGCCGGTGCAGTCGCCCTTGGCGATCTGCCGGCCGTCGACGAACACGCCCTCGGTCGTGGTGACGCCGGTGCGCAGGCCGGCCATGCGGGTCGCGTGCGCGATCAGGAGGGTGGTGGTGGTCTTGCCGTTGGTGCCGGTCACGCCGATCACCGGAATGCGGCCGTCGTCCTCGCCGAACAGGGCATCGACGATGGCGCCGCCGGCGTCGCGCGGGGTACCGCGGCTCGGGTACTGGTGCATGCGGATGCCCGGCGCCGCGTTGACTTCGATGATGCCGCCGCGCTGCTCGCGCAGCGGTTGCGCGATGTCCTGGCAGACGATGTCGATGCCGGCCACGTCCAGGCCGATGGTGCGGGCGGCGCGGATGCAGATCTCGCGGGTTTCTTCCGGCAGCAGGTCGGTCACGTCCTCGGCGGTGCCGCCGGTGGACAGGTTGGCATTGCCGCGCAGGTCGACCGATTCGCCTTCCGGCGGCACGGCGTCAAACGTGTAGCCGGCTTTCGCCAGCACCTGTTCGGCGATGGCGTCGAGCGGGATCCTGGTCAGGATGTTGGTGTGACCGTCGCCGCGCGCCGGGTTGCGGTTCTCGATCTCGACCAGTTCGCGGATCGTGTGCACGCCGTCGCCGGTCACGTGCGGCGGACGGCGCCAGGACGCGGCGGCGATCTTCTTCCCGGTGACCAGCACGCGGTAGTCGCGTCCGCGCAGGTGTTCCTCGACGATGACGTGGCGGCCGTACTTGCGCGCGAACTCGAAGGCGCGCTCGACTTCTTCCGGCGTGGTGCAGGTGGTGGTCACGCCCTTGCCCTGGTTGGCGTCCAGCGGCTTGATCGTCACCGTGCCGCCGCTTGCGCTTAACCTGCGCGCAACGCGCTGGGCCGCGGCCAGGCTGGTGACGGTTTCGCCGGCCGGGACCGGGCAGCCGGCCTGGTCGAGCAAGGTCTTGGTCAGCTGCTTGTCGCTGGCGATGCCGACCGCGATGTTGTTGGTGGCGCCGGTGGTGGTCGCCTGCAGGCGCTTCTGCTTGCTGCCCCAGCCCAGCTGGAACAGGTTGGCCTGGTCGGTCAGGCGCAGGCTCGGAATACCACGCTTGTGGGCGGCGTTGACGACGGCGCCGGTACTGGTGCCGATCGCGTAATCCTGGGCGGTTTCCTTCAGTTCTTCGAGTGCTGCAGCGAGGTCGAAGGCTTGGTGCGCGGCGAGGGCGGCGATCATGTCGCGCGCCGTGCGCAGGGCGGCGCCGGCCACCTGTTCGGTGGTGTAGCCGCAGACCACGCGCAGCTGTTCCGGTTTGCCGGCCACGGCCGCGCTCAGGCTGAAGCTGCCGGCGGCGCCGGCCAGGCGCTGCAGTTCCATCGTGACCGGCTCCAGCGCCTCGATCGGCGAGCTGCAGTCGGACAGGCGCGCCGCGGATTCCGGCGCCATTTCCGGCAGCTGTTCCAGCAGGCGTGCGCCGAGGCCGGGAATGCTGGTGTGTTCGCCCTCAAGCACGGCCATCAGGCAAGGGGTGGCGGCGTAAAAATTGGGGCCGCGCAGGAAGCGTTGTTCGATGATTCTCATGAGAGCGGATTCCGTTTCGTTACATTTTCCAAAAACTCGAGCAGCGGTTGCGGGATGCGGCGGTCTTCAGGCGCGCCGTCCGCGGAGGGCAACCGGTACTTGCTGCCGCTGGGGAGCAGGTGCAGGCGCACGTCGATCAGTTCCGGGGTTTCGTTGTCCTTGATCTCGGCGATGTTGGTGCTCATGTTGCGGCCGTCGACGATGGTGACCGCGCCTTCGCCCAGCACCTCGATGCCGACCCCGCGTTCGATCACCAGCGCGGTGTCCTCGTCGATGCCGATGCCCTGCAAATACGGGTTCTGCGCCACCACCGACAGCAGGCGAGACAGGCGCTGGCGTTCCGAGAAGTGCTGGTCGACCACCATCTTGTGCAGGAAGCCCAGGCCGGCGCCGAGGCTGACCGAACCTTTTTCGGGATGCAGCTCGGCGCGGCCCTGGGCCAGCATGTGGCCGGACATCGCCGAGGCGCCGGCGCTGGTGCCGCCGATGCAGGCGCCGCGCAGCTTGAGCGCTTCGTGCATGCGGTGGTCGAGGGCGGTGCCGCCGATGATGGCCAGCAGGCGCTTCTGGTCGCCGCCGGTCATGAAGATGCCGGTGGCGTCCAGGATGTCCTTGATGTGCGCTTCGTCGTTGGCGTCCTGGCGGCTCTGCAGGTGCAGGTGCACGCGCGTGGCGACGCCCAGTTCGCCGAAGGCCTTGTCGTAGATCTCCCACATCTCGTCGGCCACCGTGCTGGCGGCCGAGATCACGACGATCTTCGCGTCCGCGCCGCCGGAGAGTTCGACGAAGCGGGTCAGGATTTCCTTGTCGCGCTTGCGGTCTTCGTGGCCGCCGATGATCACGAGGTGGCCATGGCTCTCGCGCAGCTGGCGTTCTTGCGCCTGCTGGTCTTGCGTCTGTTCTCGTGGTGTCATGTGTCTCTGCTTTATGGTTGAACGATTTTCGCTTGCGGCATGTCCTGGTTGCTCCAGGCCCCGGCCTCGGTGCGGCTGACCGCGATCAGGCCGACCGGCACGTCCTTGTCGAACAGGTCGATGCCGCGCTTGAGGGCCTGCTCGAGCGGCATGCCGTCCTCGATCCAGGAATAGACGCGGTGCGCCAGCAGGTGGCGCACGATGTATTCGCCGATGCCGGTGGCGGCCACGGCGCCGTGCGGGCCGGCATAGAAGCCGGCGCCGATGATCGGAGTATCGCCGACGCGGCCCAGCAGCGAAGGCGCCGAGCCGCCGGTGGACGCGGCCACGCCGAAGTGGCCGTCCGGCGCGCGGACCACCGCGCCAACCGTGTCGCAGGCGGCGCCGGCCGGCATGTCGGGGGTGCTGCCGTAGTTCCAGAAGCGCAGGAAGGCCTGGTTGTCGACGCCCGGCATCGCCTGTTTCGAACTGGCCAGCGCTTCACGGATCTGGCGATGCTGCTCGCGCTGGTGTTCGGAGATCTTGTCCCATTTCGGATGGCGGATCGCGGCGGCGAAGCGGTTCGCGCCTTCGCCGGCCAGGAACCAGTGCGGGGTGTCGGCCACCGCGCGTGCCAGCAGCACCGGGTTCTCGATGCCCTGCACGCAGGCGACCGCGCCGAGGCGGCCGCGCGTATCCATCACCGACGCGTCCATTTCGACGGTCGCGCCGTCCAGGCACAGGACCGAACCGCGGCCGGCGTTGAAGCGGCCGTCGTCTTCGAGCACGTTGACGGCGGCGATGGCGGCTTCCAGCGCATCGCCGCTGATGCCGATTTCCTCGACGGCGCGACGCGCGGCCAGCTCGCAGCCGTCCTTGTAATCCGGGGAGCTGCCGGCGCCGCCGTGGACGACGACGGCCAGGCCGCCTTGTTCCTTGTTCATTCTTCTTCTCCAAAATGATGCATGCCGCGCAGATCTTCTGGCGCGGCATTTGTATTTCCACATTATGCAAAACATGTAGAAATTGAAACATCGGTAGCCTAGCCGTGTGAGTGTCGGACGGCGCTTACACGGTTCAGTCGAGGAGAAAGTCGCGGAGAATTAATGAAGAGAAATCTGGCGCAGGGCATGGCGCAGTTCGCGCGCCACCTGGCGGCGCTGGGCCTCGTTAACGAAGCGGCCGATCTCGACCCGCACGCCGCGCGATTCCAGCGTGACCAGGGTGCGCCGCGCATCCCGCCGGCCGGCCGCGGCTTCGGGGCCGGACAGCACGCGCAGGCCCAGCGGATCGAGGCGCGACTGGCTGCGCCGGTCCGCCTGCACGCACTCGACCAGCAGGCAATCGTTGGAGAGCACGATGCGTTCGCGGTCCAGCGCGTGGCGCGCGTACAGCAGCAGCGCCAGCCCGACGCAGCTCAGCTCCAGCAGCGAGAAGGCCAGCACGATCCACACGCCCTGCAGGAAGAAGGCGAGGGCGATCGTCAGCGACATCGCGCACAGCAAGGCATAGGCGCGCGCGACCTGACGCGGCGTCATCGAGCAGTTGCGTTGCAATGTGCACTCGTAGAGCATGCTTGCCTTTCTGGCTAGTCCTTACACTATAAGCCTGTCGCCGGGGACGCACGATTGGCGCTTGTGACGGCCTGGCGACAGGGGCCGGGCTGGCCGGGCAGGCTCGACTCTGGTAACATCTCGCCCCTTTCCCTTTTCCTCTTCACTGGTCAGCATCCATGGCGAACGCTTGCGGCGTCGATTTCGGCACCTCCAATTCCACTGTCGGCTGGGTGCGTCCCGGCCACACCAGCCTGCTGGCCCTCGAGGACGGCAAGGCGACCCTGCCGTCGGTGGTGTTCTTCAACGCCGACGACGAGGAGGTCCGCTATGGCCGCGCCGCGCTGGCGGACTATCTGGAGGGCTACGAGGGGCGCCTGATGCGCTCGCTGAAAAGCCTGCTCGGCACCAGCCTGATGGACGGCCAGACCGAGGTCGGCGGCCGCGCGCTGCCGTTCCGCCAGCTGCTGTCCCACTTCATCGGCGAACTGCGCCGCCGCGCCCAGCAGCAGGCGGGCCGCGAATTCACCAGCGCCGTGTTCGGTCGCCCGGTATACTTCATCGACGACGACCCGGCCGCCGACCGCCTCGCCGAAGACACCCTGGCCGAGATCGCGCGCGCGGCGGGCTTCAAGGAGATCGGCTTCCAGTACGAGCCGATCGCCGCCGCCTTCGACTACGAATCGCGGATCGAGAAAGAGGAACTGGTGCTGATCGCCGACATCGGCGGCGGTACTTCGGACTTTTCGCTGGTGCGGCTCGGTCCCGACCGCAGCCAGCGCATCGAGCGCCGCGAGGACATCCTGGCCACCGGCGGCGTGCACATCGGCGGTACCGACTTCGACAAGTACCTGAGCCTGGCCTCGGTGATGCCGCTGCTGGGCTATGGCAGCACCCTGGTATCGGGCGCGCCTGTGCCGTCCAGCTATTATTTCAACCTGGCGACCTGGCATACGATCAACCAGGCATACACCCGCAAGAACGTGGCGCAGCTGGAAGACCTGGCGCGCGACGCCGCGGAGCCGGCCAAGCTGTCGCGTCTGCGTCACTTGATCGACGAGCGCGCCGGCCACTGGCTGGCGATGCGTGTCGAGGAAGCGAAGATCGGCCTGTCCGGCACGCCGCTGGTCGAGCTGGATCTGGACCGCCTGTCGCCGCCCGAGCGCCTGCAGGTCGAACGCGCCGTGTTCGAGACGGCGATCGCGGGCCTGGTCGACGAGGTCGGCGCCACCGTGCAGCGCCTGCTGGGCGAAGCCGGGGTGGCGGCCGAGAAGGTCGATACCGTGTTCTTCACCGGCGGCTCGAGCGGCGTCGCGGCGCTGCGCGAGCGTATCGCCGCCATCGTCCCGCAGGCGCGCCGCGTCGAGGGCGATTTGTTCGGCAGCATTGGCGCGGGCCTGGCGATCGACGCCGCCCGCAAATTCGGCTAAGCGCCCTTTTTTGGAAAGGCAGACCATGTTTGAACGCCCGATCGTGATGCTCGACTTCGAGACCACCGGCCTGTCGCCGGAGTCCGGCGACCGCATCACCGAAGTGGCCGCGCTGCGCATCGCCGGCGGCGAAATCGTCGAGCGCTATGTGTCGCTGGTCAATTGCGGCGTGCGGATTCCCCCTTTCATCACCTCGCTGACCGGCATTACCCAGAAGATGGTCGACACCGCGCCGCTGGCCGACGACGTGGTGCCCGAGCTAATCGAATTCATCGGCGGCGATGTCCTGGCTGCCCACAATGCCAGCTTCGACGAGAAGTTCCTGAAAGCCGAGGGCGCGCGCCTGGGCCACGACTGCCGCCACGCCGGCCTGGTATGCTCGGTCAAGCTGTCGCGCCGCGTGTTGCCCGGTTTGCCCAGCTACAAGCTCGGCGAGCTGGCGCGCTCGCTGGGCATCGCCTTCCGCGGCACCGCCCACCGGGCCGAGGCCGACGCCGAGGTCGCGGCCAATCTGCTGCTGCATATCGGACGCCATCTTGGGAGCTCCTACGGCATCGGCGCGGTGGCGCCGGAGCTGCTGGTCGAGATCAACCGGCTGGCGGCGGCAAAGGTCCACGGCTACATCGGCGACTACGCCAAGACACTCTCGAGCGTCTGATAAGGCACTCATTGCTGCGTTGCGCTCGTAGCGTTTGCACTGACCCCACAGTTTGTTGGATCTCAACGATTGTTGCGGCTGCTACGCTGCATTTCCGCGACATTTGCGCTAAATCTGGCTGGCGGCGACTTTTCCCGGACTTTTTTTCCGCGTTGAAGGGTTGCCCGTCTGCTTCAGATCAAACCCGTCGGATTCCTCCTAGTTAAACTTTTGGCAATTCTCGAGGTGCCGCGATTCAGCGGTTCCGCCGATTTTTTGTCCGATTTTTCCTGGAGCGAGCATGCAGCAGTCTGACGTGTCCCCGGAGAATTCCGTGCTGGCCTGGTTTGCCCGCGCGGCCGAACGTGGCGACCCCTATGCCCAGTTCAACCTGGGCCTGATCTACAAGAATGGCGACGGCGTCGCGCGCGACGATGCGCGGGCCTTCGAATGGCTGCGCCGGGCCGCCGAGCGCGGGCTCGCTTTCGCCCAGAACCACCTCGGCACGATGTACGCCCAGGGGCGGGGCGTGGCGCACGCCGATGCGCAGGCGGTGGGCTGGTTCGCGCTGGCGGCGGAGCAGGGCGATCCTTCGGCCCAGCAGAATCTGGGCGACATGCTGCGCGCCGGACGCGGTGTGGCGCGCAGCCCGGAACAGGCGTTGGACTGGTACCAGCGCGCGGCCAGCCAGAACCTGCCCAGCGCCCAGCACATGCTCGGCGAATGCTATCTGCGCGGCGAGGGCGCGCCGGTCAACTACCCGCTGGCGTCGGCCTGGCTGCGCAAGGCGGCGCTGGGCAAGTACGCGCCGGCCGAAGTCGCGCTGGGCCTGATGCTGCGCCGCGGCCAGGGCATGGCCGCCAACGATTTCGAAGCCGCCTACTGGTTCCGCCGTGCGGCAGGGCGCGGCGATCCTTCCGCCCAGCGCCTGCTCGGACTGTGCTATCTCGAAGGCGTGGGTGTGCCGCGCGACGCCAAGGCGGCGCTGCCCTGGCTGCACCGCGCGGCAGGGCAGGGCGATGCGGAAGCCCAGTTCAGCCTGGCGCTGCTGCTGACCAGCGGACGCGGCGGCCTGCGCGACGAGGCCGAGGCGCTGACCCTGACCACCCGCGCCGCCAAGCAGGGGCATGTGCTGGCCCAATACAATCTCGGCAATATGTACGCGCACGGACGCGGTGTGGCGGCCGACGCGCGCCAGGCCTTCTACTGGTATCGCCAGGCCGCCAGCCAGGGCGCGGCGAATGCCCAGTTCACGCTGGGCGTCATGTACGCCAACGGCCAGGGCGTGCGCCGCGACGAAGTCCAGGCCGTCGAATGGTACCGCCGCGCGGCCGCGCAGGGCGACGCCAGCGCCCAGAACAACCTGGGTGTGATGTACGCCACCGGCCAGGGCGTGCGCCAGGACGACGCCGAGGCGGTGCGCTGGTACGGACTGGCGGCCGAGCAGGGCCATGCGCTGGCCCAGTACAACCTGGGCGGCATGTACAACAGCGGGCGCGGCGTGCCGCGCGACAGCGTGCGCTCCTACATGTGGATGCTGCTGGCGGCCGATGCCGGCGATGCCGCGGCCAGCGCCAACAAGGCCATCGTCGCGCGCCGCCTGTCGGCCCGCGAGATCGAGGACGCGCAGGACCTCAGCCGGCAGTGGCGCGCGAAAGGGCGTATTGACGTGTAGCTGTAAGGATATTTGTCGGTGCAGCAATTCGCGCTATCATGCCCAACGGCATGAGCCACTTCCTTCACCGTCAAAGATAACAAGCATGCACATGAGACACGCCACCCTGGCCGCCGCCGTCGCGGCCGCTTTCCTCGGCTTCGGCAGCGCCTACGCCGCAACCGGAACGCCGGCAGCACAGGCTTGCAGCGGCACCCCGCTGAGCTACCCGGTCGCGAAAAAGGTCGACCAGATCGACGATTATCACGGCACCAAAGTGGCCGATCCCTACCGCTGGCTGGAGGACGCGAACAGCGCCGAAACCAAGGCCTGGGTCGACGCCGAGAACAAGGTGACCCAGGACTGGCTGGCGCAGATCCCGCAGCGCGAAGCGATCCGCCAGCGCCTGACCCAGCTCTGGAATTACGAGCGCTACAGCGTGCCCTACAAGGAAGGCGGCCGCTACTTCTTCAGCCGCAACGACGGCCTGCAGAACCAGGCCGTGCTGTACACGATGAAGTCGCTGTCCGACACGCCGCGCATGCTGCTCGACCCGAACACCCTGGCCGCCGACGGTACCGTCGCCCTGGCCGGCATGGCGGTCAGCCCGGACGGCAAGCTGCTGGCCTATTCGACCGCGGCCTCGGGCTCGGACTGGAACGAAATCCGCGTGCGCGACGTCGACAGCGGCAAGGATCTGCCAGACCATATCCAGTGGGTCAAATTCTCGAGCACCGCCTGGACCAAGGATGGCAAGGGCTTCTTCTACAGCCGCTACGACGCACCGAAGGAAGCGACCAAGCTGGCCGACGTCAACTACTTCCAGAAGCTGTACTACCACAAGCTCGGCACCACGCAGGATGCGGACGTGCTGGTCTACGACCGCCCGGACGAGAAGGAATGGGGCTTCCACGCCCAGACCACCGACGACGGCCGCTACCTGCTGATCCAGGCGACCAAGGGCACGGCGCGCAAGTACCGCGTGTTTTACAAGGACCTCTCCAAGCCCGACAGCAAGGTCGTGCCGCTGATCGACAATTTCGAGGCCGGCTACGATTTCATCGACAATGTCGGCAGCGTGTTCTACTTCAGCACCGACCGCAATGCGCCGCGCCAGCGCATCGTCGCGATCGACCTGGCCAAGCCGCAGGAAGCTCACTGGAAGACCATCGTGCCGGAAAGCCAGCAGACGCTGCAGTCGGCCCACATGATCAACAACCAGATCGTCGCCGAGTATCTGGCCGATGCGCGCAGCGTGGTCAAGGTCGTCGACCTGAAGGGCAAGCCGGTGCGCGAAATCCAGCTGCCGGGCATCGGCTCGGTGTCGGGTTTCGGCGGCAAGCGCGGCGAGACCGAAACCTTCTTCTCCTTCACCGGCTTCACCACCCCGACCACGATCTACCGCCTCGACATGAAGAGCGGCGCATCGACCGTGTTCCGCCAGCCGAAGGTGGCCTTCAACCCGGCCGAGTACGAGACCCGCCAGCAGTTCTTCACCAGCCGCGACGGTACCAAGGTGCCGATGTTCATCGTCTCGAAGAAGGGCCTGAAGCTGGACGGCAGCAACCCGACCTACCTGTACGGCTACGGCGGCTTCAATATTTCGATGACCCCGGGCTTCTCGCCGGCCAACCTGGCCTGGATGGAGATGGGTGGCGTCTACGTGGTCGCCAACCTGCGCGGCGGCGGCGAATACGGCGAAGCCTGGCACGAGGCCGGCACCAAGCTGAAGAAGCAAAACGTGTTCGACGACTTCATCGGCGCCGCCGAATGGCTGGTGGATAACAAGGTGACCTCGCCGGGCAAGCTGGCGATCGGCGGCGGCAGCAACGGCGGCCTGCTGGTCGGCGCGGCCATGACCCAGCGTCCGGACCTGTTCGGCGCGGCGATCCCGCAGGTGGGCGTGATGGACATGCTGCGCTTCCACAAGTTCACGATCGGCTGGGCCTGGACCTCGGACTACGGCTCGTCGGAGAATCCGGACGAGTTCAAGGCCCTGGTCAAGTACTCGCCGCTGCACAACCTGAAACCCGGAACCTGCTATCCGGCGACCATGATCACCACCGCCGACCATGACGACCGCGTGGTGCCGGCGCACAGCTTCAAGTTCGCCGCCACCGCCCAGGCCGCGCAGGCGGGCGGCAACCCGGTAATCATCCGCATCGACACCAAGGCCGGCCACGGCGCGGGCAAGCCGACTTCCAAGCAGATCGAGGAAGTGGCGGACCGCTGGGGCTTCCTGACCAAGGCGCTGAAGATGGAGCAGGCGCCGGCAGCGATGGGTGGCGCCGAGTAAAGCCTGTCCGTGCGCCGCGTCCAGGGTGACGCGGCGCACAATGCCTGGCTAGCGGTGCACGGCACCGGCCTTGTCTGGAGAAACATGAGCAGATTTTTCGGTGTGATCATGATCGCCGTCGTTGCCGTGTACGCGCTTGCCTGCCTGGGCCTGTTCCTCGGGCAGCGATCGCTCATCTATTACCCGCCGCCGACGGCTGCCTTCCCGGTGCCCGTCACCACCTCCCTTGCCGTGCCCGGCGCAGTACTCAGGATTTCCGAACGGCCGCTGGCCAGTAAAAGCGCGCTCATCTATTTGGGCGGCAACGCGGAGGACGTCACTGCCAGCCTGCCGGCCCTCGATAAAGCCTTTCCCGGACACGCGCTCTACCTGATGCATTACCGCGGCTATGCCGGCAGTACCGGCGCGCCGAGCGAACAGGCGCTGGTAGACGATGCCGTGTTGCTGTTCGACCGCGTCGCCGCCGCGCATCCGGAGGTAGAGGTGGTCGGCCGCAGTCTGGGCACCGGCGTGGCGATGCAGCTCGCCGCCCGTCGCCCGGTGAGGAAGCTGGTGCTGGTCACGCCCTTCGACAGCATCGCCGACCTGGCCGCGCAGCAGTTCCCGGTGTTCCCGGTGCGCTGGCTGCTGAAGGACCGCTACGAATCGTGGCGCTACGCGCAGCAGCTCAGGATGCCGGTCCTGGTGCTGATGGCCGGACGCGACGAAGTCATTCCGGCGTGGAGCACCCAGCGTTTGCTGTCGCGCTTCGCGCCGGGCGTCGCCACGGCCAGGGTGATTCCGGAAGCCGGGCACAATACGATTTCGGCGAGTCCCGCCTACGTGCCGGCCTTGCGCGGTTTGTAGTTTGCTCAGCTCAGGGCGTTCAGCCCAGCGGCGTCATCAGGCGCACGATCTCGGCCCAGCCATTGGTTTCGAAGATGGGACACATTTCGGCCACACGCACGGCGGCGTTGAAATCCTCGGCCTGGATCACCGAATAGCCGGAAATGGTGCTGGTGGCCGACTTGGGGCCGAGCAGGCGGCTCTTGACTTCGACTGCTGCGTGGCTGAGGCTGCCGCGGTCGAGCACGGCCGTGCCCAGCGCATCGAGCCAGGCGGCCCAGCGGTCCAGGTGTTGCTCCGCCTCTTCCGGCTCGCCGCCGGGTGCGCCGTGGTAAATGATCAGGAATCGCTCCATGCTGGCTCCTCCATGCTGATGGCGGCCACCTTAGCAGAAACACCATGCCCGGTGCGCACTGCTGGGTGCAGCGGCGCGGGCGCCGTTCAGGCAGCCAGATCCGCCCGGGCGTCCATCTGGTCCAGCAGGGCGCCCAGCGCCACCGGACGCGAGAACAGATAGCCCTGCATATAGGGCCGCCCGTGCGCGGCGAGGAAGGCCGCCTGCTCGGCGGTCTCGATGCCTTCCGCGACGACCCGCAGCCCCAGGTGGCGCGCCATGGCCAGCACCGATTGCACGATCGCGGTGCCGTTCTGGTCGTGCGGCATGTCGCGCACCAGGCTCTTGTCGATCTTCAGTTCGTACAGCGGCAGCCGTTTCAGGTAGGACAGGTTCGAGTAGCCGGTGCCGAAGTCGTCGATCGAGAAGCGGATGCCGAGCTCGGAAAGCGCGCGCATGCGCGCCACGGTCTGGTCGATGTCGTCGATCAGCAAACCCTCGGTCACTTCGAAGATCAGCTGCTGCGGCGGCGCTCCGGTCTCCGCCAGCACGGCGCGAACCTGCTCGACGAAGTCCGGCTGGCGGAACTGCAGCGGGCTGACGTTCAGCGACAGCGGCAAACGATGGCCGGCGGCGTCCAGCGCCAGCCAGGCCGCGCAGGCCTGGCGCAGCGCCCACTGGCCCAGGGGGACGATCAGGCCGCCGGCTTCCGCAACCGGGATGAAGACGTCCGGCGGCACCATGCTGCCGTCGGCGCGGGTCCAGCGCATCAGGAGTTCGGCGCCGGCCGGCGTGCCGGCATGGTCGACCTGCAGCTGCAGGTGCATGGCCAGTTCGCCCCTGTCCAGCGCCTGGCCGAGGTCGTGCTCCAGCGTCAGCTTTTGCTGGGCGTCGCGCAGCATGCTCCTGGCGAACAGGGCGACGCCGTCGCGGCCGCCGGCCTTGGCGTGGTACATCGCGGTGTCGGCTTCCAGCAGCAGCGCGTCGGCCGTCGCGCCGGCATCCAGCGGCAGCGCAATGCCGATGCTGGCGGCAATGCGGAAGCCATGGCCGTCGATGTCCAGCGGCGCGGCGAGGGCGGCGCGGATCTGGTCCGCCATTGCCAGCGCGGTCCGGGTCGCCGCATCGGCGTCGCCGGGCAGGTTCCCGATCAGCACCACGAATTCGTCGCCGCCGATGCGGGCCACGGTGTCGCAATCGCGTACGGCCTCGAGCAGACGCGCGGCGGCGTGCCGCAGGAGGGCGTCGCCGGTCGAATGACCGCGGGCGTCGTTGACGTTCTTGAAATTGTCGAGATCCAGGTAGAGCAGGGCGCCCAGTCCGCGTCCGGCGTTCGCCGCCTCTACCATCGCTTCCAGGCGCTCGACCAGCAGGCGCCGGTTGGCCAGGCCGGTGAGGACGTCGTAGAAGGCCAGACGGTGGATCGCCTCCGCTGCCTGGCGCTGCTGCGTGATGTCGCGGCCGACGATGACCCAGTGGCTGGCGCGTGCGCCCGGCGGCGCGAAGGGCACCATCTCGATCTCGACCCAGAACGGCTCGCCGGCCTTGGTATAGCTCATCAGCTCGGTATTGCAGGGCTGGCCCGTACGCATGGCGCCGACGATGCGGCCGACCGCGGCCTGGTCGGACTGCGGGCCGAGCAGCACGCGCAGGCTGTGGCCCAGGATCTCGCTGCGCGTGTAGCCGGTCCGGCGCAGGAAGGCGTCGTTGACGAAGGTGACCGGCTGGGTCACGTTCTCGCCTTCGACCGTCCTGGTGATCAGCACCATGTCGTTCAGGCGCGCCAGCGCCGCCGAGGTCAGTTGCAGTTCGCCGTTCAGGGTGTGCGCATCGCCAAGCGAGCGCGACAGGCCTTTGAGCAGGGTGCCGCAGGTCAGGGTCAGCATCGCGCCGACGCCGATGTAGTTCAGCGCGGCCAGCAGGGAGGCCTTGAACGGCTCATGCTGCCAGCCGGGGACGCTGAAGGTGACGTGTCCGCTGTTGCCGAGCGCGACCAGCAGGACGGCGCCCAGCGCGAGGGCGAGCATGGCCGGACGCAGGCTGAGCAGGATAGCGGCGACCACCGGCGGACCCAGCAGGTAGGTCATGCTGGCGGTGCCGACCGAGAGCATCAGGGTGATCGCCAGTGCGTACACGACGGCGAGGAAATGCATCACCCGGACCGTGTAGCTGAGCCGGCCGAGGCGCCAGATGGCGAAGATCCAGGCCAGCGCAATCGTATCCGCCACTGCCACCGGCCACAGGCCCTGCTGGACCAGGAAGGGGATGACTGGCAGGGTCGCCAGCGCGCCCACCACCAGCACCACCGACAACAGCGATGAGAAAATGCGTTCGCGCCAGGAGGCGATATCGCGGACTTCAAGCATGTGGACGCTCCGACATCGCGCACGGCCCGCCGCGCTGCGAATTAATTGCAATGGAGCATCATAGTTTGCCGAGCTTTAACTGTCACCCTTTTGGTGCACTTGTCTACTGCGCTATTGTTCAGTAACAACAACTCAACGGTGCACCACCACCATCAGGGCTTTCGCCTCCGTCTTGCCGGCATTGCGGATGGTGTGCGCGACGTCCGCCGGGTAGCGCGCCGTCGCGCCATGCTTGACGCGCTTCTTTTCCAGGCCCACTTCGAGTTCGACCGCGCCGCTCAGGACCGTCAGGTGTTCGCTGGTGCCCGGATCGTGCGGCTGCGAAGCCAGTTCGCCGCCCGGCGCCAGCGTCAGTTCGTACCACTCGTACTTGCCCGCCAGGTCCATCGGACCCAGGATGCGCAGCGAATAGCCGGCGTGGGCGCCGGGCAGGGTCGGGATCTCGTGGGCGTCGACCACGCGGATCATGTCGCTGCTGCGTACTTCGGAGGACAGCAGTTCGCCGATCTGCACCCCCAGCGCATTCGCCAGGCGCCAGGTGATGGCGATGGTCGGATTCGCCTTTTCGCGCTCGATCTGCGACAGCATGGACTTGGACACGCCGGCGATGCGCGACAGGTCTTCCAGCGTCAAGCCGCGCGCCAGGCGCAGGCGCTGCAGGGTGGCGCCGACTTCGGGCGGTGCGCTCGCCGGGGCGGCGGGCGTCAGGGTGCTTACCATTTTATTCATTTGGACTTGTTTGCCGACTTGCTTGCCAACTGTGATAGCCGGGAGTAAGATTCGATATATTGAATTTCTGTTCGAGATAGAGAACTCAGTTCACTACATCGAACGAATCAACGGTACAACATCCGCCACCAAATGACAAGGACGAGGAAGACAATGAGCGACCAGGCATTCTATAGCGCCCTCCAGACGAAGCTCGACACGCTGCAGACCGAGGGGCTGTTCAAGCCCGAACGCGTAATCGCATCGCGCCAGGGCGCCGAAGTCGTGGCCGCCGATGGCCGCACGCTGATCAACATGTGCGCCAATAACTACCTCGGCCTGTCGGGCGATCCGGAAACCCAGAAGGCCGCTGCAGCCGCGCTGGAAAAGTACGGCTACGGCCTGTCCTCGGTGCGCTTCATCTGCGGCACCCAGACCGTGCATAAGGAACTGGAGCAGAAGCTGTCCGAATTCCTCGGCACCGAAGACACCATCCTGTACGCCGCGGCCTTCGACGCCAACGGCGGCGTGTTCGAGCCGCTGTTCGACGAGAACGACGCGATCATCTCGGACGCCCTGAACCACGCTTCGATCATCGACGGCATCCGCCTGTGCAAGGCCGCGCGCTATCGCTACGCCAACAACGACATGGCGGACCTGGAAAAGCAGCTGATCGCCGCCACCGACGCCGGCAAGCGCCACAAGATCATCGTCACCGACGGCGCCTTCTCGATGGACGGCACCATCGCCCAGCTCGATAAAATCGTCGAACTGGCCGAGAAATACGGCGCCCTGACCATGATCGACGAGTCGCACGCGTCGGGTTTCATGGGCAAGACCGGCCGTGGCACCCACGAGCACTTCAATGTGATGGGCAAGATCGACATCATCACCGGCACCCTGGGCAAGGCCCTGGGCGGCGCGATGGGCGGCTTCACCTCCGGCCGCAAGGAAGTCATCGAAACCCTGCGCCAGAAGTCGCGCCCCTACCTGTTCTCGAACAGCCTGGCGCCGATGATCGCCGGCGCCTCGCTGGCCGTGCTGGACCGCATCAGTAAAAGCACCGAACTGCGCGACCGCCTGCACGAGAACACCGCCTACTTCCGCAAGGAGATCGAGCGCATCGGCTTCACCATCAAGCCGGGCACGCACCCGGTGGTGCCGGTGATGCTGTTCGACGCGCCGGTGGCGCAGAAATTCGCAGCCCGCATGTTCGAACTGGGCGTGCTGCTGTCGGGCTTCTTCTACCCGGTGGTGCCGATGGGCCAGGCGCGCGTGCGCGTGCAGCTGTCGGCGGCGCACACCCGCGAACAGCTCGACACCGTGCTGAAGGCATTCGAACAAGCCGGCCGCGAGCTGGGCATCATTAAGAACTAAAACAGAAATAGGTAAAGCATGGAACGCATCCTCATCATCGGCGCCAACGGCCAGATCGGCAGTGAACTCGTGACCGCGCTGGCGGAACAGCACGGCGCGCAAAACGTCATCGCCTCCGACATCGGCGAAACCAACGTCTACGGCGCGGCGCGCTATACCCGCCTCGACGTGATGGACCGCGATGCCGTGGCCCGCATCATCGCCGAGGAAGAGATCACCCAGGTCTACCAACTGGCCGCGCTGCTGTCGGCCACCGGCGAGAAAGCCCCGCTGAAGGCCTGGAGCCTGAACATGGACGGCCTGCTGAACATCCTGGAAATCGCCAAGGCGCGCGTCGAAGCCGGCAAGCCGCTGAAGGTGTTCTGGCCGTCGTCGATCGCCGCCTTCGGTCCGAACACCCCGGCCGAGAACACCCCGCAGTACACGGTGATGGACCCGACCTCGATCTACGGCATCAGCAAGCTGGCCGGCGAGCGCCTGTGCGAGTACTACCACGCCAAATATGGCGTCGACGTGCGCAGCATCCGCTACCCGGGCATCATCAGCTTCAAATCGCCTCCGGGCGGCGGCACCACCGACTATGCGATCGCCATCTTCCACTCGGCGCTGAAGGGCGAGACCTACGAGTGCTTCCTGGGCCCCGAAACCACGCTGCCGATGATTTATATGCCGGACGCGATCCGGGCCACCATCGAACTGATGGATGCGCCGGCGGACAAGGTCGCGATCCGCTCCTCGTACAACGTGGCCGGCGTGTCCTTCAACCCGCGCGAACTGGCCGCCGCGATCCAGGCGAAGCTGCCGGCTTTCGAGATCGCCTACAAGCCGGACAGCCGCCAGCAGATCGCCGATTCCTGGCCGAAGAGCCTGGACGATGCGCGCGCGACCGCCGACTGGGGCTGGAAGGCGCGGATCGGGATTGAAGAGATGGTGGCGGACATGCTGGAAAACGTCGACGTCGGGCAGACAGCCTAAAAAAAGATTTTTCAGGAGACAGCTCATGGATATGAGCGTATTTGACCTATTCAAGATCGGCATCGGCCCATCCAGCTCGCACACGGTCGGCCCGATGGTCGCCGCGCGCCGTTTCCTGCTCGAGTGCGGGGACCTGAGCGAGGCGGTCGGCGTCGAAGCCCACCTGTATGGTTCGCTGGCGCTGACCGGTGTCGGCCACGCCACCGACAAGGCGGTGATCCTGGGCCTGATGGGCGAGACCCCGCAGGGCGTGGACCCGGACAGCGTCGAGGACAAGCTGGCCGAGGCCGAGCTGGACGGCGTGCTCAAGCTGCTCGGCACCAAGGAAGTGCCTTTCCAGTACCGCACCGGCCTGGTATGGCACAAGCAGTCGACGCTGCCCGAGCACCCGAACGGCATGAAGTTCGTGCTCAAGCTGGCGGACGGCAGCATCATCGAGCGCATCTATTATTCGGTGGGCGGCGGCTTCATCACCGCGGCGGGCGAAAGCCAGAGCCGGGCGCCGAGCGAGGGCGGCACCGCCGTGCCTTTCCCCTTCGATACCATGAGCGACCTGCTGGCGCAGGGCAGGGCGGACGGCCTCTCGATCCCGCACATGCTGCGGGCGAACGAGCTGGTGCGCATGACCGAAGAAGAGCTGAACGCGGGCCTGGACCGCATCTGGCAGGTGATGCGCGACTGTATCGCCCATGGCCTGGTCACCGAAGGCCAACTGCCGGGCGGCCTGAACGTCAAGCGCCGTGCGGCGAACCTCTGGAAGCAGGCGCACTGCGACGCCGGCAACCGCCGTAACGAACTGCCGCACGACGCCACCCACCACGTGACCCTGTACGCGATGGCCGTCAACGAGGAGAACGCGGCCGGCGGCCGGGTCGTGACCGCGCCGACCAATGGCGCGGCCGGCATCATCCCGGCGGTGCTGCGCTACTACGCCGAAGACTGCCGTCCGAGCGATGCCGAGAAGGGCATCCGCGACTTCCTTCTGACCTCGGCGGCGATCGGCATGCTGTGCAAGAAGAACGCCTCGATCTCGGGCGCCGAGATCGGCTGCCAGGGCGAGGTCGGCGTGGCCTGCGCAATGGCGGCGGCCGGCCTGGTGGCGGCGCTCGGCGGCTCCAACGAGCGCATCGAGAACGCGGCCGAAATCGGTATCGAGCACCATCTCGGCATGACCTGCGACCCGATCGGCGGCCTGGTGCAGATTCCCTGCATCGAACGCAACGGCATGGGCGCGATCAAGGCGATCACCGCCGCCTCGCTGGCGATGAAGGGCGACGGTACCCACTTCGTCAGCCTCGACAACGTGATCGAGACCATGCGCCAGACCGGCTATGACATGCAGGCCAAGTACAAGGAGACCTCGCTGGGCGGTTTGGCCATCCACGTGGTCACCGTCAACCACGCCGCGTGTTGAGCGTAGGGTGGGGTCATCCCAGCCGGGGGCTGGGATGACGTTCCCACGCATCGCACCTGAACAACTACGGTAAAAAGACAAGTTTGCTGCAGTCGCACTATAATCAATAGTCAACGTCCGCCAACTTCGATCCCGCTTACCGTATGCACTATGTGTCCACCCGCGCGACCAGCGCGTCCGCAGCACGCAATCCCCAACGCTTTTCCGACATCCTGCTGGGCGGCCTGGCGCCGGACGGCGGCCTGTATCTGCCCGCCGACTATCCGCAGGTGACCGGCGCCGAGCTCGATGCCTGGCGCGGCTTGTCCTACGCCGAGCTGGCCTATGAAATCCTGCGCAAGTTCGCGACCGACATCCCCGATGCCGACCTGAAGGCGCTGACCAGCAAGACCTACACGCCCGAGGTCTACCGCAACGCGCGCGCCGATGAATCGAGCGAAGAGATCACCCCGCTGCGCGTGCTCGAAGACGGCGCGCAGGGCAAGCTGATCCTGCAAGGCCTGTCGAATGGCCCGACCCTGGCCTTCAAGGACATGGCGATGCAGCTGCTGGGGAATCTGTTCGAGTACGCGCTGGCGAAGAACGGCGATGAGCTGAACATCTTCGGCGCCACCTCGGGCGATACCGGCAGCGCCGCCGAGTACGCGATGCGCGGCAAGCGCGGGGTCAAGGTCTTCATGCTGTCGCCGCACGCGAAGATGTCGGCGTTCCAGACCGCGCAGATGTTCAGCCTGCAGGACCCGAACATCTTCAACATCGCGGTCGAAGGCGTGTTCGACGATTGCCAGGACATGGTCAAGGCGGTCTCGAACGACCTCGAATTCAAGGCCCGTCACAAGATCGGCACCGTCAATTCGATCAACTGGGCGCGCGTGGTCGCGCAAGTGGTCTATTACTTCCGCGGCTACCTGAAGGCGACCACGTCGAACGCGCAGAAGGTCTCGTTCACGGTCCCGTCGGGGAACTTCGGGAACATCTGCGCCGGCCACATCGCGCGCATGATGGGCCTGCCGATCGCGAAACTGGTGGTGGCCACCAACGAGAACAATGTGCTGGACGAGTTTTTCCGCACCGGCGTCTACCGCGTGCGCAAACCGTCCGAGACCTTCCACACCAGCAGCCCGTCGATGGACATCTCGAAGGCGTCGAACTTCGAGCGTTTCGTCTACGACCTGGTGGGCCGCGATGCCGAGCGCACGCACGCGCTGTTCCGCAAGGTCGACACGCACGGCGGCTTCGACCTGTCGGGCGCGCCGGGCAGCGACGGCGACGAAATCAAGCGCGTGGCCGAATACGGTTTCGTCTCCGGTTGCTCGACCCACGAAGACCGCCTGGCGACCATCCGCGAAGTCTTCGACGACTACGACATCACCATCGACACCCACACCGCCGACGGCATCAAGGTCGCGCGCGAGCACATCGAGCCGGGCATCCCGATGATCGTGCTGGAGACCGCGCTGGCCGCCAAGTTCAACGAGACCATCCTGGAAGCGCTGGGCATGGACGCGGCGCGCCCGGCCGGCTTCGAGAACATCGAGGCGCTGCCGCAGCGCTTCATCGTGATGAAGCCGGACGTCGCGCTGATGAAGGCGTACATCGCCGAAAGGAGCGGCCGATGAACGCCGCAGCGACGCCGGCCCGCAAACCCCTGATGCCGGTACGCGAGGCGCTCGACTTCCTGCTGGCCGCGGCGCGGCCCGTCGACGGCGTCGAACGCGTGCCGACGCTCGAAGCGAACGGCCGCGTGCTGGCTGAAGACCAGGCATCGATGCTCGACGTCCCGGGCGCCGACAACACGCAGATGGATGGCTACGCGGTACGCGCTGCGGATTGCGCCGGCGGCGCGGCCAGCCTGAAGGTGGCCCAGCGCATCCCGGCCGGCCAGGTCGGCACTTACCTGGAGCCCGGCACCGCCGCGCGCATCTTCACCGGCGCCCTGATTCCGGAAGGCGCCGATGCGGTGGTGATGCAGGAGCAGTGCGAGCTCGATGGCGACGTGGTCACCGTCAGGCACGTGCCGCAGCCCGGCGAATGGATCCGCCGCCAGGGCGAGGACGTGCGCGCCGGCGCCGTCATCCTGCCTGCCGGCACCCGTTTGCGCAGCCAGGAGCTGGGCCTGGCCGCATCGGTCGGCCTGGCCGAGCTGCCGGTGCGGCGCCGCCTGCGCGTGGCCGTGTTCTTCACCGGCGACGAGCTGGCGATGCCGGGCGAGCCCCTGCAGCCGGGCGCGATCTACAACTCGAACCGCTTCACCTTGCGCGGCCTGCTGGAGAACTTCGGCTGCGAATTCACCGACTACGGCATCGTGCCGGACTCGCTGCAGGCGACCCGCGATACGCTGCGCGAAGCGGCCCGCGATCACGACCTGATCATCACGTCGGGCGGCGTCTCGGTCGGCGAGGAAGACCATATCAAGCCGGCGGTGGAGGCGGAAGGGCGGCTGAACATGTGGCAGATCGTCGTCAAGCCGGGCAAGCCGCTGGCCTTCGGCGAAGTCAATCGCGAAGCGGGCGGTTCGGCGTTCTTCCTCGGCCTGCCGGGCAATCCGGTGTCCAGCTTCGTGACCTTCCTGCTGTTCGTGCGGCCCTTCCTGCTGCGCCTGCAGGGCGTGAGCGGCGACGTGGCGCCACGCGCCATCCAGATGCGCGCCGACTTCGACTGGCCGAAACCTGACCGCCGCAACGAGTTCCTGCGCGCGCGCATCAACGAACAGGGCGGCCTGGACTTGTTCGCCAACCAGGGCTCGGGCGTGCTGACCTCGACCGTGTGGGCCGATGGCCTGATCGACTGTCCGCCGGGCCAGGCGATCGCGCGCGGCGACATGGTGCGCTTCATTCCCTTCAGCTTCCTGCAACACTGAGTCTTACAGGTTCACATGAATATCAATCTGCGATTTTTTGCCAGCGTGCGCGAGGCGGTCGGTACCGCCGGCGAAACGGTCACCCTGCCCGAAGGCGTATCGACCGTGGGTGCGGTACGCGAATTCCTGATCGCGCGCGGCGGCGTCTGGGCCGAGACCCTGGGCCACGAGCGTGCGCTGCGCATGGCGTTCAACCATGTGATGTGCGAGCCGGAGACGGCGATTCGCGAGGGTGGGGAGGTGGCTTTCTTCCCGCCGGTGACGGGCGGTTGAAGCGGAACGTGGGCACGGGTGCCCACCCTACGGTGATCGGTCGTGGTGACGGGGTGCCGGCGTAGGGTGGGCACCCCGTGCCCACGAGCCACAATCAAGCCAAGGTTTTTTCCGCCAGCGCCAGCAGCTTCGCACAATTTTCGTTACGCGACCCGTAATCCTTCCACGCCGTTGCGCGCGCAATCTCCTGCCACTTGCGCAGCGACTCGCCGCTCAGGTCGACCGTGCGGCCGCCCTTGCCCTGGAACAGCGCCGCCACCGCCGCATCGTCCATCTGCGCCGACTTGCGCGCAAAGGCTTCCAGCTCCGCGCCGACCGACATCAGCACGGCCTGCTGATCTTTTGGCAGGCGGTCGAAGGCGGTCTTCGAGATCAGAAGCGGCTCCAGCATGAACCAGTAGGCGCCGCCGCGCGCGGTGGTCACGTACTTCGACACTTCGTCCAGGCGGAAGGAGATCAGCGAAGACGAGGAGGTCATGGCCGCATCGAGCTGGCCCTTTTCCATGGCGCCGCGGATTTCGTTGGACGGCATGCTGACCACGTTGGCGCCGGCTTCCTTCAGGATCATGTCCATCTCGGGCGAGCCGCCACGCACCCGCAGGCCGGCCGCGTCTTCGGGGTTGACGATGGGCTTGCCCCGCGAGGCCGCGCCGCCGGCCTGCCAGATCCAGCTCAGGATGACCACGCCGCGCTCGGCCAGCATGCGGTTGAATTCCTTGCCGATCTCGGCATTCTTCCAGGCGTAGCCCTGTTCGTAGGAAGTTACCAGGCCCGGCATCAGGCCGATGTTCAGTTCGGGCAGGTCGCTGCCGGCATAGCTGAGCGGCACCAGCGCCATGTCGAGCTGGCCGCGGCTCAGGGCCGGGATCTGGTCTTCGCTCTTCATCAGCGAGGAATGCGGGTAGATCGAGAATTTGAGCCTGCCCCGGGTGCGGCGCTCGACGCCGGCCGCGAACATGCGGCACAGGCGGTCGCGGAAGTCGCCCTCGGCGACGCTGCCGCCGGGGAACTGGTGCGAGATCTTGAGATTCGTGGGCTGGGCCCATGCGGATTGAAGCCAGAGCGGACTGGTCGCGATTGCGCCCAGCAATGTCCTACGTGTCATTGCCGACATTTACATCCTCCAAGAATGTGATACGGACTACCAGACGAATCGCAGACCCCTCTGACCACCACCGCACTAGAGGCGTATGTCGTTCGTTGCAGATCTTCAAAGATCTTGTTGTACGCATAAGAATATGCCGAGCACGCTACAAGTCAAGACAATTGTTGTGCTCCTGCTCATCAAAATATGCTGCAGTGCATAGCGAAAAAGCACGATGCGCGCTGAGTATTACCCATGTGTTTGCAGGATTTCTTGCGCTGGCGCTGGAGAGCGGACGAAAAGCGCCCGCACAAATGAAAACGCCGCGGCGTGTTGCGCCGCGGCGTAAGGCTTTACCCGGTGCGGGTATTGGTGGTTTCAGCGCATCGGCAGCGGGTAAGTGGCGGGGCTGACGTTGCCGTCCTTGTCCACCGCCTGCACGCCGTACAGCACGTTATCCTTCGACATGTCGACGCGCGCCGTGGTGACCTTGCCGACGTAGCGCGCACCCTGCCACAGCGGCGCGGTCGTCTCGCGCCAGACCACGCGGTAGCCGGCGACGTCCGGTTCGGCATTCGCCTTCCAGACCAGGTCGGTGCCGTTGTCCAGCGCCGCGGTCCTGACCTTCACCTCTTGCGGCGCGGCCGGGGCCAGCGCCAGCGAGGCCAGCGACGCGGCGTTCACGCGCGTCACCTGGGCCACGTACTCGGGATCGACGAATTCCGGATAGTCGCCGATCTTCACGCCCTGTTCCACGCGCAGGTCCTGGTGCTGGTGCTTGAAGTCTTCGTTCGGCTCGGTGAAGCGCACCGCGGCATAGCCGGCGTCGAGGAAGGGGCTGTGGTCGCCGCCGCGCAGGTAGCGGTCGCGCCGGTAGATGATGTCGACCTTGAAGTCGGACACGTAACGCTCGCCGGTCTCCTTGACGTGGCGCGCCAGCTGGCGCGTGATCGAATCGTTCTCGCCGCCGGTCACCAGCAGCGTGCGCAGTTCGGGCGAAGGCGCTTCCTTCAGCGGCGGCACGCCTTCGGCGAACAGGCGCACGCGCGAGCCGTCCTTCCTGCCGTTCTCGTCGTGCGAACTGCCGATGATGTCGTTGTTCAGCATGCCGGCGATATTCAGCTTGGCGGCCTTGGCCTTCTTGGCGAAGTCGGTTGCGCCGTACAGGCCCTGTTCCTCGGCCGCCACCGTCATGAAGACCAGCGTGGCGTCGAACTTGTGGCGCGCCATCACGCAGGCCATCTCGATCACGGCCGCGGTGCCGGAAGCGTCGTCGTTGGCGCCCGGCGCGTCCGCGGTGGCATTCATCACGTCGGTGACGCGGGAGTCGTAGTGGCCGCTGACCACGTACAGGCGGTCCTTCGAAGCGGCCTGGGTACCCGGCAGGGTGGCGACCACGTTGACGATCTCGGTCGGCTTGTCGATGCGGTTGTCGACCGGGTGCAGGTGGCCGTCGAAGCGCACCTCCAACCGGCCGGCGCCGCAGCGCTCCATCTCGGACTTGATCCAGCGCCGCGCGGCGCCGATGCCGCGCGTCTCGGACGTCGTGTCCGACATCGTGTGGCGGGTGCCGAAGCCGACCAGCTTATTCACATAGGCCTGGATGCGCTGCGGCGAGATCTCCTTGACGATGGCGTCGATCTCGGCCTGGCGCGCGGGCAGGGGCCGATCGGCTGCGGCTTCGGCGGCGAAGGCCGCGCTGTGTACGGACGCGGCGCCGGCGAGCAGCAGGGCCACGGAAAGCTTGGTGAGACGGGGCATGATTCTCCTAACGAAAGAACGGAAACGGCGCGGCCGCCATCGAGCCGCGCCGGAAAGCATATAGTAGTTCCGCCCGGATGTCGCGCCCCTCAGCCCGGCATGGTCCGGCGTGTTTACAGCGAGGCCAGATACTTGCGGATCGCGTCGTTGACCTGCTGCGGCTGGTCGATCATCGCGAAGTGCCGTGCCGGGGCCACCGTCACCACCTCGACCTTCGGCGCGCCCTGCATCAGCGCGCGGTAGTAGTCGGCCTTGGCGTCGGCGGTGAGCCCCTGCGCACCGCCGTCGATGTCGAAGAAGGGCGAGATCACCAGCACCGGCGCCTGGATGTTCTTCAGGCCGGGACGCAGGTCGAGTTCGATCACGTCGGCCGCATATTGGCCGACCGATGCCGGATCGCTGCGGCCGGTGAGCAGGGCGATGTCGTCGGCCTTGCCCATGTCCATCACGCCGATGGTGCGCATATAGCCCTGCTGCTGCGAGGCGAACAGCGCCGCGTTGGCGCCGGCCAGCCGCGCTTTCATGGTCTGCGCATAGCGGCTGCGTTCGGCCGGCGGCAGGTTCTCGGTGCCGGGCATGACCGGCAGGCCGTCGATGGCGACCACGCCGCCCACCTGCGCCGGTTTGTCCTCGGCCACGGCGATGGCCATGGTCGCGCCCAGGCTGTGGCCGACGATGACCGGCTTGTCCAGACGGCGCTGTTCGATCAGCTTTTCGACGGCGGCACGCGCCGCGTCGAAGGCCTTGGCCGGCGCCGCGGGGCGGCCGTCGAAGCCGGGCAGGTTCAGGACGTAGACGGCATGCTCGCCGCTGAAGGCGCGCACCGTTTCCTGCCACACCCAGCCGCCGGTGGCCAGGCCCGGGATCAGGATCAGCGGGCGACCGGGTCGGTCCGCCTTGCCGTGCCTCTCCACCAGCACGCCATCGATCTCGAAGCGCTCGGCCGGGGCGATGGTGGCGGCGAAGCGGTTGGCCGGCGGGGCGGCCGTTTCCGCTGCGTGGCCTGGTCCGGACGAGAGCATCGCAACGAGGACGCCGACGGCGACGGGGAAAAGCGCGTAGGGTTTGCGGCAGGTGAAGAGGCTCATGCTGGCTCCTGGTCTGGGAAGAAGATGGTTTCGATCGGTCGTGCAAACAGTCTGGAAATCGCGAAGGCCAGCGGCAGGCTCGGGTCGTACTTGCCGGTCTCGATGGCGATCACGGTCTGGCGCGAGACGCTCAGCAGGTCGGCCAGGTGGGCCTGGCTCCAGCCGCGTTCGCCGCGCAGGTCGCGGATCAGGTTCTTCATCGGTCGAGCACCTTGCGCATGAAGGTCACGGCGCCGGTGCTGACGCCCATGCCGATCCAGACCCAGAACATCGAGATCTTGGGGAAGCCGGCGGTCTCGAGAAAACCGTAGGTGAAGGTGCCGGCCAGCGTGATCGCGGCGGCGACGGCGATGTTCTCCAGCAGGCGGATGCGCTGGTATTCGTCGATGCGGGCGACATGGCGCACGATGGTCCGGATCATCAGGCCGAAGCCGATCATCGGGGTGACCAGCACCAGGGTGCGCAGCCAGCCATCCTCCATCGGCCGGCCGTAGCGGATCGCGGCCGACAGCAAGACGGTATACACCACGAGCGCCGTCATCAGTTCGATGTAATAAGCGCGGGTAACGCGTTTCTCATGCATGTTGTCTCCTCGAGGTATGTAAAGGTCACTTGTCATGTAAAGCATGCTTGACACTGTAGGCCGTAAAAAATCCGATGTCAAGCACCCTTTACATATATTTTCGAGCACCCGGATCGACTACAATGCCGGCCCATGAGCACCCACCCCCAAACGCCTGATTCCGCACGCCGCGCCATCGTCATCGGCGGCGGCCCCGCCGGCCTGATGGCGGCCGAGATCCTGTCCGCCGGCGGCGTACAGGTCGACCTGTACGACGCCATGCCCTCCGTGGGACGCAAGTTCCTCCTGGCCGGCAAGGGCGGCATGAACATCACCCATTCCGAGGACTTCGACGCCTTCGCCGGCCGCTACGGCAAGCGCCGCGCCGAGGTCGAAGCCTGGCTGGCCGGCTTCAGCCCGCAGCAGGTGCGCGAGTGGATCCATGGCCTCGGCGTCGATACCTTCGTCGGCAGCTCGGGCCGCGTGTTCCCGACCGATATGAAGGCCGCGCCGCTGCTGCGCGCCTGGCTGCACCGCCTGCGCGAGAATGGCGTGCGCTTCCACATGCGCCATCGTTGGCTGGGCTGGCGCGAGGGGCAACTGGTCTTCGCCACCCCGGACGGCGAACGGCTGGACGCCGCCGATGCGACCGTGCTGGCGCTGGGCGGGGCGAGCTGGGCGCGCCTGGGTTCGGACGGGGCCTGGGTGCCGCTGCTCAGCGAAAAAGGCGTCGAGCTGGCGCCGCTGGTGCCGATGAACTGCGGTTTCGATACCGATTGGAGTGCGCATTTCAGCAGCCGCCACGCCGGCGCGCCGCTGACCACGGTCGGCCTGGCGGTGCAGGACGCGGACGGCCATGGTCTCTACCGCAAGGGCCAGTTCGTGGTCACCGCCACCGGCATCGAGGGCAGCCTGGTCTATGCGCTGTCCGCACACATCCGCGACCGCATCCTGCGCGATGGCGAGGCGACGGTCTGGATCGACCTGCTGCCCGATCACGATGCCGCGCGCGTACTGGCCGAGGTGACGCATCCGCGCGGCACCCGTTCGATGTCCAGCCACCTGCAAAGCCGGCTCGGGATCAAGGGCGTGAAATCGGGCCTGCTGCACGAATGCCTGAGCAAGGACGAGTATGCGGATCCGGCCAGGCTGGCGCGGGCCATCAAGGCGCTGCCGCTGAAGCTCGTCCGGCCGCGCCCGATCGACGAAGCGATCAGCAGCGGCGGCGGGGTGCGTTTCGAGGCGCTGGTCGGCCAGGCCGGCATGTTGCGCGCGTTGCCGGGCGTGTTCGTGGCCGGCGAAATGGTGGACTGGGAAGCCCCGACCGGCGGTTACCTGCTCACCGCCTGCTTCGGCAGCGGGCGCGCGGCGGGCCGGGGCGCCCTCGACTGGCTGGGCCGCGAGGACTGAGCCTGCTCAGTCCTCGAAATGCACGCTGCCGCTGCCGTTGCGGCTGACGGCGCGGTTGTCGGGGTTGCCATGGACGGTGGATTCGCCGCTGCCCGTCATCTCGACCTGCACCCGCTTACTCGCATAGACGGCGCTGGTGCCCGAGCCCTGGTGCTGCAGCTCGACCTGCTCGGCGCGCAGGTGACGCGCGTCCAGCTCGCCGGAGCCGGCCAGCTCCGCATGCAGTTCGCGCGCGGCCCCGACCAGGGTCAAATGGCCCGAACCCTTGAGGTCCGCCGTCACGCGCTCGGCATTCCCGGCGGTGAATTCAAGCTCGCCGCTGCCCTGCAGGGCGGTCTCGATCTCGCGGTAGCGGCCGTGGAAGCGCAGGCCGGCCGAGCCGGTGAGGTTGACCTCGATTTTGTCGCCGGAGAAGCCGCTGACGTCGTGCTGGCCGCTGCCGGCGATGTTCAGGCTTTCGAGCGTGGGCAAGACCAGGATGACTTCGATCGGCTGGCGATGGCGCAACAGGATGCCGCGCGGGCCGATGTGCAGGGTGTTGCCCTCGACCGTGGTGTCGACGTTGGCCAGCAGGCGCTGTTCGCCGCGTACTTCGAGCGAGGCCTTGGTGCCCTGGCGCAGGGTCAGGTTGATCGGGCCGCTGACGTCGACCTCGGCGACATTCGCGCCGAGCGTGCGTTTTTCGGTGTCGACCAGGCGGCTGCCGGCGCTCGCCGTGCCGCCCGTGCCCTGGGCGCGCAGCATGCTGTAGGAAGCGCCGATCAGCAGCAGGGCGAGCAGCAGCAGGGCGAAGCCGGTTTTCATCAATGCGCGCATGGCAGGCCTCTCAGTGTCCCTTGAGCAGGGAAAAATTCATCTGGAAGTAGCGCTTGACCCCATGCGCCGCGTAGCGCGTCACCACCAGCGACAGCAGGAACATCGCAATCCCGCCGAGCACCATGCCGAAGCCGAACAGGGTCTGGGTGGTGCGCGAGTCGGCATCCATGTCGGTCGTGATGTGCAGCTGGTTGCCGGCCACCACCTCGGCGCCGCGGCGCAGGCGCGATGCCGGCCTTTCCTCGGTGCCGTCGGGGGCGGCGCCTTCCTCGTGCACGTTGATGCCCTTTTCGTCGATCTGGACCCGGATCTGGCGCTTGGCATCCGGATCGTCGCTGTCGATCTGGACGTAGCGGGTCGGCAGGTCGAGCCGCAGCTCGCTGTTGCCGGCCAGGCCGCTGGCGGTGATCGCGATCCCGCTGAGGTAGAAGGCCAGGGCCGCGGCGTACAGCGCCATCAGCAGGGCCGTGAACACCATCGCCGGCACGATCATGAAGAGGTTGAAGATGGCCAGGCCGGCGCCCGACACCAGTACCCGCAGCACCCCGGCCGGGTTGCGCTTCGGCGCCACGTTGAACTGCGGCGCGGGGGGCTGAGCACCGGCCTGGGCGCCGGCTTGCGCGCCGAGCTGTGCCTGATGGCTGTTGGCGCGCAGCGTCATCGCGATCCTGGTCGGCTCGTCAAGCTCCTGCGCCACCTCCTGTTCGCTGCGTCCGGCATTCAGCCCGTCGACGAAGCGCTGTTCGTAGTAGCCCAGGGTCTTGGCCTGCAGCTCCGGCGGCAGGCCCAGCATGGCGCGTTTCAGCAGCTCGAGGTATTCCAGCTTTCCCATCGAATGCTCCGCTTCAGTTCCGCGCGACCATCAGCATGGCGTCCGTCGCCGGGTCGCCCGAGGCGCCCAGGCCGGGATGCCACAGCACCGCCATCGCGGCGGCGACGAAGGCGAGCAGGAGCAGGGTGCGCAGGGCCAGCAGGCTGTTCATTTGCAAATCCGATAACACTTGTTTCGATGATGCTACTGTACGCGTCCGCGGTCCATGCCGCCACGCTCTTGCGATAGGCTGCAGTTTTCGCGGCCCAGGCTGCGTCTGGGCTGGACGGCCGGCTTTCACGCCTTCGGGCTGAGGGCGAGGCGGGCCGCCGCCGTGCCGCTGCGTACCGCCGTCTCCAGGGTGGCCGGATAGTCGCCGGCGGTGTAGTCGCCGGCCAGGAACAGGCCGGGCAGGGCGGTGCTGTTCGCCGGTCGCACCAGGCCCGGGGTGCAGGCGAAGGTGGCGCGCTTTTCCGTCAATACGCGCTGCCAGCGCGGCTGCGCCAGGCCGGGCTGGCGGAAGGCCGCCGCCAGCTGGCTGGCGACCGCCGTGGCCAACGCGTCCTGCTCCAGGCTGGCCGCGTCGGCGGCGGCGCTGACAACCACCGCCAGCAGGCCGCCCTGGCCCGGATCCAGCTGGCCGCGGTCGAACACGAACTGGCCCCAGGCGCCATGTGCCGGATCGTCGAGCAGGGCGCAGAAGGGCTGGGGCAGGCGCAGGTCGGCTGCGTACTGCAGGTAGACCGTCGAGATCGGCTCGTACTCGAAGGCGTCCAGCTGCGCCGCCAGGGCATCCAGCTCGGGCAGGGCGCGCAGCAGGGCGGCGCTCTGCCAGGCCGGCGTGGCCAGGAGCACGGCGTCGGCCTCGGCCGCGTCGGCGCCGCTGCGCACCTGCCAGCCTGTGGCTTGCGGCGCGATCGCGTCGACGCGCGCACCGCACAGCACCTTGCCGCCGCGTCCCTCGATGTAGCGGCGCGCCGCCTCGGGGAACAGGGCGTCGAGCAGCACCCGTGGCAGCAGCATGTCGGAAGCCTTGCGCCTGGCGCCCAGGCTGTCGCGCAGCACCGCCAGGAACACGTTGGCGGAGGCGCGCTCGATCGGCGTGTTCAGGGCGGCCAGGCACAGCGGCTGCCACATCAGGCGGATCAGGCGCGGGGTCTGGCCGAAACGGGTCAGCAGTTCGGCCACGCTGCAGTCGAGGTTCAGGCCCCAGTCCATCCAGCGCGCGCTGGTGGTGAAGCGGGCCAGCGCCAGCTTGTCTTCGCGTTCGAGTCCTCTGGCGCGCAGCAGGGCCGCCAGCATGTGCAGCGGGGCCGGCAGGCGCGGCGCGACGAAGTCCATCAGGCCGCTTTGCGGCGGATAGCGCATCTGCAGCGGCAGGCGCAGCAGGGCGTCGGACTCGCGTACGCCCACCCGGCGCAGCAGCGCCAGCGTGTCCGCATAAGCGCCGAGCAGGATGTGCTGGCCGTTGTCGAGCATGGCTTCCCTGGCCTGCACGGCGCGGGCGCGGCCGCCCAGCGTGCGCGCGGCCTCGAACAGCGTGACGCGGGCGCCCTTCGCGGCCAGTTCGACGCCGGCCGCGCAACCGGCCCAGCCGCCGCCGATGACTGCGATGTGCTTAGCCACGGCGCTCAGCCACGGATGTAGGTTTTCCACGCCAGCCACAGCTTGCGCAGCGGCGTGAGGGAGATGCGCTGGTTCAGGACCTTGAAGTCGTCGCGTTCGATCTCGTCGAGGACGGTGCGGTAGATCGCCGCCATCATCAGGCCGGGACGCTGGGCGCGCCGGTCTTCCTTGGGCAGCAGGGCGAAGGCTTCGTCGTAGACGGCGCGCGCGCGATCGGCCTGGAATTTCATCAGCGCTTCGAACTTCTCGCTGTGGCGGAAATTCAGGATGTCGGCCGCGGTCACGCCGAACTGCTGCAGTTCGTTGACCGGCAGGTAGATGCGGCCCTTGCGCGCATCGTCGCCGACGTCGCGGATGATGTTCGTCAGCTGGAAGGCCAGGCCCAGCTTCTCGGCGTATTGCAGCGTCTGCGGATTGGTCACGCCGAAGATGCTGGCCGAGAGGATGCCGACCACGCCGGCCACATGCCAGCAGTATTTGCGCAGGCCCGCGTAATCGAGGTAGCGCGACTGGTCCAGATCCATCTCCATGCCGTCGACGATGGCCTGCAGGTGCTCCTGCTGCAGATTGTAGGCCGCCAGGTGCGGCTGCAGCGCCTGGGTCACCGGGTGGGTCGGCGCGCCCTTGTACATGGCGGCCAGCTCGGTGCGCCACCAGGCCAGCTTGATGCGCGCCACCGACTGGTCATGGGTCTCGTCGACGGTGTCGTCGACCTCGCGGCAGAACGCATACAGCGCCGTGATCGCCCTGCGCCGCTCGGGCGGCAGGAACAGGAAGCTGTAGTAGAAACTGGAGCCGCTTTGGACGGTCTTTTGTTGGCAGTAGTCGTCGGGAGACATAGATAAATAAGTCGTGGCGCGTGGTGCAAGTCCGCTATCTTAGCCGATCCGGCGCCGGCCGAGTACCATCGCGGCCTTACATCCTGGCGGCGCGCCATAGCAGCAGCGCCCAGTCCAGGCGCTTGAGCTGCGGCCGGCGCCGGAACACATCGTAATCCGCGCGCTCGATCGCTTCCAGGATCCGCAAACCGCCCTGTACGACCAGGCGCAGCTCCCAGCCGATCCGTCCCGGCAGCCGCGTGGCCAGCGGCGCACCCTCCAGCATCAGCGCGCGCGCCCGTTCGACCTCGAAGCGCATCAGTGCGCGCCAGGCCGGGTTGGCCTCGCCCTGCACGATCTGGATTTCGCTCACGCCGAAGCGCGCCAGGTCTTCCTGGGGCAGGTAGATGCGACCCTTGCCGATGTCGATGCCGACGTCCTGCCAGAAGTTGATCAATTGGAGTGCCGAGCACACCGCGTCCGACTCGCGCAGGCTGGTCGCGTCGACGGTGCCGTACAGGCCCAGCATCAGGCGGCCGACCGGGTTGGCCGAGCGGCGGCAATAATCCAGCAGCGCCGGGTAGTCGGCGTAGCGGGTGGTGACCACGTCCTGGCGGAAGGCGCTCAGCAGGTCGCGCAGCGGCTGCAGGGGCAGGGCGTGGCGGCGCAGGGCCTCGGCCAGGCGCGCGAACATCGGGTCCGCAGGCGTGTCGCCCCGTTCGATGATGTCCAGCGCCGCATCGTAGGCGTTCAGGCCGGCGAGGCGTTCGGCGGGCAGCGCGTCACCCTCGTCGGCGATGTCGTCGGCGCTGCGCGCGAAGGCGTAGATCGCCTCGACCGCGGGCACCAGGCGGCGCGGCAGCAGGATCGAAGCGACGGGAAAATTTTCGTAGTGATCGACGGGCATTGAGAACTGACTCTAACGTCATTTACTGGCGGTGTTTGCATGATTATAATTGCTCGGATTTAATAAAAGAATATCGTCGCCGCCTTTGCCGCGCCAGCGCGGCCTGCCTCCAAGAGGAAATCACTGTGCACCTACCCCGTATTCCGCTCTCGCGTTCCCTGATCGCCGCGTCCGTTGCGCTGTCCCTGCTGGCTGGCTGCTCGAAGGAGGCGCCGCCGCCGGAAGACGTGCGCCCGGTGCGCGCGCTGACCCTGGCGGCCGGCGGCATCAACGCCAGCACCACCTTTTCCGGCGACGTCCGCCCGCGCTACGAGTCGCGCCTGGGTTTCCGGGTCGGCGGCAAGATCAGTGCGCGCAAGGTGGACGTCGGTTCCAGCGTCAAGCGCGGCACCGTGCTGATGCAGCTCGATCCGCAAGACCTGCGGCTCGGACAAACCCAGGCCCAGGCCAGCCTGCGCGCAGCCCAGACCAGTTATGAGCTGGCGCGCGCCGAGCTGAAACGCTACCAGGACCTGCGCAGCCAGAATTTCGTCAGCCAGGCGGTGCTCGACCAGAAGGTCGCGGCGGCGCGCTCGGCCCAGGCCAGCGTCGAGGCGGCGCGCGCGCAGTCGCGCGAACAGGCCAACCAGACCGGTTACGCCAGCCTGGAAGCGGATACCGAGGGCGTGGTCACCGGCATCGACGCCGAGGTCGGGCAGGTGGTGCAGGCCGGCACCCCGGTGGTGCGGGTGGCGCGCACCGACGAGAAGGAAGTCGTGATCGGCGTGCCGGAAGACCAGGTCGACGAGCTGCGCCACGCCGACCAGGTCAAGGTGCGCCTGTGGGCCGACCCGGACCGCAGCATTCCGGGCAAGATCCGCGAAGTCGCGCCGGTGGCCGATCCCGCCACCCGCACCTATACCGTCAAGGTCTCGATCCCGGCCAGCGAGGACGTGCGCCTCGGGATGACGGCCGTGGTCGAGATCCAGCGCCAGGCCGCCGGCGGCAGCCAGTTGCGCGTGCCGCTTTCGAGCCTGGTGCAGAACAAGGGTGCCAGCGCGGTCTGGGTGGTCGAGAACAACGCCGTCAGGCTGCAGCCGGTGCAGGTCGGCGGCGTGGCCGGCAACGACGTGCTGCTGAGCGGCGGCGTCCAGCCCGGCCAGACCATCGTCACGGCCGGCGTCAATCTGCTCAAGCCCGGCCAGAAGGTCAGGATCCTGACCGCCGACGTGGCGCGCCGCGCCGATGCGGAAACCGAAGCGGCGGGCACGCCGGCGGTGGGCGGCAAATGAAGCATTTCAATCTGTCGCGCTGGGCACTGGAAAACATCCCGCTGACGCGCTACCTGATCGCGGTCCTGCTCCTGGCCGGCATCATCGGCTACCAGCAGTTGGGCCAGGACGAGGACCCGCCCTTCACCTTCCGCGCGATGGTGATCCAGGCCCGCTGGCCCGGCGCCACCGCGGTGCAGATGGCCCAGCAGGTTACCGACCCGCTCGAGCGCAAGCTGCAGGAAACGCCTTACGTCGACAAGATCCGCAGCTTCTCCAAGCCGGGCGAAACCACCATCATCCTCGAGCTGCGCGAATCGACGCCGCCGAAAGAAGTCCCGCCGACCTGGTACCAGGTGCGCAAGAAGATCGGCGACATCGCGCTCACGCTGCCGCAGGGTGTGATCGGCCCCTTCTTCAACGATGAATTCGGCGATACCTACGGCTCCATCTTCGCGCTCTCCGGCGACGGTTTCACCTATGCCGAGATGCGCGATTACGCCGACTTCGTGCGTCAGCAGTTACTCAATGTGCCGCTGGTCGCCAAGGTCGAGCAGTTCGGGGTGCAGGCCGAGAAGGTCAACATCCTGTTCTCGCAGCAGAAGTTCGCCCAGCTGGGCATCCCCTTCGACGCCATCGTCAACCAGATCGCGACCCAGAACGGGGTCGAGTCGGCCGGTGTGCTGGTGACGCCGAGCGAGAACCTGCAGGTGCGCGTGACCGGCGCCCTCAAGACCGTACAGCAGCTGGAGAATCTCAGCCTGCGCGCCGGGAATACCACCTTCCGCCTCGGCGATTTCGCCACCGTGCAGCGCGCCTACGAGGACCCGCCGCGCGAGAAGATGCGCTTCAACGGCAAGGAAGTGATCGGCCTGGGCGTGTCGATGGAAAAGGGCGGCAACATCATCCAGCTCGGCAAGGGGCTGGAAGACACCGTGGCGCGCATCCGTGCCCAGCTCCCGGTCGGTATCGAGCTGGAACGCGTGTCGAACCAGCCGGCGGCGGTCACGGCCTCGGTTTCCGAATTCATGCACACGCTGATCGAGGCGGTGGTGATCGTGCTGATCGTCTCCTTCCTGGCGCTGGGCCTGCACAGCAAGCCGCGCTGGCGCGTCGACGTGCGCCCCGGGCTGGTGGTGGCGCTGACGATTCCGCTGGTGCTGGCGATTACCTTCCTGTTCATGCGGATCTTCGACATTTCGCTGCACAAGGTGTCGTTGGGCGCGCTGATCATCGCGCTCGGCCTGCTGGTCGACGACGCCATCATCGCCGTCGAAATGATGGTGCGGAAGATGGAGGAGGGCATGTCGCGCTTCGAGGCGGCCACCTTCGCCTACACCTCGACCGCTTTCCCGATGCTGACCGGGACCCTGATCACGGCCGCCGGCTTCCTGCCGATCGGCCTGGCCAAGTCGGCGGCCGGCGAATACACCTTCTCGATGTTCTCGGTGAATGCGATCGCGCTGGTGGTGTCGTGGGTGGTGGCGGTGACCTTCACGCCCTATATCGGTTTCATTTTGCTGAAGGTGCAGCCGCACCCAGGCGGCGAGCATGGCGGCCACGACGTGTTCGACACGCCGGCCTACAACCGCTTCCGGCGCGTGGTCAACTGGTGCGTGAACTTCCGCATGACGACCATCGCGCTGTCGCTGGCGGTGTTCGCGCTGGGTGTGTTCGGCTTCAAGTTCATCGAGAAGCAGTTCTTCCCGGATTCCAGCCGCCCCGAGCTGTTGGTCGAGATGTGGCTGCCGGAAGGGACCAGCTTCGCGGCCAACGAGGCCCTGGTCAAGAAGTTCGAGGGATGGGTGCGGCGCCAGCCGGAACTGGATAGCGTGACCAGCTATGTCGGCACCGGCAGTCCGCGCTTCTACCTGCCGCTGGACCAGATCTTTCCGCAGTCGAACGTTTCGCAACTGGTGGTGCTGCCCAAGTCGGCGCACGAACGCGAGAGCCTGATGCGCAAGATCCAGCTCGTGCTGAAGAACGATTTTCCGGAAGTGCGCGGGCGCGTGAAGCTGCTGCCGAACGGCCCGCCGGTACCGTATCCGGTGCAGTTCCAGGTGTCGGGGCCGGACATCGCCGTGGTGCGCGGCGTGGCCGACCAGGTCAAGGAAGTGCTGCGCGCGAACCCGAACGCGGTCGGCGTCAACGACAACTGGAACGAGTCGGTCAAGGTGCTGCGCCTCGATCTCGACCAGGACAAGCTGCGCGCGCTGGGCGTGACCAGCCAGGCAGTGCGCCGCACCGTCGCCACCGTGCTGTCGGGGACGACCATCGGCCAGTTCCGCGAGAGTAACCGCCTGATCGACATCGCCGTGCGCCAGCCGATCGAAGAGCGCTCGACCATGTCGGTGCTGGCCAACACCAATATCCCGACGCCGTCCGGGCGCGCGGTGCCGCTGTCGCAGGTGGCGCGCATCGAATTCGTGTGGGAGCCGGGCGTGGTCTGGCGCCAGGGCCGCGAGTGGGCGATCATGGTGCAGTCGGACGTGGTCGAGGGTATCCAGGGGCCGACCGTGTCGACCCAGGTCGGGCAGAAACTGGATGCGCTGCGCGCCAAGCTGCCGGCCGGCTACCGCATCACGCTGGAGGGCGCCGCGGCCGACAGTTCCGAGGCGGAAGCCTCGATCTCCGCGAATTTGCCGCTGGTGCTGTTCATCGTGTTCACGCTGCTGATGCTGCAGCTGCACAGCTTCTCGCGCGCGCTGCTGGTGTTCCTGACCGGCCCGCTGGGCGTGGCCGGAGCCGCGATGGCCTTGCTGCTGCTGGACCGGCCCTTCGGTTTTGTGGCCAACCTGGGTGTGATCGCGCTGTTCGGCATGATCATCCGGAATTCCGTGATCCTGGTCGACCAGATCGAAACCAGTATCGCCGAAGGGGTGGCGGCCTGGGATGCGATCGTCGAAGCGGCGGTGCGGCGTTGCCGGCCGATCCTGCTGACGGCAGCCGCGGCGGCACTGGCGATGATTCCGCTGTCGCGCTCGGTATTCTGGGGTCCGATGGCGGTGGCGATCATGGGCGGCCTGCTGGTGGCGACCGCGCTGACGCTGTTGTTCCTGCCCGCCTTGTATGCGGCATGGTTCAGGGTGAAAAAGCCGCAATGAGCTCATCCATTGCGCACGTTTCAAAAATCCCCAATGGTGTCAGAAAATCCAGTAAAATAACTGGTTGAAGTTGTAGCCCCTAAACAGCGGAGTGCAGGGCGACCGGTTTTACGCACGGGCGCCCTTTGTTTTTGCGGCAAAATGCAATCCTGCGCGAGGATGGCGAAATTGGTAGACGCACCAGGTTTAGGTCCTGACGCCAGCAATGGTGTGGGGGTTCGAGTCCCCCTCCTCGCACCACGAATAATTATTTTTTTGGACGATTTTAACAATGGCAACTGCAGTCGAAAACCTGGGTAAACTCGAGCGTCGCTTGACTCTTACTTTTCCGCTGAGCGACGTACGTACGGAAGTTGAAAAGCGCCTCAAAGTGCAGGCCAAGACCGCTCGTGCACCGGGCTTCCGTCCGGGCAAAGTGCCCCTGAAAATGGTTGCGGCTCAGTACGGCTTCCAGATCGAATCCGACGTGCTGAACGACAAGGTCGGCCAGGCGTTCGGCCAGGCTGCCGAAGAAAACCAGCTGCGCGTTGCCGGCATGCCGAAAATCGAGCCGAAGCAGGACGCGCCGGAAGGCATGCTGGCTTTCGACGCCACTTTCGAAGTCTACCCGGAAGTGAGCCTGCCTGACCTGGCCGGCATCGAAGTCGAGACCGCCAAGGCCGAGGTGTCGGGCGCCGAAATCGACAAGACCATCGACATCCTGCGCAAGCAGCGCGTGCACTTCCACACCAAGGGTGAGGCAGGCGAGCATGGCGACGGTGGCGAGCCGGTGGCCGCCAACGGCGACCGCGTGACCGTCGACTTCGTCGGCAGCATCGACGGCGTCGAATTCGCCGGCGGCAAGGCCGACAACTATGCATTCGTGCTGGGCGAAGGCCGCATGCTGCCGGAATTCGAAGCCGCCACCGTCGGCCTGAAAGTCGGCGAAAGCAAGACCTTCCCGCTGGCCTTCCCGGAGGATTACCACGGCAAGGATGTCGCCGGTAAAACCGCCGAGTTCACCATCACCCTGAAGAAGCTGGAGTGGGCGCACCTGCCGGAAGTCGACGCCGAGTTCGCCAAGTCGCTGGGCATCGAAGACGGCAGCGTCGAGAAGATGCGCGAAGACATCAAGGTCAACCTGGAGCGTGAAGTCACCGCCCGCATCAAGGCCCGCAACAAGGAAGCCGTGATGGATGCGCTGGTCAAGGCCACCGAAATGGACGTGCCGAAGGTCATGATCGAGCAGGATTCGCAGCGTCTGGCCGAGCAGACGCGCCAGGACATGGCCCAGCGCGGCATGGACGTGAAGAGCCTGCCGTTCCCGGCCGACCTGTTCGCCACCAAGGCCGAGCGCCGCGTGCGCCTGGGTCTGATCCTGTCGCAACTGGTGCAGGAAAACAACCTGCAGGCAACCCAGGAGCAGGTGAAGTCGCAGATCGAAGACTTCGCGCAAAGCTACGAAGACCCGAAAGAAGTCCTGAAGTATTACTATAGCGATCGCCGTCGTCTGGGCGAGATCGAAGCTCTTGTATTGGAAGAAAACGTCGTTAACTATGTGCTGGGCAAGGCAAAGGTGACGACCAAGGACATCGCCTTTGACGAGCTGATGGGCAGCGCGCCGCAAGCCTGAGCTTCGGTGTAAGCTAGTCCTCTGAAGCCCGGCCGCCGGCGATCGCTGGTCCCGGGCTTCTTTAACTCTTCTTTAAGGAAAGTGACAGGTATGAATCGTAATCCTGCGTTGGATACCCAAGCCCTCGGTCTGGTGCCGATGGTGATCGAGCAGAGCGGCCGCGGCGAGCGCGCCTACGACATCTACTCGCGCCTGCTGAAGGAGCGCGTGATCTTCCTGGTTGGCCCTGTCAACGACCAGATGGCCAACCTCATCGTGGCCCAGCTGCTGTTCCTGGAAAGCGAAAATCCGGACAAGGATATTTCGCTCTACATCAACTCGCCGGGCGGTTCGGTGTCGGCTGGCCTGGCCATCTTCGACACGATGAACTTCATCAAGCCGGATGTGTCGACCCTGTGCACGGGCCTGGCGGCCTCGATGGGTGCCTTCCTGCTGGCAGCCGGCGCCAAGGGCAAGCGTTTCTCGCTGCCGAACTCGCGCGTCATGATTCACCAGCCGTCCGGCGGTTCGCAGGGCATGGCGTCGGATATCGAAATCCAGGCCAAGGAAATCCTGTACCTTCGCGAGCGCCTGGCCCGCATCATGGCGGACAACACCGGCCAGACCATCGAACAGATCCACAAAGACACCGACCGCGACCGCTTCATGTCGAGTGAGGAAGCCGTGGAATACGGTCTGATCGATCGGGTCTTGACCAATCGCGCATAAGCCTCCACTTAGATGTTGCTGAAAGACGCCCGAGCGCAACAGCGGATCGGGCGTTCTTTTTTTATTTCGGGTAGCATGGAGACGTGCGCGCTTGTTGCGCACCCGTATTAGCGTTATATTCACAGCAATTCAACAGAAACTTGCCCCATGTCTGACAAAAAATCCTCCAGCGGTGAAAAACTCCTGTACTGCTCCTTCTGCGGCAAGAGCCAGCATGAGGTGAAGAAGCTCATCGCGGGACCGTCGGTCTTCATCTGCGATGAGTGCATCGATCTGTGCAACGACATCATCCGTGACGAGACCTCGAACGTGGAATCGGTGGCTGGTGGCGCCAAGTCCGACCTGCCGACCCCGCACGAGATCGCCGAACTGCTCGACCAGTACGTGATCGGCCAGCAAACGGCCAAGCGCATCCTGTCGGTGGCGGTGTACAACCACTACAAGCGCCTCAAGCACCTGGGCAAGAAGGACGACATCGAGCTGTCCAAGAGCAATATCCTGCTGGTGGGCCCGACTGGTTCTGGCAAGACGCTGCTGGCCCAGACCCTGGCGCGCACCCTGAACGTCCCCTTCGTCATCGCCGATGCGACCACGCTGACCGAAGCCGGCTACGTGGGTGAGGACGTCGAGAACATCATTCAGAAGCTGCTGCAGAGCTGTAATTACGAAGTCGAGAAGGCCCAGCGCGGCATCGTCTACATCGACGAGATCGACAAGATTTCGCGCAAGTCGGACAACCCGTCGATCACCCGCGACGTCTCGGGCGAGGGCGTGCAGCAGGCGCTGCTGAAACTGATCGAGGGCACCATGGCCTCGGTGCCGCCGCAGGGCGGGCGCAAGCACCCGAACCAGGACTTCGTGCAGATCGACACCACCAACATCCTGTTCATCTGTGGCGGCGCTTTCGACGGCCTCGACAAGATCGTTCAGAACCGTTCGGAAAAGTCGGGCATCGGCTTTGGCGCCAACGTCAAGAGCCAGACCTCGCGTTCGGTCAGCGACGTGCTGATGGAAGCCGAGCCGGAAGACCTGGTCAAGTTCGGCCTGATTCCGGAACTGGTGGGCCGTCTGCCGGTCGTGGCCACGCTCGCCGAGCTGACCGAAGAAGCGCTGATCCAGATCCTGGTCGAGCCGAAGAACGCGCTCATCAAGCAGTATTCGAAACTGCTGGACATGGAAGGCGCGGAACTCGAAATCCGGCCGGCGGCCCTGCACGCGATTGCCAAGAAAGCACTGGCGCGCAAGACCGGCGCACGTGGCCTGCGTTCGATCCTGGAACACGCGCTGCTGGATGTGATGTATGAATTGCCGAGTCAGCAAAATGTCGTGAAAGTCGTGATCGATGAAAATACGATCACGAATGGCGCGAAACCTTTGCTGATTTATAGCGAATCGCCGAAAGCCGCTGGGGAAAATTAAAAATTTCCTCGCGCACACAACACAAAAGGTCTTGAAACGCTGATTCTTGGCGGTACAATTTATCTCAACAAAAGACCACGGCTTCAAACGGAAAGCCACTCGTGACCCTGGTCGCGTAGTGGCTTTTTTATTTGAATAACGCTTTTGTCGGAACGGCTATATTAGATTGCCGCATTTATTGCGGAAAATAATTTTGAGGCCGGTCTTGTGTTCCGACGCTGTGCGCCCCACATCGTCAACACGCTTTTTATAAGGTATGCCATGACCACTACTAAATTTACTGAACAGATGACCTTGCCGCTGCTGCCATTGCGCGACGTGGTCGTGTTTCCGCATATGGTGATACCTCTGTTCGTCGGCCGCCCGAAATCGATCAAGGCGCTCGAAGCCGCGATGGAGCAGGGTAAGAGCATCATGCTCGCAGCCCAAAAGGCCGCTGCCAAGGACGAACCTTCCGCCGCAGACATCTACGAGATCGGCTGCGTGGCCAATATTCTGCAAATGCTGAAGCTGCCCGACGGTACCGTGAAGGTGCTGGTCGAAGGCGCGCAGCGTGCCCGTATCAACCACATCACCGACGCACCGAGCCACTTCGTCGCCGACCTGACCCCGATCAACTCCGAAACCGGCGACGATTCGGAAGTCGAGGCGATGCGCCGCGCGATCGTCCAGCAGTTCGACCAGTACGTCAAACTCAACAAGAAGATCCCGCCCGAGATCCTGGCTTCGCTGGCCGGCATCGACGACGCCGGCCGCCTGGCCGACACCGTTGCCGCCCACCTGCCGCTCAAGCTCGAGCAGAAGCAGGTCATCCTCGAGATCTTCAACGTCTCCAAGCGCCTTGAGCACCTGCTCGGCCAGCTGGAAGGCGAACTCGACATCCTGCAGGTCGAAAAGCGCATCCGTGGCCGCGTCAAGCGCCAGATGGAGAAATCGCAGCGCGAGTACTACCTGAACGAGCAGGTCAAGGCCATCCAGAAGGAACTGGGTGAGGGCGAAGACGGCGCCGACATCGAAGAGCTCGAGAAGAAAGTGATCGCAGCCAAGATGCCGAAGGAAGCCATGGAAAAAGCCCAGGCCGAGATCAAGAAGCTGAAGATGATGTCGCCGATGTCGGCCGAAGCCACCGTCGTGCGCAACTACATCGACACCTTGGTCGGCCTGCCTTGGAAGAAGAAATCCAAGGTCACCATCGACCTGGAAAAGGCCCAGCAGGTGCTGGAGTCGGACCACTACGGCCTCGACAAGATCAAGGAACGCATCCTCGAGTACCTCGCGGTCCAGCAGCGCGTCGACAAGCTGAAGGCCCCGATCCTGTGCTTCGTCGGTCCTCCGGGCGTGGGTAAAACCTCGCTGGGCGAGTCGATCGCCCGCGCGACCGGCCGCAAGTATGTGCGCATGGCCCTGGGCGGCGTGCGCGACGAAGCCGAGATCCGCGGTCACCGTCGTACCTACATCGGCTCGATGCCGGGCAAGGTGCTGCAATCGCTGTCGAAAGTCGGCGTGCGCAACCCGCTGTTCCTGCTCGACGAGATCGATAAAATGGGTGCCGACTTCCGCGGCGATCCGAGCTCGGCACTGCTGGAAGTGCTGGACCCGGCGCAGAACCACACCTTCAGCGACCACTACGTCGAAGTCGACTTCGACCTGTCGGACGTGATGTTCGTGGCGACCTCGAACTCGTTCAACATTCCGCCGGCGCTGCTCGACCGTATGGAAGTGATCCGCCTGTCGGGTTACACCGAGGACGAAAAGACCAGCATCGCGCAGCGTTACCTGCTGCCGAAGCAGATCAAGAACAACGGCCTGAAGGAAGAGGAAATCAAGGTCGAAGAGTCCGCGATCCGCGACATCATCCGCTACTACACCCGTGAAGCGGGCGTGCGTTCGCTGGAACGCGAAATCTCGAAGATCTGCCGCAAGGTCGTCAAGATGCTGCTGCTGAAGAAGGATGGCAAGCGCGTCATCGTCGGCTCGAAGAACCTGGACAAGTTCCTGGGCGTGCGCCGCTTCGACTTCGGCGTGGCCGAGAAGGAAAACCAGATCGGCCAGGTGGTTGGTCTGGCCTGGACCGAAGTCGGCGGCGACCTGCTGACCATCGAAGCCGTCAACGTGCCGGGCAAGGGTGCCATCATCCGCACCGGTACCCTGGGCGACGTGATGAAGGAATCGATCGAGGCAGCGCGCACCGTGGTGCGTTCGCGCGCCCAGCGCTTCGGCATCAAGGCCGAAGCCTTCGAAAAGACCGACATCCACATCCACGTGCCGGAAGGCGCGACGCCGAAGGATGGTCCGTCGGCCGGTATCGGCATGACGACGGCGCTGGTGTCGGCCTTCACCGGCATCCCCGTGCGCGCCGACGTGGCGATGACCGGCGAGATCACGCTGCGCGGCGAAGTCCTGCCGATCGGCGGCCTGAAGGAGAAGCTGCTGGCGGCGCATCGCGGCGGCATCAAGACGGTGCTGATCCCCGAGCAGAACGTGAAGGACCTGGCCGACATCCCGGACAACGTCAAGAACAAGCTCGAGATCGTGCCGGTGCGCTGGATCGAGAAGGTGCTGGAAGTGGCGCTGGAACGCCAGCCCGAGGCGCTGGTCGAGGTGCCTGCCGTGGCGGCACCAGTGGCCGCGACTGCCGAAGGGCAGGGCGGCGTGGTCAAGCACTAAATATGCGTCATTAAGCGCGGTCGCGGCGCTTACCGCCGTCCCCGCCTTATCCCGTCGTCCCCGCGCAGGCGGGGACCCAGGTTTGCAAACATGCCGATAACGCATGCAGCACTTGGGTCCCCGCCTTCGCGGGGACGACGTTTTTAAGACGCGGGGATGACGTTTTTGAGACGTGGGAACCACGTCGTTTACGACGCTCGAACGACGCTTTTGCAGCAACGTTGCTTGACATAAAGCATTGCCCCCTTGTTTAATACGCGCTTGCGGTTTTTTGCCGAATGTCTAACGAGGGAAAGAAGTGAACAAAACTGAACTGATCGAAGAAATCGCGAAATCCGCGGACCTGACCAAAGCCTCTGCGGCACGCGCCCTCGACGCCATGATCACCGCTGTGACCGACACCCTGAAGAAGAACGACAGCGTGACCCTGGTCGGCTTCGGCACCTTCACCGTCGGCGAACGCGCTGCCCGTACCGGCCGCGATCCGCGTACCAAGGAAGCCATCAAGATCAAGGCCGCCAAGGTCCCGAAATTTAAGGCTGGTAAAGCCCTGAAAGATGCAGTAAACTAATGCCTTCGCTGCGCTGAGGTGCAGCGGAAAGTGTCGCCTTATTGCGTGGAGCGGTAGTTCAGTTGGTTAGAATACCGGCCTGTCACGCCGGGGGTCGCGGGTTCGAGCCCCGTCCGCTCCGCCACCAACAAGTCGATGCATCGGTAGTACAGAATCTGGAGCGGTAGTTCAGTTGGTTAGAATACCGGCCTGTCACGCCGGGGGTCGCGGGTTCGAGCCCCGTCCGCTCCGCCAGATGCTAGGTGTGAAAGAAAGGCGAACCGCGGTTCGCCTTTTTTTTCGGCTTTTTGTAATCGCATTTTCAACCTTGATTGGCTGACCATGTTTGAATTTATCCGTACCCACCAGCGGCTGATGCAGTTCCTGCTGCTCCTGCTGATCCTGCCTTCGTTCGTGCTCGTCGGCGTCAGTCAGTATGAAGGTGGCGGCAGCAAAGACGGTGTCGCCACTGTCGACGGCCGCACCATCACGCAGCAGGAATGGGAAGCGGCCCAGCGCCGCCAGATCGAGCAGGCCCGCGCCATGATGGGCGCCCAGTTCGACCAGAAGCTGTTCGACACCCCGGAAGCGAAGCAGGAAGTGCTCGACAGCCTGGTGGCCGAGCGCGCCGTCAACGCCGAAGTCGCCCGCAACAACCTCACCATCGGTAACGCCGCCCTGGTCAAGGCGATCCACGAGCAGACCGGCCTGAACAAGCCTGACGGCAGCTTCGACATCGACGCCTACAAGGCTTTCCTGAGCTCGCAGGGCATGACCGCCGAAGGTTTCGAGCAGCGCATTCGCCAGCAGATGGCCGTGCAGCAGCTGGCCGCCTCGGTCGGCGCCACCGCCTTCGCGCCGCGCTCGGTCGCTGGCCGCCTGTCGGACATCAACGACCAGCAGCGCGAAGTGCAGGAACTGCTGTTCCCGGCGACGAGCTTCGCCGCGCAGGTGAAGGTCACCGACGAGATGGTCAAGGCGTACTACGAAAAGAACGCGACCCTGTTCCAGGTGCCGGAAACCATCAAGGCCGAGTACGTGGTCCTGAACCCGGAAGCCGTCGACAAGCTGGTCACCGTCAGCGACGCCGAAGCCACCGATTTCTACAACAAGAACAAGGCGCGCTTCTCGACCCCGGAAAAGCGTACCGCCAGCCACATCCTGATCACCGTGGCCAAGGACGCCAAGCCGGCCGATGACGCCGCCGCCAAGGCCAAGGCGCAAGCCATCCTGGCCGAGGTGCAGAAGAACCCGGCCGACTTCGCGAAGATCGCCAAGGCACAGTCGCAGGATCCGGGCTCGGCCGAACTCGGCGGCGACCTCGGCGTGGTCGAGAAGGGCCTGTTCGACAAGCCGGTCGAAGACGCCATCTTCGGTCTGAAGGAAGGCGAGACCAGCGGTCCGGTGCGCTCGAACTTCGGCTACCACATCGTCAAGGTGACCAAGGTCGTGCCCTCGACCCAGAAGTCGCTGGAAGAGGCCAAGCCGGAAATCGTCGTGGAACTGAAGAAGACCAAGTTGTCGAACAAGTACACGGAACTGGCCGAGACCTTCACCAATACCGTCTACGAGCAGTCCGACAGCCTGAAGCCGGCCGCCGACAAGCTGGGTCTCACGATCCAGACCGTCGAAGGTCTGACCCGCACGCCGAATCCGGCCGTGGGCAACCCGCTGGTCAACAACGACAAGTTCCTGAAAGCGATCTTCTCGCAGGACGCCATCGCCAACAAGCGCAACACCGACGCCATCGAAGTGGCACCGACCACCCTGGTGGCGGGCCGCGTGCTCGAGTTCAAGCCGGCGACCAAGCGTCCGCTGGCCGAAGTCGAAGGCGCGATCCGTCAGCGCGTGACCCAGGAAGAAGAAATCCGCCTGGCACGCCAGGCCGGCGAAGCCAGGATCGCCGCCGCCAAGGCATCGGGCGACGCCACCGGCTTCGGTGAGGTGAAAGTCGTCTCGCGCACCATGCCGCAGCCGACCATCAACCCGACCGCCGCGATGGCCGTCCTGAAGGCCGACGTCAGCAAGCTGCCGGCCTACGTCGGCGTCGAACTGCCGGGTCAGGGCTATGGCGTGTACCGCATCGGCAAGGTGACGCAGCCGGCCCAGCCGGACCAGGCGCGCCGCAAGCAGGAAGCCGACGCGATCGCCCGCGCCGTGGGCAACGCCGAGCTGTACGGCTACGTCGAGGCCCTGAAGAAGAAGGCCAAGGCCAAGGTGAACGTCAAGCCGGTGGATCTGGGCGCGAAGGCCGCCGAGTAAGCCAGCAAGGCAGCAAGCAATGAAGCCCGGACGCGTGAGCGGACCGGGCTTTTTTCATATTCGACAGGAGAAAACGGCATGGCTTTGCACTGGAGCGACGCGCTGGATGGCGTCGACTGGAAGGAACTGTCCGAGGTGATCCGCCTGGCGCCGCTGGGCACCAAGGAGCCCGCGCTGTTGCGCACGGCCTTCACGAACAGCCTGTACCGCTGTTTTGTCTACGATGATGGAAGCCTGGTCGGGACCGGCCGCGTGCTGGGCGACGGCGTCGACGCCGCGTATCTGTGCGATGTCGCCATCCTGCCGAGCCACCAGGGAAGAGGGCTCGGCAAGGCCATCGTGGCGCGGCTGGTGGAACAGGCGCGTGGGCACAGAAAGATCATCCTGTACGCCGTGCCCGGCAAGGAGGCATTTTATGCGCGCTTCGGCTTCCGGCGCATGAGCACCGCGATGGCGATCTTCGACGATCCGGAGCTGGCCGGCGCGCGCGGCTACATCGCTGCCGACTGAAGGCTGCGCGCCGCGGCCAGGAAATCCTCCTTGCCGATATCCCCCAGCTCCAGCACCTGCGCCTGTGGATACTGCACGAAGTTACGGTCGATCGAACGCAGGTAGGCCGGATCGTAATGCTCGACCAGCAGCTCGTCGACCAGCTCCGGCATGCGGCCGCCCTCGGCCATCTCGTGCCAGGCATCGATCCTGGCGCGGCCGTGCAGCTGCACCAGATGATCCAGCTGGGCGTTCAGGCTCGACGGGTCGGCGCAGAAGTGCTGGTAATCTTCCATCAGCAGGCGCACCCGGTTCGGCCGCGACAGCGTGAGCGCGATGCAAGGCGAAGCGCGCATCCGCTCCATGACGGCGTCCGGCACGCGCAGGTTGCCGACCTTCTTGCTTTCCGATTCCACGAACACCGGCTTGCTCGGATCGAAGCGGCGCAGCTTGTCCCAGATGCGGGTCTCGAACATCTTCTGGGTCGGCTGCGGTTCGCCGGGCAGGTGGCCCAGCACCGAGCCGCGGTGCGCAGCCAGGCGTTCGAGGTCGAGCACCTGCGCGCCGATCGCGTCCAGCGTCTCCAGCAGCCGGCTCTTGCCGCTGCCGGTGGTGCCGCAGACCACGCGGAAGGACAGCGCCGGCGGGTTCTCCAGCGCCGCGGCGACGTAGGCGCGGTAAGCCTTGTAGCCGCCATCGAGCTGCACCACCGGCCAGCCGACCTTGGCCAGGATGTGCGCCATCGAACCGCTGCGGTTGCCGCCGCGCCAGCAGTAGACCAGCGGCTTCCAGTCGCGCGGCTTGTCGGCGAACAGCGTGTCGATGTAACGCGCGATATTCTTCGCCACCAGCGGCGCGCCGATCCGTTTCGCTTCGAAGGAACCGACCTGCTTGTAGGTGGTGCCGACCAGGATGCGCTCCTCGTCGTTCAGCACCGGGCAGTTGATGGCGCCGGGGATGTGGTCGAGCGCGTATTCCGATTCGCTGCGCGCGTCGATGATGGTGTCGAACGCGTCGAGCTGCGGGAAGATGTCGTTGAAGCTGAGGACAGCGGGGTATTTCATTCGTTAGTTTTTGATGAGCGGCGCCAGTTGCGGCCAGATGTTATTGAGGATGACGGGATGGGCGGTCGCGAGCGGGTGCATGCGGTCGGCCTGGAAGTTGGCGGGCACGAGGTCGACGCCCTGCAGCATGTAGGGTACCAGCGGCACCTTCAGCTCCGTCGACAGCGCCTTGTACATGCCGGTGAAGCGCTCGGTATAGGCGCGGCCGTAATTCGGCGGCATGCGGATGCCGACCAGCAGCACCTTGGCCTGGTTCTGCTGCGACAGCGCGATCATTGAGCGCAGGTTGTCTTCGGCCGAGGCGATCGGCAGGCCGCGCAGGCCGTCGTTGGCGCCCAGTTCCAGCACCACGACGTTCGGCTTGTGCTGGGCCAGCAGGGCCGGCAGGCGCGAGCGCCCGCCGCTGGTGGTGTCGCCGCTGATGCTGGCGTTGACGATGCGCGCATCGAGCTTGGCCGCCTTCAGTTTCTGTTCGAGCAGGGCGACCCAGCCTGTGCCGCGCGCCAGGCCGTATTCGGCGGACAGGCTGTCGCCCACCACCAGCACGGTTTTTGGTGCAGAATAGGCGCTCCCGGAGGCGGCCAGCGCGAAGGCCGCCACGGTACCGACAGTCCATTTCCTGACTTTGAGATTGAGATGAGCAAGCATGCGTGATATTCCCGAGGCTACCAAACGTGAGACAAGTGTCCGGCATCCGGCAATCGAAGTTGCCGGCCTGTCGAAGCGGGTGGCGGACGCCAGCGGCGAACTCACCATCCTGCACAGTGTCGATTTTACCGTGCAACCGGCCGAGACGCTTGCCCTGGTCGGCGCCTCCGGCTCCGGCAAGTCGACACTGCTGGGCTTGTTGGCCGGTCTGGACACGCCGTCCAGCGGCACCGTCAAGCTCGACGGCACCGATATCTTCGCCCTCGACGAGGATGGCCGCGCCGCCTTCCGCAAGGCCAAGCTGGGCTTCGTGTTCCAGTCCTTCCAGCTGCTGCCGCACCTGAACGCGCTGGAAAACGTGATGCTGCCGCTGGAACTGCGCGGCGACGGCGACGCACGCGACAAGGCGGCGGCGATGCTGAGCCGGGTCGGCCTCGAAAGCCGCCTGCGCCACTATCCGAAATACCTGTCCGGCGGCGAGCAGCAGCGCGTGGCGCTGGCGCGCGCCTTCGTCACGCATCCGCCGCTGCTGTTCGCCGACGAGCCCACCGGCAGCCTCGATGCCGCCACCGGCGAGGCGGTGATCCAGCTGATGTTCGAGCTGAACCGCGAGCACGGCTCGACGCTGGTGCTGGTGACGCACGATCCGGCGATGGCGGCGCGTTGCGGGCGGACCTTGACGATTGCGGCGGGGCGCCTGGTGGTGTGATTCCGGTGTCCGCGTGGGCACGGGGTGCCCACCCTACCGGTACCCGGACGTAGGGTGGGCACCCCGTGCCCACGTTCCCGACCTAGCGACATCCGCTACCAATGCATTCAAAACGGCCCGGATCGCCCGAGGCAGCTCGCCGGCCGTCAAGCCGATCGGCCCGGCCCCATCCTCGACCAGCCAGTCCGCCGCCGCCCCATGCATCCACACGGCACCCAGGGCCGCCTCCCAGGCCGGCCAGCCCTGCGCCAATAAAGCCCCACAAAAGCCCGCCAGCACGTCGCCGCTGCCGCCGGTGGCCAGCCCTGGGTTGCCGCTGGTGTTGACGGCAACAAAGCCGTCCGGGCGCGCGATCACGCTGCCGGCGCCTTTCAGCACCACCACGCTGTTGAAGCGCAGCGCCAGTTCGCGCGCATGTTCGAGACGGTCGGCCTGCACGATGGAGGCGGTGACCCCGAGCAGGCGCGCCGCTTCCAACGGGTGCGGCGTCAGCACGACCTCGCCGCCGTGCGCGCAGAGGCGCTCGGCCAGTTCGGGTCGCGCCGCCGCCAGGTTCAAGGCGTCCGCATCGACCAGCACCGGCCCGCGCGCTTCCAGCACCTTGCCGAACAGGTGGATCGCGGCATCCGCATTGCCCATGCCAGGACCGGCGACCACGCTGCGCCCGGCATAGTCCAGTCCCGCTGCGTCGCGGAACATGATCTCGGGCTGCAGCGGGTCGAGCAGCATGCCCGGATCGAGGGTGGCGGCAAACACCCGGCCCGCGCCGCCGTGCAGGGCCGCGCGCGCGGCCAGCACCGCGGCCCCGAGCATGCCGCGCGCCCCCCCGAGTACGACCAGGTCGCCGAAGCTGCCCTTGTGCGTGTTGCGGCGGCGCGGCGCCAGCCGTTCGGCGAACAGCGCCGGACCGTTCAGCACGGCCTGCGCGGCTTCCTGGTGCAAGCCGTCCGCGCCCAGCATGTCGACCCGTACCGCGCCCGCATGGTCGCAACCGTCGCCGGTGTGCAGGCCCGGCTTGTTGCCGAGGAAGGTGATGGTATGCGTGGCCGTCACCGCCGCGCCGTGCGGGCCGACGATGGTGCCGGTATCGGCATCCAGGCCGCTGGGCACGTCGATCGCCAGCACCGGGCAATCCAGCGATGCGGTCCACACGGCGAGTTCGCGCGCCTGTCCGGTCAAGGCGCGCGCCAGGCCGATGCCGAACAGCGCGTCGACCACCAGGCGCCAGGGCCGGCCCGGCGGGATCGCGTCGACGAAGCGGACCTGCGCATCGCCTGCGCGCTGCAGGGCGCGGCCGGTTTCGAACGAAGGCGTGGCGCTGCCCGCCAGGTGCAGCACTTCGACGTCGAAGCCCTCGCGCGCCAGATGCGCGGCGACTTCGAGGCCGTCGCCGCCGTTGTTGCCGGGGCCGGCCAGGACCAGCACCGCGCCGCCCGGCTCGCCGGCCAGCAGTTCGCGGGCGTACGCGGCGGCGGCCTCGCCGGCGCGCTCCATCAGCGTGCCCGGCGCCAGATGGGCCTGGGCGGCGTGTTCGATGGCGCGGATCTGGTCGCAGGTGTAGAGCAGGGTATCCATGGTCGTTCCGGAAAGAGGGCGTCAGCCTGCATTTTCGCCAAAATCGCGGCGCCGTGCGCGAATTTTCCCTGGGCGACTACAATAAGCGGCGCTTATCGCATGGCAAACCGAATACAAATGGAGAGAACATGGACTGGCAGTTCTGGATCGACCGCGGCGGCACCTTTACCGACATCGTGGCGCGGCGCCCCGATGGCGTCCTCGTCACCCACAAGCTGCTGTCCGAGAACCCGGAGCACTACCGCGATGCCGCGGTGGCCGGCATCCGCCACTTGCTGGGCCTGAAACCAGGCGAAGCGGTGCCGCAAGGCGCCGTCGAGGCGGTCAAGATGGGCACGACGGTGGCGACCAATGCGCTGCTGGAGCGCAAAGGCGAGCCGACCGTGCTCGCCATCACGCGCGGCTTTCGCGACGCCCTGCGCATCGCCTACCAGAACCGGCCGCGCCTGTTCGATCGCCACATCGTCCTGCCCGAGCTGCTGTACCGCCGCGTCATCGAAATCGACGAGCGCATCGGCGCGCATGGCGACGTGGTGCTGCCGCTGGACGAGGACAGCGCGCGCCGCGGACTGCAGGCGGCCTACGACGCCGGCCTGCGCAGCCTGGCCATCGTCTTCATGCATGGCTACCGCCACACGCGCCACGAGGCTGCCGTCGCCCGCATCGCGCGCGAGATCGGTTTTACCCAGATCTCGGTATCGCACCAGGTCAGCCCACTGATGAAACTGGTGGCGCGCGGCGACACCACCGTCGTCGATGCCTACCTGTCGCCGATCCTGCGCCGCTACGTCGACCAGGTTGCCGGCGAGCTGCCGGGCGTGAACCTGCAGTTCATGCAGTCCAGCGGCGGCCTCACCGATGCGCGCGCCTTCCAGGGCAAGGACAGCATCCTGTCGGGACCGGCCGGCGGCATCGTCGGCATGGTGCGCTCCAGCCGCCTGGCCGGCTTCGAACGCGTCATCGGCTTCGACATGGGCGGCACCTCGACCGACGTCTCGCATTTCGCCGGCGCGCATGCCTCCGATTACGAGCGCGTGTTCGAGACCCAGGTGGCGGGCGTGCGCATGCGTGCGCCGATGATGAGCATCCACACCGTGGCGGCCGGCGGCGGCTCGATCCTGCACTTCGACGGCAGCCGCTACCGCGTCGGCCCGGACAGCGCCGGCGCCAATCCGGGGCCGGCCAGCTACCGGCGCGGCGGCCCGCTGACGGTCACCGACTGTAATGTCATGCTCGGCAAAATCCAGCCCGCGCATTTCCCGCGCCTGTTCGGCTTGACGGGCGACCAGCCGCTCGACCTCGACGCCGTGCGCGCCGGCTTCACGGCACTGGCCAGCGAGATTGGCGCCGCCACGGGCAGCACGCCGGCACCGGAAGCGGTGGCCGAGGGCTTCATCCAGATCGCGGTCGGCAACATGGCCAACGCGATCAAGCAGATCTCGGTACAGCGCGGCCACGACGTGACCGGCTACACGCTGACCAGCTTCGGCGGCGCCGGCGGCCAGCATGCCTGCCTGGTGGCGGACGCGCTGGGCATGAAGACGGTCTTCATCCATTCGCTGGCGGGCGTGCTGTCGGCCTACGGCATGGGCCTGGCCGACCAGAGCGCGATGCGCGAGCGCGCGGTCGAGCAGCGCCTGGCCGACATCGCCGCAGACCAGCTGGCGGCCGAGCTGGACGAACTCGGCGCGAGCGCATGCGAGGATCTGCAGGCGCAGGGCGTGGCACCCGAGCGCATCGAGCTGCTGCGCCGCGTGCACCTGCGCTACGAGGGCACCGATTCGGCCATCGTGGTGGGCCTCGATGCGCACGCGGCCATGCAGCGGGCTTTCGAGGGTGCCTACCGCCGGCGCTTTTCCTTCCTCATGCCGGGCAAGGCGCTGGTGGTCGAAGCGCTGTCGGTCGAGGCGCTGGGACGTTCGGATGCGCCGCCGGAGGTGCCGCATGCGGTGCCTGCTGCCGCTGAAGCCCCGGCGGTGCACGAGACCGTGCGCATGTTCGCCGGCGGCACGTGGCGCGACACCGCCGTCTACCTGCGTGCGGGCGTCAAGCCGGGCGCCATCGTCAAGGGCCCGGCCATCATCGCCGAGGCGAATGCGACCACGGTGGTGGAAGCCGGCTGGCAGGCCGAGGTGACGGCTTACGACCACCTGGTGCTGCGCCGCGTCGAAGCGCTGCCCGAGCGGCACGCGATCGGCACCAGCGCGGACCCGGTGATGCTGGAGGTTTTCAACAACCTGTTCATGTCGATCGCCGAGCAGATGGGCCTACGCCTGCAGAACACGGCGTACTCCGTCAACATCAAGGAGCGCCTGGACTTCAGCTGCGCCATCTTCGACCACGAGGGCAACCTGGTGGCGAATGCGCCGCACATGCCGGTGCACCTGGGCTCGATGGGCGAGAGCATCAAGGCCGTGATGCGCAAGAACGCGGGCACGATGAAGGCCGGCGACGTGTATGTGCTGAACGATCCCTACAACGGCGGCACCCACTTGCCGGACGTGACCGTCATCTCGCCGGTGTTCGACGAGGCCGGGCAGGAAATCCTGTTTTACGTCGGCTCGCGTGGCCACCACGCCGACATCGGCGGCACCACGCCGGGCTCGATGCCGCCGGACTCCTGCCACATCGAGGAAGAGGGCGTCTTGGTCGACAATTTCAAGCTGGTCGATGGCCTGGATGGCGTGCTGCGCGAAGAAGAGACGCGGGCGATGCTGCTGGCCGCGCGCTGGCCGGCGCGCAATCCGGACCAGAACCTGGCCGACCTGCGCGCCCAGGTCGCGGCCAACCAGAAGGGCGTCGAGGAACTGCGCAAGATGGTCGCCTACTACGGCCTGGACGTGGTGCGCGCTTACATGGGCCACGTGCAGGACAATGCCGAGGAAGCGGTGCGGCGCGTGATCGCGGTGCTGAAGGACGGCGCCTTCACGTATGAGCTGGACAACGGCGCGCGCATCGAGGTCGCGATCCGCGTCGATGCGGAAAACCGTAGCGCCGAAATCGACTTCACCGGTACGTCAAGCCAGCTGCCGAACAACTTCAACGCGCCGTCCGCGGTGTGCATGGCGGCCGTGCTCTACGTGTTCCGCACGCTGGTCGACGATGAGATCCCGCTGAACGCCGGCTGCCTGAAACCGCTGAAGGTCATCATTCCGCCCGGCTCGATGCTGAACCCGCATTATCCGGCCTCGGTCGTATCGGGCAACGTCGAGACCTCGACCTGCATCACCAATGCGCTGTACGGCGCGCTCGGCGTGATGGCGGCCTCGCAGGGCACGATGAACAACTTCACCTTCGGGAACGCGCGCTACCAGTACTACGAGACCATCTCCGGCGGTTCGGGCGCGGGCGAGGGCTTCGATGGCACCGATGTGGTGCAGACGAATATGACCAACTCGCGCCTGACCGATCCGGAGATCCTCGAGTTCCGTTTTCCGGTGCGACTGGAGAGCTACGAGATCCGCGCAGGGTCGGGCGGGGCGGGGCGCTGGCATGGCGGTAACGGCGGGGTGCGCAAGGTGCGCTTCCTGGAGCCGATGACGGCGGCGATTTTGTCGAATAACCGGATTCATGCGCCTTTCGGGATGGCGGGTGGCGAGCCTGCGGCGAAGGGGCGCAATCTGGTGCTGCGGGCCGATGGAAGCGTCGAGGAGCTGGGGCATATCGGAAAGGTCGATATGCAGGCTGGCGACATGTTCGTGGTGGAGACGCCGGGTGGGGGCGGGTTCGGTTCGCTGTAGGGTGGGCACCCGGTGCCCACGTGTGACGCTCGCATGATGCAAACTTGGGCGTGCGCTCGGGGAGCCCACCCTACGTCGAAATACCATACTTCCGCTTCGCCGCCAAAAACTCCTCATCCAGCGCCTGCAAACGCGGATGCGCCGGATCCAGCGCCCGGATCCGCTCCAGCTGCTCGGTGCACAGCCCGGCCAACGGATGGTCCCAGCCCATCTCCATGATCTGCCGGAGAATCCCGCCGACCACCGCGATCATCACCTGCAGATTCCCCGGCGCCATGTGCAGGGCCTCGAGCAGGGTCTGCACGGCGCCGCGCACGTCGCCCATGTTGCGCTTCTCGTCGGCCACGCCGAGCAGGATCTGGGCCTGTGCGCGCAGCTGCTTGCCCATGCCGTCGGCCAGGTCGGGCCGGCCGGCCTTCACGAACACGTTCATCGCCTGCTGGGCGCTCAGTCCACCGTCGTTGCCACCGTCCTGGGCATTCATCGCCGTGAGCATGACCTCCGACGCTTCCTCGTCCATGCGGTGCTCCAGCAGCGAACGGGTCAGGCCCACCTTCAAGCCCGGCGACAGCGCGCTTCCCGCCCGCACCGCCGTCACCGCGCTGCGCAGGCCGGCGATCGCACCGGCCTGGTTGCCGCCGGCTTCCTGCAGCAGGGCGTTCGAGATCGCCACGCAGGCATCCAGTTCCGGCGTGCCGCGCAGCGAGCGCTCCATGTCGCGCACCACGCCGGCGGCCGATTGGGCATCGCCCTTGCGCACCAGCGCCTTGACCAGGTTGACGTGGTCTTCGGGGTTGCGGAATTCGGAATAGCGCGAGCGCGTGACGACCTGTTTGAAGGACTTCTCGGCCGCTGCGATGTCGCCCGTCTCGAGCGCGACCTCGCCCAGTTTGCGCAGGCGCCGCACCATGTTGGGCGAGATGCCGACTGCCTCTTCCAGCGTCTTCTGGGCCTGGGCATGTTCGCCGCGCTCCTCAAAGCAGCGCGCCAGCAGGTCGTAGGCCGCCATCAGGCGCGGGTTGTCGCGCACCAGCTGCTCCAGCAGGTCGATTGCGTCAAGCGTGCGGCCTTGCGCGGCCAGGCTGCGCGCCAGGCCGAGACGCGCCCAACCCAGCGGCCGCGCGGCGATCAGCTGGCGGTAGACGGCTTCGGCCTGCTCGTGTTCCTTCAGCGAGGCGTGCAGCTCGGCGCGCAGGCGCGCGAAGTCGGCGGCGTGGCGCGGCTGGGTGTTGGCGGCGTCGATGCAGGTGCGGATCGCCGCCTGCGGATTGCCCTGGGCGACCTGCTGGTAGGCCGGCAGCATCGCCGTGCGGCGGGCGAGGGCGCGCTGGATGCGCTGGTTCAGGGCCTCGGCGGTGAAGGGTTTGAGGACGTATTCGGTGGGCTGCAGCTCGGCCGCGCCGATCACCTTGTCGTGCGCGGCCTCCGAGGTCAGCATGATGAAGATGGCCCAGGGCGGAATGATCTTGTGGTGGCGCAGGTCTTCCAGCAACTGCTGGCCGTCCTGGCCTTCGCTGCCGCTGCCGCCGCCGAGGTCGTATTCGCAGAGGACCACGTCGTAGTTCCTGCGCGCGAGCTGCTTGATCGCGGTGCCGGCGTTGACAGCATACTCGACGCGCGTGATGCCCGACTGGTTGAGCATGTTCTGCAGATTGGCGCGGATGCCGGGGTTCGGATCGACCACCAGTACGCTCAGTTGGCTATTCAGTTGACTATGCTCTTGCATTCTTCTTCTCATCCATGCCCGACGGGTCTCCTCCGCTAAGATACCGACTCCTTGCAGTTCCAGCAACCATTCCAGGAATGTAAAGCCGGGCACATGGTCGACGCTGTATAATAGCGGGCTATCTTCCACCCGCAGCCACGCTGCATCAACCGACTTTCAAGCCATGTTGATTCTGCCGGGTTCCAACGCCCTCTCTGCCTTCCGTAGCCAACGGATCCTGACCCAACTGCAAGCCGTCGCTCCGACGATCGCTGCCGTGCAGGCCCGTTTCTACCATTTCATCGATACCAGCGCACCTTTGTCTGCTGAAGACACCGAGCGCCTATCGGCCATGCTCACTTACGGCGAGCCTGTGCCTGCCGTGCAGTACGAGGGCGTGACCGAGGAGTACTTCGTGATCCCGCGCCTGGGCACCATCTCGCCCTGGGCGTCGAAGGCGACCGACATCGCGCACAACTGCGGCATGGCCCACATCCACCGTATCGAGCGCGGCGTGGCCTACACCGTGGTGCTCAAGAGCGGCATCCTCGGTACCGGCTTCGGTGCCCCGAAAAAGCTGGGTGCGGAAGAAGCCCAGGCGGTGGCGGCCCTGCTGCACGACCGCATGACCGAAACCGTGCTGCGCAGCGCCGACGAAGCCTCGGCCCTGTTCCGCGAACTCGAAGGCCGTCCGCTCGAAGCCGTCGACGTGCTCGGCAAGGGCCGCCTGGCCCTCGAAGAAGCCAACCGCGACATGGGCCTGGCGCTGGCGGAAGACGAGATCGACTACCTGCTGGATGCGTTCACCAAGGTGCAGCGCAACCCGACCGACGTCGAGCTGATGATGTTCGCCCAGGCCAACAGCGAACACTGCCGCCACAAGATCTTCAACGCCGAATGGACCATCGACGGCGTCAAGCAGGACAAGTCGCTGTTCCAGATGATCAGGAACACCCACCAGCTGCAGCCGAAGGGGACCATCGTCGCCTACAGCGACAACTCGGCGATCATGGAAGGCGCGGAAGCGATGCGCTTCTTCCCGCAGGGTGAAGCCAACGAATACCAGGGCACGACCCAGCTGACCCACACGCTGATGAAGGTCGAGACCCACAACCACCCGACCGCGATCTCGCCCTTCCCGGGCGCATCGACCGGCGCCGGCGGCGAAATCCGCGACGAAGGCGCGACCGGCCGCGGCGCCAAGCCGAAGGCGGGCCTGACCGGCTTCACCGTGTCGAACCTGGCGATCCCGGGTGCCGAGCAGCCGTGGGAAAGCCCGGCCTACGGCAAGCCGGAGCGCATCGCGTCGCCGCTGCAGATCATGGTCGACGGCCCGCTCGGCGGCGCCGCCTTCTCGAACGAATTCGGGCGTCCGGTCCTGGGCGGCTATTTCCGCACCTACGAGCAGAACGTCGGCCCACTGGCACTCGGCGCAGGAAAAACTGAAAGCGCCGTGTTCGGCTACCACAAGCCGATCATGATCGCCGGCGGCATCGGCAATATCTCGGCCGCGCACACCCACAAGAACGATATCCCGGTCGGCAGCCTGCTGATCCAGCTCGGTGGCCCCGGCATGCGCATCGGCATGGCCGGCGCGGCGGCATCCTCGATGGCGACCGGCACCAACACCGCCGACCTGGACTTCGACTCGGTCCAGCGCGGCAACCCGGAGATGGAACGCCGCGCGCAGGAAGTCATCAACACCTGCTGGCAGCTGGGCGAAGCCAACCCGATCATCTCGATCCACGACGTCGGCGCCGGCGGCATCTCGAACGCCTTCCCGGAGATCACCAACGACGCCAAGCGCGGCGCGACCTTCGACCTGCGCAAGGTACCGCTGGAAGAGAGCGGCATGTCGCCGCGCGAGATCTGGTCGAACGAATCGCAGGAGCGCTACGTGCTGGCGATCTCGCCAGAAGATCTGCCGCGCTTCGCCGCGATCTGCGAGCGCGAGCGCTGCCTGTTCGCGGCCGTCGGCGTCGCCACCGAAGAGCGTCAGCTGCGCCTGATCGACCCGCTCACCAACACCACCCCGGTCGACATGCCGATGGACGTCCTGCTCGGCAAACCGCCGAAGATGCAGCGCGACGTGGTCCACGTACAGAATGACTTCAAGCCGGTCGACGTGACCGGCCTGGAACTCGAAGAAGTCGCGCGCCGCGTGCTGCTGCTGCCGACCGTGGCCGACAAATCCTTCCTGATCACCATCGGCGACCGCAGCGTCGGCGGGATGACCGCGCGCGACCAGATGGTCGGTCCGTGGCAGGTGCCGGTGGCCGACTGCGCCGTCACAACCCTCAGCTTCGAAGGCTACAAGGGTGAGGCGATGGCGATGGGCGAGCGCACCCCGGTGGCCGTGATCGACGCCGCCGCATCGGGCCGCATGGCGGTCGGCGAAGCGATCACCAACATCGCGGCAAGCGCGATCGCCAGTATCGAAGACATCAAGCTGTCGGCCAACTGGATGGCGGCCTGCGGCCAGCCCGGCCAGGACGCCGCGCTGTTCGACACCGTGAAGGCGGTCGGCATGGAGCTGTGCCCGGCGCTGGGCATCTCGATCCCGGTCGGCAAGGATTCGCTGTCGATGCGCACCACCTGGAACGAGGGCGGCGAAGCGAAAGCGGTGATATCGCCGGTGTCGCTGATCGTGTCTTCGTTCGCACCGGTCACCGACGTCCGCAAGACGCTCACGCCGCAGCTGCGCCTGGATGCCGGCGACACCTCGCTGATCCTGATCGACCTGGGCCGCGGCAAGAACCGCCTGGGCGCATCGAGCCTGGCGCAGGTGACGAACCAGGTCGGCAACGACACCCCGGATCTCGACAACCCGCAGGACCTGAAGGCCTTCTTCGCCGCGATCCAGCAGCTGAACGCGGACGGCAAACTGCTGGCCTACCACGACCGTTCGGACGGCGGCCTGTTCGCGGCGCTGTGCGAGATGGCCTTCGCCGGCCGCGCCGGCGTCTCGGTCAACCTCGACATCCTGACCATGGAAGGCGAACACGCCTCCGACCACGGCGACGCCAAGAACTGGACCGCGCAAGTCGGCGAGCGCCGCAACGAGATGACGCTGCGCGCGCTGTTCAACGAGGAACTGGGCGCGGTCATCCAGGTGCGCCACGAGCAGCGCAGCGAAGTGATGAACGTGCTGCGCTCGTTCGACCTCGGCGCCTGCAGCCACATCATCGGCAAGGTCAACGACCGCGGCGTGATCGAGTTCACGCGCGACACCAAGGTCATCTACAACAAGCGCCGCAGCGAACTGCATCGCCTGTGGAGCGAGACCAGCTGGCGCATCGCGCGCCTGCGCGACAACCCGGCCTGCGTGGACCAGGAATACGATCGTCTGCTGGACGAGCAGGATCCGGGCTTTAGCCCGAAGCTGGTGCACGACACCAACGTCAACATCGCCGCGCCCTTCATCGCGACGGGCGCGCGTCCGCAGGTCGCGATCCTGCGCGAGCAGGGCGTCAACTCGCACATCGAGACCGCCTGGGCGATGCACCAGGCAGGCTTCGCCGCGGTCGACGTGCACATGAGCGACCTGATTGCCGGCCGCGTGTCGCTGGAAGCGTTCAAGGGCCTGATCGCCGTCGGCGGCTTCTCCTACGGCGACGTGCTGGGCGCGGGCGAGGGCTGGGCCAAGACCATCCTGTTCAACGCGTCGCTGAAGGAGCAGTTCGCAGCCTTCTTCGGCCGTGGCGACACCTTCGGCATGGGCGTCTGCAACGGCTGCCAGATGATGAGCAACCTGAAGTCCATCATCCCGGGTGCCGAGGCGTGGCCGAAGTTCACCCGCAACAAGTCGGAGCAGTTCGAAGCGCGCTTCGGCATGGTCGAGGTGCTGGATTCGCCGTCGATCTTCTTTGCCGACCTGGCCGGGACGCACGCGCCGCTGGCGATCGCGCACGGCGAAGGCTTTGCGGACTTCTCGCAGACCGGCGATATTTCGAAGGTCGTTCAGGCGCTGCGTTATGTCGACAACCGTGGCCAGGCGACCGAGCAGTATCCGTTCAACCCGAACGGCTCGCCAGGCGGCCTGACTGCCGTGACCACGCCGGATGGCCGCTTTACGGTGATGATGCCGCACGCCGAGCGCGTGGCGCGTACGGTGACGATGTCCTGGCATCCGGATGGCTGGGGCGAGAATTCGCCTTGGGCGCGGATGTTCCAGAATGCGCGGAAGTGGGTGGGTTGATTTGATGGTTGCGTGATCCGTCACGAAAAAGCGCTCTAATAGAGCGCTTTTTTTTGGTTCTTCACGGATTCCCGGGAAACGCTGCTTTGATCTTAAGGAAGAAGAAAGCACTATCCCGGTAACCGTAGGCCATCCGCTTCATCACTTTAATGCGGTTATTGATGCCTTCGAGCTGGCCGGTGTGCATCGGCCAGCGCACCCGCGCCAGGATCCCGCGCCAATAGGGCGCGAGTTTGTTGGCGAAGCGGGCCAAGGGCTCGATGTCACTACCCCGGGCCATCGCCAGCCAGTTTCGCCAGGCAGCGCGCCAGGCCCAGCCACCCGGGGTTTGCCACAATTCCTTCAAACTCGCTTTCATCACGTAAGCGGTCATCAAGCTGGCATTGGCAGCCAGCAGCTCATCGAGTTTCGGCAACTGGGCCTCAGGGACATTCTCGCGGTTGCGCAGCAGGAGCCAGCGCGATCGCTTGACGACCTGGCGTAGTTTCGACTGATCGCGCAGGCGGTTCGCTTCGTCGACGCGGACCCGGTCAATCACTTCCCGGCCGTATTTGGCGATGACGTGGAACAGGTCGTAGACCACGCGCGCATTCGGACACTGTTTTTGTACCTCCAGGTCGAAAGCCGTGTTCATGTCCATTGCCACGACTTCGATGGCTTGGCAGCGCTCGACACCCAGCCAGGTGAAGAAGGGACGGATGGCTTCACGGCTACGGCCTTCGCCGACCCAAAGCACCTGCCGGCTGTCGGCATCGAGCACGACAGTGGCGTAGCGATGGCCCTTGAACAGGGCAAATTCGTCCATGACCAGGCGCTTTGGACGCGCTTCGGGCAACGCGGCAAGCTTGCGCTCCAGCGCCTGTCGGTGAATCTGCCGCACCGTACTCCAATGCAGGCCGGTGAGCTGGCAAACATGAGTCAGGGGAATACGCTCGCTCCAAAAAGCCACAAACGCCGCCAGGCGATGCGTCACCCTTGCATGCGGATCGAGCCAGCTGACGTGCTGGCTTCCGGTACGTCCACAGCTATCGCATTTAACCCGGTACACCGCTACTTCCAGCGTCAGCGCATGCCCCACGATCGGCAGATCGCGTACGGTACGCCAGCAAACGTCATGCACCTTCGGCGCAACGCTCGAACAATGCCTGCACAGCCGTGCCTTGGCAGGGCAAGGCTCCAAGCGAATCGATACGGATTGGCCTGACTGGGTGGACGAGGTGACGGAAAAACCTTCCCAGAAAGGGAACGAGGCAATATGATCTGGCATGAGAGCGGTAGGTTGAGGGATATGTTTGGTCGCACAAACACAATAACTCTTCCTTACTGCTCTCTTGCGTTTACAACAGGTTCATCCCGGAAACCCGCGATGAACCTTTTTTTTTCGGCCTCACGCAATGAGGGCGCCGCCCGAGATCATGCGGATCGACGCCTCCACCTGCGCACCTTCGGGTCCGGCCAAGAGCGCATCCAGCTGCTCCGCCGCCGCGAACACAAAAGGCATGCGCTCGCTCGCATCCCACAACTTCGCATAACGCGCCTTCGAAAACGTGGTGGTCGTACCGGCCGGCGCAGGACATTGCGCAGACAAGCTGAGCTCAATCGCCTGGTAATCACCGGAAGGGAAATCGGTCGCCCACGCCAGCTGGTTCCAGTCCAGCAGCAGCTGCATCACCGGCGCGTCGTACATGATCTTCTGCAGGATGTTCACCTGCTCGTGCTGGGCCTGTGTACGGACGCTGTCGGCGATTCGCCCGTTTTCGATCTGCTCGAAGCCGCGCAGCACCTCGGGAAAAGACGCCGCAAAGGGCAGGGTGCCGCGGTCGACGTCCCAGCGCACCGCGTAGCGCGCCAGTTGGCGGTGCGGCAGGCAGGCGCGGAATGCCTCCCAGCCGCGCTCCATGTAGAAGCGGTGCAGCGGATAGATGTCGAGGAAGACGTGGGTGTTGCCGTGGCCGAGACGGCGCGCCAGGCTGCTGCCGGCCATTTCGGTGGCGAGCTGTTTCATGGTCGCGCCATACTGCACGCCGGGCGCCGATCCATGGCCGATGGAAGCGTCGATCGCTTCGCGTTCGCGGCGGCGGGCGTCGACGATCTCGGCGCTGTGCAGCAGGCCGCAGCCGACCTGTTTCGAGGCGAAGGCCGCCAGGCCGGCCCACTGGAAGCGCTGGTCGGCCAGCCACAGCCGGGCGTAAGCGGTGTTGATGCGGCGGTTGCGTTCGCGGTCGTCGCCGATCCAGCGGCCGTCGATCTTCAGCAGGTCTTCGGCTTCCAGCTGGAAGCTGGCCCACAGCAGTTCGGGTGTCAGGGTTTCGCCGCTTGGGGCCAGGGCGCCGATGGGAATGCCGTGATAACGGTTGGGCGCGAAGGATGGAGTGCTGGTGACAGGTGCAATCAGCGCGTTCATGTCGTTTCCCTGTTGAGGCCGCCAGACAATCTATCGCAAGCAGGTGTTCCGGCAGCTTGATCTGCGTCAATCCACCCGCGCACGATAAGATTTGACGCCCACCAAACTCAGGTATATATTTTTCTGCATTGCACTGGAAACGTTTCCATCGCCAACTTCCGCACGAATCATTCGAGACCAGCACGAGGGTCAAGTCACCCCAAGCTGGCGAGGCGCGGGCAGCCATCTCGGCCAGTCCGCATTTTCTTAGCAGAGAAAACGAGGAGTCGAAGTGTATAACGATAAACAAAAACGGAGCGCGAACTGGAAACCTTTCCATGCCATCACGGCTGGCCTGCTGCTCGCGTGCGGCGCCCAGGTCGGCGCCAGCGTCACCAGTCCGCAGATCGGTCAGATGATCTGGTCCGAGGAATTCAATGACTCAACACTGAACACCGCGACCTGGACCGCCAGCGACGGCAACGGCTGCCAGATCAATCTGTGCGGCTACGGCAATGCCGAGCTGGAGTACTACAGCCCGAACAATCTCTCGATCGTGGATGTGCCCTTCGAGGCCGGCACGCGTGCGCTGGCGATCAAGGCCCTGCGCCAGACCATCGGCAGCAATGTTTTTACATCCGGCAAAATCGACAGCAAGAACAAGGTGCAGGTCCAGTACGGGATGATCGAGATCCGCATGGCCGCACCGAACGTCCAGACCGGTCTGTGGCCGGCGGCCTGGCTGCTGGGCACCAGCCCGCAGACCTGGCCGCGCAATGGCGAGATCGACATCATGGAGCAGGGCCACAAGGCGGCGAGCTGGCAGACGGCCGGTGCTTCGTCGCCGAACAACTTCGTCGGCTCGAACGTGATCACCTGGCAGCAGGCCGCCTGCGTGCCGGGCAACGAGAGCTGTGCCGCCTCGACCGCCTGGCAGACCAAGAGCTATGTCGTGACGCCGACTTCGCTGGCCAACCGCTTCGTCAAGTACCGCCTGTACTGGACCGAAAGCGAGATGCGCTTCACCATCATCGACAACGGCGTCGAGCGCGACATGTACAACGCGCCGCTGCCGGTCAATTCGACCGCGCTGCAGGCGCCGTTTTACATGTTGCTGAACCTGGCCGTGGGCGGAAACTTCACCGATGCGGCGAACGCCTCGCAGGTGACGGCGCCGCTGCCGGCCACCATGTACGTCGACTATGTGCGCGTCTACCAGCTCGACGGCAAGGGCAGCGTGAAGGTGGGCAACCAGACCGTGCCCGAGGTCGCCGGCAAGTTCGGCGTCTTCACCGACAACACGGCGACCAATGCCAAGCTGGTCGCCGGTACCAGTTCCGATATCTTCCTGTGGAATGGCGCTTCCAGCGGCGCCGGCAACACGCCGCCGTATGAAGGCAGCAACGTGATCGCCTGGGCCTACACCGCGCCGAATCAGTGGTTCGGCGGCGGCGTGCAGGCGCGCCAGGCACGCGACCTGACGAATTATCGTAATGGATCACTGAAATTCCGCATCAAGATCCCGGCCAACGTCGCCTTCAAGATCGGCGTCGGCGACACCTACACCAACCAGAACTGGGTCAACTTCCCGGCCAACACCACGGCCTACGGCCTGGTGCGCAACGGCGACTGGGCCCAGGGCAGTATCCCGGTCTCGACGCTGATCGGCAGCAAGGTGGCGCTGCAATCCCTGCTGGATGTCTTCATGATCTCAAGCATCGACGGCAGCCTGCCGGCCTCGACCTTCCAGTTCGCACTCGACGACATCGTCTACGATTCCGGCACCACGACCACGAATCCGCCGCCGTCGCAGAGCGGTCCGACCTCCGTCACCCAGACCTCGAGCACGACCCTGCAGTTCAATACCACCACCGGCAGCTGGGCCGACGTGCACTACACCGTCAACAACGGCGCACAGCAGAACGTGCGCATGCGCCTGGACGGCACGACCAACACCTATATTGCCGGCGGCCTGAAGATCGGCGACGTGGTGCGCTACAGCTTCACCTACTGGGATACGGCGCGTAATTTCGCCGTCGACACTGCCCAGCAGAGCTATACGATGAAGTAAGACAGGCGCCCCGGTCTCTGAGCGGGCCGGGGCCCTGCCGTAAAAGCCGATATTTCGTCCATCCGGCCTTTTCTGGCCCGTGCCACTGAGCGTCCGCAAGCAACGCTGCCGAACCGTACGCGCGCCGGCCGTGTCCAAACCGGACATGAGCAAGCGCGGAGGACGACGGCATGGAAACGCGGCTAGGCGAGCTGGTCGAACGCTTTGGCGGACAATTGCAGGGCGATCCCGATATCGCGATCGCGGCGATCGCCCCGCTCGAACGCGCCGGACCGGCCGACATCAGCTTCCTCGGCCACAGCAGGCTGCGTGCGAAGGCGGCGCGCAGCCGGGCCGCGGCCTTGATCCTGGCGCCGCAGGACGATGCCGAAGTCGCGGCCAGCTACGCGGGCGCGCGCATCGTCACCGCCAATCCCTACGCCTATTTCGCCCGCACCGCGCAGTTCTTGCTGGGTGCGTCGAAGCCTGCGCCCGGCATCCACCCGAGCGCCGCCGTGCACCCCGGCGCGCGGGTGGACCCATCGGTTCACATCGGTCCGCAGGTGACAATCGAGGAAGGCGCGCTGATCCAGGCCGGTGCGGTGATCGATGCCGGCTGCTTTGTCGGTCGCGAGGCGGTGGTCGGCAAGGACACCCATTTCTTTGCCAATGTGAGCTTCCACGCGCGCTGCACGATCGGCGCGCGCGGCATCGTCCATTCCGGCGCCGTGATCGGCGGCGACGGCTTCGGCTTTGCCGAGGACAAGGGCGTCTACATCAAGATCCCGCAGATCGGGCGGGTGGTGATCGGCGACGACGTCGACATCGGCGCCAACACCACGGTCGACCGCGGCGCCCTCGACGACACCGTCATCGAGGATGGGGTCAAGCTCGACAACCAGATTCAGATCGGCCACAACTGCCATATCGGCGCCCACACGGCGATGGCCGGCTGCGTGGGCGTGGCCGGCAGCGCCATCATCGGCCGCCACTGCACCTTCGGCGGCGCGGCCATGGTGAATGGGCACATCGAGATCGCCGACCACGTGCACATCACGGCCGGCACCCTGGTGGCGAACTCGATTGCCGAACCGGGGCGCTATACCGGCTTTTATCCGATTGCGACCAACGCGGAGTGGGAGCGCAGCGCGGCGCTGGTGCGCAATCTTGGCGCCATGCGCCTGAAGATCCGGGCGCTGGAAAAGGCGCTCAAGGCGCTGGAGAGCGGCTCGGCTGCGCAGCCGCAGGCAGGCTAGGCGCGGCTAGCGCGCGTTGCAGGTCGTCGAGGCTGGCCGGCTTGGTCAGGTGCAGGTCGAAGCCGGCCTGTGCGGCGCGCGCGAGGTCGGCTTGCTGGCCATAGCCGGACAGGGCCACCAGGCGCAGTGCGGCGCCGTGCTGGCGGCGCAGCAGGACGGCGAGGGCGTAGCCGTCCATGTCCGGCAGGCCGATGTCGAGGATCGCGACTTCCGGCGCCTGGGTGCGCGCGGCGGCGAGGGCCTGGGCCGCGTTGTGGGCCGTCGTTACCGTGTGGCCCATCAGCCCGAGCAGGCTGGCGGTGCCGGCGGCGGCGTCTTCGTTGTCGTCGACCAGCAGGACGCGGCGCGGTGTCTGGGCCGGCGCTGCGGCGGCATCCGGAGGGGCCGACCGTACGGCGGCGAGCGGCAGCGTGACCTCGAAGCGGCTGCCCCGGCCGGGGCCGTCGCTGTGGGCGCTGACGCTGCCGCCGTGCAGTTCGACGATCTTGCGCACGATGGCCAGGCCGAGGCCGAGACCGCCGGTGCGGCGTGCCAGCTGCTGCGGCGCCTGGTAAAAGGGTTCGAACACGCGCGACAGCAGGGCGGCATCCATGCCGATGCCATTGTCCTGCACGCTCAGGCGGGCCAGGCCGGCGGCTTCGTCGACGCTGAGGGTCACGCTGGTGGCGGTGCTGCCGAAGCGCGCCGCGTTCGACAGCAGATTGTTCAGCACCTGCACCAGGCGGCTGTCGTCGCCTTCGATCCAGGCCGCGGCCGGGGCCTGCAGGGCGATGGCGTCGCCGGGCAGGGCGGCGAGGGCATGGCGTACGGTATCGGCCAGGTTCAGCGGGCGCAATTCGAGCTGCAGCTTGCCGGAGGCGATGCGCGAGACGTCGAGCAAATCGTCGACCAGGCGCTTGAGGTGGGTGACCTGGCGCCGCATGATGGTGCGCTCGCGACGCGCGCCCGGTTCGTCGCGCATGTCCATCAGGTCGAGGGAGGCGACGATGGGGCTGAGCGGGTTGCGCAGTTCGTGGCCCAGCACCGCCAGGAACTCGTCCTTGGCCTGGCCGGCCTCATGGGCCCGCGCCAGTGCTTCCTCCAGCGAGGCGAGCAGCTTGGCGCGTTCCTGCTCGCGGCGCGTGCGCTGGCGTCCGGCGGCTTCGAGCGCGCGGCCCATGCGGCCGAGCTCGCGGATGCGCGAGTGCGGTACGGCAAAGGGACGGCCGGCGCCCACCGCGGCGGCGGCGCGGCGCAGTTCGTTGAAGGCGCGCACGATGCGGTTCGACAGCCAGTAGGCCAGCGCGATGCAGATCGCCAGCGACAGCACGATGCCGGTGCCGTACACGGCGATGCCTTCGAAGAAGCCGGCCCGCAGCGCGGCGGTCGGGGTGTTCGCCACCACCGTCCAGCCGTAGCGCGACATGCTGCTGTAGGCGGTGGTGACGGCGTCGCCTTCCTTGGTCAGGGTCGGCCCGGCGCCCTCGCGGCCGCCGGCCGCCAGCAGGCCGCGCAGGGTCGTCGTGATGGGCTGGGTGACGAAGCGGTCCTGGTTCTTCGAGCGCGCGACGATGTGGCCGGTGGCATCGATCACGGCGATCAGCGAGTCCGAAGGCGCCTGCTGGCGCTCGATCACACGCAGGATGCGGTCGGGCTTGAGCACGGCGCTCAGCACGTAATTGCGGCCGTGGCTGTCGGTGACGGGAATGCGGACCGGTACCGCCGCGCGGCCGCCCTTGCCGCGGGCGATGCGGCCGACCACGGCGCGGTGCAGGCTGAGCGCCTGGCGCAGGCTGTCGGGATCGGCGGAAGGCGGCGGCTCGGCACCGAAGGGGGCATTGGTGCGGAACAGGGTGGTGCCGTCCTGGTCGGCCAGGAACACCGCCAGCCACTCGGGCTGGCCCCGAGCCTGGAGGCGGGCAAACTCGTAGAAAGCGCGGATGTCGCCGGCCATCAGTGCCGGGCTGCGCGCGATGCCCGACAGCGTCGCCACCGAGGCGTCGAGCTCGGCGTCGACCGCGCTGGACAGCGCTCGCGCCTGATCCAGCAAGGCGCGCTCCTGCTCGCGCTGGCGGTATTCGCTGGCGACGTGGATGCTCCAGATGCCCAGCAGGGCGAGCGGGAGCAGGCCGATCGCGGTCAGCATGACCAGCAGGTGGCGGAGCGGCAGCGTGCGGCCGCGGCGGGATGGCATGGAGAAAGCTGGCCGGAAAGTGGATGTACAGCTTGATAAAAAAAGCGCTCCGACTGGAGCGCTTTCTTCAACAGCCAGATCCGATTACTGGATCTTGGCCTTCTTCATCAGCTCTTCGCGGAAGGCTGCCAGCTTACGCTGTTGCAGTTGCTCGCCGACCTGCTGCTTGACTTCTTCCAGCGGCGGGATCTTGGCGGCACGGGTATCTTCCAGCTTGATGACGTGGTAGCCGTACTGGGTCTTCACCGGGGTTTCGGTGATCTGGCCCTTGCCCAGCGAGGTCATGGCTTTCGAGAACTCGGGGACGAAGGAAGCCGGGCTTGCCCAGTCCAGATCGCCGCCGTTGCCGGCCGAACCCGGATCTTTCGACTGCTTGGCCAGGTCTTCGAACTTGGCGCCGCCCTTCAGCTTGGCGATGATGGCCTTGGCTTCGTCTTCGGTACCGACCAGGATGTGGCGAGCGTGGTATTCCTTGTCGCCGAACTGGGTCTTGAACTTGTTGTACTCGGCGGTGATGTCCGCGTCCTTGACCGGGTTCTTCTTGATGTAGTCAGCCAGCATCGCATTGATGATGATGCTCTGGCGGGCATTGTCGATCGCGTTCTTGACTTCCGGGCGGCCGCCGATGCCTTGCTTGTCGGCTTCCTGGATCAGGACTTCGCGGCCGATGAGGTCGCGCTTGATCGCCTCGCGCAGCTGCGGCGAATCGGTGGCCTTGCCCTGGGCAACGACTTGCTTGACGACCTGGTCGACCTTCGCCGCAGGGATGGGCTTGCCATTCACGGTCGCGACGTTTTGTGCGAACGACGGCAGGGCTACCATCGCGGTCATGGCTAACAACAGGCGGGCTGGCTTCACAATCATTTATTCGATCCTATCTAAACACAAAA